>ERZ827181.32-NODE-32-length-195190-cov-14.960422_pt1 | contig 195190 bp, 195 predicted proteins | sample MGYA00519778_ERZ827181 | MGnify/ENA primary metagenome ERZ827181 (study PRJEB31778, sample SAMEA3449273) | human gut metagenome | biome: human gut; feature: human-associated habitat; material: faeces | place: United Kingdom | collected 2010/2012 ...
AGCACAGTATTAACAGGGCTTCTACACAGCTATTCCATGTGAGGAATCTTATCCCCACCATGAAGCCGCTGGATTCCGACAAGAAGCCCGAAACGGCCGAGCCAAAGCCGGCCGAGGCCGCGCCGGTGGCGCCGGTCGTGGAGGAAGAAATTGATTTTTCCAATGTGGAGATCGAGCCGCTGTTCAAGGATTTCGTGGATTTTGACACCTTCTCCAAGAGCGATTTCCGCGCTGTGAAGGTAAAGGCCTGCGAAGCCGTGAAGAAGTCGAAGAAGCTCCTGAAGTTCACGCTCGACGACGGTACCGGCGAGGACCGCGTCATCCTGAGCGGCATTCATCAGTATTATGAGCCGGAGACGCTGGTGGGCAAGACCTGCATCGCCATCACGAACCTCCCGCCGCGCCCGATGATGGGCATCGACTCCTGCGGTATGCTCATCTCTGCCGTCCATCACGAAAACGGCGAGGAAAAGCTGCACCTGCTCATGGTCGATCCCCACATCCCGGCAGGCGCAAAGCTCTATTGAGCATTGGCGGCGGGAAACCGAGTGCGATACATTCGTTCGTGAAACGCTGTCCATCAGGTGCAAGGATTTTGCGCGTCTCCGTGCAAGATCCTTGCACTTTTTCCGAAACGCTGCGGCTGCGCCTGTGATCCGCGGTGTTTGAGCGGATCCATGAGAGGAGTTGGGACCAATGAAGTATCCTATACTGGGCAGAGAACGGCGGCGTCCGATCGCGCTGTCAGCCGTTGGAACAGTTCTGGTGCTCGCGTTTGCCTGTGTACTGTTTACTCTGACGGTGCTGGCGATCCAGCCGGGACTGCTGCCGGATACGCTCGCGGCGTTTTGGGAGGATAAGCTGCTGATTCCGCTGAACATTTTTCCGGTATGTGTTGTCCTCATTGTGTGCTATTGCTTGACCGGAAATGCATTTTCGGCGGCCGGGATCGGCGGCCTGATCGTAAATCTGCTGTCCTATATCAATCTGGTCAAGACAGATTGCCGCAACGACCCCTTCGTCCCGGCGGACTGTGCACTGCTCCGGGAGGCTGCGAATGCGGTGGGGGATTATCAGCTGAATCTCCACTGGGGCACTCTGGCTGCAATCCTGCTGCTGAGCGCAGTGTGTTTTGCGTTGGCCTACTGGTCACGGGCACGCAGGCCGAGATGGTATGTGCGCAGCATCATGGCGCTGGTGGTGCTGGCGGTATTCGGCGCGAGCATGGTCAAGGTCTATCCGAGCGGGGATATTTACGACCGGCGCGGCGTGGGTACCGTGAAAGTCTCAAAGAGCAATGTGCCGGAGGTGTTCCGTCTGTGCGGCTTCCCATACTGCTTTTTGCACAATTACAACCTGTATCCGGTCGAAAAACCGGACGGATATCAAAAAACGCAGGTCGAGACACTGATCGATCAGGATGCGCAGCATTATGTGCAGCCGAAGGTACAGCCAAATATCCTCTTCCTGATGTGCGAGTCCTACAGTGACCTGTCTGATGCGGATGCATTTGCCTACACCGAGGAGGACGATCCGATGCACGGTTTCCACGTGCTGGCGGATTCACCGCGTGCCCGGAGCGGTCATATTGCCGTAAGCAATTTCGGCGCGGGAACGGCAAATACGGAGTTTGATGTTTTGACCGGTATTCAGACAAACATGATCTCTACGACCAATGTATCCGCCTTTCGCGTGGTGCATAAGGCGGTCAACGCACTGCCGTGGGACTATCAGCAGGCGGGCTATTCGACCCTGTTCATGCATCCGGGCTACAGCTGGTTTTATAACCGGGACAGTGTTTATCAGTTCCTCGGCATGGAGGAGCGCATTTTTAACGAGAACTACACGCAAGCGGATCAGAAGGGGACGATGATCTCTGACGACGCCTTCGCCGACCATCTGATCTCCGAGCTGGATGCGCGCCTGGGCGGGGATGCGCCCCTGTTTGCCTACGGCGTGAGCATCCAGAACCATCAGGCTTATACCTATGGGAAATATGGCTTTGTGCCGGAGCAGCCGCCGCTGAACACGACGATCTCGGACGAGGCCATGGAGCCCCTCTCGGTATATATGGAGGGCGTTCGCGACTCTACGGCGATGCTGACCAAGCTGTGCAATTATCTGGACACATGCACAGAGCCCGTGCTGCTCGTGTTTTATGGCGACCATCTGCCGGCTCTGGGGCAGAATTACAGTGTGTATCAAGAGCTGGGACTCCCAATCGGTATGACCGATACCTCTGCGCACGTGCTGGAAACCTATGAGACGCCTTACCTCATCTGGGCGAACGAGGCTTATGCACCGGACTGCGATTTTGACGCGCTCGAGCTTCCGGAGACCATCAGCTCAAGCTATTTGGGCGCGGCAGTGTACGAGCTGACCGGTATGTGTGGGATGGACCCCTATTTCGATATGCTCAACGCAGTGCGCCGAAGTCTGCCGGTCATCAACCACGACGTGTATCTGGATGCTTCCGGGCAAGTGGTCACCCGGCTTACCTCGGAGCAGGAGGCGCAGATCAGGTGCCTGCAGTGGTGGAAATATTACCGCCTCAAGGATGAGGCACTGCTGGAGCATTGTGCCGGCTGAAACAAAAACCCCCTTTGAGAACGCAGTTCTCAAAGGGGGTTGTGTTTTGGGTTCGCTCCGTGCGCTGATCCGGAGACTCACTGATGATCAAAGAGGATGAACAGCAGGCTCGACAGGCACAGCAGGAAGGGGTAGAACAACAGCGGGATGATGTCAAAGGCGCTGACGGCATAGCCCAGCGTGGCGCAGGTGGACAGCGCCACCAGCATCTGCGCGCCATAGGGGAGGATGCCCTGGAAGATGCACGAGAACGTATCCAGCAGGGAAGCGGAACGCTTGGAGCTGATGCCGTACTCCTCGGCGACCTCCTTGGCGATCGGCCCCGCCATGACGATGGCGACGGTGTTGTTGGCGGTGGCGATGTCCATGAGGCCCACCAGCAGACCGATGCCCAGCTGACCGCCGCGTTTTCCGCGGAACACCCGGCGGATGAAGGCGAGGATACTCTCGAAGCCGCCGTAGGCGCGGATCAGTCCGCACAGGGAGGCGACCAGCAGCGTCACCAGAATGGTCTCGAACATGCCCGACACGCCGCCGCCCATGTTGGCCATGAGCTCCAGCGCCGTGACCTGCCCGGTGATGAGCGTGATGGCAGCGCCGGCGGCGATGCCGATGAGCAGCACCACAAACACATTCAGGCCGAGAATGCCGCCGATGAGCACCAGCAGATAGGGGATGATGAGCACCAGATCATGATCACCGGAGACGGCGCTCTGCACATCCGTGCCCAAGGATACGGCGATGATCAGCACCAGCGCCGCCAGTGCGGCGGGCAGGGCGATCTTGAAGTTTGCACGGAACTTATCCTTCATCTCCGTGCCCTGCGTGGAACAGGCGGCGATGGTGGTGTCGGAGATGAAGCTGAGGTTGTCGCCGAACATTGCGCCGCCCATGACGGAGGCGATGCACAACGGCAGATCAAAGCCGGAGCTGGCAGAAACGGCGACGGCGATGGGGGCGAGGAGCGTGATCGTGCCAACGGACGTACCCATGGCCATGGATACAAAGCACGCCACCACGAACAGCACCGCGACCGCCAGCTTTACCGGAGCGATGGACAGCAGGAAGTAGGCCACGGCCTCGGCGCTCGTGCGTCCGGTGACGCCCACAAAGATACCGGCGACCAGAAAGATCAGGATCATGGTGACGATGTTCTTGTCGCCGATGCCCTGTCCCATCAGCATCAGCTTTTCATCAAAGCTCACACTGCGATTTTGCAGGCAGGCCACCAGCAGAGCCACCAAAAAAGCAACGACGATGGGGATCTGATAGAAGCCCATCTCGATTTTCAGCACATATTCCAAAACGATGCCCAGCACCAGGTACAGCACCAAAAAGACGGCGACAGGCAGCAAAGCGACGGCCTTCGGGGCCGGTTTCTCATTCATGACGATCATACTCCTTTGTTTTTTGGCAATCCATGCACAAACATCCGCGGAAAATGGTAACATATAGTGCGAAGAATGTCAACGAAGAAACAAACAACCCGTCGGATGATGACTTTTTCGCGCCCGCCGGACGGCCTGCTGCAGGCGGTGGGGCTGCCAAACGCCGGCCGATACAAAAGCCTTTGAGAACGTTCCGCTCTCAAAGGCTTTTGTGTTTTTGCTATGCTCCGGCGCGCAGCCGGTCACTGAAAATTCGTTCCGTAGATCTTCTCGGCGATCTTCTTCGGACCGAAATCGACGATGACAACGCCGTAGGCTTTCCCGGCCTCCCATTCATAGGCGTAGAGATCGAGATTGATGTCCTTGGCGTATCCCTTCGGGTGCCCCACCGCGCCGCTGCCGCTCGTGGAGGTGAAGTTCAGGAAAAACGTGTCGTCCGCCGCCCGACTGCTGTCGAGGCAGGTGTGGATGGCGGTGATCTTGTCATCAACGTCGTAGTTGTAGCGATCCTGCACGCACAGCGTCTCGCGGCCGTTGATCACGGAGTCCGCGGTGGGGTCGGTGAGAACGGTGCGGTCGCCCTGATCCGTCCAGCCGAAGTACAGCCCGCAGCGATCCGAGCCGACCTGCAGCTTGTCGTCAAAGCGGGTGGCGAGCACGATCTTGCCGCGCACTGCACCCATGGTCGGGATCTCGTTTTTCAGATACCAGCGCTCGGACGCCTGATCGATCATCGCATAGAGCGCCTTCTGCACGGCCGCGACGTCGTCCTTGCTATTTTCGGCCTTCATGCACAGGATGACCGTTTCGCTCGGATGCTCGTCGAGGAAGGCGTAGACGTCTTTGAGTACGTCCGCCAGTGAGAGCGTTCTGGCAAACGGGGAGTCGGAGATTTTGCATCTGGCGATGTTGTGCTTGAGCACGAGTGTCTCCTGACCGGAGCGCTTTTCGAGCACCAGCCGCATGTCCAGATAGCGGTAGCCGTATTTGAGCTGCGTGGCGATGCTCGCATCCTGACACTGGAAGATGTAGCGCATATCGACGTTCTGCGTGCAGCTGTCGTGCGTGCCGGGGATGGACATGCTGCTGAGCTTTGTCTCGTCGGGTACATTCTCCATCCAGTTGACCGCGCGCACGTCGGCAGCCTCGGCCGGCGTCGCGGCAAGGCGCGCAAAGACGCAGACCATCATGCACATAAGCAGCGCACAGGCCAGAAGGCGGCGTTTGATGTCTGTCATGATTTTCTCTCCTCATCTGTTTTCGCGCTCGGGCCGCACTGCCTGTGCAGCGCAGCACCGGCGCGGCGATATGGTAAGAGCAGTATATCATAACAACACGGTCTTGGGAACAGAAATCTTGTCCGTCCCGTTTTCCGGGGTGCCTGACGGGAAATTAACATGGTAGAAAAAGCCGATGATCTGTGGTAGACTATTTTATACCACCAATTCCTGCGCACCGCAGCGCAGTGGGGGATGCCCTTATAAAATATCGTGAAAGCGAGGAGAAGACTATGGAGACTGAGCGCCGCATTTCCACCGGTATCGACGGCCTCGATGAGGCGATTGATTACCTTCGTCCGGGCGACACGGTCGTCTGGCAGTGTGAACACATCAGCGACTATATGTACGTTGCAACGAGATTCGTGACCAACGTTGCCCGCAAGGGCGACCGCATCGTCTACATACGCTTTGCTGATCACGAGGAGATCATGGATACGGCGGCGCTGCGCGAGCGCGGCGCAAATGTCGAGAAATACGAGCTTGATCCGCGCGTGGGCTTTGAGACCTTTGCCGTGCAGGTGCACCGCATCATTGACAAGGAGCCGCTCGGCACGTTTTTCGTGTTTGACTGCCTGTCGGATCTGCAGAAATATTGGTTTTCCGACCTGATGATCTCAAACTTTTTCCTGCTTATCAACCCGTTTCTCATCCGGCGTCAGGCGGTCGCGTATCAGCCGATCGATTATGAAAAGCACACCTACGAGACCATGTCGCGCATCCGCCGCGAGACGCCGCTGCTCGCCAACATCCGCACGCTCGACGGCAGTGTCTATATCCATGCCGTCAAGGTGCGCGGCCGCAGCACGCAGACGACGTATTTCCCGCTGAAGATCACCGGTGCAAAGTGGCGCGCCCTGACCTCCAGCGCGGACAACTACGCCGTCTTTGAGCGCTTCACACAAACGGGGGAGCGGCGCGACTGCTGGGACAGCATGTTTGACTCCGTCTCCGACGGGCACGAGCCGACGGATGCCGACGGAAAACGCCTCAAGGAGAATATGCTCCGCTGCCTGCTCGGCAACGAGCCGACGCGCCTTGCCCTGTGCCGGAAATACTTCTCCATGCGTGACCTGCTGTACATCAAAAACCGCGAGATCGGTACGGGCTGCATCGGCGGCAAGGCGGCCGGCATGCTCCTGGCGCGCAACATCCTGCGCGATGAGGCGCCGGAGCTCTACCGCACACGTGTCGAGCCGCATGATTCCTACTACATCGGGGCGGACGTCTTTTACACCTACGGTGTGCAAAACGGCCTGTGGTCGTCCCGTATCCGCATGGTCGAGGAGGCGGACTACCTCGAATATGCACAGCCCATCCGTGAGCTGCTGCTCAACGGTACGTTCATGCCGAGCATCAAGGAGCAGTTTTTGTCCATGCTCGAATATTTCGGCCAGTCGCCGATCATCGTGCGCTCCAGCTCGATCCTCGAGGACGGCTTCGGAAATGCCTTTGCGGGCAAGTATGAGAGCGTGTTCTGCCCCAATCAGGGCAGTCTGGAGCAGCGCTATGCCGTCTTTGAGCGCGCGGTCAAGCAGGTTTATGCCAGCACCGTCAACCCGGATGCCATCCGCTACCGCGCCGAGCGCAAACTCCTTGACCGCGACGAGCAAATGGCGCTTCTGGTCATGCGCGTCTGCGGCGATGTGCACGGGGATTATTACTACCCGCATATCGCGGGCGTCGGCCACTCCAAGAACCTGTATCTCAACCGGCAGAACGCTTCGGAGGAGAATAAGGGGATGCTGCGGCTCGTGTTCGGCATGGGCACGCGCGCGGTCGACCGCGAGGCCGACGACTATGCGCGGCTGCTCAATATGGATCACCCGACGGCGCCGCCGATGGTCGCCTACGGTGACGAGTATAAGTACTCGCAGCATAAGATGGATGTGATCGCGCTCAAGGATAATGCGTTTGAGACCGTGCGCGTGCAGAGCATTGACAAGCGCGACATCAAGGCGGATCCCTCCCTGTTCATGGAGCGGGACTATCCGACCGTTTCGCGCCTGCGTGAGATGGGGCTGAGCACGGCGGACGCACCGGATATTCTCAATTTCCGAAAGCTATTGCGCAATACTGACTTCACCGATGTCATGACAGAGGTGATGCGTGTGCTCGAGGAGAAGTACAGCTACCCGGTTGATATCGAGTATGCCTGCAACTTCGATCAGGACGGCAATTACCGCGTCAATCTCCTCCAGTGCAGACCGCTGCAGACGCGCGGCGTCGGTGCGGCCGGCGTCATGCCGAATGTGAAGGAGTTTTATTTCCGCACGAGCGGCAACTTCATGGGCGGAAACGTCTGTCTGCCCATCCGTTATGCCGTCATGGTTCAGGTCGAACCGTATCTGGATCTTCCGGAGCAGCGTAAATATCAGGTCGCGCGCAAGCTGGGTGAACTCAATAATCGCCTGCGCGGCGAGGGGACGATCCTGCTTGGCCCGGGCCGCTGGGGCACGACCACGCCCAGCCTCGGTGTTCCGGTGCATTTCATGGAGATCAACCGCTTCGACTGCATCGCGGAGCTCGCCTACAGCTCGCACGGTCTGCGTCCGGAGCTGAGCTACGGCAGCCACTTCTTCCAGGACCTCGTGGAGGCCGGTTCGTTTTATGTCGCGCTCTATCCGGGGGAGGACGGCTGCGTATTTCAGGACACGCTGTTTGCAGACTGCGAGAATGTGTACGCGCAGCTCATGCCGTCCGATGCTGAGGATGTGATGGCGGATGTCATCCGCGTCTATGACCTCGGCAAGGATCAGGCCATTCTCTATTCCGAGGTCGGGAGCCAGACGTGCTTCCTCGCCAAGGTCTGAGTGCGCCGGAGCGGCGCGCTGTGTACTGCAGGCTGATTATTCTATCCCCGCACCGTTTGCGCCGTTTTGCATGGTGCGGGCGGTTTTTGCGCTTCGGTCAGGCTCTGAATGCAAACAACAGTTGCGGTGCGCGCACTTTTGCGGTATAATCAAACCAATTTGTGCCTAGTGCGTGAAAGGAAACAACATCATGGGTAATGACACAAACGTCAATAACCGCGACGGCTTTCGCAGCCGCGGCGGCTTCATCATCGCCTGCATCGGCTCGGCTGTCGGCATGGGCAACATCTGGCGCTTCCCGACGCTGGTGTCCCAGTGGGGCGGCATGACCTTCCTCATCCCGTACTTTCTCTTTGTCATCCTCATCGCCTCTACCGGCGTTATCGGGGAGTTTGCACTCGGCCGCGCGGGCGGCGCAGGCCCGGTCGGCTCGTTCGGTATGTGCACCGAGGCGCGCTTCGGCAAGCGTAAGCCGGGCGAGCTCGTCGGTTACATCCCGGTGCTCGGGTCGCTGGCGCTGGCCATCGGCTACACCTGCGTCATGGGCTGGATCTTCAAGTATACATTTCTGGCGTTTGACGGCGGACTGTCTGCCATGGGTCAGGACATGGATGCGATCGTCGGCAGCTTCAATGCCACTGCCGGCGCGTGGGGCGCAAATGTCTGGGTCGTGGTCGCAGTTGCGGTGAGCTTTTTCATCATGTCGTTCGGCATTGCCGGCGGCATTGAAAAGGCCAACAAGGTCATGATGCCGATCCTGTTTTTCCTTTTTGTCGCACTCGGCATCTATGTGTTCACGCTGCCCGGCGCGTCGGGCGGCTATCGGTATATCTTCACCATCAAGCCCGAGGGCCTGCTCGACCCGTATGTCTGGATCTATGCCTTTGGTCAGGCGTTTTTCTCCCTGTCTGTTGCGGGCAACGGCAGCGTGATCTACGGTTCTTACCTCAGCAAAAACGAGTGCATTCCAAGCTCTGCGCGCAACGTCGCGCTCTTTGACACGATCGCGGCGCTGCTGGCGGCATTTGTCATCATCCCCGCCATGGCGGCCGGCGGCGCTGAGCTCGATGCCGGCGGTCCGGGGCTGATGTTCATCTATCTCGTCCACGTCATGAACGGCATGGCGGGCGGGCGCATCGTGGCGATGGTGTTTTTCCTGTGTGTGTCGTTTGCGGGCGTCACGTCGATCATCAATCTCTATGAGGCACCGGTCGCATCCCTGCAGGAAAAGCTCGGCCTCAAGCGCGTGCCGGCAACGGCGGTGATCCATGTGATCGGGCTTGCAGCTGCGCTGTGCATTCAGGCCATCGTCTCGCAGTGGATGGATGTCGTGTCCATCTATATCTGCCCGCTGGGCGCGCTGCTCGCGGCAGTGATGTTCTTCTGGATCGGCGGCAAAAAGCTTGTGCTCGAGAGCGTCAACCTCGGTGCACGCAAGCCCATCGGCGGCTGGTATTATCCGGCCGGCAAATATGTCTACTGCGTCAGTGTGCTCGTGGCGCTGATCGCCGGGGCGCTCCTCGGCGGCATCGGATAAGGATTCCATACGAAAGCGGCGCTCCGTTCCCGGAGCGCCGCTTTGCTGTTATCCTTTTTTCACATTCTGGCAAAACGCCGACAGAATCGTGGCGGTCTGCTCGCGCGCGGCGTGCCCCTGCGGGCGCAGGTAGTTGACGCCGTTGTCGTTCGACCCGGAGATCAGACCGAGCGCCACGGCGTCCGCCATTGCGCTGCGCGCCCAGCCGGCCACATCTCCGCCGTCCGGGAAATCGTTCAGGTTCGCGGGCGTCCACGTATGCCGGAGCTTCAGGATTCGGTCTGCATACTCCATGAGCAGTACGGCGAGCTGCTCGCGCGTTACCGGATCGTCAGGGGAGAAGGTCGTCCGGCTTGTTCCGGCTGTCACGCCGGTCTGGTACGCCCAGAGCACGGCACTCTGATACCAGCCGTGCGTCAGATCCGTAAACGGGGTCTTGCCGCTGACCTTTGGCGCGCCGGAGAGCTCGTAGAGGACCTGCACCGCCTGCGCGCGTGTGGTCGTGCCCTTCGGGTCGAAGCGGCCGCTGCCAACGCCGGACATCAAGCCGGTGCGCACGCAGAAATCAATGCCGGCGTGCGCCCAGTTGTCCGGCGCAGGGACATCGCTCAGATTCTTGCTCGGGCAGCTGCGCAGCGGACGCAGCGGCTGGGTCACGGATGCGCCGCAGCTGCCGCAGGTGTAGATGCGGCTGCCGAAGTCTGTGCACGACGGCTCTGTGTGTTTCGTGACGCGGTAATCGTGCGTGTGCCCTGCATTGAGCGATGTGCCGTAGCGCAGATTCAGATCTACGTTCGTCGGGATGCCGGGGATGCGGGCGCTGTTGCTGCACTGCCATGTGCTGTAGCTGCCGCTGTAGCCGGTCTCCGCATCCCAGACGGCGAGCCAGCGATCCCACTGCTCATAGGCCGGGTCGTCGAGCACGGTCGTCCACCAGTAACGATTGGCGTAAATGCCGACGCTGTAGCCTGCTGCGCGCAGCGTGTCGCAGAAGATGGTCACATGGCACAGGATCTCGGCTTTCGTGCAGCCGGTGCGCACGCTCTCATCCTCCAGATCGAGGTAGACCGGCAGCTGCAGATTTTTGCCGCGCAGCTGCTGCAGCGCGCCCTCCGCCTCGCTTCGGGCCTGCGCGTCTGTTTTGGCGGCGGAGTAGACGTACGCGCCGTAGGGAATGCCGAGACGCTCGCACGCGGCGGCGTTGACGCTCCATTTTTGGTCGGCCTGACCGCGGGCGTAGCAGCGGATGACGGCAAAGTCGATGCTCCGCACAGCCGTGCCCCAGTCGATGTCACCCTGAAACTGGCTGACGTCGACGCCGACACCTGTGATCTGTTCACCGGCGGAATACACATCGGGGCTGGCTGCCTCCGCAGCAGGAAGGTATGCGCCAGCCGCGCTTCCGGTCAGCAGGGCGGTCAGGAGCAGACAGGCAAGAAGTCGTTTAAGCATGATGTTCCTCCTAAGGGGTAGTTGACTCTTATTCTACCGCACACGTGCGCAAAAGGCAACCACAGCGCTCACAGACAGGAAAACCGGCGCTCTGCTGATGCAGAGCGCCGGTTTCGGCGGTCTCAGAACATTTTGATGTACGCATCGCGGTCAGGTCCGACGGAAACGTACTTGATGCGGCAGCCGACGGTGCCCTCAAGGTAGTGCACGTAGTCGAGCGCCTCCTTCGGCAGGTCGCTCACCTTGCGGCAGCCGGAGATGTCGCAGTGGAAGCCGGGCAGGTACTCGTAGATGGGCTTGGCCTTGGCCAGCTTCACGCCGATGGGGAAGCGCTCCACGCGCTCGCCGTCGATCTCATAGGCAACACACACGGGGATCTTGTCCATGTAGGACAGCACGTCGAGCTTCGTCAGCGCGATGCTCGTGCAGCCCTGCATTTTCACGCCGTAGCGGGAGGCGACCACGTCAAACCCGCCCACGCGGCGCGGACGGCCGGTGGCGGCGCCGTATTCGCCGCCGGCGTCACGCAGTGCGGTGGCCTCATCGCCGAACATCTCGCAGGTGAACGGCCCCTCGCCCACGCAGGTGGAGTAGGCCTTCATGATGCCGATGATCGTGTCAAGCCGCGCCTCCGGGATGCCCGCGCCGATGGGGGCATAGGCCGCGATCGTTGACGAGCCGGAGGTGTACGGATAGATGCCGTAGTCAATGTCGCGCAGCGCGCCGAGCTGTGCCTCGAAGAGCACGGACTTGTTGTCCTCAATGGCCTCGGAGAGGTAGTCGGTCGTGTCGCAGACATACTCCTTGAACGGCATGGCGTAGGTGTCGATCCATGCCATCATCTCGTCGAGGTCGATGGGGTCATGGTGATAACCGTTGACGACGAAGAGGTTTTTCCACTCCAGAATGTCGGCAAGGCGCGCCTTGAGCGCGTCGCGGTCGGCGAGCTCGCCCATGCGCAGCGCCTTCTTCATATATTTGTCCGAGTAGGCGGGGGAGATGCCGCGGCGGGTCGAGCCGAACTTCTTGTCCGCCAGACGGTCTTCCTCCAGACAGTCGAGCAGCTTGTGATACGGCATGCAGATGACGGCCTTGTCGCTGATCTTCAGGTGCTCGGGCGTGACGGTGATGCCGCCGGCGCGCAGACGCTCGACCTCATGGAACATGTGCTCCGTATCAATGACCATGCCGGGGCCGAGCACGTTCACGGTCTCGTCGCGCAGGATGCCGCTCGGCATGAGATTGAGCACGAACTTGCCCTTGTCGTTGATGACGGTGTGGCCGGCGTTGTTGCCGCCCTGATAGCGCACGACGACGTCATACTTCTGACTGAGCAGGTCGACCATGCGGCCCTTGCCCTCGTCACCCCAGTTGATGCCTACAATGGATGTCAGCATATTAGAGAAACCTCCTGTTACTTACACGTTGACGGATGCTTCGCATCCGAGCAGTGTTGTATATTTGTTCAGGACCGGAGTGACCTGCTCGCGCAGGAACGTCTCGGTCTGGTGTACGGCCATGCCGGTGAAGGCATGGGGGTCGACCAATTTATCCAGCTCATCGCGCGTGAGCCCGAAGGTGGGGTCGGCAAGAATGCGCGCGAGCAGGTCGTTGCTGCCGCCATTGAGTTTGACGGCTTTGCCGGCGGCGACGCTGTGCTGCCGGATGGCCTCATGCAGCGCCTGCCGGTCGCCGCCCTTTTCCTTGACGCAGTACATGAGGATGTTCTCTGTGGCGAGAAACGGCAGCTCCTCCGCCAGATGCTTTTCGGCCATCTTCGGATACACGGTCAGGCCGCGGATAACATTGAGGTACAGCGTCAGGATGCCGTCGGTGGCGAGAAACGCCTCCGGGATACTGATGCGGCGGTTGGCCGAGTCGTCGAGTGTGCGCTCGAACCACTGGGCGCTGGCCGTGACGGCGGCATTCTGCAGATCGCAGATGACATAGCGCGACAGGGAGGCAATGCGCTCGCTGCGCATGGGATTGCGCTTGTAGGCCATGGCCGACGAGCCGATCTGGCCGCTCTCGAACGGCTCATCCACCTCCTTGAGGTGGGACAGCAGCCGGATGTCGCTCGAGAACTTCGACGCGCTCTGCGCGATGCCGGACAGCACCTGCAGCACCTGAAAGTCCACCTTGCGCGAATAGGTCTGGCCGCTGACGGGGTATGCGCCGGAAAAGCCCATCTTTTTGCAGATCTTCCGCTCGAGCGCGACGACCTTTTGCTCGTCGCCGTCAAACAGGGCGAGGAAGCTTGCCCCCGTGCCGGTCGTACCCTTGCAGCCGAGGAGCTTGAGATGCTCCAGCTGGAACTCGAGCTGCTCAAGATCCATCAGCAGATCCTGTGCCCAGAGCGTGGCGCGCTTGCCGACGGTCGTCGGCTGTGCGGCCTGAAAATGCGTGTAGGCGAGCGTCGGCTGCGCCTTGTGCGTCTCGGCAAAGTCCGCCAGCGCCTGAATGACGTTGACCAGCAGGCTGCGGATCTGCTCGAGCGCCTCACGCATGAGGATGATGTCCGTGTTGTCGCCGACGTAGCAGGACGTTGCGCCGAGGTGCAAAATGGGTTTTGCGTCCGGGCAGCACGCGCCGTAGGTCAGCACGTGCGCCATCACGTCATGCCGTACCTCATGCTCGCGCTCGGCGGCATAGGCATAGTCGATGTCCGTGATGTGCGCGCGCAGCTGCTCGAGCTGTGCGTCTGTGATCGGCAGACCGAGCTCCTGCTCGCTCTCCGCCAGCGCGACCCAGAGCCTGCGCCAGGTGGAGAATTTGTTGTCGTCGGAATAAATGTGCTGCATTGTGCGCCCGGCGTAGCGGGTGCACAGGGGATTGGTGTAGCGATCGTGCATGCGTTATCCTCTTTCTGTGTGGCGCAGTGCCGCCGAGATCAAGCCCTTGAACAGGGGGTGCGCCTTGTTCGGGCGGCTCTTAAACTCGGGATGGTACTGTACGCCGATGTAAAAATCGTTTTCGGGGATCTCAACGGTCTCCACAATGTGTCCGTCCGGAGACAGACCGGAGAGCACGAGACCCTTTTCCTGCATGAGTGTGCGGTAGTTGTTGTTGAACTCGTACCGGTGGCGGTGGCGCTCGGAGATCTCCGCCGTGCCGTAGCATTCCGCCATTTTTGTGCCGGGCACGATGCAGCACGGATACGCGCCGAGGCGCAGCGTGCCGCCCTTGTCGATCTCATCGCTCTGGTCAGGCATGAAGTCGATGACCTTGTTCGTGCTGCTCTCGTCGAACTCGCCGGAATTGGCGTCTGCCAGCCCGCAGACGGAGCGTGCAAACTCGATGACTGCGATCTGCATGCCCAGACAGATGCCGAGGTAGGGAACATTGTGCGTGCGGGCATAGTGCGCGGCCGCGATCTTGCCCTCAATGCCGCGGTTGCCGAAACCGCCGGGCACGAGGATGCCGTCGCATCCGCCGAGCACCTCCTCTACATTATCGCGCGTGATCGTCTCGCTGTCAATCCATTGAATGTCGACACGCGCGCCATAGACGTATCCGGCGTGACGCAGTGCCTCGGCCACGGACAGATATGCGTCGTGCAGCTGGACGTATTTTCCCACGAGCCCGATCGTCACGCGGCGCGAGCGGCTTCGGATGCTCTCGAGCATGGCGTCCCACTCGGTCATGTCCGGTGCGGGCGCGTCGATATGCAGCTCACGGCAGACGATCTCGGAAAAGCGGTTGCGCTCGAGCATGATCGGCGCCTCGTACAGCACAGGCAGCGTCATGTTCTCGATCACGCAGTCTGGCTTGACGTTGCAGAACAGGGAGATCTTGCGGAAGATGGATTCCTCGAGCGGCTCGTCGCAGCGCAGCACGATGATGTCCGGGGAAATGCCCATGCCCTGCAGTTCCTTTACGGAATGCTGCGTGGGCTTTGTCTTGTGCTCCTCGCTGCCGTGCAGATACGGCACGAGCGTCACATGGATGTAGAGTGCATTTTCACGCCCGACCTCGAGCCCGACCTGCCGGATGGCCTCGAGAAACGGCTGGCTCTCGATATCGCCGGTCGTGCCGCCGACCTCGGTGATGACGACGTCAGCGTTCGTCTTGCTGCCGACGCTGTAAATGAAGTCTTTGATCTCGTTTGTGATGTGCGGGATGACCTGCACCGTCTCGCCGAGATATTCACCGCGCCGCTCCTTGTTGAGCACGTTCCAGTAGACCTTTCCGGTCGTGAGGTTGGAGTATTTGTTCAGATCCTCGTCGATGAAGCGCTCATAGTGACCGAGATCGAGATCGGTCTCGGCGCCGTCCTCGGTGACGTACACCTCACCGTGCTGGTAGGGACTCATCGTGCCGGGGTCTACATTAATATAGGGATCGAGCTTCTGCGCTGCAACCTTCAGGCCGCGCGCCTTGAGCAGACGGCCGAGCGAGGCCGCCGTAATGCCTTTGCCGAGTCCGGAAACAACTCCGCCTGTAACAAAAATGTACTTGGTCATGAATAAGCCCCCTCAATCTTCATAGGTGCGGATGATATTTTCTGCGATGGTGCGCCGCGGCTTGCTGGTGTTCATCGCCTGTTTTTCGATGTATTTGTGCGCTTCCGCCTCCGTCATCTGCAGGTGCTGCACAAGCAGGAGCTTTGCGCGGTTGATGATGCGGATGTCGGCGACCTTTGCCTCCAGCTTTTCCGTCTTGTGCTGCATCTGCTCGAGCTGAATACGCACGGCAGCCAGCAGCCGGATGGTCTGCACGATGAGCGATTCCGGCGCGTCATTCGGCAGCACCAGCACGCCGGACTGCTCCAGCAGGGCGGCGGCCGCGTCTGCGTGCGCGGGCTCAGCCAGCAGCAGCACCGCCATGCAGCGCCGCTTTTTGAGCTGCAGTGCCAGCTCCTGTCCGGAGCTGCCGGTGACCGGCTCCGCGATGAGCACGCCGTCGATGCCGCCGGCGTCGAACAGGTCGAGTGCCTGCCGCGCACTGCCGGTATATTCAAACGGTACGATGCGCGCCCGTGTGAGCAGGGCACCGATGCGCTTGGTCTGCGCCTCAGAGGCGGAGACGAGCAGGGCGCTTACGGTGTGCAGGGACGAATTCATACGCATCACCTCGCAATTTGAAATCGGGGCGGAAAAACAAAAAGACGCTTCCGATGCCGATAAGGGGCACTTTCCCCCAGGTCATCGTGAAACGTCAGCGTTCTCGAAAAGATGCCATATGTACTTTCATGACCGTATCAGCGGCACACGGAATTTTTCCAATCAAAAATCCATGTATATAATACACCACGGGTTTTGCACATGTCAAGAATAAAATCTCGCCCGGCTCTGCCGGCCGTTTGTCAAGAGTAAATGCACAAAAAAGCAAAAATATTTTTTATGAGGCCAGAATGAGGGCGATTTCTTCCCGGAAAAGCTGCTCGGAGCACAGATAACCGAACATTTTGCGGGGGTAGTTGTTCAGCCAGTCCTCGATCCGCTTGGTCTCCTCGTAGGGGATCGTGCTCAGGTCGGTGCCCTTCGGCAGGTGCCTACGTATGAGGCCGTTCTGGTTCTCATTAGATCCGCGCTCGCTCGGCCGGTAGGGGTGGCAGTAGTAGACCTCGGTGCGGGTGCCCTTGCCGCTGGCGCTTCGTTCAATCCCGGCGGCGTCGGCAAACTCGCAGCCATTGTCGCAGGTGATGGATCTGAATACCTTCGGGAACAGGTCGCCGTACTTGGCCTCGAGCCCGTCAATCGCAGCGACGACGCTGGCGGCCGTCTTGTCCGGCGACGGTATAATGAGCTCCCAGCGCGTTTTCCGCTCGGTCATCACGATGTAGGTGTTGCTGACGCCTTGGCAGCTCTCGACGCTGTCCATCTCCCAGTGACCGAAGGTGCTGCGGTCGTTGATGTGCTCAGGGCGATCCTCGATACTCCGGCCGGCGGGCTTGCGAGGCATGGATCCGGCCGGGCGCTCTGGCTGGTGGCGCTTGCCGTGCTGCGGCAGCATGGAGACGGTCAGCTCGTCGCCGAAGATCTCGCCGCGGATGTAGTTGTAGGCGGTACTCGCGCAGATGTGGGTCTTGAAGGGCCAGCCCTTGACCTCGGCCTCACCGATCGCAGCCTCCGGGCTGTACTTCTCGTCGCGGATCTTGGCGATCAGGTAGTCGGCCAGCTCGTAGTCGTTGCCGATCTTCAGCTCCGGCCCTTTGGCGCGGAGGTTGGCCTCATAGCGGGCCTGTGCGCCTTCGGGGTTGTATCTTGTCTCGGTGGTGTAGTCGCTGTTGAGGTGCTCATAGGTGCACCGCTTCAGCTCCCGGTAGATGGTCGTATGATGGACGCCGAGCTCTTTGGCGATGTCTGTCGGCTTCATTCCTGCGCGGATGAAGGCGTCGAGCTGGATGCGCTTGGTCGGCGTCAGATGGCTCCAGTGCTGTCCCATTGTGTTCCCCTCCGTGATAAAAGAAAAGGGGCGGCCCGCCGGCCGCCCCTTCTGTGTGTCAGTGTTCCTCGTACTTTTTCAGGAGCTCGAGCGTCTCCTCGTCTGTGATGATGTCAGCCAGCCTGCACTCCAGCGCGTTGCAGATCTTCAGCAGCGTCGGCAGCTTCGCGCCGTTGATGTCCCGGGCGCCGCGCTCGTACTGCTGGAGCACCTGCACCTTGATCCCGGCCAGATCGGCGAGCTGAGACTGAGACAGGCCGGCAGCCTTGCGGAGCTTTTGCAGCCCCTCGCTTTTGTAGGTCACTTTGATCGAGATGTCCATGTTGTTCCTCCCGCTTGACTTTGCCGTGGTTTCGTGGTTATAATGAAAAGGAACGGCGGGCGGGATTTTTCCCGCCGTCCTTCGACCTTACTGCTTGGGCTTTTGGTTCGGCTTTATTGTGATCGTAATGGTGGCAACCTGTTCACACTTTAGAGCCTGTTCCAGCAGCTCGAGCAGTTTTTTCATCTGCTCAGCATCCACGGCTTTGCCTCCTTTCCGCGGTTTTGCTCTCCTTTCTTTCTGTACTCGGCTATCCCTTGCCTGTGATTATATTATAGAGCATTTGCTCTATAATGTCAAGCATAATTCGGCAGATTTTCAACATTTTCCCGCGTTTTTCCACAAAAAAAGCCGCACGGCGTCGCTGCCGTGCGGTTTTCTCATTCTTTCCCGAGCAGGTGGTTGATGGTGGTGCCGAGAGCGGTCGCCAGATAGTCCAGCTCGTAGTCAGCGACGACTCGGCTGCCGTTCTCGATCCTGCTGATGACCTTCTGTGTGACGTCCAGCCCGATGATCTGGAGCTTGTAGGCGAGCTGTTCCTGTGACAGGTTTGCCCGCAGCCGCTCCTCTCTGACTCTCTCCCCGGAGATGTTGCACCTGCCGTCTGGTTTGTATATCTTCGCAGCCCTCGCCTCCCTTTACGCTAAAGATGACTATGCAATATTGACTTTACCAGTTTTGGCATGGTAATATTATGCCAAAGATGACTAAACACTAATAAATACAAAGTCATCAGGAGGAGGTACTGCATGGGGCTGTTTAGCTTTCTGAAGAAAAAGGAGCCAGAGCCGGCTCCTGCGATCACGGCCACGATCCACGCTCAGACCGTAGAAGTGAAGCAACGGACGCACGGCGAGCTCCCGCTTGCCGAGATCGGCGGCTATGTGAGCCCGTCCGGCGGTTTTGTAAACTATGGGCGTTTTTGCGTTACTGGTATGAACTCCAGCACAGGGAGAAAGAACACGAAGCGATACGAGGCGCAGACCGAGGCTGACGCCAGAGCTGCGGCTGCGGATGATGGCCTTGTCGAGCCTATGACTGTGCAGGTGGAGCCGCAGATCCCGCCGACCGATCGACAAATGGACTACGCGCTCGAACTCGAGGCCATGCTCCCCGACGGAGTATGCAAGGAGGACGTCAGCGCAATCATCAGCAGGATCACCGACGAGGACGAGGCTGCACCAGATCCCGGCCTTTCGTTGTATGCGCACGCCTGTGGGGTGAAGTTTTCGCGCTTTGTCGGTGAAAAGGCTCTGCTTTCGTATATGGTCAGCCAGATGCACGGAGCCGCTCGGGGCGAGTTGTATGCTTATGCCGTTTACCGGCAGGAGAGCGGTGGAAGGTTCAGTGATCCGCGTGGTCTTTCAGTGTATGAGTTTCTGCACAGTTGCGGGGCTGAGATTGCTGAAGATCCTGCCCTGCTGAAGTCTCTGGAGGATCGTGATGTCTATGACTTCGCAGGCCCGAACAGAGGCACGAAGGTTTACAAAATGGCCGCTGCCAGATTGAAGCAGTGCGGGGCCCTATAAAACAGGAAAAGCCCGCCCGGGATCTCCGGGCGGGTTTTCTTGTGCTGTGAAGTTGTGGATCAGCGTGCGAGTGCTGCGTTGACGGCCTGCTGGACGGCGTTATAGTCGTAGCCGGCGGCCTCGAGGCGCTTCTTGCGGTCTGCGCCGTTGCCCCACTTGCCGGCGATGACCTCCTTGGCGATCTCGGCGATGGTTTTCTTAGGGGCTGCGGTTCCCGGGATCTTGATCTTCTGGCCGACTCTGATGATGTTCGGGTTGGTGATCCCGTTGTACGCTGCGAGCTTCTGGTAGGTCGTCCCGTACTTGGCCGCGATCTTGCTCAGGGTGTCGCCGGCGACGACCGTGTAGGTCACTTCGCTGGTGGTGCCGCCGCTCGGCGTCTGGCTGCCCGTGTTGGCGTTTCCGGGCTCTGCGTCGTAGGCCGGGCGGCCATAGCCGACGATGTAGTTGTCGCTCAGGTAGTAGGAGCGGCGGGCCACTTGGTCGGAGGTGTTGCCCTCGATGGTGTAGACCTTGCTGCCGTCCACTTTCTCGACGAGGCCGGTGTGGCTGACGTTGCTCTTGGAGTGCGCGGTGCTGAAAAAGATCTGGTCGCCGGGCTTGGGATCCTTGGCGTGATAGCGGCCCTGCTTCTCGTAGTACATGAGGGAGTAGGTGCAGCCGGCGCCCGCGGATCTCTCGGGCTGGCAGAGCAGGCGCAGCGCGTCCGCATATCCGAAGGCGGTCAGCATACACCAGTCGACGAACATATCGCACCATGCGAAGCCGTTTTTCTTGCCGTTGTACCACTTCGGGTACTTCTCGTCGAAGTCTCTGGCGTACTTGGTATAGTTGGCGCTGCCTGCGTTGGCGGTCGGGTTGTCGAGCTGGCTGTTGCTCTTTTTCTCGTGGTAGCCGATCTCTGCCGCAGCGATGGCGAGAACGGCCGATGCGTAGCATTTGCTCATAGTTTTACCTCCTTAGCTGTAAAAAAGAAAAAGGGCGGGCCGGAGCCCGCCCCTCTCCGTCATTCGATAGTCAGGCCCTCGGTGTTGAGCTGCTTGACTGCTGCCTCGATCGCGTTGATGACGCTCTCCTCGTCGACCTTGAAGCCCTTCTGCTTCAGGAAGTCGATGACGTACTGCTTCTTCTCCTCGCCGCGGCCGGCGCCCTTGTAGAGCTGCTCAGCAGCAGCGACGCCGATCTTTACCCACGCGGCCAGCTCCTTGCGCTGTGCCTCGGTGGTCTGGCTCTTGAGCCACGGGATCAGGAAAACGCTCACGCCGGCGCCGATCAGAGCGATGGCTGCGTTGACGATAGGGGTGATGTCGATGGTGTTCATCCTTTTGCCTCCTCATTGTTGAGAGTGTCCCCGGACGGATCCGGGAGCGGGTTGCCGTCGGCGTCGAGCCTGTGGCGGTTTCGGCTGATTTTCTCGCCGAGGCTCTTGCCGGCGTATGTGATTAGATAGCCGACGCAGGCGGTGAAGATCGTGCCGGTCACTTCGCTGACCGGGTCGCGCCCGAAGGCTGAGAGCAGGTAGGACGTGGCTGCGCTGAGGCTTGCCACGATGGCCGCCCAGTATGCGAGCTTCTTGCTCGCCTCGATCTTCTTTTTCCGCTTGCGCCGGCGCTTCTTTGCGGCCATACTGCTCCACCTCCTCAGTCGATGATCGCGTGGATCCCCTGACTGGTGAGGAAGTCCTTCTGCGCGTGCTTGATTTTGGCAGCGTAGTCGAGGGCCGCGTGCATATCCCCGTTACAATGCGCGTCGGGGATGCGCTGCACGGCCCGGGCCGTCGCCTCGCCGAGGGCGATGGCTGCCGACGTGCCCTGAATGGTGATGATCTGGAGATCTTCACGGGCACGCTCTCGGGCCGCTGCCTCTTTCTGTCGTTTGGCCTCCTCGGCCTCCTTTTGCTTCTCGCGCTTCTGGATCCTGTGCTCGAGCATCCAGAAGCAGAAGCCGGTCACGGCCGTCGGGATCCCCATAAGGACGACGAGCGCGCCGATGTTGATTTCGATCATTGTGTCACCTCATAAAAGCCGGAGGGCCGCAGGACGCGGCCCTCCTTGTTGTTGGGCTTACTCCTCGACGTCGTCGAAGTAGCCCATGTCGACGAGATACTTGTGCACGCGGGCCTTCAGCTTCGCGGGGACGTTGTCCTCGGTGATGCGGCCCATGATGATCTCGCCTGCATACAGACGTACCAGCATTTCACGCTCCTCCTTTCCTGCAATTTTTAATAATAGCCACGCGAGGGCCCGGGCGATCATTCGCTCGCCCCTTCCTTCGCGGTGCCAGCGTTTGCGGCTGCCTCGATGGCAGCGATGGCGTCCTCGACCTGCTTGCGCAGCTTCTTCGGGACGTCGTTGATGGTCATGGTGGAGCCTTCGCGGGTCAGCTCCCTGACGTACAGCTCGACGATCTTGCTCATGCTGTTACCTCCCCTCCGTCGCCGTAGACCACGTCGGCCAGCTCCATGATGCAGCCCTTCAGCAGCTCAATGGTGTCAGCCTGCTCGGCGATGGTTTTGTCCTTCTTGGCCTCTGCGGCCTGTTCGTCGTTCAGCCTTTGGATGCTGTCGGCTCTGTGTTTAATCATGCAAAGTTACCTCCGATCGACTGGATGTAGCAGGTCTCCGTAGCGGAGCCGCGGAGCAGCTTGGCCTTGACCTTGACGCCCCACGCTGCGGCCGTCTTGGTCTGGTTGGTGAAATAGTGCTTCTGACCGGTGCGGGCCTTCTGCGTGATGTCCTCCCACGTCGGGCTCGCGTCGTTGCCGTTGTTGCAGATCCAGACCTGAAGCGTGCAGCCGGCCGGGAAATTGCCCTGAATGTTGACGAGGGCCTTGGTCGGCATGGCGTCGGCCTCCATAGCGAGGGTCTGCTCGAACTCGACGGACGTGACGGCCTTGGTGAAGGTCAGCGTGCGGGTGACGCTGGCGTCCTTGGCGTCGGTCGCCACGATCTTCAGGGTGTGGCTGCCGTTCACGACCTTCAGCCACGCCTCGGAGCCGATCGTCAGCGTGTTGGTATGGCCGAGGGTCACGGTGTAGCTGCGCAGCGTGACGCCGTCCAGCATCTCCACGACGTCGACCTGATGGCCGTCGGCGTCGGTGACGGTGTACTCGTAGGACGGGGCCGCCGTGTTGAAGTTGCCGAGGGCGCCGTCCGTGCCGCTGATGACGGGCGGTCGGTTATTGGTGACGGTGCGGGTGGCGCTGGTGGTGTACGCACTCTCCGCGCCGGCGGCGTCGTATGCCTTGACGCGGTACTGCACGCTCGTCCATCCGTAGGTGATGGCGTCGGTGTAGCTGCGCGAGGATCCCTTGTAGATCTGCGCCCATGTGCCACTCCCGACCTTGCGCTCCAGAACGTAGCCGGAGAGGTTGCCGTCGGGGTCGGTGGAGGCCGCCCACGAGATGCTCAGGTTCTCGCCGCCGAGCACTTCGCTCGGGACAGTGATGGACGACGGCGCTGTGGGCGCCTGATTGTAGATCACTGTATAGCATCCATCCGAGTCGACGGAGTCGGAGATCAGGAGATCAGAGGACAGATTACAAGCGGGGCGCAGGCCGCTGTAGCCGCTGTAGGCGCTGTTCCCGTCCAGAGTGCCATCGGTGTAGACGTAGCGGGCGCCGTTGGCCGAGCCGGCATAGGCGTCCCGCAGCCAGTAGTACCACGCGGCACCAGAGCCCGGGCTGCTGGAATAGTTGGAATTGGCGACGCAGGAGGCCGTCACGGTGGCGATGCGGCTGTTGTTGTCGCTAAAGATCGCCAGCTTGCTGCCGCAGACGTGGTCACCGCTCAGGCCGACCTCAGTGCAGGACAGGGGGAAGATCTTGTCCGTGCAGGTCTCCGTCCCGCCGCCGTCTGTGGAGCTCTTGCCGACCGTGATGGTGGTGTTCAGCAGAGCCGCCCGCTCGTTGGCGGTGAAGGCGTTCAGAAAACCGGCGAGGCCACTGTACGGGTTGACGCCGTTCCAGACGTGGGAGGAGTCCGGCGTCTGGTCTGCGGAGTGCTGTGCGGTGTACCACTGGCCGGCAGCCGCGGGGCTGTTGAGCCACTGGCGCAGGTTCGAGTAGATGTAGCGGTTGTTGCCGTAGCTGCGGCGGTCGCTGTTGCCGTTACTCGGTTCTGTTGCGTCGAAGCACAGCATCTTGATGATCTGGTTGGTCACGAGCGTGACGCTGTTGGAGGGGTAGCCTGCGTGGTTCTTATCGGCCACGATCCAGACGATCGGGCTGCCGTACAGGCTGCCGAACTTGACCTTCGACTTGTTTGCGAGGTTGCTCAGTTTTTGGGCCATGAGTGTTGTCTCCTTTCGGTGATGGTTTGAGCTCCGGGAAATAGCTGAAGAAATAGGCGTCCATGTTCTGCCGCAGGTGGTAGGTGTTGCCGTGTGAGATGTGGCCCGTCCAGCTCGCGTAGGATTGCACGACGCTGTCGAGTGTCATCTTGCCGGAGTCCACCAGCCCGCGGAACTTGCGGATCTTGCGCTTCATGTTGTCGATGCTCTTGGCTCGCACTTTCCTCACGACCTTGCCGGTCTGCGTGAGGTAGGTGTGAAAACCGAGGAAGTCGATGCCGTTCTTCAGCGGGAGGATCTGCGTCTTGCCGTTCAGCCGAAGGCCGAGCGGCTTGATGTACGCCTCGATCTCCTTGAGTATCTGCCGGAGCAGCAGCTTGTCGCTGTGGATGATGTAGAAGTCGTCCATGTACCTGCCATATACGAGGCCGCGGTCATCCCTCAGCCAGTGGTCGAAGGCGTCCAGATAGAGCAGCGCGAGCAGTTGGCTCGACTGGTTGCCGATCGGGATGCCGGGGTCTGGCGTGCTGTCGATTATGAGCCACAGCAGCCAGTCAGCGAAGTCGATCAGCTCGGGATCCTTCAGCCACTTCAGGGCCCGGCGGGCCGTTTCGTAACAGTAGGAATGGAGCAGGGTGTAAAAGAACTTTGAAAAATCGCCCTTCAGTACCCAGCCGTCGGCGTAGTCCCACTCGTTCATCGGCCGGGGCGGCAGGCCGGCAGCCTTGCGGGCTGCTTCGTCTGCTGCCTTTCGGCTGAAGAAATAGTGGCGCATGGCCGCAGCCAGACGGTCGAGGCCGTCGTGGGTGCCTTTGCCGATCTGGCCGGCGTAGTTGTCCCGGATGAAGCGCCGGGAGAACGCCGGCTCGAGGACGTTGTCGCAGAGCGAGTGCTGGACGACTTTGCCCTCGAAGTCGATGGCGAGGACGAGCCGCTCCTTGGGCTCGTACACCTTGAAGGGGTAGTAGGGCCCGAAGGAATAGTCGCGCCGCTGGAGCCTCTCAGAGAGGGCGACGGTGCGCTCGATGGCCTCCATGCGGTAGCGCATGGCGGTCGGGTTGTCGCGCTTTCCGCAGCGGGTTTTGCGGTATGCTTTGTAGAGTGCGATGGTGCTGTTTACGATATTCTCCATTGAAAAGTCTCCCCGCCGTGTATAGCTCCGGCCACGCTTTGCGTGCGCCGCCGGGGGCATCGGCGGTCTTGTGTTTACCCATGACCGGGCCGATCAGACGGCCGCGGCTGCGGGAGGGATATGCCTTCCTTGGATGACGGGGCACAGTGTTCGCCGTCCGTCTCCGGGCGGTTAATAAGTCGGGCGATCAATCGAAGCGGGGCGCAGGCCGTTGTTGCCGTTGTAGGCGTTGTTCCTGTTCAGAGTGCCATCGGTGTTGACGTTGCGGGCGTTGTTGGCCGAGCCGGCACGAAAAAACAAGGCATACCCCGAGGGCCGCCTCACTGGTGACGCTTCTGCGCGTCCAGCTTGGCGGCCCTCTCTTTATCGGTTTTGTACCATTTGGCGGTCTGGTTCTTCACGCCGGCCGCCATCTTCGCCCAGTATGCAAAGGCGTCATCGCTGAAGCCGCTGAGGATCTCATGCGCGAGCTCGATGTGGTGGATCAGCTTTCGGCAGTTGCGAAGCGCCGACCGCTGCGCGCGATACCTGAGCTCACGCTCCTCGGGATCCGTCAGGAGCAGATCGTTGGCCTCCATCAGATCGGCGACGAGGTCGCTGGCCTCGTTCATCATCCTCTGCGCCAGACCGAGCCGCTCCTTCTTCGGGAAAACGGCCGGGTTTCTGGTCTTGATGTAGGTGTGTTTCTCGAGATCCTTGGCGTCCGTGATGACCTGCATCTCGGGCAGTTTGTCACGGCCGAAGGGCGGGCGGCCTACATTGGCCCGCTCGTATGGCCGCGAGTGTCCGTTGCTTGCCGTAGTATCTCACCTCCTCGCCTTTGATTGTGACGCGGGCGCTGCTGCCGTCGTAGGTCTTGCCCTGAATGACGATGACGCCGTCCTCCCGCTTGCAGCAGGAGCATGGCAAGGCCAGCTCGACGAACAGGTGCGCGATGATGCAGGAGGCTTCGGCTGGTGGGATCGGGGTGTAGTTGTAGCAGTTTCCCATCAGCACTCGAGCCTCCGCTGCCCTGTGTTCCAGATGCCGGATCTCACGGTCAGCCCCTCCAGATCGTCGAATGTGATCTGGAAGGGGTTGCTCGTGATGTCCGTGCAAACGAAGTCCCACAGGGCGTCGACCTTCACCTTCAGAGCGTTGTCAGCCGCGTCGACATACTCCTTCGTCGTGATGTCCTTCGGGTCGTCGACTGCTCCGTAGTGTTTCATAGGCCGGCCTCCTTACAGTGCGATGCTTGTGATGATGACGAGGATCGGGTTGGAGGGCGCGGCCGCGAGCGTGACCGTGACTTTGCCGTTGGCCGAGGCCGTGGCGTTCTCGAAAGAGATGTCGCCGATGACCTGCTCCTTGGTGGCGCTGTCGATCAGAATCACGCTGAGGATGTAGCCGGTGACGGTGAAGCTCTTGCTCGCCGCGTCGCTGAGGGTCTGGACGGTCTTGGTGACGGCCTTCGGGATCGCGGGCTTGTTCTTGATGAAGGCGTCACTATTGCCGTCCGTCTCGTTCCAGTCGCTCTGGACGTTCTTCTCGGCGTCGGCGGGAGCGTGGGCGCTCTGGCTGTGGTCGTATGCCGTCTTGCCGCGGTCGCCGCGGTAGGCGGTGCTCGCAGTCTCGCCGATGGCGAGGTCGTTGCCGATGACGGCGTAGGTCGTCCCGCTCCAGCGGTACGTCTTGTTCTGGTACTCGCCTTCGCTCAGGATGACGTAGATCTTGTCGGACTCAGGCGTCAGGGCGGCGCCGCCGGAGGTCTTACTCAGCCAGTTGGCACCGAGGGCCGTGACGCCGGTGCGGATGTAGGCGTCGACGACGTCGTCCACATAGCTCGGGAGCTGGTTGGCCGGCACCTTGCCTCCGCTGTCCAGCTCGGCCACGCCGCCGGCTGCGCCCTTTTCCGTTGCGGGGATCGCGCCGACGTCAGCGGCAGCGGACGGGATCGTCGGCTTGTCGCTCAGATCCTTATAGCTGCCGGAGAAGGCCACGGTCTTGAGGTCGCTGAAGAACTTCAGCACCTTGCCGAGCAGGACGCTCAGCTTCTCGCCGGAGACTGGTGCCTCACGCTTGGCTGCTGCCTCGAAGGCGACGGTCACGTTGGAGCCGTCGCCGTCCGTGTTCAGTTTGCTGGTGTCCTTGGGGTGGACGTGGTCGCCGCGTGCGAACGCCATCTCAGTGCCGACGGCGGCGGTGCCGTTCATCTTCGGCGTAGTCGTGGACGCTGCTGCGCCCTCGGGGATGTCGTTGGAGGTGATAAAGCCGCTGTCGTTCTCGAGCTGCGAGGTCTTGGTCGGCACAGGGATCCATTTCTCACCTGTCCACAGGTACAGCGTCAGGTCGATGCTGTTGAAATAGATCTGGCCGATCTTCGGGTTGGCCGGAGGTGCAGCGAGCGGCTGCATGATGGCGTTTTGGATCTCGTTCTGTGAGAGATCAATGCTTGTCAGGAATTTCACGGGTTTACCTCCTTAGTTGAAGTATGCAGTCCCGGAAAAGGCTGCGCAGAAGGTCAGGCGCACGGTGTTGTCGTCGAGGTAGTCGACCTCCCCGATGACCACAGTGCCGGCGCTGTCGACGACCGTGACGGCGGGCCGCTTTCCGAGGTTGTGGGCGACTGTCCACACCTTCGCTGCCTGCGCCTGCTTGTGGGTGTGGCGCCTGTCGTCCGTGATGCCGAGCTGCGCCGGCGTCATGTCGCCGATCAGCTCGTGCCCGTTGATCTTGGGCTTGTTGCGCAGGGCTTCGTAGTTTGAGGCGCTGCCGCCGCCCGTCTCCTTCATGGAGGCGGTCATGGAGGCAGGCGTCTCGGTCATCTTCGCCCCGAAGGTCTCCGCGCTGCCAGAGAACGAGGCATTGAAGTCGACGCTCACTTAGATGACACCGTCCTTCAGGATCCGGCTGAGCGGGGCGGTCATAATGTTGCTCGCAAACGCGCGCCCGTCCTCCGTCCTGCCGCGGATCTGCACCTCCACCTGTTGATCCTCGTCTGGAGACAGAGAGCCGAGCAGCAGCGTGTCGGCTTGCGTCAGGCTGACGGTGACGACCTTGTCGGTCGCGTCGACGCCCTCGTCCCCGAGGTGCTTGGTGACTTCCACCTGCTTCGGCGGGGCATAGGTGGCGAGCTGCTGCGTGCGGAATGTTACCCACATGGTCACGAACTCGCTGACGTCGATGTCACAGTTGATGGTGATGGTTGGTGTGGTGCCTCTATACATGGGCGGCCTCCTTTCTGGCCCTTGGCCGGTAGTTTAGCACTCGAGCCTTTGAAGTGAAGCGTTCCAGACGCCAGACTTCAGCGTGATGCCTGTTAAGTCTGCGAATGTGATCTGGAACGGGTTGCTTGTGATGTCGCTGAAAACGGCGTCCCACAGCGTTGCGATCTTGCTGGTGTTCTGGCCGACCGCGTTGCTCAGGTCATTCACCGACGCCTCGGCGGCCTGTGCGATTGCGATGGCCTGCCGGGCGAGTGCCAGAGCCTCCTCTGCCGTAGCCTGCGCGCCGAGGGCGATGGCTTTGTAGGTCTCGTAGTCCTCTTTGGTGGCGTAGGCGTCGGCGGGGATGTAGGCGGTCACATTGGTGGCCGTGCCGATCGCGGTGACGATGTCGATGGTTTTCTCGACGATGGTGGCGCCGCCGGAGGGTGGGATCCACTCGGCCAGATCGCCGCAGTTGCCGTAGCAGTACAGCACCTCGCCGACCTCGGGATCGGGATCTTCGGCATAAAGGCCGAGCTCGCGGTAGTAGAAGCCCTCGGTCTCGTCGCCATTGGTGAAGATGCCGCCGACGGCCACGGTGCCGTCGCCGTTGATCTTCAGCTTCGTGATGTCGACGGTCGCCTTCGGGCTGACCACGCCGGTGAGGGTGCGGGGCGTCTGGCCCTCCTCGAGGTAGCCATCGCCGAGGACAATCTTGGTGTAGTTGATCTTCTGGCCGGCCACACCCTTCGCCAGAACGATCAGGCCGGCGGTGGTGATGTCGTTGTTGATAAATGCAGCCATGTCTATCTCCTTTCCTTAGTCTGAGATGACCGCCGCGTCGGTGCCGATGCTGACGGTCTCGCGGTTGTTGTCGTGGACGACGGCCGCGTGGTAGATGTGGATCTCGTCGCTGCCCATGACGTGCACCTCTTTGGTGTGATCCCTGACGGCCATGCCGGAATAAAGGAACATTTCGCCGGTCAGGCAGATCAGGATCGCGTCGAGCCACGAGCTGCGGCGCTTGACCGTCCGCAGCAGCTTCAGGAACAGGTCGAGGTTGCTGTTGACGAGGCTCGGGTTGTCACTCAGCACCTTGAAGTGATGCGGCTGCCCGCCGTACTGATACCACTCCCTGACCTCGCCGGTGCCGAAGTAGTCGGCCACGATCTGCTCCACGGCGTAGGGGGTGCCGAGTTTCGAGTAGACGCGGTCGCTGTTGCGGATGACGGCCCGCTTGGCTGCGATGGGCGCGGTGCTGTCATACCACTGGATGTTCAGCTCCCACGCCATTTCGTCGAGCTCTGCGTCGCCGAGCTGGTCGATCTTGTCCCACCTGCTCAGCAGCTTCAGGCGCGCATAGGCGTCGCGGCTGATGATGTCGCAGCCGGTGGCGAGGCCCTTGTCGCCGCCGTCCTCCTGCATCCACGCAGGCAGCAGCTTGACCATCTCGGTCTCATTGAGCCGCATTTACACCACCTCGCTCTCGACCTTGTGGCTGACAGTCAGGTGGCCGCTGAACTTGGCGACTTGCGTGTCGTCGAGGGGCTTGTAGGTCGGCTTGACGACGTCCACGCGGAAGGCGCCGGTCAGGTTCTCGCCCCACGAAGGCGAGAGGATCCGCTTGCGGAGCTGGTCGGGGTTGATGTCTCGGCCGAGAGCTGCGACTTGCCACTCATTGTAGCGGTCGATCGCGCCGCCGGTGCCTTCGACGTTGGCGATCACCTCGGCCTCACTCTCCGGCGTGGTGTAGTACACGATCTCGATGTCGTAGGTCTCGACCTCCGGGGGCACGGCGCTCACCTTGTCAGTGAGCGGCCGGATGTCCTTGGCGTTGACCACGTCCAGCACCTTCGCCAGCATGGCAGCGTCGGGGATCCCGCCGCCTTCCAGCAGGGGCACGATCTTGACGCAGCCCTCCAGCGTGCGGGTGATGATGATGTCGATGCTCTCGGCGGCCGAGAGGCTGCCCTTGAGCGTGATGGTCAGCAGGCCGTCAGTGTAGTCGACGGTGTAGTCCGTGTCCTTGACCGCCGCCGTGCTCTGCCCGTGGGCTTTCACGACGAGGGTGTCGGTCAAGAGCGCGCCGCCGCCCTTGAAGGCTTTGCCGTCGTAGACCGTGAGGGTCTCGCTGACGGTTTCCTTCTCGCTGACGGCCTTCGCGTCCACGATGGAGCTGTCGGCCGTCATTACCCAGTAGATGTAAGCCTGTTCGGGGCCCGCGGTGGATCTCTTGGCGGGAGCCAGACGGATCCGCTCGCGGAGGCGGTTGTCGCCCTCGATGGTGTAGGGCTCGCCGTCATCGCCTCCGGCCGTTTCGGTCAGATTGGTGACGGACTCGATGTAGGGGATCAGGTCGACGAGAGTGGTGATCGTGCCGGCTGCGTAGCCGTTGAACTTCGTGCCGTTGCTCACGGCCGAGGTCGGCACCTCCACAGAGTAGGCGCCAGCTTGCAGCACAGCGATCTCGTCGGTTGCAAAATAGTTTTCGCTGTCCGGCGTCACCTTCGTCCATTTCGGAATGATGATGTTTTTCTCCTGCGGCGTGGAGACGGAGAAGCACATGGTCGTCTTGGCCGGTGTGCCTTCCAGTCGTTTCACGTCCTGCCGCTCGCCGATGGCGTCCAGCACCTCGCCCCTCGCATAGCGGAGGAGCGTCTGCCGGCCGACGTCGTTGAGGCTGTTGTAGAGGGCAACGAACACGGGCACGAGAGCCTCGCCGAAGATCCGGCGCTCGTCGCCCGGGTAGAGCGGCTCGCCGGCGCCCTTTTCGAGCTCGGTGATGATGGTCTTGTATAGGGTGCTCGCGTCTGTCGTGGTGAGTTTGATGTCCTCGCCGTAGGTGTTTGTCGCGTCGCTCACGCTGTTCACCTCCTTCATGTGATGTTCTCGATGCTGGCCCTCAGCTCGAAGTCGCCGGTCTGAGCGGTCAGAGCCTTCAGGTCGGAGTCACTGAGTTGCACGCGGGGCTCGTAGGTTTCCACGAGGAACTCCACGTCAGCGGCCAGATCGGTCGCAGCGGTTTCGCTCGGCTTGTCGATCAGCGTGCGGTCGATCCCCTTGATGCGCTCGTAGGGCACCTCCCCGCGGATGGTCTTGAGGAGGTTCTGCACGCAGATCTCGGGCGCTCCGTTGCCGGATGCTTTCATTGGGATCACCTCGCTTTACTTGAGCTGCGCATTGGTTGGTTTCTTGGATGCTTTGGCGCTGCTGGAGGCTCCGACGCTCACGGCCGAGGAGCTGATGCCGAGCTCCTTGTAGGTAGCGATGCCCGCCGCCGACTTGGAGCTGCTGCCGCTCTTGCCGCTGCTGCTGGATTTTCCAGAACTGGCCTTTTTGCTGCTGGCCTCCTCGGCGTACTCGGTCAGTTTGATCGTGATCTTGCCGGTCAGGATCCTGCCGAGGTTGTCCAGTTTGGTGTCTGATAGGCTCACGCCTGTGAGCTGAAGGTTGGCCGGGCCGAAGCGCCGGCCGGCCAGATAGAAGGGAGCATACTGCCCGACCAGCGCCGTCCACGACTCGTACTCGCTGCGCACGTCGCAGCCGACCGCGGCGGCCAGATCGAAGTCGAAGCTCATGCTTTGCAGCTTGAGCGCCTTGGTCTTGGTCGCCGGAGATCCGGCCTTGTCGTCGCTGTTTTCCGTGTCGAGCTCGACGCTGTGGGAGATGCCATTGAGTGCGGCGATCCTCTGGCTGGAGACGCCCCACGTCTTGCCGTTCCACGATGCCATGACGGCCATGTCTATCCCTCCTTACTGTGGGCCAGAAGTGGTGCCGCCTCGGCTGTCGGTGTGGGTGTGGCCGGTCAGGCTGATGCCCGTGGCGGTCACATCTGCCGACGGGACGCTGATGCCCTTGTCCTGCATCGTGAGCGCGCCCTTCTTGACGGTGATGTCGCCCGGGACGATGCCGTCCCACTCTCCGTCCATGCGGGAGAGGATGATGCCGGTGCCGTCCTCGAACATAGCATAGGCGACTTCTGTGCCGGGGGTCAGATTTCCCATCTCCCCGCGCAGATACCACGGGATCGTCAGCGGCCGCGTGACCATGCTGTCGGCGGTGCTTGGGAGCACTCTGGCCGTGGTTTTGTCGCCGTTCCTGTCGGCCTTCCCCTCCACGCTGGAGATCTTGCCCTTCTGGATCATTTGGTTGTTGCTGTTCATCAATATCCCTCCAGTGGCTTGCGGAGGTATAGCTTGCTCCGCGTCTTGACGTAGTCGTGCCGTATCCGGCTGATGAAGGCCGTGCCGTCCCACGACTTAACGCCCTCGGTCGCCAGCGTGACCACAGAGCCCGCCGCATAGTCTCGCAGCAGCGAGCCCGTCCAGAGGGTGCCAACGGTCGCGTTTTTGTTGGCGTCCCGGAGGAGGCCCTTGGCGAAGCGGTCGGCCTCGCTCTGGTCGGTCATGCGGAAGGGCAGGATCCGGCGCAGCACCTTGTCGCCGCCGCTCGGGGCTGCGAAGGTGCCGGTCAGGCCGCCGTTGACGGCTTCGGCCGAGCCGCAGGCGTTGGTGCCCTCGTCGCGATACTCGAAGTCATTGGCCGGGGTGATGGTGATGGTGTCGACGGGCTGCTGGCTTTCCATGTATGCCTCGTCGTAGACGACCAGCTTGCCGTCATACACCAGAAACGCCGCGCCCTCGAGGGTGCAGCGGTTTTGAAAAAATGCGAAGTCTGCGAGGTTGTTCTGCTCGACGTAGTCGTAGGTCTGGTCGGTGATCCCGTAGGTCTCGAGCGTCAGGCCGTGGCGGCTGGCGATCTCTTGGGCCAGTTGCAGAAACTTGACCTTTTCCCACGATTTGCTCCGCTTATCCTTCGCAGACTGTGGGACGGAGTAGGCCCGCAGGGTGATGATGCCAGACTCGGGGACGACGCTCTCGACGAACATTTTGCCCGTCTTGGCCGCGCCGTCCTCGATGGCGATGGTATCGCCCTTCTTGGGGTTCCACGAGTCCCACAGCTCGCGGGTGTCGTTGAGCTTGAGCAGCAGCTCGTCGCTCTGCTTTTCGGCGTACATATCGTGATAGCAGCGGTGGACGCTGATGTCCGGGTAGATGTCGACGCCTTCGTATAGGATTTTCACGGCGTCACCTCCTCCACGGCGGCAGGGTCTCCGGCGTCTCCACGGTCTCGACGATCGGGATCCGCACAGCCTCGCCGCCCTCGAAGATCAGCACGTCGCTGAGGTCGGGGTTGGCCTCGATGATGGTGCTCGCCATGCGCTCCTCGTTATAGGCGACGAGCGCGATGCTGTCGAAGGTGTCGCCGCCCTGCGCAACATAATCAATAAAGCCGACTGTCTGCTGTGACATAGGCGCCGCCCTCCCTTCTGCTGAGTGCCTCGAGGATGAAGTCGATGAACTCCGGCTCGAGGTCGCGGAGCTTTCGGATCAGTGCGTCCTCGTCGGTGTCGCCCTCGATCTTGATCTGTGGGGAGAAGGACAGCCCGCTCAGGTCGTAGACCACAGCGGTGCCGGAGCCGCCGCTGAGCAGCTCGTAGTCGCTTTCGCCGTCAGATGCCCCGAGCATCCGGCCCGCCTCGGCCCAGTAGGACAGGTTTTGCGAGCGGTATGCAGGGTTGAAGCTGATGACCGCCTCGGTCGGGTAGCGCGGATCCTCGCCGGCGATGGACGGGCCTCTTGTGAAGCCGCCGGTCGCATAGCCAGAGACGGACGCGCTGCCGCCGCCCCCACCTCCGAACAGGCCGGCGATCTTGGAAATGACGCCGGAGCCGAAGCTGACAATTTTCGATACCCAGCCGACGATCGTGCCGAGCACGTTTGCGATGGGCTCCAGAATAGACAGCAGCGGAGTCAGCAGTGGAGTGATGGCGCCGATCAGGCTCAGGATCGGAGGGAGTAGTGCCTGAACAAGCTGCATCAGGGGATCAAGCAGTGGCATGATGACGCTGTTGACGATTTGCAGGGCCACTTCCAGCAGTGGGGTGATGACTGGCAGCAGGCTCGAGATGATGCTCACCAACACAGGCAGCACGGCGCTGACGATCTGTGTGATGATCGGGAGCACGGTGGCGAGCAGGCTGGCAATAGGCGGCAGGATAGCGGAGACGATCTGCATGAGTGGCGGGAGGAGCGTCTGCACGAGGTTGAGAAGCGGCGGGAGCAGAGTGCTCATTAGCTGCGTCAGAACGGGCAGAAGGTCGGCTGCGAGCTGCGAGATTAGCGGCAGGACGTCCTCGAGGGCGTCGGCCGCGCCAGTCAGGAACTCGTCGACAAACGGAGCCGCAGCCTCGACCGCCTTGGAGATGACCGGGGTGATCTGTTCCATCAGCTTTTGCAGCGTCGGCATGAACTTGTTGAGCCCGTCGAACACGGTGTTCGCCATAGGCTTGAGGGCCACTTCGAGCCCCTGCTTCATAACCTGAAGCCGCTCGGCGAAGTCGTAGGTGTCATCAGCTGCGCCGGCGATTGTCTCGCCGTTTTCTTGCAGCTCAGCCGTCAGGTCTGCGACGGCCAGAGAGCCGTCTCGGATTGCTGCGGCCATCGTGGAGCCTGCCCTTGTGCCGAAGATCTCCGACGCGATGCTGGCGGCCTCTGCGGCCGTCCCGGCGTTTTTGATCTTTTCGTAGTACATGGCGAGCCCGTCGCTGGCGCTGATGCCCTCCTTGGCGAGTGTGGCGACGCTCTTTTTCATAGCGCCGAGCACTTCGTCGGTGTTTACGCCGGCCTTGTCGAGCTGGCCCATCAGGGCGCTCGCCGTCTCGAAGGAGTAGCCCATCTCCTGAAGCTGCGGGCCGAACTTCTGCATATCTGCCATCAGATCCGTGAAGCCCATGCCCGTGCTCTGGCTGACCTTAAAGATGTAGTCCATAGCGCCGCCCATGTCGTCGGCGTCGATGTTCCACTGTTGGAAGGCTTGGCTCGACTCCTCGATCACGCTGCCGAGGTCGTCCCCGAGCATATCGCTCACTTGGATGGCCTGCTTGGAGATCTCCTGAAGCTGCGGGCCGGTGAGGCCGAGGCGGGTGTTGTAGTCTGCGATCGCCTTGCTGGCGTCCTCCATTGTGGTCGGGACGCTCTTGTAGACGGCGTCGAAGTCATCCAGAAGCCCATCCAGCGCGTCGCCGGTGGCGCCGGTTCCGATGCGGATAGCATCAGCAGCGTCATCGAAGGACGCGCCGAGATCCTTCATGTACTTTCCAGCCTCGATGACTGCCTTGCCTGTCGCCACAGCGATGCCGCCCACGGCTGCACCAACGGCCAGCGCCTTCACGTTCAGGCCGCTGATTTTCTTCTGAGCCTGTTCGATGGCTTTGCCGAGTGATGGGTCGATGCTGCCGGCCAGATTGACGACCGCCTGCATCGTTTTTCCGTCTGCCATGTGCGTCACCTCCTTCTGATGTGTGGTTTCTTAAAGCTGGCCGCACGAGTCGGCCGGCTCGCTTGGAGCCGCTTGGCCTCCTCGACGGCCTCCCCGTATTCGGTCAGGAAGTCGGTCAGCCTTCGCTCTCCGAGGTCTCGCGTTGATGTGTGGAAGGCTCGGGCGTAGTCTCGGATTGCGCGTCGGAGCTGTCGGGGGTGTAGGGTTCCTCCGACTTCCCGGAAATAAAATCCCGGCCGATCCTCATAATCTTCATAACGTCGTAGCCGCGGACGCGCTCGAGGTCGGAGATGTCGATCTCAGGGTTGACCGCGATGATGGCAGCGAAGCCGAGGTAGAGGTGCAGGCCGTAGTCCAGCTCGGCCGCGCCGGCTGCGTTGCCATTCTTGGAGCCGCTGGCGCTCAGCTTTCTGGCGTCAGCTTCAGCAAACGCCTGTGCGGTGATCTCGCTGATGTCATAGGTCAGCTCGTTGTAGCTCTTGCCGTTGATCTGCACAGGGTTGTCGAGCTTGATGGTGTTCTTCATTGGGTACGTCTCCTTTCGATAAACAGAGGGCGCCGCATAGGCGCGGCGCCCTTCAGGTTACAGCAGGCTGCGGATGTCCTTGGCGTAGTCGACGCCGCCGACGCGCAGGATCGTGTTGAGCTGGTCGATCAGCCAGTATTCAGCGCCGCCGACGTAGAGCTGGTAGCGGCTCACGGCAAACGTGGCCTCGTTCTCGCTGGTGTTGCCGGGATCCACGGAGAGGCCCGGGATGCCCTTAGAAACGCAGCGGAGGAACGCCTTGCAGCCTTCGGTCTTGGTGGAGCCGTCGGCCTGCTTGACGTCCTGAGCCCAGCGGATCTCGATGGTCTTGCTCTCGAGCTTCATCATGTTCCGCAGGCCGAGGTCGATGCCGATCTTGGTGATGGATGCCTCCATAGCCTCGATCTGGCCGAGGATGGGGGCGGTGTAGGTTCCCATAGCCTTGAAGTCAGCGGTCACGGGAGTGACAGCCGGCAGCGAGATGGTCACGTCTTTGGCGACGAGGGTGCCGCCGATATAGACGGTGTCGGCGAGGATGGGGCCCTTCAGGTCGAGCCACAGGTTTGCCATTACTCGTCACCTCCTTCGTAGTAGACGGAGAAGCCCGCGTCGGTGTAGGCGACGTAGACGCTCGCAGACTTGAGGGGCGGGGTCGGGGTGACGGCGATGTCCCAGCGGAAGTCGCCATTCATCACGTCGGTGGTGCTGTTCTCGCTCTCGAGGAACAGGATCACAGGCTCGCCCAGCAGGGCGCCCATGCTCACATAGCCGTCGAGCTTTTCCTGCTCGCGGTTGATGATGCGATCCTTCAGCGCCCGGGTCATGGGGCTGTCGATCTCAGGGCTCCACTCGCGCTGGAAGCTGTTGGTGATGTGCATGAGCATCCGCATGGAGACGTCAAAGATCGCACGAGGATCCACGTCTGCGCCGTAGGTATAGGCGGCGGTATGGTCGCCCCACAGTACCCACTCGCCGCCCCACGCCACGGCGGTGCTGATGCCGTTCTGCGTCAGCTCCTTGCCGGTCTGCTGGTCGAAGCCGCGGTTGTTGGCGTTGGCGCCGAAATACTGCTTGATGATGGGGATGGCCTTGTTGCCGCAGGTCTCCATCGGGACGCTGTTGTGGCTGAAGTCGGCGCGCATGAGCTCGACCACGGCCATCGTGCTCAGGTGATACACGTTGCCGAGGTTGTCCACGCCCTGCGGCCAGTAGACCTTGGAACGCTCGCTGGTGAAGGCGTTGGCCTTCTTCCATGCGATCGCCTTGGTGATCGTGTCGACCGCCTGCGCGGTGCTGTCCACGAGGGGAAGGTCAGCCACGACGAAGGCGTCCCAGTGGCCGTTGATCTTCTGGCTGGCCGTCAGCATAGCGTTATAGACGGCAGGGCTGCGGCTCCATCCGGGGGCCGCGATCAGATTGCAGACCGCGAACTGCTCAGGATAGAGCAGCGCGATCGCGCTCAGGCCACTGTACTCGCCGGAGGAGGTGACGCCGCCGATGATGTCGCTGTCCTTGACGCTGTCATCCACTTCGTAGAAGGTGGCCGTCAGGTTGCCGGTGAGCTGCGCGTCGTCCTTCAGGCTGGTGATGATGACCGTGCCCTTGGTAAAGTTGTAGTCCACGGCATAGTCGGAGCCCTCGACGTAGTTGCCGCTGGTCGCCTTTGCGATGGTCAGCGTGTCGAGGATGATCGTGCTGCTGGCGAACTCGGCACGGCCGCCGGTGAAGGCGAGGGTCTTGGTGGTGGCCTCCTCCTTGCGGTGCTTTCCCTCAGAGGGGTCGAGCACGTTGATGACGTAGATCGGGCCGATGTTCCCGAGGGTGTTGTTGAAATGTGCGTACATAACCTCGCACAGGGTAAAGGTGCCCCAGTCGGCCGCGTAGCCGAGCTTCTTCTGCGCGTCGACCAGACTGGTGATCTTGATCGGCGCGTTGATGACGCCGGCTTTGCCGAAGCCGCGCACGAGGTTGACGGGTGCCGTGCCGATATAGACCGGCGTGGTGCCCGCCTGCACGGCGCTCTGTGCCACAGTTTCGCCGATGTGGCCGTAGGCGCCGTAGAGGTATTCGTTTGCCATCTGCTTATCCTCCTTTGCATGAAATTAGGGCAGCCACAGGGCCGCCCTTAAAGCAGGTGTTGGTAGCTTTCCGGGTTGCGGGTCAGCGCCTCCTCGACGGAGAACTCAGCCCACGCAAACCAGTACGGGTAAAAGTCGGGGACGGCGTCTTGCTCGGCGACGGGGCCGAAGGAGATGCCTTCCTCTTTGATGACGCGGAGGTCGCCGAGGTACTCGGCGTTTTCGATCCGTCGGAGGGCTGTGTCCACAAAATTCCATGCGTCACGCCAGCCCTCTCCGTTCTTCACGAAGTAGGCCGCCGCGGCCTCGTTGTATTGCTGGACGTAGGAGCCGCTGCCGTCGCCTTTCGGCTTGTAAATGTCGGGCCCGTGATAGCCGGGATCCCACGCCGAAAAGAGGAGCCGGATCTTGACGCTGCGGGCACTTCGGATCAGGCGGTCGTCGCCCTGAACGAGCTGCACGCAGACCGACGGGATCGGTGCGGCGATGTTCGGCGGCGTCCTGTCCTTTGAGGGAACGAAAAGCGAGAAGGCGGCCGGGTTGACCAGCTTGTAGGGGTAGGAGGCGTCTGTGGCCTTATCGTCCGGGAGCTTCAGCTTGACCAGAGGGCAGACCTCAGCGGTCAGCCAGTCCCGGACGGTTTCGATGCTGTTGACGATGGACATGGCGGCACCTCCTACATGGTGACGGTCTGGCCGAGGGCCACGGTGGCGATCCCCATGTCCTCGCTCCAGTCGTTGACGATGTACTCGCGGCCGTCGACGTTGAGCCCTTCGCCCGCCGGGCGCCGAGCAGGCAGATCCTCGACCGCCGCGTAAAGCAGCAGAGAGGACTCCGCGACGCTCAGCTCTTGCCCCCCTTGGCGTTCCTTCAGGGCGTTGTCGTCCAGCACGGCAGCGATGGCCCGGCCTTCGACGGTGTGCTTCTCACCGAACTCGTCGAGATTGAGAAACGTGCGCCGGCGGTCGGCCTCGACCATCGCCTTGAAGCTGAAGGCCATCAGACAGGATCGGCGGCGCCGATCTGAGGGGGCTCCTCGTCGTCGGTGCCGTCATCGGGCTGCTCGGCCTTGGCGGCCTCGATGGCAGCGATGACGTCGGCCTTCTTGCGCATGGCAGAGGCGTCCACGCCATAGCGCGCGGCCACTTCCTTCAGCTCGTCGAGCTTCATGTCCTCGTCGTACTCAGGGGCCTCGTCGGCCGCGGTGTTGGTGCTGGCAGGCTCGTCGGCGTCGTCGCCGTGATCGGGTGCGGGCTGCTCGGCAGGCTCGTCCTGCTCGCCGATGTACTTGGCGACGCCTTCCTTCACCAGACGGGCCTCCAGCTCGTCGTCGAACTTCTGAGGGCCGTCTGCTTCAGTGATGGGGATCACCTTGCGGCCGTTATAGTAGCCGAAGGTGCCCTTGATAATCTGGATCATGCTCTGCTCCTTTCTGCTGCGTTCAGCCCGTCAGGACGTCCGCAACGATGAACGGGTTCTTGTTGTTGGGGATCATCAGCGGGCGGCTGGAGATGGTCAGCGTGCGGCTGTTGCCTTCGGCGCTGCTCACATACTTCGGCACGCGGCGGCCGGCGTAGGTGTGGAACTCGCCGTCGCTCTGCTCGACCTGAGAGACGGCGCCGTAGGCGGTGCGGCCAGCGCCGGGAGCGGTGAGGGCGCACTTGCCGGACGGGATGTAGAGCTTGTCGTTGCCTTCGTCGTCGGTATAGGTCAGGTCGTAGGAGATGACGCTGATGATGCGGCCGAGGACGTTCAGGCGGGCCACGATGGCAGCGCCGTCAGGCAGCAGCTCGGGCTCCGCGTTGCCGATCTCGATGCGGCGGTTGTCGAGGAGCTTCTGCACGGCCGCGTCGTTGATGATGGTGTCAGCCACGTCCGGGGAGCAGACCAGATCGGAGGCGCGGAGGCCACGCTTGGTCAGCATACGGATCATAGCCTCCAGATCCTTCAGGATCTTGCCGCCGGTGGCGTCCCACTTGGCCGTCGGGGTGTAGGTTGCGGGGTTGCTGGCCTCGGAGTAGAAACGGATCTCCATCTCGTCAGCCTTGTCGACGTCGTCGGCGATGTGCTTCATCACACAGCCGTTGGTCAGCATGGTCTCGGCGGCCATCGCTTCTTCGCGATTGGTGATGAGCTCGCCCAGCTCGTCAGCGTCGCGCAGGATGAGGGTCTGCTGGCGCTGCTCAGGGGTGAGCTGAGAGTAGAGGGCCTCGCCGAAGCCACGCTTGCGCAGCTCGTCGAGGGTCAGGACGCGACGGGGAGCCACGAAGGGCGGGGTGTAGCGTTCCATATTGTAGCCGGCGCGCAGGACGGTGACGCCGCCCTTGCGAGGGGCCACGAAGGGCGCCAGCTTCTTGCTGCCGTCACGGAACTCGACGAGCACGTCATCGGTGGCGAAGATGTCGCTCGCGTCGTTGGTGGGGAAATAGCGGTCACGCAGGAAGGTCGCGGCAGGGGTGAGCTGCTGCACGGCCATGAGCAGCGTGTGGGTGTCGTAGAAGTTAAAAGGCATTTTGTTGTCCTCCTTCTCTTAGTATTCGATGGCGTCGGAGAGCAGGATGCCGGCCTTGCGCAGCTCCTCCTCGTCGGTTGCCTTCAGGGTGTAGCCGCTTGCGACGACCAGCTTGTTGCGGGCGAAGTGGCCGGTGCGGTAGGCCAGCACGGTCACGTCCGCGGTGGTGCCGACTTCCACGTCCTCGGCGAGGATGCAGTTGGCGGTCAGGGTTTCGTTGGTGGTCGCGGTGGAGCCGAGGATCACCAGCTTGCCGTTGCTGGCGGTGTCGGCAGGCAGAGCCATCACGGTGCCGCGCTTATAGGTGGCCGCGGCGGTGGCCTCCTTGCGGATGGTCACGGTGAGCACGTCAGCGACGGGCTCGTTGGCAACGATCAGGCCGTCATAGCCGACGCTGCCGAGGTTTTCGTCCAGTCTCTTGCTCATTACTTCTTACCTCCGTTCTGAGACTTGGTGGAGTTGTAGAGGCCGACGATGGCGTCCACCTTTGCCTTGTCGTCGCTTTCGCTGCCTTCTTCGCCGCCGTTAGGGGCAGCGCCGACGCCGGCAGCGCCGGACTCGTCGTTGTCAGCCTTGGCGTCCTTCAGGTGCTTGGCACCGAGGGCCGCCTGCTTCTGCATGGCCATGAGCGCGAGTTGCTCAGCGGTGCAGGGGGTCTCGCCGTACTTGGCGTCCCTGACGAGCTGCGCGTCGCCCACACTTGCGGCGATGCTGTCGATGGCCTCGATGCGGGCGCGCTCCTGCGTTCTGGCAGTTTCGGCCGCCTGCTGCTCGATCTGAGCCACGACGTCGGGGTGCTGTGCTCTCATTTCTTCGAGGGTCATGGTCTTGTTGTCCTCCTTCTTGGGGCCGTCGTTCTTGGCGGCCGCGTGTTTATTTCCAGCCGCAGGGGCGGCGTGGATGCTGTTGTCGATGGGGATCGTCCCCGGGATGCGCCTGAAGCCCTTGACGTCGTGCCGGATGCCGGCGACGAGGAGCACCTTCTTGTCGGCGCTCAGAGTGACGTCGGGGCCTTCGTCCGTGAGCAGGGTGTCGGCGAAGCCGTTGTCGATGGCCTCCTGCCCGACCATCCACGTCTCGCGGGTCATCATGCTGCGGAGCTGGTCGACCTCGATGCCGGTCTTGGCGTGGTAGATCTCCGCGATGGCCCGCTCGCTCGCGTCGAAGTCCTTCTGGGGCTTCTTCAGGTCTGCGAGGGTGTAGTAGTCGTAGAGCAGCCCGGCGACGCCGTGGATCATCACCATGCTGCCGGGATAGACCTGCACCTCGTCGCCTGCACAGGCGATGACGCTGGCCGCGCTGGCTGCGATGCCTTCCACGACGACGACCTTGTGGCCGGTCAGGCCCTTGATGGCGTTGTGGATGGCGATGCCGGTGTAGAGGTCGCCGCCGCAGCTATTGATCTTGATGGTGATGTTGCTCTTGCCCTTGACGGCCGCGAGATCCTCCATGAAGCTCTCGGGCGCGATGTAGAGGCCGGGCTCGGGCTCGCCCGTCCACCAGTCCACAGGCTGGCGGCTCACGACGTCGCCGTAGAGGGTGATCTCGCCCTCGTCGTCGCCGGTGCTGGCGACGTTCCAGAACTTGATCGGCGTGCCCGCAGTCTGAGGCCCGGCGCAGAGCCGGGGAGTGTTATGCGTTCTCATGCTTGTCTCCTTCCTTGATGCTTTTGATGGCCTCGGCGACGATCGCCTCCCGCAGAGCTGCGGAGATCGTGCCGCTGGCCGCTGTGCTCTGGTCGACCTGCCCCTGCGCTGCGCGCAGTTTCTCGTTTTCCCGAGCGAGCTGGTCGACATTGGCGTCCCACTGGCCGCCGTTGAGTCGGATGGTCGCCTGCTCTCTGGTCGTGATGCCTTCGCCGATGGCGAGGATCTCGGCCGTGATCTCCTTCGTCGGGTCGAGCTGTCCCTGAGAGGGGCCGATCCACTCGGCGCCGAGGTATGCGGCGCGGATCGTCGGGTCTGCGAAGAAGCCCGGGGCGCTGATGCGGCCGCGGGCGACGGCTTCAGAGAGCCAGATCTCATAGACTGGCGTGCAGAAGTCATCGACAAACCACTTGCGCCTCATGCGGAACGCCTTCCACGCCTCCATCAGGGCGGCACGGCTGGCGCTGTACGAGCTGTTGAAGCTCTTGAGCAGCAGGTCGGCCGGGATCTCGAGCGCGGCGCCCACCTGTTCGCAGATGGCGCGCAGGAAGGTGTTGAAGCCGCTGGCCGGCCGCTTGGGGTCTGCAAAGGTCACGTCCTCGCCGGGCTCCATGATGTTGATCTGGCCGGGGCCCATCTCGTACTCGTTAGGATCTCGGCTCACCTCCGGCAGGCTGCTCCCGACCTCGTTAAACGGGTTGTCGCCGGCGCCTGCCTCGGTCTTGATGAAGGCCGTGAAAAACGACTCGACGACCGCTGCGGTCAGCTCGCTCTCGGTGTAGCGGCGAAGCTGGAGCAGGGGCTCGATGACCTGCGCGAGATAGCTGACGCCGCGGTATTGATCCGGCCGCTCGCTCTCCATGACGTGCAGGATGTTCGGCAGGCCAGTCCGCTCACCGTATGCCTGAACGCGGGCCCACGTTGTCGTCGTGTTGCCGAGCTCGAAGGGGTAGGTGCTGCGGATGTGGTACGCCTCGATCTGGCCGTCACCGTTCACCTCGACGCCGTCGTAGATGGTGTTGCCGTTGGCCGCCTTGCCGGTGGTCAGCAGCATCGGGGTGATGATGCCAGAGGTCGTCGGTGTGGCGACTCGGTCGGCCTCGATCAGGTGAAGGCGCAGCGAGTAGGGCGTGAGCGGCGTCGGTTCGTACTGCTTCACGACGGCGAACACGTCGCCGCTGACCAGCCACGAGGAGAGTGCGAGCTGCTGCATGGCTGCGAAGTTGTTGACGCCGGTGGCGTCGCACGCCCTTTTGTTCTCAGACCAGAGGGCGAACTCCCGCTCGGCCTGAGCCTGCCATGCGTCCGCGGCCTCCTGCGTCATGCCGAGCGCCTCGCGGTCGATCCGGCTCTTGAGCTGGAGGCCGATGCCGACGACGTTGGTGCGGTTGGTGCGGATGGCAGAGGTGGCGATCGGGGCTGCCATGTAAAGCATCCGGGCACGCTGCCGCAGGGTGTAGTTGTTGGCGTCGATGTCCTCCTTCGGGCTGCCGCTCATAGCTCTGAAGCCCTTGGTCGCCTTCTTGTGCCAGCTTGCGCCGGCGTCGCCGTAGCCCTTATTCACGGGGCGCGGCTGCTGCCGCCTGTTTTGTGGGCGGCTTCTGCTTTTTCTTTTGCTGATGGTGCTCACCTCCTTCATGGTGAAGATGGCCGGGCCGGGAGAAAAGGAGCGAAAACTCCCGGCGTCGGCCTATGAAAAAAGCCCCTTTTGGGGCTTCTTTCACCAGTCTCGGGGCACTACTCCCACAGCTTTTCGCGGCTTCTCGCCGTTCAGTGCGGCCTCGAGGGCTTCGATGTCTGCCTCGAGCTGTTTGATGGCGGCCCGGATGGATCCGAGGTCGGTGTTGTAGCGGGCCAGATTGCGCGAGCCGATGCCGTAGCTCTGGACGCCTCCGTCCAGCATCTCGGCCTCTCGCTTCAGGTAGAGCTCCAGCCGGTTCCTCTTGATGGAGAGCTGGTACTCGATTTGTTCGCGGGTCTTTCTCATTGTGGTGTGTCCTCCTTACCAGTCGTCGAAGGCGTCGGCCCGGTTGTGCCGTGGCCGCTGCCGTCGCTGCTGCGGGGCCTTCGGCTTTTCCTCCAGCCCTTGCAGGCGGCGCTCGATGGCGTCCATGTCAGGGTTGATGATCTTGAGGCCGGCGTTGGCATAGTCGCGGCAGTCGAGGGCCTCGTTGCGGTTGTGGCCGGGCAGCTTCTCCCACGCCCAGCGGTCGCCGCGGCGTGTGTGCGTGAGCACCAGCTTCTCAGAGAGGAGCCCGTTGAAGAAATTGAGGTCATAACCGGCGTCGGGGTGCCGGTTGAAATGGCAATATTTCGGCCCGGCCTCCTGCACCTTCAGATTAGCCATGATCGTCGCCTTGCCGGCGTCGACGCCGATGGTGTAGAGCCAGCAGGTGATCCGCTTGTTGTCGCGGATCGGCACCTTGCTCGGAGGCGAGACGAAGGGGATGCCGTCGCCGCCCTTGCCCTTGATGGCAAAGACGCGCTTGCCGACGCGGGCCCGGCACGCCTCATAGACCTCTTGGGTGAAGTGGCCGCCGGAGTCGACGCAGGTGATGGAGATCTTCAGGCCGCGGCCGTTTTTGAACTTGTAGACGTGGTCGACCACGTCATCGAGCCGCTGCCAGACCTCCGGGGTGTCTGGCCGGCCCATGATGTAGCCCTTGACGACGCCCCACGTCTCGCCGTACTTCCCGTGACCGACTACCTCGTATTCGAGGCGGTTGTCCTGAGTGTCGACGCCGCAGGTCAGCACGAGCACGCCGTCAGGCAGCTCCACAGGGGTGCCGTCCGGGCGGGTGCCGTAGTCCTCACGGCGGGTGAGCATGGTGTCCTCGTCCTCGAGGTCGCCGCGATCTTCCCACAGTTGGCCGAGCAGGGTGTTGTAGACGACCTTGAGGCGCTGCGGGTCATCCTTGGCGTCGAGGAACTTGAGGACGATCTTCTCCCACGGAGTCCACGGGCTCGAGAAGGCATTGAGCCAAAAAGAACGGACGCCCTTCTTGTAGGCGTCCGGGTTGTCGGCGATCCACTTGGCAGGCTGCTTTCGCATGGTGTCCTCGGGGATCAAGCAGCCGCACGCCGGGCAGCTCCACGAGACGCCGCTCTTGAGGCTCCACGACTTTTTCCCGCGGATCCTCTTGACCTCCGGGTCGAAGTGGATATTGTCGAACACGATCTCGCTGTACTCCCCGCACTCGGGGCAGCGGTGGCACCAGCGTTCCTGCGTGCCTTGGTAAAAACTCGTTTCGATGTTGCTGTTGCCCTTGATGGTCGGGGTGGAGACCTCGACCGCCTTGGCGTTGTAGAATGTGGCCTGACGTGCTTCGGCCAGCGCCCACGGGTCGCCCTCGGTGCCGGCGCTGGTCGCCCAGCGGTCGCGCTCGTCGCCGATGATATAGCGGGCAGGCGCGGAGGCCAGAGCCGAGGCGCTGTTGGAGCCGGTCAGGGTGAGCATCCCGCCCGGGAACGACTTCTGGAGGATTGTGTTGCCGCTGTCCTTGGCCTTGACGTCGTGCACCTTCGCCTTCAGGGGCTTGCTGTCGCGGATCATAGGGGCCACGCGGAGGCGGCTGAACTTCCGGGCGTCGTCGATGGTCGGGTGGACGTAGAGGATGCTGCCGGGGTCTTGGTCGATGATGTAGCCGATGATGTTGAGCTCGAGCTCAGACTTGCCGACCTGAGAAGCGGCCACCATGACTATTTTGTGCACCTTCGGATCCGTAAAGGCCCGCATGGGCTCCTCGAGGTACGGGGTGCGCTTGGTACGCCACGGGCCGGCCTCGGCTGAGCTTTCCGGGGAGAGGCGGCGGTGCTTGTCGGCCCACTCGTCCACGGTCAGGCTCTCAGGTGGGGCGAAGCGTTTGACCGCTCCGGCGATGGCGGTATTGAGCTTCGCGGCGGCTTTTTTAGTCGTCCGCGTCATCGGCGAGCTGCTCGCTCCAGCCTTCCCGATCCCTTACTCGCCGGGCGTACACCTCGGGATCGTATTTATAACCGGCCAGCTCCGTCAGGATCTTGTAGACCTCTGTGCGGATGATCTCAGACGCCTCGGCGGGTGTTGCTGCGCCGGTGACGTCGACGGCCAGACGGCCCGGCAGGGCCACGAGCATCGACCTGATATTGTAGACGAGGTCGGTCATCACAGCCTCGACGTCCTCGCTGCGGTGCATGGTGCCCTCGAGCTCACTGAGCTGGAGGGCGGCGATGTCTGCCTTGCTGCGCTTGAGGTCAGCCTCAGCCTCCAGACGTCGGCCCTCGATCTCGCTGTCCTTCTTCGACGGCTCCCGGCCGTTGGCCTTGGCCGTCAGGTATCGGATGTACCTCTGGATCGTCGGCAGCAGGTCATAGCGGTTGGCGTTGCCTTCCTTGACCGCGGCGATGACGCCATCCTTGGTGAGCTGCTGCACTCGGCGGGGCGTCATGTCGAACAGGGCCGCGATGGTCTTGCTGTCGACGAGCTTGTTGTTGGTTGGGTTCGGCATGGCGTTCCCTCCTTTCTGCCGCTCGGGCGAAACGAAACGGCCCGAAAAAAATTTTTCCCGGCTGCGCGTTTTTTGGGCTCGCCAGCACCGCAGGCCAGAGCAGGCCGTCACAGTACCTTCGGCGCGTCGCTGCGCGCGTGTAGGCGTTTGCGAGGCGCTGTGCTGCGCTCTGTGCGCGTCTGGCGGTGTGGGCCGGGCTCGGTGTCGGGCGCCGTGGTGTGGCGCCCTGTGGGCCGCTGTGGGCTATTTCCCGAGGGCTCGGTCGAGGTTGTGCTGGAGGCGCTTGGCTGTCTCCTCTTGGAGCCGGGTCATGATCTTCTCATTGGTGCGCTCGCTGGTTATCATGGAGGGCACCGAGATGGTGGTGAACTTCTTGATGTCGGTGCGCGTCCGGCTCATTCGCTGGAATGGAATGGCGCTGACGCCGCCGGCCTTGGTGTTGCCCGTCCCCATGAGGATATTGTGCGATCGCTCGGAGTACGGGCCACCCGGGGTGCGGGTGTTCAGGTAGCGGCCGATGACCTTCTTCTGTCCCTTGACCACCTGCATCCGCAGCGTGTAGCTCTTGCCCGGCGGTGCAGTCTTGGGCGTCATGCCGAAGTGCACGGGAGTGAGCAGCCGGCCGGAGTAGGTGATGGTCAGCTCCTTGATGGTCTCGCCCGAGACACTGACGTTGCCCGCCGTCTTCTTCGGCTTGCCGCTGTTCTTGCCGGACGGGGTGATCTCGCCCTTCTTGATGTTGTAGACCGACGTGACTTCCTGAGCGATCCAGCTCGGCGCTCTTGCCTTAACGTCGCGGACGGTGGCCTTCACGGCCTTGCGGCCCTGCTCGTCGATCTGTGCGACGGTGTCCATGAGCTTTTGGAAGTTTTCGACCTGCATGGTGATGGTTGTCTTTGCCGTTGTTGTCACCTCCTGAATATGCAAAAAGAGACCGGCGGGCGTTGGTTCGCCCGTCGGCCTCTTGCCGTCGGTTGTTATTTGGTTTTCCTCTGGTCAGCCGCTCGGAATTGTCACGGCGTTGCCCGTGTGTCCGGCGGTCTTTTGCAGGATATAGGATAGCACGGGTCGCTACTGCTTTTCAATTCCTTTTACTTCCCTTTTGTTCCTTTTACTGCGTTTTACTGCCGCAGCTCAGGCAGGGGCTCCAGCTCGTCCAGCACGGCGGCGAGGTTGAGCAGGGCACGGCCGTGGATCTTGTATGTCCTGTTCTGGTAGGCGTCCACTCTGTCGATGTAGTCCCGCCGATCACCGAACAGGACGCCGCAGGTGCTCTCCCAGTCGGCCCGGTCGAAGTAGCGCAGCCGGATGACGGCGCGCTCGTCGGGGTCGGAGAGCTGGAGGATCAGGCCCTCGATGGCGTTGCGCTCCTGCTTCTCCTCAGCCTTGAGCCGGTCGATCTGTTCCTCGAGCTCCATTTTCCGCTCCACCATCATGCCGGTGCGGTCGGATGGTGTGCCGGATCCGCGGGGCATACCTGTCAGATCAGGGCCGGGCGGGGAGGCCATCGTCATCTCCATGCGGTCGAGGCGCTCGAGCTGGTTGTCGATGTCCCTCAGCATGGCGGTGTAGGCTGCGAGCCTGTCCTTGATCCGTTGTGTGATCGGCTTCTCGCTCATTATGTCAGGGCGTCACTCCTGCTCACCTCCTTCCTCGTCAGGCTCGAAGATCGCGGCGATCTCCTCGCGCGGTAGCTCTCGGCCTTGACGGACGCAGCGCACGGTTGTCTTTCCTGTTATTCTGATGTACCTCTTGACGATCACGTCCGTGAAGGCGGGTGTCAGTTCCATGGTGTAGGAGGGCTGCCCGTATGCCTCGCAGGCGGCCAGCGTCGTGCCGGAGCCGCCGAAGGGATCATAGACGCCCGTGGCGAAGTCCGTGTTGTCGACCAGCTTCTCCAGCAGCTCGACGGGCTTCTGCGTGGGGTGCAGCTCATTCCCGGAGCGGGAGATGCTCAGGACGTTGCCGTAGCCCTTGTGACCGTCGAAGTGCGTGGCAGCCTTGGCGCCGAACAGAATGAGCTCATGTTGCGAGCGCCAGCCGACGCCCATGCCCGGCGTGCCCTTGTCCCATACGATCTCAGACTTGACGCCGAAGCCGGCCGCCTCGACGAGGTCGAACAGATATACCCACATACGCCAGTCGGTGAAGATGTAGGCGTAGAGGCAGGGGATGTCGGTGAGCGCGCCGCGGATCAGGTTTTGGTAGCCGCGCGTGCTGAGGATGTCGTTGGCGATCTTCGGGGCCTTGCCGTTCTTTCGCTCGGTGCCGATGCTGCCGGTCGACTTCTGTGACTCCTTGCTGCCGCCCGAGCAGTAGGGCGGGTCGGTCAGCAGGATCTCGGGCTTGTTGCCATCGAGCAGCAGGGCGCGATCCTCCGGCCGGGTGCAGTCTCCGCAGAGGACGCGGTGCCGGCCGAGGATCCAGAGGTCGCCGTACTGTGTGACCGGCGCGGCCGGGGCCGGGATCTCGGCGTCGGGGTCGCTGCTCGGCTCCTTGGTGTGCAGCGCCTCAGAGAGGGCCGTCACGATGTTGCCGTAGTCGTCCTCGGTGTAGCCGCTAAGCATGAACGGGATCTCGCCGGTGTCGATGTCGGCGAAAACCTCGGCGAGCATCTTGTTGTCAGTGGTGGCGAGCTCCGCGATGCGGTTGTCAGCCGTCAGATCGGCCAGCTCCTCGGCCTCGCTGGCGTAGTCCTGATAGTCGACCGGGGCGTCGGTCAGGTCGTCGAGCTGTGCGGCCATGAGACGGCCGTGGCCCTTGGTGACGAGCCCGCTGCGCTTGCTGACGGTGATCGGGGCGCGCCAGCCCGTCGCTCTGATGATAGAGGCGAGGAGCTTGATCTGCTCCGGCGGGTGCTGGTTGGGGTTTTTGGGATTAGGCCGCAGATCCTTCAGCGGGACGATGGCGTCGTGCGCACAGAACACGGGGACGCTGCCGGCGTATGCCTTCGGCGTGGCCGTGGTGCTGTACTCCTCGATCTCGGGGCCGGTCTGCGGCTGTGGTTTATTCATGGCCGTCACCTCCTGCTGAGAATTGATTTTCAATCCACTTGTGGAGGCTGGAGTCCCGCCAGTTGTTTCGGCCGTCAAGACGGTTTTTCAGCCGTTCCAGCTTCGCCTCCTCGATCTCCTCGGTAGATCGGTGGAAGATGATGCGGAGCTGGTCGAGCATGATCTGGACATCGGCCATCTCCTCAATCACGTTGCCGATCGCTGCGGTCACTTCGCAGCCAGCCTGTGCCCGTTTGATTTTGCAGAGGGCTTTGGTCAGCTCGGCCATCTCCTCGACGGCCATGTCGATTTGTGCCGGCGCGCCGTAGGCCGTGATCGCACGATCCAGCAGGGCCCGGCGTTCCTCCGTGGTCATCACGGGCGGCCTCCCTTCGTCAGCTCTCTGACCAGTATGGCCACGAGCACGATCACGATGATGGCGAGGGTGATGGCGGTCGGGATCCAGATCGGGGCCAGTACCCACAGCCAGCTCCAGTTGATGACGCCGGTGAGCTTCAGGACGATGAAGGCGACGGCGAGAAGGCCGCATAAGCCGATCCCGCCGGCCGTCGTGTTGTTTCTTTCGTTGTTCATGTATTACCTCCAGTATTATTTTCCGAGCCCCTTCAGCGCGCAGGCTGTGCAGGCGGTTCGGACGTCGGGCTCCAGTGCGAGGATCCGGCGGGCCGTGTCTGTCTGCCAGCACTCAGCGCCACAGACGGGGCAGGTGGTGGGCTGCCAGTCGTCCGTCGGAGGCTCCGGGACGTTATCGCGCAGCGGCATGGTGAGGATCCCGCCGTCTCCGGGCTGGTGGGGCGAGAGGATGGGCTCAGGCTCGTCGGGGATCATAGTGCCGAGGAGCTCGTTGTACTTCTTGAATATGGCCTCCGACGCTGCGCTCCAGCTCTCGCCGTGCTCTGTGTCCTCCGGGGTGGCGACGTGGGCCAGCTCGTGCGCCAGCAGCTCAGGGGCGGCGCTGATGGGCGCCTCGGCCGAGATGCAGACGATCGGCGTGCTGCCGTCGTCGGGAAAGATGGTCAGGCCGTAGGCGGTGCCGTTGGTCTCGTCCCGCAGGTCGGGGACGTACTGCGCGACGTACTCGACGCCGGGGTAGAGCTCAGAGAAGGCCCGGGCCACGATGGCCGTCGGGTCGTTGATGAAGGGCGAGGCCATCGGGCCGATCTTCTCGTACTGCTTCAGGGCCGTGTAGGTCTCGCGCAGCATGGCCCGCACTTCGTCCTTCTTGATGCCGTTGATGGTGGGCCCGTTCAGGATCAGGTCGAGCATCCTGTCGCTCCAGTCCTGCATCAGGTGGGTCTCCGGCATACCACAGCCGAAGGGCACGACGTCGACCTTCTCACGGGTGAGGGTTTCGTATTCTTTCACGGTGCTGCTCCTTTCAGAAAAGCCGAGCGGGCCGGAGCCCGCCCGGCGCTCCATTTACTGCATGACGACGACCTTGCCGGCGTCGATCAGATCGCCCATGTTCTTCAGGAAGTAGTCGGCGATGTTCTTCTTGGCCTCGAGCTTCCAGATGCCGCCGTCAGCCTCGAAGAAGCCGATCCCCTCGTCGGGATCCACGCGCAGCAGGAACTCGCTCTCGGGCTGCTCCACCTCGAGGAAGGTGCGGAACGGCCGCAGCATGACGCGCGGCTTGATCTCGATGAGCGCGTTGAGGGCGACGCCCTGACGGGCCTCGACGGTCTGCGTGACGCCGTTGTCGTTGGTGCTGACGCTGTTCTCGTTGGTCATGCGACTCAGCAGGTCGAGCAGGTAGGCCGTGCCCTCGTTGGGGATGCAGAGGCTCCGCAGCTCGATCAGAGCTACCTCGCGTCCCCTGAAGCCGGTGCGCAGGCCCGGGGCGTCAGCCTTGGCGCGGTAGAGCGTGTTGCGGGAGAAGTCGCTCAGGTAGGTGGTCATCACCTCGACGGTGTCGTTGCTCTTGACCTGCACCATGATGGTCGTGCCGACCTTCTCGAGCTCGGTGCGGATCAGCTTGCAGATGCTATCGAGTCCGCTGACGCTGATGCAGTCAGGGCGGTCGACGTGCGGCGGGATGCGGGTGAGTGATGCGTCGGCGTAGGTCTGGCCGTCAATCTCGAAGATCTTGGTCTCCTTCAGGCTGACGATTTTGTCGATCATTTTTGCGAGCATTGTGTTGTCCTCCTTGTTCTGTGTTGTGGGTGTTTATCCGTGCTGGACGAGCTTCAGGAGCTTCGGGGCCTCCTGCTGCGTGCCGTCCATGTTCATTTGGCCGGGCACCTGCGGCACCATCTCGGCGACGACGAGCTCGCCGTTGCCGTCAGAGGTGACATAGAGAGCCGTGGCGACGGGGTTAGTGGCTGCGAGCGTAGACTTGGCCGTCACGGAGACGCCGATGGTGCGGCGCTCGTCGTCCGGGGTCAGCTCGATGGTGAGGGTGATCTTGCGCTTGGCCGTGGCCTTCGTGTTGGGGTCGAGGATGTTCTGGATCACCTTGTCCATCTCATAGTCGACGCGCTCCTCGAAGGCGCCGCGAGCCATCGACATGATGCTGTCGCGCTGGTTCTGTTCGTTCATGTGCTTGCTTCTTTCTCTTTGTCTCCGGCCGTTCCGTACTTCTCGAGCGTGTCCTTCAGGGCGCCCGCAATACACTCGGCCATGACTGTCGCGGTTTTGGTTTCGCTGCTCTTGGCAGCCTGTTCAATGGCTGCGCGGATCTCGTCGGGCTCGTAGCCCGTGTTCTCGTAGGCGGCGAGCTTCTGGACGAGCACCTCCTTGGTGGCTGCGCTCCAGTAGCCCGTCTTGATGCCGTTGACTCTCTCGTGGGTCAGACGTTCCATGCTGGCCCTCCTCTCAGGTGGCCGATCCGAGCGTCATCTGCTCGGCCTCGGTCGGGTTGTCTGCGTAGGCTGCGGCCGTCTGGCCCGTGGGGCCTGAAGGCTCCGCTCTGGCCCACACGGCCTCGGTGGCGTCCGAGCGGGTGGCCTTACGGCGGCCGACCGTCGTGAGGATCCCGATCTCCTTCAGCTCTGTGAGCCGCGGGGCGACGTAGTTGCGGTTGAAGTACGGGATCCGGCCGGCTGCGACGAGCTCCTCGGTGATCTCGCTGGCCGTGAGCTCACGGTTGCCGAGGGTCTCGAGGATCAGGCGGCAGCGGGCGGCCCGCTTGGGGAGTACGGCGTCATAGCTGCGGCGCCGGGTCTCTTTGGTTGTCTGGTTCATGTGTTTCCTCCTTTCCGGCCAGCTCGACGCTGTCGACTGGCGCGTCCTTGACTTCAGGCGTCGGCGCTTCGTTGCCCCACACGTCCCATCCCGGGGCGGCTTCTCGGGCAAAAAGCTCGATGCGGGGCAGGTCTCCCATCAGCTCGACGATCCTGTCGCGTATCTCGGCCGGCTTTCTGCTGTGCTGCTGGAGCGGGGAGAGGACGACGCTGCGGACGCTGCCGCTGATGCGCTTCGGCTTGCCCTTGGTCGCCAGCAGGCAGATCTCTGAGTTGCTGCGCGTCCAGTTTCCGAGCCCCATGAAGATGCCGGTGCCGTTTCTGTTCTGCTTTACCCAGTTGAAGGCGACGGTCTTGTAGTTGAAGCCCCACGCCTCGATCACGTCGAGGGCCTCGCGGAGCATGGGGAAGGTCGCCCACATGAAAAGCACGCAATCCTCGTTAGCAATACCCCCCCCCGCAGCTCCGACGCCCATGCGCTTTATGTCCTCGATGGTCATGGTGTCGTAGTGCTTGGAGGCTGCTGCTCTGGTGCCGCGGTTCTGATAGCTCCACGGGGGATCGGCGTAGATGATGCTGTACTTCTTGTCAGGGAGTGGGATCATGGGCATCCTCCTTTCCGAGCGTTTCCGGCTCGATGCCGTGCAGGAACTTGATGAAGCCGGCCGTTGCCGGTACTTCGTAGCGGGAGAGCTCTGCGTGCGTCATGTACTTGCGGCCGTAGATCTCGGCCATATCGCGCCAGACGGGCCACGGCACGCGGTAGAAGTCCGTCAGGCTCATGGAGACGAGCACGAAGGCGATGGCGCCGAGTTTGTGATGGGCCTCGAGGTCGTCCTGCTGCTCTTGAGTGAGCCGGCGCTGCTCGATGCGCTCGTCGTCGGTGTGCTTGGCCTCGAAGTAGATGCTCCGGCCGCCCTTCAGGGTGCCGCCATAGTCCGGCTGGGCCTGCTTAGTGTAGCAGGCGAGGAACTGGCCCTTGCGGTTCTTGGCGCCGAGGGGCTTCATGGGCTCCGGCGTCTTTTCGATCTTGGCGAGGCCGCGGCTGAGGTAGTAGTCGCACGAGGCCGAGATGATATTCTCGAAGTAGCAGCCGGCGACTCTGGCCTGCTTGCCGCGGATCTGCGCCATCATGTGTTTTTCGGCTGCGTAGGGCGTCGGGTCGTTGTAGCCCTCCGCGTTCTTTCTCGGGTCGTACTTCGTCACGGCGTTCAGCCTCCGATCTCGATGTGGATGCCCGGATCGGAGATCAGGCGGTCGGCGAGCTCGAGGATGACGCTGCCATCCAGCTCGATGCTGATGGGGCCGTGGTCGAGGTGCTGGTTGCAGACGGCCATCGCCCTGAAGGCGGGCAGGTGCAACGTGACGCTGCCGATGTCCGGCTTGTCCTCCTCGCTGTTTTCCAGCTCCTCGTCCGGCTTCAGCTCGCTGATGGCCTCGAAGCCGTTGCGGACGGGGATGCCGTGCGCCTTGGCGAGTTCGATCTCCGCGGCCATGCCGGCCGAAGGGTGGTCGATGCCGAAGGCCCACAGCTCGGAGCAGCCGAGCACCAGCTCGCTGCCGATCTTCAGGGCCAGCTCACGCTCCTCGGGGACGTTGTCGTCCATGAACTGCGTGAGATAGATGTGCGGGGTGACGGGGATGACGCCCTTCTCCACAGCCGCGCGGCTGTACTCCTTGGCGCGCTGGATGTTGTTCTCGTAGTCCCCGCGGCACGGGGAGCAGATGTAAACCTTTTTCATGTTGTTCCTCCTATCGTGAGCGCCAGCTCTGTCCGGTGAGGGTGATGCCCCTGCACATTTCCATGAGCCGGTCGATGGTGGCCCGGGCCGTCATGCTGTCGTGGCTTTCCCGCGGCGTCATGCGGTCGATCAGGGCCTCGGTGTCGTAGTTGGTGGTCACTATGGTCGGCAGGTATGCCTCATAGCGGCCGTTGATGATGTTGTAGACCGTGGAGATCGCCCACTCGGTCGGCGGCTCCTTGCCGATGTCGTCGATCACGAGGAGCGGGACGGTCTTGTAGATCTTCAGGACGTCGCTCTCGCTGCCGCCGGTCGTGGAGTAGGTGCGCTTGATGCGCTCCAGCAGGTCGATCATCGTCATGCAGATGACCGGCTTGCCTTGCGCGATCAGGTGGTTGGCGATGGCAGCGGCGAGGTGGGTCTTGCCGGTGCCCGGCGGGCCCGCGATAAACAGGCCGTTTCGGCCGGGTTCCTGACGGCCGGGCTGCGGCAGCATGGCGTCGAAGCCTTCGGCGTAGCGCCGGGCGGCTGCCGCTGCTCGCTTGTTGTCGTCGGTGAGCTGGAAGGTGGAGAAGGTGCGCCGCAGGAAACGGTCGCCCATGCCGGACTCGCCGACGATGCGCTTGATGCGATCCCGCATTTTCTTCTCCTCCTCAGCCTTGGCGGCTGCGGCCTCAGCAGCTTCGCGCTCTGCCTTCGCCTTCTCATAGGCAGCCACGGCCTCGGGGCAGGTGCATCGCTCGGCTCCGTAGGGAGGCCATAGGATGCGGTTACCGAGCTGGATGCCCTTGTGGTAGCGCAGGGCACCGCAGAACTCGCAGGGGACGGGCTCAGGGACTCCGGGACGGCCGGCGAGGCGCTCGTCGTTGCTCCAGATCCAGTTACCGGCGTCACTCGTCGTCGGCCGGCTTGAAGCCCTTGCCCCAGTCTCGGCCGGAGCTGTCGGGCTGTTCAGGATCTCGCTGATTTTCTGCACCTTCGTTCACCTCCTCGTTGTCCCAGTAGCCGCCGTTGAGCCATGTGCTCGGGTTCGGTATGTAGCGCCCGTTCTCCCGGCGCCACTGGTCGCTCCGCTTCTGAGCGTCGACCGCCTGCATGATCCTCTCATGGAGCTCAGCGGTGGGCATGATTTTGTTCCACGCCTTCAGAGCGTACTGCTTGCCGGTTTTTTTCGGGTAGGCTTTCCAGAACTCGAGAAATCTGGCCTCGACGAGCGACTTCGTGCCGCTGTCACTCCCCTCGTCAGAGGGGGAAGGGGGTGTACTACCTTCTCTTGTCTTATCTTCTCTACTCTGGTCTACTCTGCCTCCGGCTTTCTTGCGGCTGTTTGCCGGTCGTCCTGCGGTCGGCGTTGGGTCGTCCGGCGAGGCGTCGGCAGACGCCGCAGCAGCGGCCCGGCGACTGCGGGAGCGCTCTTTCTCGGCTTGCCGCTGGTCGATCAGCTTGCCGGCGTACTCGTACCAGTCGTGGATCTCGAGCGTCCCGTCCTCTTTTTCGTCGATCCAGCCCGCCCGGATCAGCGTTTTCGCCAGCTTTTCGGGGTCTCCGTCCCACTGAGCAGCCCGCGAGATCATGCGCGGCGTGATGTCGACGAGGCTGCCGGTCGGGGCGTTGTCGAGGGCCCACAGCCAGAACGAGACGAGCAGCCCCATCATGTGCGGCGGCTCAACTTCGAGCTGGTCAGCAGCGTCGAACAGTTTGCGGTGATCCTTGAGTGTCTGATGCACTTGCAGCCATGCCACGGTCGTCACCTCCTTTCTGTGGTCGTTTGTTTGTGGCCTGCTTTTGGTCGTCTGCCGGTCGTCCGGCGGTCAGGTTAAAATGGAAGGTCGCCATTGTCCTCGATCTCCGTGAAGTCGCCGGAGCCCTCAGAATAGCCCGGATCGGCGAAGTCGCTGCCAGAACTCTGGCCGCCGTCCTTCTTGCTGTCGCAGAAGTGGACGGAGTCGACCGTGATCTCGACGGCTTTGCGGCGGTTTCCGTCCTTGTCCTCGTAGCTGCGGCTCGTGAGCTCGCCCTCGACGAGGACGAGGCGGCCCTTGCTCAGGTACTTGCAGACGAACTCGGCCTGTGCGCGCCATGCGACGCACTCGATGAAGTTGGTGATCTTCTTGCCGTCCTTGGTCTTGCGGCCGGTGTCGCTGGCGAGGGTGAAGCTGGTGATCGCCGTGCCCTGCTGCGTGTACCTGAGCTCAGGGTCGGCGGTTAGACGGCCTTGGAGGCCGGTGTGGTTATACATTAGGCGTTTCCTCCTTGCTGGTTATGCTGTGCGGCCGCGTTGTCGAGGGACGTGCAGATCTCGTCGTACTCTTGGCGAGTCAGGGCGGCCGGATCCTGCTTTTTGTACTTCTCCACGATCCGGGCGTTGGTGCGCTCCTTGGTCATTCCCGCGGCCTCTGCCTTCTTGTAGAGGCGTGCGAGCTGCGCGTCGCTCAGACGGCCGGAGCCCTGCCCCTGACGGCTCTGTGTGGCCTGCTGGCGGCCTCCAGCGCCGGATCCTTTGCCCTGCGCGCCGAAGTCACTGTTGTCGGGGTCGTCCTCGCCTTGGTCGACGGTGAACTTCTCGAAAAGGTAGTATTTCAGGGCGTAGGTGTGGGCCGCGCCCTTGGCCTTGGCGGGGTCATCGTTCCAGCCGACGGCGTGGACGGTGGCCTCGATGGTCTCGTCGTCGTTGTCGAGGTTCAGCCAGCGGATCGTCAGGTCGGCCTCGTAGAGGAACATGAGCTTGTCGCCGTTGCGGGTCTTGGTCTGCATGGTGATCCAGTAGACCGGGTCGCCGTTCTCTGCGTGGCGCGTGGCCTGCTCGCTGATGACGTCGAAGTCGACGCCGAGCTCGTTCATTATGGGGGTGATCTTCTCCCACACGTCGTAGATCTTGGCGTACTTGTAGCTGACGCCGTCGCTGTGCTGCTTCTTGACGATCTCCGGGCAGGCTTTCCGCATTTCGACGAGCTTCTGCCGGAGCGTCAGGCAGGCGGCTTCAGGAGGGGCCGCAGCAGCGGCCGCCTCGGTTTTCTTGGTTTCTGCCATATCGGTGCCTCCTTACACGTCGACCGTGAAGATGCCCGGGGTCTCGTAGACGGTGACACCCTCCACGATCTCGCCGGTCTCGGTCAGGGTTGCGATGTCGCCGGTGTAGCTGAGCAGCTTCTTCAGATCGGCCCAGCGGGTCGACTCCTCGACCTTTACGAGCTCGCCGTAGCCGTTGGCCTTGAGCCACGGCACCAGCTTGGTCTCGTCGAGCTTGGTCTTGGTGGTGCCCTTCTTGAAGGTCAGGGTGCCGGAGAGGAGGCGGTACTTCTCCGTCGTTTTGGTCTCCTTGTGGGGGACGGTGGCGAAGAAGTCAGCCAGACAGCTCGTGAGGTACGAGGTGCCGTTCTCCATGCGCTTGCGGGCGGCGGCGACTTTCTCGTTGATGGCCGCGATCTGCTCGTCAGCCAGAGCCTTCAGACGGTCGTACTCGCTGCGCTCGTCGGCGATCTTGCGGATGGCCCAGTCGGCGCAGCGGTCGTCAGTGATACGGAACGGGGCGCGCTCGCCCTCTGCGACGGTGCCGAGGTCGACCTGCTCCAGCTCGTCCAGCGTGGCAGCAGGCAGCAGCTCGGCCTCCTGCGTGGTGGTGGCCTCTGCGTCTGCCTGCTCAGCAGCGAGGGCCGCGGTGGTCTTATCGCTCATTGTTGTGCTCCTTTCTTTCGGTGACGTTGAAGGTGAGCATCACGCCGCAGGTGACAGGGGTGACGCTCTCGAGCTCGAGGTCGCGGCCGCTGCGGAGGTGCAGGGTCTCGCCCGGCTTCATTTCGGTGAGGTGTTTCATCTGGTACTCCTTTCTGCAAAGAAACGGTGCCCGCCTTCCTCGATGACGAAGATCTGACTCTCGTGGAAGTCGCTGGTCACGAGGGCGGGGTTGTAGAAGTAGAGGATCGGCTCGTCCACGACGGTCTCGCCTCGGTCGAACACGGCCGCGACGGCGTCCTTGACGCGCTGCGTGGGATCCGGCCGGCTCTTGGTGTAGCTGTAAAGGACGACGGCCTCAGAGGGCTCGACACCGCGCTTCTCGGCTGCGTTGAGGATGCACTGAGCGACGAGCATCTGGCCCTCGAAGGACTCCCCGCCTGCCTCGGCCATGACCACGCGCTCGACGACGTCGCGCTCGGCGTCGGTCAGAGGGTAGCGCACGGCGGGCTCGGCCGGCTCCACGGCCTCAGCGGCCGGGGCGGGGGTGTCCGGGATGTATGTGCCGACGGTGGTGGTCGGCGGCAGGATGTTGGTCTCCTGCTTGCTGCCGGCCGGGGCGGTGAAGATTGCCACAGAGATGCCGCCCAGCAGAAGGACGGCAGCGGCCAGCGTGGCAGCTCTCAGGGCTTTCCTCTTGGCACGGCGGCGCCGGCGTGTTATACTTGCGGTGCGGGATCCGTATGCTGACAGGCTGCTGGATCTTCTCGCATGGGTCGCCCGGTCGCAACGGGCGGCCCTTTCTTTTGTGGTTTCCATTGGTTTCTCCTTTCACTGAGCCCGTGCGACGGTCAGATCACAGAGGGCGTGAGTGAGGTCGCTGAACTCGGTCTCTCGGACGGTGTCAGCGGTCAGCAGCACGAGGTAGTCGTTGTCGTAGTAGTCGATCTCGGGGTGTCGCTGCCGGTTTACTTCGTTTTTGTGGCGGGCGTAGGGCTCGGCACGGTTCCAGACGTCGTCAGGGATCCAGCGGTCAAGGTGATCCTCGACGCGCTCGCGCAGCTCCTCGCTCGTGATCGTGATCTCCGGGCTCATGCTGTTACCTCCGCGCCACGCGGGCCGGGAGCGTCTGTTCCGGGCGAGTCAGGCCCTTGCTGAAGCTCTGCGGCTCATATCTGACGCCCACGATCCGGCGGCCGCTGACGCCGTACTTGGGGTTGTAGCCGAACAGGTTAACGTAGCTGCCGAGATCCTCGCGCTCGTCGTCCATCGCCTTCAGCACCTCGAACAGGGCCAGCACGTCGTCGATGGCGCGATGGCTGTTCTGTACCTTGTCGGTGAGGTCGTAGGCGATGATCGCGTTGGCGAGCTTGTGTGGGTAGGCCCTGCGGTCTTTGTAGACCGTCAGGCTGTCCAGCCAGTCGATCCGGCCGACCTTCTGGCCGCGAAGCAGGCCACGGAGGAAACAGGCGTCAAACTGCGCATTGTGGGCGATCATCAGGGTCGGGCCGTTCTGCATGAGCTTGGCGATCTGGCTGGCCGCCTTGGCAGGCTGCACGCCCTCGGTCTGGAGCCGCTCGTCGGTGATGCCGGTCAGGCTGACGATGTTCTCCGGGATGGTCGCGCCCTCGGGCAGCTTGATGAAGGTGTCCATCTTGCCGGCGATCCGTAGGCCGCCGGTGGCCGTGCGCTCCACGCGCAGGGCGGCGAGCTCGATGATCTGGTCGTTGTCGAAGTCGAGGCCGCTGGTCTCGGTATCAAACACGACGAGGGCCTTGTAGCGGTCGAACAGGGTGGAGAGGTTACTCATGCCGGGCCTCCTTCTCGCGGGTAGCTCTCAGGGTGCCGAGCATAAACGAGAGGGCTGTGGTCAGTTGATCCTCAGTGGCGAAGGTGCCGCCGAACTGCTCGGCCAGCGCCGCGATGATCTCGCCGGCGTGCTCCGGCGTGACGTCGTCGGTGGCTTCGTCGTCCTCAATGGAGATCAGGAGATCGGAGTCCAGATAACAAGCGGGGCGCAGGCCGTAGCAGCCGCCGCAGGCGCTGTACCAGTCCAGAGCGCCATCGGCGTAGACGCAGCGGGCGAGTGACTCGTAGCCGTTAGACTTCGTGCTGAAGGCGGTGGACAGCCACCACCAGTCGTCTGCATTGGGGATGACGTCGCGGTTGCGCCGGTACTGGTCGACCGTCAGCAGGAAGATGGTGACGGTGCAGGTGCCGTAGTCCTTCAGGCCGTCGTCGGTGGTCAGGTCGAGCTCCGTGGTCAGGAAGGCGTTGGGGCCGTTCACGTCCTCGAGCAGGTTGTCGAGGTAGGCACCGTTGAGGTATTCCTTGCTGCTGGCGACGGCGAAGTTGTTGCAGTTGCCCTCGTCAAATGCTCGGGTCTCGATGATGTCCTTGCTCAGGCAGAGGGCGCGGCCGTCATCATTCTCCAGCAGGATCCAGCTCTGGCCGGCATAGTCGAAGGCCGTGCCGCGGGCGGCGTTCTTGAGTGCGATCTTTTTCATGGGGTTGCTCCTTTCGTTCTCTGCGGCCGAGCCTTCTGGCTGGCCTGAATGTTTGGCAGGGTCTCGCCGGCGCGGAGCCGGCTCTCACAGTGCGGGCAGATGTAGCCGGTGCGGGGGATCTTCTGGTAGATGCTGACGTTCCAGTCGAGCCCGCAGCCGACGCACTTGGCTGTCATGGGCCTCCACCTCCTTCCGCAGCCAGAGCCTCGAAAACGTAGCGCCGGATGCGGTTGCGGTACTTCTTTCGGGTTCTGGCTTTCTTTGCGTGGGCCGCGAGGTGCAGCCACTTCGGCGGCACTCCGATGACCCTGACCGATACCTTCCAGAGCTTTTTGAAGGCAGAGAGCACGGCGTTGATGACCGGCTTCATGGCTTCAGCCAGCTTGGCGGCGATTTCCCGCAGAGCGTCGGCCAGTTTCTCGAAGGCTTCGCGGGCCTGCTGCATCTTCTCGTGATCGGTGAGCGCCATGCTGCCGTCGTAGACGTAGGGGCTCAGCTCGTCATCGCCGCCGTCGGCCAGACGCTCGCAGAACGGGAGGCCGGCAGCTTCGGCAGCCTTGCGGCCCTCCTCGAGGGAGTCCCGGCCTTGCGTGACTTCGCAATAGTCCGCGAGGCGGTTGCGGCCGCCTTCGTAGTGCCAGCGGATCCCGGCGGCGATCTCGTCGATGGTCATGTCCTCACCGAAGTGGCCGCAGTAGTAGCCGTTGACGATGACGGCGTCCGGGTCTGCCTTCAGGATCCCGATGGCGTCGTTGAGGTCGTCAGTCTCCCACTCGCCGTTCCAGATGTCGCTCCAGATCGTCAGGGCGTTCCACGAGCGGCCGGTGCGATACACGATTGTCCAGCCGATGCCGTCACGGATCTCCGCGGCGAAGTCTCGGGCGATGTCTTTCAGTGCTGCCATGTTGGTGCCTCCTCTCTGGTGATGTGCACGACGGTGACGAGGTCGTCGATCTCGTGCTTGGTGGTGTATGTGTCCTGCTCGTCGAGCCCGATGTGCCGTAGCAGCGTCTCGGGCCCATCCAGCAGGAAGGCGGTGACGGCCACGGCGTTCAGCCGGTAGACCGTGACCTCCACGGTGCAGCGGGCGTCGTCCTCGTCCAGCGTGGACGGGAACGAGGCCCGGCAGATTGGGGTCGCCTCGTATCTGAAGGCGGTCGCGCGGTTCTCGCCGGCGATGATGTCCTTCACGAACTCCTCGAAGGCTTTGCGAGGGATCGAGCTGCGGTACTTGTCCAGCGTGACGTCGGCGAGCTGCCGGATGGCTTTGGTGTTCATGTTCCGCACCTCCTCAGCAGGCGTCGCCGTGCGGGCCGACGACCGTGACGCGCTTGGTGTTACCGTCTTTGTCCTCGTAGATTTCCTCGACGCTGTTGTCGGCCCAGTTGATCGTCTCCTTGAGCCGCCAGCACCGAGCGTCGTCCGCAGCTTTGGCGGCTTCGCGTGCTTCTTGCTGGAGCTCCTTCAGGCGTCCGAACTCGCTTAGCGTCAGGCTTGCAAAGGGTTCGCTCAGCGCGTAGTCGCTGAGGTAGAAGCTGATAAAGCTATGGCTCCAGCCGGCGTTATGCCAGCCGCTCGTTGCTTTTTCGGCGAAGGCTATGAGCTCGGCGTCGTCCTCAATAGGGCCGCGCTTGCGGTGTTCAAAGATGAACTCGTCGCGGGAAAAGACGGGTTTCCCGTTTACATAGCCGTACACATTGGGGTTGTGTGTCATGGTGGTCTCCTTTCTTCTTGGCCCGGCCAGAGCCGGGGATCTTAGTGGTGTCGAGTCCCTGAAAAGCAGAAACACGACCGCCGGATCGCTTCAGAGAGCAGCGCGGAGGGGGTGCGCAGCTCGTCCATTTTCAGCGTCGGGGTCGTGTGATCGTTTTCATGTTGGGCTCTCCTTTCTTCGGCCCGGCGCTGCCGGGTGTTCTTGGCTACTGTGCGGCCGGTGCTCGTTTACCTCTGCGCTTGAAGCTCTCACGCAGCCGCCTCTCGGCGAGCTCTGCGCTGTACCCTTCGCGCTGGTTGGCGTCCAGCGCGCCGGTCGCGCCTCGCTGGAGCTCCTTGTAGATCGTGGTGTGGTGGACGCTCAGGCGGGCCGCAATATCGACCGGCCGATCTCCGAGCAGATGCCACGCCTCGATCTTCTTCCTGTCCTCGAAGGTCAGGTAGCGGTACTTTCCCGTCAGTCTCACCTCCGTCCTATGGGGTTGTAGTAAAGAAAAAACGCACAGCCGACTCAGTTGAGTCTCTGTGCGTTTAATGATAATGGACAGCCGCCCGGCTCTGCCGAAAATTCTGTGAAATCCGCCGAAAGAAATTGCGCCCGACCCGCTTGACATTTTTCTGCAACAGGCGTATATTTTCCACATTGAAACGGCAATGGCGTCGTGGAGAGCGAATGATCTCCGGGCACCAGTGCCGTTTTTTCGTTGTTGACACAGATTTTGAAACATAGAAAGGGGACCTGGAAAATGGATAAGATCTCTGACATTTTTGGCTCTATGGTATTTAACGACGCAGTCATGCGCGAACGGCTGCCGAAGGAGACCTACCGGCAGGTGCAGGCGACGATGGAAAAGGGCAAGCGTCTCGATGACGACGCCGCGCGCATCGTGGCCAACGCCATGAAGGACTGGGCGATCGAGAAGGGCGCGACGCACTTCACGCACTGGTTCCAGCCGATGACCGGCATCACCGCCGAGAAGCATGACAGCTTCATCTCTCCCTGCGGCGGCGGTCAGGTGATCATGGAGTTTTCCGGCAAGGAGCTTGTCCGCGGCGAGCCGGATGCTTCCAGCTTCCCGTCCGGCGGCCTGCGCGCGACGTTTGAAGCGCGCGGCTATACCGCGTGGGATCCGACGTCCTATGCCTTCATCAAGGATAACGTTCTGTGCATCCCGACGGCGTTCTGCTCCTACGGCGGTGAGGCGCTCGATAAAAAGACGCCGCTGCTGCGCAGCGCGGAGGCGCTCAACCGTCAGGCTCTGCGCGTGATTCACCTGTTCGGCAACGCGGACGTGACCGCTGTGCGCACGACGGTCGGCCCCGAGCAGGAGTATTTCCTCGTGGACAAAGATGTCTATAACCGCCGCAAGGATCTGATCTATACCGGCCGCACGCTCTTCGGTGCAAAGCCGCCGAAAGGCCAGGAGCTTGATGATCACTATTTCGGCAGCATCAAGCCGCGCGTTGCGGCATTCATGAAGGATCTCGATGAGGAGCTCTGGAAGCTCGGCGTCTATGCCAAGACCGAGCACAATGAGGTCGCTCCCGCGCAGCACGAGCTTGCGCCCGTGTTCACGACCGGCAACATCGCCGCTGACCAGAACCAGCTGACGATGGAGATCATGCAGAAGGTGGCCTCGCGCCACGGTATGGTCTGCCTGCTGCATGAAAAGCCGTTTGCCGGCGTCAACGGTTCCGGCAAGCACAATAACTGGTCGCTGACCACCAACACCGGCATGAACCTGCTTGAGCCCGGCGAGACACCGGCGGAAAACGCGCAGTTCCTGCTGTTCCTGTGCGCGGTCATTCAGGCCGTGGACGACTATCAGGATATGCTGCGCATCAGCGTGGCGTCGGCCGCCAATGACCACCGCCTCGGCGCGAACGAGGCGCCCCCGGCGATCGTTTCGATGTATGTCGGCGACGAGATCGAGGAGATCCTCAACGCGATCGTTGACGAGACGGCCTACTGCGGCAAGGAAAGACAGCTGATGAAGATCGGCGTGCACGCGCTGCCGCGCTTCCCCAAGGACACGACTGACCGCAACCGCACCTCTCCGTTTGCGTTCACCGGCAACAAGTTCGAGTTCCGCATGCCCGGCTCCTCGGCCTCCATTTCCGGCATCAACGTCGTGCTCAACACGGCGGTTGCCGAGAGCCTTGAGCAGTTTGCCGATGCGCTCGAGGGCAGCAAGGACTTTGAGACCGATCTGCAGGCGCTCATCCGCAGCGTGCTCATCAAGCACAAGCGCATCCTCTTCAAGGGCAACGGTTATGACGAGGCATGGATCGCAGAGGCGGAGCGCCGCGGTCTGCTGAACCTGCGCACGACGCCTGAGGCGCTGCCGTATTACCTTGCGGACAAGAACGTGGCGCTCTTTACCAAACACCGCGTCTATACCCGCACCGAGATGGAGGCACGCTATGAGATCCACCTCGAAAACTACAGCAAGATCCTCAACATCGAGGCGCTGACCATGCTTGAGATGGCGCGGCGCGATATCATGCCCGCCGTCAGCAGCTATCTGCGCGAGCTGTCCGAGACTGCCGCGGCCATCCACGCCGCGTCCGTCACGGCCGACTGCTCGTACGAGGAGAGCATCATCCCCGAGATGTCTGCGCTGCTGGGTGATGCGTACCGCAAGGTGCGCAGCCTTGACGAGGCACTCATGGGCGCCAAGACCGTCGAGGGCAGCCAGGCGCTGGCCAACTACTACCGCGACAAGGTCTTTTCCGCCATGGCGGAGCTGCGCATTACGATCGACCAGCTCGAGACCATGACGCCGTCTGACAAGTGGCCGGTGCCGTCCTACGGCGACCTGCTGTTCAGCGTGCGGTAACAACGTTTTCTCTTTCTTTTTCTCTCTTCTTTCATTTTCATACTTCTGTCAAAAGCATTGACGGAGAAAAGTAGCACGGGCGATCATTCCCAGCGAGTGCGGGACGGTGCGAGCCGCATAACAGAGCCTGTGTGAAGAACACTCCCGAGCTGCAATCTGAACGGGCGAGAGCCTCAGTAGGTGCGCCGTCAAAGCCGGACGTTATCCCGGTGCGGTTTGTTAGAACCCGTGAGAAGTAAAATAGGTGGCACCACGATATGCAGCTACTCGTCCTATTGCCCGGACGGTAGCTGCATATTTTTTATTCAGGAGGAAAATTTTATGTGTTCCATCATCGGTTATCTCGGCACGTCCATCTCTGCGCAGGATCTGCGCGCCGGCTTTGACAAGACCATTTCCCGCGGCCCGGACGATACGCGCATGCTGCACATCGGCGCGGCGACGCTCGGCTTTCACCGGCTGGCCATCATGGGGCTGCATCCGGAAGGCATGCAGCCGTTCACGCGTGATGGCAGCGCGCTCGTGTGCAACGGTGAGATCTACGGCTTTCGTCCCATCCGTGAGCGGCTGATCGCTGAGGGCGAGACGTTCGAGAGCGAATCCGACTGTGAGATCCTGCTTCCGCTCTACGAGCGCGAGGGGCTGGACATGTTCCGCGGTCTCGACGCAGAGTTTGCCATGATCATCTATGACGCCAAGCGCGGCGGTCTTGTCGCGGCGCGCGACCCCATCGGCATCCGCCCGCTGTATTACGGCTACGACGCCGAAGGCGCGATCATCTTTGCCAGCGAGGCGAAAAACCTTGTCGGCCTCGTGCATGATGTCATGCCGTTTCCTCCCGGACACTATTATGCCGACGGTAAGTTCACCTGCTACCGCGACATGACGCACGTCGATGCCGTCTGCGAGGATGATCTGGAGACTGTCTGCACGAACATCCGCGAAAAGCTCATCGCCGGCGTGCAGAAGCGCCTCGATGCCGATGCGCCGCTCGGCTTCCTGCTCTCCGGCGGCCTGGACAGCAGCCTCGTGTGCGCAATCTCGGCAAAGCTGCTCAAAAAGCCCATTCGCACATTTGCCATCGGCATGCGCAGCGACGCCATCGACCTGAAATATGCCCGCGAGGTGGCGGAGTATCTGCACGCCGATCACACCGAAGTCATCATCACGCGCGAGGATGTGCTCCAGGCGCTGCCGGAGGTCGTGGCGCTGCTCGGCACGTATGACATCACGACCATCCGCGCGAGCATCGGCATGTACCTCGTCTGCAAGGCCATCCATGAGCAGACCGACCTGCGCGTGCTGCTCACGGGCGAGATCTCCGACGAGCTCTTCGGCTACAAGTATACGGACTTCGCGCCGAGCCCTGCGGCATTTCAGGAGGAGTCGGCCAAGCGCATCCGCGAGCTGCATATGTATGACGTGCTGCGCGCCGACCGCTGCATCTCCGTCAACAGCCTTGAGGCGCGTGTGCCGTTCGGCGATCTGGACTTCGTGCAGTATGTTATGTCCATCGACCCTGCCAAGAAGTGCAACGTTTACGGCAAGGGCAAGTACCTGCTGCGCCATGCCTTTGAGGGCGACTGGCTGCCGCATGACATCCTTATGCGCGAGAAGGCGGCCTTCAGTGATGCGGTCGGCCACTCGATGGTCGACGATCTCAAGGCCTACGCCGAGGAGACGTACACGGACATCGCCTTCGACATCCTGCGCCGGAAGTATGATTTCGCGCAGCCGTTCACCAAGGAGTCGCTGCTCTATCGTGAGCTCTTCGAGCGGTACTATCCCGATCAGGCGCGCATGGTGTCCGGCTTCTGGATGCCGAACAAGGCATGGGCCGGCTGCGATGTGAACGACCCGTCCGCGCGCGTGCTTGCAAACTACGGCGACAGCGGAAAGTGAAGAAGGTATGGACGCGAACACCTTGTATCTGCGCCCCGCGAGCCTGAGCGACGCGCCCGCGCTGCGCGCGATCTATGCACCCTACGTGGAAAAGACGGCCATCACGTTTGAGTACACCGTGCCGGATGTCGAAGCATTCGCCGCACGCATGCGCGCCACGCTCCGGCGCTATCCGTATCTGGTCGCCGTGCGCGGCGGAGAGATCGTCGGCTACGCCTACGCCGGCGCGTTCGGTGAGCGTGCGGCCTATGCCTGGGCTGCCGAGGTGAGCATCTACCTGCGCGAGGATCAGCGCCGGCAGGGGGTCGGCAGGCGGCTGTATGCCGCGCTCGAGGCGCTTTTGCGCGCGCAGCACGTGCAGACGCTCTACGCCTGCATCGCATACCCGGATGGGGCGGACGACGTATACCTGACGAAAAACAGTGCGCAGTTTCACGCGCACATCGGCTATCGGCTCGTGGGCGAGTTTTCGCGCTGCGGCTACAAGTTCGGCACATGGTATTCCATGGTCTGGATGGAAAAGCACATCGGCGCGCACGAAGCCGTGCCGCAGCCCGTGCTCCCGTTTCCGGAGCTTGCGCCGGAGGCGCTGCGCAGTATCCTGCACGAGGGGTAACAGAAAATCAGCCCGTTTCCGGCTTCGGAAACGGGCTGATTTTTTATCGCTTTTGCAGCAGCTCATACGCGCCCAGCAGCATCTGTGCAGCCTCGGCGCGCGTGATGGGTGCGGCGGTGTCCGCGCCGTCCGGAAACACGCCGCACGATGTCAGGCTCGCAACGGCGGCGCACGCCCACTCGGGGATATAGTCGCTCTCGAGCGCGGCGGCGGGGGAGGGCTCGAGGAAGTTGCTGAGCATCACGGCCGCTTCGCCCGCCGTGATGCCGCGCTGTGCGTCGAACACGATGGCCGTGCCGTCGGAGCAGCCGCAGACGTCGCCGTTCATGAGCGCGGTCGCAACATACGCTTTTGACCATGCGGGGATCTGCGCGTCATCGCCGAAGCCCGTCGAGAGCACGCCCTGCAGCGTCTCCGTCCCGGTCAGGTGCATGCACATGGCGAGAAATTCATCGCGCGGCATGGCGCTGTCCGGGTCAAAGAGATACTGCCCGCCGACCTGCCGCCCGATGCACACGCCCTGCTCGGCGAGCAGTACGGCGGCGTATTCTTCCGCCCGCCCGGCCATGTCACTGTAGGTGACGTCCGGCTTCTGCTTCTTGATGGCGATGATCACGGTCGCCTCCTGCGACTCTCTGCCGCTGCTGTCGGCGGCGCGAAAGCCAAAGTAGTCGCGCCCGCGCTTGCCGTCGGCCGGGGTGTAAACGAACGTGCCGTCGTCGGTGAGCGTCACTGTGCCCTTGATGGGCTCAGTCGTGATGCGGAAGGTGAGCGGACTGCCATCGGGCGCGCTGGCGCTCAGCGTACCGCCGACGGACGTGTTGCGGAACGTGGTCAGCTCCAGATTCTCCGCCACAGGTGCGGCGGTCTCCGCTTCCTGTCCGGCGTGGATGGCCGTACCCAGCGCCGCGCAGAGCGCAAAGGCGCATACGGCTGCGAACAGTTTCTGCTTCATCATGCAAAACCTCCGTGCAAATGTAGGTGACCCTAGTTTGCACGGAGGCTGTAGAAATATGCGTTTTGGGCTTATTCGGTGCGCAGCGCGACGACGGGGTCTTTCTTCGCAGCCATGCCCGACGGGATGAGACCGGCGATGAACGTCAGCGCCATGCTGATGAGGATGAGCAGGACCGCGCCGAGTACCGGCAGGATCGCGCTCAGCGTCGGCAGACCGGTCAGATGGTGTACGATGAGGTTGATGGGGATGAGCAGGATCAGCGTACATAGGATGCCTATGACACCGGCCGTGAAGCCCTCGATGATCGTCTCGGCATTGAATACGCGCGAGATATCCTGCTTGCTTGCTCCGATCGAGCGCAGGATGCCGATCTCCTTCGTGCGCTCGAGCACGGAGATGTAGGTGATGATACCGATCATGATCGACGATACGACGAGGGAGATGGCTACAAAGCCGATGAGTACGTAGCTGATGGCGTTGATGATCGTCGTGATGCTGCTCATGAGCAGACCGATGTAATCGGTGAAGCTGATCTGATTGTCCGGATTGTCGGCGTTGTAGTCATCAATGCAGTCGGAGATGCGGTCCTTGTTTTCAAAGCTCGAGGCGTAGATGTTGATGGCGCTCGGAGAATCCTTGTCGACATAGCCGAGCTTTTTGAGATTGTTTTGATAGGTTGAGCCGCTGGCGGAGGAGGCGACGTAGTTGTCATAAACGTCAGCGTACTGGCTGCGGCTGATGCCTTTGGCGTTGATGGCGGAGACGATCTCCTGCGAGGTCATGCCGCTGTAGGACTTGACTGTCTCCTGCTGCATCTGCATGGACAGCATCGCGCGCAGATACGGACGGAAAAAGCGTGTGAACGTCTCATCGTCCATGGCGTTGATCATATCCTTCATCTGCTGCGCGGTTTTGCCGCTGGCTTCGAAAATGCCGTTGTCAGCCATCTCCTTGGCGCTGTCGCGGGTAAAGCCTGCCATCGCCTGCGTGAGCGCGGCGTCGAGCGTGGCGTCGTCCGGCGTGGTCATATACTTGCGGTAGACGCTTGCACGGTCGTCCACACTCAGCTTGTTCAGATAGGCCTGTGCCGCGGCGACCTTCTGATCGGTCGTGGCGGTCGCGGCGTTCGGGAACGCGGAGCCCGTGAACACGTCCACATTCGGATCTGCAAGCTGCTTCTGGATGACCTGCGTGCCGTTGGCGTGGTCGATGGCATAGTCAGTCAGAGCGGAGGTGTAGCCGATCGCGCCGTAGGTGCTGCCGGTCACGCTGCCCTTGGCCGGGCGCACGATGCCGACGATCTTGAGCGGCACGCCGACATCGTCGCTGTGGTAGAGCCGGTTCAGGCCGTCGCTCGTCTGGCTGATATCCGTGTAGCCCGCGCCGCTGGCGACGTAGCCCTCCGAGGGGAGGATGAGCTTGAAGTCGCGGCCGCAGAGGTCAGCATAGCTCCAGCTTTCCTGTGTCGTGTCGATCTGCTTTTTGCTCATGGACTGCATCATGGCGTTGCTGATGTCGTCCATGCTCTCGAGGCCGAGCGCGTAGAGCGTAAGGTCGGAGATCTCGTTGTTCTTATCCACGACGAGCACGACTTCGTTGTAATTCTGCGGCCATGAGCCGTAGATCACATCGTACTGGTTTTGTGTCGAGGCGCTCACGAGCGCGCCGTCCTCGCCGGACAGCAGCTCCTGCCAGACGTTGAACCCGGAGTAAAACCCACCCATGGAGTCGAAGTAGGCCGTGTAGTCGCCGCCGTACATGGACTTCATGACGTTTTGCAGCAGCTCGGTCGTGTCGGCCTTGATGACGGTGCCGTTCGGGTCTTCGGTGTAGACGGCAAAGCCCATGTCATACGTGTACTGGATGCCGCTGATGTAGTTATGGATCTTGTTGTCGGGGTCTTCGAGGTATTCCTTGAATGCCGGCAGGTTGTTCGACTGGCCGGTCGCGCTGCTGACCATGGAGTTGAGCATGCTGTACATGACGGTGTTGGCGTAGACCTTGTCGAGATCATGTGTGTCCTTTTCGTCGTCCTTCGCGCCCGTCATGGCCGTGAGCATCCCGGACATATCCACGGGGTTTGCCTCGATCGTCAGCGGGTAGGACGAGAGCGTCTGCTCCTGCACGGTGTTGATGTAGGACTGGAAGCCGTGCGAGAGCGAGAGGATGAGCGCGATACCGATGATGCCGATCGAGCCCGCAAACGCCGTGAGCAGGGTGCGCGCCTTTTTCGTCATGAGGTTGTGCAGTGACAGGCTCATGGCGGTGGCAAAGCTCATGGACGTGTGCTCCTTGACCTTGACGGTCACGGGCGCGGACGTCTCGGACTCCGTGCAGGGGTTGTCATCGCCGACGATCCTGCCGTCGAGCAGCCGCACGGTGCGCGTGGCATATTTTGACGCCAGCTCCGGGTTGTGCGTGACCATGATAATGAGCTTATCCTTTGCAATTTCCTGCAGCAGATTCATGATCTGCACGCTCGTCTCGCTGTCGAGCGCGCCGGTCGGCTCGTCAGCCAGCAGGATATCGGGGTTGTTGACAATGGCGCGCGCGATGGCCACGCGCTGCATCTGGCCGCCGGACATCTGGTTCGGCGCCTTGTCAAGCTGGTCGCCCAGACCGACCTTTTCCAGCGCCTCGACGGCGCGCGCGCGCCGCTCCTCGCCGGAGACACCGGAGAGCGTGAGCGCGAGCTCGACGTTTGCCAGCACGCTCTGGTGCGGGATGAGGTTATAGCTCTGAAAGACAAAGCCGATGGAGTGGTTGCGGTAGGTATCCCAGTCGCGGTCGTCGTATTCCTTCGTGGAGCGGCCGTTGATGATGAGATCGCCGGAGGTGTAGCGGTCGAGCCCGCCAATGATGTTCAGCAGCGTGGTCTTACCGCAGCCGGACTGGCCGAGGATTGCAACAAACTCATTCTCGCGGAAGGCGATGTCGATGCCCTTGAGCGCCTCGACCTGTGTCGTGCCGGCCTCGTATACCTTGGTGATGTGTTTCAGTTCCAGCATGGATGGGATGCTCCTTTATATGGATGCCGCGTGTCGCAGCGGCCTTTCTACAGATTAAATAAGTATAGGCTATTATGATAAGCGCAGCACCGGCGTTCGTCAAGCGGCAGTGTGTTGGTTTTTCAGATTTTTTACGCTTTATTCACAAACCAATCTCTTGGAAATTCACGTGTTCGCTGTTGAAACGCGGGGGAATATCTGCTATAATATTTCGACCCGTGGATCCGAGATCCGAACATGATAATTGGAGAGCGTAGACTATGAAAATTGTGATCGTGGGCGCTGGCCGCGTGGGGTATGCCATCGCGGAGCAGCTCCTGACAGAAGGGCATGACATCACTGTCGTCGAGGGCGACCCGGAGCGTGCCGCTTATATTTCCTCCACGCTGGATGTGATCGTGGTCGAGGGGCGTGCCAATGTCGACCAGCTGCGCATTGCAAATGTCGCGGATGCGGATCTGCTCATCGCCGCAACGACCTCGGATGAGACCAATCTCATCAGCTGCATGGTCGGGCGCAAGCTCGGCGCGACGCATACGATCGCGCGCGTGCGTGACGAGGAGTATTATCAGGACGTGGTGCTGCTGCAGGACGAGCTGGGGCTGAGCCTGTCCATCAACCCCGAGCGTACCTCCGCCAAGGAGATCTCGCGCACGCTGCGTTTTCCGGCCGCTACAAAAGTCGAGCCGTTTGCAAACGGGCTCGTGGAGCTTGTCGAGTTCAAGCTGCGCGAGGGCAGTAAGCTCGATGGCCTGCGCCTGAACGATTTTCGCAGCCGCTACAGCGAGGGCATCCTGATCTGTGCCGTGGAGCGCGAGGGCAGCGTGACGATCCCGAACGGCGATTTTGTGCTCGCCGCCGGGGACTATGTCACCGTGGTCGGCGCGCCGCATGAGCTGCATGAGCTCTTTCGTAAGATCGGCGAATTCCGCCATGAAGCCGAGAGCGTCATCATTGTCGGCGGCGGCCGTATCGCCGAGCGGCTGGCGCTGGAGCTGGCGCGGATGCGCATCCACTCGACGATCATTGAGCGCGACCCGGCGCGCTGCCGCGTCATGAAGACACTCCTGCCGGAGGCGACCATCATCTGCGCCGACGGTACAAAGCCGGATGTGCTGCGCGAGGAGGGACTCTCGTCGGCGGACGCACTTGTCACGGTCACGGAGTCGGACGAGACGAATCTCATCATCTCCTCGTTCGCCTACAACGAGAACGTGCCGAAGATCGTCACAAAGGTCGATGAGGATAACTTCATCCAGCTTGCCGAGTCGTATGGCCTCACGACGATCATCCAGCCGGCGGACGTCACGGCCGGGCGCATCGTGGAGTATGTCCGCTGGATGGAGAATTCCGCGCACAGCAGCGGCGTGGAGACGCTGCGCATGGTGGCTGACGGTCAGGCCGAGGCGCTGGAGTTCATCGTGCGCGCCGAGAGCCAGTTTCTCGACGTGCCGCTCAAGGCGCTCAAGCTCAAGGACTCCGTGCTCGTCGCCTCGATCATCCGGCGCGGCAAGTGCCGCGTCCCGTCCGGCAACGACGCCATCGAGCTCGGCGACCGCGTGGTCGTGGTCACGACCAACCACGGTATGCACGAGCTGAAGGATATTTTGAAATGACCCCCAACCCCAATGGAGACCCGCCGTTTTCCGACCGGAGAGCGGCGGGTTTTTTGCGCGTGTCTGCGTAAAAGCGCCCACTGGGATGCGCACCCCTTGTTTCGGAGGAGAAAATGTGGTAGAATCAAACGCTATGAATACTACAACACTTACTTTTGAACAACGGTATGTGCAGGCGCGCAGACGCTTCATCGCGGCGGACTTTGCGAACCTGAACGATATGCAGAGACAGGCGGTTCTGGCTACGGAAGGCCCACTGCTGCTGCTGGCCGGAGCCGGCAGCGGTAAAACCACGGTGCTCATCCACCGGATCGCAAATCTCATTCAGTACGGCCGCGGCGCGGACACGGACGAAGTGCCCGGTACGGCGACGGAGGAGGATCTCGCGCTGCTCGAGCGCACGGATCTGACGCCGGACGAGCGGCGGCGTGCGCGCGCGGCAGCGGCGGTCGAGCCGGTCGAGCCGTGGCGCATCATCGCCATCACCTTCACGAACAAGGCGGCGGATGAGCTCAAGGAGCGTATTGAGCGGATGCTCGGTCCGGAGGCCGCGGCAGATATCTGGGCCTCAACCTTCCACTCCGCGTGCGTGCGCATCCTGCGGCGGGACGCGGACAAGCTCGGCTATCCCAACAGTTTCACGATCTATGACACGTCGGACAGCCTGGCGGTCGTCAAGCGCATCATCAAAGAGATGAACCTCGATGAAAAGGCGTTTCCGAACCGCGCCGTGCTCACGGAGATCAGCCGCGCCAAGGATGCCGGCATCACGCCCGAGCAGTACCTTGCGCGCGCACAGGCCACGCATAACCCGCGCAATATCCGCATCGGCGAGATATACCAGGCCTACTGGCAGCGCCTGTTTTCCGCCGGGGCGATGGACTTTGACGACCTGATCTACAACACCGTGCGCCTGCTCGACGAGCATGAGGACGTGCGCGAGCATTGGCAGCGCCGCTTCCGCTATGTCCTCATCGACGAGTATCAGGACACGAACAATCTCCAGTATCAGCTCGCGGCTCTGCTTGCCGATGGCTGGGGCAACATCTGCGTCGTCGGGGACGATGACCAGAGCATCTACAAGTTCCGCGGTGCGACGATCGAGAACATTCTCAATTTCGAAAAGCAGTACAAAAACGCGCGCACCATCCGCCTTGAGCAGAACTACCGCAGCACCGGCCGCATCCTGGATGCCGCCAATCACGTCATCGCCAACAACACCGGCCGCAAGGGCAAAACGCTCTGGACAAAGGCCGATGCCGGCGACCCGCTCACGCTCTACTGCGCCACGAACGAGAACGACGAGGCGCGCTATATCGCCGCCAAGATCATGGACGATTTCGGGCAGGGGATCAACTTCCGCGACCATGCCGTGCTCTACCGCATGAACGCGCAGAGCAACCAGCTCGAATATGCCTTCAAGCGCAACGGCATCCCGTACCGCATCGTCGGCGGCACGCGCTTTTTTGACCGCGCCGAGGTCAAGGACATGCTGGCCTACCTGTGCGTCATCCAGACGCCGGACGACGACCTGCGCCTGACGCGCATCATCAACACGCCCGCCCGCGGCATCGGCGCGCGCACGATCGAGGCGGCCTTACAGCTCGCATATGAGCAGCAGACGAGCCTCTTTTCGGTCATCCGCCACGCCGACGCGTATCCCGAGCTGCAGCGCAGCCAGATGCGTCTGCGCCAGTTTGCCATCCTGATCGAGGAGCTGCAGGAGCAGGCCAAAACCGTGCCGCCGGACGACCTCTATGATCTGGTCGTGGAGCGCAGCGGCTATGTCCGCGCCCTTGAGGAGAAGAACACGGCCGAGGACGCTGCGCGCATCGAAAACGTGCAGGAGCTCAAGTCGAACATCATCGCCTTTGCCAAGGAGGCCGAAAATCCCACGCTGGCGGGCTTTCTTGACGAGGTCGCGCTCTATACGGATCTCGACAACTATGACCAGTCTGCCGACTGCGTCACGCTCATGACCATGCACGCGGCCAAGGGTCTGGAGTTTCCGACGGTGTTCATCATCGGCTGCGAGGAGGGCATCTTCCCGGGCCTGCGCTGCATCGGCGAGCCGGACGAGATGGAGGAGGAGCGCCGCCTGTGCTACGTCGCGCTCACCCGCGCGCGTGAGCACCTCACCCTCACGTGTGCCCGCCAGCGTATGCTCTTCGGCCGCACGACGGCCAACCGCGTCTCCCGCTTTGTCGAGGAGATCCCGGATGAGGACATCCGAAAGCTCAACGTCCCGCACGGCTATGGCTATTCCGAGCCCAGCCGCGACCAGCAGCAGTACCCGCCGCGCCGAAGTGAGCCGCGCGCTTACACGGTCTCCGCGCCGGAGCCGCGCCGCAAGCCGCCCATGCGCCCGGTGCCGCCCACGGAAAAGCCCGCGTCCGGTGCAGCCCCGGCCTTTGCCGTCGGTGACCGCGTCGTGCACAAGGCGTTTGGCGACGGTGTCGTCGCAGCGGTCAAGCCCATGGGCGGCGATGCGCTGCTCGAGGTGGACTTTGAGACCGCCGGCACCAAGCGCCTCATGATGCGCGCCGCCGGTCAGTTCATGAAAAAGAAGGACTGAGCGCGCAAAACGGTATAAAAGATCCACCGGCCAGCAGGCCGGTGGATCTTTTTCGCTCAGTCGAGCAGTCTTGCGAGCTCGTCGGCGTCGGCGGCAAACTGCTGCGCACCGGCTTGCTCGAGCAGGTCACGGTCACGAAAGCCCCACAGCACGCTGATGCACGGCAGACCGGCCGCGCGTGCCGTGGCGATGTCGACCTCGGAATCACCGACATAGACCGTGCTCGCAGGGTCAGCGCCAAGCTGCGCCATGGCGGTCAGCAGCGTGTCCGGCGCGGGCTTGCGCCGGATGCCGGTTTTCTCGCCGACGGCGATCGGCACGGTGTCCGCGAAAAATTCCGCCCGTAGTGCGCGCACGGCCTCGTCCGGCTTGTTGGATACGATGGCGAGTTTGCGCCCCTGCGCGTGCAGCTTAAGCAGCAGCGCGGCGACACCGGGGTAGGGGGCAGTCTCGATGCGGCAGTGGGCGGCGTAGTCGGCGTTGTATTCCGCCAGCAGCGTTTCGAACAGCGCACTGTCCGTTCCGGCTGGCACGGACAGCTCCATCAGCCGCCGGGCCCCGTTGCCGAGCGCGGTGCGCATCTGCTGCCGCGTGCGCTCCGGCAGGCCGTGGCGGGTGAGGGTGCGGTTCATGGCGGCGGTCAGGTCGGCGAGCGTGTCGAGCAGCGTGCCGTCGAGGTCGAAAAGTATGGATGTATAGCGCATATCATGTCTCTCCTTTGCTCTGGCACACTTATAACGCATTTTGCGTACGGTGTCAACCAAAAAACAAGTTGACATCCGCTGCCGAATATGCTACTATAATGCAGCGCGCTGGCCGCGCGTCCATATATGTGTGGAATTCGGCTTGGAGAAGTACCCAAGTGGCCGAAGGGGCTCCCCTGCTAAGGGAGTAGGCTGTGATAAGCGGCGCGAGGGTTCAAATCCCTCCTTCTCCGCCAAAGACAAGACGCCGATTTCGGCGTCTTGTTTCTCTATCTGTATATCCGGAGAGTTACCGAAGTGGTCATAACGGGGCGGTCTTGAAAACCGTTAGGCGGCAACGCCACAGGGGTTCGAATCCCTTACTCTCCGCCAAAAAAGGTAGGTAATTTTGATAGAAATTGCCTACCTTTTCTTTTTGCCCGAAAGCCCTTGATTTCAGGGCTTTTTCGGTATCCGGCAACAAAAAAGCAGCCGCTACGGAGCTATTTCCGCAGCGGCATTTTTACTTTTTGGCTGTCCCCGGCACCCCTCTCCCGGACAAATCGTTCTCACAGAGGGGTATTGTTCAATTTGAGGGGTATCGTTCTCACAGAGGGTAATCGTTCAATTTGAGTCCGTGTCCAGCGTCACGGGTATGTAAACCATCTTCAGCGGGATCATTTTTCTGTATTTCTCACTAAGCTGGCCATAATACTTCAAAACGAGTTCAACCAGTTCTGTACCATTGATTCCCCGAATAATCGGCGTGCTTTCAAGATACTTCTTCGCGTTTTTCGTGTAGTTGGACAGAGTGACAAACAACCCATAATCGCCCTCACGCATTGCGCCTTTGAGAGATTGAATGGTCGTTTCCTTTATATCCCCATCCTGACTCTTAACTTGGACAAGGATTCGAGGCGGGAGCTCATCCTTATAGGCGGTGATGTCAATTCCGCTGTCGCCACCGTGCGGGGAGACTGTTGTACGGTACCCAATGGCCTGCAGCAGGTCCGCGACAAACTCTTCAAGATCATACCCTTTTAGCTGGCGGCTGATTTCCTTGAGAATGAAATCCTTTGTGTTCTCGATTATTTCTTCTGCGGTAGCACCAACGCTCTCATCTTCCTCTGGAAGGCTCTTTTTAAATCCCTTGTCGAGTGCAGAAAGAAACTCATCCGCGTAGTTTTTCACGGTGAAAAGTGACATGAATGATCCGATCTCATAAAGAGCCCCCTGAGAAAACGACATGCGCGGCAGGTGTTTTATCCACTTAACACTACGTTGCTGTTTGTACTCTATTGCATCTGGTGAATACTGGTACTCGCTTTCCACGACACCTATGTTCACCATTCTGTCAGTCTTTGACGGGAATACAACGTAATCACCAATTTGCATCTCATGCACAAAGCGGAAAAGCATACCTGAACTGGTCGCAACGCTGCCCTTTTTTGCATCAGGGAACACAGCAAGGTACTTGTCTCTAAACGATTCACGGTCTGGAGCGAGAACAGATAAATCTCCCATCTCTTTCCATCCGATTGCAATCACATTGCCTTGTAGGAAAAGACTATCATCCTGTGTGTGAATTCCCCATACTTTCTTTTCGTCGGCCATATTGCTTTCACCCACTTATTGTTTTCTGTGGTCATTATACTGCGAGAACCTGATAAATTCAACATTGCCCCCTGCGAAGTGGGCCTTTAAATGTAGATTTTTCGTGGTCAAAGAAGCATAATATGACTATCTACATTTGAGAGTGGTGAAAGAATGCTACGTTTTAGAAATCCCGGAACGCAATACTCTACTCAGGTGCAGGTCATCAAGCAGCTTTATGCCGCGCTGGGCCACCAAGAGAGCTTTTCATTGAACGATATGGCAGTTGTTATAGCTCAGGGGCGGCTGATGACTGCTTATGGCTATGCTGGCGATGACGCCATCCGTCTTAGCATGACAGATCAGGAAAGCATGAATTCTGCATTAATGAATGCAAAAATGTATGCAGAGGTATTCCGTATCGAGAATAATAACGTCGCCATTTAAGTGGATTCACTTATGCCGACAGCTACACGACCACGAAAAACCTCACAGGTAACGACCAACTGTTCGTGCAGGACTACTCGACCCTCAAGGTTAAAGCTGTGGTTGCACCCCCCTAAATTGAGAACTGCACCCCCTCTAAACCGTAGTTGCACCCCCTAACGGGTTTCTATCAAAATTAGAGTCATTTGCCACCCCCCCCTCCTGCGATCTGATATTGCAGGAGGGGGTTGCTTTGCGCAGAATCTTGGCCGCTGCCGGTGCGCTGCATCGCAGCGGCGTATTTACCACGCGCCGAAAACGTGATAGAATCATCGCAAGGATTTTGTCGCGAGGTGAGGATATGCGCATAAGACGATTGCTTTGTTTAATATTGTGCCTGGTGCTGCTGACTGTGCTTCCGGCCTGTGCCGGAAAAAGCGGTGAGCTGCCGCCGCCGGCACCGACAGCGGCGGCCACATCCGCAGCGCCTGAGCAGGGAGCGGCTGTACCGCCTGAGGAGGATGCCTCCGGTTTTGTCCTGCTGAGTGAGGTCGTGCCGGATGTGATCCTTGAGATGCGCTACTATTCGACCTATAACTTCGTAGGCGAGCGTATCGACGGGTATGAGCAGCCGGTCGCACTGCTGACCGCGCAGGCGGCGGATGCACTCAAGGCGGTCAGCGATGAGGTGGTGGCCATGGGTTACCGACTGAAAGTGTTCGATGCCTACCGCCCGCAGACGGCGGTGACGCAGTTTGTGCGCTGGGCGCAGGATGCGGATGATACCCGCATGCAGGCGTATTTCTACCCGGAGACGGAAAAAAGTGCGCTCTTTTCGCAGGGCTACATTGCCGAGCGTTCCGGCCACAGCCGCGGCAGCACGGTCGATCTGACGCTGTTCGAGCTGCGCACGGGGCGCGAGGTCGATATGGGCGGCACGTTTGATTATTTCGGCGCGCGCAGCCACACAGACTTTTCCGGTATCAGCGCGGAGCAGTCGGCCATGCGCGCGCTGCTGCGCGATGTGATGGTCCGGCACGGCTTCCGGCCGTATGCAGGGGAGTGGTGGCACTTCACATTGGAAAACGAGCCCTATCCTGATACCTATTTCACCTTTCCGGTCAGTGCCGCTTCGCTGCCAGACAGTGCCGCGTGATTTTCACACATCATCCCTCAGCGCTGCGCTGAGGGATTTTTCTGCCCTGAAAACTATTTGCTCCGCGCACAATACCGTTGCGGGGCTGGCGCATTTATGCTATGATAACGGATAACCGCGCACCGGCGCACAGTGCACGCAGCGCGCGGCAAGCGCCCCTTTGGAGTTTCAAGATCAGAAAGGACGATAAAAAGATGAAACCGAAATTTGACGGCTATGCGGCACAGTACGACGCATGGTTCATGACCAATGAAAACCTGTTCCAGAGCGAGCTTCGCCTGTTCCAGAAAGCGCTTGGCGACATTTCCGGCAAGCGTGTGCTCTCCGTCGGCTGCGGCAGCGGCCTGTTCGAGAGCATGATCGACTGCAGCGGCATCGAGGGCATCGAGCCCTCGCGTGACATGGGTGCGATCGCGCAAAAGCGCGGCGTGAACGTGATCTCGTTCGGTGCGATCGAGGAGGCAGAGCTTGAGGACAACGCCTACGACGTGATCTATCTCAACGGCAGCTCCAGCTATATGGAGGACCTGGCGTATGCGTTCAACGTCTGCAAGAAGGCGCTCAAGCCGAACGGAACGTTTATTTCGCTGGACGTGCCCAAGGAGAGCGCGTTTGGCTTCATGTACCTGCTGGCGAAGGAAGCCGGCACATTTGATCACCCCTCGCTCAACGGCGTCATGCCCGAGCTGCCGTACCCGCTGGAGCTGTGCTGCGCTGGTGTGTGGCACTCCACTGAGGAGAAGATCGACGCGCTCAAGTCACTCGGCTTCCATGACTTTGCATTCTATCAGACGCTGCTGCGCAACCCCATGTACACCAACGAGGTCGTGGAGGACGTTGTGCCCGGCTATCAGAGCGGCGGCTATGTCGCGATCATCGCGCACAAATAAGCGAGGCGCGAGGTGAAGCTTTCCCAGAGGATCTATGCGTGCGCGGAGAAGATCTGGCCGCAGTATCTGTGCCACCCCTTTGTGGTGCAGATGGCGGACGGCACGCTGCCGGAGGAGAAGTTCCGGTACTATATGCTGCAGGACTACCTGTATCTGCGCGACTATGTGAAGATCTTTGCGGCCATCATCCTCAAGGCGGATGATTTTGAGCAGATCCGTTTTCTGAGCACACAGCTCTCGGACACGATCGGTGAGACGTATCGCACACACCTGCCGTATATGCGGCGTCTCGGCGTCACGGACGCGGAGATCAAAGCCGCGCGCCCGCACATCGACAACAGCGCCTACACGCACTATATGATCTGCGAGGCGCAGGCGGGCGATGTACTGACCGGGCTCGTGACGCTGCTCAACTGCTCCTGGAGCTATGCGTATGTGGCCGAGCAGATGGTCGCGCGCTATCCGAACGCGCTTTCGGATGAGCGCTACGGCGCGTGGTTCGCGGGCTATGTGTCGGATGCCTACCGCCAGACCAATCAGGATCTGATCGACCGCATCGACGCGCTTGGCGCTTCCGTCGATGAGGCGACGGCGCAGCACCTGTGTGAGATCTTTGAAAACTGCTGCCGGTTTGACCTGCGCTTTTGGGACATGGTCTATACGATGGGGCAGCAGTGCGCGCCCCTGTGCAGCGGAGAAGCATGAAAAGCACCGGCGGATGCGCCTTGGCGCATCCGCCAGTTATTTTGCGGGGAATGAAAAAAGGAGACCGGATGTTCCGGCCTCCAGCGATGTAGTCAGCAAAGTTTGCAAGACAGGGCTGACCGCAGCATCTTTAGTATAGGGTCAGGCGCTGCCGCTGTCAAGAGAAAAAATAGCAGAAAGATGCAGAGCTTCCGAAAACAAGAATCGACAAATATTTCTCCGCGAAAAGTGAGATTTTGCTTGACAACCGTGCTGGAAATCATTATAATGAAAAAGCTGCATCGGGGTGTAGCGCAGATGGTAGCGCGCATGGTTCGGGACCATGAGGCCGCGAGTTCAAGTCTCGCCACTCCGACCACTCGGAGCAAGCTGTATGGCTTGCTCCGAATTTTTTATATCTGCACAGCACAAAGAAGCCGCGATCAAATGATCGTGGCCTCTTTTCGTATGCGGTTATCCGGCAGCTCAGAACAGACCGGTGATCCTGCCGTTTTCGTCCACGTCGATCTTCTCGGCGGCGGGCACCTTCGGCAGACCCGGCATGGTCATGATCTCGCCCGTCAGGGCAACGATGAAGCCCGCACCGGCGCTGACCTTCAGGCTGCGCACGGTGACGGCAAAATCCTTGGGCGCGCCCAACAGAGTGGGATCATCCGACAGGGAGTACTGCGTCTTTGCCATGCACACAGGCAGATCGCCGAAGCCGAGCTCCGTGAGCCGCTCTGCCTGCTTCTGGGCAGCGGGGGTCAGCACGGCCTGCGCGCCGCCGTAGACGCGCTGCACGATGGCGTTGAGCTTGTTGACAAGCGTCGTGTCGGTGGGGTAGGAGAAGGTAAATTCCTCCGTGCAGGGCTGCTCGCACAGGCGCACGACCTCTTCAGCAAGCGCCTTGCCGCCCTCGCCGCCCTTGGCCCAGACCTCGGAGAGCACGGCGCGCACGCCGAGCTCCCGGCACTTGTCCTCCACGAGCCGCAGCTCGGCTTCCGTGTCGGTGGGGAAGGCGTTGATCGCGACCACGCACGGCAGGTGATACGTGCTGCGGATGGTGTTGACATGGTGCAGCAGATTGGGCAGACCCTTTTCCAGCGCATCCAGATTCTCCGTGTTCAGCTCGGCCTTGGGCACGCCGCCGTGGCTCTTGAGCGCGCGCACGGTGGCCACGATGACCACGGCGTTCGGGCGCAGCCCCGCCAGACGGCACTTAATGTCCAGAAACTTCTCCGCGCCCAGATCCGCGCCGAAGCCGGCCTCGGTCACGACATAGTCGCCCAGCTTGAGCGCCATGCGCGTCGCGGTGACGGAGTTGCAGCCGTGGGCGATGTTCGCAAACGGACCGCCGTGGATGAGCGTGGGCGTACCCTCAAGCGTCTGCACGAGGTTGGGCTTGAGCGCATCCTTGAGCAGCGCGGTCATCGCGCCCTCGGCCTTGAGGTCGTGAGCGGTGACGGGCTTGCCGTCGAAGGTGTAGGCCACGATCATGCGGCCGAGCCGCGCCTTGAGATCGGTGATGTCGCTGGCGAGGCACAGCACCGCCATGACCTCGGAGGCCACGGTGATGTCAAAGCCGTCTTCGCGGGGCACACCCTGAATGCGCCCGCCGAGACCGTCCACGATCTGGCGCAGCTGGCGGTCGTTCATGTCCACGCAGCGCTTCCACGTGATCTGCTTGACGTCGATGCCCAGGGCGTTGCCCTGCTGGATGTGGTTATCGAGCATAGCGGCCAGCAGGTTGTTGGCTGCGCCGATGGCGTGGAAATCACCGGTGAAGTGGAGGTTGATGTCCTCCATGGGCACGACCTGCGCGTAACCGCCGCCGGCAGCGCCGCCCTTGACGCCGAATACCGGACCGAGGGACGGCTCACGCAGCGCAGCCACGGCATTCTTGCCGATCTTGCGCAGACTGTCTGCCAGACCGACGGAGGTCGTGGTCTTGCCCTCACCCGCAGGGGTGGGGTTGATGGCCGTCACAAGGATGAGCTTGCCGTCCGGACGCTCGGCGCGATCCTTGAGCAGCTGCGGATCGATCTTGGCCTTATAGCGGCCGTACTGTTCGAGATAGGATTCGTCGATACCGGCGGTGGCGGCGATGTCCGCGATCGTGTGCATCCGGCACTGCTGGGCGATCTCAATATCCGTCATCATGTTGCGAGCCCTCCCTTATCAAATGTCAAAGTACTTCTTCGCGGACCGGAACAGCTGCATATCGTAGCAGCCGTCCACGTTCTGATACAGTCCGTCGCCGATGCGCTCGGCGTGGCCCATCTTGCCGAGGACGCGGCCGTCCGGGGATGTGATGCCCTCAATGGCCCAGATCGAACCGTTGGGGTTGACGTCCACGTCCATGCCGGGCACGCCGTCGGCGTCCACGTACTGCGTGATGATCTGGCCGTTGTCGGCGAGCTTGCGCACGAGCTCCTCGCTGCACAGGAAGCGGCCCTCACCGTGGGAGATGGGGACGGTGTACACGTCGCCGACCTGCGTGCCGGCCAGCCACGGAGAGCGGTTGGAGGCGATGCGGGTGCGCACCAGACGCGACTGGTGGCGGCCGATCGTGTTGAAGGTCAGCGTCGGGCAGGACGCGTCCGTGTCGATGATCTCGCCGTAGGGTACGAGGCCGAGCTTGATGAGCGCCTGAAAGCCGTTGCAGATGCCGAGCATGAGACCGTCGCGGTTTTTCAGCAGATCCATGGTCGCATCCCGTACCTCCGGGTTGCGGAAGAAGGCAGTGATGAACTTGGCCGAGCCGTCCGGCTCGTCGCCGCCGGAGAAGCCGCCGGGGACGAAGATGATCTGGCTGCTGCGCGCAGCGCCGGCAAACCGGCTGATGGAGTCGGCCACGTCCTGCGCGGACTGGTTGTTGAGCACGAGGATCTCCGGCTCGAGTCCGGCGCGCCGCACGGCGCGGGCGGAGTCGTATTCGCAGTTCGTGCCGGGGAACACGGGGATGAGCACCTTGGGCACGGCCACGCCGATCTTGGGCGCGACGCGCTGCACGGTGGGGGCGGACAGCACGGGAACCTGCGTCGTATCGGCTGCCGTGCGGCTCGGGTAGACAGACTCCAGTACGCCCTCATTGAGTGCCAGCAGCTCCGAAATGGCGGCGCTGTCGGCACCGATGCGCACGATGGGCTCTGCGGTGGTGACACCCAGACGGATGGCGTCCACCGTATCCTCGGTGAGCTCAGCCACGATCGCGCCGGGATAAAGCACGTTCCAGTCCACGGCCGTGTTTTCGGCGCTGAATCCGATCTCGTTGCCGAAGGACATGTTCATCACGGCCTCGCTCAGACCGTTTTCCACGGCCCACGCGGCGCAGACTTTTCCGCTGCGTGCGAGTGCGTGCAGCGCCTCCCATGCGGTCTTGACGCCGTCGGCGTCCGCACCGGAGAACAGGTACACGGGATGACCCGCGGCCTTAAACTCTGTGGAGAGCACCTCGTCCGTTTTCAGCGGCGCAATGGCGAAGGAGATGAGCGTGGGCGGCACATCGAGATCGAGGAACGTGCCGGACATGGAGTCCTTGCCGCCGATGGCGGCAGCGCCGAGCTCAAGCTGGGCGTCCACCGTGCCGAGCAGGGCGGCGAAGGGCTTGCCCCAGCGCTCCGGCTCGGTGCGCAGCTTCTCGAAAAACTCCTGGAAGGAGAGGTAGGCTTTCTTGTAGTCGGCACCGGCGGCGACGAGCTTCGCCATCGAGGTGTAGACCGCGTTGTATGCGCCGATGTAGGGATCGGTGCTCGTCTGCTCCGGGTCGCAGCCCCAGGCCATGACGCTGGCCTGATCCGTCTCCTGACCGGGCAGGACCGGGAACACGGCAGCCATCGCCTGTGCGGGGGAGCGCTGCGTCCTGCCGCCGTACGGCATCAGGATCGAGCCCGCGCCGATGGTGCTGTCAAAGCGCTCCACGAGACCGCGGCGGGAGGCGCAGCGGAGGCTGGAGGCCATCTCGCGCAGCGAGCGGAAGCGGGGCTGTGCCAGCGGCGCGCGATCCTTGCGCGCCACGCGCACACCGGCGTGCTTGACAGCGCCGTTGGTGTTGAGGAAGGCACGGCTGAGGTCAGCGATGACCGCACCGTTCCACTCCATGACCATGCGGGCGTCCTCGGTGACGACGGCCACCTGATACGCCTCGAGGTTTTCCGCCTTGGCGGCGCGGATGAAAGCATCTGCGTCCTCGGCGGCAACGACCACGGCCATGCGCTCCTGCGATTCGGAGATGGCAAGCTCCGTACCGTCGAGACCGTCGTACTTCTTGCGCACGGCATCCAGATCGATGCGCAGACCGTCGGCCAGTTCGCCGATGGCCACGCTGACGCCGCCCGCGCCGAAGTCGTTGCAGCGCTTGATGAGACGGGTCACGTCGCCGTTGCGGAACAGGCGCTGGATCTTGCGCTCCTCGGGCGCGTTGCCCTTTTGGACCTCGGAGGCCATGGTCGCAAGCGATTTCAGATTGTGGCTCTTGGACGAGCCGGTCGCACCGCCGATGCCGTCACGGCCCGTGCGGCCGCCCAGCAGGATGACCACATCGCCGGGCGCGGGGCACTCGCGGCGGACGTTGTATGCCGGCGCGGCTGCCACGACGGCGCCGCATTCCAGACGCTTGGCGATGTAGCCCTCGTGATAGAGCTCCGCCACATGACCGGTGGCGAGACCGATCTGGTTGCCGTAGGAGGAGTAGCCCGCGGCGGCAGTCTGGCACAGCTTGCGCTGCGGCAGCTTGCCGGGCAGCGTCTTGTCGAGCGCGACTCTCGGGTCGCCCGCGCCGGTCACGCGCATGGCCTGATGCACATAGGCGCGGCCGGAGAGCGGGTCACGGATGCAGCCGCCGATGCAGGTGGCTGCGCCGCCGAAGGGCTCGATCTCGGTGGGGTGGTTGTGGGTCTCGTTTTTGAACATCAGCAGCCAGTCCTGCGCCTCACCGTCGACCGTGGCGGTGACGTGGATGGAGCAGGCGTTGATCTCCTCGCTCTCGTCGAGCTCCGGCAGCAGGCCGCGCTTTTTCAGGGTCTTTGCGCCGATGGTGGCGATGTCCATGAGCGTCTGGGGACGCTTGGCGGCCTTTTCCTCGCCGTAGACCTCTACGCGCGCGGCCAGATACCGCTCGTAGGCGGCCTGGATCGCGGGATCGTCGATCTCCACGTTGTCGATGTGGGTGGAGAAGGTTGTGTGGCGGCAGTGGTCGGACCAGTAAGTGTCCACCACGCGGATCTCGGTGATGGTGGGCTCGCGGCGCTCGTCGTCGCGGAAATAGCGCTGCAGGAACGTCAGATCGTCCAGATCCATGGCGAGACCGAGCTCATCACGCAGCGCATCGAGCGCAGCGCTGTCCATCGCGGTGAAGCCCTCCACGGTGCGCACGGTGGTGGGGATGTCATACTCCATGCGCAGCGTCTCCGGCAGCTCCAGAGATGCCTCGCGGCTCTCGACGGGGTTGATGACGTACTGCTTGATCGCGGCGATCTCGGCATCTGTCAGCTTGCCCTCGAGCGCATACACGCGCGCGGTGCGCACGAGCGGACGCTCGCCCTGCGACAGGATCTGCACGCACTGCGCAGCAGAGTCCGCCCGCTGGTCATACTGGCCGGGCAGATACTCTACGGCAAACACCACGTCGCTCTGCGGCAGCGCGTCCGTCACGATGTCGAGCTGGGGCTCGGACAGCACCGTCTTGACGGTGTAGTCGAACAGCTCCCGGCTGATGCCCTCGAGGTCATAGCGGTTGAACAGGCGCAGTCCCGTCAGGGACTCGATGCCCAGAAATGCCCGCAGATTCTCCAGCAGGGCGCGCGCCTCGTTCGCCAGCGCCGCCTTCTTTTCAACGTATACTCTGTAAACCATGCCTGCGCTCTCCCTTCACTGTTCCAGCGCCTTGAGGGCGCGCTGGCCGATGTCATGGCGGTAGAACGCATTGTCAAACTGCACGCTCTGCACCATCGTGTATGCTTTTTCCACGGCGCTCCTGAGATCCTGCGCCGTTGCGGTCACGCCGAGCACGCGCCCGCCGTTGGTCAGCAGCTTGCCGTCGGTCAGCTTTGCGCCCGCCACATAGGTGTGCGCGGCGGTCTCGGCGGGCATCGTGATGGCAAAGCCCTTTTCATAGTGCTCCGGGTAGCCGTCGGACGCCATGATGACGCAGCAGGCGGCGCCATTGGAGAATTTGACCTCTGTCTCGGCGAGCGTGCCGTTGCGGCAGGCCTGCATGATCGTCAGCAGGTCGCTCTCGAGCAGCGGCAGGACGACCTGCGTCTCGGGGTCGCCGAAGCGGCAGTTGTATTCGATGACCTTCGGGCCGTTCGGCGTCAGCATCAGGCCGAAATACAGGCAGCCGCGGAACGTGCGCCCCTCGGCGTTCATCGCGCGCATGGTGGGCAGGAAAATGGTGTCCATGCACGTGCGGGCGATGTCATCCGTGTAATACGGGTTCGGGGCGACGGTGCCCATGCCGCCGGTGTTGAGCCCCTCGTCATGGTCATGCGCCCGCTTGTGATCCATCGAGGACACCATGGGCACGACGGTCTTGCCGTCCGTAAAGGCGAGCACGGAGACCTCCGGTCCGGTGAGAAATTCCTCAATGACCACCTGACTGCCGCTGTTGCCGAAGGCACGGTCGAGCATGATGGTCTCGACCGCTGCGACGGCGGCCGCGCGATCCTCCGCGATGAGCACGCCCTTTCCCAGCGCCAGACCGTCCGCCTTGACGACGACGGGCAGGGGGCAGGTCCTGACATAGTCCATGGCGTCGCCGGCGTCGGTGAACACCTGATACTCCGCCGTCGGGATGCCGTACTTTTTCATCAGATCCTTGGAAAAGACCTTGCTGCCCTCGATGATGGCGGCTTTCGCCTCCGGGCCGAAGCAGGGGATACCGGCGGCCTCCAGCGCATCCACCGCGCCGAGCACCAGCGGATCGTCCGGTGCGACCACGGCAAAATCAATATCGTGGCTCTTGGCAAAGGCCACCTGTGCGGGGATGTCCTTCGCGCCGATGTCCGCAACGCACACGGCGTCGGCCGCGATGCCGCCGTTTCCGGGCAGGCAGTAGATCGTCTCCACTTCGGGGTTCTCTTTCAGTTTTCTGACGATGGCGTGCTCACGGCCGCCACCGCCGATGACCAGAAGGTTCATGGCGCTCTCCCTCTATCTTCTTAGTATTTTTGTTTGCCGCCGCGCAAATGCCAAGCGGGATCTGTGCGGCGGCAAAAACGGATATGCGTGTGATGACTCAGTGGTGGAACAGGCGCGCGCCGGTGAAGGCCAGCACCATGCCGTACTTGTCGGCGGTGGCGATGACGTGGTCGTCGCGGATCGAGCCGCCCGGCTCTGCGATGTAGGTCACGCCGGATTTTCTCGCGCGCTCAACATTGTCGCCGAAGGGGAAGAACGCGTCGCTGCCGACGGTGACACCAGTCTGCGTTGCGATCCATGCCTTCTTTTCCTCGGCGGTCAGCACCTCGGGGCGCACCTTGAAGGTGTTTTGCCACACGCCGTCGGCCAGCACGTCCTCATACTCATCGGAGGTGTAGACGTCGATGGCGTTGTCGCGGTCGGGACGGCGGATGTCGTCCACAAACTGCAGCGCGAGGACCTTTGGATGCTGGCGCAGATACCAGTTGTCCGCCTTCTGTCCGGCCAGACGCGTGCAGTGGATGCGGCTCTGCTGGCCGGCGCCCACGCCGATGGCCTGACCGTCCTTGACGTAGCAGACGGAGTTGGACTGCGTGTACTTGAGCGTGATGAGGGCGACGATCATGTCGATCTTCGCGTTCTCGGGCAGATTCTTGTTCTCCGAGACGATGTTCGTGAGCATGTCCTTATCGATCACGAGGTCGTTGCGCCCCTGCTCGAAGGTGATGCCGAACACGTCCTTGTGCTCCGTCGCGGCGGGCAGATAGTCCGGGTCGATCTGCACGACGTTGTAGTTGCCCTTTTTCTTGGTTTTCAGGATCTCCAGCGCCTCGTCAGTGTAGCCCGGGGCGATGATGCCGTCGGACACTTCGTCCTTGAGGTAGCTTGCAGTCGCAGCGTCGCAGGTGTCGGACAGTGCCGCCCAGTCACCGTAGGAGCACAGGCGGTCAACGCCGCGCGCGCGGATGTAGGCGCAGGCAATGGGCGTGAGCTCCGCGGACGGGTCAACGAAGTAGATCTTCTTGTCCACCTCGCTCAGCGGCATACCGACGGCCGCACCGGCGGGGGACACGTGCTTGAAGCTGGCAGCGGCGGGCAGACCGGTGGCGGCCTTGAGCTCCTTGACGAGCTGCCAGGAGTTGAGCGCGTCGAGCAGGTTGATGTAGCCGGGCTTGCCGTTGAGGACAGCGAACGGCAGATCAGACCCGTCGCGCATAAAGACTCGGGACGGCTTCTGGTTAGGGTTGCAGCCATATTTCAGTTCCAGCGCATTCATATCGTTACGGCCTCCTTAATCGCCCAGATTTTTGTTGAACAGGCGCACCTCGCCGTTCACGTTCGTGTAAAGGGACACCTTGTTGTCCGCGTTGAGTGCCTGCCAGACTTCCTCCGGCGTCGGCACGGTGACCTCCAGCGGCTCGCCGGCGAAGGTCGGCAGGGGACTGCCGTCGCCCTGATAGGTGCTGATGAAATATCCCTGTCCGGCGTCGACGCCCTCATAGCAGAAAAATTCGCGCAGGCAGCGCCCGTTTTTGCGCTTGAGGATCGATAGCTCGAACGAGCCGTCGGCATTGAGGATAGCGGAGATGCGCGGCGTCCAGTTCGGGTCATCCGGCTCGTATTCGCGGGTCATGAGCCCCTTGCGGAAGTCGCCGTACCGGCAGACGGTGTCCGTCTGGTCGCCGTTCGTGACCACGAGCGCGCTGCCCATGGTGCGCACGGGGTGGTAGATGATGAGGCTGGGGTCTTCCAGCTTCGCGGGGTCATACGCCTCGGTGCGGATGCCGTCGCCCGTCGTGACAAAGATGCGGTTGCGGCTGTTGGCGCTGCGGCCCATGATGAAATAGTAGACGAGGTCACGGCTGACAAGAATGCCGCGGCCGGGATAGGGATTTTCCCGCAGAAGGGTGAGAAAGTCAAGCATTGCGCTTCTCCTTTACGATTTGTTCCGAGACCAGCTCCGCCGCTCGCGGCAGGAGCTGCCATTCCGCCTGCTCCATGACCCGGCGCTGGAGCGTTTCCGGCGTGTCATCCGGCAGAACCTCCACCGCTTTTTGCAGCAGGATGCGTCCGCCGTCCGGGATCTCATTGACAAAATGCACCGTCGCGCCCGTGACCTTCACGCCCGTTCGAAGCGCCGCTTCGTGGACCTTCAGGCCGTACATCCCCTTGCCGCAGAACGCGGGGATCAGGGAGGGGTGCACGTTCAGGATGCGCGACGGCCAGCGCGCGGTGAAGTCCGCGCTCAGGATGGTCAGGAAACCGGCCAGCACGATCAGATCGATCTCGCACTCCGCCAGCAGTGCCGACAGCGCCGCCTCAAAGGCAGCCTGACAGCCGCACTGCTTCGGCGAGATCGTCTGTGCGCGGATGCCGGCATTGGCCGCCCGCGTCAGCGCGTAAGCGCCCTCGTTGGACGAGACCACCAGCGTGATCTCACCGTGGGCAAGCGTGCCCGCCGCCTGTGCGTCGAGCAGCGCCTGCAGATTTGTGCCGCCGCCGGAGACCAGCACGGCGATCTTTGCTTTGTTCATAGTCAGGTCTTCTCCTTTGCCGGCATGCTGTTTCAGCATAGACAGATTTTTTCTTCGCCGGTGACGATCTCGCCGCAGATGTAGGCGTCGATGCCCTCGGCCCTGAGCGCACCGAGCGCCGCCTCGGCGGTCTCGGGGCTGACGACGACGACCATGCCAACGCCCATGTTGAAGGTGTTGAACATATCGTGCTCGTCGATGCCGCCCTTGGCCTGCAGCAGACCGAAGACAGCGGGCGTGCGGATCGCGGCCTTGTCGATGCGGGCGCACAGCCCGTCGGGGATGCAGCGCGGGATGTTTTCGTAGAAGCCGCCGCCGGTGATGTGGCTCACGCCGCGCACGTCGGCAGCGTCGATGCAGCGCAGAACGGGCTTGACGTAGATCACGGTCGGGCGCAGCAGCGCCTCGCCCAGCGTCTCACCGAGCTCGTCATAGTAGTGGTTGAGATCGGTGTTCTCCACGTCGAACACCTTGCGCACGAGCGAATAGCCGTTGGAGTGGAAGCCGGAAGAGGGCAGAGCCAGCACCACGTCGCCCGCCGCCATGCGGCCGGAGTCGATGACCTTCGGCTTGTCCACGAGACCGACGGTGAAGCCGGCCAGATCGTAGTCGTCGGCCGCCATCATACCGGGGTGCTCGGCCGTCTCGCCGCCGATGAGGGCGCAGCCGGCCTGCACGCAGCCCTCGGCAACGCCGGAGACGATGGACGCGACCTTTTCGGGCACGTTCTTGCCAATGGCGATGTAGTCGAGGAAAAACAGTGGCTTCGCGCCGCAGCAGATCACGTCGTTGACGCACATGGCCACGCAGTCGATGCCGATGGTGTCGTGCTTACCCATGAGCTCGGCCAGACGCAGCTTCGTGCCGACACCGTCCGTGCCCGAGACGAGCACGGGCTCGCTCATGCCTGAGACATCGGGGGCAAACAGGCCGCCGAAGCCGCCGATATCCGACACCACGCCGGGAATGTGGGTGCGCTTGACGTCGTCACGCATGAGCCTGACGCCTTCGTAACCGGCCGTGATATCCACACCGGCTGCCGCGTAAGCGGCGGATCGAGAGTTTTCCATGTCGATTATTCCTTTCCGTTCCAGCAGTACGTGCAGACCTTGTCCCGGTCGATGCCGATGGCCTCCAGCACGCCGTCAAGAGATTGGTATCCGAGCGAGTCAAAACCGAATTTTTCGCAGATGGAGCTCAGCAGGCACTTTCCGCGCTCGGTAGAGGCGTCGGCGTATTCGTCGAGATGCTTCTGACCCTCGTCGCCCTCGAGCTCCTGTACCACGCGCCGTGCCAGCAGCTCCATGTCGGAATTGCCGCGCGAGAAGTTCAGATACTTGCAGCTGTACATGATGGGCGGGCAGGCAGAGCGCATGTGCACCTCTTTCGCGCCCGACTCGTAGAGGAAATCCACCGTCTCTCGCAGCTGCGTGCCGCGCACGATGGAGTCGTCCACGAACAGCAGCTTTTTCCCCTCGATGAGCTCGGACACGGGGATCTGCTTCATCTTGGCCACCTGATTGCGCACTTCCTGATTGTCCGGGGTGAACGAGCGCGGCCATGTGGGCGTGTACTTGACGAAGGGTCTGGCAAAGGGCTTGCCGCTGCGGTTGGCGTAGCCGATGGCGTGCGGCACGCCGGAATCCGGCACGCCCGCGACGTAGTCCACATCAGGCAGGCGACCCTGTGCGAGCTCCTGCCGCGCCATGATGTCGCCGTTATGGTAGCGCATGACCTCGACGTTCACGCCCTCGTAATTCGAGTTGGGGTAGCCGTAGTACGTCCAGAGGAAGCCGCAGATTTTCATCTCCTCGCCCGCGGGCGAGACGGTCTCATAGCCGTTTCGCGTCAGCGCCACGATCTCGCGCGGGCCGAGCTCATAGGCATCCTCATAGCCGAGCTTGTGATAGGCAAACGATTCAAACGAGACGCACAGACTGCCGTCCGGATGCTTGCCGACCAGAACGGGCAGCCGCCCCAGCTTGTCGCGGGCGGCCAGAATGCCGTCCGGCGTCATCAGCAGGATCGTGATGGAGCCGCGGATCATCTCCTGCGCGTACAAAATGCCCTCCACGAGGTTTTCCTTCATGTTGATGAGGGCTGCGACCAGCTCCGAGACGTTGACCTTGCCGCTGCTCTGCGCCATGAACTGGTGTCCGTGGTCGGAGAAGTAGGTGTCGATCAGCTCGTCGATATTGTTGATGATGCCCACCGTGCAGATGGCATACAGCCCGAGGTGTGAGCGCACAAGCAGCGGCTGCGGGTCCGTGTCGCTGATGCAGCCGATGCCGACGTAGCCCTTGAATTCGTGCAGGTTGGTCTCAAACTTTGTGCGGAAGGGCGTGTTTTCAATGTTGTGGATCTCACGCACAAACCCGTTTTCGTGCCCGTAGACCACCATTCCGCCCCGGCGTGTGCCGAGGTGGGAGTGGTAGTCCGTGCCGAAAAACACATCCAGTCCCACTTCACGGTGGGAAAACGCTCCGAAATATCCGCCCATTACGCGAAAAACAGCTCGGAGAGCGTCATGGGATCCACGTACTGGCCGTCCTTATAGACGCGCATATTGCCGCTGGCGACCTCGTCGATGAGCATGACGCTGCCGTCGGGCGCGTAGCCGAACTCAAACTTGATGTCATAGAGCTCCATGCCCTTTTCCTTCAGGTCGTCGGCGACGATCTTCGTGATCTGCTGGGTCTGCGCTTTCAGATCCTCGTACTGCGCGTCGGTCATCACGCCCAGCGCGACCAGCGCGTCCTTGGTGATCAGCGGATCGCCCTTGGCATCGTCCTTCAGGGTCGTCTCGACGTAGTAGGGCAGGTCGGCGCCGGACTCGATGAGGTCGCCGTAGCGGCGGATGAACGAGCCGACGGCCTTGCGGCGGCAGATAACTTCCAGACCGTGGCCAAAGACCTTGGCGGGGAGAACTTCCATGGTGGTATTGCTCAGGTCGGCACTGACAAAGTGGGTCTTGATGCCGGCGGCATTGATCTTCTCAAAGAAGTAGATGCTCATGCGCAGGTTCACATCGCCCACACCGTCGATGGTCAGGCCCACGGCGTTCTCACCGGGATCGAACACGCCGTCCTTACCGGTGCAGTCGTCCTTGAACTTGAGCAGGTAGTTGCCGTTTTCCAGCGCGTAAACATTTTTGGTCTTGCCAGTGTAAACAAGTTCCATGATGATACCTCCAAAATAATTGTTGATCGGGGTTGTGTGGATATTCGTTGTCCTGAAAAGAGGGGCGCTGCGCCGTCGCTCAGCAGGATAGCTCCGCCTGAAGCCTGGCTTCCTTCGCGGCGATCTGCTGCGCCATCTCGACACGCTGCGCATCGAGCTTTTCGGCCAGCGCTTCGTCACTGACGGCGAGGATCTGCGCCGCGAGCACAGCGGCGTTTTTTGCGCCGTTGATGGCCACGGTCGCTACCGGGATGCCGCTGGGCATCTGCACGGTAGACAGCAGTGCGTCGAGCCCGTCGACCGCGCCGCCCTTCATGGGGATGCCGATGACCGGCAGGGTGGAGTTGGCGGCGAATGCGCCCGCGAGGTGCGCCGCCATTCCGGCTGCGCAGATGAGCACGCCGAAGCCGTTGGCGCGGGCGTTTTTGGCGAAGTCCGCTGCGGCGGCCGGGGAACGGTGCGCGCTGAGGATGTGCGCCTCGTAGGGGATGCCGAAGGCGTCGAGCTGCTGGCAGGCCGCCTTGACGACCGGCCAATCGGAATCGCTGCCCATAATGACTGCTGCTTTTTTCATGAGATCCTCCTTAAAAGATGAAATGAACATAAAAAAAGGGTAAACCCGTTGCCCATGGAATCCCATGGTTACAGGTTTGCCCAGACGGTCGACAGTTCGTATTACAGCAGGCTCCCATGTGGTGTGCTCCACGTTCCGTCAGTTGCCTGTGCTTTCAATGTGTCCATTATCTCAGACGCAACGGGAAAAGTCAATTCCCGACGCAGCATTTTCCATGGGAGCACGACACAAAAATTCCATCCGTTCGCAGCTTTTTTTCGCTGATATGTGCAAGCGCCGCGCCCGTTTACGCATCCGCACGCTTGTTCGGTATGTGCGCACAGAGAGAAAAATGTGCGGCAGCAGGGAAACGTAAGCGTGGACTTCCTGCATTTTGATCATTGTCCGGTTCACTTTTGGCGCTTTCCATGTCATTTTATGTGCGCATTCGCTAAAAAAGTGCACAAAAATACAAAAAATATATTATTTTGACGCTCGTAGAAGTTGTTCACCGGCAAAAATGTGTTATAATTGACCAAAATCTACTACCCATAACGTGTTCTTACATTAAAACATAAGAAAATGACCTGCGCTTTGGCGGCAACTCCACGGATACAAATGCGAAGAGAAAAGAGAAATGAGAGATGGGGAGAGAATGATGGAGACGGCGATATTCTATCCGGGCGCGAAAAATGATACCGTGCAGCGTGTGATGTACATAGAGCGGCCCTGCGTCGCCGGAAAGTGGGTATATCTTACCGTTAAGAGGACGCTTGACACTTGCTTTGCATTGATCGGGCTGATCGTGTTTACGCTTCCGATGTCGGCCATTGCGCTGATCATCGCGCTCGACTCGCCGGGCGATCCGATTTTCAAGCAGGAGCGTCTGGGTAAGGACGGCAAGCCGTTCATCATGTACAAGTTCCGCTCCATGTGCGAAGATGCCGAACGGGACGGACCGCGCTGGGCGGATGCGGATGATGCGCGCTGCACGCACTTTGGCGCGTTCTTGCGCCGGACACGGCTCGATGAGCTTCCGCAGATCTGGAACATTCTCAAGGGCGACATGAGCTTTGTCGGCCCGCGGCCGGAGCGCGCGTGCTTCTACAGAAAGTTCGAGCAATACATCATCGGCTTTTCCAACCGCCTGACCGTGATCCCCGGATTGACCGGTTATGCGCAGGTCAACGGCGGCTACGACCTGAAACCGGAGGAGAAGATCATTTACGATATGGTGTATATCGAGCGCAGGTCGGTCTGGATGGATCTGCGCTGCATTCTGAAAACCGTCGGCGTGGTGCTGCGTGGAGACGGCGCACGATGAAGATGAAAAACGCATTTGGAGGGGAACCGCTCTATGAATGACGATAACAGACCGCGAGGCGCTGCCGGAAGCAGCGAGATCGCTTTTGGGGATATCCTGAAGCTCCTGCTGTCCAGGTTTCACTGGGTGCTGCTGGCGGGCATTGTTGCGGCTGCGCTGGTCTACACGGCAATCACCGTGCTTGTCACGCCGACGTATCAGTCCCGCGTGAGCTTTTACGTTTACAACAGCGCGAGCAACGCCACACACGATACGATCAATAACAGTGATCTGCAGGCGGCGGAGAGCCTTGCCGCGACGTATTCGAAGATTTTGGAGAGCAATTCCGTCCTGGATTCCGTCCTGACGGATATCCGCGGGGAGACGGCACTGTCAAGAAAAGAGCTCAACCGCATGGTGCGGGTCTCCGTCATTTCGGACACGCAGCTGCTGGAGGTGGTGGTGACTTCTGCCGATCCGAAGCTTGCCTGCCGGATCGCGGACGCGTTTGCGACGGTTGCGCCGAAGGAGATCATCCGCATCACCAAAGCGGGCGGCGTGGAGGTCGTTGACCGGCCGGAGGTGGCGACGGAAAAGACTGCGCCGAGAACCATGTTTGACAGCGCGATCGGCTTTGTGCTCGGTGTGATCGTGATCTCGGTCATTCTTGTGCTGCGTATGCTGGCGGATACGACGATCTATCTGCCGGAGGATCTTGCGCAGGCGGCGGATGTGACGATGCTCGCCGCGATACCGGAGATCAACATCGCGGATGACGCGCATACCGGTTGGGTACTGACGGAGGGAGGAACGGCGGTTTCCTGTGAAAAGGAAAGCCGCTCACAAAGGGAATCAAGAGACGGCCCTGACCAATCAAAGCGGCTGCTGACCAAAGAGTCGCCGTTTGCGATCAGAGAGGCCTATGTAAAGCTGCGCACCAGCCTGCTGTTTTGCATGACGGCGGATAAGGAGCGCCCCTGCTCGACCTTTGCCGTCACGAGCGCAAAGCCCTCGGAGGGCAAGAGCCTCACGGCGGCAAACATTGCCATCAGCTACGCCATGCTCGGCAAGCGTGTTCTGCTTGTCGATGCGGATATGCGCAAAGCGGGGCAGCGCAGTCTCTGGAGCGTGCGAAGCTCTGCCGGCCTGTGTGACTTTTTGGCGAAGATCAGCCGACTCGAGCTTGCCAAGGTGACGGATCTGCCGCTGTGGATCGTCTGCGCCGGTACGATCCCGCCAAACCCGTCCGAGCTGCTCTCGTCCGAGCGCATGAGGCGCTTCGCGGCGGAGAGCACCGGGACCTACGATTATGTGATCATCGACACGCCGCCGATCAACACGGTGGCGGATGCGCAGATCATCTCGACCTATGTCGACGGTGTGGTGCTCGTGACGAGATCCGGTGTGACGACCACGGATGAGCTCAATGACGCCAAGGAGGCCGTGCTGCGCGCAGGCGGGAACCTGTGCGGCGTGGTGCTCAACGATATGAATATGAAGTCCGGAAAATACGCCCATAAGTATAAGTACAAATACGGCGGCAAGTACGGATATAAGTATTCGTATTTCGATCCCTATGAAGCGCAGTAACGGCACGGCCGGCAGGCAGCCGCTGGTTTCCGTGATCATGCCCGCATACAATGCGGAGAAATATATAGGAGAAGCCATTGCTTCCGTGCGCGCCCAGACGTATGAAAACTGGGAGCTGCTGGTCCTGGACGACGGCTCTGCTGACCGCACAGCTGAGATCGCGCAGGCCTATGCGCAGCGGGATGCACGCATTCAGGTCTTGCGCAATCCGCAGAACATGGGTGTTGCACGCACAAGAAACCGGGGCTTTGATCTCGCACAGGGGGAATGGATCGCGCTGCTTGACAGTGATGATAGGTGGCGTGCGCAGAAGCTGGAAAAACAGCTTGCGCTCGCTGTACGCAGTGGATCGCAGCTGTTGTATACGTCTTACGCGCTCTTTGCGGATGCAGAGCGGGAGATGCGTGTCTACCGCGTTCCGCAGTCGGTGGATTACCGCCGGCTGCTCGGCGAAAATGTCATCGGCTGCTCTACCGTACTGCTTCACCGGTCGCTGCTGGAGCGGTTTCGCTTTTGCGAGGACGTGTTTCATGAGGACTATGCGCTGTGGCTGGCGATCCTGCGCGGCGGAGACTCTGCTGCCGGTTGTACCGAGGTGCTGGCTGACTGGCGCATTTCAGAACAGTCAAGATCGTTTGACAAACGCGCCGCGGCCGTGAACCGCTGGCGGATCTACCGGGATGTCGAGCGGCTCTCGCTGCCGCGATCAGCCAGAGCGTTTTTTACCTACGCGCTCCATGGCGTGCGTAAGCACGGCAGAATCTGACTATGAAAGCGGTGACGGGTATGACTGCGCATCAGGCGCTCCTGCTGGAGATGCTCAAGGACTTTGACGCTGTGTGCCGCAGGCACCACATATCCTATCAGCTCTTCGCCGGAACGGCGTTGGGCGCCGTTCGTCACCACGGCTTCATCCCGTGGGACGACGATGTGGATGTGATCCTCGTGCGCAGCGAATATGACCGCTTGTTCGCAGAAGCGGCGGGGGACTTTGATCCCGAGCGCTACTATGTCCAGCGGGAAAACAGCGCGCACTGGCCTATGCAGTTTTCCAAGCTGCGCAGAAACCACACGGCCTGCATCGAAAAATATCATCCGAAAGACCCGCTTGTCCATCAGGGCGTCTACATAGACATTTTCCCGTGCGACAATCTTTCGGACCGGCCGCTGATGCGGCGGCTGCAATTTGCGGCGTCCAGGGCGATCATTGCAAAGGCACTCTATGCGCGCGGCTATGAGACGGACAGCGCGGCGAAAAAAGTCTTCATGCAGCTTTGCCGCCTGCTGCCGCGCCGGGCGTTGGAAGCGCTCTGCATGCGCAGAGGAGACGACCGGACCGCGCTGCTGCATTCGTTTCTGGCGGCCGGAAAACGGTATGAAAAAAACCTGCTCCCGCGTGCGTGGCTGACAGAGTCGGTCGGGCTCCCGTTTGAGGATGGCGTGTTCCCGGTCACGGCGCATTATGACGCGCTGCTGACGCAGCTGTACGGCAACTGGCGTGCGCTTCCGTCTCCGGAGGCACGCAGGTGTAAGGAGCACGCGGCAATCATCGATCTCGAGCGCTCCTACACGGACCATCTTGCTGCACAGCGGGCAATGCGTATTGATGTCTGCACGCGGAGCATCCGCTGACTGCCGGAGGAATGTATGGATAGAGTAGAGGTTGTCTGCGTCACCATGGGGCAGAAGGACTTGACGATCGCGGAGAAAATGCACATTACCGGCGATGCCGTGTTTGGCAATCAGGCCGGCGGATGCCGCAAAGAGACACAGTCAGACGATGGGCGCACGCTGCGCATGATCACCACGGACACGCGGGGCGTCGGCGTCAACCGCAACATCGCGCTGCTGCACGCGACCGGGGATATCCTGCTTTTTGCCGACGATGATATCTGCTATGCCGACGGATATGCCGACGGTGTGCGCCGCGCCTATGCGCAGCATCCGGATGCGGATATGATCCTTTTTTCTCTGGACATTACGCAGGGCGGGCGTGTGATCCGCCGGATCAAAAATTGCGACGGTCGGCTGCATTTCCATCGCGCTCTGCGGTATGGGACGTGCGTTTGCTCCATCCGCCGAGACAGTCAGCGCCGGGCGAACATCTGGTTTTCCACGCTCTTCGGCGGCGGCACGAACTATGCCCACGGGGAGGACACGCTGTTTTTGTGCGACGCGTTTCGCCGGGGGCTACGGGTGTATACGAGCAGCTTCTGCCTCGGCACCTGCGCCAAGGACGCGTCCACCTGCTTTCACGGCTTTGATGAGAAGTATTTTCACGATCAGGGCGTTTTGTATCGGGCGGCATTTGGTGCGGCTGCAGCGCCGCTGTGCCTGCGCTTTTGCCTGAAGCGGTACAGTGCGTACCGGGGAGAAATGACCTTCTTCCGTGCTCTGCGGGCAATGTACCGGGGCACACGTGAGACGCCGAGAGATAAGCGGCCGCAGCGCGGTACCGGAGCACAATGAGTGGAGCGCGCATGACTATGCCTCCGAGCCGAACGGGGACGCATTTGTGAGTCTCTCCAATGCGCGTGACAGGAGTATGAGCAGAATGGTCGATGCAAGAGATGACAGAGCAAAACGGAATATAGCAACGGCTTTGTGCAACCAGCTGATCACGACTGCCTGCGGGATCGTTACTCTGCGCGTCTTGCTCGCGTCCTTCGGCTCGGAGGCGTACGGCATATGCGCGTCCATTACACAGTTTCTTTCCTACATCATGCTGCTTGAAAGCGGGATCGGCGGCGTTGCGCGCGCAAAACTGTATGCACCGTTGGCTCGGCGCGATATGTGCGAGGTCAGCGCGGTATACAATGCGATCCGGCGCTTTTTTTATTATGTCGCAGCCGCATTTGTTGCCTACAGTGTTTTGCTCGGTTTGACCTATCACGATCTCGCAGGCGTAACGCTTTATTCCAGGCCGTATATTTTCGCGCTGGTGCTCACGATCGGCCTGTCAACGCTTGCAAAATATATGGGCGGTTTGGCGAACCTGACACTGATCGTTGCCGACCAAAGGCAGTATGTCAACAACTGCATCATGATCGCAGCTGCGGTCGTCAATGCAGCCGCAGTGGTTTTGCTGACGCGGCTCAAGATGCAGCTGCTCTGGGTGAAGCTTGGGAGCAGTTTGATCTTTGCCGTGCGGCCGCTGCTGTACCGGCTTTATGTGAAAAAGCACTATCCGCTGCCGAAGGTCGGAAAGACAAGCGCGGTTTTGGACCAGAAATGGACGGGGATCGGTCAGCACATCGCGTATTTTTTGCACATGAATACCGATATCGTGCTGCTTACATTGTTTGCGGATGTGAAGCTGGTTGCAGTATATGCCGTTTACAACATGGTCATCGGCAGTGTTCGCGCAATCACGGAATCGTTTTCCAGCGGCATGGAGGCGAAGTTCGGAGAACTGATTGCAAAAGGACGGCTTGACCGGCTGCGGCGTGCTTTCTGGCGGTATCAGACGCTGATCATCTCTGTCTCGGTCGTGCTGTTTTCCTGCACGGGGGCCCTGATCGTACCCTTCGTCCGTCTCTATACCAAGGGAATTACCGATGCCGACTACATACAGCCGGTGTTTGCGTTGGTCCTGCTGATGGCGGAGGCTGTCAACTGCATGATGCTGCCGTGCTCCGGCTTGCCGGCCGCGGCAAACCGTTTTCGGCAAACGCGCTGGGGTGCTTATGGGGAAGCGGCGATCAATATCATTCTTTCCTGCGCTTTGATCCATTGGAGTCCGCTGATCGGCGTTGCGCTGGGCACCTTGACCGCAACAGTGTTTCGCAGCGTCTACTACATGGCCTATTCCGGCAGACACATCCTGCACATTCCGCTTTCAAAGCTGCTGGTACGGTTCGCGGCAGCTGCCGCGCTGCTGGGTGTGCTCGCTGCAGCAGGCTGCCGGCTGCTGCAAGGCATTGCGATCGACAACTATTTTCAATGGGTTTTGTGGGGGCTTGCGACCTTGTCGGCGGTTGGCGCTCCGACCGCATTCTATTGTTGCAAGCGCTTGAGGGAAGCAAAATATGAAACGGATTCTGATTGTGAATAACAATATGCACATCGGCGGTGTGCAAAAAGCGCTGCTGAACCTGCTGCAGACACTGCATGCCGATTACGACATCACGCTGCTTTTGTTTTACTGCGGCGGCGCGCTGCTCAACGAAGTGCCTTCGGATGTGCACGTGTGCGCTGCTGGCGGTGCGTTTCGCTATTTTGGCATGACGAAAAACGATGTGTTGACGGTTCGTGACCGGCTGCTGCGCGCGTTTTGGGCAGGCATGACGCGCGTGCTTGGCATGCCCTTCAGCACACGGCTCGCCTGTTTGCTGCAAAAGCGCATACAGGGGTTTGATGCGGCAATCTCTTTTTTGCACAGCGGGGCGGCGCATACGTTTTACGGCGGGTGCAATGCGTTTGTCCTCAACTGCGTGAATGCGAAAAAGAAGATCACGTATCTTCACTGCGATTACGAACGGATCCGCGCCGCTTCGGCGTATCATGCCGGTCTCTACCGGCGGTTTGACGAGATCGTGGCGTGCTCCGACGGCTGCAGGCGCGCGTTTTTGAATGCGCATCCGCAGCTCGCGGGCAAAACGTGCGTTATTCCGAATTTCCAGAATGATGCGGCGATTGTTCGCTTGGCAAAAGCGCGGGCGGTCAATTTGGACCATGGACGGCTGAATGTCCTGACTGTAGCCAGATTCGGGCGCGAAAAGGGGATCCTGCGTGCGCTGCATGCAGTGGCCGCACTGGGGGCACAGCGCGGCGGGATGTGTTACTATCTCATCGGAGACGGTCCGGAGTATGCCGCGGCACAAAAGACCATAACAGAGCTGGGGCTTGACGGTACGGCCATTTTGCTTGGCGCGATGGAAAATCCATATGGCTATATGCGGGCAGCGGATGTGCTGCTGATCCCATCTTTTTCAGAGGCCGCACCGATGGTCATCCATGAGGCTGCCTTGCTTGGTACACCGATTTTAACGACCGAGACCTCATCGGCGGTCGAGATGGTGCAAGACACGGGCTTTGGCTGGGTGTGCCCCAACACGCAAGCGGGGATCACGCAGGGGCTGCGGCGACTGCTGGATGCACCGCAGATGCTGCGGGCGCAGCGCGGGGCGCTTGACGGAGTCGCGTTTGATGCGGCAGCGGCAAGACGCAAATTTTCGGAGTTGATCAACGGCTATGATGAAGACACAACTTAATCACGGCGGTATTGCAGGGACAGACATTGGCGGTGCCGGTACGCTGTTTGGCTGCCTTTTGATCGCGTTGCTGCTCTGTATTGTGCAGATCAGCGGGAGCAAGATGCTGATCGCGGCCTGCTTGGCTGCCTTTCTGGCCTTTCATTTCTGGTCGTGCTTTCAAAACGACGCTATGTGCGTGCTGCTGTTTTTTCTCCCTTGGAGCCCACTTTTGCGGATGGACCGCGGCAGCATCTCGTTTTTTACCATTGCATTGCTTGTGACATGCTTGTATTATTGGCAGAGAGACGGTTTTCGTCTGGCGCTGTATCAGATCCTGGTGACGGCATTTCTTGCGGTCACGACGCTGATCGCAAAGGCGATCCGCTCGAACCCCATTGAGAATCACTATCTGTTCTTTTTCATGATGCTTCTGCTGTTCCCGTGCGTGGCAAAGGGACTTTCCGGCGCAGTCAGTTTTTCGAGACTGACCCTGTTTTTTGCCTGCGGCATCATTATGGCCGCGCTTTCCGCCCGACAGATCGCGCCGTATCCGAACATTTCTCAGTATATCAAAGTAGATTCGTATCTGAAGATCACGCGGCTGTCCGGCTATTACCGTGACCCGAACTTCTACTGCGCGCATATTACCGCCTGCCTCGCCGGCGTCCAGCTGCTCATGAGCAGGGAACGGCGGCACAGCCGGCAGATCGTCTGGATCGGCGTTATGATGGTTCTTGTCTACTGCGGGCTGCTCTCAGCCTCGAAATCCTTCGTGGTTGTCTTGGCCTGCCTGTTTCTTGTCTGGGTTCCGGTCCTGCTCACCGGAGGTCATGTGAAAAGAGGCATCGCCATCCTCGCGGGCGTTGCGTGCGCGGCTGCGGTCATGCTTTTGTCCGCAGCGGTTCAGGACCTGCTGCGCATGGTGATGTCCCGCTTTTCGTATGCGGCCAACGTTTCGGATCTGACGACGCACCGGTCGGAAATATGGCGGATGTATCTGCATGACATTAGTCACGATCCCGTGCTGATGCTGCTCGGTTCCGGCTTTACGAGTGTCACGCTCGGAACAAAGGCCTCGCACAATACCATCATTCAAGGTGCGTTCCAGTTTGGCCTGATCGGGCTTCCGGCGCTGTGTGCGTGGCTGGTAATGACGCTCAAGCGGGCAAGCGGCAGGAGCGGTTGCCGGAGAAATGCCTTTTTGCTCATGTGTGTCGGTGTTGTGCTGCCGTGGATGGCGCTGGATATTTTGTTTTTCGATGAGTTTTTCCTGCTGCCTGTCTATGCGGCGATTGGCGCTGGCTATGCGGCGTCGGGTAATGAACAGGGTGACGGAAATGTCGTGCGCGCTGTGGAAAGGACGAGGTGAACGTATGCAGATTATTTATGAACTGTCCTGGCTATGGACGCTGCTGGGCATTGCGCTCGCGGCAGCGGCGGTCTGCGTGGCCGCCGCCGCGCTGATCGCGCGGGCATCGCAGAAACGCTTGGGGAAGAAAACAGCCGTGCTGATCGGCGTCGCGGCATTCGCGCTTGCCGTTGTGGTCGTCATTCTGCTTGCCCGCACGGCGATGCCGCTTTGAACGAAAGGGAGACATACCATGCCGCTGCAGATCGTCAGAAACGACATTACACATATGCAGGTCGATGCCATCGTCAACGCCGCGAACGCCTCGCTCTCAGACGGCGGCGGTGGGGTGGACGGCTGCATCCACCGTGCCGCCGGTCCGGAGCTGCTGGCGGAGTGCAAAGCGCTTGGCGGCTGCGCGACCGGGCACGCGAAGCTCACGAAGGGCTATGCGCTGCCGTGCCGGTACGTCATCCACACGGTCGGCCCGCAATGGTGCGGCGGCGCGCACGGAGAGTGTGAGCAGCTCGCCGCCTGCTACCGGTCGTCGCTTGCGCTCGCGCTGGAGCACGCGTGTGAGTCGGTCGCGTTTCCGCTCATCGCCTCCGGTGTTTACGGATTTCCGAAGGATCTGGCGCTCAGGACGGCGATCGACGCCATCGGCGATTTCCTGCTTGCGCACGATATGACCGTCTACCTCGTCATCTTTGACCGCAAGGCGTATCAGATCGGCAGCAAGCTGTTCGCGGACATCGCGGCGTATATTGACGACCGCTATGTTGCAGCACATTCGGATGAGCGCCAAGCGCGTCAGCGCCGCATGGAGGCGTATCCGGCTTGCTATGCATCCGTGTGCATGCAGGCGGACGCAGCGCCGGCACCGCGCGCCGGCGGAGTACAGCACCCAGGCACGCTCAAGGACGCACTCGAGCAGCTCGATGAGAGCTTTTCCGAGATGCTCCTGCGCAAGATCGACGAGCGCGGCATGACGGATGCGCAGTGCTACAAAAAGGCGAACATCGACCGCAAACTCTTTTCGAAGATCCGCTCGGACAAGGGCTATAAGCCTTCCAAGCCGACGGTCATCGCCTTTGCCATCGCTCTGGAACTGCCGCTTAATGAGCTGCAGGATATGCTTCGCAAGGCGGGCTTCGCGCTCTCGCATTCGAATAAGTTTGACATCATCGTGGAGTTTTTCGTCGCGCATGGCAACTACAACGTCTTTGAGATCAACGAGGCGCTGTTTGCGTTTGATCAGAGTTTGATCGGCGCATGATGCTGCGCCCGGAAAATGTCGCCTGCCATGCGACCGGGCAAAGCGCATCCTGTCGTAAGATATGACTGTAAGGCAAAGCCAAGCAGTCATATTTTTTATACGGAGGTATGCAGCATGAAAAAGAACCTGACGGAGATCGTATTCATCCTCGACCGCAGCGGCTCTATGTCTGGCTTGGAGGCGGACACCGTCGGCGGGTTCAATGCCATGATCGCAAAGCAGAAAAAAGAGCCCGGCGAGGCGCTGATCTCGACGGTGCTCTTCGACGATGAGAGCGTTGTCATCCACGACCGTGTACCGGCGCAGAATATCGCACCGATGACAGAGCGGGATTACTATGTGCGCGGCTGCACGGCGCTGCTCGATGCCATCGGCGGCGCGATCCACCACATCGGCAACGTCCACAAGTACGCAAGAGCCGAAGACGTACCGGAGCACACGCTCTTTGTCATCACGACCGACGGCATGGAAAACGCCAGCCGCCGCTATGACAGCGAACGGGTCAAACAGATGATCGAACGGCAAAAGGCGCGTCATGGCTGGGAGTTTTTGTTCCTCGGCGCGAACATCGACGCCGTCGAGACGGCGGGACGCTTCGGCATCGGCGCGGATCGTGTGGTCAACTACCACGCCGACCGCGCGGGCACGCAGCTCAACTATGAGGTGCTGAGTGAGGCGGTGTCCGCCGTGCGCTGCAGTGCGCCGCTGGGTGCAGCATGGAAGGCACGTATCGACGAGGATTTCCGCGCCAGAAAGCACGGCGGAAAACGCTGAGCCCGCTCTGCGGCGCAAAATGCACGCAGCCGCCGGATTTTTTTCCGGCGGCTGCGCCGCTTCTTTTCGGCACACGCTTGCGCAACGGGTGCAAAGGCGGTATGATAGATGTACCGATCTTTGAATAACGGAGGAGAAACTATGAACATTGCTGTCATCACCGGCGCATCCGCCGGCATCGGCCGTGAGCTCGTCTACGCTGTGGACAAGGACGCGGAATATGACGAGATCTGGGTCATCGCCCGCAGAAAAGAGCGGCTTGAGGAGCTGCGCGGCAAGTGCCGCAATCCCATCCGGCCGATCGCGCTCGACCTCTCGGATCTGAGCAGCATCGACGCCTATCAGGCGCTGCTCGAGCAGGAGCAGCCCGAGATCCGCATGCTGGTCAACGCCGCCGGCTGCGGCGTGTTCGGCCCGTTTGCCGAGGCGGATCGCAAGAAGCTCATCTCGAGTGCACAGCTCAATTCGCTCGCGCTCACGGGCATGTGCCACGTGAGCCTGCCGTATATGCATTCCGGCAGCAATATCATCAACATGGGCTCGAACTCCGCCTGGCAGCCGGTGCCGTATCAGGCGGTGTACGGCGCGAGCAAGAGCTATGTTCTGAGCCTTTCCCGCGCGCTCGGCCGTGAGCTGCGTCCGCAGGGCATCCATGTCATGTGTGTCTGCCCCGGCTGGATCAAGACGGAGTTCCAGCAGGTCGCGCACCATGATGAGTTCATCCGCTACGTGGATAAGTGGTACGGTCCCGATGAGGTGGCGGCGCAGGCCATGAAGGATCTCAAGAAGAAAAAGAGCGTCTCCATTCTCGGTCACCCTGTGCGCCGTCAGGTGCGCCTGGTCAAGCTCCTGCCGGTGGACACCGTCATGGACATCTGGTGCAGGCAGCAGGGCATTGAATGAACGCGGCTTTCTGATGATGGCGTACTAACCCCCAGCCTGTCTGCATACACTCCTGTTATCGGGGGTGATGTGCATGAAACGCTGGAAGGTCTACGGCTGCGCGGCGGTGTTTCTGCTGCTGACGGCGGTGAAGATGATCGCACCGGCGGCGGCTGCGGATGCGCGCGCGGTGCTCGTTCCGGCCATCGGTGCGGACGATGATTACCGCGCCGTATTCGCCGAGATCCGCAGTGCGTTTTCGACCGCACGGGTGGGGGAGCAGGATGTGCGGCTGCAGCCGTATCTGCCGGATGTGGATATGTCCGCATGGGCAACGCCTGCGCCTGAGCCCACGCCGGCACCGACACCGCAGCCGACTCCTGAGCCGACTCCTGAGCCGACGCCGGAACCGATGCAGAGCCCGGAGCTGCAGGCCGCCTTCGCCGCGCGCGAGGTGTTTCTCGACGCGCAGGCGGTCTATTCCGGCTATGCCGTCCCGGCGAACGTCAGCTACGCGGTCAGCGAGCTGCCGTTTGCGCACGGCTCTCCGGTCGCGGGCTACACCTCGTCCGGCTTCGGCTACCGGCTGCACCCGCTGGAAAACAAGGTCAAATTTCACTACGGCACAGACTTCGCGGCTGATTCCGGCACGACGGTCTGTGCCTTTGCTGACGGCACGGTGCTCGCCGCCGGGCAGAGTGAGGGGTACGGCAACTATGTCAAACTCGGTCATGCGGGCGGCTATGCAACGCTCTACGGTCACTGCAGCAAGCTGCTCGTGCGCGCCGGTGAGACGGTGACGCTCGGTCAGCCGATCGCGCTCGTCGGTGCGACCGGCAAGGCGACCGGACCGCACCTGCACTTCGAGCTCATGCACGATGGGTATTATTATAACCCGGAGTTTTACCTTGCCGCATGAAGCGCCGCCGCTTTTCACTCGAGGTGCGCCCGGGGGCAGTCGTGCTGCTTGCCGGGCTGTATTTTTTGCTGCCGCTGCGCTGGTGCGCGCGTCTGGCGCTGACCGTGACGGTGCACGAGCTTGGCCACGTCGCGGCGCTGATCTTGTGCGGCGCGCAGGTCTGTGGTCTGCGCATGGAAGGCTGCGGTCTTGTGCTGCGGTGCACGCCGCCGGAGGGCGCGCTGCGCACGGTCACGGCGGCGCTGGCAGGCCCGGCCGCCGGTGCGGGGCTGTTTTGCATTCTGCGCGGGCTTGGCTATACTGCGTGTGCGGAGCTGAGTCTGCTCTTTTCATGTGTGAATCTGCTGCCGGTGCTGCCGCTTGACGGCGGGCGCGCGCTGTATGCCGCACTCGCGGCACTGGCGGGGGAGCGTGCGGCGGAGCGGACGCTCGACGTGCTCGGTCTGGTGCTGCCGGTCATGCTCATGGTGCTTAGTCTGGCGCTGTTTGCGCGCGGATTCGGACTCGCACTGGGGGTGTTCGGCGCGTGGCTGGCACTTTTGCAGCCGGGAATGACTTGCCAAGGTGCGCAACATGATGTAAAATACTCCTACTATCAAATGTAGGAGTGTAGTATGGATCAGCGATTGGAACGCATCCTGCCGCGCGTGCAGAAGCCCGCGCGCTATACCGGCGGCGAATACCGCCAGATCATCAAGGACAAGGCGGAGGTGGACCTGCGCCTCGCTTTTTGTTTCCCGGATATTTATGAGATCGGCATGTCGAACATCGGCATGCGCATCCTCTATGCCACAATGAATCAGATGCCCGGCGTCTGGTGTGAGCGTGTGTTCGCCCCATGGGGCGACATGGAGCAGGAGATGCGCAAGGCCGGCATCCCGCTCTATGCACTTGAGAGCGGCGACCCCGTGAGCGATTTTGACGTCGTGGCGTTTTCCCTCGGCTATGAGATGGCGTACCCTGCCGTGCTCAATATGCTCGACCTCGCCGGCATCCCGCTGCGCAGTGCCGACCGCCCGGAGCTGACGCCGCTGGTCATGGCGGGCGGCACGGCGTGCAGCAACCCCGAGCCGATGGCACCGTTTTTCGATCTTATGATCATTGGCGAGGGCGAGGAGGTCAATAACGAGGTGCTCGCGCTGTTCCGGCAGGCGCGGAAGTCCGGCTGGAGCAAGACGCAGTTTCTCGAGGCAGCGGCCAAGATCCAGGGGGTGCTCGTCCCGTCGTTTTACGTTCCGCACTGGAACCCGGACGGCACGCTGCACGATCTGACGCCGACGCACGGCGCGCCGGCGCGCGTGACCAAGCGCATCATTCAGGATCTGGACGCCTGCTATTATCCGACCGATCCCATCGTCCCGAGCACGGAGATCGTGCACGACCGCGTGAATGTGGAGCTGTTTCGCGGCTGCATCCGCGGCTGCCGCTTCTGTCAGGCAGGGTATGTCTATCGCCCGGTGCGCCCGCGCAAGCCGGAGACGATCATCCGCCAGGGCATCGAATCGCTCAAAAACACCGGCTATCAGGAGGCGACACTCCTGTCGCTCTCGAGCAGCGACTACCGCCCGCTCGACGAGGTGTGCGACGGGCTGCTGGAATACTGCGAGCCGCGCAGCATGAGTCTCGCGCTGCCGTCGCTGCGCGCGGACAACTTCTCCATGGACATCATGAGCCGCCTGCAGAAGGTGCGCAAGGGCGGCCTGACCTTCGCGCCCGAGGCCGGCACGCAGCGCCTGCGCGATGCGATCAACAAAAACGTGCGCGAGGAAGATCTGCTCCATTCCTGCCGCGTCGCCTTCGAGGGCGGCTGGAACGGCATCAAGCTCTACTTTATGCTCGGTCTGCCGACGGAGACGGATGAGGACGTGCTCGGCATCGCGGAGCTGGCCAATCAGGTGCTGCACACGTGGCGTATGTACGCGACGAACAAGGCGCGCGGCGTGCGCATCACGGTCAGCACGTCCTGCTTCGTGCCGAAGCCGCACAGCCCCTTCCAGTGGGAGCAGCAGGTGACGATGGACGAGTACAAACGCAAGGTCAACCTCCTGCGTGAAAACATCAAAGCCAAGAACGTGACCTACAACTGGCACGATCCGGATACGAGCTTTGTCGAGGCCGTGCTCTCACGCGGTGACCGGCGCATTGCCGACGTGATCGAGGAGGTCTGGCGCCGCGGCGGAAAGCTCGAGGCATGGGGCGATTACTTCTCGTTTGAGCGCTGGATGTCCGCCATGGATGCCTGCGGCGTCGATCCGATGCGATACGCCTGCCGCGAGCGCGGCAAGGATGAGTTCCTGCCGTGGGATATCGTGGATATGGGCGTGCGCCGCGCGCACCTGTGGCACGAGCGTGAGCAGGCGTATAAGGCTGAGCTCTCGCCCGATTGCCGCAAGCAGTGCACCGGCTGCGGTGCGCTCTCACTCATGACGGAAGGGGGCAAGTGCGATGCCTGAAAAGCTCAGACTGCGGTTTGAAAAGACCGGCCGCGCGATCTATATCTCGCACCTTGACCTCATGCGCACGATGCAGCGCGTGTTTCTGCGCGCCGACTGCCCGCTGAAGTACTCCGAGGGCTTTAACCCCCACGCGATCATTTCCATCCTGCTGCCGCTGTCCGTCGGCGTAGGGAGCGTGTGCGAGCTGATGGATTTTCAGCTGCGTGAGGACGTGGATCTCGCTGCGCTTCCCGAGCGGCTCACGGCGGTCATGCCCGAGGGCATCCGCGCGCTCGAGGCATATCCGGCCGGACGCAAGGTGCGCGAGCTCAAGTGGCTGCGTGTGACCGGCCGCTATGAATACGACCGTGCAGACCCCACCGATATGGCGCAAAAGCTCAGCGCGTTCTATGCGCGCGACACCATCGTCATTACCCGCAAGACCAAGCGCGGGGAGGGGCAGATGGACATTGTGCCCGCGATCGCGGAGCTGCACATCCGCCCGGAGGAGACATGCGTGACGGTTGAGGCCGTCGTCTCCGCGCAGGAGCCGACGCTCAACCCTGACCACCTCGTCGCGGCGCTGCAGCAGCTCGCGCCGGAGCTGGCGCCGGATTTTGCGGCCTTTACCCGGCAGGAGGTTTATACGGAAGATATGCAAATTTTCCGCTGAAAACACTTGCAATCGCAGAAAAGATGTGCTATCATCTTATGGCTTGTGCGAAACAGTGTTTCGCAAGATAACGACGGTCCGCTGCCGAGACCGGCTCTGTCCACCGGTATGAACGTCTGATAAAGGAAGGATTTCATTATGGATCTCATCAAAACTCTGACCGCGCAGTACATGAAACCCGAGCTGCCGGCCATGCGCGTCGGCGACACCGTGCGTGTCACTGTCCGCGTCAACGAGGGCAACCGTGAGCGTACGCAGGCCTTCGAGGGCACCATCATCGCCAAGAAGCACGGCGGCATCAACGAGACGATCACCGTCCGCCGCATCTCCTACGGTGTCGGCTGCGAGAAGGTTTTCCCGGTGCACTCTCCCACGATCGTGTCCGTCGATACCGTTCGCCGCGGCAAAGTCCGCAGAGCCAAGCTGTACTACCTGCGCGACCGCGTGGGCAAGAGAGCCAAGGTCAAAGAGCTTATCTAAGTGGATACTGCAAAAAAAGAGGCTTCGGCCTCTTTTTTTGCATTTTCAGGGTGTTTTTACGATCCGGCCGGAAAAGAATTCACACAATTTTAGTTGCCGAAAACGGGTCTGAGCGTGTATAATATAGTTTACGAATTTTTGACACCGAGGTATTGAGAAATGGACAGCAAAAATCCGAACGGCGCCAATACCCGCGCCGAAGTGTATGACTGGATCCAGTGCATCATCTTTGCACTGGTGTTCTGCGTGCTGCTGTTTGTGTTTGGCGCGCGCATGGTCAACGTTGTCGGACACTCCATGGTGCCGACGCTTGAGCAAAACGACAAGGTCATCATCTCCAACCTGTTTTATCATCCCAAGCAGGGGGACATCGTTGTGCTGCGCAAGCAGACGCTCATGGATGAGCCCATCGTCAAGCGCATCATTGCGACCGAGGGGCAGACCGTGGACATCGACTTTGACGACGGTGTCGTCTATGTGGACGGCAAGGCACTCGACGAGCCGTATGTGAACGCGCCCGTGCACGACCGTGAAAACTTTGAGGGCAAGATCACGGTGCCGAAAGGCAGTGTGTTCGTCATGGGCGACAACCGCAATGCTTCCACCGACAGCCGCGACGCGCGACTCGGCTGCGTGGATACGCGCTATATCATGGGCAGGGTGTATTTTACGCTCTTCCCGGTCAAGAATATCGGAGTTGTGAAATAATATGGCGCAGGATTTTGAAAAACTGAATATACAATGGTTTCCGGGACACATGACCAAGGCGCAGCGCATGATCGAGGAGCACATGAAGCAGGTCGACGCCGTGTGCGAAATTCTCGATGCGCGCATCCCGATGGCGAGCCGCAACCCGGACATTGACCGTCTCGCGGGCGATAAGCCCCGCATCGTCGTGCTCAACCGCACCGACCTCGCCGACCCGAAGGCAACGGCGCGGTGGCGCACTGCTTTTCAGCAGCAGGGCATGACCGTGCTCGAGACCGACAGCCGCAGCGGCAAGGGCGTCAACGGCTTTTCCGGCGCGGTACGCACGGCACTGCACGATAAGATCGAGGCGTATGCCGCCAAGGGGCAGGTCGGGCGCGCGATGCGCGTCATGGTGCTCGGCATCCCGAATGTGGGCAAATCCACGTTTATCAATAAGGTGGCGCGGCGCAAGGCAGCCGCCGCCGGCGACCGGCCGGGCGTCACGCGCGGCAAGCAGTGGATCACGGTCGATCAGGGGCTGGAGCTGCTGGATACGCCCGGTATTCTCTGGCCGCGCTTTGACAGTCAGGAGGTCGGCGAGCTGCTGGCCATCACCGGCGCAATCAAGGCTGAGGTGCTCGACCGCGAGACGCTGGCGGCAAACTTCATGCTCCGGCTCGCGCGGTATTATCCCGATGCCGTGGAGCAGCGCTATAAGTTCCGCCCGGACCCCGCGTGCAACGGCTTCGAGCTGCTGGAGCAGGCGGCGAAAAAGCGCGGCTTTCTCATCTCCGGCGGGGAGTATGACCTCGAGCGCATGGCGGGCGTTCTGCTCGATGAATACCGCGGCGGCAAGCTCGGCCGCATCACGCTTGAGATGCCGGAGGCGGAAGCATGACGCAGGTCGATTTGTGGACACTGGAGGCAGATCTCTGCACGCCCGACACGCAGCCGCTGTGCGGCGTGGATGAGGCCGGGCGCGGTCCGCTGGCCGGGCCTGTGTGCGCGGCGGCGGTGATGCTGCCGCCGGGACTGGTGATCCCGGGGCTGAACGACTCCAAAAAGCTCTCGGAGAAAAAGCGTGAGGCGCTCTATGACACCATCCGTGCGCAGGCGCTCAGCTACGGCATCGCGTTTGCGACCGTGGAAGAGATCGAGGAATACAACATCCTCGGTGCGACGTTTCTGGCCATGAACCGCGCCATCGTGCAGCTTACGCCGCAGCCGGGACTTGCGCTTATCGACGGCAACCGGAACACCGGCATCACCGTGCCGAGCCGCTGCGTCGTCGGCGGCGACGGCAAGTGCGCCGATATTGCGGCAGCCTCCGTGCTCGCCAAGGTCACGCGTGACCGCTATATGCGCGACATGGCGCAGACCTATCCGCAGTACGGCTTTGAAAAGCACAAGGGCTACGGCACGGCGGCACATTACGCTGCCATCCGGGAATATGGGGCGTGTCCCATCCACCGGCCGTCGTTCCTGAAGAAGATGCACTGATATGGCCGGTGCAGTCAGGGGAACGCGCGGCGCGTGGGGTGAGGATTACGCGGCGGCCTACCTGCGCCGGCACGGGTATCGCATCCTCACGCGCAACTATAGCTGCCGCTTCGGCGAGATCGACATCATCGCCTCCGACCGGCACTATGTCGTGTTCGTGGAGGTGAAGCTGCGCGCGTCCGACCGGTTCGTGCGCGCGGGCGCTTATGTGACACCGGCTAAGCAGGCGCGCATCCGCACGGCGGCGTCGCTCTGGCTGGCGGAGCACGAGACGGAGCTGCAGCCGCGCTTTGATGTGATCGAGATCTACGGCGATGCGGACACGCCGCGCCGCCAGCGCAGGATCAACCAGATAGAAAATGCATTTGAATAATGAGGGATCGGATATGAACTATTTCAGCACAAGAGACCATCAGCACATTGTTTCCGCCGCGCAGGCGATCGCCTGCGGCCTCGCGCCCGACGGCGGCCTGTTCGTTCCGGAGACGCTGCCGGAGGTGTCTGCGCAGCAGCTTCAGGCGCTGTGCGGCATGACATATCAGCAGCGCGCCGTCGAGATCATGCGCCCGTTTTTGAGCGAGTTTTCCGATGACGAGCTCTCGCACTTCACCGCCGCAGCCTACGGCAGCCAGTTTGACGATGCGGCCGTTGCGCCGGTGCGCCGGCTCGATGATACCACCGCGTTTCTCGAGCTCTGGCATGGGCCGACCTGCGCGTTCAAGGACATGGCGCTGCAGATCCTGCCGTATCTGCTCACGGCGAGCCTGAAAAATTGCGGCGAGCAGCGGCAGGTGTGCATCCTCGTCGCCACCTCGGGCGATACCGGCAAGGCGGCCTTGCAGGGCTTTGCCGACGTGCCGGGCACGAAGATCCTCGTGTTCTATCCCTACAGCGGCGTGTCGGAGATCCAGCGCCTGCAGATGGTCACGCAGACCGGCAGCAATGTCGCGGTCAGCGCGGTGCGCGGCAACTTTGACGATGCGCAGACCGGCGTCAAGCAGATCTTCGGCGACAAGGCGTTTGCCGATGCGCTCTCGCAGCGCGGCTGGTTTTTGTCCTCCGCCAACTCCATCAACTGGGGGCGCTTGCTGCCGCAGATCGTCTATTATTTCTCGGCGTACTGCGATGCCGTCAACGGCGGCATGATCGCAATGGGCGACAAGCTCAACTTCGTCGTGCCGACCGGCAACTTCGGCGACATCCTCGCCGGCTGGTATGCAAAGCAGATGGGTCTGCCGGTGGGCAAGCTCGTCTGCGCGTCCAATGCAAACAACGTGCTCACGGATTTCATCCGCACCGGCACGTATGACAAAAACCGTCCGTTTCACACCACGGCTTCCCCGTCGATGGATATCCTCGTGTCGAGCAACCTCGAACGCCTGCTTTATGCCCTCTGCGGCAGCGACACGGAGGTCGCGGGCTATATGCAGCAGCTGCGTGAGCAGGGGAGTTATGCAGTCTCTGACGAACTCAAGGCAAAGATTCAGGCGACGTTTGCCGGCGGTTTCTGCAACGACATCCAGACGCGCGAGAAGATCGGCCGCGCGTGGCGCGACCATCGCTATCTGATCGACACGCACACGGCCGTCGCCTACCACGTGCTCGACGAGTACCGCTGCGAGACCGGAGATGCCGCCCCGGCGGTCGTCGTGTCTACGGCGAGCCCCTTCAAGTTCTGCGATCAGGTGCTGCGCGGCATCGGCGGCACGGCTGACGCCTTCGGCCCGGAGCTGATCCGCCGCCTGACCTGCGAGACACAGATCGATGCGCCCGCGCCGCTGACCGGTCTGGATGCGCGCCCGGTGCGGTTCGGCGGCTGTGTGGATCAGTCGCAGATGCTGCACACGGTGGACGAATTCCTGAAATAACGAAAGAATATGTAACGGACGGGGAGACCCGTCCGTCGGGTCAGAACGCCGCGCTGCCTTTCTTGGTAAAGGTGCTGCAAAACGTCTCATCCTTGCAGGAACAGGTGCCCTGCGTGTTTTTGACCTGAATGTGGTTCGCGTGGCAGCGCTTGCCGTCGGCATTGTAGGCGCAGTTGCTCACATCGCACGCGACATTGTGCTCACAGCAGTCTTTGGTATGGTCGCTCATGATCGTGCCTCCAGATCAGATTCCGGCCTTGCCGGTCAGATCTATTGTGTGCGGCGGGGCGCGAAATATACGGAGGAACGTAAATGGCATTGTATGCGATCGGCGACCTGCATCTGTCATTGGGTGCTGACAAGCCCATGGACGTGTTTGGCGGGCCGTGGGAAAACTATATGGAAAAGATCCGGCTCGGCTTCTCGGCGCTGCATGACGACGATGTCTGCGTGCTCTGCGGAGATCTCGCGTGGGGCATGACGATGGAGCAGGCGCTGCCGGATTTCCAGTTTATCGAGGCTTTGCCCGGGAAAAAGATTTTGCTCAAGGGCAACCACGACTTCTGGTGGAGCACGGCCAAAAAAGCCTACGATTTTTTCGAGGCGCATGATATGCACACCATGGACATCCTGAACAATAACTGCTATTTCTATGGTGACTATGCCATCTGCGGCACGCGCGGCTGGTTTTACGAGGAGGCCAAGGGTGAGGCGCATGACCGCAAGATCATGCTGCGTGAGGTCGGCCGGCTCGAGGCATCGCTCAAGGCGGCGGGGGACAAGACCAAGCTTGTCTTTCTGCACTACCCGCCGAAGTATCTCGGCTATGAGTGCCCGGAGATATTGGCGCTGCTCGATTCCTACCATGTGCCGCTGTGCTGTTACGGGCATATCCACAGCCGCGGCTGCCGCAGCGCCTTTCAGGGGATGTATCATGATACGGAGTTTCGGCTGCTGTCGGCGGACTACATTTCCTTTTGGCCGCGCAGGATTCTCCCGTGAAACAGGTGTTGATTTTGAGATGCGAATCTGTTATAGTATTTAGGCATGTTCTTTCATACCAATTTTTATGTACACAAGATACCCGGCGATAAATGATTAGAGGAGGAAATCCAATGAACATCCAGAACATCGAAAAGAAAGAAAAGAATATGGCGACCTTTGAGGTGAAGGTCCCGGCCGACGTGTTTGATAACGCGGTCAACGAAGTATATAAAAAGAACAAGAGCCAGCTCTATGTGGCCGGCTTCCGCAAGGGCAAGGCGCCGCGCGCCGTCATCGAGGGCATGTACGGCAAGGACGTGTTCTATCCCGAAGCCATCGAGACGCTGGCGCAGGAGGCTTTTGAGGCCGGCCGTGCCGAGTGCGGCTTTGAGTGCGTCGGCGCGCCCAGCCTGCTCGATCAGCAGATCAACGACGACAAGGAGCTCATCTATACCTTTGAGGTCGCCGTCTATCCCGAGGTCGTTCTCGGCCAGTACAAGGGCCTCGAAGTCCCCCAGAATCATGAGACGTTCGACGAGAGCAAGGTCGACGAGGAGATGCGGAATGTCCAGAAGCGCAACGCCCGTCTGATCGACGTTGAGCGCGAGGCGAAGCTGGGCGACCACACCACGATCGATTTTGCCGGCTTCATCGACGGTGAGCAGTTCGACGGCGGCACGGCCGAGAACTATGACATCGAGCTTGGCTCGAACACGTTTGTGCCCGGCTTTGAGGAGCAGATCGTCGGCATGAAGGCCGGCGACGAGCGCGACGTCGTCGTCACCTTCCCCGAGAACTATGTTGCGGAGCTGGCCGGCAAGGAGGCCACCTTCAAGGTCACCGTCAAGAGCGTCAAGGAGCCCGAGCTTCCGGAGCTGGACGACGAGCTGGCGAAGGACATCTCCGACTACGAGACCATCGCCGAGTACCGCGATCACGTCCGTGAGGATCTGGAAAAGCAGTTCAACGAGGCGCAGGAGTCCGATTACGCGACCCGCCTCATGAAGGCTGCCGTTGACAACATGACCGTTGAGATCCCCGAGCCCATGGTTCTGGCCAAGCTCGACGAGCAGCTGCGCAACTACATCTCCACCATGGGTGTCAGCCCCGAGCTCACCCGTGAGCAGGTGCTCGCCTCTATGGGTCTCGACGAGAAGACCTTCCAGGAGATCATGCGCCCGCAGGCCATGTTCGAGATCAGCACCGACCTGCTGCTCGATGCGATCGTCAAGGCCGAGAACATCGAGCTCGACGAGGGCGAACTCGACGAGATGTACCAGAAGATGGCCGACGAGTACAAGATGGAAGTCGACCAGATCAAGCAGTATGTCGACGAGAAGATCATCGTTCTGGATATGAAGCGCCGCAAGGCTGCCCAGCTTATCCGCGACACCGCGGTGGACAAGGAGCCCGAGGCGAAGGAAGAGGCAGCCGAGTAATTCCCCGAAAGCTGTTTGGATTCCGGGCAGAACGGTTATGCTCTCTTGGATAAGCGAAACACCGAAAGGAGCGTACCATGAGTTTAGTACCGTACGTTGTCGAGCAGACCTCCCGCGGGGAGCGCTCGTACGACATTTTTTCCCGCCTGCTCAACGACCGCATCATCATGCTGTCCGAGGAGGTCAATGACACCACCGCCAGCCTGATCGTGGCGCAGCTGCTGTATCTGGAGGCGCAGGATCCCGATAAGGACATCCAGTTTTATATCAACAGCCCCGGCGGCAGTGTGACTGCGGGTCTCGCCATCTATGACACCATGCAGTACATTAAGGCGGATGTTTCCACCATCTGTGTCGGTCTGGCTGCGTCGATGGGAGCGTTTCTGCTCTCGTCCGGCGCGAAGGGCAAGCGTCTGGCGCTGCCGAACTCGGAGATCATGATCCATCAGCCTTCCGGCGGCAGTCAGGGTCAGTGCACGGACATTCAGATCCAGGCACGGCAGATCCTGCGCATCAAGGATCGCCTCAATCACATCCTCGCGGAGAACACCGGCAAGCCGGTCGAGACCATCGCCGAGGACTGCGAGCGCGATAACTTCATGACCGCAGAGGAAGCGCAGGCCTACGGTCTGGTGGACAAGGTCATCTATAAGCGATAATCTGTCAGGGGAGGGAACCGCCGTTCCCTCCCTGTTTCAAATGTAGAAAATGTGAGGTTTTTATGGCCAGAAATGACGAAAAGAAGAGTGTGCGCTGCTCTTTTTGCGGGAAACCGCAGTCGCTGGTAAACCGGCTCGTTGCCGGTAACGGCGTCTATATCTGCGATGAGTGTGTGCGCCTTTGCATGAGCATCATCGACGAGGGCTACGAGCCCGAGAGCGTCTCTACGGCACAGGTCACGCTCCGGCGCGACCAGCTGCCGAAGCCGGCTGAGATGCGCGCGACGCTCGATGACTATATCATCGGCCAGGACCGTGCCAAGGTGGTGCTGTCCGTGGCGGTGTATAACCACTATAAGCGCATCCTGCGCGGCGATCAGGACAGTGACGTCGAGCTGCAAAAGAGCAACGTCCTGCTCATTGGTCCGACCGGCAGCGGTAAGACGCTCTTCGCCCAGACGCTGGCCAAGATGCTCGACGTGCCGTTTGCCATTGCGGATGCGACCACGCTCACCGAGGCCGGCTATGTCGGTGAGGATGTGGAGAACATCCTGCTCAAGCTGCTGCAGGCGGCGGACTTTGACGTCGAGCGTGCGCAGCGCGGCATTATTTATATCGACGAGATCGACAAGATCGCCCGCAAGAGCGAGAACACGTCCATCACGCGCGACGTCTCCGGCGAGGGCGTGCAGCAGGCGCTGCTCAAGCTGCTCGAGGGCACGGTCGCAAACGTTCCGCCGCAGGGCGGACGCAAGCACCCGCAGCAGGAGTTTATTCAGGTCGATACGACGAACATCCTCTTCATCTGCGGCGGCGCGTTTGACGGCGTGGATAAGATCATCGAGCGCCGTATGGACAAAAAGTCCATGGGCTTCGGCGCCGAGATCCAGAGTGCCAAGGAGCGCAATCTGACCGAGATCATGAAGAATGTGCAGCAGCATGATCTGCTGAAGTTCGGCATCATCCCGGAACTGATCGGCCGCATGCCGGTCATCACGGCGCTGGCGAGCCTCAGCCGTGAGGATATGGTGCGCATTCTCAAAGAGCCCAAAAACGCCCTGACCAAGCAGTATCAGGCACTGATGCAGTTTGACGATGTCGAGCTGGAATTTGAGGATGAGGCGCTGGGCAGAATTGCGGATAAGGCGATCGCGATGGAGATCGGCGCGCGCGGCCTGCGCAGCGTCATGGAGGGCGTCATGACGGATCTGATGTATTCCGTGCCGTCCGACCCGACAATCAGCAAGATCACCATCACCGCAGCGTGCGTGGACGGCACCGAGCCGCCGCGCATCGAGCATCGGGAGCAGTGAGCCGGCGCTGACTGCACCCCTGTACCCCTGAGCGAAAGAGGAATCTGAATGGATAACACAACTTCTATGGATCATGTGGAATTTACCGACCGGCGCAGCCTGCCGATGATGGCGCTGCGTGGCCTGACCGTGTTCCCGGGCATGATGCTGACCTTTGAGGTCGAGCGCAGTATGTCCATCGCGGCGCTGAACATGGCCATGAGTGACGATCAGATCATCTATCTGGTGCCGCAGATCGACATTGCGACGGATATCCCCACCCCTGAAGACGTCTATGGCGTGGGCACGGTCTGCCGCATCAAGCAGATGATGAAGCAGCCCGGCAGCAAGACCGTCCGCGTCATGGCCGAGGGCATCGAGCGCGGCCGGACGCTGGCCGTGCGCACCGATATGCCCTGTTTCGTGGCAGAGGTCGAACCGATGCCGGACGTCGCCGAGCGCAAGACCGCGCGGATCGAGGCGCTCATCCGCCACTGCTGCAACCTGTTTGATGCCTATGTGACCGTGTCCGGCAACATGGCGCCGGAGTCGGTCATCACGGTGCTCGGCAGCACGAACGCCGGCTTTGTGTCGAATTTCATCGCGCAGCACGTGTTTCTGCGTCCCGAGCAGAAGCAGGAGCTGCTTGAGCAGACGCGGCCGAGCCGCAGACTTACGCTGCTGTCGAAAATGCTGCTGCATGAGACGAGTGTGCTTGGCCTGCAGCATCAGCTTGAGGAGGCGGCGCAGGATCGGCTCAACCAGACGCAGCAGGAGTATCTGCTGCGCGAGCAGATGAAGATCATTCAGGCAGAGCTCGGTGAGGCGGACGACCCCGACTCAGAGAGCACCGCCTATCGGGAGAAGATCCAGGCGCTGCACCTGCCGGAGGAATCCGAGCAGCGCCTGCTCAAGGAAGTCGACCGACTCAAAAAACAGCCGTTCGGCTCGTCGGAGGCATCCGTCATCCGCAACTATCTGGACATCTGCCTCGAGCTGCCGTGGAACACCCGCACCGAGGAACGGCTCGATGTGCGCGCCGCGCGCAAGGTGCTCGATGATGAGCATTTCGGCCTCGAAAAGGTCAAGGACCGCATCACGGAATATCTGGCCGTGCGCCAGCTCGCGCCCGATGTCAAGGGCGGCGTGCTGTGTCTGGTCGGCCCTCCGGGCACGGGCAAGACGAGCATCGCCATGAGCATTGCCCATGCCACGAACCGCAAGCTCTCGCGCATCTCCCTCGGCGGCGTGCACGATGAGGCGGAGATCCGTGGTCACCGCAAGACGTACGTCGGCGCGATGCCCGGGCGCATCATCAACGGTCTGACCATCGCCGGCAGCATGAACCCCGTCATGGTGCTCGATGAGATCGACAAGCTTGGCAGCGACTACCGCGGAGACCCGTCTTCGGCGCTGCTCGAGGTGCTCGACGCAGAGCAGAACGATCACTTCCGGGATAACTTCATGGAGATCCCGGTCGACCTGTCGGACGTGTTTTTTGTTCTCACGGCAAACACGCTCGACACCATCCCGCGCCCGCTGCTCGACCGTATGGAGGTTATTGAGCTATCGAGCTATACCGATGAGGAAAAGCTCCAGATCGCAAAGCAGCACCTGCTGCCCAAGCAGCGCAAAAAGCACGGTCTCAAGCAGGCACAGCTGCGTGTGAGCGACGACGCCATCCGTGAGATCATCACGCTCTATACGCGGGAGTCCGGCGTGCGTGTGCTCGAACGCAGCCTTGCCGCCGTCTGCCGCAAGACCGCCAAGCGCATCGCGCTCGGTGAGTGCAAGCGCGTGCAGCTGCGCGCCGGCAGCGTGGCCAATTATCTCGGCCCCGCGCGCTACGAGCCGGAGCGTGTCTATGCGCAGGACGAAGTCGGCCTCGTGCGCGGCCTTGCGTGGACGTCCGTCGGCGGGGAAGTGCTCGATGTCGAAGTCGCCGTGCTCGACGGCACGGGCAAGCTCGAGCTGACCGGCAACCTCGGCAATGTCATGAAGGAGTCGGCGCAGGCCGCCGTCACCTATATCCGCAGCCGTGCGCAGCTGCTCGGCATCGACCCGGAGTTTTATAAGAACAAGGATATCCACATCCACTTTCCGGAGGGCGCCGTGCCGAAGGACGGTCCGTCGGCCGGCATCACGATCTGCATCGCGGTCATCTCCGCGCTCACGAACACGCCCGTGCGCCGCGACCTCGCCATGACGGGTGAGATCACGCTGCGCGGCCGTATCCTGCCGATCGGCGGCCTGAAGGAAAAGACGATGGCTGCCATGCGCATCGGCATCACGACGGTCATCATCCCGCGTGAGAACGAAAAGGATCTGGAAGAGATCGACCCGACCGTGCGCAGCGCGCTCAAGTTCGTCACGACCGACCATGTGGATAAGATCCTCGACGTTGCGTTCGGCCGCCGGTTCGCTGCGGCTGTCAAGGCGGCGCATTCCGACGCGCACGCCGATACCGCGAACGTCAATCTGCGCCAGTGAGGTGAGCATATGCCGACCCTGAACCTGAATAAGGCGGAGTTTCTCAAGTCCGCCGTCAGCCCGTCCGGCTTTCTGGCGGCTGACCTGCCGTGCATCGTCTTTGCCGGCAAGTCAAACGTCGGCAAGTCCTCGGTCATCAACCGGCTGCTCAACCGCAAAAATTTTGCCCGCGTCGGCTCGCAGCCCGGTAAGACCGTCCATGTCAATTACTTCTGCATTGACCGCCGTGCGTACTTTGTCGACCTGCCGGGCTACGGCTATGCCAGCGTTGCCAAAACGGAGCGCGACCGCTGGGGTAAGCTCATGGAGGATTTCTTCGCTGACCCTGCGCGCATCACGCTCGGCGTCATGATCGTTGACGCCCGCCACAAACCCACGGCGGATGATGAGACGATGGCCGCGTGGTTTCATTCCACCGGCTGCCCGATGGTCGTCGTGGCCAACAAGTGCGACAAGCTCAAAAAGTCGGAGATCGAGCCGAATCTCGCGCGCATCCGCGAGACCCTGCTGCTGCCGGATGACGCGGTGCTGCTGCCGTTTTCGGCGGAAAAGGGTACAGGCCGCGAGGCACTGCTCGGGGAGATCCTGCGTGCCGTCGGCTGAATCAAAAACGCTGTGCAGAGCGTGCGATTGCGCGCTCTGCACTTGTTTTTTCGCATGGGACTTGCTATAATGCAATTTTGTAGGAATGGGAGGTGCGTGCGTGAACACACTGCAATCGATCTGGAACGGGCTCGACTGGTCATATCTGCTCAATATCGTGCTGTCGGTCGTTCCGGCGCTGCTGTGCATCACGTTTCACGAGGTATCGCACGGCTGGGTCGCGTATCGCCTCGGCGATCCGACGGCGAAGAATGCCGGGCGCCTCACGCTCAACCCGCTCAAACATATCGACATGATGGGTCTGCTGATGATGGTCGTGTTCAAGTTCGGCTGGGCGAAGCCCGTGCCGGTGAACATGATGCGGTTTCGCAGCCCAAAGCGCGGCATGGCGCTTACGGCGCTGGCAGGACCGGTGTCCAATGTGCTGCTTGCGCTGGCGTTTCTGTTTTTATACGGTCTGCTGTACCGGGCGCTGTACTCAGTACAGTTTCTGCTGGACATGATCTGGCTGACGGCGTACATCAGTCTGGCGCTGGCCATTTTCAACATCATCCCGGTCTCGCCGCTCGACGGCTCGAAGGTGCTCTTTGCGCTGCTGCCCGACGCGGCCTATGCAAAGCTCATGCGCTATGAACGCTACGGGATGATCCTGCTGCTCGTGCTGGTCGCGACCGGCGTGCTCGGCAAGCCGCTCACCACGGTGACGGATGCCGCGTTTGACAAACTCTTTGTATTTGCGGAGTGGGGCTATGAACTTATCGGCATCTTCGGCTAAGCCGGGCGATCCAACTTATTTTCTCGAGGGCATCATCCACGACAAGAGCGAGATGGCGGATTTTGAAGGTCCGCTGAGCCTGATCCTGCTGCTGCTGTCGAAGAATAAGATCGAGATCCGCGACATCAAGATCTCGGACATCCTCGATCAGTATCTGGAGTACCTCAACGCCATGGAAAAGCTCGATCTCGAGATCGCGAGCGAGTTTGTGCAGATGGCGTCGTATCTGCTTTATATCAAGACGCGTATGCTCCTCACTGAGGAGAAGGAGGTCACGGAGCTTGAGCAGCTCATTGCCTCGCTCGAGCAGCTCAAGTGCAAGGATACGTATGCGGCGGTCAAGACCGTCACGCCGATGCTCGAGGCCGCGGCGCAGACCGGGCTGCACTATCTGTCGCGCCCGCCGGAGCCGCTGCCGAAGGCGGCGGGGGAGTACCGCTACCGCATCGAGGAAGCCGATCTTCTGCGCGCGCTGCTGTCCGTGTTCACGCGCGGCGGCACGGCGTCGACGGATGCGCTGCAAATGGCGGCGCCCAAGCGCATCATCTACAGTGTGCGCGATAAGTGCCGCACGCTCATTGACGAGCTGCGTGAGCGGGGGAGCATGTCTCTCAATGCGCTCTACGGTCAGTGTGCGAGCCGCAGCGAGATCGTGGCGACCTTTTTGTCCGTGCTCGAGCTGTGCAGCCTCGGCCACCTGATGCTCTCGGAGCAAAACGGCGAGTATGTCGCAAGCTTCACGGGCGGCACGACGGACGATATTCTGGAATCCATTGTTGAGTGAGAGTTTTTATGGAACACGACGAATTGCTTTCGGTCATTGAGGCCATCTTATTTGCAGCGGGCGATCCCGTGCCGGCGTCGCGCATCGCGCTCGTCACCGGCGAGCAGACGCAGACGATCATCTCGGCTGCCAAGGACCTTGCTGCGGCGTATGAGGAAAACCGCTGCGGTATGCGCCTGGTGCAGATGAACGATCTGCTGCAGCTTTGCTCCGCCCCGGAGTATGCCGACTACATCCGACGCACGCTCGAGCAGCGAAAGCCGCCCAGGCTCTCGCAGCCGGCGCTGGAGGTGCTGGCGATCGTGGCATATTTTCAGCCAGTCACGCGCGCATATGTCGATCAGGTGCGCGGCGTGGACAGCGCCTACACGGTCACGACGCTGCTGGAGCGCGGGCTCATTGAGTCCTGCGGCAAGCTCGATGCACCCGGCCGCCCGTCACTGTACCGCACGAGTGCGCTGTTTTTGCGCACCATGGGCATGCAGTCGCTCGACGAGCTGCCTGTGCTTCCGGATCTGTCGTCCGATGAGGGCGCGGAAAAGCTTGAGCAGGCCATCTCGGAGCTGCGCGGCCGCGGAGAACAGATGGAGCTGACCGACACGGAGGAAAAACCGACAGGGGAGTGATGCCGATTGACGGCCCTGTGGATCATCCTGGCGATCGCGCTGGTGCTGACGCTGCTGAATCTGCTGCCGGTCGGCGTGGATGCGGCGTATGCCGAGGGGGCATTTTCCCTCGCGGCGCGCATCGGTCCGGCGCGGCTGCACCTGCTGCCGAAGGCGCCGGATGCAAAGCCCGGGAAGGCAAAAACCAAGAAACCGAAGAAGAAAAAAGCAAAGAAAAAGTCTGCGCCGCCGGATGCGCAGACGCTGTTCAATCTGGCGGAGCTCGGCTTGCAGGCGCTCGATCGTCTGCGGCAGAAGCTGCACGTGCGGCTGCTGCGGCTGGTATTTGTGTCCGGCGCGCCCGACCCGTATGACACGGCGCTGGCGTTCGGCTGTGTCAACGCCGCGCTCGGAGCGCTCACGCCGCTGGCTGAGCGGACGCTGTGCATCGACGAGCGGGACATTCAGACCGGCGTGGATTTTGACGCCGAGCGTCCGCGCATCGACGCACGCATCGTCTGCACGATCCGCATCGGGCAGATCGTCGCCGTCGCGCTGATATTCGGCGCCGGATATCTGAAGCAAAAGCTGCAGGCAAAGAAGGCTCGCGCCGCGCGCTAAGACCGCGCCGGACACGCAGGAAAGGAAGGTCAGCAATGGATAATCAAATCAGCGCAGTCATGACTGCGACTATGAGCAAGATCAAGGAAATGGTGGACACGAACACCGTCGTCGGCGAACCGATCACGACGCCGGACGATATCACGCTCATTCCGCTCTCCCGCGTCAGCTTCGCCTTCGCCAGCGGCGGGTCGGAGTTTCCGATGAAGGAGAACAAAAACGGCGTCGGCTGCGGCAGCGGCGCAGGTGTCAAGGTCGAGCCGATGGGCTTTCTGATCGTGAAGGACGGCAATGTGCGTATGCTCAACGTCATGCCGCCCGCCTCGAACACGTTCGACCGGCTGATCGACATGACCCCGCAGGTCTTTGACCGCATCGACCGGTTCATCGACCAGCGCAAGGCTGACAAAGCATAATCCGCGCTCAGAGCGCCCATAATAAGCACCGCCCGAAACTTCAAAAGGGTGGTGCTTGTTTTGAAACGAACGATATTTGCGCTCCTGTGCGCGCTCGCCATGCTCTTGCCGTGTGCGCCGCGTGCCTATGCCGCCGGGACGGACAATGCGGCACAGGCCGCCATCGTCGTGCATCCCGAGACCGGAACGGTGCTCTATGAAAAGAATGCAGACGCACGCCTCGGCATTGCCAGCACGACGAAGATCATGACGGCGCTCGTCGTGCTCGAGCACTGTGCGCTCGGGGAACCGGTCGAGATCCTGCCGGAATACACGGCGGTCGAGGGCTCGTCGATGTATCTGCGCGCCGGAGAGACGTATACGGTCGAGGAGCTGCTCTACGGCATGATGCTCGTGTCTGGCAATGACGCCGCGCTCGCGCTCGCATGCCACACGGCGGGCTCGGTGCAGGCATTTGCAGACATGATGAACGATAAGGCACGTGCGCTCGGCATGACCGGCAGCGCCTTTGAAAACCCCAACGGGCTTGATGCCGAGGGGCATTATTCCACGGCGCGCGACATGGCGGCGCTCACCTGTGCGGCTATGGCGAACGACACATTTTGTGCCATCGTGGCCACCGAGCGCGCGACTATCGGAGGACAAACGCTCGTCAATCACAACCGGCTGCTGCGCTGCTATGACGGCGCGATCGGCGTCAAGACCGGCTACACGAAGGCGTCCGGACGCACGCTTGTCTCGTGCGCGCAGCGCGGCGCGACGCGCTTTGTCTGCGTGACGCTCTCGGACCCGGACGACTGGAACGACCACACGCGCCTGCTCGATTGGGCGTTTGAAAACTATGCGTATCGCGCCGTCGCCGGAGATACGCCGGTGTATGCCGTTCCGGTGCTTTCCGGCACGGTGCAGGTCTGCGCGGCAACACCGGAGCGGGAGGTCTATCTGCTCCTGCGGCCGGAGGATGCGGTGACGCTCACGGCGGAGCTGCCGCGCTTCGCGTTTGCGCCGGTGGAGCAGGGCGCGCGGGCGGGCACACTGACGGCGAACGGGCCGGATGGCCAAAGTGTCACGGTGCCGCTCTGCTATGCCGATCCTGTGGCGCTTGACCCGAGCGTGAAGGCCACGCCGTTTGCACGGCTCGGCCGCCTGTGGACGCGCGTCAGCCGATATTTTTCCGCTTACTATCCTGAATTTTGAGGTGATGACCATGCAGCAGCGGCTGCAAAAGTGCATTTCTGAGGCGGGCGTTGCATCCCGCCGCGCGGCGGAGACGATGATCTCCGCAGGCCGCGTGACCGTCAACGGCTGCGTTGCACAGCTCGGTGCGCAGGCAGACCCGGAGACCGACGTCATCTGCATTGACGGCCGTCCGCTGCCGTCCAGAGCGCCGAAGCGGTACATAATGCTCAATAAGCCGCGCGGCTATGTCACGACGCTGCACGACGAGCGCGGCCGCAAAACGGTGGCGGATCTCGTGGCCTCGGCGGGGGAGCGGCTGTATCCGGTCGGCCGGCTGGATCTGGATTCCGAGGGGCTGCTCATTTTGACGAATGACGGTGAGATCGCAAACTGCCTCATGCACCCGTCGCACGAGATCACCAAGACCTATGAGGTCGACGTTGCGGGCGGTGATCTTGCAGCTGCAGCAGAGGTCATGCACGCCGTCACAGAGCTGGAGGGCTATCGCGTCCGCCCGGCGGAGGTGACGGTGCTCGCGCCTGACCGCCTGTCCGTCACGATCCATGAGGGGCGCAACCGGCAGGTGCGCCGTCTGTGCGCACTCGCGGGTCTGCGCGTGCTGCGCCTTGTGCGCGTGGCGGAGGGAGAGCTGCGCCTCGGCACACTCGCGCCGCGCCGGTGGCGGGAATTGACCGGCGAGGAGGTCGCCTACCTAAAATCGCACCTTTGAGGCGAGGAAGTTTATGCAAGTTTTTCGCGCAAAAGTTGCAGATGTGACTTGCAAAATACCCGGCATTTGCTTAAAATATAAAAATACGCTGCGGCATAGCAGTAAAAAATGCGTATTTGCAAGGTGAACATATGAAAATGGATATATTGTCTGTTTTGGAACATAAATTCCCCTCCTTTTCGAAGGGGCAGCGGACGATCGCGCAGTTTATTCTCAAGAACTATGATAAGGCGGCCTTCATGACGGCGGCTCGCCTCGGCGAAGTGACCGGCGTGAGTGAGTCGACCGTCGTGCGCTTTGCGGCTGACCTCGGCTACCGGGGCTATCCCGGCATGAAAAAAGCGCTGCAGGAGATCGTGCGCAACCGCCTGACCTCGGTCGAGCGCATCGAGGCGGCTGAGAGCACCATGGACGGGCACGATGTACTCAAAGCGGTGCTGCGTGCCGACATCAATAACCTTCAGGCCACGCTCGATGAGATCGATCAGGATTACTTCAATCAGGCGGTCGATATGATCCTGTCCGCAAAGCACATCTACATCATCGGGATGCGCACGTCCACGACGCTGGCGGATTTTCTGGCGATCTATCTTAAGCTCCTGCTCGACAACGTCACCGTTGTCAAGGAGATCGCCGCGCGCGAGGTCTACGAGCAGCTGCTGCGCATCGGTGAGGGCGACCTCATCATCGGCATCAGCTTCCCGCGCTATTCCAAGCGCACGATCAGCGCTATGAAGTTTGCACGCGACCGCGGTGCACGCTGCCTCGGCCTGACGGACGGCAAGGTCTCGCCGCTCAATGAGATCTCGGACGTCTGCCTGTATACGAAAAGTGAGATGGTCTCGTTTCTGGATTCTCTTGTCGCACCGCTGAGCATGATCAACGCGCTCATCATGGCGGTCAGCGCGCGCGACCGTACGCGCACGTTCGAGACCTTCCGGGAGCTGGAGAACGTCTGGAAAGAATACGAGGTGTATGGAACCGTTGAAAGCTGATGTAGTCGTGATCGGCGGCGGTGCGGCCGGGTCCATGTGTGCGCTCACAGCGGCGCAGCGCGGGCTGAGCGTCGTGCTGCTCGAGCCGAACAAGATGCTCGGCAAGAAGCTGCGCATCACCGGCAAAGGCCGCTGCAATGTGACAAATAACTGCGACATCAAGACCGTGCTTGCAAATATCCCCGGCGACGGACGCTTTCTCTACAGTGCGCTCAACCGTTTTGAGCCGCGCGACACGATGGCGCTGTTTGAATCCCTCGGCGTGCCGCTCAAGACCGAGCGCGGCAACCGCGTGTTTCCGGTCTCCGACCGCTCGCACGACATCGCCAATGCGCTTGAGCGCGCCTATGCGCGGGCGGGCGGGCGCGTTCTGCACGCCGCTGCGACCGATATTCTGACGCGCGACGGCGCAGTTTCCGCCGTCGTGACCACGGAGGGCACGATCGACTGCGATGCAGCCGTTGTTTGCACCGGCGGTATGTCGTACCCGCTCACCGGCTCGACCGGCGACGGCTATCGCTTTGCGCAGCAGTTCGGCCACACGGTCACGCCGCTGCGCGCCTCGCTCGTGCCGCTGGAATCCAATGACCCGTGGTGCGCCGAGATGCAGGGCTTTTCCCTGCGCAACGTGACGCTCACGGTCTATGATGAGCACAATAAGCAGGTCTATTCCGACCTCGGCGAGATGCTCTTCACGCATTTCGGTGTCTCCGGCCCGCTGGTCCTGTCGGCAAGCGCGCATATACGTGACTTCTCGCAGCACAGCTACCGCCTGTCCATCGACCTGAAGCCGGCGCTGGATGAAAAGAAGCTCGACGCGCGCATCCTGCGTGATTTTCAGAAATATGCCAACCGGGACTTTAAGAACGCGCTCTATGATCTTGCGGGTCATGCCATGATCCCGGTGCTCGTGCGCCTGTCCGGTATTCCGGAGGATACGAAGGTCAACACTGTCACGCGCGAACAGCGGCACAAGCTCGTGGAGCTGTTCAAGCACTTCCCGGTCTCCGTGTGCGGTACGCGCCCGATCAGCGAGGCGATCATCACCTCCGGCGGCGTGTCGGTCAAGGAGATCAATCCCCGCACCATGGCATCCAAGCGGATGCCGGGACTGTATTTTGCCGGCGAGGTGCTCGATCTGGACGCCTACACCGGCGGCTATAACCTGCAGATCGCGTGGAGCACCGGCTATGTGGCCGGCAGCGCCGTCTGCACATGACATGGAAAGGAATCAACGCTTTGGATACACACATTACCGTTGCCATTGACGGCCCCTCCGGTGCCGGAAAGAGTACGATCGCCCGCGCGGCCGCGCGCCGCTTTGGCCTGATCTATGTGGACACCGGTGCGATCTACCGCACGGTCGGCCTTGCTGCCGAGCGTGCCGGCGTGAACTGCTCGGATGCCGATGCCATGCAGGCGCTGCTGCCGGCGCTGCGCATCGAGCTCGTGTATGATGCGGCGGGAGAGCAGCGGATGCTGCTCAACGGCGAGGACGTTTCAGATACGATCCGTCTGCCGGAGGTGTCACTGCTGGCCTCGCGCGTGTCGGCGCTGCCGGTCGTGCGCGCGTTCCTGCTTGATATGCAGCGCAGCCTTGCCCGCACGCACAGCGTCGTTATGGACGGGCGCGACATCGGCACGGTCGTTTTGCCGGATGCCGGGCTGAAGATCTTTCTGTCCGCCTCGGCGGAGTGCCGCGCGCAGCGCCGCTGGCGTCAGCTGCAGGAAAAGGGCATTCAGGAGCCGTATGCCGACGTGCTGCGTGAGCTCGAGCAGCGCGACTATGACGATACCCACCGCGCCATTGCGCCGCTCAAGGCAGCGCCGGACGCCGTGCACATCGACACGAGCGAGCTCACGCTTGAGCAGAGCATCGACGCCGTGTGCGCAGCCATCCGCACGCGCTTCGGACTGGAGGCGGACACATGAGAGAGCTGCTCGTCGCCAAGTCTGCCGGTTTTTGCTTCGGCGTCAGCCGCTCGGTCAAAATGGCCGAGGAGATGCTCGCGGCCGAGGCGAACTGCTACAGCCTCGGCGAGCTGATCCATAACGACGACGTTGTGCAGCACCTGCGCTCAGAGGGGCTCACGGTCGCGGACGGACCGGAGCAGATCCCGCAGGGCGCGTCGGTCATCATCCGGTCCCACGGCGTCAGCCGTGCGGAGTTTGAGGCCGTGCAGCGCACGGGCGCGACGGTGTATGACGCGACCTGTCCGAAGGTCAAGCGCATCCACGAGATCGTGGCGGAGGCCTCCGCTGAGGGGCGGCAGCCGGTCATCATCGGAGCCGCCGACCACCCGGAGGTGCGTGCGATCTGCGGCTGGTGCACATCCCCAATTGTGGTCAATGACGCCTCACGGCTCGCCGCGCGTATCGCTGACGGCACCATCGACTGTGCAAAACCGCTGACTGTTGTCATCCAGACGACCCAAACGCAAGAAAAACTGCTGGAATGTCAGAAAATTATAAAAAAAGAGTGTACAAACGCCAAATTGTTTGATACAATATGTGGTGCTACGTTTACACGTCAGACAGAGGCCGCGCAGATGGCCCGCAACTGCGATGCAATGGTCGTTGTCGGCGGCAGCCACAGTGCAAACAGCCGCCATCTCTACGAGATCTGCTGCAGTGCGTGTGCAAACGTGCAATTTATTGAAAACGCAGCGCAGCTTGATACAAGCGCGTTCGTACATGCGGATACGGTCGGCCTGACAGCCGGGGCCTCCGTGCCTGCATGGATCATTAAGGAGGTAAAACAAAAGATGAGCGACGAGATCCTGACTCAAGAAAATCCCATGGAGACTGAAAATTTTGATGAAATGCTGGAGGCATCTCTCAAGCCTATATATAATGGAGAAAAGGTAACCGGTACGGTCGTGGCCATTTCCGCCACCGAGATCAGTGTCGATATCGGCACCAAGTATTCCGGCTTCATCCCGACCAGCGAGTTCACCGACGACGGCATCAAGGTTGAAGATGTCCTGCACGTCGGCGACAGCATTGAGGCGAGTGTTGTGCGCGTCAACGATGTCGAAGGCACTGCGATGCTCTCCAAGAAGCGTCTGGACGCCGTGAAGAACTGGGCCGCCATTGAAGAGGCGCAGGAGAGCGGCGAGATCGTTGAAGGCAAGGTCACCGAGGACAACAAGGGCGGCATCGTTGTGTCCGTCAAGGGCATCCGCGTGTTCGTGCCCGCTTCCCAGTCCGGCCTGCCGAAGGACGCGGCCATGTCCGAGCTCGTCGGCCAGACCGTGCGCCTGAAGATCACCGAGGTCAATCGCGGCCGTAAGCGCGTTGTCGGCTCCATCCGCGCTGTCGCCCAGAAGGAGCGCCGCGAGCGCGCCGAGAAGATCTGGAGCGAGATCGAGGTCGGCAAGCACTATCACGGTGTTGTCAAGTCCCTGACGTCCTACGGTGCGTTCGTTGACATCGGCGGCATTGACGGCATGGTGCACGTCTCCGAGCTGAGCTGGAGCCGCATCAAGCAGCCGTCCGACGTGCTGTCCGTCGGCGACGAGGTCGATGTCTACGTCATCAGCTTTGACGCGGAGAACCACAAGATCTCCCTCGGCTACAAGGACCCCAACGGCAACCCCTGGACCAAGTTCATGTCCACCTTCCAGGTCGGCGACGTGGCGAAGGTCACCATCGTCAAGCTCATGCCCTTTGGCGCGTTTGCCGAGGTGCTGCCCGGCGTTGACGGCCTGATCCACATCTCCCAGATCGCCAACCGCCGCATCGGCAAGCCCGATGAGGTGCTGACCGTCGGCGACATTGTCGATGCGAAGATCACCGCGATCGACGAGGAGAAGCACAAGATCTCCCTGTCCATCCGCGCGCTGACCGCTCCCGAGCCGGCTCCGGTGCGTGAGCGCCCGGCCAAGAAGCCGATGGCTCCCGAGGCCGATGCCCTCGTCTACGAGATCTCTGCTACCGGTGAGGCTACCGGCAACATCCCCGAGATCGACTTCGACGATATCGACGAGTAATTTGATTTGAAAGCATCCCTGCACACGCGTGCAGGGATGCTTTTTTTGCTGCCCGCACCTTGCGCCGGGGCGTGTTTCTGATTATAATAAAACCATAACAACTGTGTATGTACATAACAGCAACAGAAAGAAAGGAGCGATCCTATGGCACTTTACGGGAAGATCAGGGCAAAGCTCGGCGGCAAGCCGTTTTGCACGATGGTCGTACTGGCGGCAGGCTCGTCCAAACGTATGGGGCGCGACAAACTGATGATGGAGGTCGGCGGCATACCGGTGCTCGTGCGCTCGCTGCAGGCGATGCAGGACTGCGCCGCGGTCGACGAGCTGATCGTCGTCACGCGCACGTCGCGCCTCGAGGAGATCGCTGCGCTGCGTGACCGATATGCCCTCACGAAGATGACGAAGGTCGTCGTCGGCGGCATGACGCGCGCAGAGTCTTCGCTGGCCGGTGTGCTGGCTGCGAGCAACCGTGCCACGCTCATCGGCGTCCATGATGCCGCCCGCCCGCTCGTGACGGATGTGATCATCACCGATACGATCAACGCGGCGCAAAAGAGCCGCGCGGCCGCGCCCGGCATCCCGGTGCGCGACACGGTCAAGGTCACGTCCGACGGCATCATTACCGGCACGCCCGCCCGCTCGACGCTCTCTGCCATTCAGACGCCGCAGGTGTTTCAGGCGGATCTCATCAAGGCTGCGCTTACCAACGCCATGCGCAAGCATCTGGCCATCACGGACGACTGCTCGGCAGTTGAGCAGCTGCGCGTGAAGCCCGTCGTGACGCAGGGCTCGGAGGAGAACATCAAGATCACGACGCCGATCGACATCGAGCTTGCCGAGCTCATCCTGAGGAGGCGCGGCAAGGCATGATGCGCATTGGACACGGATATGATGTGCATCGCCTCGTCCGCGGCCGCAGGCTTATCCTCGGCGGCGTCGATATCCCGCACGAGACCGGCCTGCTGGGTCATTCGGATGCCGACGTGCTCACACACGCCGTCATGGATGCGCTGCTCGGTGCGGCCGCCATGGGCGATATCGGTCAGCTTTTCCCGGACAATGACCCCGCATTTGCCGGGGCGGACAGTCTGGCGCTGCTGCGCGAGGTAATGGCGCGCCTGCACGCCGAAGGGTATACGGTTGGCAACTTAGACTGCACGGTGCTCGCACAGGCACCGAAGCTCGCGCCGCACATTGCGCAGATGCGTTGCAATCTGGCCAAGTGTCTGGACGTCGGCACGGACTGTGTCAGCATCAAGGCAACGACCGAGGAGGGACTCGGTTTCACCGGCGCGCGCGAGGGTATCGCGGCGCACGCGGTCGTGCTGCTCGAGAAACAGGCGTAAACGCCGGCGCCGCTCCCGCATAGAATGGTGCATCACCATGTGGGAGGGAGCTCATGATGCAGCGCTATTGTCTGATTCTGTGCCGGTCGCTGACCTATGCGCAGCGGTCGTCGCGGGTGCTTGAGCGCGCGGGCATCACTGCCGTCGTGCGTAAAGCGCCGCTAAGCGTCTCCAAAACCGGATGCACGTATTGCGTCAAACTGAAGGAAACCCAACTGGAACGCGCTCTGCTGCTCCTGGACCGCGCAGCGATCCAGCGGGGAAAAATCTATCGCCTGCTGGAAGACGGTACTTACCAGGAGGTGACGGTATGATCTATCTGGACTCGGCGGCTACGAGCCTGCTCAAGCCGCCGTCGGTGGCACATGCAGCGTCGATGGCCATACGCACGATGGCGAGCCCCGGCCGCGGCGGACACAGCGCTGCCATGCGCGCGGCCGACACGGTCTTTGCCTGTCGGGCGGCGGCCGCGGCGCTCTTTCACGTCCCGGAGCCGGAGCGCGTTGTGTTTACCATGAACGCGACGCACGCGCTCGACATTGCCATTCACTCGCTCGTTTCGCCCGGCGATCCGGTCGTGATCTCCGGCTATGAGCACAACTCCGTCACGCGCCCGTTATATGCCTTGGGCGCGCAGGTGCGCGTTGCGGCGAGCCCGCTGTTCGATCCTGCGGCGGCGGTCGATGCTTTCCGGCGCGCGCTGCCGGGAGCGAGGGCGGCCGTGTGCACGATGGTGTCGAACGTGTTCGGCTATCTGCTGCCGGTGCAAGAGATCGCGGAGCTCTGCGCAGCGGCACGCGTCCCGCTGATCGTGGACGCATCGCAGGCGGCCGGCTGCGTCGCGCTGGACGCGTCCGCACTCGGTGCGGCCTTTGTTGCCATGCCGGGGCACAAGGGCCTGCTTGGACCGCAGGGGACGGGCATTTTGCTGTGCTTCGCGCAGCCGGAGCCGCTGCTGTATGGCGGTACCGGTTCACAAAGTATGCTCCAGACCATGCCGGAACAGCTGCCCGACCGGCTTGAGGCGGGCACGCACAATGTCCCCGGCATCGCGGGCCTGCTGGCGGGTATCCGCTACGTGTCCGCGCAGGGCGTGGACAATATCGCCCGGCGGGAGCGAAGACTTTCGCAGAATCTGAGCGAGCGCCTGCGCAGGGAGACACGGCTGGAAGTGTTTGCATCACCGGATGCGTCCTGTCAGACGGCGGTGCTGTCCGTTCGCTGCCGCGATATGGATTGCGAGACGCTGGCACAGGCGCTTGCGCACAGCGGCATTGCCGTGCGCGCGGGGCTGCACTGTGCGCCGGTCGCGCACCGCACGGCGGGCACGCTTGAGACCGGAACGGTGCGCCTGAGCCTGTCGCCGTTTACGACGGACGCGGACATTGCACACACGGCTCGCGCGTTTCATGACATCCTGCGTACAGGCAAAAGCGGATTTTTGTATTGAAATTCACGGGTTTGTAGGGTATAATATTATAATTCATAAGATTGGCGTTTTGCGCCCGCAAAACGGAAACCAACAGCCGAGGGAATGCTTATGGCACAACTTGCAGCCTTCTGGGCGAAGCTGACGATCCTGGTGTCGACGATGCGGTTTTCGGACATCGTGGATATTCTGATCGTCGCTTATCTGATCTACAATATTATCATGCTCATCCGCAAGACGAATTCGTTCCGCCTTGCGCGCGGTATTCTGCTGATCCTGATTGCGCTTTGGCTCTCGGGCGTGCTGAAGCTGACGATGTTCAACCGCCTTCTGCAAAAGACGGTCGAACTCGGACTCATCGCGCTCGTCATCATCTTCCAGCCGGAGCTGCGCCGCCTGCTTGAGCGCATGGGCAGCAAAACGTTCCCGAGCTTCGGGGCGAAGCCGCTTGAGACGCTTGGCATGGATAACGTCATCTCGCAGACGATCGCCGCGTGCACGCAGCTGTCATCGACCAAGACCGGCGCACTCATCGTCTTTGAGCGTGGCGTGACGCTCGATGAGCAGATGCGCAGCGGCACGACCGTCAATTCCGATGTGACGGCGGAGCTGCTCAAGAATATTTTCTATCCCAAAGCGCCGCTGCATGACGGTGCAGTCGTGATCCGTGACGGCCGCATTGCGGCGGCAGGGTGTGTCCTGCCGCTGACGAGCAACACGAATCTCAGCCCCGATCTCGGCACGCGTCACCGTGCGGGCATCGGCATGAGCGAACATTCGGACGCTGTGGTCGTGATCGTCTCCGAGGAGACCGGGGGCATCTCCATCGCTGTGGACGGCATGCTCAAGCGCCGCCTCTCCACAGAGACGTTTGAGGCGATCCTGCGCAGTGAGCTTCTGCCCGAGGAGGAGCAGCAGCGCAGGCACTGGGACGTTTTTGTCGATTTCGTGAAGAAACTCAATCCGCTTCGCCGGGAGAACCGCTATGACAAAAAAGACGACAATCAACAAAATCATCAGCAGTAAGGCGTTTTGGATCATCATTTCGCTGCTGGGCTCGTTCCTGCTGTGGATGTATATCATGTCCACGGAGGAGACGACGATCGAAAAGACGTTTTCCAATGTCAAGGTCGTGTATCAGGGCGCGGATGATCTGCGCGCCGCGCGCGGCCTGATCGTGACGGATGCCGATGCCGACAGCGTGACCGTGCGTCTCAAGGGCACGCGGCGTGTGCTCGGAAATCTCAGCTCTGCGGATCTGTCTGCGGTCATTGACGTGTCCGGCATTTCGCAGGCGCGCGAGATGCAGGTGAGCTATTCGCTGCAGTATCCGACCAATGTCGACAAGAGCAGCATCACGGTCCTGAGCAAGTCGCCAGAGACCATCAGTTTTTCCGTCGTGCAGGAGGCGAACAAGACGCTGGAAGTCAAGGGCGTCTTTACCGGCAGCGTTAAGGAGGGCTATACGGCCGAGCCCATCAAGGTGGAGCCGTCGTCCATCACGCTCTACGGCCCGCAGGAGGAGCTCGATGAGGTGGACAGCATCTGTGTGTATGTCACACGCACGGATCTGGATAAGTCCATCGCACCGACCAACTGCCCCTATGTCCTGCTCGATAAGGACGGCAATAAGCTCAAGCCCAAGGAGATCTCCGGCAACTATGACACGGTCAGCGTGTCGATGCCGGTGCTGATGAATAAGGAGCTGCCGCTCAAGGTTTCGCTTGTAGGCGGCGCCGGAGCGACGGAGGAAAACTGCGTCGTCGATATCGAGCCGAAGAGCATTCAGGTCGCCGGTGACACGGATGTGCTCGGCAAGCTCAATCAGATCGTCGTTGCGACGATCGATCTGTCCGGCTTTGCTACGTCGTATGAGAAGACGGTCACGATCCCGCTGGAAAATGACCTGCGCAACCTTAGCGGCGTTACGGAGGCGACGGTGCGCGTCTCTGTCCGAGGCCTGGCGACGGAGAAGATCACGGCGACGAATATCACGACGACCGGCACGACCCGCAGTGTTGAGATCATGACGACGTCGCTGGCTGTGACTGTCCGCGCGCCGGAGGATGTGATCTCGCAGATCACAGCGGAGAACGTGCGCGTGGTCGTGGATCTGACCAATTACAAGGCCACGAGCGGCACGGTCGCCGTTCCGGCGAAGATCTATGTGGACGGCTTCTCCAACGCCGGTGCGGTCGGAGAGTATGTCGTGAATGTGCGGTTTACAGGAGGATGATACGATGACGCAGAATGCTGTGGTGACCAAACTGATCAGCCGCCATGTGGCGGAGGTGGAGGTGGAGCGCGGCACGGCCTGCGGCGGCACGTGTGAATCGTGTGAGGCGTGCGTGTTCCAGAGCCGCATCCGGGCCGAGGCGCTCAATAAGGTCTCGGCGCTGCCGGGTCAGAAGGTCGTCATTGAGAGCAAGACGTCGGACGTGCTCGGTGCGGCTGCGCTGCTGTATCTGGTGCCGTTTGTGCTCCTGTTTCTGGGTTATGCCATCGGCAGCGCGCTCGGCTGGGGTGAGGGCGGCTGCGTGCTGATCGGTTTTGCGTTTTTCGCGCTCGGCGTGGCGTGCAATGTTGTATACCAGCGCCGCAAGAAAGCGAGCCCCATTACATTTGAGATCATTCAGGTCCTGGAGACTTGAGATAAGAAGGGTAAGAGCAAATGATTAGAAGTATGACCGGCTATGGCGGCGCGAAGGGCACCGTCGAGGGACTGAGCGTTACGGTCGAGCTCAAGAGCGTCAACAACCGCTACTTGGATATTGCCGTGCGCATGCCGCGCAACTTCCTCTTCGCCGAGGACGCGGTCAAATCCACCATCCAGCAGCACGTCAGCCGCGGCAAGCTGGACGTGTTCGTCACGATCGACTCCTCGCAGGCGGAGGACACCGTCCTGCGTGTGAACGAGCCGCTGCTGCGCGCTTATATTGACACGCTCAACGCGCTCGCCGTGCGCTATGATCTGAAAAACGACATGTCGCTCATGTCGCTCATGCGTTTTCCGGACATCCTGTCCGTGGAAAAGGCGGAGGCGGATCAGGATAAGATCCGTTCCGGCCTGATCGAGCTGACGCAGCAGGCACTGGCGGATTATGACCAGATGCGCGAGCGTGAGGGCGAAAAGCTCCGTGCGGACGTGGCCGAGAAGCTCGCGCGCATCGAGTCGCTCGTCGCGCAGGTCGAAACGGCCGCTCCCGAGACGGCTGCCGCCTATGAGGCGCGCCTGCGCCAGAAGCTCGAGGCGGTGCTCGCCGCGACCGATATCGACGAGTCGCGCATCATCGCCGAGGCCGCCATTTTTGCCGACCATGTCGCCGTCGATGAGGAGACGGTGCGCCTGCGCAGCCACATTGCCCAGCTGCGCCAGATGCTTGAGAGCGGTTCCCCGGTCGGCCGCAAGGCGGACTTCCTGATTCAGGAGTTCAACCGCGAGGCGAATACCATCGGCTCCAAGTGCCAGAATGCGGACATCGCAAAGGTGGTCGTGGATCTCAAGTCCGAGATCGAGAAGATCCGTGAGCAGATCCAGAACATCGAGTAAGGAGCGGCGACTTGAAACTCATCAACATCGGATACGGAAACTATGTTTCCTCGGAGCGGCTGCTGGCTGTCGTCAGTCCGGATTCCGCCCCCATCAAGCGCATCGTGCAGGACAGCCGGGAGATCGGCATGCTCATCGATGCAACCTACGGCCGAAAAACGCAGGCCGTCCTCATCATGGATACCGGCCACGCCGTGCTCTCGGCGCTGCCGCCGGATGCGGTGCAGGCCCGTGTTGAGGCCACAGATACGGAAACCGGAGGAGATATGATATGAACCACCAGACAGGGAAGCTGATCCTGATCTCCGGCCCCTCGGGCACTGGAAAGAGCACGGTCATCTCGCGCCTGATGCGCTTGCGCGATGACGTGTGCTTTTCCGTCTCTGCCACGACGCGCGCCCCGCGCCCCGGCGAGGTCGACGGAGCGGACTACTTCTTCGTTACACGCACGACGTTTGACGCTATGGTCGCGTCGGATGAGCTGCTTGAGCATGCCGAATATGTCGGCAATTGCTACGGTACGCCGAAGAGCTATGTCGAGCGGCGCTGCGCTGAGGGTGTGCATGTCCTGCTGGATATCGACGTGCAGGGTGTGCACCAGATCAGCGAGAAGCGGCCGGACGCGATCCGCGTTTTTATGATGCCGCCGTCCTTTGCGGAGCTTGAGCGCCGCCTGCGCGGCCGCCATACGGACGACGAGCAGAAGATCTGCGAGCGGCTGGCACAGGCGCGGCGTGAATGCGCGCTGGCGTATACCTATGATTACGTTGTTATCAACGACGATCCCGACGTTGCAGCCAAGGAGCTCGACGCCATCATCACGGCAGAGTGCTGCCGCTATCCCGATCGGAAAAACTATTTTACAGAGGTGCTTGAAAAATGATGCTGTATCCCCCCATGAGCGTTCTGGCCGAAAAGGCCGGCAGCCGCTATCTTCTGGTGAACCTGGTCGCGCGCCGCGCGCGCAACATTGCCGCCGCCGCACAGGCCGCCGGCGAGCCGCTGGATACCAAGCCGGTGTCCATGGCGATCGACGAGGTGTATGACGGCCGCCTTCAGGTCGTGCACAAGGAATAATCCTTCAGGCGGGCACTACCCGCCTGATTTTTTCGGAGAGGAGGCGCGCAGATGCTGCAGATCCCGGTCGCAAAGGTCGCCGTTTTGGCTGCAACGTTTGCGTTTGACCGACCGTATACGTATAAGATCCCGCAGCCGCTGACGGATACGCTCCGCCTCGGCTGCCGCGTCATGGTGCCGTTTTCGCGCGGCAACCGCCCGTGTGAGGGCATGGTGCTCGCGCTCGATCAGGCACAGGACGATCCGAAGCTCAAGCCCATCACGCGCCAGCTTGACCCTGAGCCCATTCTCTCACCGGAGCTGATCCGGCTCGCCATCTGGATGCATGACCGCTTTTTCTGCACCATCTACGATGCGCTGCACGCGATCCTGCCTGCCGGTGTCTGGTATCGCGTCAGTACGGTCTATTGTGCCGCGCCGGAGCTGGATACCGATGCGGCGCTTGCACTGTGCGGCCGCTCCAAGCAGCGGCGGCTGGCGCTCGAGACCGTGCTTGCGCATGGTGGGCGCTGCCCGTTGGAGACGCTGCAGACGGCGTTTGGCGACAAAGATCCCGCGAGCACGCTGCACTGGCTTGTGGAGCAAAAGCTCCTGACCGTCGAGGGGGCGGAAAAGCGCGTCGTGCGTGACAAGCAGCTCGAGTATGCGAGCCTTGCCGTCTCGCTCGAGGAGGCGCAGGAGGAGATCCGCCGCCGCAGACGCGCGCCGCATCAGGTCGCAATTCTGGAGCTGCTGTGTACGATCGGACGCGCCTCGGCAGACGAGGTGTGTCAGTTTACCGGCGCACCGAAGACGTCTATGAAGGCGCTCGTGCAGCAGGAGCTCGTGCACATCGACACCGAGCCCTATTTCCGCCGCCCGACGCATTATACCGGGCAGCCTAAGCCCATCCCTGCGCTCACGGCGGCGCAGGCAGAGGTGTTTTCCGGTCTGCAGGCGCTGCTGCACTCGCCGGATGCACAGGCGGCGCTGCTGTTCGGCGTGACCGGCAGCGGCAAGACGCTTGTGTACCTGCATCTGATCGCGCAGACGCTTGCAGCGGGGCAGGGGGCGATTTTGCTCGTGCCCGAGATCTCGCTGACGCCGCAGATGATCGAGGCATTTTCTGCGTATTTCGGTGATGCGGTCGCTGTCCTGCACAGCGGCCTTCCGCTCTCGGAGCGTTATGATGAGTGGAAGCGCATCCGCGCCGGCCTTGCGCGCGTCGTCGTCGGCACGCGCAGCGCCGTCTTTGCGCCTATGGAGAATCTCGGCCTGCTCATTATCGACGAGGAGCAGGAGGATACCTACAAATCCGAGAGCACGCCGCGCTATCACGCGCGCGACGTGGCAAAATTTCGCTGTGCGCAGCATCGCGCGCTGCTGCTGCTCGGCTCGGCGACGCCGGACGTTGTCAGCCGCTATTACGCCGAGACCGGCCGCTATCACTATTTCACACTGCCGGATCGCTTCAACGCGCGCAAGCTGCCCGATGTCATCCTTGCCGACATGAAGCAGGAGCTGCGCAACGGGAATTCCGGCTCGATCAGCTCCGTGCTCTATGCCGAGCTGGAGGAAAACCTCCGCCGCGGTGAACAGAGCATTCTGTTTCTCAACCGGCGCGGTGCGAGTAAGCTCGTCACCTGTGCCGAGTGCGGCGCGACGTATTCGTGTCCGAACTGCAGCGTCAGTCTGACGTACCATCAGGGTAACCAGATGCTCATCTGCCACCACTGCGGCTACCGGCAGCGCGTCGACGACCGGTGTCCGGTCTGCGGCGGGGAGCTGCGCTTTCTCGGCGACGGGACGGAGCGCATCGAGGCAGACGTGCACGCTCTTTTTCCCGGCGTGGAAACGCTGCGCATGGATGCCGATGCCATCGCCATGGCCGGCACGCATGAGGCGCTGCTGCAGCGGTTCGCGCGAGAGCGTATCCCCATCATGATCGGTACGCAGATGATCACGAAGGGGCTGAATTTTGAAAATGTCACGCTCGTCGGCGTGCTCAATGCCGACCAGAGCCTGTATGTCGGCGACTACCGCGCCAATGAGCGCACATTTTCGCTCATCACGCAGGTTGTCGGCCGCAGCGGACGCGGCGATGCGCCCGGCCGCGCCGTGATCCAGACATTCACACCCGCAAACGAGACCATCCGTCAGGCCGCGCGGCAGGATTACGATGCGTTTTACCGCTCGGAGATCGCGCTGCGGCAGCTCAACGGCACGCCGCCGTTCAGCGAAGTGCTGGCCGTCACGGTCTCCGGTGCGCAGGAGAATGCGGTCGTGCGCTGCTGCGCCTATATCCGCGATTACTTCCGGCAGACCGTCGGTGAACGCGCGGAGGTGCTCGGACCGGCACCGCTGCCGGTCGTGCGTATGAATAACCGCTACCGTTACCGCGTCACGCTCTACTGCAGTCAGAGCAAGGCGGTGCGCCGCGCGGCGGCGAATATCGTCATGTACTGCAACACTGAAAAATCATTCCGCGATGTCACCGTCTTTGCCGATGACAACCCGCTGGACTAAGGAGAGGTATACAATGGCTACAAGAATGATCCTGAAAAACGGCGACCCCCAGCTGCGCAAGCACTGCCACGAGGTCAAGGATTTCAATCCCCGTCTGCACACGCTGCTCGACGATATGCGCCAGACGTTGGCGGAGTCCAACGGCGTCGGCCTCGCCGCGCCGCAGGTCGGCGTGCTGCGCCGCGCCGTCATTGTGCTGGAAACGAACGTCCCTGATGAAAAGGACGAGTATATGATCGAGCTCATCAACCCCGTCATCGTCGAAACGGCCGGCGAGCAGGTCGGTGCTGAGGGCTGCCTGAGCGTGCCGGATGAGTACGGTATCGTTGCGCGCCCGGACTATGTGAAGGTGCGCGCGCAGGATCGCCACGGCGAATGGTTTGAGGTCGAGGGGCACGGTCTGACGGCGCGTGCATTCTGCCATGAGCTCGATCACCTTGACGGTATTCTGTTCATTGACAAGGCCACGCGGATGCTCGCTCCCGAGGAGCTGGAGCAGCAGACGAAGAGGTGAGGCGCATGCGCATCGTTTTCATGGGCACGCCGGATTTTGCGGCTGTGTCCCTGCAGCGCCTGCTGGATGCCCACTTTGACGTGGTCGGTGTGTTCACACAGCCGGACAAGCCCAAAAACCGCGGCATGAAGCTCCAGCCGAGCCCGGTCAAGGAGATTGCGCTGGCAAACGGCCTGCCGGTCTTTCAGCCGGAAAAGATGCGTGACGGCACGGCGCTGGCAGCGCTGCAAAGCCTGCAGCCGGACATTCTCGTTGTCGTGGCCTACGGCCGCATCCTGCCGGACGAGCTGCTTGCCGCTGCGCCCCTCGGTGCAATCAATGTGCATGGCTCGCTGCTGCCGAAGTATCGCGGCGCTGCGCCCATCCAGTGGGCGGTGCTCAACGGTGATGCGGTGACCGGCGTGTCGACGATGTACCTCGACCGCGAGATGGACACCGGTGATGTGATTTACACCGAGCAGACGCCGGTCGGCGAATTTGAGACCGCCGGTGAGCTCTTTGACCGGCTGGCCGTCATGGGCGCGGATCTGCTCGTGCGCACGCTGCGGGATATTGACGCGGGCGCTGCCCCGCGCACCCCGCAGGATCACAGCGCGGCGACGTATACCCGCCCGCTTACGCGCGACGATTCGCCCATTGACTGGGATCAGAGCCCGCGCACGATCATCAAGCACATCTGCGGCCTCGAGCCGTGGCCGGTCGCTACGGCGGAGCTTGGCGGGCAGACGTTTAAGATCCACGCCGCCGATTATTCTGACCGCACGACACATAAAGCCCCCGGAATGATCGTGGCAGCCGGTAAGGACGGTGTCACCGTCGCCTGTGCCGATGGGCAGACGGTGCGCATCACGCAGCTGCAGGCGCCGGGCAAAAAGCGCATGTCCGCAGCCGACTACCTGCTTGGGCACACGCTGCCCGTTGAGGGCTGAGCATGGCTATGACTGCACGGGAAGCGGCATGGTCCGCGCTGCAGCGCTGGCGCAAAAACGGCGCATGGTCGGATGCCGCGCTCAACATTGTGCTGCAGAATGCGCAGCTTTCGCCGCGTGACGCTGCACTCGCAGCGCGCATCTGCTACGGGACGCTGCAAAATCTGACGCTGCTGGATCATTACCTTGCGGCGTACTGCACGACGCCGCTGCAAAAACTCGAGCCGAAGGTGCTTGACCTGCTGCGGCTGTCGGCGTATCAGATCGTATTGCTGGATAAAGTGCCGCCGCGCGCGGCTGTGAACGAGGCGGTCGCGCTCTGCCGTAAGCGCGGCTGTGCGCGCGCAGCAGGACTGGTCAATGCGGTCTTGCGCCGCGTGGCGGAGCACCGTGACGCGCTGCCGGAGATCCCGGGGGCGGGCACGGCAGACTATCTCTCCGTGCGCACCAGCCATCCGCAATGGCTGGCGCAGATGCTCATCGACGCACACGGTTATGACTTTGCCGAGCGCGCGCTTATGGCAAACAACGCCGACGCGCCTGCCTGTCTGCAGGTGAACACCCTGAAAACAACACCCGATGCCCTGGCTGCGTCTCTGCGCGCCGATGGTATCGAGACGCAGCCGCACCCGTGGCTGCCGGACGCATTGCTGTGCCGCGGCGGAAACCTTGCAGCTGCACGCGCCTTTGCCGACGGCTGGTTTTATGTGCAGGACGCGGCCGCGCACTGCGCAGCGCTTGCCGCCGGTGTCCGTCCGGGGATGCGCGTGCTCGATGCCTGCGCCGCACCGGGCGGCAAAAGCTTCGCTGCCGCGGTGCAGATGCGCGATCAGGGATGTATGATTTCCTGCGATATACACGAAAATAAATGGAAGCGTATCCGCGTCGGTGCCGATCGGCTGGGACTGTCGTGCATCTCGACGCGCACGATGGATGCCCGCCGTCCGGATGCCGATCTGGTCGGCACGATGGACGTCGTGCTGGCAGACGTTCCGTGCTCTGGGCTCGGTGTGATCCGCAAGAAACCGGAGATCCGCTTCAAAGACCCGGCGGCGCTCTCGCAGCTGCCGGCTATCCAGCGCGGCATTCTGGAGGGACTCGCACCGTGCGTGCGTCCCGGCGGTGTGCTGGTGTATTCTACGTGCACGGTGCTCGCGCGCGAGAACGAGGACGTGGTGCGGGATTTTCTGCGCACGCATCCGGAGTTTGCACCGGAAGCGTTTTTGCTGCCGCTCCCGGCGGCGGATACGGCGGGCGGAATGTTTACCTTCTGGCCGCAGGAACATGAAACGGACGGATTTTTTGTCTGTAAGCTGAGGAGACACGAATGAGAGACATCAAAGCCATGCTCCCCGAAGAGATCGCGGCGGCGCTCGCCGAAATGGGGCAGCCGAAATACCGTGCCAAGCAGATCTTCCAGTGGCTTGCGCGCGGTGCGTCGTCGTTTGACGAGATGACGAACCTGTCCAAAGACTTGCGTGCTGCGCTCGCGGAGCAGTTTTACATCTCCAGGCTTGAGATGCTGCGCAAGCAGGTGTCCGCCATTGACGGCACGATCAAGTACCTCTGGCAGCTCGATGACGGCAACGCCGTCGAGACGGTCGTCATGCACTATAAGCACGGCAACACCATCTGCATTTCCTCGCAGGTCGGCTGCCGGCAGGGGTGCGCGTTCTGCGCGTCCACGATCGGCGGTCTGATCCGCAGCCTTGAGCCCTCGGAGATGCTCGATGAGGTGCTTTACTCCGAGCGAGAATCAGGATGCAAGATCTCGAATATCGTCCTCATGGGCATCGGCGAGCCGCTTGATAATTTCGATAACGTGATGCGCTTTCTTGAACTGGTGAATCACCCCGATGGAGAGAATATCGGTATGCGGCACATCTCACTGTCCACGTGCGGACTTATCGAGCGCTTCGATGATCTGGCGGCGCGCGACCTGCAGCTCACGCTCTCGGTCTCGCTCCACGCTCCGGATGACGAGACCCGCTCGAAGATCATGCCGGCCAACCGCGGCCGCGGTGTTCAGGCGCTCATCGACGCCTGCGCCAGATATTATCAGGCGACCGGTCGGCGCATTTCCTTCGAATATGCGATGATCGACGGCGTGAACGACACGCCCGAGCACGCGCGGCTGCTGGCAAAGCACGCGCGGCGCGTCTGCGCGCATGTGAACCTCATCCCGCTCAACCATGTGGAGGAGCGTGCGTTCCGGCCGTCCACGCCGGAGCACCTCAAGGCATTCATACGCATTTTGGAGCAGGCCGGCGTGAACGTGACCGTGCGCCGCAAGCTCGGCAGCGATGTGGACGCGTCCTGCGGCCAGCTGCGCAAGAAGGTCGCGGATCACCGCGCCTGAAGGGGGAGAGCCCATGCAATGCTTTGCAAAGTCGGACAGGGGTGCTGTCCGCAAGGAGAATCAGGACCGTGCCGCCGGTGCGCGCATCCGGCGCAAGGGCTGCGTTGTCGGCGTCGTCTGCGACGGTATGGGCGGCGCTGCCGGCGGGAAGCTTGCGAGCGAGCTTGCCGCGTCGACCTTTCTGGCGCAGTTTCGCCGGGAGATGATGGCAGGCAGTGCGGTCGAGCCTGCGATGCGCGCAGCCTGCGACGCTGCCAATCAGGCGGTCTATGGCCGTGCCTGTGCCGATCCCGAGCTGCGCGGCATGGGTACGACGATCGTCGCCGCCTGCGTGCGGCACGGACGGCTCACGGTGCTGCACGTCGGTGACAGCCGCGCGTATCTGGTCGGCCTGCGCCGTATGCAGCAGATCACGACGGATCACTCGCTTGTGCAGGAGCTGATCGCGAGCGGACAGGTGCTGCCGGAGCAGGCACATCGCCACCCGCGCCGCAATGTGATCACGCGCGCTGTCGGCGTCGGGGCCAAGGTCGAGCCTGACTGCCGCAGCATGCCGTTTCCGCTGGGCGCGCGGCTGCTACTGTGCACGGACGGACTGTCCAACACGCTCACGGATGTGCAGATGCATGATTTCTGCCGCAGTTCCAGAGATGCAAAGCAGATCTGCTGCCGCCTGATCGCGGCGGCGCTCTCGCGCGGTGCGCGCGACAATGTGACCGCGCTGGTTCTTTTCCGCTAAGCGCGGCAACGGGGGGAACACTATGGAACAATCAATGAATCGTTATATCGGCCAGATGCTGGACGATCGCTACGAGATCCTGGAGGTCATCGGCAGCGGCGGCATGTCGGTCGTTTATAAGGCCATGTGCCATAAGCTGCACCGCTATGTCGCCGTTAAGATCCTGCGTGATGAGATGGCGGAGGATGCCGAGCTGAAAAACCGCTTTCAGGCGGAGGCTCACGCCGTCGCCATGCTCTCGCAGCCGAACATCGTCTCGGTGTATGACGTGGGGCACAGCGGCGACACGGAGTATATCGTCATGGAGCTCATCGAGGGCGTGACGCTCAAGCAGCGCCTCGCGGAGCGCGGCGTGTTCAGCGCGCAGGAGGCGCTGAGCTATGCCACGCAGATCGCAAAAGCGCTCCAGCACGCGCATGCGCACGGCATCGTTCACCGCGACATCAAGCCGCAGAACATCATGATCACGAATGACGACATGGTCAAGGTGGCGGATTTCGGTATCGCCGCGCTGGAAAATATCCGCGAGGAGCGCAGCGGACAGGCCATCGGCTCGGTGCACTATATTGCGCCCGAGCAGGCGAAGGGGCTCAATGCCGACGCGCGCAGCGACCTGTATTCGCTCGGCGTCGTGCTCTATGAGATGACGACCGGTCACCTGCCGTATGACGCCGACACTCCGGAGGAGATCGCACTCAAGCACATCGCCGGCAGCGCCAAGCCGCCGCGGGAGTGGAACAGTGACATCCCCGAGGAGCTTGAACGCATCACGCTCAAGGCGATGGAGCCCGACCTGCGCAAGCGCTATCAGTCGGCGGGGGAGCTGCTCAAAGCACTCAACGCCTGCAAAAAGCACCTCAATCAGCAGCGTCCGCTTGCCGAGCGGCGCAAGGAGAACGCGGAGAAAAAAGAGTCCTTCTTCAGCGTGGGGCATGATCTCACAGAAGAAGAGTATCAGCGGCGGCGCAAGCGCGCCAAGCGCGTGAGCTATTTCACGGGCATTTTCTCAGTCGGTGTGTTTGCTGTCTTGCTGTTCGTGTTCCTGTGGAACTTCTGGCTCGAGGATCTGTTCCGTACGGCGGAGCGCGTGGATGTGCCGAATTTCACCGGGAAATCCTACGAGGCAGTCGTCAACGACAAGCAGTATTCCGACTATCGCTTTACCGTCGTGTATACCGTTGACCCCGAGGTGCCGGACGGCGTTATCATTGCCCAGGACCCGGAAGCCGGAAAGAGCCGCATGCGCGTGCCGGAGGGCATCAGCGTGCAGCTCACCGTCAGCACCGGTGTTGTCATGGCGGAAGTTCCGTATGTGGTCAATGAGGACTATGAGGCGGCGACGGAGATGCTCGAAAAAGCCGGCTTTACCGTCACGACGGAGTTTCAGGCCTCCAAGGATGTGACGGCGAAGTATGTCATCCGCTCAGAGCCTGCTCCGGGCGAAAAGACGGCAGTCGGTACGAGCGTGAAGCTCATCGTCAGCGGCGGACCGACGCTGCGGGATGTCACGGTGCCCGACCTGTTTACGCTTACGGAGTCGGCCGCGATCGCGCACATCGAGAGCAGCGGCCTCTGCTACGGCGGCACGTACAGAGAGGCGAATGACGCGAAGCAGGGCACGGTCTTCAAGCAGAGCGCACCGGCCAACACAAAGCTTACGGAGTACAGCAAGGTCTATATCTGGGTCTCCGACGGGCCGGAAAAACCGTAACAGACAAAGGAGCACATTGCTTATGGTGCAGGGTGTCATCATCAAGGCGCTCAGCGGCTTTTACTATGTGGCCGCCGGCGATCAGATCGTGGAGTGCAAGGCGCGCGGCCGCTTCCGGTATGACGGGTGCAGCCCGCTGGTCGGCGACCGGGTGCAGCTGAGCTTCGATGCGCACGGCAAGGGACGCATTGAAGCGGTGGAGCAGCGGCGCAACGCGTTCATCCGTCCGGCGGTGGCGAATATCGACCAGCTCATCATGATCGGCGCGAACGTCAATCCGATCACCGATCCGTTCCTGATCGACCGCGTGGTCGCTATCGCGGAAAACGCGGGCTGCGAGCCGGTCGTCTGCCTCAATAAGTGCGACCTTGACCCGGCGGAGCACCTCTATGACATCTACCGCTCCATCGGTTTTCGCGTTCTGCGCACGAGCGCCGCGACCGGCCTCGGCTTGGATGCGCTGCGCGATGCGCTGCGCGGGAAGACCAGTGCCTTCACCGGCAACTCCGGCGTCGGCAAATCGAGTCTGCTCAATGCGCTCGACACATCCTTCGGCATTGCGACCGGCGCCGTCAGCGAGCGGCTCGGCCGCGGCAAGCATACGACGCGCCATGTCGAGCTCTATGCGCTCGGCGAGGACACGTTTGTCGCCGACACGCCGGGCTTCGCGTCCTTTGAGGTGGATATGGTCGACCCCATCTCGTGCGAGAATCTGCAGTATGCATTCCGGGAATTCCGGCCATATATCGGCAAGTGCCGCTTTCGTGACTGCGCGCATCTGAAAGAGCCAGGCTGTGCAGTGCTCGCCGCCGTGGAGGCGGGCGAGATCGCGCCCGAGCGCCACGAGAGCTATGCGCGCCTGTATGCGCTCTCGGCACAGGTCTGTGATTGGGAAAAGAAAAAATAACGCACAAATGTACCGCCCTCCGCATATCCTGTAGGGATAACCTGCAAGCGGAGGGCGGTGCTTTATGTTTCGACGGCGGGGGATCTGCTTCTGGATCGGCGTTGCGTGCATGGTCACCGGGGTGCTCATCATTCTGGCGCTCGTGCTGCCGGCGGGAATCTGGTGGTTTGCGCTCGGCGGTGCGCTCATTGCGGCCGGTGTGTGGCTGCTGCGGTGCTGATGGCGGCATAACCGCCGTGTGCCCGGCATAAGGATGTACAAAAAACGATAAGGAGCACATCTTTATGGAACTACAACTGGGCAAGCAGGAGCACAGAATGTATACGCGGGTCTTTGACCGCACCGAGGAGGAGACGTGCAGCGTGGACGCCGTCGTGCCAGACGCGCTCGGCGATCTCAGCGCACTCGTGGTCACGGAGGGGACGTTCTGCCTTTGGAATCTCGCGTTTTCGGACAAGAGCGCACAGATCGAGGGCTGCATTGCGGCGGATGTCGTCTATGCCGAGGAAAGCGGCGCGCTGCGCAGCTTCCCCGTGGAGCTGCCGGTCAAGGTGCATATGAGCGGTGAGACACTCGCAGAGGACGCACGCCCGTGGCTGCGCTGCACGCTCGCTGCGCTGGATGCACGCGCGGTCAATTCCCGCAAGGTGCGTGTGACGGCGCGGCTGAGTCTGTGCCTGCGCGCCTACCGGGAGACGGAGCTCGCGCTCACGGAGCGGATCGAGAGTGAAGGCGGTGCCGTATTCACACATTCAGAACCGTTGTGCGTGCACGTGCCAGTGGCCGTGGAGGAACAGACGTTCACGGCAACGCAAATGCACCGTTTTGCCGCCGGACAGCCGGAAACGGACCGCCTGCTGTGCCATGCGGAGGCCGTGCTGCTCGACGAGGTGCACATCGCCGACGGGCGCGCGGTCGTGCAGGGGCGCGTGCGCGCATCGGTCAGCTATTTGCAGCAGGGGCAATCTTGTCCGGTCGCTGAGACGTTCGAGACGCCGTTTTCGCAGCTGCTCGACTGTCCGGCGGATGCCGAGCCATGCATGGTGCAGGCAAGTGTCAGCCTGACAGCGGCCTATCTGAACGTGAGCACCGCGGCCGACGGTGCGACGCTGGAGGCGGAATACCATCTGGTCGCGCAGACGGTATGCTTTGGTGAGCTTACAGCTGAGTGCGTGACGGACGCCTATTGCAATACCGCTCAGCTGCAGCTCGAATGGGAGACGATCCCGGCCGGAACGGTGCAGCAGGCAGAGCCGCTGCATCTTGCTGCTGAGGGCGTGATCGCGTGCGATGCCGCCGCGCTGACGGTGCGCGCGCAGCGAGCTGAGCTCTGCGGCGCTGCGTCCGATGGCTGCGATGTGCTTGTGCGTTTGCTCGTGACGGACGCCGAGCAGCACGTTTCCTGCTTGGAGAAGCGGCTGCACCTGCCGCTGGAGACAGGCGGCACGCGGGGAGAGCTGCTGTATGCGCTTCCGGAAACGCCGACGGTTACCGCAACGGCAGACGGTTTTCAGTTGCGTGCAGCGGTCACGGTCAGTGTGGCGCGGTTTTGTCCGTCTGAGTTCCGGCAGGTCACCGGCGTGACGGTGCAGGAACGCGTCTGCCCGTATGCAGCCGTGCCGTCGCTGACGATCGTTCGTTGGAATGGGGAAGACCTGTGGCAGCTTTCGAAGCGTTACTGCTCCAGTGAGCGCTGCATCCGCGAGACGAATGGCCTATTGGATGACGACGTACCGGTCGAACTGCCGCAATATCTCCTGATTCCCAAAACAGAGGCGTAGTTTTCGCGCAAAAATGCGGATTTTCCTTGCCACGCGGCTCTGTTTGTGTTAAAATGTTCAAAGCATTTTAGCAAGAGGAGTTGTAACTATGTCCGGACATTCCAAGTGGCATAACATACAGAAAACCAAAGGCGCGCAGGATGCCAAGCGTGCGCAGGCGTTCACGAAGATCGCCCGCGAGATGATCGTGGCCGTCAAAGAGGGCGGCAGCGGCGACCCCAATAACAATTCCCGCCTCGCAGCTGTCATTGCAAAGGCGAAGGCCGCCAACATGCCGAACGATAATATTAAGCGCACGATCGATAAGGCGCTCGGCTCCGGCAACACCGATAACTACGAGTCCATCACCTATGAAGGCTATGGCCCGTCTGGTGTCGCCATCATCGTCGAAACGATGACCGACAACCGCAACCGCACCGCCTCCGAGGTGCGCCATTACTTTGATAAGTACGGCGGAAACATGGGCGCGACCGGCTGCGTGTCGTGGTCGTTTGACAAAAAGGGCGTCATCGTCATCAACGATGAGGATCAGGAGCTCGAGGAAGACAAGGTCATGGAGGATGCGCTCGAAGCCGGTGCGGCCGACTTTGCGCCCGACGAGGGCGTCTACACGGTCTACACCGATCCCGATGATGTGGCTTCGGTGGCCGAGGCGCTCACGAATGACGGCTATGAGCTGCTGAGCGCGCAGGCGGAGATGGTGCCGCAGAACACCATCAAGCTTACCGACGAGGGCGATATCAAAAACCTCCAGAAGATGCTCGATATGTTCGAGGACAATGACGACGTCCAGAACGTGTGGCACAACTGGGAAGAGTAAACTGCCTGTGAAACGCATGCGTTTCCGGACACAAAACAGCATATTTGACGGATAACATGGCGCTTTGCAGCTTCAAACGTCGTTTCCTGCGGGAAAACACGGCGTCAGCTGCGACATACATGGCCACCTCTGTTGTGACATACATGAGGAGGACATGGGTATGAAGATGCAAAATGCTGTCGAAGAGTATCTGGTTGAGATTGAGGTTCGCAAGTATACCCCGAAGACGATTCGGAGTTACCGGTGTAACCTCAATCTCTTTTTGCGTTTTTGCGCAGAGAAATTGCACGTCGAGACTGTCGAGGCGCTCACGCCTGCAGTTGTGCGGCAGTTTTCACGCTGCATGAGCGAGGCAGGGCGCAAGGGCACCTATATCAATGGCGTGCTCAAATCGATCAAATCGTTCATTCAGTATTGTTATGAGGAAGGATACGGCGGCTTTGATACGCGCAAGACGTTCAAGTGGTGCAAGGAGGAGAAGCCGGTCATTACCGCGTTTTCTCCGGAGCAGGTGCGGATAATGCTGCAAGGCTGCCGTGGGCATGATTATCTCTCGCTGCGCGACTATGCGATCCTGACATTGCTCTTTGAGACCGGAATTCGCTGCTGGGAGCTGTGCTGCATCCGTGAGGAAGACATTCACGACGATTTTATCATCATCAACGGCAAAAACCATAAGCAGCGCGTGGTGCCGATTACGCCTGTTCTGAAAAAGGCGATGCTCAGATATGAGAGCGGTAAAGAGAAATACTTTATGCTTCGCCCGCATGATGCGTTTTATTTCCTGTCGTTCCATGGCAGGCAGTTGACGGACGGAGCTGTGGAGTATGTTCTTCGCAAGCGCGGAGCGGGGATAGAAGGTGTTCGCGTGTCACCGCATACATGCCGACATTTTTTCGCGCAGCAGCAGGTGAAAATGGGAACGGATCTCTATACGATCAGTCGTTTGCTGGGGCATGAGAATATCGGGATCACGCAGACTTACCTGAACAGCCTACGCGACCAGGAAGTGATTGAGATTGCCAAGCAGAAAAGCGTGCTGATGAATATGCGATAAACCGCGGCGCCTTCTTTTTTGAAGAGAAGGCGCCGCGGTATTATATTTGTTGCAACTTGCTGTTATCACGTTGGCGATTTCTATTCGGACAATGCGCTTTGGCCTTGGATTGGGGATATCATCCGCAATTTGTAGCTCTGCCGGGTGTAGGTGGTGTATGGGGAAAATGTTTCGTTCAGCCGCTCATTTATCTCTCAGACGAGCGTTACGAGCATACACCGCCCTACATCTTTTGCCCAAACATGGCACAGCTATATGCGGCGCGTCCGAAGTTGAGACACTCAAAGATAAAACTAAGTCCGAATTGCTTGCATACGACGCGGGAGCATTCTGCAAGAGGACAACTCATATTGAAAAGTTCACGCTTGCGTGATATAACGTTTTTGTGTATGATTGGAAGCATACACGGAGGTATGATATGGCTGTTAGTTATAAAAGGCTGTTCCATCTGCTAATTGAGAGGGACATGACTACAACAAAGCTTCAGCAGCAAGCCGGATTTTCATCCAATATCGTTCTCCGGATGAAGCGAAACGGCTATGTATCCTTAGAAACAATCGAAAGCATCTGCTGCACACTGAATTGTGGTGTGGACGATATCTTGGAATTTGTGCCGGAGGAAAGAGACAATGACTGATACAGAATTGAACTAATTGAAGGATGGCCTCTGGCACTTTGCAGATATGCTCCGTGCGGTGCACACTTGGCTGCCAACAAATACGGTCAGCCGATTCTCGGACTGATTTTTCTGCGCTACGCAGATATTTTGTATAAGCAGCACAAGGACGAAATTGAAGCTAGGTACAATAAACTCAAAGGTACCCGTATGGAAAAATCCATGAAAGAGATTGCTATTGAGGTCTGTGGCTTCTATCTGCCGCCGGAGGCATATTATGATGAAATCAACGATGCTCCCGATGATGCAAACAGAGCTACCCTTGTAAAAAAGGCTATGTCGATGTACAGGAATATCTCTGCGTTGGCAGAGACACAGTTCTTGCTTGGATTGCTAAACAAATATGTCTGCGCACAAGTTTGGTAAAATGCGGGTGTTCAAGCCACCTGAGGTAGATGAGTGTATTTGGCGGAACGGCCGATAAGAAAGCATGAACTGTCGGTTAAGACCATTTTATGGGGCAGCGAATTTGATGTGATAATAGTGACTCACTGCAGCATTACTACAGTGTGAAAGGAAACGAAGAAATATGGACAATCAGGTGCATAATCAAATAGTTAGTTTTATATGGGGTATCGCAGACGACTGCCTGCGTGATGTTTATGTGCGCGGCAAGTACCGCGATGTGATCCTGCCGATGACGGTCATCCGGCGTTTGGATGCTCTTTTGGAGGATAGCAAAGAGGCTGTCCTGGATATGAAGAAAAAGTTGGATGCGGCAGGTATCGATAACCAGTGGCCTGCGCTGTGCAATGTGGCGGGACAGGCTTTTTGCAATGCATCACCGTTCCGTCTGCGTGACCTTACCAGCCGTGCGAAAAAGCAGACTTTGGAAACGGACTTTGAAGCATATCTTGACGGTTTCTCTCCGAATGTGCAGGAGATTCTGGAGAAGTTCAAGTTCCGCAATCAGATTGACACCATGATCGAGGCAGACATCCTCGGCGCAGTCATTGAAAAATTTATATCGTCGGACATTAACCTCAGTCCGAACCCGGTGTATAAGGACGAAGAAAAGACCATTCTCAAGCATCCGGGGCTGGACAACCACGGTATGGGTACGATTTTCGAGGAACTGATCCGTAAGTTCAACGAGGAGAACAACGAGGAAGCCGGCGAACACTGGACGCCCCGTGATGTTGTTGAGCTGATGGCAGACCTTATCTTTATGCCGATTGCGGATCAAATCAAGGACGCTACTTACTCCTGCTATGACGGAGCCTGCGGAACGGGCGGTATGCTCACCGTTGCGCAGGATCGGCTTGTAACACTGGCAGCACGGCGCGGCAAAAATGTTTCTATCCACCTTTTTGGGCAGGAGATCAACCCGGAAACCTATGCCATCTGTAAGGCAGATATGTTACTCAAGGGTGACGGCGACCAGGCAGAACATATCAGTTACGGCTCAACGCTGTCCTTGGACGGCAACGCCACCCGGCAGTTTGACTTCATGCTCTCAAATCCGCCTTATGGCAAGAGCTGGAAAACCGATGCAGAAAAGATGGGTGGCAAGAAGGAAATCCTCGACAGCCGTTTCAATGCTTATCTGGACGGCGGTGAGCAGCTTACAATGATCCCGCGCACGAGCGACGGTCAGCTTCTCTTCCTGCTGAACAATGTAGCGAAGATGAAGAAAGATACGCCCCTCGGCAGTCGCATTGCGGAGGTACATAACGGCTCGTCCATCTTCACAGGCGATGCGGGAAGCGGCGAAAGCAACGCCCGCCGTTATATGATCGAGAACGATCTGGTGGAAGCCATTATCGCCGTGCCGGAGAATATGTTTTACAACACGGGCATCGGCACATTTATTTGGGTGCTTTCCAATAAGAAGGAGGATCGCCGCAAGGGTAAAATTCAGCTTATCGACGCAACGGCGATGAAATCGGCGCTGCGCAAGAACATGGGCAAGAAAAACTGCGAATTCACGTCGGATATTCGTAAGGAAATCGTCCGCATCTTCCTCGACATGGAAGAGAGCGACGTCAGCATGGTTTTCAATAATGATGAGTTCGCCTATTGGAATGTGACGGTGGAACGCCCGCTCCGTCTGCGCATATACCCCGACCGCACGATTCCTGCCGACCTGTTCAAAAAGGCGGATGAATACGAAACCGTAACTTCCGCCATTGCAAAGGCTGCCGAAACTGCGCCGTTGGATAACTGGACGGCATTTGCCAAAGCAACCAAGCTGAAAGCCGCCGCGTTGAAAAAGGTGCGCCCATTTATCACCAAGAAAGACCCGGCCGCGCAGCCAATCGAGGGCGAGCCGGATGTTGACCTGCGCGACACGGAGAACATCCCCTTCACCTATGAGGGCGGCATTGATGCATTTATGAAAAACGAGGTGCTGACCTACGCATCGGACGCATGGGTGGACGAAAAGAAAATACAGATTGGCTATGAAATCAGCTTTACGAAGTATTTCTACAAGCCCGTTGAACTGCGCCCCATGGATGAAATTTTGAAAAGTCTAAACGACTTGGAGCAGGAAGCCGACGGATTGTTGGCGGGTATCATGGAGGGTGTGCAATGAGCGGATATGCGGAATATCGTGAAGTAAATCTTCCGTGGTTGAAAGCTGTTCCGGCTCATTGGGAGATACGAAGAAACAAAAATATATTCACAGAGCAGAAAGAGATTGTTGGCGAAAGGTCAGCAGATTACACACTACTCTCATTGACACTTAATGGTATTATTCCCCGTGACATGGATGGAGGGGGTAAATTCCCTGAGTCATTTGACAAATACAAAATCGTAAAAAACGGGGATATGGTATTTTGCCTTTTTGATATTGACGAAACGCCACGCACAGTTGGTCTGTCTGGTTACAATGGAATGCTTACTGGCGCATACACAATTATGCGCGTTAGCAACATTAACGCCCGATTCATCTATTATTACTATCTTGCCTTAGACAATGGTAAGATGCTAAGACCACTGTATACTGGGCTTAGAAAAACAATAAACATTAACACATTCCAAAGCACAAAAGTTCCTGTTCCGCCCCGTGAGGAGCAGGATCAGATCGTGCGCTTTCTGGATTGGAAGGTTTCAAACATCAATAAGCTGATCAATATCAAGAAAAACATGATAGCATTGCTGGAGAATCGGAAGAAGTCTATTATCAATGGCGTTCTTGCAGGTGGAGCATCCAACGCTGTATGTAAGGAAAGCGTAATAGAGGGGTTATTGACCATACCGACAACATGGGATGAACGGCCATTAAAATTCTATGCTTCAAGTAATGATGAGTCGTTAAGCTCAAAAACACCCAGTAACTATAAGTTCAACTATATAGATATAAGCACGACTGGATTTAGAAAATTAAAAAAAGAGCCTGTTTTCACAACTTTTGAAGAAGCTCCTTCTCGTGCTAGACGAATTGTACGCGAAGGCGACACTATTCTGTCAACTGTACGAACTTACCTAAAAGCAATCCTGTACATTGACAACACCAAGGACGGAAATGTTGTATCTACGGGCTTCGCAGTTCTCCGCCCCAAAGATGGAGTATATCCGCCCTTGCTAAGTTATGCTTTAAGTTGTGACTACTTCATCAATGCTGTTATTCGAAATTCTGTTGGAGTTTCATATCCTGCAATTAATGATAAAAAGCTTTTGTCATTAAAGCTCGCTTTGCCGAAATCGTATGACGAGCAGGTAAAGGTATACGAACAAATTATGGCACTTACCGAGTCTACGGATATTACAATAAAATATCTTCAAGATATGGTGAATGGCTTGCAAGACTTAAAAAACCGCCTTGTCGCTGACACCGTCACCGGCAAGATCGATGTTCGCAGCATTGAGATCCCCGAATACGAATTTGTGGATGAAGATAACGATAATGTAGATGAAAATTTGGAACAAGGTGCGGACGAGCCTCCTGAGGAGGAATAAGTATGATAGAGATAAAAGAATGGACTTGGAAGACCATTCCCAAAAAAGAGATGACTGCAAAAACAATAACCTGTCCATACTGCGGCGTGCGGGTACAGGCGGGTTCTACCACCAGAATTGTCGATACAGCTACCGGTGCCATTAAATATCAAATTCACAAATGCCCGGAGTGCTTCATGCCGGTCATCATTGGTCTTGACGGAAAAATCATTCCGCAGTCACAGCTGCTGCCCTATGAAGATGTGCGCTTTCTACCGCCCAATGTAGAAAAGCTGTATAACGAATGCAGAAAGTGCTTTCTAAATGAGTGTTATCACTCGGTTATAATGGTTTCACGAACATTGTTAATGTATATTGCGGTTGACAAGGGCGCTGATGTGGGAAAACGCTTCGTCGAATACATAGATTTTTTGGAAGTGAATGGATATATCGGTAGCCAAAACAAAGCATGGGTCGATAAAATAAGAAAGATCGGAAACAAATATACACACGAAATGGGAATGGCAACCCAAGAAGATGCCGATAAGGTTATTGTATTTATAAAACAGCTATTGGGCAACTTATATGAGATGCCTCATTTAGCAGAAGAGGAGGAAGCGTAATGCCGACCAATACCAAGGAAAGCGGATTCGAAGCTCTCATTGTAAACTGGCTTGTTGAGCACAACGGATATGAAGAAGGCTCCAACACCGACTACAACAAAGAATACGCCATTGATGAGACTCGGCTTTTTCGGTTCCTGCGGGATACGCAACCGGAGCAATTAGAGAAGCTGGGCATCCGGAAAAGTCACCAAAAATACGCACAGTTTCTCAACCGTTTACAGGGCGAGATTTCTAAGCGCGGCATAGTTGATGTGCTGCGAAATGGCATCAAAGTATACCCCGCCGACCTGATCATGTTTTACCTGACCCCCTCTGAGGGCAACGCAAAAGCTAAAGAGCTGTTCCAAAAGAATATTTTCAGCGTCACACGACAACTCCGCTATTCACAGGATGCAGCCAAACTGGCATTGGATCTGTGCGTATTTATCAATGGCCTCCCGGTTATTACATTTGAGCTCAAGAATCAGATCACAAAGCAAAATGTTGATGATGCCGTTCAGCAGTACAAGGATGACCGTGATTCTAGAGAGATGCTGTTCCAGTTCAAACGCTGCATGGTGCATTTTGCCGTAGACGATGCCCGTATCAAGTTCTGCACGAAACTTGCCGGACAAGACAGCTGGTTTCTGCCCTTTGACAAGGGATACAATGATGGAGCAGGTAACCCGCCGAATCCAGACGGCCTTATGACCGATTATCTTTGGAAGGATATTCTCACCAAGGAAAAACTGACGCTGATCATAGAGAACTATGCGCAAGTTGTCGTTGAGGTGGATGAGGATACCAAAAAGAAAAAGGAAAAGCAGATTTTTCCCCGTTACCACCAGCTCGATGTTGTAACGAAGCTACTTGCCGATGTGAAGGCAAACGGTGTCGGAAAAAAGTATCTCATTCAGCACAGCGCAGGCAGCGGAAAATCCAACTCTATCGCTTGGCTTGCTCACCAGCTCATCGGGCTGGAACAGGACGGTCGCCCGATGCTGGACTCCGTTATCGTAGTCACTGACCGCCGTATCCTTGATAAGCAAATTCGGGATACGATCAAGCAGTTTATGCAGGTCGGCAGCACGGTTGCATGGGCGGAGCACTCCGGCGATCTCACGAAAGCCATTACAGATGGAAAGCGTATTATCGTGACCACGATTGAGAAGTTCCCGTACATCGTTCCACAGATTGGAGCAGAACACAAGGATAACCATTTCGCCATTATCATCGATGAGGCTCATTCCGGACAGAGCGGAAGAAACTCTGCGCAGATGAACCTTGCACTTTCAGGGCTTGCTTCTGATGACGAGATGGATAACGAGGATAAGATCAACGCCATGATGGAAGGGCGTAAACTGCTGAACAATGCCAGCTACTTTGCGTTTACCGCAACCCCGAAGAATAAAACGCTGGAAACCTTCGGCGTTCCGTATCAGGACGGCGACGATATTAAGCATAGACCTTTTCATGTTTATACGATGAAACAGGCGATCCAGGAAGGATTCATTCTGGATGTACTGCAATACTATACGCCTATCGACAGCTTCTATAAACTGATGAAGACCGTCGAGGACGACCCGATGTTCGATAAGAAGCGGGCGCAGAAGAAGCTGCGCAGCTTTGTAGAAAGCGACAGCTATACCATAGCCAAGAAAGCAGCTATGATGGTAGACCACTTCCACGAACAGGTCATTGCCAAAGGAAAAATCGGCGGGCAGGCTCGTGCTATGGTCGTGACCTCCAGCATTCCCCGCTGTATTGAGTATTACTACGCTATCAATAAATGCCTTGCGGATAGGCACAGTCCATATAAAACGATTATCGCCTTTTCCGGTGAGAACAAGTATCAAGGTCAGGAACCGCCGCTGACATCGGCAGGGCTGAACGGCTTCCCGGATGCAAAAATACCGAAAGAGTTCAAAAAAGACCCGTATCGTATTCTCATTGTTGCAGATATGTTCCAGACGGGCTTTGATGAGCCGCTGCTCCACACTATGTATGTGGACAAGGTGCTTTATGACATCAAGGCAGTACAGACGCTCTCTCGTTTGAACCGCTGCTGCCCGAAGAAGTACGATACCTTCGTCTTGGATTTTGCAAACAAGCCGGAGATGATTCAGGAATCATTTTCGCGATATTACCGTACCACGATTCTGTCCGGCGAAACCGATCCGAACAAGCTATACGACCTTGTTGCAACAATGGAGGAATACCAGGTGTTCTCCAACGAAGATGTCGAGCGGCTTGTCAATTTGTACCTGGATGGAGCGGATCGCGACAAACTTGATCCCGCATTAGATGCCTGTACTGCCGTTTACAAGCAGCTTGACACGGATGATCAGATCAAATTTAAGAGCGCAGCAAAGGCGTTCGTGCGTACCTATGGCTTTCTCGGAGCGATTTTGCCGTATGGTAATGCAGACTGGGAACGGTTATCCATATTTCTTAATTTGCTGATACCAAAGCTGCCGTCTCCGCGAGAGGACGATCTTTCGCAGGGGATTCTTGAAACGATTGACCTCGAAAGTTACCGCAACGAGGCGCGTGAGGTCATGTCCATTCGTCTGGAAGATGCCGATACGGAGGTGGCTCCCGTACCGGCGGGAAAGGTCGGGCACATCGTTGAACCGGAAATGGATTTGTTGTCTGTCATTCTCTCCAATTTCAATGATATGTTTGGTAACATCAACTGGAATGATGCGGATAATGTGCGGCGGCAGATTCTTGAGATACCGGCCATGGTGTCTAAGGACGAAAAATATCAGAATGCCATGAAAAACTCTGATGAGCAGAGTGCGCGCTTGGAAAGCGAACGTGCTCTGCAGCAGGTTATCTTTTCGATTATGGCAGACAATATGGAGCTGTTCAAGCAGTTTCAGGACAATCCATCATTTAAGAAATGGTTGTCCGACCTTGTATTTAATTTGACCTACAACAAGGACGGAAAGCCTTATGAAGCGCCCAACTCAAATATAGCTTCAAAAGAGAACTAATATTATATACGGCAGATTGGAGGACTGAAAGAATGAGTGAGTCTATTTCTTCAACAATAAAATAGTAATTGAATGAGACTCAAAAGCTAATTATTTCAGAATATATATTAATAACGAAAACGCAGCCCCGGTATGGGGCTGCGTTAGTTTTTATTCATGACTGAGAACAACATCGGGGAAATCCCGAGTGGCGCGTTCATTTGCCTCTTCTATCAGACGGTCGATGTAGCGGTTTAATTTTTTAGAGGCGTGAAACTGGTACAATTCGCAGTCATCTCTATTACTAACTACGCCGTCGATAACGCAACAGAGCAGTTCCTCATCATCCATTTCGTGTATCTTCTGACAGCGCTCATCATCACCCCACTTGCGGAGGACAAGATATTGGATGGTTCTTTCCGTTAGCACGCGATCCTCGGGGTTCGCAAATACGAACGCGCAGTCCTCGTCAAGATCATCACTGTCGTTGGCGCTTTCCGTGTGTTGTTCGTAGATAAGCTGCAGTAGCTGCTGACAGAAGGCGGCCTCTTGCGCATTAGTCAAACCACTGACCAATTCCGAGAATTCACGGCTGGCGACCAGCTTCGATGCAGTATGCAAGTTCTTAGCTCTTGCTTTCTCGCACATTGCTTCACCGTCACATATGAAATGATCCAGACCGATGTGCAGCCGCTCGACGGCTTCTTCTGACAGACCGGTATATTCGACCGCTGCTTTCGCACCGGCATCCGGGCTTTTGGTGTCACTGAGTCCAAGCAAGTAGTCGGTCGATACGCCGAAGTACTGTGCAATGTCCGCGAGCTTGATGATGTCTGGCACACTCTCGCCGGTTTGCCAGTTGGAAATTGTCTGCCTTGTCGTGTGAAAGATCGCACCCCATTGCGACAGCGCTTTCTCCTCTTGTGCGCACAACTGCAGGAATCGAGAAGAAAATGCGTGCGCTTTGTCCAATTTGATTCCCTGTCTGCCCATAATGCACCTCGCAATGTAAATTTCGTTAACTGATTCGCTCCGCAGTGTTGACAATATTTGCGTCTCGTGAGATAACGATATCACACGACGACTCCGGAGTCAAGTGTACGGAATTATTGAGAAGGTTTGAGATGAAACCGGAAAACAAGATCATGACGCAAAACACAAAGGAGGATGCCTATGACAGATGAACACACACAGATGCATGAAAACGACTCTCTGATTGAGAGCTTTATCCCCACAGATTTTACGGACGTAGGGCAGGGAACCGTGCTCTATGAGGCTTACCATCACAAGCTGCGCTATTGTGAGGGCGTGGGATGGATCGCATATAACGGCGGCGTATGGGAACCGTCTGAAACGGCGGCACATAGCTATTCCCAGCGCTTAACGGATCTGCAGATGCAGGAAGCAAAGACCATGGGGCTGAACAATATTGGCATGTTTGGACAGCCTGCATCGATGTCGCAGACCTATATGGAGTATGCCGTGATGCGACGCTCGTCGGCTAAAATTGCGGCTGCGCTGAGAGAGGCCAAGCCGAAGCTCAGTATCCGGGCTGCGATGCTGGATGGAGATCCGCTCATTTTGAATACGCCTGACGGAGAGATCCATTTGGATACGGGAGAAATGTCTCCGCACGAGCCGGAGCATTTTATTACGCACATGACGAGCTGTGCACCTTCTGACGATGGGGCGGTTATCTGGGACACGTTTTTGCACCAGATTGCCTGTAATGACGAAACGCTCGTGGCGTTCCTCAAGCAGATTGCGGGCATGGCCGCGATCGGTAAGGTCTATGAAGAGCGGCTCGTGATCGCGCTCGGGAGCGGCGGCAATGGCAAGAGCACATTTTTTAACGCCATTCAGGATGTGATGGGAGATTACGCTTGCACGATCCGCTCGGAGCTTCTGGTCGCAAGCAATGACAGCGGTAAGAAATTTGAGCTGGCGAGGCTGCGCGGAAAGCGCCTGGCCATTGCAGAGGAATTGGAAGAGGGAAGACAGCTGGATACTGCGGAGGTAAAGCATTTGTGCAGTATCGGAGACATCAACGCGCAGTTTAAGGGGAAGGACGTTTTCACCTTCAAACCATCTCACTCCATCGTGCTGTGTACGAACCACATGCCGTCGGTAAAGGTCATGGACAGCGGTACTTGGGATCGCCTGATTGTAGTGCCGTTTCGCGGCAGATTCCGAAGCCAGGAGAACGAGATTAAAAACTATGGCAATTACCTCGTGCGAGCCTGCGGCGGCGCGATCCTGAGCTGGATCATTGATGGTGCCCGCGAATATATCCGTAATGACTATAAGCTAGACATTCCGGAGTGCATCATCAGCGCGACGGAGCAGTATCAGCAGGAAAATGACTGGCTCACGGATTTTTTCAACGAGTGGGTCGCTCTGGATAAAAATGAGGACACATATGGCAGCGATATTTATGGGGCGTATACGTCCTTCTGCAGTGAGCACGGTGAGCGGATGCTTCCCATGTCCTCCGTGCTTCCGCTGGTTGCAACGAAGGCAGGTGCAACGAAGAAGCGCACAAAAAAGGGCAATGTGTATCAGGGCTTGAGAATTATCAGCGAGTTCGAGCGGGCTGCATCCTAAAAGGAATGGCGGTGTATGGTGGTGTAGGCATATTTCTCTCGCAGTTAAAAACGGATATAAATGTAAACTAGCAATTTGCCATACACTGTTATACACCGCTTCACTGTATCCACCGCTGCGCGGCGGGGCCTGTCTTGCAGCGCAGTACGTGCTACGCCCGTTCTGCTCGCTTGAATTTTGCCTGCTCGCTGCGCTCGTCAGCCAAAATTCGCCGAAAAACACAATCGTATGAATAGCACAATCGCAAACAAGTGTGCTTGACATGGATATCTAGCGATTTTTTCGCGGAAATCAATCGTCATTGCTCGGGTCAGTGCACGCGTCAGTCACCTACATGCAGCGCTGAAAAAACAGCCGCTCACGCTGGTTTTAACTGCCCCCGATGAATACCGTTTGCAATTCTTGGCTCGATATGCTATTATAATAGTGTCCAGTTCTACTGTGACATACATCTGCATAACAGAGGAATGTGCCTCTGACAAATGTGCTGAAATTGCAGCTTTTTTCTCCAGAAGATGCTCGACATGTTCGAGGACAATGACGACGTCCAGAACGTGTGGCACAACTGGGAAGAGTAAGCACCCGTTTCTGTTTTATCAGCTTTATCAGCGATCGTGATGGAGAGATTTTAGTATCTCTCCATCCTTTTTTTCTCTCTGGGCGAATCCTACGCAGTGGTGAAATGCGGCTGCATTTCACCCGCTTTTTACACGGTTTTGGTGTCGGTCTTGACCGGGATGTGCTATGCTGTCCCCAAAACATCGAGGAGGCTGCGGCATGAAGCGGATGCGATTTTGGGACAGCATTTCGACGATTCTGGTTTTGTTTGGCTTTGGTTTATATGGCAGCAGCTGCTGCTATGGTGTCTGGGCACTGGTATATGCAGCGCTTGGGTGCGTCATAGCCGGTGCGATCATTGCCCTGTATACGCAGCGTTGTCCATTTTGCCGCCGGTACTTGGGTATGATGTTTTTTACCGGCGGGAAAACATATTGCCCGCATTGCGGCAGCGATGTGCACATGGACAGAAATGTTTGACAGAGCTCGTTTTTTTCGCTATGCTGGTCATATAACAGTATGAGAGTGGGGGATACCATGAAGCTTGGTCTATGCCAGATGCCGGTCACGGCATCCAAAGCTGAAAATTACGAAACCATGCGCCGCTATGTGCGCGATGCCGCCGCTGCCGGCTGTGATCTGGTCGTGCTGCCAGAGATGTGGTGCTGCCCATATGACAATGCGGCGTTCACAGTCTATGCCGAGCCGCAGGGCGGCCAGACGTGGCGTCTGCTGCGCGACACTGCGCGAGAATGCTGCGTCTGGCTCGTCGCGGGCTCTGTTCCGGAGCGTGACGAGGATGCGATCTACAACACCTGCTATGTCTTTGACCCGCAGGGGGCGCAGCGGGCGAAGCACCGTAAGGTGCATCTGTTTGACATCGACGTGACGGGCGGCCAGCGATTTTTCGAGTCTGACACACTCTCACCCGGACAGCACTATACGCTCTTTGACACGCCGTTCGGCAAGGTCGGCGTCGCCATCTGCTTCGACGTGCGCTTTGCAGAGCTGTTTCGCATCCTTGCCCTCGAGGGTGCGCAGCTGATCGTGGTGCCGGCGGCGTTCAATATGACGACCGGTCCGGCGCATTGGGAGCTGCTGTTTCGCGCGCGGGCGCTCGATAACCAGTGTTTCCTCGCGGGCTGTGCCCCGGCGCGGGACGAAACGGCGGGCTATGTCTCCTATGCACATTCGCTCGTGTGTGACCCGTGGGGGCGTGTGCAGGCACAGACTGGTGCAGCGCCGGAGCTGCTGATCTGCGACATTGACCTTTCCGAGACGGACGCCGTCCGTGCGCAGATCCCGGTCCTGCGCGCGCGGCGAACGGATCTGTATCAGCTCAAATACGAAAAAGACTCGTGATTTTCACGAGTCTTTTTTTATGATGTCCGTGACGGTCAGCGTCTGGCTGTCGACGCGGAATTTAATTTCATAGCCGCCGAATTCCAGCCCGTAGACGCGGCTGGCGTCTGTTTGATACCGGGGGCGCGGGTCTTGCGTGAGCACGCCGATGAGCGCATCGCGCTTGTCGGCGGGGAAGCGGGAGAGCTGCTCCGGCGGGATTGTCACAGTCAGCTCCTGCATCTCCACCTGACCGGTGAAGCCTTCGGCCGCCTCCGGATGGCAGTCGGCGTAGGGAATGTAGGGCTTGATGTCATAGATCGGCGTCCCGTCCATGAGGTCTGCCCCTGCGACGTGGAGCACCGGGCCGCGCGGGTCAGTGAGATCGACGCGCTCGAGCCGCACGCACGACAGGCCGATGGGGTTTGGCCGGAACGGTGAGCGCGTGGCGAATACACCCATGCGCACATTACCGCCCAGGCGCGGCGGGCGCACGGTCGGCGACCAGGGGGCATCAACGTTTTCGGAAAACTCCCAGATCAGCCAGATGTGCGAGTAGCCGTCCAGCCCCCGCACAGCCTCACGGCTGCGAAATTCCGGCGCAAAGACGATCTCGGCCTGCAGGCTTTCGACGACACCGCTCTGACGCGGGATGCCGAATTTGGTGGAAAAATCACTGTGGATGTGTGCGATCGGTCTCATAGCTCCATCTCCTCTGCGGTTTGACATACGTGGCGCACGCAGCACGTGCTGCATAGCGGCTTGCGCGCGGTGCACACGGCGCGGCCGTGCAGGACGAGCCGGTGGCAAAAGTCGGACGATTCCTCCGGCGGCAGGATCTTGCGCAGCGCGGTCTCGATCTTGACGGGGTCCTTGAGTCCGTCGACGAGCCCCATCCGGTTTGAGAGCCGGATGCAGTGCGTGTCCACGACCACGGCGGGCTTGTGGTACACATCGCCGAGGATGAGGTTCGCCGTCTTTCGCCCGACGCCGGGCAAGGAAGTGAGCGCCTCCATCGTGTCCGGCACGCGGCCGCCGTATTCTGCGACGAGCTTGCGCGCGCACAGCACGATGTCCCGCGCTTTTGCGCGGAAAAACCCGCACGAGCGCACATAGGGCTCGACGTCCTCCGGCTCGGCATCGGCAAACGCCTCGAGCGTCGGAAAGCGCGCAAACAGCGCGGGTGTGATCTGATTGACGCGTTCGTCCGTGCACTGTGCTGCCAGCCGCACGGCGAAGAGCAGCTCGTAATCCTTCTGATATTGCAGGGAGCATTCCGCAGGGTAGGCCTGGGCCAGCGCGCGGAGGATCTCCCGAACCTGTTCGGGTGTGCGCATTTTCTTCACCTCTCCGGCAGTGTAGCACATTTTACGCCGCCTGCCAAGTGCAGCGAGTTGCCAAGGCGGGCAAAATGCGCTATAATATCGCCATCGCAACACAGGAGGCGCACTATGTACAGACCATTGGCCGATGATATCCGGCCGACCACGCTCGACGATGTGGTCGGGCAAAAACATATACTTGGTCCCAACGGGATGCTCCGGCGCATCGTGGAGTCCGGGGAGATCCCGAATATGGTGTTTTACGGCCCGTCCGGCACCGGAAAGACCACCGTCGCGAGCATCATCGCTGCCAGCACGAACCGCACCCTGCGCCGCCTGAACGCAACGACCGCGAGCATTTCGGACATCCGCAATATCATCGCGGAGCTCGACACCATGCTCACGCCCGGCGGCGTGCTGCTGTATCTCGATGAGATCCAATATTTCAACAAAAAGCAGCAGCAGTCGCTGCTCGAATTCATGGAGGACGGCCGCATCACGGTCATCGCCTCCACGACGGAAAACCCGTATTTCTACGTCTACAACGCGGTGCTCAGCCGCAGCACGGTGTTCGAGTTCAAGCAAGTGCCGGCTGCCGAGGTGGAAAAGGCGGTGCTGCGCGCAGTGTCCATTCTCTGCGCGCGTGAGAATGTTACGGCGGACATCGAGCCGGGCACAGCGGGGTATATCGCCTCTGTCTGCGGCGGCGATGTGCGCAAGGCTCTCAACACAGTCGAACTGCTCTTTTCTGCAGCGCCGCGTGACGGCGCGGCTGTTCAGCTCCTGCGCGCGGATGCCGAGAATATCACGCAGCGCAGCGCCATGCACTACGACCGCGCGGGTGACGATCACTTTGACGTTGTGTCCGCGCTTATGAAGTCGCTGCGCGGCTCAGACCCGGACGCGGCACTGCACTATCTCGCGCGCCTGCTCGAGGCGGGGGATCTGATCGGTGCTTGCCGGCGCATCCTCTGCTCGGCGAGCGAGGATATCGGCCTTGCCTATCCGCAGGCCGCCATGATCGTCAAGTCCTGCGTGGACTCGGCGCTGCAGCTCGGTCTGCCGGAGGCGCGTCTGCCGCTGGCGGAGGCGGTACTGCTGCTGGCGACCGCGCCGAAGTCCAACTCTGTCGTCATGTCCATCGACGCCGCGATTGCGGACGTGCGTGCAGGGAAGGCAGGGCCGATCCCGCGCGAGCTGCAAAACGTCCACGCAGACGGAACGGGCTTCGAGCGTGAGCAAGGCTACAAATATCCGCACAGCTACCCGGGGCACTGGGTGCAGCAGCAGTATCTGCCTGATGATCTGAAGGGCAAACACTATTACGAGTACGGTGACAATAAGACCGAGCAGGCTGCACGCGCCTACTGGCAACGCATCAAGGGGGAGTGAGCGATGGACATTCGAGTCGGCGACATTCTGACGATGAAAAAACAGCACCCATGCGGTGAAAAGCGCTGGGAGGTGCTGCGCATCGGCGCGGACTTTAAGCTCCGCTGCCTGGGCTGCGGTCGCGAGGTCATGGGCCCGCGTGCAAAGTTTGAAAAAATGATCCGGCAGGTCGATCGGAGCGACACATGAAAAGATGATCCCGGAGCGTGATTGTTAACACGCTCCGGGATCTTATCCTATCCGATTATCTGTGCACGCCGTAGAAGAACAGCGCCACCGTGCCGGGGCCGACGTGGCAGCCCGTGACAGGCTCATAGCATACGGTCAGGCAGTCGCCGGTGAAGCCGCGCTTACGCAGCTCGTCGAGCAAAAACTGCGCGCTCTGCGCGTCATCTGCATGCGCAATGCCGATCTCCTCGGTCTTGTTCGTGACCAGCTTTTCGTAGAAGTCTGCAAGGGAAGTGAGGGACTGCTTGCGCCCGCGCGTCTTGCCGCACAGGACGATCTTGCCCTCCTCGTCGCCGCGCAGCAGGGGCTTGATCTTCAGCACCGTGCCGACGATAGCGGCAGCCTTGCTCACGCGGCCGCCGCGCTCGAGATAGGCGAGGTCGTCGACCGTGAAATACTGGCACATCACATGACGCCGCTGCGAAATTTTCTCCACGATCTCGTCAAAGGACGCGCCGTTTTCGAGCATACGCGCAGCCTCGACCACGAGCAGCCCCTCGCCGAGAGAGGCGGCATATGTGTCGATGGAGGCAACCTTCCGCTCCGGGAATTCTTCCTTCAGCTCCTCCACAGCGAGGGAGGCAGCGTGTGCCGTGCCGCTGATGCCGCCGGACATGCCGATGTAGATCGCATCGTCCCCGGCCGCAAGCGCCTCACGCAGCGGTTCGAGAAAACCGGCGATGTTGATCATGGCGGTCGTCACGGAAGTGCCGCTGCGCATTGCGTCATAGTAGGCCTTGCCGTCAAAGTCCACAGTCGGGTCCTGATGCGCCTCGACACCATCGATCAGGTAGGTCAGCGGAATCACACGCAGGGCATATTTCTGAATGTAAGAGGCCGGCAGGTTCGCCGACGTATCGGTAAAGATCTGAATCATATGGGTGCTCCTTTGTTTTGCTCAGAGTGCTGCACATTGTGCGCTCTTTATCCATACACCCGTGGGTGTGTAAATTCAACCTATTGTCATTTTTCCCTGTCTACGTTCCATTTTTACAGTCTCTACGCAAAAATATGTGACTCTACTGCTTTGTAGAGTCACTCTACCGCCAGAAACAGACGGAAATAGGAAGAAAATCGGATGCTGGCACCCCAAAGGCAAAAAAGTTCCGCAGCTCGGATAGAACTGCGGAACCGGAAAATCGATATTGTCAGCTCAAAAGCTTACTTCACGAGCTTGGCGACTTCCTCAGCGAGGTCATCCTGACGCTTCTCAATGCCTTCGCCCTTCTCAAAGCGGGTGTAGCCCACGAGCTTGATGGAGGCACCGATCTGCTTTGCGACAGCGGCGATGTGATCCTCGACGGAGACTTTGTCGTCCTTGACGAACGGCTGCTGCAGCAGGCAGATCTCCTTGAAGTACTTAGCGATGCCACCCATGACGATCTTCTCGATGATGGCGTCGGGCTTCTTGGCGTTCTTCGGATCTTCCTTGGCCTGAGCCAGGCGGATCTCCTTCTCCTTGGCGATGAACTCCTCGGAGACGTCGCTCTTGTCCATGTAGGTCGGGTTCAGAGCCGCAATCTGCATGGCAATGTCCTTGCCGAGCTCGATGACAGCAGCGTCGGTGGACTCGGTCTCGAGGTTGACGAGCACGGCGATACGGCCGCCCATGTGGACATAGGGGACGCTCAGGCCGGTGTCGTAGCGCGCAAAGCGGCGGACCTTGATGTTCTCGCCGATGACGAGCACCTTGTCGTTCTGCTCCTCGAGCACGGTCTTGCCGTTGCCGTAAGCGCAGGCATACAGCGCGTCGAGATCAGCCGGGTTTTCCTTGGCGATGACAGCGGCGACGCCCTTGACATACTCCACAAACAGGTCATTCTTGGCCACGAAGTCGGACTCGGCATTGACCTCGATGATCACACCGATGCCGTCAATGTCAACGGCGTAAGCCATGCCCTCGGCGGCGATGCGTCCGGCCTTCTTCTGAGCGGCGGCAAGGCCCTTTTCGCGGAGCCATTCCACAGCTTTATCGATATCGCCATCGGCAGCGGTCAGAGCCTTTTTGCAGTCCATCATGCCGACGCCGGTCATTTCACGCAGATTTTTCACATCAGCAGCAGAAAATGCCATAATTCTTTCTCCTTTATTGTTTTTATCAGAAGGGCGGGTACGAGGCCCGCCCTTACAGTTTCCGATTACTCTTCGACCTTCTGAGCCTCTTCCTCGGAAGCGGCATCCTCAGCGTCGATGCCCTGACGGCCTTCCTGCACGGCGTTGGCCATGGTGGAAGCGATCAGGCGGATGGCGCGGATGGCGTCATCGTTGGCGGGAATGACGTAATCGATCTCGTCCGGGTCGCAGTTGGTGTCGACGATGGCGACGATCGGGATGTGCAGCTTGCGGGCCTCGGCGATGGCGTTGTGCTCCTTGCGCGGGTCAACGACGAACAGAGCGCCGGGGAGCTTCTTCATTTCCTTGACGCCGCCGAGATACTTCTCGAGCTTCTCCATCTCGCCGAGCAGCTTCATGACTTCCTTCTTCGGAAGCATATCGAAGGTGCCGTCCTCCTGCATCTTCTTAAGCTGAGCCAGACGGTCGATGCGGGTGCGCATGGTCTTGAAGTTGGTGAGCATGCCGCCGAGCCAACGGGCGTTGACGTAGTACATACCGACGCGGGAAGCCTCTTCCTTCACAGCGTCAGCAGCCTGCTTTTTCGTGCCGACGAAGAGGATGGTCTGGCCATTCTCAGCGAGGCTGCGCACGAAGCTGTAAGCCTCCTCGAGCTTTTTGACGGTCTTCTGCAGGTCGATGATGTAGATACCGTTGCGCTCGCAGTAGATATACTCCGCCATTTTCGGGTTCCATCTGCGGGTCTGGTGACCGAAGTGGACACCGGCCTCAAGAAGCTGTTTCATAGATACGACTGCCATAGTTTTTGTTTCCTCCTTTAATTAGTTGCTACCTCCGGGAGCTTCTTCTGTGCCCGACCAGGCCGAAACCACATGGTCGCACATCCACTCCCGTGCGTAATGCTCTGGTATTATACCAGAGAAAACCGGTCAATGCAAGAGGAATTGGCCGGTTTTTTGCATTTTTTGCGTGTGCTCAGAGATGATTCTGGCGCTTTTCGCGTCGGCGCCGCGGCTGCTGTCCCGAGACCTCGGCGAGAATGATATCTTCACCCAGCCGCGAGATAGACCCCCACGGCAGGATGTAGTCGTCGTCGCCGCTGAGCAGGCCGCCGAGTTTCTTTTGTCCGGGCACAATGAGCGACACGATCTTGCCGTCATCCAAGTCAATTTCCGCATCGCAGACGTAGCCGAGCCGCTGACCGGTGCTCTGATCGATGACTTCTTTATATCGCAGGTCGGATAGACAACATTTCATGGGGACACCTCCGCAGCGTTTTCGTAACAGTCTATGGCGCGGCACCGCAGCTTATGAGGGGAAGACGCTGCCGCGGATCTTGCCAATAGCCTGCTTTTCAAGCCGCGACACCTGTGCCTGACTGATGCCGATCTCACCGGCGACCTCCATCTGTGTCTTTCCGGCGTAAAAGCGCAGAGAGAGGATCTTTTTCTCGCGCGCGTTGAGCGTGCCCATCGCGCTCGAGAGCGCCAGCCGCTCGAGCCACTGCTCGTCGGTATTTTTTGTGTCGCCGACCTGGTCCATGACGCAGATGCTCTCGCCGCTGTCGGTGTAGATCGGTTCGTAGAGGGAGATGGGATCGCTGATCGCATCGAGCGCAAATACCACTGTCTGCTGCGGCAGACCGAGCGACTTTGCGATCTCATCAAGTGACGGTTCGCGGCCGGTGGCGGCGGTCAGGCGCTCCTTTTCCTGCAGCACCTGATATGCCGTGTCGCGCGTGGAGCGGCTGACGCGGATGGGGCTGTTGTCGCGCAGGTAGCGCCGGATCTCGCCGGAGATCATCGGCACGCCGTAGGTAGAAAAGCGCACATCGTGGTTCTCCGCGTCGAAATTGTCGATGGCCTTGATCAGCCCGATACAGCCGACCTGAAACAGGTCGTCCGCACTCTCGCCGCGGCCGGTGAATTTCTGGATCACGGACAGCACCAGCCGGAGGTTTCCTGCGATGAGCTGCTCGCGCGCGTCACGGTCGCCGTGCTTTGCGCGGATGAGCAGCGCGCGGCAGGCATCGCTGCTCAGAACCTTTAACTCCGCCGTGTTTACGCCGCAGATCTCGACTTTTCCAAGCATAAAAATTCCTCCCATCCGGTACAGCGTAGTGTTTCCGGGTGGGAGGAATTTGATACATTGGCAGATCTCCGAGCGGGTTACTGCTCGATGGCTGCGTTTTCCTTCTTCTTTGCGAAGGCTTTCTGCAGCCAGTCCTTGCCGTCTACATAGCGGGAGACGATGAAGGACACGACGTAGTCGCCGGCGGAGTTGACCATGGTGGCCGGGGGGTCGACAAGGTTGCCGATGGCAAGCGCGATCGGATAAGCAACTGCCAGCTGATCGGGGAAGAAGATGGTGCAGACCACAAGCTCGCCCGTGCCGCCGCCGCCGGGAATGCCGCTCATGGCGACGGAGGAGAACACCGCCACGACGATGGCCAGAATGGCCTTTTCCGTCGTGAAGTCCAGTCCGAACACGCCGAAGAGGAATGCGACCTTGATGATGGCGGACATGGCCGAGCCGTCCATGTGCATGGTGGCACCCATAGGCAGGACAATGTCGGTGACGTCCTTGGAAATGCCGGTCTCATCCGCGACCTCCATGTTGGTCGGGATAGTCGCAACGGAAGAGCACGTGCCAAAGGAAACGGCTGCCGGACGGAACAGCTTGGAGAACATGATCTTCGCGCCGCCCTTACCGCCGCCGAACTGGGCGTAGATGGGGAAGAAGACGAACATGTAGGCAAAGCTCATGACGTAGTAGATGATGAGCGTGCGGCTGTAATCCGCGACCAACTCCGGACCGTAGGTGGCGACCAGGTCGGCAAAAAAGCCGAAGAAGCCGATGGGGGCATAGTAGGTGATGAGCTTCACAGTCTTCATGATGCAGCCAGTGATGTCCTCGAGGAGCTTCGCGGTCTTGGTTTCCGGACCGCCGTTCATCTGGATGCCGAAGCCGAAGATGACCGCCGCAACGATCAGCGGCAGGATGGCCTTGCGGCTCAGCAGCTCCGTGAAGTCAGGCTTGGTAAAGAAGTTCACGATCATGTCGCCGAAGCCCAGTGTGTCGCCAATCTCGCCCTCCGTGATGGTGTAGTGTCCGTCCACGAGCGGGAAGATGCGGCAGACGATGTACATCAGGATGCCGGCGATGGCAGCAGTGACGAGGAACGTGGCGATGGTCACGCCCATGATCTTGCCGGCGCGCTTGACGCTCTTCATGTTGGCGATGGCGGAGGCGATGGAGCAGAACACCATCGGCACGACCACGCAGAACATCATGTTGATGAACAGCGTGCCGAGGAATTTGATCTTGCCGCCGAAATCTGGGGCAAAAGCGCCCACCAGACAACCGGCCACAATGCCGGAGATCATGAAGATCAGGAATCCGTAAGTCTTAAAGAAAGACTTGGAACTGTTTGCCTTGGACATAAATGCAACACTCCCAGTGCGTAGTTTGCGCCGAAACAGCGCTTTGGTGACAGTATATAGAGTTTTTTCTTGCAATAATTGTACAAAAATGCTATCATACATTGCAAAAGATGCTTTCTTGGAGGCGAGCCATGCAGCAGACTGATTATGAGCGCAGGGGATACCTGCATGAGGACTACCGTCTGTTCCATCTGAGCAGTGCGCTGGCTGAGGATACGGCCTTCCACTATCACGAATTTCATAAGCTGGTGTTCTTTCTGGCCGGGCGCGGAAACTATATCGTCGAAGGGCGCACACATGTGCTGCGGCCGTATGATGTGGTGCTTGTGCGGCAGGGCGCGATCCACAAAGCGCAGATCGACCCGAACGAGCGCTATGAGCGCGTGATCCTCTACATATCACCGGACTTTCTGCGCGCGCAGTCAACGGCAGTGTCTGCGCTCGACGCCTGTTTTCATCTGCCGGCAGATGGGGAGAGCTTTGTCCTGCGCCCGGAAGCTGACCGCCGTACTGCGCTGCTGCGCACACTGGATGCACTCGAGGCGGAGGAGCAAAGCACAGCCTACGGACATGATCTGCTCTCACGCGCGCAGATGCTGCAGCTGCTGGTCATGCTCGGCCGCGGCCTGAATGACGACGGGTCAAGCTACGCTCCCTCGGAACACTGCAATGAAAAGACGGCCGCTATACTCGAATACCTCAACACGCACCTGACCGAGGACATCAGCATTGATGCCCTCGCGGACACCTTTTACCTCAGTAAATATTATATGATGCGCCTGTTTCGTGCCGAGACCGGCTTTACAATCCACGGCTACCTCACGGACAAACGCCTGCGCGTGGCGCGCGACCTGATCGCCCGGGGTATGCGCACGACGGATGCCTGCTATCAGTGCGGGTACCATGACTACTCTGCGTTTTCACGGGCGTATAAAAAACGGTTTCAGGTCAGCCCCCGTGCCGACCAGACGAAAGGAGCGCAGTGACTATGCAGCTGCATCCGCAATATTATTATCAGCAGCTTCCGCCGCCGGAGCGCGCGGCGTATCACGGTATGCTGACCTGCCTGCGGGAGCTTGCGCCGTCGGCGCGCATTCCTCGCCTCACGATGGAGACGCTCGGTACGCTCTTTTTCCAGCTGCGGCTGGATCATCCGGAGATCTTCTACGCTGTCGGTTTTTCGTGCCGCGCTGTGCCGGAGGCGGAGTTTGTGGACTTTTGCCCCGAGTATCGCTTTGACAAAAAGCGCATCCGTGAGCACCGGCAGGCAATTGAGGCGCGCACGGCACGGTTACTGCGTCCGCTGCGCAGCCTGCCACCGGCGGAGCAGGAGCGTGCGATCCATGATTTCATTGTGGAAAACGTTCGCTACGATAAGCTTGAAAAACCGCATTCGCACGAGGTCATCGGCCCGCTGACCAACGGCGTCGGCGTCTGCGAGGGCATGGCCAAGACGGTCAAGCTCCTGTGCGACGGGCTTGGCCTGCCGTGTATGATCGCCGTCAGCGACCGCGACCGTGCCAACGGCGATCGCTATCTGCACGCGTGGAACATCGTCCAGCTCGGCGGACAGTGCTATCATCTGGACGCCACATTTGACAATTCTCTCAGCAAGCACGGCGTGCTGCGCTATGACTATTTCAATCTGGACGACACGAAGATTTTCCGAGACCACCGTAAGCTTCTGTATCCGGCGCCAGCCTGTACGGATGGCGGGCAGTTTTACTATAAGCTCCAGCATCTGTCGTGGACAAAGCCGGAGGAGGTTGCGCGCCGGGTCGATCAGGCGCTGCGCAAAAAGCAGCCGGGTCTTGTGTTTCACTGGCGCGGCGGCTATCTAACGCGCGAGGTGCTGACTGACCTGTGCACACAGATCGATGCGGCGGCGCATGCGCGCGCTCGAGCGGCTGCCATTTCGGTCAATTGGCCGCAGGCGGTGCTGCAGGTGCGCTTTGTCGAGGCGGCGCAGCCGGTGGAGACGGAGACGTTCGACGATATTTGAGATTTGTCCGTTCCGTGCAAAATGACGGAGCGGACAGACAATTTTGCAGTGCGTGTGCATGGAACGGCAAAAGTGTTCTTGCCTTCTTGACATGGACTCGAGCGGCTCCTACAATGGGTGCAATTTCAGTTTTCGCAGGGAGGAATTCCAATGAAAAAAACGTTTGTCTCCGCAGCACAGCTGGAGCAAATTGCAGCGCAGTATCCCACACCGTTTCACATCTATGACGAGCAGGGGATCCGAGAAAATGCCCGCCGCCTGAATGCTGCTTTCTCATGGAATCCGGGTTTTCGCGAGTATTTCGCGGTGAAAGCGACGCCTACGCCTGCAATTATGAAGGTTCTGCAGGAGGAGGGGTGCGGATGCGACTGTTCATCGCTCACGGAGCTGATGATGGCCGAACGCATCGGCTGTGTCGGTGAGCATATTGTGTTCTCTTCCAATGAGACCCCGGCCGAGGATTACCGGCTGGCGGCAAAGCTGGGTGCAGTCATCAATCTGGACGATCTCACACACGTGGACTTTCTGGAACGCACGATCGGCTATATCCCGAAGAAGATCGGCTGCCGCTTTAACCCCGGCGGCAAGTTCTCGCTCGGTGAGACACGTGAAGGCTTTCAGGTCATGGACAATCCCGGCGATGCCAAGTACGGCATGACCCGTGCGCAGATCGCTGAGGCGTTCCGGCTGCTCAAGGCAAAGGGCGCGGAGGAGTTCGGTATTCATGCATTTCTGGCCTCCAATACGCTCTCAAACGAATACTATCCCGCGCTGGCGCGTATGCTTTTCCGGCTGGCGGCGGAGCTGCAGCAGGAGACCGGCTGCCATATCACGTTCATTGACCTCTCCGGCGGCGTCGGTATCCCGTACCGGCCGGATGAGCCGGCCAATGACATCGCCGTCATCGGTGAAGGCGTGCGCAGGGCATATGAGGAGATCCTTGTGCCGGCCGGCATGGGTGATGTGGCGCTGTACACCGAACTCGGCCGCTTTATGCTCGCACCGTACGGTCATCTCGTGACGCGCGCGCTCCACGCAAAGCACATCTACAAGGAGTACATCGGCACGGATGCCTGCGCATGTGACCTGATGCGTCCGGCCATGTACGGGTCGTATCACCATATCACGGTCATGGGCAAGGAGGACGCGCCCTGCGACCACAAGTACGACATTGTCGGCGGCCTGTGTGAGAACAATGACAAGTTTGCCGTCGACCGGATGCTGCCGGGCATCGACATCGGCGATCTGCTGGTCATCCATGATGCCGGTGCGCACGGCCTTGCCATGGGCTACAACTATAACGGCAAGCTCCGCTGCGCAGAGGTGCTGCTGCAGCCGGACGGTTCCACGCGCCTGATCCGCCGCGCCGAGACGCCGGAGGACTACTTTGCGACCATGGTCTGGGACGATTGAGACACAGAAAAAACCGAGGGAGTAGCTCCCTCGGTTTTTGTATGTTGTTTTGTCTCAGAGCACACGCACGCAGTCGCGCGTGATCTCGCCGAGCGTGTGCACGCCGCACATGGCCATCGTGTCGCGCAGCTCGCTGCCGATCTTTTCGATGTACGTCGCCACGCCCTGTGCGCCGTCGCCGTAGACCATCGGGACGAACGGACGGCCGATGAGTACGGCGTCCGCGCCGAGCGCCAGCGCCTTGAACACATCCGTGCCGGTGCGGATACCGCCGTCCACGAAGATCTTCATGCTGCCGCCGACGGTGTCGGCGATCTCGGCGAGCACTTCCGCGCTGGCCGGGGTCTGACCGAGTACGCGGCCGCCGTGGTTCGAGACGATGATCGCAGCGGCGCCGGCCTCGGCGGCTTTCTGCGCGCCGCGCACAGTCATGACGCCCTTGACGATGAACGGCATGGCAGCGTAGCGGATGATCTCCGAGAGCTCCTGCACGGACTTGCTGCCGGCCGGCGGCGTCAGATTTTTCAGGAAGGGGAGGCCCGCGCCGTCAATGTCCATGGCGACGGCCTTGCAGCCGCTGGTTCTGGCCAGATCGAGCTTTTCAAAAACCAGCTGCTGGCTCCACGGCTTGATCGTCGGCACGCCGACACCGCCGGCTGCACGGATGGCTTCCATCGCGCCCTGGAACACCGCGGCATCCACACCGTCACCGGTGAAGGCGGCGATGCCGCTGTCGGCGCAGGCATTGACGAGGATGCTGTTATATTCACGGTCGTTGTACTTGTCGCCGTAGTGCATCTTCATCGCGCCGAGCGGGGCTGCAAAAAACGGGTAGCGGTACATGGTGCCGAACAGCTCCACAGCCGTGTCGACCGGCTCGTTCGGACAGATGGTGTCCATGTTGACGCAGATCTTCTGCCACGCATCGTAGTTGCGGGTGAAGCCGTTGCCGGGCGCTTTTGCGCCGGGGCCGGGGACCTGGTTGCCGCAGGCCTTGCCGTTGCACACCGGGCAGGCCTTGCAGTACGGGCCGATACAAGTGCGTGCGCTTTCGAGAATCTCTTTGTACTCCATGAGGGTACCTCCATATATCTTTACTGTATTGATGGATTTGCTGCTGAAACGCCCGTGCCGTCAAACGCCGGGATCATGTCACCGGTCGCGGCATCGAGATCCTGATAGAAACCGTCTGTGATGGGGCTGTCCATCAGGTATTCGTACATGGCATCGTTGAGTGCGGGGGAGACGGGGTGCTGCAGCTCCGGCCACTGCGCCAGATCGCCGACGGGCGTGTACTGGCTCATGAGACTGAAGAGCACCTGCCCGGGCGCAAACGTCTGCCCGACCCAGTCGATGACGCGGCGGGTGTTTTCGCCCTGCTGCGGCAAGATGAGATGCCGGATGAGCACGCCGCGCTGAAGCATGCCGTCGCCGTCGAGCCGGAACGGTCCGGTCTGCCGGTACATTTCCAGAATGGCGGCGCGCGCGACCTGCGGATAGTCCGCCGCGGCGGAGTAGCGTGCTGCCGGCCCGGACAGGGCGTATTTCATGTCCGGCAGGTATACCTGCACGAGCCCCTCGAGCATACGCAGCGACTCCACACACTCATAGCCCGAGCTGTTCCATACGACCGGGATGCCGAGGGACAGACCCGTGAGCGCCTCGGCGATCTGCGGCGTGTAGTGGCTGGGGGTAACGAGGTTGATGTTGTGCACACCTTCGTCCCGCAGGCGCAAAAAAATAGCGCGGAGCTGCGCGACGGTGATCTCTTTTCCGTGTTCTCCGCGGCTGATGTCGCGGTTCTGGCAAAATACGCACCGCAGGCTGCAGCCGGAGAAAAAGACCGCGCCGCTGCCGCGTGTGCCGGATATGCACGGTTCCTCACCGAAATGCGGCGCTGCGCGCGCCACCATGGGTGCATCCGGAACTGCACAAAAGCCCAATTGTCCGCCTGCGCGGTCAACACCGCAGCCGCGCGGACAGACGGAACAAAGTTGCGTCATAGTACCTCCCACGCATAGAATCTTGCGTGAAATCGATAGATTCTGTGGATATTATAAAGTTTTTTCATCCATTATGCAATGGTCTTCGGCATGTTTCACGAAAAGTTCAGAAATGCAGCGATTTCCAGTGGCAGCTTTATTTAAAAGGGCGATTGCAAAAAAAGCGGTAAAGTAATACAATAACAGAGATATAATCGGCTGCGAATTTGAAAAAAATAACGAAGAGGAAGCATTATGGTAGATATCGTTTTGGTGGAGCCGGAGATCCCGAACAACACCGGCGCCATTGCGCGTACCTGTGCCTGCACGGGTTCGCGGCTGCACCTGATCAAACCGCTCGGGTTTGATATTTCCGACCGCGCCGTCAAGCGCGCCGGACTTGACTACTGGCATCTGGTCGATATCTCGGTGTATGAGAACATCGACGAGTACTTCGCCAAAAATGGGGATGAAAATCTCTGGCTGCTCACGACAAAGGCGAAGGTGAGTTATGCCGACGCCGATCTCTCTGCGCCCAAGGTGACGCTCATGTTCGGCAAGGAGACGAAGGGCCTGCCCGAGTGGCTGCGTGAGCGCTATGCAGACCACTGCCTGCGTATCCCCATGCGCGCGGAGGCGCGCAGCCTGAATCTGTCCAACTCTGCGGCGATCTTGTGCTATGAGGCGCTGCGTCAGCAGAACCTGCTCGGACAGATCGATCTGGATCTTTGAATACCATATCACACACCCGTGTGAAATCACAAACCAGGAGGAAGCAAGATGAACTACAACAAACAGACCGTCAAGGACGTCCCGCTTTCCGGAAAAAAAGTGCTCCTGCGCTGCGACTTTAATGTCCCGCAGGATAAGACGACCGGTGAGATCACGAGCGACAAGCGCATTGTGGCCGCACTGCCGACGATCCGCTACCTGCTCGATCACGGCGCTGCTGTGATTGCCTGCTCGCACCTCGGCAAGCCGAAGGGCACGTGGAAGGAGAGCCTTACGCTCGCTCCGGTGGCCAAGCGCCTGACAGAGCTGCTTGGTATGGACGTGCTCTTTGCCAAGGATATCATCGGCGAGGACGCCAAGACCAAGGCGGCCGCGCTGCAGCCGGGTCAGCTTCTGCTGCTGGAGAACCTGCGTTTTGATCCCCGCGAGGAGAAAAATGACCCCGAATTCGCAAAAGAGCTCGCGAGCATGGCTGAGCTTTATGTCTCCGATGCGTTCGGCACGGTGCACCGCGCACACGCTTCCACTGCCGGCGTCGCGGCGTATCTGCCCGCATATGCCGGTCTGCTGATCGAGAAAGAGCTGTCCGTCATGGGCAAGGCGCTGGAAGATCCGAAGCGCCCGTTCGTCGCCATCCTCGGCGGCGCGAAGGTGTCGGATAAGATCGGCGTCATCAATAACCTCCTGGAAAAGGCCGACACGATCATCATCGGCGGCGGCATGGCCTACACGTTCGTCAAGGCGCAGGGCGGCGAGATCGGCACGTCTCTGCTCGAGGCTGACAAAATGGACTATGCGCTCGAGATGATCCGGAAGGCGAAGGACCGCGGCGTGAAGCTGCTGCTGCCCATCGACACCATGGCCGGTGATCAGTTTGCCGCTGATTGTGCGCGCAAGGTCGTGCCGACCAACGCCATACCGGCAGACTGGATGGGCCTGGACATCGGTCCTGAGACGATCCGGCTGTTCACGGACGCCGTCAAGGGCGCCGGTACGGTCGTCTGGAACGGACCGATGGGCGTGTTTGAGTTCCCGGCCTTTGCCGCCGGCACGGAATCCGTCGCGGCAGCGTTGGCAGAGTCCGGAGCGGTCACGATCGTCGGCGGCGGCGATTCGGCGGCTGCGGTCGAGAAGCTCGGCTTCGCCGATAAGATGACGCACATCTCCACCGGCGGCGGCGCTTCGCTGGAGTTCCTTGAGGGCAAGGAGCTGCCGGGCGTTGCGTGCCTGCTGGATAAGTAAGCGCTGGAAAGGAAATTAGGATATGAATATCAAAGAGAGAAAAGCAATCATTGCCGGTAACTGGAAGCTCAATAAGCGCGTGGCCGAGATCCCGGCCTTCGCGCAGGAGCTGCAGGCGAATCTTCCGGCAGAGCGCTGCTGTGACGTGGTCATCTGTGCCCCGTACCCGCTGATCGGTGCGCTCGAGGCTGCCGGTAAGTGCTGCGCTCTCGGCGTCGGCGCGCAGGATGTGTCCGAGTATCAGCACGGTGCGTACACCGGCGAGGTGTCCGCCGAACAGCTCAGCGATCTCGGCGCACAGTACTGCATCGTCGGTCACAGCGAGCGCCGCAGCTATCACGGCGAGACCGATCTGCAGGTCAACGCCAAGACGAAGATCCTGCTGGAGAATCACATCATCCCGATCATCTGCGTCGGCGAGAGCCTTGCGCAGCGTGAGCATGACCTGACCGAGGCCTATGTTGCCTATCAGGTCGCGGCCGCTTTCTCCGGCCTGACGGCAGAGCAGGCCATGCACTGCGTCATCGCATATGAGCCCCTGTGGGCCATCGGCACCGGCAACACCGCCACGAGCGCACAGGCACAGGAGGTCTGCGCCTCTATCCGCGCCACGCTCGCCAAGCTCTATGACGCCGACACGGCGAAAGCGATCAGCATCCTCTACGGTGGCTCGATGAACGCGGGCAACGCAGCCGAGCTGCTGGCGCAGCCGGACATCGACGGCGGCCTCATCGGCGGCGCGTCGCTCAAACCGGTCGATTTCTCGAAGATCATTGCCGCGACGGCGCAGGGAGCCTGCGAATGAGCAACGGGAAAGTCGCACTCATCATCCTCGACGGCTACGGCATCGGCGAGCCGAATGCGGGAAACGCCATCTATATGGCCAAAACGCCGGTGATGGACGGCCTCCTGCAGCGCTGGCCGCACACGAAGCTCTCTGCCTCCGGGCTGGACGTCGGCCTGCCGGACGGTCAGATGGGCAACAGTGAGGTCGGTCACACGAACATCGGCTCAGGTCGCGTCGTGTTTCAGGATCTGCCGCGCATCACCAACGCCATTTCCGACGGCTCGTTTTTTGAAAACCCCGTCTATGGCGCGGCACTCGATAACGCCGCAAACGGCAAGGCGCTGCACATCCTCGGCCTTCTGTCCGACGGCGGCGTACACAGCCACATCCGGCACATCTTCGCCATGGTGAAGATGGCGCATGACTGCGGTGTCGAGCGTGTCTACCTGCACTGCTTCCTTGACGGGCGCGACGTCGCGCCGACGAGCGGCGCGGGCTATGTCCGCCAGCTGCGTGACTATTGTGCCGAGCTCGGCACGGGCAAGATCGCAACGCTGCAGGGACGTTTCTACGGCATGGATCGTGACAAGCGCTGGGACCGCATCGAGGCGAGCTACAACGCCATGGTCTGCGGCGAGGGCGTACAGGACCCCGACCCCATCCACGCGATGGAGGAGAGCTATGCCGCCGGTGTGACAGATGAGTTTGTCAAGCCCGTCGTCTGCGCTGTGGACGGAAAGATCCGGTCCGGCGACAGCGTGATCTTCATGAACTTCCGTCCCGACCGTGCCCGGGAAATGACCTATGCGCTTACGCAGAGTGATTTTGACGGCTTCCGGCGCAAGGTCGTTGCACAAGACCTGCACTATGTCTGCACGACACGCTACGACGAGAAGCTCACCGATCTTCCGATCGCATTCCCGCCCGAGGAGCTGCACGACACGCTCGGCGAGATCGTCAGTGCACACGGTCTGCGCCAGCTGCGCATCGCTGAGACGGAAAAGTACGCACACGTCACGTTCTTCTTCAACGGCGGCACGGAGACGCAGTATCCCGGCGAGGATCGCGTGCTCATCCCGTCGCCGCGTGAATTTCCGACCTATGACCTCGTCCCCGAGATGAGCGCCGTCAAGGTCAAGGACGAGCTTGTTAAGCGCATCCGTACCGGTGCGTATGACATGATCGTCTGTAACTTTGCCAACTGTGACATGGTCGGCCACACGGGCGTGATGCCGGCTGCCATTCAGGCGGTCGAGTGCGTGGATCGCTGCCTCGGTGAGGTCGTTGCGGCGGCGGAAGAGATGGGCTATACGCTGCTCGTCACCGCTGACCACGGAAACGCCGACCGCATGGTCGAGCCGGACGGGTCAACGAACACGGCGCACACGACGAATCTCGTGCCGCTGGTGCTCGTCGGCAGAGAGCTGCCGCTGCGCGCGCAGGGCCGTCTTTCCGATATCGCACCGACCATGCTCGAGCTGATGCACATCGAGCCAAAACCCGCAATGACAGGCGAGAGCCTTATCGAAAAATCATAAAGGAGTATTGACATGAAGGACTATTTTGAAATTGTGGACGTCAGCGCCAGAGAAATTCTCGACTCCCGCGGCAACCCGACCGTGGAAGTGGAAGTCACGCTTGACGACGGCACCGTTGGCCGCGCTGCCGTTCCGTCCGGCGCTTCCACCGGTATCTACGAGGCTTGCGAGCTGCGCGACGGCGATAAGAGCCGTTACCTCGGCAAGGGCGTGCTCAAGGCAGTTGAGAACGTCAACGTCGAGATCGCTGAGGCACTGCAGGGCATGAACGTCCTCGACCAGACCTCCATCGACAAGCTGCTCATCGAGCTGGACGGCACCCCGAACAAGACCCGTCTCGGCGCCAATGCCATCCTCGGCGTGTCCCTCGCGTGTGCGAAGGCCGGCGCGCTGGCGACCGGCCAGAGCCTGTATAACTACATCGGTGGCTGCAACGCCAAGACGCTGCCTGTGCCGATGATGAACGTGCTCAACGGCGGCGCACACGCCACCGGCAGCAACGTTGACATTCAGGAGTTCATGATCATGCCTGTCGGCGCCAAGAGCTTCGCCGAGGCACTGCGTATGTGCTCGGAAGTGTTCCACGTGCTCAAGAAGGTCGTCCCGGCCTCCGGCGTTGGCGACGAGGGTGGCTACGCTCCAAACCTCGACAGCGATGAGGACGCGCTCAAGGCGCTCGTCAAGGCCATCGAGCTTGCCGGCTACAAGCCGTATGACGATTTCATGATCGCCATCGACAGCGCCTGCTCCGAGTGGTTCAACGCGGAGGACGGCTGCTACCACCTGCCGAAGCGCGGCACTGTCATGACCCGCGAGCAGATGGTCGACATGTACGCTGATTTCGTTGAGAAGTACCCGATCATCTCCCTCGAGGACGGCATGGCCGAGGATGACTGGGAAGGCTGGCAGATGCTCATGGATCGCCTCGGTAAGAAGATCCAGCTCGTCGGCGACGACCTGTTCGTCACGAACGTCCAGCGCATCAAGAAGGGCATCGAGCTCGGCGCAGCCAATGCAGTGCTCATCAAGCTCAACCAGATCGGCACGCTGACCGAGACACTCGACGCGATCCAGATGGCGCACCGCGCCGGCTGGACGGCTGTCGTGTCTCACCGCTCCGGCGAAACCGAGGACACCACGATCGCGGACATCTCCGTGGCCGTCAACGCCGGTCAGATCAAGACCGGTGCTCCGAGCCGCACCGACCGCGTTGCGAAGTACAACCAGCTGCTGCGCATCGAGGACGAGCTGTTCGACGTGGCGCAGTATCCCGGTAAGGACGCATTTTTCAGCATCAAGAAGTAATTTCCCAAACCGGTATAAAAGGTGTTTGCGTGGGTGACAATACCCATGCAAACACCTTTTTTCTTGGAGGGAAATACGATGGAACCGAATCAGGACAAAAACCCCGAAAAAAGATCTGTACGCTTCATCGAAGGCAAGGGCTTCTACATAGCCCTCGTCCTCTGCGCGGCGGTGATCGGCGTCTCTGCGTGGTCACTGCTGGCAGATACGAAGACTATGGATGATGAGCGTGCACACAGCGCAGTGCTGGAGGTCGTGCCAACGCCGGTCGTACCCGTGCCGGAGACACCGCAGCCGACGCCGGAGCTGTCGCCAGAGCCGGAAATTCCGGCGGAGGAAGCTACAGAAACAGCGGCGCAGGATGTGTACCTCTGGCCGGTCGATGGCGCGGTGACGCGCGCCTATGCGATGACGGCGCTGGCCTATGATGAGACAATGGCTGACTGGCGCACGCATGACGGCATTGACATTGCGGCGGATTACGGCGCGGTCGTCTCGGCCATGGCATCGGGCACGGTGACGCAGGTATATCACGATGACCGCTACGGCACGACCGTCGTCACGGAACGCGCCGACGGCCTGCGCTGCACGTATGCGAATCTGGAGTCGATCCCCACGGTAAACGTCGGCGATTCGGTCTCGGCAGGGGATACGATCGGCTCGGTCGGCGATTCTGCCGGCTGCGAATCGGCGCAGGAGAGCCACCTGCACCTGTCGGTTTCGGTCTCCGGGCAGAGCGTTTCGCCGCTGGATTATTTACCGCAAAAAAATTAAAAAAGTGACGCGAAACTTATTGACAAAGGGAGCATTGTTTGGTACAATGCTCCTTGCGTTTAGCGGTTCGCGAAACGCTCACAACATGGCGGCATAGCTCAGTTGGCCAGAGCATTCGGTTCATACCCGAAGTGTCCCCGGTTCGAATCCAGGTGCCGCTACCAAGGGGATGCTGCACTCGCAGCATCCCATCTTAGGCCCGTTGGTCAAGTGGTTAAGACACCGCCCTTTCACGGCGGTAACATGGGTTCGAGTCCCGTACGGGTCACCACTTTTGGAGGCTTAGCTCAGCTGGTTAGAGCGCATGCTTCACACGCATGAGGTCGATGGTTCGAGCCCATTAGTCTCCACCATAAAAACCTGTGTTCTCTGAACGCAGGTTTTTTTCATTTTCGGAGGTGCGCATGAAACTGATCGCTCTGGATCTCGACGGAACGCTGCTCAACAGTGAGAAGGTCATCTCGGCGGGGAATTTCGCCGCGCTTTCGCTTGCGGCGGAGCAGGGGCATGTGATCGTCCCGGCGACGGGGCGTGCGCTGCGCGCAATTCCGGAGCAGGTGATGGCGCTGCCGTTTCTGCGGTATGCCATTACGATCAACGGCGCGAAGGTTTCCGACACGCGGACGGGGGAGACGCTCCTGCGTGCTGAGCTTGCGCTGGATACCTGCCTGCGTCTGATGGACTTCGCCGGACGCTATGACGCGATGTATGACTGCTACTGGAACGACACCGGCTGGGTAGACCGCGCATTTCTTGAGCGTGTGCGGTATTATAACGCTGATGAGGAAGTGGTCACGCTCCTGAGGCGCACACGTGCACCGGTTGAGGATCTGAAAGCATTTGTGCGCGCAAACGGTCAGCCGGTGCAGAAGGTGCAGCTGTGTTTTCGGGACATGGCAGAGCGTGAAACGGCGCGCGCGGAGATCACGGCCGCATTTCCGGATGTTCTGGTCACGTCGTCGTTTCGCAACAACCTCGAGCTTAATGCCGTTGATGCAGACAAGGGCAGGGCTCTGCTTGCACTCGCGCGGCACTTGGGCATCCCGGCGGAGGACACGGTTGCCTTTGGGGACAGCTCCAACGACCTGCGGATGCTGCATGCTGCCGGCACAAGCGTTGCCATGGGAAATGCTGCGCCGGAGGTGCGCGCTGTCTGTGACTACGTGACGGATACCAACGACCGCGACGGTGTGGCGGCGTTCCTCCGGACACATATTCTGCATGGAGCTTCACTTTGAATTCGTGATAAAAAGACCGTGTTCCGGAGAACACGGTCTTTTTATGTGATGCGGAAATTACTTCTTGATGTTTTCCTTGATGACTTCGCCCAGAATGGTCATGCCCTGCTCGATCTTCTCTTCGGGCATGCAGGAGTAGTTCAGGCGGATGCAGTTGTTGTGGCCGGCGTCCGGGAAGAAGCCGTCGCCCGGGACGTAGGCAACGTTGCGTGCCAGGCACTGCTTTGCCATCTCATTGGTGTTGATGTAGTCCGGCAGCTCGACCCAGGTGAACAGACCGCCGTTGGGGTGCGTGAACTTCGCCTCGGGCGGGAACTCGCGCTCCATGGTCTGGATCATGACGTCGCGGCGCTTGCGGTAGCACTCCTTGATGGTGGCAACGTGCTCGTCAAGGTCGAACATATCGATGAACTTGGACACAACGAGCTGTGCCTCGGTGGAAGCCTGCAGGGAAGCGGCCTGCGCGAGGAAGTTGTACTTCTGGAGGATCTCACCGTCGGCGCAGACCCAGCCAAGACGGTAGCCGGGCGCGAGGATCTTGGAGAACGTGCCGAGGAAGACAACGAGACCCTTGGTGTCCATGCTCTTGAGCGCGGGCAGGTATTCGCCCTCAAAGCGGAGCTCACCGTACGGGTTATCCTCAACAACGGGGATCTCGTACTTGTTGATGATCTCCATGAACTGTTTGCGGCGCTCGAGCGGCCAGGTGCGGCCGGACGGATTCTGGAAGTCGGGGATGACGTAGATCATCTTGACATTCTCCGTCGTGGCGAGTACCTTTTCCAGCTCTTCCATGATCATGCCGTCGCCGTCGGTGGGGATGGCAACAAAGTTCGGCTCGCAGGCCTTGAATGCGTTCAGTGCGCCGAGATAGGAGGGGCTCTCAATGATGACCACATCGCCCTTATCGCAGAACACGCGCGCGGAATAGTCTAGGCCCTGCTGAGAGCCGGAGGTCACGAGGATGTTGTCAGCAGTGGTTTTGATGTTGAGCTTCGCTTCCATGCGGTCAGCGATCTGCTGACGGAAGTGCTCAAAACCGTTGGTGCTGGAGTACTGGAGCGCGACTTTGCCCTGCTCCTCAAGGACAGCATCGGTCGCAGCCTTGATCTTGTCAACAGGGAAGAGCTCGGGTGCGGGCATACCGCCTGCAAACGAAAGGATCTCCGGCTTGTTGGCAAGCGCCAGCAGTTCGCGGATCGCAGAACCCTTGAGAAGGTTCATTCGTGTGGAAAACCGTACCATTTCTAAATTTCCTCCTTATTTTGCTGGTAATGATGTACAAGAGCATCGATTACATCTCACTATATTTAAGCACATTTTCACAGTAAAGTAAACCATTTCAATCAAATCCGACGAAAATTTTCGTTTTCATAATTTTTAATGCCGTTTTTATTCCTTGACATAGAACGGTAAATTCGTTATGATGAGGCCAAAGAGGTGTTGTGTATGATCGGAACCACGCTCAAAAATTTGCTGGATGAACGCGAGATCAAGGTCAACGAGTTCGCGCGGCAGATCAAAGTGCCGGCGCAGACGCTCTACAGCATTATCCGCCGCGACAATATGAAGATCGATTTCGAGCTGCTGCTGCGCATCTGCGATGCGCTGCACGTTCCGCTCGAGACGTTTTGCGGTACGGGCAGCACCGGTCAGCCGACGCCTGAGGAGTGGGAGACGCTCTGGAAGCTGCGCCGTCTGGATGATCACGGCCGCTTTGTGACGCTGCAGCTGCTCGATGCTGAGTGTGCGCGTCTGCAGGCTGCACAGCGTCAGCCGGAGCGCAATAAGATCATCCCGCTTTATATGACGCCGGCAGCGGCCGGATATGCCTCGCCGGCGCTTGGTGATGATTATGAGGATTATGCCGTCGCTGCGGATTCGGAGGCGGACTTTGCCGTGCGCATCGCCGGTGACAGTATGGAGCCCTATATCCACGACGATTCCATCGTACTGGTCAAACGCGGCGCGACGATTTTTGACGGGGACGTTGGCCTGTTCTTCGTCGACGGCGATATGAAGTGCAAGCAATATTGTCAGGATTATCTCGGCAATGTGTATCTGTTCTCGCTTAACCGTGCACGCAGAGATGCGGATGTGACGATTCCGGCCTCATCCGGCATTACGATCTGCTGCTTTGGCAAGGTGCTGCTCAAGGGCAAGATCCCCCTGCCGCAGGACTGAAAAAGCAATGGCCATCCGCTGATAGCGGATGGCCATTTTGCGCATTTTTATGTATCAGCGGTACATGAACGAATAATCCACGTTCAGGTCGCTGCCGGTCCAGGAACCGTCGAGCTTGCTGATCGTGCGCGCGTAGCCGTCCTCATCCTTGTCATAAGGACGCGGCCGGTAGTCGTTTTTGCTGTCAGTGCTCGACAGGCGGCAGGGGATCAGGTCGTAGCCGTCGATGACCCAGCCGTCACCGTCTTTCTTGACGGTCACCTGTGCGATCGCGGTGTCTACATCGCGCGGCGCGGTGTTGCCGCCGAAGCTGAAGTTTCCGAGGCTGTAGAAAATATAGCCGCCGTTGTAGCTCTCCATCTTTTGCAGCACGTGCGGGTGCGTGCCGCAGACAATGTGCGCGCCTGCATCGATCGCTGCGTGCGCGAGCGTCTCCTGATTGGCGGTCACCTGATAGCTGCCCTCGGTGCCCCAATGCGGAGCGAAGATCAAAATATCTGCGCCGTCATCCTTGAGCTTCTGGATGCCGGCCGTGATGTTGCTCTTGCTCAAACCCGTCCAACCGGGACAGTAGACGCCGATTTTCAGGCCGTGCTCGGTCGTGAACACCTTGGAGTCACTGCCGGCAGTCCAAGCAACCTCCGCTGCATCCAAAGCAGCCTTCGTGTCCGCGACGCCTTTCGCGCCGAAGTCATTCGTGTGGTTGTTGCCGAGTGTGACGCACTCCACACTGCCCTGCACGAGAATGTCAGCATACGATGACGGCCCACGGAAATAGAACAGGGAAGAGGACTTGAGCGCCTCATCCGAGAACGAACACTCGAGATTTGCGAGCGTGAACTCGTCCTTGCTCAGATACTCCAGCACACCGGAAAACGGCCAAGACGTTCCGTTTTTATCGATATAGCTGTCAAAGTCGCGCCCGGTCTGAATGGAGGCGAGCGTACAGTCACCGACCATGGAGATGACAAGTGTATCCGGTTCTTTCGGCTTTTCAATGGGCTGCACAGGCTGCGGTGTGTCACCGCCGCTGGCGCGGCTGGGCGTTGTGATCGGTTCTTTTGTCAGTACATTGCACGTCATAACCGTGACCCACGCGCTGAGACCTATGGCGATCACGAGCACAACGATCAAAAAGATACCGGATTTGGAGAGCTTCATGGCGTCACCTTTTTCAAAACAGAGATGCAAACATTATATACGACCGGTTGGAAAATGTAAATATCGCATTTTGCTCTTGCCCGCACGCTGCGTTCGGAGTACAATAAAGCGACGAAAACTGGAGTGTAACAATTATGGAACGAAATTACCCGAACATCAGTGTCACGGACAAGGCGGCACGCAGCCTGCGCAGCGGGCATCCATGGGTCTATGCCGATGAGGTGCTGCGTGCGGACGCCGCCTGCACGAACGGACAGATCGTAGATGTGACCACACGCAGTGGTCATTGGCTCGGCGCAGGCTTTTATAACAGCGCATCCAAGATTCGCGTGCGCGTGCTCTCACGCAATGCGAACGATCGCTTTGACGAGGCTTTCTGGGCGCGGCGCATTCAGTATGCGGTCGATTACCGCCGCACGGTCATGGGTGCGGATTTTGACAATTGCCGCCTGATCTTTGGCGAGGCGGACGGGTTTCCCGGCCTGACGGTCGATCGCTTCGGCCCGATTCTGGTCGCGCAGGTGCTCTCACTGGGCATGGAGCTGCGCAAGACGCAGCTGTTTGCGCTCTTGCTGCAGACACTGCGCGCCTGCGGCGAGCAGATCGAGGCGATCTACGAGCGCAACGATGTCAAGCTGCGGGAAAAAGAGGGGATGCAGCAGGGAACCGGCTTCGTAACACTCGAAGACCTGAAGACGGACTTGGACGGCCATGTGACGATCCGTGAAAACGGTATCCTGTACGATGTTGACTATATCCATGGTCAGAAAACAGGCTTTTTCCTCGACCAGAAGTATAATCGCCGCGCAGCGGCGCAGCTCGCGCCGGGAAAGCACGTGCTCGATTGCTTCACGCATACCGGGGCGTTCGGTCTCAACTGCGCGGCTGCCGGTGCGGCATCCGTCGTATCGGTCGATGTGTCGGAGGACGCGCTCACGACTGCGCGGCACAATGCTGCGCTCAATGGGCTGGATGGTCATGTGGAGTATCTCTGCGCCGATGTATTTGACCTGCTCACGAAGCTGGCCGAGCAAAAGCGCGGCGCGTATGATTACATTATCCTCGACCCGCCGGCCTTTACCAAGAGCAGCGCGACCGTGTCCAACGCCATCCGCGGCTACAAGGAGATCAATCTAAAGGCTATGCGCATTCTGCCGCGCGGTGGGTATCTGGCCACATGCTCCTGCTCGCATTTTATGATGGACGACCGGTTTCGTGCCATGCTGGCGGATGCTGCCAAGGATGCACAGGTCTCTCTGCGCCAGATCGAGGCGCGGCAGCAGGGGCCGGATCACCCGATCCTGTGGAATGTGCCGGAGACGGATTATTTGAAATTCTATCTGTTCCAGATCGTTTGATATTCAGATCAAAAAAGCCCGTTGGCAGCTGCCAACGGGCTTTTCTCTTCTTGAATTTACAGCACGTTCATGAGGTTGAACGCGATGATCAAGCCAGCAAACACGATTGAGACCGTGGAGCAGAGCTTGATGAGAATGTTCAGGGACGGGCCGGAAGTATCCTTGAACGGGTCACCGACGGTGTCGCCAACGACAGCAGCCTTGTGCTGTTCGCTGCCCTTGCCGCCGTGGTTGCCGCGCTCGATATACTTCTTCGCGTTGTCCCATGCGCCGCCCGCGTTGGACATGAACACAGCCATCGCAAAGCCGGTGACAGACACGCCGCCGAGCAGACCGACAACGCCCGTGGGTCCAAGAATAAGGCCGGTGACGATCGGGACGATGACGGCCAGCAGCGCCGGAGCGACCATTTCGTGCAGGGCGCCCTTGGTGCACAGGCTGACGCAGGCCGCATAATCAGGGTCTGCCTTGTAGTCCATGATGCCGACGATCTCACGGAACTGACGGCGCACTTCCACGACGATGGACTGTGCAGCAGTCTGCACAGCGCTCATGGTCAGCGCGGAGAAGACGAAGGTGAGCATCGCGCCAATGAACAGGCCGACCAGAACAGACGGGCTCGTCAGCGTGAAGTTCAGGGTCTCAGGAGTGCGGGTCTGCACGATGTTGACATAGGACACGAGCAGTGCCAGAGCCGTCAGGGAAGCAGAGCCGATTGCAAAGCCCTTGCCGGTGGCAGCGGTGGTGTTGCCGAGGGAATCGAGGGCGTCAGTGCGGTCACGGACCTCTTCCGGGAGGCCGGACATCTCGGCGATGCCGCCGGCATTATCGGCCACAGGGCCATAAGCGTCGGTCGCAAGCGTGATGCCGAGGGTGGAGAGCATGCCGACAGCGGCAATGCCGATGCCGTACAGGCCCTGGTTGAAAGCAGCGGTGAATGCACCGTTGCTGTCGATGATCGTAGTCGTGCCGCCTGCGCAGAAATAGCTGAGCAGGATCGCAACAGAGACGATCAGGATGGAGGCCATGGTGGACTTCAGGCCAAGGGAGATACCGCCGATGATGATCGTGGCGGAGCCGGTCTCGGAGGCTGCAGCCAGCTGCTGCGTGGGCTTGTAGTTGTCGGAGGTGTAGTACTCGGTGAAGTAACCGATGGCGCAGCCGCCGACAAGGCCGCACAGGATGGCGATGTAGACGCCCCAGCAGTGCTGCTCAGGTCCAAGAATGAGATAGGACAGCGGCAGGGCGAGCACAGCGGAGAGGGCAGCAGCCGTGTAGGTGCCGGTACGCAGACTCTTGAGCAGGGACATCTGGGTAGCGTCTTCCTTCGTCTTGATGAGGAAAGAGCCGATCAGCGAGCAGATGATGCCGCAAACGGCCAGTGCGACCGGCAGCAGCATGCCGCTCCAACCGTAGTTGGCGGCCGCGCTCAGCGCGAAAGTGGCAAGGATCGAGCCGACATAGGACTCGTACAGGTCAGCGCCCATACCGGCAACGTCACCGACGTTATCGCCGACGTTGTCCGCGATGGTTGCAGGGTTGCGCGGGTCATCTTCCGGGATACCGGCTTCGACTTTGCCGACGAGGTCAGCGCCGACGTCAGCGGCCTTGGTGTAGATACCGCCGCCAACACGGGCAAACAGTGCCATGAAGGAAGCGCCCATGCCGTTCATGACCATGATATTGGCGAGGACGGTGGGATCGGTGATCTTGCCGATATAGCGCAGACCGACGAACCAGAGCGTGATGTCAAGAATGCCGAGGCCGACGACCGTGAAGCCCATGACCGTGCCGGAAGAGAAGGCAACGTTCAGGCCGTGGTTCAGGCTCTCATGCGCGGCATTGGCCGTGCGTGCATTGGCAGCGGTGGCGATCTTCATGCCGATCAGGCCGGCAAGCATCGACCAGATACCGCCGGTCAGGAACGCAAACGGCGTCACTCTGGAGAGCATCTGGCCTTTGGATGCGAAGGCGATGATCAGCAGGATGACAAAAACGACTGCAAATACTTTTGCAACAGTAGAATACTGCTGCTTCAGATAGGCGTTGGCACCGGCGCGGATCGAAGAAGCGATCTTGACCATCTTCTCGTCGCCCTCAGAGCACTTCATAACTTTGCACTTCTGCAGGTAGGCGAAAATCAGGGCGAGTGCGGCTCCGACGAAGCCGATCCAGAACAGGTTATCCATGGTTATTCTCACTCCTAATAAATTGGCTTTGACCGGTTGGCTCTCTTCCAATCAACCGGTCAACTGTCTTACGACGTACATATATTAAACTATATTGATCGTAAAAGCAAATACTTCTTTCAAAAACGATGAATTTTTTATAGAAGTTCTCGACATCTGCGCGCATTTTGTTACACAAAAGCAAAAAGAGGGAGAACCGGTTACAGTTCCCCCTCCGATTGGGATAGACGCGGTGGCTTACTTCTTGGCAAGACCCTTCTGACGGGCATACTCGGCAGCGCCCAGAGC
>ERZ827181.33-NODE-33-length-194206-cov-43.260364_pt1 | contig 194206 bp, 150 predicted proteins | sample MGYA00519778_ERZ827181 | MGnify/ENA primary metagenome ERZ827181 (study PRJEB31778, sample SAMEA3449273) | human gut metagenome | biome: human gut; feature: human-associated habitat; material: faeces | place: United Kingdom | collected 2010/2012 ...
TTTGTTCCTCGGTTATATGTTTGCTCATCTGCAACTTTTTTTTCTTTGGACGGACAATTAAAGCAAAGATAGCAAACTTTATCCATTCAGAGTGAGAGAAAGGGGGACATTGTCTCTCTTTCCTCTCTGAAAAATAAATGTTTTTATTGCTTATTATCCGCACCCAAAAAGTTGCATTTATAAGTTGAACTCAAGTCATTCGTCGACAACAATTTCCACTCCTCTACCCGGACGACTTATCTCTCCGACCTGTCGGAACGTACTCGGATCGGCGATCTGACCGCTGCGGGTTACTTGAATCTGAACAGAGCATGGAAGTTCGGAGAATTGGAGGCGGGAATACGATACGAATATGCACGAACTCGGATCGACCAAAATTCGGCCGAAGCGAACGAAGCTGAAGAAGTCGACCGATCTTTCTCGGATTTTCTCCCGAATGCGAATATTTTCATCCATGCGTCCGAGAAACTGAAGGTCCGTGCAAGCTATGCCCGCCGGGTGTCTCGGCCCGGGTTTCGCGAACTGGACCCGTGCATATCTTATGAAGATTCGCTAAGTTACGTGAGCGGAAACCCTTTCGTAAAACCCTCTTATGAGAACGAATGGGTCGTAGGGATCGACTTCAAGGATATGTTATCTTTCTCTATGAGGTACGTAAAGACCAAAGACGCACGGCTGCAAACTTACATAAACGATGAGGATAACTCGAATATTTTGAAAATGGTACCGATCAACATTCCTCGATCAGAGTCGTTTTATTGCGAGGCTTTTTTCAATTACGCCGCACGGAAATGGAGCTTCAATTGCATGGCCGGATTGGGAGTGCCGAGAGTCAACGTCCCTTTTTTGAACGGCCGTAAATTGGTAAACCACGCGTCATGGGAGTGTGCGGCCAATGTCAACCTGACGCTGAGCAAACATTTTGAGCTATACACAAACTTTTCCTATTCCAGTCCGAGTTATTCGCTCACCACTTACCAATTCGCCTACAACAACCTCACAGTGGGAATGATGGGCTACTTTTGCCAAAGGAAACTGACCGTCAATATCGAAGGGACGGATCTGTTGGACGGGAGCAATTGGAATAACTGGGAGGATCGGTACCTGAACGTCGTGACGCGTAACAGAGGCAATTTTGACATGCGGGGAGTCAAGGTAGCCGTTTCGTATCTTTTCAACGGAACTGTCAAGGCGTTGAAATCCCGTCGAGGCAATACGGAAATCCTGCAGCGGGCGGATTAACGGGTCCAAGCGTCATTTTTTCAGAACCAAAGCAAAAACGAAAGATACTGTAAGCAGTACAAACGGGGCATATCACACTTTTCCATGCCGAAGACTCGATCGGATTAATGCATAAGGACGAATGTTATATCTTATATTCTTAAATTATATATTTTAAGGCACTTGCTTTCGAGTTTCCGATATTTTCGGTTTTTCCCCCCTCATGAAATTCCTTCCGACATAGAGACTTCAGAATAGGAATCTCCTAATCGGATACGTAGCTTATGACCGCAAGTCGTAACTAACAGATATAGAAATCCTATGCGCGAACAAGTTGGTACATTCAAAATAATAATCATGATCGTTTAGATTTTTTTTGCAAATCGATGTGCAAAAGCACAAGTTATTTTCATGTAAAAACACTTTTATCCTACCCACACCTATTATTCACCAAATAATCGTTCAAATCTTTCCAGCCATCGTACATTATTGAATCGTCATGTGCCCGCGTTCCGAATATCGTGCGGAGTTCGTTTATGAGTCTTCGTCCGGTCGTATCCCGATCGAGACAACACACGATATGTTCGTATCCCTGTAATCGTTCTTTTGCCCGCGGAAGCAGCGATGCGGAGTTCAGGATCAGAAAGTCTTCATCCGACGAATGCCATGACACATCGCCTTGTTTGCACAGAGTCAGATACGAGAGGTAATCGGTAAATCCTTCGAACAGCCGGCAGCTCCGGTTCGACTTCTGCGGTCTGATCCATGTCGTGTCTTTCGGAGGAATGGCCCCTTTGAAATAGCGGTTGCGTATCTCATAGCCTCCGCTGTCATTGGCAAATCCTACGGCGAAATAGAACTTGCCGCGTACGGTGTAGTGCACTTCTTTACAGAGGGTCTGCGCTATTCTCAGATCGATCTTGCGTGATTTCAGGTAATCGAGCAGTACCGGGTGAGCGAGCGGCATGATCCGGACGTTTCCGAACTCCGGCTCCGCAGGTGAGGTGTTCCTTTCCGGCATGGGATCGAACGGAACCGAAGCCGGCGTATTCGTGCCGATCAACTGCAAAAGACGGGAAACATCGTCCGTGCCGTATATTTCGGCCGCCAGCGAAATGATGTTCCCGCCCCGGCCTATTCCGAAATCGTACCATGTATTGAGACGTGTATTGACCTTGAACGAAGCCCGCGTCTCTTTACGAAGCGGGGAAAGATACCAGAGATCCGTACCCCGCCGTTTCACAGGCTCGAATCCGAGACCGGAAAGATAGGCGGCCAGCGGAATCGATTTGGCGGTCCGTATGTTCATCTCGATACGGTTCGCAAAATGTCTTCGCACAGGACACGCCGAGACACGGCCTCACGCAGCAAGGCCGGTTCGATCCTTCCGGTGGCGGCCATTTCTGAGAGTTTACCACGGATCTCTCCGCTTTTGTCCGAAGAGGTTTTGAAGCGATGGTAGGCCCTGCTGCCGTAACCGCAGGGGATGGACGCGAAAGATCGCGTTTCCCTGTCGTTGGCCCGCGCGTAGGCGTCCATACGGCGGCGGAACAGGGCGTTGAACTGTTTATCCGTCATAATAATTGATTTTTGAATGTGATACAAAAACGGAAGCGGTACTGTACAGTACCGCTTCCGCAATCGAACGATTGTTTTTAATGTCTTATTTATCGTCGTAGTGGCCGCAGGCGCTCAATACGACGACTTCTACATACTCGTCGAATATTTCATAAACGAGACGATGACGCTCCGTAATGCGTCGGGACCATTTCCCGGACAATTCGCCCTTGAGCCGCTCGGGCTTGCCGGTTCCTGTTTCCGGATGTTCCTCCAGTTCGGAGAGCAGACGGTCGATCTTTTTCAGCGCCTGACGCTCTCCGGCTTTCCGCAGCCGAAGGATTCCCTCGACCGCATTCTCGGTAAGGATGATCTTATAGCTCATAAATCGCCGAACAGTTTTTCCTTCAGTTCGGGCGTAAGCTCCGTCGCCTGTCCCCGTTTAGCCTGCTCGATAGCCTCGCGGATAGCTTGCAGGTTCCGGGGATCGTTGAAGAAAGGATCGCCGCTCGGACTGACGCTCTCGTCGATATAAGGCTTGGATACCAGCTCGAACAGATCCTTGCCCCGCTTGATAACGACCCGTTCCGAGAGAGCCAGGTCGAAAAACTTCTTCTGGTTCTGTTTGAACTCGCTGGGCGATATAACATGTATGGCTGCCATGACTGTGTTTTTTAATTAACTAATTTCAGTATTTATTCAGGTACAAATATAGTACCTTTTCAGGCATAACGCAATCGGCATGTATTTATTGTTCCGATATAAAGCAAGTGCGCTTCCCCGGTCAGACGGTGATCCCGAAACGTTTCAGGTGTTCGCGGACGGTTCGGGCCGACGAATAGAGGTCTCGCTCTATGGTCATGCCGAAAGGCAGCCGCAGATTCCGCAGTTCGGACAGCAGGACGTAGCCCCATTCCCATTCGTGAATGCAGGCATAACCGAACAACAGCCAATCCCCGTCTTCCTGCTCCTCAGCCTCGGTAATCAGCCACGTACCCGCTCCGCAGGGGTTGAAGTATTTGACGATTACCTCGGCATCGAATCCCCGCCCGTCTTGCGATCTCAGCGGATGAGACATAAAATCTTTCTCTACTTTTTTTGTTATCAGTTTCATACGGTAGTTGCAGTATTTATCCTCCCGCACAGAGTTTTTAATGGATTAAAAGCGATTGATATAAGTGCAAAGGATCGTATCCGTTTCAGGCATCGGTCCTGTCCGCGCCTTCGCGAAAACGGACGACCGTCAGCGTACGCGTTCCGAAAAACGTATCGGAACGGAATGCGATCCGCTGGCGCAGCCAAAAAGGGGTCGAGGTGCCGAAGCCCCAACTGAAATAGCCAGACAGCTCGTGATCCGGAGAATTCATATCGGCCCATGCCAGCCGGCGGAACAGCTCTCCGCTGTCCCGGGACTGAAGCATGCTGTTCAGAATTTGCGCATAGGCCCGCAGGGAGCCGGGACCGGTATCGTAAACCGGTCCTTCCATTCGTATAACCATATCGTCGTCGTATTGAATCCCTCTTTCGGGGAAAAAAGGAAAAATGTTTTGATTGTCGGTACAATCGATCTGACAATCAGAAAGAAATGCAAAAAATTATGTTTTAGAACATGTTCGGATACATGATTCGGAGATTCGGATTCAGGATCTTTGTAACGCAATCGATCATCCTACGAATCATGGAAGAGGAATTTTCTAAACAGAGCGAGTTATTGTCTGCGCTGGCCGGAATCAGGGAAAAGCTGGAAGCCGTTCACTTCGATGTGCTGGCCGTAAAGAAGCAGCACAATATGATCGAGGGCGATCCTATCCTCGACTTTTACGATACCTGCCGGATGCTTCATCTGAGCGAGCGCCAGGTGCGACGGCTGCGCGAGGAGAAAAAGCTGATCGGCTTCACTTTCGGCGTCAAGCGTATGTACCGTTATTCGGAAATCAAACGGTATATCGACAAAATAGAGAATCAGGCGCGTCAAGCCGATTTATCCCGGAAACAGACCGATCGTTCATTAAAAAACTCAGAACATGAAAACCGTTGAAACCCTCACGATTCCCCGAACCGTTTTGACGAAGCTCGTCAAACGGAACCGGCAGCTTATTTACATGAACTACTTTCTCGTACACTTGTGCGCGGTGCGTAACATCGATCTCGTGTTCATGGCCGACGAAGTATGCCGGATGCTGAAGATTACCCCAGAGCAACTGGAGGCGGCGCGTAAGAAACGGCTGATCCGCTGCGGCGTTTTCGATCGCAGGTTCGTCTACCATGCGGCCGACGTCGTTCTGCTGGCGGAGTTGCTCGGACGGAAAACGTTCCCTTCGAAAGACCGGTAGCACTGACCGGACGGTATAAAAACATACAGGGAGCGCGTATGCGCTCCCTGTATGTATGAAAGGCTCGCTCCATATCAGGCCGCCCGAATTTCGGATACGGCGTTATCTCCCGCTCTTTGATCGAGTTCCTCCGACGCAGGGTATTCCTCGATACCGGGGCCGGTTTCCTCTAGGCTGTCAGCCGGTTTCGGCAGGTAGGGTTCCTTTACGGGAATCGCCGGTTCCGGACGAATATCGTCGCCGGGTATATCTTCTTCTTCCGGCTCCTCCGTCTGCGGAATCTCGCAGGGCGGCTCCTGCGGCAGTTCGTTCGGATCGAACGGAACGGCTTCCGGTGCGATGTGTGACTGAAGCGCCCCGAACGCGAACATGTGCCGGGTTTCGAGTTCCGTCTCGTTTACGGGAAGTTCCGTATCCTTGCATCCCAGTGTTTTCAGCCGTTGGAGTATGCCCGAAAGCCGACGGTCGTAAACGTCCTTATGCCGTGAACGGATCTCCCGGTAGGCGTCCGGCTGATGAATCTCTACGAAGTCGCCGGACAGCCGGCCGATCAGTTCGGGTATGAAACAGTTTTCTATCAGCTCGCCGCGCATGAACTCCCGCAGAAGCAATACCTGTTGTTCCGGGGTAAGCTCCCTGCATATCCGTACCTGCCGCTCTTCCGACATCGGCCAGTCATGTTCATTCAGTCCGAACTGCGGATACAGCCTCCGATCGAGTGTCCGGAGCAGCAAAAACCAGAAAATCCGCTGTTCCTCCTCCGTCAAAGCTCCTTCCCGGTAGTCTGTCTTACGCAGAGCTATTTTCAGGTCGGCCGCCATATGGTCGAGAAACAGCCGGTAATTATTGGCGTGCCGCTCTTTCAGGGTATTTATCTTCTCCTCGCGCTCGATCTCCTCCTGCGTCATGGTCCGGTCGATCGTTTCCGTATCGGATTGGGGAGAAAGTATTTCGCCTGTTTCCGGATCGACGCTTTCGCCGGCGAACGATACGATATCGGGAACAGCCGTAAATGCATTTTCAGAAAATTCCGCCGAATCGTCCGGACGGGTCTGCCGAGCCGAATTACTTTCATTCTGCTCTTCCGTTACCGGAATCGGCTCGTCGTAGTAGAATTCGATGCCGCGGTCTCCGATCACGGCGTAACGTATCAGTTCCCCCGCTTCGACCCGTCTTTGTATGTCGGCGCACTCCTGTTCGTACTCCTCCGATGCGCTGCGGAAAGTATTTATGCTTTCCGTATAATCCGCCTCATCGGTGAAATCCTCCCTGCGCGGTTCCTCCGGTTTTTCGGGATGCGCCTCGTAGTAGCCGGCATAGCCCAGCGCACGGACCGGGCGGGATTCGTCCCGGAGGGCTTGCAGGACTTCTCCCTGCGAACAATCCTCGAAATAGCCGATCCGTATGCCGGGACATTCCGAAAGCAGTCTCTTCGCTTCGGCGATCAGGTACTCCGTATTCTTGCGTTTCATGCACGCCCGGTTCTGACAGACGTTACAGTCGCCGCAGTCAGCGAAAAGCACCTGGTTGGCCCTGTTGCTCGCACAGGACATGCATTCGGTTTTGTCGAAACGGTAAGAATTCAGTTGCGAAAGGTACATGCCGGCCAAACGGCTTCTGAGCTCTTTGGCCCGGAGATGCCGCCAGTGGCAGTCGAGACCCATTTTGAAATATCCGTCGTAGACTTCCCTCTGAATCTCTTTCTCGTATCGGCACAGCTCCAGTGCCTGCGAAATATTGATCTCCTCGCTGTTCAGCAATTCTATTACCTCGGGGATCAGATCCAGCAGGCGGATACGGCTCAGGACGAAATCGCGCGTTCGTCCGAAATGCAGGGCCAGCGTTCCGACGTCGTAACGGCGCGTATCGATCAGGCGTTTGAACGCCTGTCCTTGCTCGAACGGCGTGATGTCTTCCCGCTGCAAGTTTTCGGCAATGGCGAAGTCTTCCGCTTCGGCGTCGCTCATCGGGCAGATCTTAGCCCGTATGGTCTCCCATCCCGCCAGTCGGGCCGCACGAAAACGCCTCTCGCCGCATACGAGCGAGTAGCCTTCCTGCCCGTCGCTGCGGGGACGGAGCGTAACGGCATGGATCAGCCCGACCCGGGTCATGTTGTCGGCCAGTTCCCGGAGACTCTGTTCGGAAAAGTTCCGGCGGGGATTGAAATCGTTCGGAACGATCGAATCCAGCGCGATCTGCTGCTCGGGCAGGTCGGCGGAGGCTTGAGGGAGCGGAGAGCCCGTATTCTTTTTCGTACGGGCTTTGCCGGTTGTCCGGGCTTTCTTGTTCTGTACGGCATTCCGTCGTACAGAAACGGTTGCATTGGCTTTCATAAGCACTGTTTTTGAAAGGTTAATAAAAAATGAAAGCAGGCTTATGGCCTGCTTTCAAAGAATTACTTTTTGTGGTATTGTTGCTGTTCAAAAATACATTATACTCGATCTACCTCAGATACAACAATGATTAAATTCGAAATAAAGATCCAAACTGTTTATTGTAATGAATGACAAAATAAGCGGTTGTCGGAGCGGCAAATTAATAATTTTTAGTCCTCGAATTTCGTTCGTTCCATTTCCTGCAATTTCTTTAATCCTAATTTCTCGATTTCCGGGCGCCCCTGACGCATCCACGCATCGAGTTCTTGGGGATCGAACCGAATGCCCGAATTTGACATGCGGTATTTTTTTCTGATGGACGAGTCCGTAGATATAAGACGGTTTGAAGCGGGTAATAGCTGCTGCTCCTTTTATATCGACCAACCGATTCGGAGGAATCGGCTGTAAGGACGATAGCTGTTCCGTCAGAACGGACAGTTTCTGTTCGATCTTGTCGAATCGCCGATCCAGCCATACGATCAACTCTGTATTCATAAATATCTGTTTTAGCGGTTTCCGTGCTAAAATAATCGTATATGTCGTCCGTTCAAAGCGTTGGCCGGAGCAGGCCGCATATGGCCGTCGAACAAGTATCTACAAAGCGTTTTGCAACTTCTCTGCCGTGCTTTTTTTGCGGTTCTGAGAAAACGATGCCAGATAGTTCCGGGTCGTCTCGATGCTATTATGTCCCAAACTTTCCGATATTTCTTCAACGGACACTCCGAGATTCTTTAACATTGTAGCATAGGAATGACGGGCGACATAGGTTGTCAGCTTACTTTTTATCCCGAGTAATTGTGCCAATTTTTTCATGTAATAATTAATACTGCGTATAAAGTTGCCTTTGAGTCTGTACTGTGCTTCTAAAGAGTATTGGTCTGATGTGAGACCGAAAACGTAATCGGAAGGGGATGTTTCTTTGACTTTCCATCTATTCAGAATGGCAAGGGCATCGTCCAGCAGATAAATTTCTATCGGCAGGACATCCCGTCGGGTCCGCTCTGTTTTCTTGCGGTAAAATCTCAGGAAGCGACCGTCGATCGACTCGAATTTCAGGAAAAATATATCTACCATATTCATCCCGTTGCAATAAAAACTGAACATCCACATATCCCGGGCAAATTGGTATTCGGTCGGAAGAGAATTGGCGTTTTTAATTTTCCGAATATCTTCAATATCCAAAGCCTTTTTAATATTACGACCGATCGGAATCTCATACTTACGGTATTTCTTAGGCCCGAATGGATAGTGTTCTTTTGATATGACTCCCTCCAGTATAGCTATATTGTATATAGCTCTCAGACTACGTAAATTGATACCCACCGTTGTTAACGATTTACCTTGAGAAACCACATATTGGCCTCGTATCGTTCCAAGAATTTGGGTGTAATTTCAGCAAAAGATAATTTCGGTTTAAACTTCTGCAATGATTTCATCGAGTTACGATAAGCATTTGCTGTCCCGATCCGTTTTGATTTTTCTAATTCTTCTAAATAATCCTGATAAACATAATAGACATTCTCTTTTTGCTTTTGTATTTTAGCTTGTTTTTCTTCTTTCTCTAATTGTCGTTTCTCAGCCTCAGTAAGTTTTCCTAAAAACAGGCGCTCGAATTTCTCAAAAGAAAACTCATTATCCAATGTTTCAAGAACATCATTGGCCCGAACAAGTTCCTTTTCCAAATCGTTCTTTTTCGATTCTAGATCTTTATTCAACAATTTGGGTCCCCACATAAGATTCCATTCTTTTGTATCAAATCGGAATACGGCACTATACCTTTTCCACCGACCATGACAACTTACAATGAATCGTACGGGAAAACGATTGTCGCGGGAACTCGCCCGTCTTTTGTCGAGCTCCAGTCTAACAGTTGCACATTGCATAATTTTAAAATTTATGTGCCAAAAATGTGCCTTGTATTTGCCCTTAAAATAAACGAACTTACTTATCGAATATTGTTCAATGTGTGCACATATAATACTGAACAACAGAAACTTAAATAAAATAACCAATTGTACGAAAAAATAAAATAAAACATTTGGCAAGCCTACGGATCAAGAGGTTACAGGTTTGAATCCTGTCGGAGTCACAAAAACGATTTGCGTAAACGGTGTAGCTGAATAAGTTACACCGTTTTTTATTGTTCTTCGGTAAAACATAGGTAAAACTTTTGAGAATTTTATAATGCAATCTATTTACCTGTATATCAGATGGATACATTTGAAAATATAGAATTAATTTCGTAACTTCGGGATACGATTTTCAGCAACGGAGTTATGAATCACGCGGAGTTATTGCCGTCGAATCGGCGGGATGTTGTTATTAAACAGGTGTTTGACACGTTGGATGTGTCGGAAACCATCCGCCGGGAATATGCGGTACGAATACGGCACTTTTTACGGTTTACCGACACACACGGACTGAATCGTAACAGTTATTTGGAATACAAGCGTTATTTGCAAGGTTGCGAGACGTTCAGCGTATCGACCAAAAACAAGTACCTGATTTCGGCAAAAGTATTCTTAGACGGATTGCACCGGGTACGACTGATCCCGCAAAAGATCACCGACGGAGTAAAGGGATTCTCGCAATCCCGCTTACACAAGAAAGACGGCTTGACCGATGACGATATAGGCAAGTTGCAGTCGTACTGTTCCGCACTGAAACCGACAAGGGCTAACCTAAGACTGAGAGCGATTATCGCTCTCTTTTTGTTTCAGGGCCTCCGGCAAATCGAAGTCGTCAGGTTGGACGTTACCGATATTAACCTGCGGGATAAGGTTGCCTTCGTTCGCGGCAAAAGCAGGGACGATAAAGAACCCGTTTACCTCCATCCCTCGACGGTGAAAGTCTTACGGGAATATCTCCGGTTGTACCGTTTCCATGAGGGCGCATTATTCCGGAACGACAACAACCATTGCCGGGGCGAATGGCTTACCACGAAATCCGTTCGGGAGATTATCAAACGAACGTTCCACACCTTACAAATCGACGGAAGCGCGCACGGCTTCCGTCACTATTTTATCACGAAGCTGATTAAGTCCTACAAGGGCGAGTTATTGACCGTATCGAAATACAGCCGCCACCGGAGTATTCAGATGCTTGAAGTGTATAACGACGAAGTGATCCGGCAGGAGGATTTGCCGAGGTATTACAGCGTATTCAAAAATATTCGGATTTGAGGAAGCCGCGATACATATACTGCTTGGAGGGGAACTGGAACACCAACCCGCGAAGCAAGCAAAGTATCCGTCCGATCCTCGATATTCTCTACTACTCTGCCGGGATCAGATACGTCTACCGCAAGTGCAACACGAAGGACGAGTTTTTCGAATACCTCCGGCAATTCATATTTAAGCGGTACAAGAACTACCGGATTCTGTATATCGCGTTTCACGGCCGACCGAACGGCATACAGATCGGGCGCAACTTCGTGACGTTATCGGAGATTGCGGACGTTTTGGAGGGCGAATTAGCCAGTTGCGCGGTTCACTTCGGGAGTTGCAGCACTATGCGAACGAAACGCGCGAATATCGACGATTTCCTACACCGCACGAAAGTAAACCTCCTTTCGGGCTATCGGAAACAAGTCGACTTTATCGAGTCTACGGCGTGGGAGATGGTGTGGTTAAATAGCAGATTCTGAAATCGACATAAAGATTTTAGTATTACCTTCTAACACATAAAAGATCAATAGCTCATATTAAATGAAATGATCACATCTTTAACATTATCTATTGCATGGTAACTTCAATCCCATTTTACAAAATCTAACATAATTATCGTTTTCGCTACTTGATTTGAATTTATCTTGTGAAAATGAAGAGGGGCAATCTTGGTGTGAGTATATTATCATACAATCAATTACATTTGAATAATCTAATCCCAGCATATCGTATACTTTTTTCATCCTTGCATATCCACACACCTGTCTGATATCGTCAACACATACCATGTGGTTTTTATAACGCGGTTTGTATTTGGCATCCACAACCATCTGAACACCATTTTCAGGGCTATTGATCAAAAAATCAATCTCCTGATAGTTACTCTTCAAATGATACATGACTTCATTGCGACGAGGAAAAATTTCGCGAAGTTTCTTAAAAACATATAATTCGAAAAGTTTGCTCATGTCAATCCAATAAGGCGGTGTTACCACCTCACTCTTACTCAGATTATTCTGATTGTACCCCCTCCTTTTTAACAAGCATATTGCAATCTTCAATGCCCGTTCGTACTCTTTATATATCGGATTTAAGCTAAACTGCTTAATCTGATTAATATCCACATCTTCGGCGACACCTTCGAATGCAGGAGCAATGTATGCAATAATAGATTCCAAGGCTGAAATCTTTTGATGCCTAAGCGAAGGAAGTAACTGTATCGCTATCCTCAAAGCCTTATTCAATATTCTATTCTCCAAACTATCCATACCAAACACATCGAATTGGCAAGCCGTGTTCGTAATCGTGCCTTTCTTGATATTTTGGAGAATCGTTTGATTGATAAGTATTTTCCCTTTTACTCGTGCTTCTAAATTGTCCGTAACCCGATAATATGACTTTTTCAATCCCTTACGTACGATCTGTTTCAGAAGTTGAAGGTACTCGACAACTAAAAAAGGCGTTAAGATATCCTGCTCCTGTTTTATTCGTATTGCCGGACTATTAAAATCTACCTGAAACAGTCTGTCGAGATGTTCGTAATTTTCCGTCTCTTCAAGAGCCTCAAATAACATTGATAGAAAATCCACGTTATTATCATTATCATTCAGCTTGGGTTGTACAAATACCGGCTGCTCGTTCGGAATAATCCAATCCACGCCGATAAAGTACGAAGTCTCAAAAAGAAATCTATCCTTCTGTTCATCGAATTGTACAAGTAGACAGGTCGCATCATCCCAACGGCGCCGGTACGTCTTTCGAAAAGGCTTGGTCAAAACCTGAAGCCTATTGTGCTGTTCTGCCGTAATATCGAGGAAACCTGTTTTATTATATCCGTATTGCTCAAATAATTCGATCATTTTTATTTCAGGGCATTTATAATTTTTTGAGCGGAGCTATTTAAAATACCATCTCTCATATACTCCCTGAGTATGGGTATGATCTCGTAATGTAACCTCACATTACGGCCTTGAGGATCAATATTGCCACGGGCATCAACAGGCATGATAAAATAACTATGTCCTAACCAAACATCTTCCGGTCTAAATTCGGACGACAGATAATCTGACGTTTCAAGTACGACGTCTGACATATAACTATCACTATTTTTGATAAATAATTTCGACACTTCTCGGAAAAGATCAGTGTCAAAACCGGTGACATCCAGTTCATGTGGAAGTACATTCATAAACGCAAAGCGCCTCCGTATAGCATAATCTATCTGTCCTATACTTCGGTCCGCCGTATTCATCGTCCCAATTATATATAAGTTCGGAGGAAGAATTATTTTACTATCTCCATCTATGGCATAGATACCCTCAACAGGTTCGCCACGATACTCCAGTGCATAAATCAACTCGCCCAATACGGCAGGGAGGTTCGCACGGTTGATTTCGTCTATAATAAGAACATAGTTATGCAATTTGTATTGGCTGACCTCAATATCAGACACATTTGTTTTTTGGACTCGATTATATTCTTGAAATTTCTCGACCATCTTAGTATAATACGAGGCATGACTCTTAGTTAAAGCTTCTATACCATCAACCATTTTAATATCGGCTCTCTCCGTTACATTAGCATTTATTATTTTTTTTAGCTCGGAATATTTCATGTTCAGGCCTTTCTCATGAGTGTCCCAATTATCCCCTTTATATTTAAACCTTTTATCATCATAATCGAAGAGATATACATTAGTGGTTAATGGATATCGTTTCCCTTCATCCAGTTCCGTCTGTATGAATTCTATAAATCTCTCGATATTCGATTTCGTTTGGAGGGTTGTTTTGATTTCATGTTTGTTTTTCTGGCTGAGAACGTAATTATCCCATGCATCTTTTGCGAATTGAGCCAATACTTTATTCACGGAAGTATATTCTGGAACTCCGTTGTTTGTATTAACCACAATACCTCTAACGAAATCCTCATATGTATATGATGGATGAAACTGAACCAACTTGATTCGTTCTCTATCCGTCAAACGTTCTGCAACCTTTTTCGCTGTATATGTTTTGCCTGTACCGGGTGCACCCTGAAGAATTATTTGATGCTTTGCCTGTAAAATATATAGAATGCTATCCGTTTCAACCATATCTATTGCAACTTGAAAAATTCGCGAAACATGAGATTTATCCTCTATTCGAACTAAAGTATTAGCATACCACGTGATATCCGTTAATTTTTGTTCGGGTGTATGCAACCAATCAACCTTAAGTGTATATGAATTGATAATTTGTGTTACTTTGCCGATATTGACTATCTTAAGCCAACTTCTTTTTTCATTTTTTCTTGTAGTGTACGTAGCTTTTAAAGCAAAAAATCACCAACTTTTATTTCATCAAAGATCTCCTGATACTTATCTTCTCTATAACCGTTTTCCCAGATGCCTTCAGAGATAAATCTATCTAACTGACTTTCGCCACTCCAATTATACCCTCCTATAAAATATGCCATAATCATATTGTTAGCGTTATTACAAATATACATATTATATAATGATGTGTATATTTCGATGTACTTTTACACCAAAAACAAACAGTATTTTGCCACAAGATATTTCACGTTCGATAATTTTCGTTACCTCTGTTTCCGTCAGATAAACCCGTTCTGATTCATGGCTGGTGATTTTCAAATTCCTGAACGGATTTTTTGACTGATCCAGATTATATTCGTCATATATCTTATTAATGGCAGCCCGGATAACTTTCAAATTGGTTGCAATCGTATTTTCCGTATTTGCTAACGTATGCTGCAAATACAAACGATAATCCTCCAAAACCTGAGTAGTAAAGTTGCCGACGGGCAAGGTATTGCGATCAATATAGATTTTCAACTTCTGGAAAACCGAACGATCCCAGTTTGCCGTTCCGACCTTACCCTCTTTTAACAGTCGTGTTATATGCCCGTCAGCGTATTTAAACACGTCCAACGATGCGTTATTTTAAGTTTATTACGGATGGGACAGTGTCCGATGTGTAGTCCGTCATTAGCAATTCTTTCTCTACTTCGTCTTTTCTTTTCTGGAGTAGTGCATTTATTTCTCTGGCTCTCGGATGCGCTTTCTTCACCCGTTGATTATCGGCATCCCAATGTTCCGGCAATATTCGGGTGATAGTCTTATACGTCATCTGTCTATCCTTAGTGACACGAATGCAAAGAGGCGTTTCCCCGGTTGTGTTATTGACTTTCTCTTTGCGGAGTACGATTTTATCGAATAGGCCATTTTATTTAAATTTAATTTTTTTGCGAGGTAAAACATAGGTAAGCGTTTAATTGCTTCAATTTGCCTGAATTAAAATTTTGCACTAACATGGAAATAACTGTAATTCAATTAATAAATACTTTCGTGCGCACGCAGAAGAAGCCGCATCAAATCCTGTCGGAGTCACTGGAAAATCAAGCACTTGCAAAGGGATTTGCGAGTGCTTTCTATTTTTGCCATGCGAATTTGCCATTAAGTCGCGAAACCGAATAGGAAAACGGAAAACATGCGACAAAAAACCCCGGGTATAGAACACGGGGTCGGGGTAAGCACAGGCTTGTCTGGTCACAATCTGTTTTTCCTGAATTGCTGCACTCGTCGCTTTTCCTTATCCGAAAGCGCCCTTTGTACGGCAGGATACTTTCTCCGGAACTTAGCGAACGTATCCCGCGAGAGCCCGAACCGTTTGCATATGTCGGTGATCGATTTGTCTTGCTCCAGCATGCGGACGATCTCCTCCTGATTGTCGATCAACACCTTCTGTTTCGTAAAGCTGCCCTTTTTACGGCCGAGGACCATTCCTTCCGCCTTGCGCAGGGCCAAGGCTTCCTTGGTTCGCATGGAAATCAGATTGCGCTCGATTTCCGCCACCAGTCCGAAAGCGAAGCAAAGGACTTTGCTGTTGATGGTATTGTCGAACGAATACCCCTCCTTGGTAGTATAGAGATTGATCTCCCGGGCCAGACACTTGCCCATGATAGCCATGATGTCCGTCAGCGTCCGGCTCAGCCGCGAAATTTCCGTCACGATCAGCGTGTCTCCCGGCTTCATCCGCTTGAGAAGAGTGCCAAGTTTGCGGTCGCGCTCGCGCTTACGGCCGCTGACCACCTCCGTGACCCAGCTGTCGATTACGAAATCCTTACTGTCGGCGAAACGCCGGATTTCATTCTGTTGGTTAGCCAGATTCTGCTTGCCCGTACTAACCCTGAGATATCCTATAACCATTATTCTGAAAAATTAAGCGAAGGCGACGTTGCCTTCATTCGCAAAAAATAATCGGTACGGGAAGATGAAAAAACTGAACCGCGATTTTCCCGCTTCGGACATCTATCTCCCCCGAACCGGCAGCGCACGGATTTGCCGTGCGCCCCCACGCTTACCAGGCAGAAACAATACCAAAAGCGGTATGTCCTTCGATGAAAGACATACCGCTCGAAAATCCGGAGGACCGGACGGATCAATACCGTCTTCTGCCGTAGCCTCCGTTGTTGCCGAATCCGCCCCGGTCGTTCCGCTCCGTTTTCGGACGGGCCACGTTGACCGTGATGACCTTGCCTTCGAATTCGGTCTCGTTCAAAGCGTCGATAGCCGACCGGCCCTGAGTTTCGTCGGGCATCTCGACGAAGCCGAATCCTCGCGAACGACCGGTTTCGCGGTCCGTAATGATGTTAGCGGACGACACGTCGCCGTATCCCGCGAATAAGTTTCGCAAACTTTCGTCTTTCGTGGCGAAATTCAGGTTGGAAATGTAAATGTTCATTTTTTCGTTTTTTTAAATCCGTAACTTGTTATTCTATTTCGTTCTCGTTATGCTCACCGCATTCATCCCCCGGGTTCCTCTTTCCGTTCCGAAAGCGACGATATGGCCCTCGGCAATGTCCGGGGGAGCCGACGAAACGTGAAAGAAATATTTCTCGGAAGATTCCATATCCTTGATAAAACCGTATCCCTTGCTCTCGTTGAAATGCTCGACCCGGCCCGTAAGCATCTCCGGAACAGAACTTTCCCTTTTGGGCGTAGCGATCGGCACGTCTTCCGGCCTGACCTCCTCCCTACCGCTTTTTTCGGGCAGGGTATCGGCTATCCGCCCGTTTTCGTCGACATAGGCGATCATCTCCTCGAACGAACTGGGACCGCCGGCCTGCCGTTCCTCCCTCCGCTTTTGTTTTTCGAGGCGCCTGGCCCGCTTCTTTTTTTCGTTCTCTCTTTTTCCGAACGATTGTGATCCTGCCATAGAAAAGTTTTGAATGGATAAAATGATCAGGCGGTGCAAGACACCGTCTCGAGTTTTCTGCCGGTCAGCTTCTGGATATCCCTGACCTTCGCGTGCTCGTCCTGCGAACAGAACGTGAGCGCTACGCCTGAGCGGCCCGCCCGGCCGGTTCGGCCGATACGATGGACATAGGTCTCGGCCGCATCGGGCAGATCGTAGTTGATAACGGTATGGAGCTCGCTGACGTCGATGCCCCGTGCGGCGATGTCGGTGGCCACCATGACCTTCACCTTTCCCGACTTGAAATCGCCCAAGGCCCTCTGGCGTTGCCCCTGCGACTTGTTTCCGTGGATCGCTTCGCTGCGTATGCCAGCCCTTTTCAGCATGCGGGCGATGTTGTCCGCGCCGTGCTTCGTGCGCGAGAAAACGAGCACCGACTTGTCCGCCTGCTTTCTGAGCACCGATACCAGCAAGCTCTTTTTCTCCGGCCTCTCGACAAAGTAGACGCGCTGATCCACCCTATCGACGGTGGAAGAAGCGGGCGTTACCTCGACCCGTACCGGATCGCGCAAGACGGAGCCCGACAGAGCCACGATATCCCGGGGCATGGTGGCCGAGAAAAGAAGCGTCTGGCGCCGGACCGGAAGCAACGGCAACAAGCGCCTGATATCGGCGATAAAGCCCATGTCGAGCATCCGGTCCGCCTCGTCCAGCACGAAATGCGACAGGCTCCCGAGCTCGATCTCTCCCTGAGCGATCAAATCGAGCAGACGTCCGGGAGTGGCGATCAGAATATCGACGCCCCGGCGGAGCCTGTCCGTCTGAGGTCCCTGCTTGACTCCCCCGAAAATCGTCGCGTGCTTCAGGCCCGTATACTTTCCGTAATCGGCGAACGACTCGCCGATCTGAAGGGCAAGTTCCCGCGTGGGGGTCAGAACGAGGGACCGAATAGCACGGCGGCCGCTTTTCCCGTGCGACCTTCCCCTCCGTTCGCGCCGAAGCGGAACGGTCTCTCCCGCGACGGCCGACGGTTCCCGTTCGAAGGATCGTTCCTCGATCAGTCTCTGCAAGAGGGGCAGGGCGAACGCCGCCGTCTTGCCCGTGCCCGTCTGGGCGATTCCGAGAATATCCGCGCCCCGCAGGGCGATCGGAATAGCCCGCTGCTGAATGGGCGTGAGCTCGTCGTATCCTTTTTCGCGGACAGCCTTCAAAATAGGCTCCGCCATGTTCAGTTCGTTAAATGTCATAATGATTTCGTGTCCGCATTCGCGGACGTTTTTAGTGGTCGGCCGCCCGAGGCGACCCGATAAAAATGGAGAGATTGTTTCCGGCTTCCCCGACCCGGCAGGACGCCTTTCGCACGATCGGAAAGACAAACGTCATCGGGGACAAGAACCGTGAAGCCGGGCTTGCGCTCGCCGGCAAAGAATGATTTCATTCGCGTTACATCGTTGAATTTGGACATAAGCCGTCTTCGGTCTCCGCCGTGAGACTTACTCTGGCCGTTTACTGCCGAAACAAGGAAAGCTTATAAAGGTCGATTTCAACGATGAAAGAACCGGGGCAGGAACGCGCCCGGGAAATGCAAGGAAGATAAGGATCAGAATGAACTCGCGTTGTTTACTGTTCAAAGGTAAGGATTATTTTCCCGTTCGCACCATGTTCGGCGAAAAAAAACGCCGCCGCTTCGGTTCCGGACAGCGGAGATGCCTTTCATAGCCGCAGGCAAACCTTTATCGGACAGCGCATTGAATCTGTCTGCGCACCATAGATAAAAGGACAAGAATTTTACCGGCACGCTATCTTCTGCCCGGCATCCGGAACGCGGACGGAGAAACTCCCTCCAGCTTGCGCCCCATGTAGAATACATTCCACGCATCCTTGCCGTAACCGCCGCCCAGACACTCGAATGAGGATGCCGAGGCTTCCCGCACCTTGCCTCCCCGGAAGAAAACCGTCCAGTCGTCTTTGCCGTAGCCGCTACCGAGGCTCCCGAACGACGAAGCGGAAGCGTCCTTCACCTTTTTGCCCCGGTAAAACACGTTCCAGTCGTCTTTCGCGTACCCTCCGCCCAGACCCTCGAACGACGAGGCGGAGGCGCCGTCCACTTTCACTCCCTCGAAAAAGACGCTCCACGCATCCTTGCCGTAGCCGCCTCCCAGATCCTCGAACGACGAGGCAGAGGCGCCGTCCACCTTCCACCCCCTGTAATAGACGTTCCATGCGTCCTTCGCATACGAGCGGCCTCGGCTCGGCCGGGAAAACCCGGCATACTCCGCAACGAGGGAACATGCGTCGTCCGGTGCGACGACGCCCGACGACCCGGCGCCGAGAGCAGCGCACGAAAGGATAACGGAGAGGACAACGATTCTCATAGCTCGACGGATTTGATGGCTCATCGGGCAAAGATAGCGAGATCGGACGACAAACGCCGCCCGACCCGAAACTTTCTTCAAAAAAAAACACGGAATCCGCCGCAAGCCCGACCGTTCAGCGACCGGACGAACCGCACCCGAGCCGGTAGCTCAAGGCTCCGGACGGACAGCGTTCGATCTGTTCGATCAGCTGCCGCGTCGTCGCCCGGGTCGGATCGACCCACGGCCGCAGGCGGGGCCTGTAAACCTGAGGAAGCATCCGGACGCAGACTCCGGCGTGAATGCAGAGACCGGGCTTCCAGATCACGGTCAGCTCGCCGTTGGTATATTCCCTGACTATTTCCATGATCGCTCAAATTCATCCATAAGAAGGCAAATGCGCCGACCTGCCGTCACTCCCGCGCGACGATCCGTTCCCACCGGGGATTCTTCCGAATGTACCCGGCCACGAACGAGCACCGGGGAATCAGCCTCAGGCCCTGCCGGTCGATGTCGGCGAGCACCTTTTCGACCAGTCGGCTCCCGATGCCTCGTCCGGCCAGTTCGCGGGGAACTTCGGTATGGGTCAGAACGATCACGCCGTCCGCGGGCTTCGCATACTCTATCATGGGAGTCAGCCCGTCGATACGGAACTCGTAACGCTTACGCGGAGCGTTGTCGAACAGTTCGTATGCATTCATGACTTTTTCCGTTTGCATCGGCCGGAATCCTGCAAATCGGATACCAAACGGGAAACGCCCGCGCCGCTCCCCTTTCTGCCCGACGGTTCGCGGCACGGTTCGGCCCGTACAGGAAACGCCCCGCGCAGAGGTTTTCCTTGCACAACGGCCATTCACGGCCCAAGGCCGCGAATCGGCCCGGATTTTCGGACAGTCGCGGGACTGTTCGCCGCGCAACCGACAAATAAGCCGGAGTTGCCGGGCGAACAAAGAACGCCCGAGAAAACGAACAAGAGAAGATACTCGCCGCCGGATGCCGAGCGGCAGAACCGCCGGAGCGTCCCGCTGCGCCGAGCCATCTGCAGCCAAACCTCGGACTGCCTACCCGGCGCTTTCGCTGCCAGGCGGTCACAAACGCAAGTCGGATGAGGAAACAACCGGATCAGTACCTGCGAAAAAGGATCAATCGAGGTAGTGCAGTATGCCGCCGCTGATCTGGAGCAGCGAAATCTCGCAAAGCTTCGTATTGTACTGGGCCGAGAGAATCCGCTCCTCGGCATCGAGCAGGCTCTTCTGGGCCTCGCGCATCTCGATGCCCGACAGGTCGCCGAGCAGATAACGCTCCATGGCGATCTCGTAATTCTCGTTCGCGGCGACGAGGTTCTCCTCCTCGAGCTTGAGCAGCTCCACGTTGTTGCGATAAGCCTGCCAGAAATTCGAGAAATCGGCCTCCAGCGACAGTTCGAGCTGTTCGGTCCGCAACCGGGCGTTGTCGATCTCGATCCGGGCATTGCGCTGCTCGCGGCGGCGATTACCGTCGAAAATCGTCATGCCGAGCGTCAGGCCGGCATCGGGACCCAGCGTGCGGCGCTGAAGCGTCGAACCGCTGCCGTAGCGATTCAGCGAGTAACCGTACCCCGCGCCGAGCTTCAGATAGGGATAATTGCGCGAGCGAAGCGTCTGCAGATCGAGTTCGGCCAGTGTCTGCTCGCGGGCCGAGCGAAGCAGCGAGGCGTTCGCGCGCAGCATCTGCCGTTCGAGCTCCCGGCGGTCGAGCGTCTCATCGACCCGAATCAGCGAGTCGAGCACCAGAATGTGCCTGTCGACGCTATCGACGGCCATCAGCTCGTTGAGCCGGATACGCGAAGCGAATACGAGCTCCTGCTGCGTGATGTACTGCGAGCTGTCGGCATTGAAGTCGACCCGCGCCTGCAACAGGTCCAGACGGGAGAAACTGCCGATCCGATAGCGCGCCTCGACGATACGCAGCCGCTCTTTGGAAAGCGACACGGCGTAGCGGAAGTTCTTGAGCCGGATTTTCTGCTGGACGAAATTGTAGTACTCGGCCGCCAGCGAAGCGACGAAATCCTCGATCGCAATGCGCGTCTCCAGCTCGCCCTGAGCCTTGAGCTCCTGCAGGCGGCGATAGTCGGTCCGTATGCGGAAGCCCTCGAAAATCGTCCATTCGAGGTCGAGTCCCGCCGACACGGTCTGGTCGTACGCCCCGTTTTCGGAGGACGTCTCTCCGGCTCGCGGACGGGTGCGGCTATCGGACAGCGCTCCGTCGTAGCCTGCCGAAAAATCGAGCGTCGGCAGAGCCCCGGCTGCCGCCCGGGTCGCGTTCGACGAGCTGATCCGCTCGTCGTTGCGAGCGATGCGAATCGAGTAATTGCGCTCCAAGCCCGTCTCCAGACAGGACTTCAGCGTATAGGGAGTCTGCGCGGACAAGACGGACAAGCCGCACAGCGCCCAAGTCAGCGACAGGAATCTTCTCATGCTTTCTTTTTGTGTCTGTCGGTGGAAATATAGCTGTACATGGCCGGAACGATGTAAAGCGTCAGCAGGGTCGAGACGAGCATGCCGCCGACGACGGCCACACCCATCGCCACGCGGCCGGCAGCCCCCTCGCCGGTAGCCAAAGCCAGCGGAATCAATCCCAGCACGGTCGAGGCGCTGGTCATCAGAATCGGGCGCAGGCGCTGCAACGCGGCCTGCTCGATCGCCTCCCCGCGGGCGAGCCCCGACTCCTGCTTCTGATTCGCGAACTCGACGATCAGGATACCGTTCTTGGCCACCAGCCCGATCAACATGATGATGCCGATCTGGCTGAATATGTTCATCGTCTGCCCGCCCGCATACATGAACACGAGCGCCCCGGCCACCGCCAGCGGTACGGTGAGCATGATCACCAGCGGGTCCTTGAAGCTCTCGAACTGCGCGGCGAGGATCAGATAGATCAGCACGATGGCCAGCACGAAAGCGAACATCAGGCTCGACGAGCTCTCGCGGAACTCCTTCGAATCGCCGGCCAGCGCCGTGCGGAACGTGTCGTCGAGCGTCTCGCGCGCGATGCGGTCCATCTCGTCGAGGCCCTGCCCGATCGTCTTCCCCTCGGCCAGTCCGGCCGATACGGTAGCCGAAACGAAACGGTTGTAGCGATAAAGCTGCGGCGGAGCGACTGCCTCCTGCAACGACACGAGGTTATCGAGCTGCACCATCTCGCCGGCCTCGCTGCGCACGTAGATCGACTTGAGGTCGGTCGGCTTGTTGCGCTGTTGGCGATTGATCTCGCCCAGAATCTCGTACTGCTTGCCGTTCATGTAGAAATAGCCCATGCGTTGGCCGCTGAGGCCGTACTGAAGGGTTTCGGCTATGTCGCGCGTACTGACGCCCATCAGACCGGCCTTGTCGCGGTTGATCGTGATGCGGGCCTCGGGCTTGCTGAACTTCAGATCGACGTCGGCCATCTGGAAAACGGGGCTCTCGTAGACCTTCGCCATAAATTCGGGCAGTACCTGCTGGAGCTTCTCGAGATTGGTCGCCTGCAGCACGTACTGCACGGGCATCTGGCTCCGGCGGCCACCGAACGTACTCTGCTGCTGCACGAAAGCACGGGCCATCGTCTTGGATCGGACGGCTTTCGACAACTCCTCGGCGATCTCCATCTGCGAGCGGTCGCGGTCGGCAATATCCCGAAGCGAAATCCGGACATTGCCGCTCCCGCTCGACACGCGGGCCGTAATGGCCTCGGCCTCGGGAACGAGCGAGTCGACCAGACGGTTGATGTCCTCGGTATAGTCGCGTATGTACTCGTAGGTGACTCCCTCGGCCCCGCGCGTGTTGATCGATATGGACGAGCGGTCCTCGAGCGGAGCCATCTCGGACGGGATACGGCTCCAAAGCACCCAGATCATCCCCACAGTCAACAGCACGACCGGTATGGCCACGACCCTCCGGCGCATGAATGCCGCCAGCGTCCGGGCATAGAGGCGGTTCATCCCGTCGAAGAAAGGCTCGGTCGCCCGGTAGAACCAGCTCTGCCGCTCTTTCCGCACGAGCATCTTGGTAGCCAGCATCGGAGTGAAGGTCAGCGCCGCGAAAGCCGAAATGAGCACGGCGCCCGTCACGACCAGACTGAACTCGCGGAACAGGCGGCCGGTCGTGCCCTGCATGAAAACGATCGGGAAAAAGACGGCCACGAGCGTGATCGTCGTCGAAATGACCGCGAAGAAAATTTCCTTCGATCCCTCGATTCCCGCCTCTTTGGGCGTCATTCCCCGCTCAATACGGATATAGATGTTCTCGGTCATCACGATCGCGTCGTCGACGACGAGACCGACGGCCAGCACGACGGCCAGCATCGACAGCACGTTGATCGAGAAGCCGGCTATGTACATGACGAAAAACGCCCCGACGAGCGATACCGGGATCACGACGCACGGAATCAGCGTAACGCGCCAGTCGCGCAGAAACAGGAAAATAATCACGATCACGAGTAAAAAGGCGACGTAGACCGTCTCCTTCACCTCGTCGATCGAGGCGCGGATGAACTTCGTATTGTCGAATCCGAAGCGCGTGACGACGTCTTCGGGCAAATCCTTGCTCATCGTTCTCAACCGCTCGTAGACGGCGTCGGCAATGTCGATATGGTTGGCTCCCGGCTGCGGAATCACGACGACGCCGACCATCGGAATGCCGTCCATCTTCATGTAACTGCGCATGTCCTGCGGACCGAGTTCGGCCCGGCCTATGTCGCTGAAGCGGATGATCCGGCCATTTTCTTCACTGACAATCAAATCATTGAACTCCTGAGCCGTATGCATCAGGCCCAGCGTACGGATCGTCAGCTCGGTCGTATTGCCCTCGATGCTGCCCGAGGGAAGCTCGACGTTCTCGCGATCGAGCGCGTTTTTCACGTCGACGGGCGTGATGCCGTAGCCGGCCATCTTGACGGGATCGAGCCACAGGCGCATCGAGTAACGCTTCTCGCCCCATATCTCGACGCTGCTCACGTCGCCGATCGTCTGCAACTGCTCCTTGACCGTCAGATCGGCGATCTCGCTCAGCTCGAGCAGCGACCGCTTGTCGCTCTGGATGGTCACCATCAGAATAGGCGACGCATCGGCGTCGGCCTTCGACACGGTAGGAGGATCGCAGTCGCGCGGCAGATAGCGCTGCGCGCGCGACACCTTGTCGCGCACGTCGTTGGCCGCCGTCTCCAGATCGACCGAAAGCTCGAACTCGACCGTGATGCGGCTCGACCCCTGCTTGCTGACGCTCGACAACGAGCGAATGCCCGGAATACCGTTGATATTCTGCTCGAGCGGCTCGGTAATCTGGTTCTCGATCACGTCGGCATTGGCCCCCGGATAGGAACAACTGACCGAAATGATCGGGTTGTCGACGCTCGGATACTCGCGCACGCCGAGCGAGGTGTAGCCTATCAGGCCGAAAAGCAGGATAATCAGCGTCAGCACCGTCGCCATGACGGGCCGCCGGATGCTCAGTTCGGAAATGTTCATAGGGCAACCGGTTTATCGAAGATTGTCGAGCTTGACTTCCAGACCGGTGCGCAACTGGAGCGTACCGGAAGTAATCAGCGTGTCGCCGGGCGAGAGGCCGCGCACGACCTGAATCACCGAGTCGGTCCGGATGCCGGTCTTGATTTCGACCGGACGCGCCGTGCCGCCTTTATAAAGAAAGACCTTGTCGACGCCCATCTCGGGCACGACGGCCTCGGTCGGAACGGCGATCGCCTCGGGTATATCGCTGATCTGTATGCGAATGCTGGCGAAACGTCCCGGGAACAAATGCTGCCCGTCGTTGGGATAGAGCGCGCGCACGGAAAGCGTGCGCGACTGCTCGTCGACATTCGGATCGACGGCGTACACTTTGGCGCGGAACGTCTCGAGACTCCCCTCGACGGTAAAGGAGAGCGGTGTTCCCGGCCTGATCTCGGAGGCATAGCGCTCGGGCACGCCGAACTCGATCTTAAGCGGAGCGATGCGCGTCAGCTTGGCAACCACGACCGTAGGCGACGCATAGGCCCCCTCGCTGACACGGCGCAGACCGATGATCCCGTCGAACGGGGCTCGCAACTCGGTCAACGCGATATTGGCCTCGCACAGCTCGATGTCGGCGTTCAGCGTAGCCAGCTCGGTCCGCGCCTGCTCGTAAGCCTCCTGACTCACGGCATCCTTTTCGAGCAGCGTGCTCTGGCGGTAGACCCGATCCTCGGCCAGCTTGACCTGAGCCTTGTACTTGGAGAGCTGGGCCTGCAGCGGCTTGTCGTTGACCTTAGCCAGCAATTGTCCTTTTTTTACGGGAGTGCCCTCCTCGAAATCGATCGAGACGATCTTGCCCGAGGTCTCGAACGAAAGATCGACCTCCTCGTCGGGCAGCAGGGTACTGGTCGTGAAAATGTCGTCGGTCAGATGCTGCGGACGGATCACGAGCGCGTTGACATGAAGCACGCCGCCCTTGGCAGCGGGACCCGCTCCCCCCGCCCCCTCTTCGGCGGCAGGGGTCCGCAGCAGATTGTAACAACCCGCCCCGGCAGCCACGAGCAGCACGGCGGCGGTAATCAGCCATTTGATTCTTTTCCTCATCGAAACGAAGTTTGGGTAGTATTGTCCTTACTGGCAAAAATACAAAAAGAGGCTGGAAAATCTTCCCGTCCGACAGGCAATTTTGACCAAAATTCTTGTTTCGGTACGGACCCGATGCGAAAATCGTTCACGGCAAAGTATTTGCATCGGCAATTACGGGCCGAACGGCCGAAACAGGCATCCTATGAACGAAGACAGCCGCCTCACCCAGTGGGCGCACGAAATGCTGACCGAAGCGGGCATACGCCCCGAAACCGCCGACCTGCTGGATCAGGCGATCATTCTGCTGCTGATCGTACTGATCGCATGGGCTGCGGACCTGGTCTGCCGGTTTCTGATTCTCGGCGTCGGGAAGCGGATCGCCGCACAGGCGGACAAGAAATGGAAAGGAGTGCTGGTCGAACGGTCGGTGCTGCGCAAGTTTTCCGATCTGATCCCGGTCATACTGGTCTATCTGCTGATTCCGCTGGCCTTCCCGGCCCGCTCGCACACGCCCGCGGTGCTACAGACGATCTGTCTGGTCTACGTCATCTTCATTATCATCATGCTTCTCAACGCCCTGCTCAAGGTGACGTTCGCTTTCCTGAACCGACGCGACGAAATGCACGACCGGCCTCTCAAGGGAATGCTTCAGATCCTGCAGGTCAGCCTGTTTTTCGTCGGAGGCATCGTCATCATCGGCCTTATCGTCGGACGGTCCCCGCTGCACCTGCTGGCCGGGCTGGGCGCATCGGCCGCCATCCTGATGCTGATCTTCAAGGACTCGATCCTCGGGTTCGTATCGGGCATCATGCTTTCGGCCAATAAGATGCTCAAGCCGGGCGACTGGATCAGCATGCCGAAGTACAACGTGGACGGGACGATTCTGGAAGTGACGCTGAACACGGTAAAGATCGAGAACTTCGACAACACGATCACTACGATCCCCCCGTTCGTGCTGACCGGCGACTCGTTCAAGAACTGGCGGTGGATGGAAGAGTCCGGCGGAAGACGCATCATGCGCTCTATCAGCATCGACATGAGCAGCGTGCGCTTCTGCACGCCCGAAGCGATCGATCGGTACAAGAAAATCCCGCTAGTGAGCGACTTCATCGCCGAACATGAGAAAAAAGCCGAAACGTCCGCCCAGACCGGGCCGGACGGCGCGCGGCAAGCTGCTCTGTACCGGCTGACCAATCTGACCCTGTTCAGGGCCTATCTGAATAACTATCTGAAAGCCCTTTCGGTCGTCAACAAGGAACTCACCTGCATGGTACGGCACCTGCAACCGACGCCGACCGGAATTCCGATCGAAATCTACTGCTTCTCCTCGATCAAGGAATGGGTGGCCTACGAGGGCGTGCAGGCCGACCTGTTCGACCATGTGATCGCCGTAGTTCCCGATTTCGATCTGGTTCTGTTCCAAAGCCCGGCCGGAACCGATCTGCAACGATGGATGCAGCCGCAACCCGCCCCGGAGACCGTCCGGTCGGCCGACGCGAATGCAACGGACAGGACCGCTGCAAGCGAAACGGAGACGGAAGATCGGACAAACAGGACAACGACATCCGACGGGACGCCTCCGGCGAGCAATCCGCAAGCGGACGAACGGCCGGACGGCGGAAGGGCGGATCGCGCGGCCGGTCCGACTCCCGACGCGCCGAAACAATAAGCGCAAAAGACGAGGGCATCGGCAAGCGCTCCCCGTATCACGACAGACAAAAAAACCGCCGACTCGAAAAACACGAGTCTGCGGAGCGGATATTCCGAACCGAATCGCTATATTTACCGTGCTGTTTCTTTTCGCTCTCCACTTTATACGCGAGAGCGAGGAGAACGCCGATCCAACCCGAACTACGCAAGACGATGACGATCCGAAACAAAATGTTATGGGCCGCCATAGCGGTCTTTTCCTGCCTGACGGCGGCAAACGGCAACGAACCGGAATCCGACCCGCGCGACCGCGGAACGAACGAAAGAAAAACGAAAGGGAGAGAAGTGCTGGGCGACCCGCAGTTCCGAAGGGGCATGGCGATCTCGCCGCTTTGGCCCGCGATCGTGCAAAACAACGGCGGATTCGAAAAGACCAACACGGACACGATCCGTTTCGGACGCAGGAGCGGAAAACCCGTCTGGCAAATGGCCCAATGGGCCAGCCGGTACGATCTGGGAGGCACTCCTCCGGTCCGGCAGGCGGACGGAAGCGTCGCGTATGCCAACGAAGGGAAGCGGATCGTCCGATCGGCGGACGGAACGCTGACGCTCGATATCACGACCAGCACCGAGTACCGGAGCCCCCGGACCGCCGACGGCGCATGGCCTCACTTGCTGATCCAGCAGGATTTCAAGCACCGGCCTAACATCGGACGCATCAGGCATCTCTATTTCGCCATGGACCTGCGCATCGAGCACTGCGAGCGGAGGATGAGCGACGAGCAATACGACGAGAGCCTGCATACGGCCCAGTCGCCTTTCTACTTTTTCATGCGCAACACGAATCCCCGGTCGCCCGACTACGGGCTGTCGCTCTGGGTCGGCGTGCCGTCGTTCGACTACCGTTACGAACGGTTGAGCGACGAAGAGTACGTGCAATGGGACATCGGCACGGCGACCTACATCTATGCGATTCCGCCCCGCAGCATCTGGGGCGACGTCTCGTTCCACGACCGGGAGTGGCACAGCGCCCGGCTCGACCTGCTGCCGCTGATCCGGCGCGGCGTCGCCGCCATGCAGGCCAAAGGACAGTTCGTCCATACCATGCCGGAGGATCTGGAGCTGACGGGCATGAACTTCGGGTGGGAAGTCCCCGGCACTTTCGACGCCGGACTGCAAATCCGCAACCTGAGTATCCGGATCGTCGAGTAGCCCGATCCGACGGCCGCTCATTTTCAAGTCGGAACGACGGGTCGTACGAAATGCAGCCTATCTCGGCCAAATCCGGCTCCCGTTGCGAGATCGCACAACCCTATCGCAACGGCCCGACCGGAAACAGGAAACTCTGTCGCATACCGGCGGACAGCATCCGAATAGCCGGGCGCAACTGTCGTCGGTCGACATGCGAGGCGCGACGTTCCGAAAGGCCGGAACGCCTGCACTGCGCAACCGTCCCGACCGGCGCCACAGACCGCGATGTCCGGCTATCGCTCCCCTATCGGCGGTAAGAACGACGATCAGGCTTGTTCGTCTCGGCAACAGAGCCTTTCGCTTCGGACGCAGAAACCTGGCGGGCTCCGGATGATCCGCCGCGACGATAACCGTCCCTTTTCGGGCGGTCGGCCGCAGGCCTCGCGCCGCGCGGTCCGGGACGGGAAACGGAAGGATCGTCCGCCGCACGCGGACGGGGCGGCGACAACGGGCGGGTCCCCCTCGCGGGTTCGGCGATGGGTCGCCGCTTTTCGGGAGAGACCGTTCCGCCACGCCTGTAATCCGGCGTGCGGGGCTTGCGTCCGCTATCGCGACGGACTTTCCCCGGAACGGGCGGAGACGCCTGTTCGCCGCGGGGCATCCGGACCGGTCCCGGATGAAACGGCCCTAAATGAGGCCGCGCGGGACGGCCATGCGGCGCGTGAGGCCGGAAATACGACCATGAATGCTTATACAAGGGAGGATGACGATGAGGATTCCGCCGGACATAATAATCCTCCCAAAAACGACATTGGGAACGGAAACGGTCGAGTATCAGACCGAAAGCCGGAGAACCGGGCCCTAAGCCTAACCGGATGGAAACGACCGTCCAGTTACGGTCCGGACTGCCGTAATAAAGCTCCATGATCCGGCGCAACGAACGGCCTGCCCGCCGCGACAGCTCGAGACCGAACAACAGGTCGCTCGGAGAATAGCCCTTACGGAGATAATAACGCAGATCGGCCCGCGGCATCCCGTACTCGCGGGCAAGCGACACGACGAAACGGTCGCTGTAGACGGACGCATAATTGTTCATCCGGAAACCGTACTTATACAAGTCGTCGTAATCGCCGTCCATGTATTCGGCGTAATAATCGTCCTCGAAGGGACCGTCCGGCGCCGCCGGAGCATAAGCGCCCGACGACAGGCAGACGAGCAGAATCAACCATTTTTTCATCGCATCAACCGATTTGAATCGTTACTAATGGAACGTTTTCCTCGCTCCGAAAGTTACAAGGGAAACCGCCGGACCCGGTCCGGGCAAATACGGTCGCGGCCGTTTCCGCTCTCCGGACAAATCCATGCCCGCTGCCGGACAGTCCCGCTCAGGCCGCTGCTCCGGAAACAGAGATATGCCCCGCTCTCGGACCGGGCGATCTCGACGGTCCGGTCCGGGGAAGCCTTCCCGAAAGCCCCCGCGTACCCGGAGCCTCCGTTTTGCGGAATCTCCCTGATGCCGACTCGGCCGGGGAGCTACCGGCCGCACACAGGCCGGTGCATCATCAGCGACTCGATCTGTTCGGCGATCTGCTCGGGCGGCCGACGAAACGTCAGCCGGGCATGACGGCCCGAAGGATCGGGCGTCCAGCGGTCCGTGCTGTCCGAAGGATCGACCGTCAGCGTGCCGCGCTCGAGCCCGAATCCGGGTTCCAGTCCCCGGACGGCCACCAGCACGGCCGACTGGTCCCAACTGTTGCGACCGGCCGGGTTATCCTGCGGAAGCGACATCCTGTACGCCTCGGCCACGGGGCTGTCGGCAGGTCCCTCGGCAGCGGTACGGCAGCCGGTGATGATTTTTTCGCCTATATCGAAACCGCTCAGTATCACCGGCGAAGGCCAATGCTCCATGACATAGGCCGCGGCCGGAGCATCCATCATCACGTTGAACTCGAGCCCTTCCGGGAAATGGCCGGCCATCGAAACCAAACGTTTCACTTTCCGTTCCACCAGCTCGCGGCCCGTGAGCTCGCTGAGAGAATCGGGCCCCGAAAGCAGCAGGTCGCGCAGATTGGTGAAGAATCCGACCGTCACGACGACCACGCTCGTATCGGGCTCGCCGGCCAGCGCACGGCGGTATACCGCCACCGCATCCTCGGCCTGCGAGGCGCTTCCCGTGCGATGCGGAAACCGGGCCGGCAACTCGGAGGTCCACCGCAGGCCCTTGTGCCACGTATCCTGACTGACGGCCTCGCCCTTGGGCGCCCCCAACGGAATTTTCTCCCGGCCGAAATAAGTATTGATCACATCGATGCAGGGTACGGTCGTCTCGAGCCTGTTCGACGAAACCGTAGCGAGGATACGCGCCTCGCCCGAATCGGCCAGCGCGTGCAGCACGGCCAGCGCGCCTACGTCGTCGTAATCGGGAGCCATGTCGGTATCGAAAATCAAAGAAACGGGCGGCTCCTTCGGAGCGCACGCCGCGCAAGCGGCGGCTGCCATCAACATGCAAAGCAGTTTTTTCATAGAGTTGAGTTTTTCGGTTCACATAATACCGGGCAAGCGCATCGCCGTTGCTCCGCCGCCGCACAGGAACTCCGATCCCCGCGGACCGACGATCGAGATTCCGGACCGTGCTTTCCGGCAGAGCCCGACGTCCCCGTGCAAGAGAAAAGCCCGTCACCGCGCCGCACAGGGAAAATCCTCGCCCGATACTTCGGATAAAGATAGCAAAGAGAAAGCACTCATGCAACAAGCCGCCCCCCGGCGGCGAAATCATTTTGAATTCTCGGTCCGAATTGCTAACTTGTGCGGATAAAACCGTTATACCAATCTGAACGATATGAATGAGAAATCCAAACTGACCCGCCGCGACTTTCTGAAAGTCTCGGCGCTGGGAGCCGCAGGAGCCGTACTGATGCCGTCGGCTTTGGCAGCCGCCCCGAAATCCGCGAAAAAGAAAAGCTCGGCCAACGATACGATCGGCATCGGCTTCATCGGTCTCGGTCAACAGGCGATGCACCTGCTGGCGGGCTTCCTTACGATCGACGGCGTCCGCGTGCTGGCAGGATGCGACGTCTACGACGTCAAAAGAGCCCGCTTCGAGAAGCGCGTGAAGAAATATTACGCCGAGCACGGGCAGAAATGCAAGGTCGACCTGTACGAGGATTATCAGGACCTGCTCGCGCGGGACGACATCGACGCCGTCGTGATCGCGACACCCGACCACCAGCACGCGCTGATCGCGATCGCAGCCTGCCGGGCCGGCAAGGACGTCTACCTCGAAAAGCCGCTGACGCTGACCATATACGAGGGACAGCAACTGCGCAAGGCCGTGCGCGAACACTGCCGGATACTGCAGGTGGGAAGCCAGCAGCGGTCCGATGCCGAATTCATCCATGCAGCCAACCTGGTCCGCGAAGGCGAGCTGGGGCGCATCGAGCTGATCAAGGTGCACGTGGGAGGCTCCCCCACCCCCTATACCCTGCCCCGACAGGAAGTTCCCGCCGGGCTGAACTGGGACAAATGGCTCGGCCCGCTGCCCGAAACGATATATTACAATTCGGACCTGAACCCGGTCATCACGCTCGAGCCGGAGCAGAACGAGCAGCTTTGGGGCGCATGGCGCTGGTACAAGGGCATGGGCGGCGGCCTGATGACCGACTGGGGAGCCCACATGTTCGACATCGCGCAATGGGCCATGGGCAAGGACCGCAACGGTCCCGTCAAAATCATACCCGCCGGGTACGGTCCCTACGAGCATCTGACCTATTTCTACGACAACGGCACCCGGGTGACCGAGCAGGAGTTCGACGGAGGCAAGCAGGGCGTCAAGATCTACGGCGAGAACGGAGAGTGGATACAGGTGTGCCGCGGCGAGTTCCTTGCCTCGGACCCGAAATTCATGCCCGAGACGAAGAAAAAAGAGAGCGACGTACCCTACGAAACGCAAGTGGGGCACTATCAGACCTTCATCAATTCGATCCGCTCGCGCATCGACCCGAACGTGCCGGTCGAAGTGGGACACAGCTCGAACACGATGTGCATTCTGGGCAACATCGCCAACGAGCTGGGGCGGCCTGTCGTCTGGAACCCGATCGTCGAAAAGTTCATGCACGACCCGGAAGCCGACAAGCTGACGCACTATCAGTACAGAGACGGGTACAAGCTGTAATCTCCGTCGCTACGAAAATAAGAGTCGCCGGCCACTCATGTGGCCGGCGACTCTTATTTTTCCCTTCCGCCCCGGTCCGACCCGTCCACGGACCCGCGCCCGAGCGCTGTCGGTCGGACGCTCGACGGTTTCGCCGTCAAGCCGTCCCGGAGAACGACGTAAACGAAAGATGCCGAGGCATCCGAATCCGCCGTTCGTTACGTTTCGGAAAACAAGTCCGGACAAACCGATCTTGGACCAGGAAAGGACAGGGAGCGAGTCCGACCATCGCGCAAAACAGCCGTGGCCGGTTCCTGCTCAAAACCCGCCGTCGCCCGTCGTTTCCGCGCCTCGCATAGGGCAAGCGCATCGCCTGTCCGCAATTCCACGACCGGAAACCGTCTGTCAACCGGCAACGCAACACTTTCGGCAAAAAGAAACGGATAAACGCGAGCAGGCCGCCGAACAGACCGACGAATCGCCGATCGCCTACGGCCGGAATACGAAAGCCCGCCCGCGACGCTGCCGGCAACACGTTCTCGTTCCGACAGCAGGAACCCGCCGGAAATCCCCGAGAGACGACTGCAAACACACACACCGAAAATAGACCTACGAATCGAAAAATCCGCCACGCAGCACGGCCGACGATCCGCTCTCGCCCCAACGACAATACCTGCCGGAGCGGAATCTCATCGGCAATAAATCGCGGAACAGCCGTAACGACACGTACCGAAAGCAAACCGGCGAGCCGAGCGGCGCCGGCGGCAAGTCGAAAGACAGCCGCGCCCGAATCAGAGATACACTTTCGTAAAAGAGAACGTCCGGTCGTCGCTCAGCAACGCCTGCCGGTCCGGAATCAATTGGAAAGACATCCGACTACCTGCCTCGCAGTCGAGCAGCAGTACCAGCTCCGAAGCCAGTCCCCAAGAGCCGGTCGTGTGCGATTCGGTCCCGTCGCCGAAACGGGTCAGCAGGAAAGTCCGGTCGGGACGAAGGCGCAGCACCTGCCTGTGCCGAGGATCGTCGGACTCGTACACGCCCGACAGCTGATACTGCCAGTCGCATCCGCCCGCCTCGCCGAACGCGATCAGACGGTCGACCACCAAGCGCCGGACGGCGGAACCGGCCGACACGGTGTCGGAATCGAGATGCGCCCGGCAGGCAAGATACACCCGGCGGCGTGGACCCGCCAGACGACCGTACCGCGCGGCCACGGCCCGATAGGCTCCCTTTTCGCTCAACAGATAATCGACCGAAGTCGCGCAGTCCCGAAAGACGAGGGAGTCGGACGTACCGGCGATCTCGCCGGAGAAATAGTCGGGAGCGAGCTCCGCGTTGCGGTCCGAGCAAGCTGCGAAAAGCAGCCAGGCGACCGTCAGGCTCCATAATCGGATATTCATAGTCAATCTCTTATCTATCATCTCGGCGGCCGGATCATCCGACGGCCGGATTCGCAGAAACGTACAATTCCATGTGCCGTGCCGCCGGCCGGACATCCGATATAAAAACAATAAGAATGCCTTTTTCGAGGCATTCTTATCCGTTCGTTCGGTTTTTCGAAACCGGCCTCGGCTACTCGATACCCATTTTGTCGAACAGCGCTTGCGTATCGGGCTTATGGCCGCGGAAGCGGACATAGAGCTTCATCGGATGCTCGCTTCCGCCCTTGGAGAGAATGTTCTCCCGGAACGAGGCAGCCGTCTCACGGTCGAAAATGCCCTTTTCCTTGAACAGCGAGAAAGCGTCTGCCTCGAGCACCTCGGCCCACTTGTAGCTGTAGTACCCGGCCGCATAGCCGCCCGAAAAGATATGGCCGAACGAGGTCGAGGTACACTGTCCGTCGACGTAAGGAAGTACCTGCGCCCGGGCCATCGCTTTCTTCTCGAAATCGACGACCGGCATCTTCACCGGCTCGGAGATGCTGTGCCAAGCCATATCGCAAAGGCCGTAGGCCACCTGCCGGATATGCGAGTAGGCGGCCAGATAGTTTTTCGCGTCGAGTATCCGCCGGATCAGCTCGGCGGGCATCTTCTCGCCCGTGCGGTAATCGACCGCGAACAGGTCGAGAAATTCCTTCTCGTAGGCCCAGTTCTCCATGATCTGCGACGGCAATTCGACGAAATCGCGGTAGACGGCCGTTCCGGTCAGGCTCGGATAGGTTCCGGCGGCGAAAATGCCGTGCAACGCATGGCCGAACTCGTGCAGCATCGTCGTCACCTCGTCGAACGTGAGCAGCGACGGCAGGCTGTCGGTCGGCTTCGTAAAGTTGTAGACCACCGAAATCAGCGGCCTCGTCTCGACGCCGTTCTCGACTCCCTGCTGGCGGAACTCGGTCATCCATGCTCCGCCGCGTTTCGAGGCGCGGGGGAAGAAGTCCATATACAGAACGGCTAGAAAACTCCCGTCGGCATCGAACACCTCGTAGGCTTTCACGTCGGGATGATAGACCGGAATCTCCGGATTTTCGCGCAGCGTGATCCCGTACAGACGGTTCGCCAGCTCGAACATGCCCCGCCGTACGTTCTCCAACTGGAAATAGGGCTTCGTCAGCTCTTCGCTCAGTTCGTAGCGCTCGTGCTTGAGCTTCTCGGAGTAGTAGCCGAAGTCCCAAGGCATCAGCTCGGCGTCGAAGCCCTGAGCGCGGGCGTAGCCGGCCACGGTTTCCACATCGCGGCGCGCAGCCTCGACAGCCCGGTCGAGCAGCTCTGCCAGAAAGGCGTTGACCGTCGGGGAGCTCTCGGCCATACGCTCTTCCAGCACGTAGTCGGCATATGTCTCGTATCCAAGCAGACCGGCAAGCTGCAGACGCTTGTCGGCAATTTCCTCGACAATGGCGGAGTTGTCGAACTCGCCGCCCACGCAGCGGGTGTTATAAGCTCGCCAGAGTTTCTCTTTCAGGGCGCGATTCGACGAATAAGTCATAAACGGGACCATACTGGGAATCTGCAGCGTGACGACCCATCCGTCGAGCCCGCGCTCCTTGGCCTCGGCCGCCATGCCCTCGCGGACGAAGTCGGGCAACTCCCCGACGACGGCCGGATCGGTCACATGAAGCGTAAAGGCATTCGTGGCCGCCAGCGAGTTTTGGTTGAACTGAAGGCTCAGCTCCGAGAGGCGGGCGGTCAGTTCGCGGTATATCTTCTTGTCTCCGTCGGAAAGGGCCGCGCCGCTGCGGGCGAACCCCTTGTAGGTCTTTTCGAGCAATCGCCTCTGTTCGGCGTTCAGCCCCAGCGACTCCCGCCGATCGTAAACCGCCTTGACCCGGGCGAACAGCTTCGGATCGAGGCTTACGTCGTTGCTGAACTCGGTCAGCATGGGCGAAAGCTCCAGCGCGAGAGCCTGCATCGTATCGTTCGTATGCGCCTCGTTCAGGTTGAAGAAAATATTGGAGATGCGGTCCAGACGACGGCCGCTGAACTCGAGCGCCTCGATCGTATTGGCGAATGTCGGGGCTTGGGCGTTGCCGACGATCGCGGCGATGTCGGCGCGAGCCTCGCGCACGGCCTGCTCAAAAGCCGGCTTGTAATGCTCGTTCGTGATCTGCGTGAATTGCGGAGCTCCGTGGGGAGCCGTCGACTCGACGAGCAGCGGATTGACGTCCGCGCCGGACGCGCCGAGTGTCAGGGATGTTGCCATACAACTGATTATTAACGTTCTTATCATGTACTTAAGGGTTTGATAGTTTACGAATTTCGCGCACGGCCTTACCGGTCGTAAAGATTGTCGTAGAAGCTGCTGTTCTTGTCGTACTTGAGGTCCTTAAGCATGGCCGACTTGACGTTGATCGTGAAGCTCCAGCTCTTGCGGAAACCGATAGGTACCCAGTTGAAGTGCATCTGCCAGCAATGCAGGTCGCGCGTCAGCGTGAAAGTACCCGGCGTAAGTTTCTTATCCTTGAAATCGTATCCGGCGTTGAAGGTAACGCCCCACTTGGGCGTCAGGTTCACGCTGCCGTTGAAGCCGAGCGTCTGAACCACCGTGGCCGTCAGCCCCGGTTTGGAATAGCTGAAGCTGTAGTTGAACCCGATGTTCCACGGGATATTGAAGTCGTAATAGCTCGACGACATCATCTGCCGCCGGGTATTGGGGTCCAAATCGTTGAAGCCCGGTTGGGCGAACATGTCGGCGTACTCGGGAGGCGGAGCGCCCCCGCTGTTGATGTCGTTCATCGCGGGCTGCGACGACGAACTGCCGTTCCCGGGCGAGTTGAACGAGTAACCGAACGAAGTGCTGACGCTCGTCAGCCGCCCCAATTTGCCGCGCCGGAGCATGAAGCGGTTGATACGTCGCCCGTTGGCGTCCAGATCGTACGGGTCGAGCGTGGCGCTGATGTTGAGCCCCAGGTTCTTGATGAGGGTCGTGCGCAGCGAGATCGAAAAGGGAGCGAGATTCATCGAGTCGGCCAGAAAATTGTACGAGGAGCTGATGCTCAGGTTGTCGATCACCTTGATTTTCCGTACTCCGGAAGTATCGCGGTTGTCCCTTACCTTCATCTCGAGCGTCTGGGAGAGGCCGAACGAGATCGCCATGCTCCGTCCCGATCCCGGCACGCCGTAAAGTCCGTCGGAAAAGGGCGAGTACTGTTTCATGTTTCCGAGCGTATCGCTCTGCACCCACTTGTAATAGCCGTACTTGGGATCGGAGAAGTCGGGCGTGTAGTTGAAGCTCACGGTAGGCGTCAGCATGTGGCGGATCGCCCGGATCAGGCCGTCCTTCTTCTTGAACTGGAACATGCCGTAGATCTTGGTCGAACCGCTGACCGAGAAACGATAGTCGTACAGGCGGTAGAAGCCCGTCGTCGTATCTCCGGGCACATCCGTTTTGGCGACCGGGTCCCACACACGGTCGATCTTACGGAAGTACCAACGCTCCTGATAGTTGGCCGACGGACTGATGTTCAGATAGTTAAACAGATTGAACGAAGTGGAGACAGGAATCTGGTGATTGACACCGTTCTTCATCTTCTTGAACATCGCCGACGTGAACAGGTCCCTCTCCTTGACCGTCACGTTGTTGCCTAAAGTACCGGTATAGCTCAGCGAGATTTTCTCGTACCAGCGCTGCTTGCCCGACGCGTTTTTGCGCCGGAACGGATAGATGCGAGCGACGTTGAACACCACGTTCGGGAAGCTCAGCGAAACGGTCGAGTCCTGCGAGTTCTGCGAGTGAGAGAAGTTCGTCGACAGCGAGAACGGAGTGCCGGCCCACGACTTGGAGTAGGCGATACTCGAGTTGGTCTGCGTATTGAGGTACTCGCCGATGGTCTGCGAGCCGTATTTGGAGTAGCCGCTCGACGAGAAGTTCACGCTGGCCGAGAACGAGGAGTTCGGACGGAACTTGGGATCCTGCTGATGCATCCAGACTACGTTGTAGTTGTTCATGTTCATGTAGTTCTGGTCGCCTTTTTCGCCGATGATATCCTTCGAGAAGCGGACGTTGAACGAGCCGGAATACTTGTAGCGTTTCGTGTAACGCGAAGCCACGCTGGCCTCCCACGACCCGAACGTATAGATACCGCCGAGTACGGTCAGATCGATATAATCATTGAAAGCGAAATAATATCCGGCGTCGCGCAGGAAAAAACCTTTCTGGTTCTCCTCGCCCCACGAAGGCACGATGAAACCGGACTGCCGCCCGCTCGTCGTCGGGAAAAAGCCGAAGGGCAACATCAGCGGATAAATCGGCACGTCCTCCATGACCAGATAAGAAGGACCCACGATCACCTTCTTGCCGGGAATCATCTTGGCTTTTGTCATGGCCAGATAGAAGTGAGGATGATCGGCGTCGCAGGTGGTGAACTTTCCTCCGGCTATATTGACCGTATTGTCCTTCATCTTCTTGACCCGGGCTCCGAGCAGATAGCCTTCTCCGTCCTGCGTCGACACCTCCTTGATCCGGGCTTTCTCGGTCTCGATGTTGTAGGTGATCGTATCCATCTCGTAGCTCGACGAGCCGTCCAGAAATTCGGGCCTCGTGGGCTTGCCCGCCACCGTGTCCATCCGTCCGTGCGCGAAAATCTCCTTGCTCTCCATATCGATCTTCATAAAGTCGGCCTTCAAGTTCTTGTCCTGATACTTCACGTCGCCTTTCTCGTAAATATAGACGAGCTTGCGGCGCGGATCGTAGATCAGCGAGTCTTCGTTATTGCCAGAAATCACATCGTCGAGAAACGGCTTGCGCTCCACACTGTCCGCCGCCAGCGAATCGGCCGGAAACAACGGCGAGCCCAAACCGGAGAACGCCGACGAATCGGCGCCGAGGGCAAGCGGACCGCCGACGGACAGGCCGGCGGAGTCGGGAAGGCCCGAGGAATCGCGCGCGGCTTTTTCCCGGGCCGGGACGGAGGCGGGACGCGGCAACGAGCCGACGCCCGCGGACGAATCGGGAACGGACACGCCCGACAGCGTGTCGTGACGCACTCCGGCGGAGAACCCTCCGAAGACCACACCGCGGCTAAATACCATTTGTCCGAACAGGGAAAGGGACAGCAGGAGCAAGATATATTTCGTTTTTTTTAGCCGCAATTCACCACAAATATTTAACTTTGCGAAGTTACCGTTTACGTTCGCAAAAATAGTTAAAAAAAAAGAGTTCCTAACGTTTGGCGTAATGAAAGTTTTAAAACACTGTATTTTAAAGACTTCCGTTTTTTTTACGTTGTTTTTAGCCGCTTCCGTCACATCAAACGCGCAAAATAGGAAAATCGGTATAAACACCGTCGTAATCGATGCGGGACACGGCGGTCCCGACGCCGGAGCCGTCGGCAGGCTGTACAAGGAAAAGGACATCAATCTGGACGTCGCGCTCCGGTTCGGACGGATGATCAGCGAGCACTATCCGGACGTGCAGGTGATCTATACCCGCAAGACGGACGTGCTGATTCCGCTCGCCGAGCGCGGCGACATCGCCAACCGGGCCAAGGCCGACCTGTTCATCTCGATCCACATCAACAGCAACAAGTCCTCGTCGCCCTCCGGAGTCTCGGTCTACGTCATGGGCGTCGACAAGGCGAGCAAGAACATGGACGTAGCCATGAAGGAAAACGACGTGATCACCTACGAGGAGGACTACTCGACCCGGTATCAGGGCTACAAGCCGGGATCGACCGAGTCGCTGATCATGTTCTCGCTGATGCAGTACGCATACCAGACCCAAAGCTGCCTGCTGGCCGACATGGTGCAGAAGCAGTTCGTCGGCAACACGCAAATGCAGGACCGGGGCGTCCGCCAAGCGGGCTTTCTGGTGCTGTGGCGCGCCGCGATGCCGAGCATCCTGTGCGAGTTCGGATTCATTTCGAACCCGACCGAGGAAAAGTTCATCGGATCGAAAAAGGGACGGGAGACCTACGCGCGGAGCCTGTTCAACGCTTTCAGCCAGTACAAGGTCCGGAGCGAGGGCCGTGGCACACTGATTGTTCTTGACAGCGAGAATCCGGGCGGATCCGGCGACGAGGACCGGGACGAAGCGGGCGGCGCGACGTCGCGGCAGGAGGAATCCGGACAGGCGGACAAGCGAAGAGCGTCTTCCGACGATCCGGTCGTATACCGGGTGCAGATCGCCAGCTCGTCGCGCAAGCTGCCCAGAAACTCCTCGTCGTTCGGCCCGTACCGGGGCGAGGCAAAGGAAATGGTCATAAAAAACCTGTACAAATATTACGTCGGAGAGGCGGCTTCTTACAAAGAAGCCCTATCTTTACAGTCCGAAGTCCGCCGCCACGTCAAAGGAGCGTTTCTCGTTCCGTTCCGGGGAAACGAGCCGATCCCGATGGACGAGGCCCGGCGCTCGGAACGATAGGACGGACAACGGCAGAACGAACGCTTAACTCGCAAAACAGAACGGCATGAAACTGAAACTGAGCAGAGAATTCAAGATAGGTTTTTTCGGAATACTGATGATCGCAGCGCTTTACTGGGGCGTCAATTTCCTCAAGGGAACCGACCTGTTCACGTCGAGCGTACACTATTACGCGGCCTACGATCAGGTGAACGGTCTGCAGCCGTCGGCCGCGGTGGTCATCAAAGGCTATAAGGTCGGCACGATCAGCGACATCAGCTACGATCCGCAGCGCTCGAACAACGTGGTCGTCGAATTCGCGATCAAGTCGAAGTTCAAGATTCCGAAAGATACGAAGGCCCGTATCTTCAGCGACGGCATCATGGGCGGCAAATCGATCGAGCTGGAGCTTGGCCGTTCGGACGCATATCTGCACGAAGGCGACACGCTGTTCTCGGAAATCAACAAAGATTTTCTGGAAGTGGCCGGAAGCGAGTTCGAGTTTCTCAAGCAGCGGGCCAACGACGTGATCAGCGAGATGATCGTCACCCTCCGCGGCATCAACAAGCTACTCTCGGACAACAGCGCGAACCTGAACGCCACGATCGGCAACGTAGCCGCCATCACGGGGGACCTGCGGTCCGTCGTCGCGGATGAGAAAGGCTCGCTGCGCGAAACGATCTCCAACGTCAACGACCTGTCGCGCACGCTGCGGGACAAGACGGGACAGATCGACCGGATCTTCACGAACGTGGAACGCTTCAGCGACTCGCTGAGCCAGTCGCGAATTCCGACGCTCGTCGCCCAAATGAACGGCACGCTCGCGGAACTGAACCGTACGCTCGCGAAAGTCAACGACGGGGACGGGACGGTCGGCAAGTTCGTCAACGACCAAGCGCTGTACGACTCGCTCGTTCAGGCCTCGTCGAACCTGTCGGCACTGCTTCTCGACCTGAAGCAGCACCCGGGCCGCTACGTCCATTTCTCGGTGTTCGGACGGCGCGACCGGAACTGACGGCCCGTTCTCAGAAAGGGCCGTTCATTCACCTTTGGTTCATAAAAACGTGATTTACCCCGACAATTTCGAAAGCAAGATAGGCTTCGACCGCATCAAAAGCCAGATCAAGGCGCTCTGCGTCACGCAGGGCGCGGCCGACAAGCTCTCCGAAGCCGAGTTCAGCAACGACTACGACACGGTCGTGCGCAGACTCGAGCAAACCTACGAGATGCGGACCGCGCTGATGCTCGAAAGCGGATTCCCGGACGGCAGCTTCGTCGATACGGAGCCTTTCCTGAAAAAGGCCGCCGTCATAGGCGCATTTCTGGACGTGGAGGAAATCGTCGCGCTGCGCAAGGGACTCTCGACGGTCCACGCGCTCGTCGCCTTTTTCGGCGGCCGGGAAGACGAAAAGTACCCCCGGCTCCGGGAATTGTGCCGGGACGTGAGCGGATTTCCGGCGATCATCAACCACATCGACTCGATCGTCGACAAGTTCGGACGTATCCGGGACAACGCCTCGGCCGAGCTGTTCGCGGTCCGTCGCACGATCCGCGAGCGGGAGGGACAGGCATCCCGCCGGCTGCTGCAGATCATGGGCGCGGCGCAGGCTTCCGGCCTGGTCGACGCCGACGCCTCGGTCTCGGTCCGCGACGGACGGGCCGTGATTCCGGTCTCGGCCGCCAACAAGCGAAAGATCAAAGGGTTCGTCCACGACGAGTCGGCTACCGGCAAGACGGTTTACATCGAGCCGGTCGAGGTCGTCGAGATCAATAACGAGCTCAAGGAGCTGCAATACGAGGAGAGGCGCGAGATCGTACGCATTCTCACGCGGTTCACGGATGCGATCCGGCCCGACCTGCCGGACATTCGCCGTTCGGGCGACTTTCTGACGACGATGGACTTCATCCGCGCCAAGGCCCGCTTCGCGCTGGCTAACGACTGCACGATGCCGATCGTCGAGCGCGCGCCGCAAATCGATCTGAAAAACGCCCGGCATACGCTGCTCGCGCAAACCCTGAGGCGGGAAGGCAAGCCGATCGTTCCGCTCGAGCTGACGCTGACGCCTCAGAAGCACATTCTGGTCATTTCGGGCCCGAACGCGGGAGGCAAGTCCGTTTGTCTGAAAACGGTCGGGCTGCTCCAGTACATGATGCAGAAAGGATTTCTGATCTCGGCTTCCGAGAACTCGGAAATGGGCCTGTTCGACGACCTGTTCATCGACATAGGAGACGAGCAGTCGATCGACAACGACCTGAGCACGTACAGCTCGCACCTGCTGAACATGAAGAACATCCTGCGCGGCGCGACCGGCCGCTCGCTGGTGCTGATCGACGAGTTCGGAACCGGAACCGAGCCGGTCATCGGAGGCGCGATCGCCGAGGCGGTACTGGAAAAGCTGGAGCAGAAGCGCTGCTTCGGAGTCATCACGACCCACTACTCGAACCTGAAATATTACGCCAGCAACGCCGAGGGCATCCTCAACGGCGCGATGACGTTCGACGTGCAGAACATCCGGCCGCTGTTCCGGCTCGAAACGGGCAAGCCGGGCAGCTCGTTCGCGATCGAGATCGCCCGGAAGATCGGGCTGCCCGAGGAGATCATCCGCAATGCGGCGGACAAGGCCGGCAGCGACCACGTCAATATCGAGCGGCAGCTGCGCGAGATCGCGCGCGACCGGCGCTATTGGGAGCAGAAGCGCGACAAAATACGACAGACCGAGAAGCGTGTGGACGAGCTGGCCGAAAAATACCGCTCGGAACTGGAAACGATTCAGGCCGAGCGGAACCGCCTGATCAAGGAAGCGAAGAACGAGGCCAAGCAGATCACCTCGGAGGCCAACAGGCAGATCGAGCAGACGATCCGCACGATCCGCGAGTCGCAGGCCGATAAGGAAAAAACCCTGCTCGTCCGCCGTAAAATGGACGATTTCCGCGAACGGCTCGAACAGCAGGAGGCCGACAGTTCGCTGATCGACCGCAAGATAGAACAGCTCCGCCGCCGCGAAGAGCGCCGCTCCGAACGCAAAAATGCGAAAACGGCCGGGAAACCGGCAGACCGATCGAAAGAACTCCAGAAGCCGCATGCGGTGGAGCCGGGTACCAAGGTACGGATCAAGGGGCAGGACGCCGTCGGGGAGGTGATCGGCCTGAGCGGTAAGCGCGCAACGGTCGGTTTCGGACAGATCCTGACGACGATCGACCTGAACCGATTGGAGCCCATATCGAACGCGGAATACAAAAAGGCGACCCGCGAGCTGCGCCCCGCGGCTCCGCCGACGAATTTCAGTACGGCCGAGCGGAGGCTCCAATTTCACGAACAGATCGACGTGCGCGGCATGCGCGTAGCCGAGGCGGTCGAAACGGTGCAGGACTTCGTCGACGAGGCGATCATGCTCGGGTTCTCCGAAATCCGCATCCTGCACGGCAAGGGAACCGGCGCGCTGAAGGAGGAGATACGCAGCTACCTGCGGACCGTACCGCTCGTCCGCAGCGCGAAAGACGAGCACGAGGAAATGGGCGGAGCGGGCATCACGGTCGTCAAGCTGGACATTTGAGGCTCCTGCGCCCTGCCACGAAACCGACCCGTCGCGCTCCGGCCCGTCAAATGACCGGAAGAACCGTCGCCCGGAAACAGGGAACAAAAACAGCCATGCGAACATACCGACCGACAAAGGCGCCGGCCGGATTGCAAGAACCCGTCTCTCCTGCACGGAATTCGCCCGTACAATCATGCGCGCTCTCCCCGATCGAACCGGCAGAGCCGAAACCCGGATTCCTTCCGGCGCACCGGCACTTCATTCGGTCCGTTTTCCCTTTCGCGCTTCCGGCCGGCCCCTGCTCGAAACGCCCGGCCGACACAAATAGCAGCCACTTTCCGGATGTTCGGCAGAATCGGACCCCAAACGACCGACCGGGCTACGGCAACAGGCCGGCCTCTCATTCGTAAATCTCGGGAACGTCGAGCAGCGTCCGAAGATACATCAAGCGCGATCCCCGAACGTTCGGATGATGATAATAAACATGGCCGCCCCCATAGTCCTCGCGCCACATCGTCGACGTATCGACCTGCAAACCGTCGCGATCCACCGACGTGGCCAGATCGAAGCGGCAGCCCCGGATCGCGTAACGGCGGCGCACCCGCTCGATCAATTCGTTTGTTTCGACCTGCGTGCCATGCTCGTTGCACGGTATATTGTTCAGAATCGGCACGGCTCCTTGCGAACGAATGTACTCGACCAACTCGCACAGCTTCCGCTCCGTATTGCCGCCGTTGGTACCGATCGTCACCATGACGTACTTCGCGCGCACGTACGGCAGTTCGTTGCGGATGCGCTCGAGCAGCTCGTCGATCGTCGTTCCGCCCCGCCCGCTGGACATGGCACGACCGCCGATCCGGGCCAGGATCAACTGTACCCAGCTTCGAGAAAAGTCCCGGGCCGGATAGTAGCCCTCGGGCTCGGTGATCGAATCGCCATAGAGCAGCAACGTCAGGTCGCAAGCAGCGGCCGTCACGACGATACTGCGCACGAGCATGCCGGAGCCTCTCTCCAGACCGAAACAATAATAGTCGTACTGACGTCCGACGAAAAAGCCTACAGGCTGAACCGCCCCGGTTCCGCAACCGCCGGAGCCGTCCATCGTAGCCTCGAGACGGGCCGATTCGCCGGTATGAAGATCCGCAACCCGCAACCGGACGGTCTGATAGTCTCGTTCGATCTCGACGAGGTATTCGTGACCGGGAGTCAAAAACCCGGCGACGGTCTCGACGACGGGATCGGTAGCCATCGAAACGCTCTTCGAGGCCATATCCACATAGGCTTTGAAGTCGCCCTGATCGCTCCGGAAAACAGCCCTGCAGCCCGAGTCGAGACGCACATGGTAGCGCACCGTGCGCTCGGCAAGCGAATAGTAGCGGTTCAGCCGGATCAAACCGCCCGGTTCGACGATCCGGAGTCCATCGGACGAAAGCACGGGCTCGACGCCTTCGAACGAGAAGTCGGCCAAGGAGGACGTATCTTTCCACTCGCAGCGATACAGTAAGACGGTCGGCGATCCGGGCTGCCCGGACAAAGAGACGAAAGCCGACAACATACAAGCCGCTGCCAGCGCAAACAAGTTCTTCATGCTATTTCTGTTCAGAAGCGCAGCCGGGTTTAGCCGAGCTGAACGATAAATATAAGGTTTATACAGCCCATTTCCAAGCGCAAAAGACCTGGCCGGCGAAAATCCGGGGGAAAGCCTTCTCCGAGAAACGTCCGAACGCTCCGAACGGAAGCCCCCCGAACGTCCGCACAGAACGGTTCGCCTCCGGCACGCGGCACGACGGAGCGGCGAGGAAAGCCTTCCGTACCGGCCGGCCTCAGACCGGCCGAATCCGCCGGACAAGACATCGCATCGGAACAAAGCCGATTCCGAATTTCGCCGGTCCGCAAACGGCTGCGAAATACCTTTGCGAAAAATTCGCTTACTTTGTATCTTATTTAGCTCGAAAAAATGAAATACCGATTGAAAGAGCTCGCCTCGCTCTGCGGCGGCGAACTTCTTGGCGCCGACGCGACCGTCATGCGCGTATCGACCGACAGCCGAACGCTGTCGGAACCGGACGGCACGCTGTTCGTCGCGTTACGGAGCGCCCGCCGCGACGGAAACCGGTACATAGCGGAACTGTACCGTCGGGGCGTACGCGCCTTTCTGACCGACTCGCCGGTCGATGAGAAAGCCTACCCGCTGGCGGGATTCGTCCGCTGCGCCGACTCGCTCGAAGCGCTGCAAAAGCTGGCCGCCGATCACCGGACCAGCCTGAAAGGAACGGTCGTCGCCATCACGGGAAGCAACGGCAAGACCGTCGTGAAGGAATGGATCGCCCAGCTCTGCCCGCCGCAGATCAGGCTGTTCCGCAGTCCGAAAAGCTACAACTCGCAGATCGGCGTCGCGCTGTCGCTGCTGATGGCCGAGCCGGACGACCGGATCGTGCTGATCGAGGCGGGTATCTCGCAGCGGGGCGAAATGGCGCGGCTCGAACGGATGATCCGCCCCGATCTGGGCATCGTCACGAACATAGGCGACGCGCATCAGGAAAATTTCGACTCGCCCCGGCAGAAGGCCGACGAGAAGCTAACGCTGTTCGAGCATACGCCGACGATCGTCTACAACGCGGCCGACCCGCTGCTCGCCCGCCTCGTCCCGGAACGCTACGATGACCGGAAGCTGATCGGCGTCGAGCCGGCAGAACGCGAGCTGGACGGACTACCGTTCGACGATCCGGCCTCGCGCGCGAACGCCGCGCTCGCGCTCGCGCTGTACGGCGCGCTGGGCTTCGACACGGAGCCGATCCGGAAGCGGCTGTCCCGGCTGCAAAGCGTCGCCATGCGGCTCGAGCTCAAGGACGGCATAAACGGTTGCAAAATCGTCAACGACACGTACAACTCGGATATCAACTCGCTCGAAATCGCGCTGCAATACCTGTCGGCAACGAGCGGAAACCGCGATAAGGTACTGATCCTCTCGGACATCGACCAGAGCGGACTGCCGTCGGACGAGCTGTATGCCCGCGTGGCGGAGCTCGTTCGCGCGAACGGCATATCGGAGCTGATCGGCATCGGCAAAGAGATATTCCGCCATGCCGCGTTGTTCGACTGCCGGAAAGAATTCTATCTGTCGACCGACAATTTCCTGAAGGCCGGCGAGCGGGCGCGCTTCGTCCGAAAAAGCATTCTGCTCAAGGGCGGACGACGGTTCCGGTTCGAGCGGATCGGCCGCGTGCTCGAGAACAAGATTCACACGACCGTGCTGGAAGTCGATCTCGACCGCATGCAGCACAACCTGAACTATTTCAGGGGACTGCTGCGTCCCGGCGAACGGATGATGGCCATGGTCAAGGCCGCAGGATACGGCAGCGGCACGTTCGAGGTGGCGAACCTGCTCGAGCGGCAAGGCGTCGACTTTCTGGCCGTCGCTTTCGCCGACGAGGGCGTCACGCTGCGCGAGGCGGGCATCACGATGCCGATCGTCGTGCTGAACGCCGATTCGGACAGTTTCGACCTGATGCTCGACTACCGGCTCGAGCCCGAGATATACAGCCGCTCGTCGCTGCGCTCGTTCACCGAGGCGGTCCGCCGTCACGGAGCCGGCCGCAGTCCGATCCATATCAAGCTCGACACAGGCATGCACCGGCTCGGATTCGAGCGTGCCGACATCGAACCGCTGATCGACACGTTGCGCGAGACCCCCGAAGTGTATGTCCGGACGGTCTTCACGCATCTGGCAGGCAGCGACGAGGCACGCCACGACGATTTCACGCGCTCGCAGATCGCGCTGTTCCGCGAGCTGAGCGACCGGATCGCAGCCGCTTTTCCCGAACTGCACATTCTGCGTCACATCGATAACAGCGCGGGCATCGAGCGCTTTCCGGAAGCGCAGTTCGACATGGTCCGGCTCGGCATCGGGCTGTACGGAATCGGCTTCGTGCATCAGGAAAACCTGCTGCCCGTCAGCACGCTGCGCAGCCGGATCGTGCAGATCAAGGAGATTCCCGTCGGCGACACGGTCGGATACGGACGCCACGGCGTGGCGAAAGACCGTCCCGTACGGACCGCGACCGTCCCGATCGGCTATGCCGACGGACTGAACCGCCGCCTGAGCTGCGGCCGGTGGAGCTTCATCGTGAACGGACGCAAGGCTCCGATCTTCGGCAACATCTGCATGGACACCTGCATGATCGACATCACCGGCATCGACGCTCGGGAGGGAGATACGGTAACGATTTTCGGCGACGGAGCCACTGTCATCGAAATGGCCGAAGCGCTGGGGACGATACCCTATGAAATCATGACGAGCGTATCGACCCGCGTCAAACGCGTCTACACCAAGGAATAAACGGACCGGACGTTTCGGCGCGCACGATATCCGCATCCGCCTGTCCGCTCAAGCGAAGCGTCTCCGCTGTGCGCCGGCCGGCACACGGACGCGTAAAACCTCGACGAAACGACCGTTTACGGCGAAAAAGCGTCATGCCGCATCCGGCCTCGCTCCGTCGCAAAAGACGTCCGTTTTTCGCCGGCAGAAAAGAGAATAGGTCCCGGAACGGCAGGAAACGGACTTCCCCGTCCGTATGCGCCGGAGCGACAGGCGGACGGGACGGCCCCGGAAACACGGAAAACGACAAAACAGCAAAGGCATGCCTTACGGAACGATCTACATGCTGCCGACCCCGATCGGCGACCGGCCGGTCTACGACGTCCTGCCGGAATACAACCGTGCCGTCATGGCGCGGCTCGACTATTTCATCGTCGAAAACGAGCGCACGGCCCGCCGTTTCCTGAGTCGGGCAGGCATCGGCAAGCCGATAGACGGCCTGCGGATAGCCGAGTTGAACGAGCACACGACGCCGGAACAGGTAGCGGAATTGCTGGCTCCCGTACTCGGCGGCGCCGATGCGGGCGTACTGTCGGAGGCGGGTCTGCCGGGCGTGGCCGATCCGGGAGCCGACCTGACGGCGCTGGCCCACCGGCACGGAATCCGCGTAACGCCGCTGGTCGGCCCGTCGTCGATCCTGCTCGCGCTGATGGCTTCGGGCCTCAACGGGCAGTCGTTCGCATTCAACGGCTATCTGCCTGTCAAGCACCCCGAGCGGGGACAGGCGATCCGCCGCCTCGAGCAGCGGGCCCGGACCGAGGGACAGTCGCAACTGTTCATCGAGACTCCGTACCGAAACCTGAGGTTGTTCGACGAGTTGACGAGCCTGTGCGCCGACGACACGCTGCTGACCGTAGCGGCCGACATCCTGCAACCCGACGAGCTGATCCGCACGGCCCCGGTCCGCCAGTGGCGCGGCCACGCGCCCGACATACACAAGCGACCGGCGATCTTCATCGTCGGCACGCAAGCTCCGCCGGAAAAACGCGGAATCGGAGCCCCGGACCGAAAAGAGAGGAGCGCCCGACGACGGTCACGCTGAGACGACCCGGCCGGATACTCCGGAACCTCCGTCTTTTCCGCTCCCGCCTGTCCCTTTCCGTTCACGGGTCCGTCCATTCCCTTCGGTCAGATCGGCGAAGCGCATCGGAGCGTCGCGAATTCGCATATATCTCAAACGAGGAAGGCGCCGGAACGTTTCCGTTCGCCCGTTTACGACAGGCTCACCCAAAGGCCGTGTCAATAAAGACGAAATGCCGCTCTCGCAGGTCGGAACGGCGCTCAAAAAGCTGATGCCCAAGTACCGCATCAAGCGCTACGGTTGCAAAACGCTCGGAGTGCCGTACGAGAGGCTCGACCGGTACGAACTCGTCAAGACAGAGAAAAGGGTGGCGGGGATGGCGAGAAGAAAAGAAGACGGACAATCATAGTTGAATTCCAAACGATTCAACCCGTCTTTCACCGAATTTTCATTCGGATCATAGCGGATTCCCTGCTTCGTGTAACTGACGAAGCATATCCCGTCAGTCGTAAAAAATAAAGGCTGTCTAACATGAAAAGATAGACAGCCTCTTGACAATATTTAAGGATATACCTTTTCTCTCCCATACGTTTCCCCAGATTCTTGTTCTAAGTATTTACTAATCGTTTTTGAATATTGAACAATTTGATCTGGTGACAGATTCAAAGAATCTATTGCTTGTGAAAATTCTCGAATAACCTCTTGTGGTTCATTAAAACCAGCACTATCGAAAATAAATAACTGTCCTTTATCGAATATGAATATTCTTCTGGGGAAATGGGGACCCATGCCCTTGAAAGAATATATCCCATCTTTAAAATCATAATTGAATCTATCGATAAGATTGTAAACGTTAGCTTCAGCATTACTTCTAAGTTTTGACGACGTTTCGTAAGCTTTTTTTAATTTTACAGCTATACTGTCGGGTACGGCCACGCGGGGAAATGGATTTCCTTTTCCATTCTGTGCAGAAGCATTCCACACTGCCATAGCTAAAATTAGCATTATAAACCTATCCACCATAACGGGTTATTTAATGTTTTAGACTCGTTTATAATTTGTTGCTTGATCCGATTGGGCACTGTTTCTCTGTCATCGCGTAATCGATCTCGCATTTCAGTCTTTATGTATTTATGTATTTCGGATTTATCTGTCGCATGAACTCCCTCATGACCGACCACTGCTCCGATCGCTTGTTCCAAAGTCAAACCGCGATGTTTCCCGCTTCCTTGTTCCAATTGTTCTTTTATCGTTCCTTCATATACGACTATGGAAGCTTCCTTGATACCATGCGTATCGTCCGGATTCAATTTCTTACCGTAGTTGTCACTTTCGTTATAGTTCCCTTGGGCAGCTTCAATAAAGTTGATCATTAAAAGCTAATCTCGAACGGAGTCGGAAGTTTAATATCTAAATACCGAGGCATGAAAAGTGTATCAGCACGGTTACTAACGATTGCATTCATCATCAAAATAAATCGCTCTCATCATATATAAATATAAATTGATTGGAATTGATAACTTCCATTTGGATGTTTATACCATTCCGTCCCATCCGAATTGACGGATTTGAAACAGAAGGCGGCCCGGTATGGCCGCCTTCTGTTTCAAATCTATTAAATACCTTGCCAACGAATATCAATAATAACATAGGTTTTCTTCTCTCGATCATACAAAAAATCAACGATCAAGGCACTCCCTGTACCTGTAAAAAGCCTCTTCCCTCTAAATGACAAAGTTATTTGATCGACATGAACACTTAATGTGTCACCAAAGGTTTTTACCGGAGAGAGTGAGATGGCCTGGGCATAATCTTTATGTCCTTCTTGTTTCAGTTTATTCACTTTCTTTTTCAAATCAGGTCGCTGCATATCGATAAATGTAACTTCGTCAATGGTTACAGGTAATTCAGATGCAATCCTAACCGGTGCTTCAGTTAATATTTCTCCTGCCGGTTTAACAAAACATCGATTCACGTAGGCTTGTAAGGCTTTATAGTAAGGACTATTTTCATTCAAGTAATCATCTTGTCCCCAACAGCCCCCCGTGCCGAGTAACAATAATATCCATAGAAACAAAATACTTTTTCTCATTTGTCGAAATTTATAAAGTTTTTGTAATTAATGACAGCCTGCACCCCTTGAGCATTGTAAATATAAACCATCCCGTCAGCCCGTCCAAATACGTAATTCGTAATCGACCCTGCGTTGATGATATCATCCGAAGACGGAAATTGCGTAAAGAAAAAAGTATTGATTGTAATGCCTATGTCTGAACGAGTTATCTCATTTCTGGTTCCACTCGGATGACTGTGAAATTTAGCGGATGTGTTCCGTTGGGTCGACAGCGTGATAGTCGCTAAATCATGCGTCGCCCTGACTTTTCCCTGATCGTCAACGATGCTGCACACACTGCCCAGGTGATCCCGGATAAAGTAGTTTACGCCTGCCGACTGAATCGTCCCACCGCTTGTGCGAAGTCGAGAATCCCGCTGTGATAAGTGTATATCAAAAAAACCGAGTACTCGAACCCGTTGGCTCCGGCTTTCGCCGAGAGCTTTTCTCCGTCCGAACCGCAGGTGAACAGCGCCTTAGGCGCTCCGGAGACGGTTTTGGCCGTCTGCATCAAATTTAAACAATCATAACTGAATTTCAAACGATTCAACCCGTCTTTCACCGAATTTTCATTCGGATCGTAGCGGATTCCCTGCTTCGTGTAACTGACGAAGCACAGTCCCGTCAGTCGTAAAAAATAAAGGCTGTCTAACATAAAAGATAGACAGCCTGTTAACTAATATTTAAGGATATACTATTTCTCTCCCATACGTTTCTCCAGATTCTCGTTCTAAATATTCACTAATTGCTTTTGAATACTGAATAACCTGATTGTCTGTTAACCTTAATGAATCAATCACTTGTGAGAACTCATGAACTACCCCTTGGGGATCAAAATATCCTTCACTTTCAAAGATAAACAGTCTTCCTTTATCGAATATAAATATTCTTCTGGGGAAATGGGGCCCCATGCCTCTGAAAGAATATATCCCATCCTTAAAATCATAGTTGAATCTATCGATAAGATTGTAAACGTTAGCTTCAGCATTACATCGAAGTTCGGTCGTCGATTTATATGCTTCCCTTAGTTGTACAGCTATACTGTCGGGAACGATAACTCTCGGAAAAGGATTATCTTTCCCGCTCTGCGCATATGTATTGCATATGCACAAAGTAAAGACAATCGACATTAAAAATCTATCCACCATCGTGATTTATTTAAAATTTTATACTCCTTCATAATTTGCCGCTCAACCGCATTCGGCTTGACCTCCCTGTCTTCCCTAACTTGGTGCTTTGTCATTTCCTCTTCTATGTCTTTATGTATTTCAGACTTATCCGTTGCATGAACTCCTTCATGAGCGACGACTGCCTGCTCTTAAGCCAAACTCTCGATGCCGTCTTTGTTCGAAACAACCTCTCACTTTTCCATTCAGTCGGCCGCAGCAGAGAAAAGTCGGTTTTTCATAAAATATGCAGAATCACTTTTCCGGAACCAGGTAAATACGAGGACTACAGAAAATCGAAATATCATCAGGTCTTGCAGCAATATCTTCATAGGGTTGATTTCTATACCATACGGCTACTTTCGCATCGAAAAGATCCCAAAGTTTTTCGTTTCCTTTATGATCGAAATAAAATAAAGTTTTTAAAGGATCCATTTCTTTTGTATACATGTCTAAAACCATTAGAATAACGGATTTGACCAATATCGGTTTCGATACATCACTCAATGGATATTCGAAATCAACCCTAATATACGGATAAACAATTAGCGTATCCTCGATACCGGGATAACTCAGGCAAATGCGCGATTTTCCCTGGCCATAGTCTTTTTTCGTGTCGATTACCACTGGAATATCGGCTTTCCTTTCTTGCCCGTAGCACAGACAAATAACCGAAACGAAACAGCACAATGCAGCAATCGATAATTTGCTTTTCATAACCGGAGCAATTAGAAACGCTATGATTCAAAAATAGTCTCTAATTCGGAATTTATGAAATACCCGGCAAACGATTTTTTTCCTTTTTCCCTTTCTCGTATGGTCTTGGATCCAAGACGCAATGCCCCATTTCTTTTTGTTGTTGCTACCATTTGCGCAACCAGTGAACGGAGCGAAGACCATTGACATACATAACAGAAAGCCGGATACTCCGACTTTACCGCTCATACCCTCTTTCATCGGACGAATCCATTCACTTTCAGAGAAAAACCGGATAGCCCGAATACCCGGATCGGCAGGAAACGGCAGTCTCTACGATTCAGCCGAGTATCAGCCCGAGCGAAAGCAGCGCGGCCCACAGCAACATGTTGCGCGAGGTCTCGCCCAGCACGCCGTTGAGCGCCTTGCCGCTGCCTATGCGCGTCATCCGGCGCCAACTCGCCGCATGGAACGGCAGATAAAGCAACGGAAGGAGACCGGCCCACAGTCGCCCCCGAGGCACGAACCACAGACAAAGCAGCACGGCCGCCGAGCCCGTCGCCAGATAGAGAATCCGGCCGACACGGGCTCCGAAGCGCACGACCAGCGTGCGCTTGCCGCTCAGCGCGTCCTGCTCGCGGTCGCGGTAATTGTTCAGCATCAGCAGCGTGTCGATCGCCAAACCGCAGGCCAAAGAGGCAACCGCCGCGTCGGCCGTCCAACTGTGGCACATTATGTAATAGATGCAGCCTACCGGAACGAAGCCGAAAAAGAGGACGACCAGCAGATCGCCCCACCCGTGATACGCCAACGGATAGGGACCCGCCGTATAAAGAAACGCGAACAATACGCACACGGCCCCGACGGCGATCAGTTCCGGTCCGCCGTAACGGAGCAGTCCGAGTCCCGCCACGCAGGCGGCAAGAGTCGTGCAGAGTATGCCTCGCTTCATCGCGCGGGGAGCGATCCACCCTTCCGCGCAGGCTCTTCGCGGCCCCAACCGGTCCCCCCGGTCGCTGCCTTTCAGATAGTCGAACAGGTCGTTGATCAGGTTCGCGTCGATCTGCATCAGAAAAGCGAACAGCGTGCACAGCAGTGCCTCCGGCCAGCGAAAACAGCCGTCGGAATAGGCCAGCGCGCACCCGACCAGCACGGGAACAGCAGCCGCAGCCAGCGTTTTGGGACGCGAGGCGAGCACCCAAGCCCGGAACACGCCGGGTTTCTCCGTTTTCATAGGCATATCGTATTAGTCGGAAGACAAAGATAGTTCATAATCGCTCCGAATAGTCGCCGCTTATGGAGCCGAACGTAAAAAACGGCATCCGGATGCGGAGCGGCACAGGCTCCGGCCTGCACGTCAGGGCATCCCGCCCGCATCTTCTCCGGACATGGACAAGCGGCCCGACCTGCCTGCCGACTTTTCGGGCCGTGTCGAAAAACAGTGCGGCGCTCGAGGACCGAGCATTAGCGAGGACTTTCCGAACGTAAAAAAGCGATTATCTTCCATGTGCCAAGCGCATTCGCAACCGGAGCTTTTACATCTGCCGGCCACGGTCGGCAACCACAAGCCGCGCATCCGATCAGGCCTCTGCCCCAAACCGCTCAGCCGTAGGGAGCCTGATACCGGGAAACCGGAAACATCGGGAACTCGAAGGTCTGTAGAGGAAAGTATACAATCGGTATCCCGAAAACATCCCAAGCCGACTCGAATCGGCGCATGCCGATGCCACCTCGCCCCCTCCCGAGCCGCAGAAAGACCGGACGAGGCAAGCGACCGAACACGAACCGGAAGGAACGGGAGAAACGGAGCGCATTCCGAAAATGCCCGGTCCTATCCGATAACGGTCGGGAAACGGAAAGGAACGCATGAACCGCCCTTTCCTAAAAACGACGCTCCGGAAGAAAATGACGGCATGAAGCGACGATACACGCAGGCGGCCCCCTTCGGACCGGGCGGTCCCAAAGCTGTCCCGTCTACCAAAACGGCGACAAAGAACGAAAAAAACAAAAGTCGTCCCGCCGGACCTGCCGGCAACAGGCACGGAAAGACCCGAAGACCGTTCTGTCGGATAAACCGGCAATGGGAAAGCCCGCGGCTGCCGGCCGGAACGGATCGGCGACCGGCGACAGCCCGTACGAAAACGGGCACAGGACCGACCGGTCCTGTGTCCCGCATATCGGTGGAACTGGAGGGAGTCGAACCCTCGTCCAAACAAGGAACCCGAGGGCTTTCTACACGCTTATCCTTCGATTGATCCTCTTGCCGCGACCTGGCCGAAGGCGACCCAGTCGCAGCCGCAGCCTATGAAATCTCGCGGCCGCTTATAGGCGTCGCAACCGCCATTCCCGTTTCGATGATACCCCGGATTCCTCGCGCTACGGGACGGAGCGCTCGGCGGGGTACTCGTTCCACGGACTCATCGGACCGCGGAATTAAGCCATTTTACTCTGTAAAATTAAGCAGCGAGTGCGTAGCTATTATTGCCATTTGTAATTCGAGCATTCAGTTTTACGAGAGCCCACACAACGCTCGGCGTGCTTACCATCAGACTCTGCCTGCTGTCAAAACCGGTCAGTCCCTGATCGCCCTGCGGACCGTCTTTCGATAAGACGGCACACAAAGCTTGATGCAAAGATAACGTATTTTTCCCGACAAACGGCGCCTGCGGAGGAAAAATTGCGAGAAAAGCGGCAGAGGACCGGGAAAAGACCTCCGAGCTCCTGCCGAGTAAGACGCGATCCGACCGAAAGCGCGACTCGAAAAAATATGCTATTTTTGCAATCGGAGGTCCTCAATACTTACCGCAATGACCACGATACGAAAAGCGACGCCGTCCGACATACTCCTGATTCGCGAAATGGCATGGAAGACTTTTCCGGCCACGTACAGCGAGATTCTGAGCCGGGAGCAGACGGACTACATGATGGAATGGATGTACTCGCCCGAAAGCCTGCGCGACCAGATGGAACGGCAGGGGCACGTCTACTACATCGCCTGCGAGGACAACGAGCCGGCCGGCTATGTCTCCGTCCAGCGACAGGGTCCCGGGCTGTTCCATCTGCAAAAAATCTACGTGTTGCCCGCCTTTCAGAAATGCAGGCTGGGACGCAAGCTGTTCGAGCACGCGGTCTCCGTTGTCCGGGAACTCGCTTGCGGCCCCTGCACGATGGAGTTGAACGTAAACCGCGACAATCCGGCGCTGGGATTCTACGAGCATATGGGCATGAAAAAGGTCCGGCAGGGAGATTTTCCGATCGGCAACGGCTACTACATGAACGACTACATCATGGCGCTGCGCATCGAATGAGCGGACACGCCGGCCCGGCCCCGAGCGCCGAAACGGACCGGACGCCGGCTCCCCGAGCAACGGTCGTCCGCACGGCGAGCCATGCGCCGGCATGACGGGCGCGAGACATTCCCTTCGGGAAAGACGCGCCCTGCCGCACAAAGCCAGAACGGGGTACACACCGCGCCGTACGGCTATTGCCTAAGACCCGTCGGCACGGTCTGCCGGCGGCACAGCGCAAACGGACGGAACGGCAAAAGAAGAACGTCCGATACAGACCGCCGAAACGAAAAATCGCGAGCCCCGATCGTCCGGCCGGACGATCGGGCCCATGCTTCCGTCAACGGATGTCCACCGTATACTCGCGGCCGTCCTCGAGAGCATCGATCGTGACCCATGCCCAGCGGGCGTCGCCCGACAGTTCGGTCGGGCACTTCTGGCCGTTCACCGTGACCGTTTCGCAGTCGAACGGACCGGCCCGGAATTTCAGCGCACGCAGATCGCCCCTGTCCGTCACGCGGAACACGGCCCGCTGGCGGCTTCCCCGCGGATAATCGACCCGATAGTCGATCGTGGCGCCGTCGCCGCCCCATACGTGCAGACCGCTCACATGGACATTCCAGCCCCGGGGAAGACGGGGCATCACCTTGACAACGCCGTCCGCAGCCTTCGACGCTCCGGCCGCGATCATCACGGTTCGCAGCGTCTCGTTCTGCTGCACGAAATTGCCCAGATCGCCCTGCCGCCGGATCATGTCTTTCTCGCGGCTGTACGACGCGCACTCGGGCACGATGAACGGCTTCGGCAGACGCGGCGCATAGCACAGCCGGGCCAGATTCCGCAGGAAGCGGTCGTAATCGGCGCTCCGATCGAGCAACAGCGCGTTCTGCGAGATCAGGTTATGATCGTAGCCGAGTCCCCGGGGCCCCATGTAGGTATCGCCGACGTAGCGCGCGAGGTCATCGCGGTAGGTGTCGCGACTGAGCTCGTACCAGCGCTCGGGCACGTCCGATCCGACATCCCAGCCGACGTACTCGGCCCATGTCGTCAGCGAGGGATCGTGAAAGAAGCCGAACTTTTCCGTATTCCACTTTCCGTCCCGGACGCAGTAGCGCAGGATCGCCTCGCCCAGACTGTCGGCGAGCGCATTCCAGCGGGCCGCCTCGATCGAACGGCCCGCCTTCTCGGCCATCGCGGCGTACATGCGGAGGCCCAGAAAGCAGGGCATGTTGTTGAACATCGTGAACTCCATCATGCCGCCTTCGGTCTCGCCGTACATCAGCCCGTGCTCGTTGAACGACAGATCGGGGTGCGCCATCGTCCAGTCGATCCACCGGACGGCTTCGCGCACGTACTTCCAGTTATCGCGCACCCACGCGGCCGAAGCTCCGCCGCAGAGCCAGGCGTTGGCCACGCTCATCATCGTCATGCCGTGACCGTCGGGCTCGGCATTGCCGTAATTCTGGAAATCCTCGCCGAAACGCTCCTTCGTATAGCGAGTGGGCCATCCTACCCCGACGAGTACCCGGGAGTACTCGAGCGGCTTGTTCGGAATCACGCTCCAATGCCCGGGGATGGCTACCTCGCCGAAATAGAGCTCCTGCTCGGGATAGTACATCAGCCAGCGGTTCAGGAAATCGGCCGTGCGGAGCGCCTCGGCCCCAAGCCCCAGCATCGAAAGCAGAACCAGCGGACGGTTGCGCGAGTACATGCAACTCGTGTAGCTCTCCGCCCGGGGAACCCACGTGCCGAACCCGTCGTAGCGCCACGAGTCGGCCCCGCGCGACGACTCGCAGATCATGCCGTCGGGAAGCATTTTGTTGCGGACGATATCTTCCACGTTGTCGTGGAAGACACGGGTCAGGATATTCGCGTAGCTGTCTCCCGTAAACTCGATTCTCGCCAGGGCATACTCTTCGGGATAGACGAAAGGCGGCACGCGGCGGCAGTCGTCGCCGAACGTATAGAGGCGGCGGACGATACGTTCCAAGCAGTCGGTCCGCAGGTCGGGGCGCCGGCTGTCGATCGCATGCGTATCGAAAAAGGGATCGTCGGCCCGTACCGGAACGCCGCCCGAAAGCGTCCCGCGAGTCCCCGCGGGAACCAGATAGCCGCCCGTGAAAACAGGCTCGCCCCGCTTGTCGGGATTGTCCCGGACGAATATCTCCCTGACCGGTTCGTTCCGCAGGCGAATTTTCAGCACGCACTGCGGCTCGCCCTCGAAAGCGCCCTTCAGGCAAAGAGCCTCCCGAAGGCAGGCGGTCATCTCGGGTTCGGCCCGGTCGGTCTTGAAGGGCGCGCCGCCGTCGAGCCAATGGGTGCGGAACCACATCGTACAGCCGAAAACGAGCGGGACCTCGTCCCGGGAGCCGTCCTCGTAGACGATAACCACCTCGCCGGCCCGGTCGCCGACATACAGGTTCTCGGATTCGACGATCCCGCCCCAAGGAACCGTACCCGCATCGATCGAATTGTAGCCTCCGACCAGATAGAGGTCGCCTCCGTCGCGCGGCTCCGCCGAGGCTTCCAGCGGCATCTCGAACCAGCCGCCGCGCTCGGGCGACGAAGGCTCGGCGGCAAAAACAGCGCCGCAATATAAAGACATCAGCAATACGACGGTCCAGAATCGGACCAAAAAACGAGACGAAACGGAAAAGAAAAACATAGCAAGCAGAGTTTGGAGTCAGTATTCCAAAGATAACAAGAAAATTTCCGGAACCGGCGGCACGGCCGCTTGTTTGTCAAGAATCTCCCGCTTTCGGTCAAAAAAGAAACAGCGACCGTTTTCCGTATCTGCCGGGACAAGCCGAGAGCAGGATTCGCCTCCCGACGCGAGCCGCATCTCACAGCGGCCGGCAGAGAAAAAGGGCAGCGGAAGCCCTCCCTCGTTCCGCTCGACGAAATCCTCCGCTACATCCTCCACGCAGGAAATTTTGCACGACGGACTTCGCGCTGTCTCCCCGAAACGGGCATCGGATCGAACGATTACCCGTTAAGGATCAACCCATTGAAAAAAGGAGCCGGCGAATCGGCCCGCTCTCTTTCCCGGGCCGCGCGGAGGTTTCGGAACATTTGCTTATCTTTGGGATGCAAAATGACGAACACGATGAATCCGAACACGGTTGTCGAGCTGCGGGACGCGGCGATCTATCATGCCAACGACGCGTTCCGCGAGGCTTCATTCAAAGGACACAAAGGCGTGCAGAACCTGATCCTTTCCGACGTGAACCTGTCGGTCTACCCGGGCGAAATGGTCTATCTGATCGGCCGGGTCGGATCGGGCAAAAGCTCGCTTCTGAAAACGCTGTACGCCGAGCTGCCGTTGCGGGAAGGGTACGGCAGCGTCGTCGGTTTCGACCTGCGCCGGATCCGGCGCAAGGACGTGCCCTATCTGCGCCGCCGCATGGGCATCGTGTTTCAGGACTACCGCCTGCTGACGGACCGCAACGTCTTTATGAACCTGCACTTCGTGCTCAGGGCCACCGGCTGGCGCAACGAATTGCAGATCCGCAGCAAGATCGCCGAGGTGCTCGACATGGTCAGTCTCCACAACAAGGAGTACAAGATGCCCTACGAGCTCTCGGGCGGCGAACAGCAGCGTCTGGCCATTGCGCGGGCGCTGCTCAACGACCCGCAGGTGATCCTGGCCGACGAACCGACCGGCAACCTCGACCCTGCCGCCGCCGACGGGCTGATGCAACTGCTCCGATGGATCGTGTCGCGCGGTTGCGCCGTACTGATGTCCACTCACAACATCAGCAACATCCAGCAATATCCGTCCCGCACGCTACGGTTCAATCAGGGCCGCGTCGAGGAGATCGACATGCAGTCGATTCTTGGCATTTAGCGAAAAAATCGTTATCTTTGCTTGAATTGTTCCGCGCCGTCGGCCGAAACGGCCGGGCCGTTTTTTCCGAACCGTCGCGCGGACATGCAGTTCATTGCATTTCAACCTTTTGAAGATTATTAACCACATCCTATGAGCACAGAGGAAAAAAATCAGGTTCATCAGCCGGAAGAGTATTCGGCATCCAGCATTCAGGTTCTCGAAGGGCTCGAGGCGGTGCGCAAACGTCCCGCCATGTACATCGGGGACATCGGGGTGAGAGGACTGCACCACCTGGTCTACGAGGTGGTCGACAACTCGATCGACGAGGCGCTGGCCGGATACTGCACCGACATAGACGTCACGATCAACGAGGACGACTCGATCACCGTGCGCGACAACGGCCGGGGCATTCCGACCGACTTCCACGAAAAGGAGGGACGCTCGGCGCTGGAGGTCGTGCTGACCGTACTGCACGCCGGAGGAAAGTTCAACAAGGACAGCTACAAGGTCTCGGGCGGTCTGCACGGCGTGGGCGTATCGTGCGTCAACGCGCTCTCGACGCTGCTCACGGCCGAGGTGCACCGGCAGGGCCGCATTTTCCGCCAGCAATTCAGCCAAGGCACGCCGCTGGCTCCGATGGAAGTGGTCGGCGAAACCTCGGAGGAGGATCACGGAACGATCATCACGTTCAAGCCCGACGACACGATTTTCTCGGTCACCGAATACGACTACGAGACGCTCTCGTCGCGCATGCGCGAACTGGCATACCTGAACAAGGGCGTGCGGCTGAACATCACCGACCGGCGCAACCGCAACGAGCAGGGAGAGTTCGTGCACGACTCGTTCTATTCGACCGAGGGGCTCAAGGAGTTCGTCCAGTTCCTCGACGCGAGCCGCGAGCCGCTGACCGAAACGCCGATCTACATCGACACCGAGAAAGACGGCGTACCGGTCGAAGTGGCGATGCAATACAACACGAGCTTCTCGGAGAACGTCCACTCGTATGTCAACAACATCAATACGATCGAGGGCGGCACGCACCTGACGGGCTTCCGCCGCGCGCTGACGCGCACGCTGAAGAAATACGCCGAGGACTCGGGCCTGCTCGCCAAGCTGAAGTTCGAGATCAACGGCGACGACTTCCGCGAGGGACTGACGGCCATCGTATCGGTCAAGGTGGCCGAGCCCCAGTTCGAGGGACAGACCAAGACGAAGCTGGGCAACAGCGAGGTGGCCGGAGCCGTCGATCAGGCCATATCGGGCGCGCTGACGCACTATCTGGAGGAGAACCCGAAGGACGCCCGAGCGATCGTATCGAAAGTGATCCTCGCCGCCACGGCACGCCACGCGGCGCGCAAGGCCCGCGAGCTGGTGCAGCGCAAGACCGTACTGTCGGGCTCGGGCCTGCCGGGCAAGCTGGCCGACTGCTCGTCGCGCGACCGCGATCAGGCCGAAATCTTCTTCGTCGAGGGAGACTCGGCCGGCGGATCGGCCAAGCAGGGCCGCGACAGGAATTTTCAGGCGATCATGCCGCTGCGGGGCAAGATATTGAACGTCGAGAAAGCCATGGAGCACCGGATTTTCGAGAACGAGGAAATCCGCAACATCTTCACCGCACTCGGCGTGACCATAGGCACCGAAGAAGACAGCAAGGCGCTGAATCTGGAGAAGCTGCGCTACGGGCGGGTCATCATCATGACCGATGCCGATGTCGACGGCAGCCACATCGCCACACTGATGCTGACGTTCTTCTTCCGTTACATGAACAACCTGATCAAGAACGGACACGTCTATATCGCGACGCCTCCTCTCTATCAGGTCAAGAAAGGCAAGAACAGCCGCTACTGCTGGACCGAGGAGGAACGCGAGGCCGCGCTCGAGGAGTTCGGAGCCAAGGGCGCTCACGTACAGCGGTACAAAGGTCTGGGAGAGATGAATCCCGAACAGCTGTGGGAAACGACCATGTCGCCTAAGACGCGCATTCTGCGCAAAGTGAACATCGAGAGCGCCGCCGAGGCGGACCGGATTTTCTCGATGCTGATGGGCGACGACGTGCCGCCCCGACGCGAATTCATCGAGCGGCACGCCAAATACGCGAATATCGACATTTGACCGAATCGGGCGCAGACCGACGACAGGGGCCGCTTTCGCGGCCCCTGTCGTCATTTAGCGTACGGATAAAACAGATAACGAGCGCTCTCCTCTGCCGAGCGACGGTTGTCCGACGACGCTTGTCGCACCTTTGCTCCGCCCGGATCGCATCCGGCCGGATTCCGCCGCCCCGAACCGCTCGGACCGAAGGACCGCAGACGAATCCCGGCAAGCGCTCCGACATTGCTCGACACGGCCCGAAGCCGAAAAAAGAGGCAATAGGTCCGAGTACTCAAGCGCTTCGGGCCCATGCAGCCATAGCCGAAGCGAAGCACCGCGAGCACGAAACCGCAACGCTTCCGAACGCCCCGAGAAACGACAAGCCCGACGATATGCGACAAAAACGGCTCGAAAAAAGGGAAGGCAATGATACGATGCCTCAACGTACCAAGCGCATTCGCAACCGGAGTCTTATATCCCCTCCTGTCTCGGTTAACTACTATCAACCGGGCACCGTCCGATTAGCCTCTGCCGCCGAAGGGGATTTCATGCTCGGAAACACCGAGAACTCGAGGGCCGGTACAGCAAAGCACATAACCGGAAAACGGAATGATTCGCTCGCCGGCAAGCAAGCGAAACGGGAAATGCGGCTCCAGACCGACGGTATGACCCGGCGTGCGGCCGAGCGACAAAGACGATGCCGCACCCCGAAAAGCCCCTCGCTATCAGAAACCCGCTGCGTTTCGGGCAGATAGAGCGCCTTTGTAAGTGATGCTCTCGCAGCTCTCGGGAACGAGGGAAACGCTCGTCAGGCCGTTCGGTTCGATGCGGAACGTGAACGAGCACGACTCGGTACTCGTCCGGGCGGAAAAAGTAATCACCCAATTGCCCCGCTTCATTTTTTTCACTCGGTAGTTGGTAATCGGCGCATCGTTGAAGCTCATGCCCTCGTCGGCTCCCAACGGAGCCCGGTAGCTTTGACCGACATAGGGAAGAACCGTCTGCAGCGTATCCCCGCAGACATGAATCGTATAGCCGCTGACGGTAAAACTCCTCTGCTTGAGCGGATAGACGCTCGTGACCGCTATCCAGTAATCCCTGCTATCCAGCATTTTCTCGACGATCGCCGCCTGACGGGGATCCGTCACCGGCTTCTTGGCCTCGGCGGAAAAGAGCGACATCAGCGAAAAGAGCAGCAACGACAGACCGAGCAAGCTTCGTTTCATAACGGTAAAGGTTTTAGACATCGAGCGAAAGATAAGAATTATTTCCGAATATCCAACCGATTCCCGAACAACCTGTTCGACCGATTCCGAAGACCTTCTTCCCCGCTGAGAGCGGGAAATTTTCTGCAACGGCGCGGGCGGATATCCGTCAAAACAGCCCGGAACCCGAATCCGTTCCTTTATGACGTCTGCGCAGCAGGAGCAGAAAAGGAAGCGCCGAGGCGAGCGTCAGCATCACGACGATCGTAAAATCGTCGGTCACTCCCGAAACGTAGGCTTCGGTCCGATCGCCCGCATCGCGAGCCGTATGGTAGGCAATACGCGAAGTCATGACCGCCGTAAGCAACGCGATGCTGATACTTCCGGCCAACTGCTTGATACTGTTAGATATGCCCGCCGCAGCAGCCATCTGGTTCTGATTCAGGTTCCGAAGCGAGAAAGCGTTCAGCGGCGCGAAGGTCAGTCCCATGCCGAATCCCCGCAGATAGACGACGGCCATGATAGCGGAATGGGGCGTGCGAACCGTAAACCGGCTGGCCAGAAAAAAGCTCAGCGCCATCACGGCGATGCCGGCGAACACGAGCGGCAGCGCGCCGACATAGCGAGTAAGAATGCCCGAAGCGGTCGACAGAACTCCCTGAATCAGTCCTACCGGCAGGAAAACCATACCTGCCATCAGCGCCGTATAGCCCAGACCGTTCTGCATGTAAAGCGGCAGCAGATAACTGCCGCCGAACATGCCGATGCCGAAGATAATCAACACGAGCATCGAGACGCCGAAATGACGGTCGCCCAACAGGCGGATGTCGAGCAGCGGATGGTCCGTCCGTAGCTCGCGGACGATGAACACGGCCAGCGCGACGGCCGCCACGGCGAACGAGCCGGCCACGTCCCAGACCGTCCAGCCGTGCGGGTTGCCCGACGCATTGCCCCGGGCCAGCCCGTAGATGACCAACGGCATGAAAAGAGCGACGCTCACGAAGCCGATCCAGTCGAACCGGCCTATGTCGGGATTCCTCCACTCTTTCTGAATCAGCAGCGAGGCGGCAATGCCCAGTATGCCGATCGGCACGTTCACATCGAAGATCAGATGCCAACTGTAATCGTCCACCAGAAAACCGCCCACCAGAGGTCCGAAGGAGATGGACGCCGCAGCAGCGACCGCCCACAGACCGAGCGCCGTGCTGAGCTGCTTGGCGGGAAATTCGCGCGAAACGATGGCCAGTCCCAGCGACTGGATGATGCCGCTGCCCACCCCTTGCAATGCCCGGGAAAAAATCAGGAACTCGTCGACGGTGGCCCGGCCGCAACACCACGATCCGAACGTAAACAGAATCATGCCGAGCACGTATATCCGCTTGTTGCCGTAGCGATCGGCCAGCCAGCCGGCCGTAGGCAACATGATCGTCATCGTAATCATATAGGCCGTGACGACCCACTCGGCCGTCGAAAGGCCGATGTGAAAGACATTCATGATCGTGGGAAGCCCTACGTTGACGACCGTCACGTCAAGCACCGCCATGAACGTACCCACCATGATCACGGCGAGTACCCACCATTTGTAACTCCGGCTCTTCTGCAGCCGGACCTGCCACTGCTTCATACGTATTTTTCCGCGATGCCAGCGCAAAAAAAATGCCACCTGACACGAGGCGCGCGGCGTTCCGGTCTCGCCGACGGATGAATTCTCCGGGACATGCCTGCCTTTCCGGGAACAACGCGAAACGGGAAAGGTCCGGACAAAAACGTCCGGATCGGCGCGAAGGGGAGAATACCCGTCAGAAACGCTTCGTATAGCCGTGACAATAAGGCTGCGTGCCCTTGCGCTCGTAATAGTCCTGATGATAGGCCTCGGCGGGCCAGAACGTTCCGGCCGGGGTAACCCTCGTCGCGATGCGGTAACCCTTGGCGCGCAACGTATCGAGCAGCCGCTCGGCGACCGCTTTCTGTTCCGGCGTCCGATAGAATATCTCGGAGCGGTACTGGTCGCCTATGTCGGGGCCCTGACGATCGACCTGCGTCGGATCGTGAATCTCCAGAAAAAGCTTCGTCAACGCCTCGTACGACGTTTTCGACGGATCGAACACGACGCGGACGGCTTCGGCATGGCCGGTCTCGTGACTGCAAACCTGCTCGTAGGTAGGATGTTCGGTCCGGCCGCCGGTATAGCCCGACTCGACCGACAGAACGCCCGGAGCCCGCTGCATCAGATGTTCGACGCCCCAAAAGCAGCCTCCTGCGAAAACGGCCGTATCGGTCGCGGCGCGCTCTTCGCCGGCCGTCCTCTCGAAATCGAGCGAAACGGAGTTGACGCAATGGCGGACATTCTTGGGCGTGAATCCCTCGCCGGCGAACACATGGCCCAAATGTCCTCCGCATTTCGCGCAGACGATCTCGGTCCGGCGTCCGTCGGCGTCGGGAACGCGCCGGACCGCTCCCTCGATCTCGTCATCGAAACTGGGCCAGCCGCAGCCCGAATCGAACTTGTCCGCAGAGCGGTAAAGCGGCTCGCCGCACTGCCGGCAGCGGTAGACGCCCGGCTCGTTGTGGTCGTAATACTTGCCGGAGAAGGGCCGCTCGGTGCCCTTGTCGACGATCACCCTTTTTTCTTCCTGTGTAAGCGGTTTCATGCTCTGTGCCGTTAGCGGACCCGTCGGCAGCGCCGACAAAAGAATCCAAAATAAGAAGCGACGCATAGAATCGATGTTTTCGATACCGTTCGCCATACGGTATTTCAAATATTGTTCCGCAACCGTCCGCGCCCGTTTCCGCCCGCAGCCCCAAGCGGCTCTGCCGGAACGGGCCGACGAAGCGCATAACGCGGACTGTAACGCCTCGGGCACGGACGAGCATCGTACCGACACTCCCCGGCGTCCGCTTCCTCGCCGCAAAGTTCCATTGTACCGTCCGATAACGCCGCCTAAATAAGCGGGCAACCTGATGTCCGGGAGAGAAGATCGGGCAGGCGGCAGGCAACCGGAAAATGCTCCGAAAAGTGCGCATCGAAAACCGGCGAGCACAATTTTGAAGCAAAAAGCCTCAAGTCGACCGTAAACACGAGGGAAGCCCAACAAAAGAAGTCCGAAAATCTCTTCTCGCCGGTATCCGCGACCTCAGCCCGGCAAACGATTGCCGGCCACAGCGCACGGGAAAGCCCCGAAAGCCGATCGCTCCGCCGAGATACCGTCCGCGACGCAGATATGCAGGCGGAAACCCGCTCGCCCGTTCCTTCCGCCCCGTGTTACAAGTCCTGCGCCTCCTGCTCCAGATGCCGCACGTAAAGGCTGTGCACGATACCGTCGATGATGCCGATCGTAGGCACGATGATCGGGCGCTCGCCGGTCACGGACGCGATCCGCAGGAAAATCTCGGCAGCGGGAACGATCACGTCGGCCCGGTCGCCGTTGAGCGAATATTGTTCCATGCGTTGCTCGACGGTCTTGTCCTTCAGTTCGTCGTACAAGGCGCGAAGCCGCCCGATCTCCAGACGGTTGTCATGCGAGGCGCGGGCCATGCGGTACAGTTTGTTGATGTTTCCGCCCGAGCCGATGATCTGCAAGTTCCCGTAGCGACCGGCCCACACTTTCAGTTCGCGGTCGAGCGCCTGCCAGTCGTCGGGACGGACCGTGCCGGTCAGCTGACGGACCGTGCCGATGTCGAAAGAATGCGAATCGACGAGCTTTCCGTCGGCGATCAGGCTGATTTCGGTACTGCCGCCGCCGACGTCGACATAGAGATACGTACCCTCCCGGTCGAGCAGATCGGCCACATGACTGTCGTACACAATACGGGCCTCCTGTTGTCCGTCGATGATCTCGAGGCGGATGCCGGTCTTGTTGTGAATCTTACGGGCGATTCGCTCGCCGTTCGACGCGTCGCGCATGGCCGAGGTCGCGCAAGCCCGGTAGGCCGTCACCCCGTATACTTTCATCAGCAGACGGAACGCCTTGACCGTGCGCATGAGCTGTTTCTCCTTGAAGGTCGTGATGACGCCCCGGCGGAACGAGTCCTCGCCCAACCGCAGCGGAATGCGGATCAGGACCGTTTTGGTCATCGCCGAGGGAGGTTCGCCCTCCGCGACGCTCTTGATCAGGAATCGCACGGCGTTCGACCCGATGTCGATCGCGGCGAAATTGAGTTTCTTATTCAACATGTCTATGCAATCAGAGAAGACAAGATAGCTATTTTTCTCCGGATTCGGCACGGTAATGCTCGTAAAGTCGCTGCTGCGAGCGCCGGGGAGGCCGCCCGTCGTCGTAAAGCAGGTTGTCGCCCGTGCCGTCGACCACCCGCGCGGCCACGTTGTCGGCCAATCCTTCGTCCACGATCCGGCGCAGCTCCCGGCGGACCGCTTCGTCGTAAACCGGCGCATACGCCTCGACGCGGTTATCCAGATTGCGCGTCATCCAGTCGGCCGAACCGATATAGATCCGCTCGTCGCCGCCGTGACCGAAGATCAGAATGCGCGAATGCTCCAGGTAACGGTCGATGATGCCGCGTATTTCGATCCGCCCGCGATCGTGCGCAGAAGCCACGATCGAGCAGTTGCCGCGCACCAGCAGGCGCAGCCGGACGCCAACGGCGGCGGCGGCATAGAGTCGACGGATCAGCTTCGCGTCGGTAATATGGTTCACTTTCGCCAGAATATAGGCTTCCTCGCCCTGCCGGGCGCGGCGCGCCTCGTCGGCGATCAGCGCGTTGAGCTTACGGCGCATGTCCCGAGGCGATACGACCAGATGGTCGAAGGCGAACGGCCGGGCCGGCTGGCGGATGAACTCGAACACGCGCTCGACCTCGCGCGTCAGCCGCCGGTCGGCCGTCAGCAGCGCGACGTCGGTGTAGGTTCGGGCGTTGCCTTCGTGGAAGTTGCCCGTGCTCACGCAGGCGATGTCGCCCCTCGACGATCCGATGTGCGTCAGCTTGGCGTGCACCTTGAGTCCCTCGACGCCGAAAATCACCCGAATGCCGGCTTCCTGCATCTTCTTCGCCCAGTCGATGTTCGACGCCTCGTCGAAACGCGCCATCAGCTCGACGACGGCGGTCACCTGCTTGCCGTGCCGCGCGGCGCAGATCAGCGCCTTGACGACCTTGGAGTTTCTGGCCAGTCGGTAGACGGTCGTCCGGATCGTACGCACGTCGCGGCTCAGGGCCGCCTCGCGCAGCAGACGCAGATAGTTCGAGAAGCTCTGATAGGGATAGTGGAACAGCACGTCGCCCCGCCGCACCCGGTCGAGCGTACTGTCGGCCGTGTCGAAGTCGGGGACCGGCGCAGGCGGCCACGGTTCGAAGCGCAGGTCTCCGCGTCCGACGTCGGGGAAGCGCATCAGGTCTTTCATGTTGTGGTAACGCGAACCGCCGACGCAGATATCGTACCGGTCGATGCCGAACCTGCGCTTGAAATATCGCAGCATCTCGTCGGGCATCCGCCGGTCGTAGACAAAACGCACGGGTTCGCCCCGCTTGCGGCTTTTCACGCCCCGGGCCACCTTCTCGACGAGGCCCTCGCCGGCATCGCCGCGGAGTTCCATCTCGGCATCGCGCGTGAACTTCACGGCATACGCCTCGAACGACTCGTAGCCGAGACCGGCGAAAATGAACGGCAGACAGAACCGCACGACATCGTCGAGAAAGATCAGACAGGTTCTCCCGTCGTTCGAAGGCAGCACGAGAAACCGGCCGAAATCCTTGACCGGCAACTCGATCAGCGCATAATCCCGAGCCACGCGTCCCGTACGCGTACGCCTCAGCAAACGGACGGCCAAGTAAACGCCCGAGTCGGTCAGCTCGCCGAGCTGCGCTCCCCGCGTCAGGATCAGCGGATAAGTCGCGCTGTCCAGCTCGTTGCGATAGACCGCGCGAACATAGGCGGCCTGAGCGTCGGAAAGGCGGCTTTCGTCCAGCAGCGCGATACGCTCTTTCTCCAGCTCGGCCAGAATGCCGGCGAACGTCTGCTCGAACTCCTCGGAATAGACATGGATCAGCCGGTTGATCTCGCGCAGCTCCCTGCGTGCGCCGGGACTGCGGCCGCTCTCGTACTCGGCGACGCGTTTCATCGTCGAGACGCGCACGCGAAAGAACTCGTCCAGATTGTTGCTATAAATGCCCAGAAACGACAGCCGCTCCAAGAGCGGCACGTTCGCGCGCTGCGCCTCCTGCAAAATTCGATGATTGAAATAGATCCAGCTCAGGTCGCGGTCCAGGGTCTTCGGTGTTTTCATGGTCTGCTGCCGTGGAATTGATCGTTCGCAAGATACGCTTTTTAAGGCGAAAACGAGGTAACGCGAACTTTAAATTTCGTCTGCGGCAACAACCGTTCCGCAAACGGGTAAAGGAGGCGGGAACGATCCGGAAGGGCGATAAGTATAAAGTCGTATTTTACGCTCCGAACGGTCGTTGCGAGCCCGATACGGAGCCTTTCGTATTGTCAGCGAGCGAAAATTGTCCTACTTTTGCATGAGTAAGGAGGTCCCCGGACAACCCGGAACGGACCGCCGGCTACACGAACCGAACCAATGAAAGATTTCAACGCCACACGGTACAAGCTGAAAAACATCGCTACGGAGCGCGTCTTCGACGACGAAGGTTGGACGCTCGAAGATAAGCAGAGCCACGTCCCCTCGCTGATCCGGGCCGTCTACGAGTCGAAACAGATACGCCCCAAAGGCGAAGAACACGGCATCTACCGCTTTGCCGACTGGCTGCCGGTCAAACGGACGCTCAGCGGATCGTGCGCTCCGGTCACCTACCGCAGCCGCAAACTCGCCGAGCATTTAGGACTCAAGAACCTGTATATCACTTTCAACGGATATTTTCCCGAAATCGGGGCGCGCATGACGACCTGCTCGTTCAAAGAGACGGAGGCCTACTCGGTCTGCGGCCGGCTGAACGGCAAACACAAGGACAAGGTGCTCGTCGTGGCGTCGGCCGGAAACACGGCCCGCGCGTTCGCCAAGGTGTGCTCGGACAACCATATTCCGCTGCTGCTCAGCGTACCCGAGGAAAATATCGACGCGCTGTGGTTCGAGGCTCCGCTCGACGACTGCGTCAAGCTGATCTCGCCCCGGCACGGAGCCGACTACTACGACGCGATCAAGTTGAGCGACATGGCGCTGCAGTCGGACAAATTCTTCGCCGAGGGAGGCGCCAAGAACGTCGCGCGACGCGACGGAATGGCGACGACCGTGCTGTCGGCCGTCACGCACATCGGGCGCATTCCGGACTATTACTTTCAGGCCGTCGGCAGCGGCACGGGCGCGATCGCCGCATGGGAAGCCAATCTGCGGCTGATCGAGGACGGGCGGTTCGGCAACCACAAGATGAAGCTCATGGTATCCCAGAACGCGCCCTTCGTTCCGATGTACGACGCATGGAAGGCGCGCTCGCGCGAAATGCTCCCTTACGACGACGACCAGGCCCGGCTCGACGTCGAGGAAATCGACGCGAAGGTACTCTCGAACCGCAAGCCCCCTTATGGAATCAAGGGCGGCCTGTTCGACGCGCTGCTCGACACGGGCGGAGACATACTCGTCGCGACGAACGACGAAGCCCGCGCGGCCAAAAAGCTGTTCGCCGAACTGGAAGGCGTCGACATCTACTCGGCTCCGGCCGTAGCGCTGGCCACGCTGATCAAGTCCGTCCGCGACGGAAGGATCGCTCCCGAGGAATACGTCATGCTGAACGTAACCGGAGGCGGAGAGAAGCGTTTCATGGAAGGCAAGGAGCTGTTTTTCCTGAAGCCGTCGCATGTGTTCGATATCGACCCCGACCCCAAAGAAGTCGCAGAGAAGGTCGAAGCGCTGTTCGAGTAATAGACACTCCTGAATCCGCGACCATACGCTGGCCCGAGTAATTTCGGGCCAGCGTGTCTTTTAAACGCCCTACACTCGCGTGTCAGTTACCGAAAGTCTGATCTTTGCCGCTTGTGAAAGAGAATTTCCCCGATCGGGACCGCCGGGAAAATCATCCGAGTTTTTCATTACAGAAATCTGCCATGGCAAACGAATTACCCCGACATCGTGCGATGATCGGTTGTTAGGCCCGGCCAACATCGCGACCCGAGTCTCCATAGGAACAGGCACCCGCCCCCGCAATCTAATGAATTAACTTGTCGGTTTCGATATTCGGAACTTTCACCGTTTTTTCGAGCAATCCTCGAACCGGTTCTGACACCCGTTTTTCCGACTTGCCTTATCATAAAATCCAATCCGAGACAGAGCGACAGGACGACTAAGACACATTTTCACTGCCGACTCTACGCGTTTTCCGGTTTTCCCGAACCCGTCGATCCGACAGTAACCCCATCTCCAAACCCGAATATCGAATCGTCTACGACAGCTATTCAATATTCGAATGAACTTACTAAAAACAGAAATAAAGAAAGCGGCCAACCGGAGAAATAAGCATCGGAAAGATTCTCTCCGACTTCAAACGGTCTGTTCCGTCCGAACAACAACAGCCGCCGTCGTGACGACGGCGGCTGCCTCCAGAATGATCGTATTCCGTTTTTCGATACGCATGCGACCGACACCGGCATCCCGATTTGCGGACCGACCGCTTGGAGCGCACCGTTCACCGCCGCGATACGTTCGGCGACGATCGACGCTCCAACGATGAACAGAAACCTTCCGCAGAAAGATCGATCCGGCTAAACCGGGCATCGCAACATAATCCCGACAGGCGAATCCACTTCCGGCACTTTCCCTTCGAGATTATTCAGCGGACACCCGAAGAAAAACTTGCCGACATCCCTGCTCGTCGGCGGCATCGATATTCATCTGAAATCCCTTAGCGCCGCAACCGGCCGCCTTATTTTCATACAGGTCGAGCAGCTTCTCGGGAGTGCATACCGAGCCGAGTCTTTCCCAACCGGCCGAATCGGATATCTGACTCTCCCTGCTAACAATCCATACGACCAAGTCGGGTTCTGCCGCATCTACGGCCGTCGCATCCATTTCAAAGTAGATACACTTGTCGAGCGCCTGAGGACAGAACGCGAATTCCGCCAAAGTTTGCTCCCGACTTGAACAATCGCTGCCTGACTGCCCCGAGCATCCTCCAAGCATGACAGCAAGAACCAGCACTAACACGATTCGCACACTTTTCACGAAAAAGATTTTAACCGGGCCAATGATATTCGATCTCGTTTTCAGGTAGGACGTCCGTCTGGTCCGATTTCCGGCATGGTCCTCCTCTCTTATGTTTCTTGCATCTTCTCGTTAAACTTCATAGCATTTCCCGCTCCCGACACCCAAACAAATCCATATCCCTTTGTCCGTATTATTTCGGGATGGATTGACCATCGGCAATCGAACATCGGACAATAGCCCGTTTCTTTCCCCCAACCAACGCGCCTTTCATGAAAGCTATACAACGGGGGTTCGCAATCAATGGCATCGCTGCTATTCGCCTCACTACAAAAAGTGTCAATGAATCATTCGATCGCATCCATGCGCCATCCCGGTCGCTCCTCTCGCTCCGATAGAATAAATCCATCGTCCCGGCAACCGCCTAACGAGATCGGGATAAGAGCTATGGAATAAATATACCAAATAGAATTTACCCTCACAACAAAACATAGCTTTTTATTTAGCCACACTTTAATAATTTATCACATATCCGTATCCCTGCGAACAGAAAAATCGGGAAAAAGATCGACCGAAACTTATTCACAAAACTTCATGACCAGACTTGTAAACCGGCGCGACAGCGTTCACCTGCCTGCCGCGAACTCGCGGTAGAACCAGACGATCGTCTCGATGCCGCGCAGGAAGTTCTCGAGTCCGTAGCTCTCGTTCGGCGAGTGGATCGCGTCGCGGTCGAGCCCGAATCCGAGCAAAACCGACTTGACGCCCAACTCCTTCTCGAACGTGCTGATGATCGGGATGCTGCCGCCCGAATAGTACGGCAGAGGCTTCCGGCCGAACGTCCGCTCGACGGCCCGGGCGGCGGCGCGATAGGCGGGCAGATCGGTCGGACACACGTACGGGAAGCCCCCGTGCAGCACCTCTACGTCGACACGGACGCTGCGGGGAGCGATCGAACGGAAATGCTCGGCGAACAGACGGCCGATCTCGCGATAGTCCTGATCGGGTACCAGGCGCATCGAAATCTTCGCGTGAGCCTTCGACGGAATGATCGTCTTGGCGCCTTCGCCGGTATATCCGCCCCAAATGCCGTTTACGTCGAGCGACGGCCGCACGCCGATGCGCTCCATGGTCGAGTACCCCTTCTCGCCCGCCGTTTCCCGCACGCCGATGCTCTTGCAAAAAGCGGCCTCGCAGAACGGAGCCCGGCCGAAATCCGTCCGCTCCGCCGGCGAGAGCTCCCGCACCCGGTCGTAGAACCCGGGGACGGTCACGCGGCCGTCGGCATCGGTCAACGACGCGATCATCTTCGAGAGCACGACGGCCGGATCGGCCACCGCTCCGCCGTACAGACCCGAATGCAGATCGCGGTCGGGTCCCGTAACGGTCACCTGCACATAGCACAGGCCCCGCAGGCCGCAAGTGATCGACGGCACGTCCCGGCCGAGCATGCTGGTGTCCGAAACGAGAATCACATCGGAACGAAGGAGCTCCTTATGCCGGGCACACCATGTCGTAATGCTCGCCGAGCCGATCTCTTCCTCTCCCTCGATCATGAACTTGACGTTGCACGGCAACTCGCCGGCCGAAATCATCGCCTCCAGCGCCTTGACGTGCATGAACGACTGTCCCTTGTCGTCGTCGGCCCCGCGCCCCCAGATACGTCCGTCGCGCAAAACCGGCTCGAACGGATCGGTCCTCCACTCGTCGAGCGGGTCGACCGGCATCACGTCGTAATGACCGTACACGAGCACGGTCGGCGCAGCCGAATCGACGATCTTCTCGCCGTAAACGATCGGATTGCCGTCGGTCGGCATTACCTCGGCGCGGTCGGCGCCGGCGGAAAGAAGCGCGTCGCGCAGATGCTCGGCGCAACGGACCATATCGCCCCGATGCGCGCTGTCGGCGCTGATCGACGGGATGCGCAGCAGCGAGAAAAGCTCTTCGACGAAACGCTCCCGATGCTCGTCGATGTATCGTTTTACTTTTTCCATAACAGATTCGGTTTCGGTCAGGCGATAAAGATAACGAACCGACGGGTGAAACACAAGCGGTTCCGGCAAAAAGAAGCCGCCGCCCGCCGTTTCCGGCGCAAGATCCTGCCGGGCCGCCATGCCGCTCGGACCAAACCGATCCCGGCATCCGCACAGCGGACGATCTTCGCGCAGCAGCGGCAATTTTACATATTTGTCACGGGCGGCAACCGCAGACAAGGACACCCGCGGTCTCCGACACGTTTCCCGAACGGACACGGTTACGGTTCCGGCAGAATCTTGCCGGACATGCTTCCGAGATCGCCGGCAAAAGCCTTGTCTGAATCCCATGCCCGACACGAACGGGGCGTCAGTTTCCCGAACGGGTATGAAGGACGCAGAAGCGCTCGAACAAATCGACCAGACGACTGCGGCGGCCGCGCAGGGAAACGAAGCTGAAACAGCGCGTAACGGACAAGTCGGACAGACCGATTACGCGCAGCAATCCATGACGCAGCTCTTCCCGAATGGCCTGCACGGAGAGAAAGGCCGCCGCTCCGGAGTCGTACAGATAATGCTTGATGCTCTCGGTGCTGCCGAGCTGCATTTCGATGTTCAGCGACCGCAGCGAAAGGCCCTTGGCCGCCAGAGCGCGCTCGACGACATCGAGCGTGCCCGAGCCCGTCTCGCGGATTACGAGCGGAACCGAGGTCAAATCGGCCGCGCACATCCCGTCGCGGCCCAGCGCGCGATTGCCGGCGGAAGTCACGAGCACCAGCTCGTCCTGCATGAAAGTCTCGTAGCGAAGCGAAGGACGGGCGGCCTGTCCCTCGATCAGGCCGACATCGATCCGCTCGTCGGCGACCAGACGCTCGATCCGCTCCGTGTTACCGTCGGCCACGGTCACGCGGATGTCGGCATAGCGTTTCCTGAAACGCGACAATACGGCAGGGAGCACGTATTGCGACAGCGTCGTACTCGCACCGAGGGCTATCTCTCCGCCGGGCACGGCTCCGTCCGGCGCAAAAGCCTCGTTCAGCTCTCCGTAAAGCGACAGGATCCGGCGGGCATAGCCCAGCAGCCGTTCGCCTTCCGGAGTCAGAGAAATCGTTCCTCCCCGGCGCAGGAACAGCGCCACGCCGAGCTGCCTTTCCAGCTCGCCGACGTGCTGCGTAACGGCGGGCTGCGTAATGAAAAGCTCGGAGGCGGCGCGCGTGAAACTCAGCTTCTCGGCAGCCGTTCGGAACACCCTGAGTCGGAAATCGGTGATCATGCGGCAAAAGTATTAGGTATGAAGTTACGATATCGCCGAACAAAACCAAGCGCCGGGCGAAACCGGCCGTCCCGGCCCCATCGCCTGCCGTCCGGCACACGCGACAGCAGTCGCGAAGCCGACCGCGTCTACCTGCGGACAGCGGCATCCGCCGGGAAGAACCGGCGAGTATGAGACACAAGACGCGCCGATAAAAACGCCGGCCGATACCGAGCATCCCCGCACGGGAAACAGTACAATAACGGTCCGGAATAGGCTCGTACCACACTGCCGGTGCAAAGAACCGGGCCGCCCGTCGCTCCCGGACTCCCCCGCCCGGACCGGCCAGCCGCTCGAATTCCGAATCATCCTCCCCAGTTACGTCCGCCCGGATCATACGCGCCCTTTTATCCGGCTATCGTCCGGTCGCCTCGCGGATATCGGCCATAATCCGGCGAGCGAGCGCCTCGGCCGCAGCCTCGTCGCGGCTTTCGCTGTAAATGCGGATGATCGGCTCGGTGTTGGACTTGCGCAAATGAACCCACTCGGCCGGAAAGTCGATCTTCACGCCGTCGATGTCGGTCACGCGCTCGCCGGCGTACTTGGCCTTGATCGCGGACAGCACGCCGTCCACGTCGATGTCGGGCGTCAGCTCGATCTTGTTCTTGGAAATAAAGTACGGGGGATACGTGGCCCGCAGCGCCGAGGCGCTCAGTCCCGTTCGGGCCAGATGAGTCAGAAACAGCGCTACGCCGACCAGCGCATCGCGGCCGTAGTGAAGTTCCGGATAGATCACCCCTCCGTTACCCTCGCCGCCGATCACAGCCCCGACCTCGCGCATCTTCGCCACGACGTTCACTTCGCCCACCGCCGCCGCACAATACGGGCAGCCGTGACGCTCGGCCACGTCGCGCAGCGCGCGGGACGAGCTCAGGTTCGAGACGGCCGGCCCTTTCGTATGAGAGAGCACGTAATCGGCCACCGCGACGAGCGTATACTCCTCGCCGAACATCGTACCGTCCTCGCAAACCAGAGCCAGCCGGTCCACGTCCGGATCGACCACCACGCCCAAATCGGCTCGCTCGGAGGGGACCCGTGCCGCGATATCGGTCAGGTTCTCGGGGATCGGCTCGGGCGTATGGGCGAACCTCCCGTCGGGCGTGCAGTTCATCTCGACCACCTCGCACCCCAGTTCCCGGAGCAGTACGGGCATCACGACTCCTCCCACCGAGTTGACCGCATCGACGACGACGCGGAACCCGGCCCGGCGAACCGCCTCACGGTCGACCAGCGGCAGGGCCAGCACGCGGTCGATATGTTCGCGGTCGTAACTGCCGCGAAAGACGACATGCCCCAGCGCGTCCACCCCGGGGTAATCGTAGGCGTCGTCCGCCGCAATAGCCAACACCCGTTTGCCCTCGGCGTCGCTGAGGAACTCGCCGCGCGATCCGAGCAGCTTCAGCGCATTCCACTGCCCGGGATTGTGGCTGGCCGTCAGAATAATCCCTCCGTCGGCTCCTTTGCCCGTCACGGCTATCTCGACCGTCGGCGTCGTGGCCAGCCCGATATCGATCACGTCGATCCCGCAGCCGCACAGCGTACCCGTCACGATCGAGGCGGCCATCTCGCCCGACAGGCGAGCGTCGCGTCCGACGACGACCCGCAGGCGCCGGCCCGCCCCGTTGTTCTCCCGCAACCACCGGCCGTAAGCCGACGTGAACTTGACCAGGTCGAGCGGCGTCAGATTTTCGCCGGGCGCTCCGCCGATCGTACCCCGGATACCCGAAATGGATTTTATCAGTGTCATGCTTTCTCCCTACTTAAATAATTTTTACAAAGAAAACGGTTTCGGACGAATAACGGCCACTTATTACACAAACCTATACATCGACAAAACGAATAAAGAAAATAAATACCGCGCAGTATCCGGTCCATACCGTATCACGACCGCAGGCCATAAGAACCGGAACCGCACCGCCGGGCCCCGGAATGCCCACCGACACGCTCGAAGCAGCCGGCCGCAGCCGCTGCGCCGACCCAATCGGCAGGGCGCGGCACCCGCCGAATGCCGGGAAGCGCCGGGCAAATCCGTCGAGAAACCGTCCCGGAAAAGGTCGCTTCCGACCGTTTCGACAGGATATGCAAACGAGGAAAGCGACTCCCCGCCGAAAGAGGCATATCCAAGGCGACAACGAAACCCATATCGAGACGATCCGTCACGCCGACCCTGCACGGAACGCCGGCCGAATCGCCCCGACAATCTCCGGCTCCCGGTTGACAGTTCCGGAACGCATATCGCCGGCACGCCGGCCGGAAGCGTCTCCGCCGAAGAGGTCCGGCAAAGAGCCAAGCGGCCCTCCGTCCCCCGAAAACCTACGCACGACAGGCCGGATGTCGTCCCGGCTTTTCCTGCGGGCCGCCGGTGCGGATTCGGGAAACGATTTCCCGGCCCGTTCCTTGCTTGTTACCGGTTCTTAGCTTATCTTTGATACGCTTTGGGAAGCCCGGCCGCACGAAAGCGACAGCGGGCCAAGGCGGAGGGAACCCGCACGCGCAAAGCGGTCGTTCCGATGCCCGAGCACGGGAAACCGATCCGAAAAAGGAAACGACACCGCACGCAGAACCGCAGCGACGAAGCCGGTCCGTCGTCCGGACCCGCATGGAAACGGCGGATCGAGAAAACAACGACAACCGGCCGGCCGGAACGATCCGGAACCGGTCCGAAACACCATAAAAAACATGACAAGAACGATAGCCCCTTCCGAACTGATCGTCAACTCCGACGGTTCGGTCTTTCATCTGCACCTGCGCCCCGAGCAGCTGGCTCGGACCGTCATACTGGTCGGAGACCCCGGACGGGTCGAGCAGGTCGCCTCCCGGTTCGACCGAATCGAGCACCGGGCAGCGAACCGCGAATTCGTGACCGCCACCGGATATTATGCGGGCAAGCGCATGACCGTGCTGTCGACAGGCATCGGAACCGACAACATTGACATCGTCGTCAACGAGCTCGACGCGCTCGTGAACATCGACTTGCGGACCCGCACGGAAAAAGAGGAGAAAACCCGGCTCACGCTGGTCCGGCTGGGGACCTGCGGCGCGATCCGGCCCGAGCTGCGGCTGGGCGACCGGATTCTCTCGCGCATATCGGTCGGGCTGGACGGCCTGCTGAACTTCTACGAGGGAAGCGAAGCGGTCTGCGACCGGGAAATGGAACGGGCGTTCGTCGAACATACCGGTTGGAACTCGCGGCTCGCCACCCCCTATTTCGTCCGTTGCTCGGACTATCTCGCCGAGCTGTTCGCGCCGGATACCGTCGAGGGCATGACCGCCTCGGCGCCGGGATTCTATGCCCCGCAAGGACGCTACCTGAGGCTGGCGCCGGCCGACAGGCGCCTGAACGAGAAAATCGAGTCGTTCGAGTACGGCGGCCACCGCTTCACGAATTTCGAGATGGAAGGCTCCGCGCTGGCCGGACTCTCTCGTCTGATGGGGCACGATGCCGTCACGATCTGCACGGTGATCGCCCAACGGGTCGCGCTCGAATCCGACACCGACTATCGGCCGTTTGTTGATAAGATGATAGCAACGTGCTTGGAAAAGTTGGCCGGAATCTGAAAATTTGGACTATCTTTGAAGTTGGATTTCCGTTCGGCGACTCTCCGTTCGCCGGAGGAAAGCGCGGTTTCGCGCGACCGGCCGGAACCGCGTTCCCGACACATTCATTGTCAAACCATTAAAGCGCATAACATATGAAATTCGTCGTATCCTCCACCGCACTGCTGAACGTGCTGCAGACCTCCAACAAGGTGGTCAGCAACAAGAACACGCTGCCCATTCTCGACAACTTCCTGTTCGAGCTCAAGGACGGCGTGCTGAAGATCACCGCTTCGGACCTCGAGACCACGATGATCGGCACGCTGAAAGTCGACAGCATGGAGCAGGAAGGCGTGATCGCCGCTCCGGTCAAACTGATGATCGATTCGCTGAAAGAGTTCTCGGAGCAACCGCTGACGATCGAGGCCAACGAGTCGACGTGGGAAATCCAGATTAGCTGGAAAACGGGCAAGCTGGCCATTCCCGGCACTTCCGGACTGAGCTACCCGACGCAGCCCGCGCTCGACGAAGAGACGAAACAGGAAATCTCCGTCGACACGAACCTGCTGCTTACGGGCATTAACAAAACGATTTTCGCGACGGCCGACGACGAGCTCCGCCCGGTGATGAACGGCGTGTACGTCAACATCGAACCGCAGGCGATCACGTTCGTGGCGACCGACGCCCACAAGCTGGTCAAGTACGCCGCCTCGGCCGAAACCGGTACGACCGCCTCTTTCATCCTGCCCAAAAAGCCGGCTAACCTGCTCCGGGGCGTACTGGGGAAGGAAGACGCCGACATCCGGATGGAATTCGACGACAAAAACGTCGTCTTCCACCTGAAAAACCATACGCTCGTCTGCCGGCTGATCGAGGGCAACTATCCCAATTACAACGCCGTGATTCCGGCCAACAACCCGAACAAGGTGCTCGTGGACCGCACGGAGCTCCTGAACGGTATCCGCCGCGTGGCCGTCTGCTCGAATCAGGCCACGAACCTGATCAAGTTCGAGATCGAGCCCAATACGATCAACCTGACCGCTCAGGACCTCGATTTCTCGGTGTCGGCTCAGGAGTCGCTCACGTGCGACTACGAGGGCGAGGCGATCGAGATCGGCTTCCGGTCGACCTTCCTTGTCGAGATACTCTCGAACATCGAGACGCAGAACGTATCGGTCGAGCTGGCCGACTCGACGCGCGCCGGCGTGTTCAAGCCCGTCTACGACGAGGCTCCGGACACCGAGACGCTGATGCTGCTCATGCCGATGATGATCAACGCATAAAGTCCGTCCAAGACCCGTCGCAGGCAGCGGACCGCAGCGCTTTTGCCGGGACTTCCGCCCGGTAGCCGAGGATTCCCGAAAAGCGCCGGCGCGACTGCACGTCCAACCGTAACCGCCGGACCGGACGAATTCCGGTGCCGGGCCGTCGAACGGAACGAAACAGGAAAGCCGGCAGCAAAAGGTAAAGCTTCGGGCCCGGCCTTTCGGCACCGGGCCGGGTGTCGTCGGTCTCCGGCTTGAATCCAACGGGGCGACCCGCAATAGAAAAACGAATGAAACTGAACCTGAAAAATCCGATCGTCTTTCTCGATCTGGAAACCACCGGCGTCGATCCGTGCAAAGACCGCATCGTCGAAATATCGCTCGTCAAAGTAATGCCCGACGGCAGCAAGGAAGTCAAGACGCGCCGGATCAACCCGCAGATGCACATTCCGGAGGCCGCCTCGGCCGTCCACCACATCTACGACAAGGATGTCGCCGACTGTCCCACTTTCCGCGAGATCGCCAAATCGCTGTGGGCTTACATCGAAGGATGCGACTTCGGAGGCTACAACTCGAACAAATTCGACATTCCGGTACTCGTCGAAGAGTTCCTGCGTGCCGGACTCGACGTAGACCTGCACAAAAGCCGTTTCATCGACGTGCAGAATATCTTCCACAAGATGGAGCAGCGCACGCTCGTGGCCGCTTACAAATTCTATTGCGGGAAAGAGCTCGACGAGGCCCACTCGGCCGAAGCCGACACGCTGGCCACCTACGAAGTGCTGCTCGCGCAGCTGGACCGTTACCCCGAGCTGAAAAACGAGGTGGATTATCTGGCCGAATTCTCGTCGCGCGGCAAGTGCGCCGACTACGCGGGCAGAATCGTCTTCGACGAGAAAGGGGTCGAAGTGTTCAGCTTCGGCAAGCACAAGGGACGCCCGGTAGCCGAGGTATTCCGAACCGAACCGAGTTACTATGCATGGATGATGAACGGCGACTTCCCTCTTTACACGAAAAAAGTCATCACCGCGATTCGCCTGCGCGAACTCAACAACAAAGAGTAAGACCTTCCGCTACCGAAGGCAATCCCATACTTCCATATGCCAACGCGCCCGCAGCCGGAGTTTTTCTATCCGCCGGGCGCGGTCGGTACACAGCCGTACATCCGGTCAGGCCCCTTATTCCAAATTTCCTCTGGCGGAGGGAGTTTCATACCGGGAAACCGGAGACACGGAGAGTTCGATGGCTGGTACAGGAAAGTAGATAACCGGATCGCCGATTCGCCTAAGCAGGACATATCCCGCGAGGCAGGAAAGAACGGTCCTTTGAACGACTTAGGGAAAGGTGCGTCATAACTCTGCCGAACAGAGGACAGATATGCCGCTGGGCCCGCTCCGGAAACGGTATTTCTCCCGGGCGCACGGCCGCAACGCGGGAAACAGGCCTTTCCGCAAAACAAGCGCCCGCAAAATTCGCATCGGGCATCAGGCGGGCGCAGCCCGATAAGTGCGAAGGAAGGCGCGCACCCAGCAAGACGAACGATCGTGACTTTTTCCTATATTTGCAGAAAATAGAACCGAAAATGAAAAAAACAGCTTGGTTGCTGCTTTGCATTCTATTGGGCTTTTCGTGGGCCCGCGCGCAAACCCGGAAGTCGGAGAGCATGGTCACGATCGCAGGCGAAAGCTACTACGTGCACACGGTCGAGCCCGGGGAAACGCTCTACTCGCTCGGTAAAGCCTACGGCACGGACGAGCAAGCGATCCGCCGCAACAACCCGCACACGGCCGAAGGCCTGAAAACGGGACAGGTACTCAAGATTCCCGTCGTGCGGCAGGAGCCTCAGAAGCCCCTTTCGGAACGGAAGAAAAAGCGACTGTTCGAGATACATACGGTCAATCAGGGAGAGACGGCCTACTCCATCTCGAAGCGGTACGGCGTGGGACTCGACGTGCTGATGGAAGACAACGAGGGCTTCGACCCCACGCACCTGTCGATCGGCCAGCAGATCAACATCCGCAAATCGAGCGTCGGGTCGAGCGACCACGCCGAGATCAAGGAGCAGATCGAATCGTACAAGGACGCGCTCAACAGCGTTTCGGATCGTTTCACGCACCACATGGTCGCACGCGGGGAAACGCTCTACTCGCTCGGCAAGCGATACGGACTGCCCGTCGACTCGATCGTCCGGTACAACGAGGCGAACCTCCGGGACGGGCTCAAGGTAGGCTCCATCCTGCGCATACCCGTCGCTCCGCAGTCCGGATATCCGAGCGAGAGCGACCCGCATGCGGGCATTCCCGGTACGGGACCGGTCTTCCCGACCGATACGCCGCCCCGGCCGGATGCCACAGCGGGCGACCTGCCGGTCAAGCGATTCGATGCGAATGCGCCGGTACGCATCGCCATGCTGCTGCCGCTGCAGGCCGACGGGACTCCGAACAGACAGTTTCTCGAATTCTACCAAGGGGCTCTGCTCGCGCTGAGCGATCTGAAAGGCAACGGCGTATCCGCCCGGCTCGACCTGTTCGACACGGGCCGTTCGGTAACCGAAACGCAAACCCTGCTGCAACGTCCCGAACTCAGGGAGGCCGACCTGATCGTCGGCCCCGTCTACGACGAGACTTTCACGCCGGTAGCCGATTTCGCCGCCCGGTACGGCATCCCGGCCGTATCTCCGCTCGGCGCGATCGAGAGCGCCGATCATTCGCTGCTGTTCCAAGCGGCTCCCGATGCGGCATCGAAGTACGACAAACTCAGGGGACTGTTCTCGGACACGAACAACGTGGTCGTCATATCGGCCGCCCAAAACGACACGGAGTTCCAACAGGAAATACTGCCTTTGCTGCCCGGAACCGTCCACCGGCTGCACTACACCAAGGGCATGGGAGGAGGCGCGCTGGAAAACGTCTTGAGCGGCGACAAGGAGAACGTGATCGTCGTGCTGTCATCGGACGAAACGACGACCGACGCCATTCTGGCTTATATCAGCTCGATCCAGAACAGTCTGATCGCGCGCAGCGTCCTCAACCCTTCGATCCGCGTCGTCGGTTCGTCGCGCTGGGCCCGGTTCCGCAACATCGAGAAAAACCTCTTTTTCAAACTGAACCTGCGTTACGTCACCTCGTACCACGCCGACCGGGGCAATCAGCGAGTTCTGAACTTCGACCGCCGTTACATCGCCGACTTCGGCTCGATTCCGAGCCTTTACGCATACCGGGGATACGACGTGACGAAACTTTTCGTCGGGACGGTCAAGCTGCACGGATCGAATTTCGTACGGTATCTGAACGAAGCCGAGCTACCGCTGTTGCAGACCCCTTACCGCTTCGTGCAGAAAGCTCCCGGCCGTAAGTTCGAGAACGGCGAATGGGCATTGGTATGCTACAATAACAACTATACGATCGAAGTCAGGTAGTTCCCGTGGAGCCGCGAACCTCCGTGCAGACTCAAAATTAACGGCCGGAATCGCAAAAATCCGGCGCATCTCTTGTCTCAGGCAGACGGTCGCCCGACCCTGCTCACCCAAGGCTCCGGCAAGCGTTCCGATACGGTCGCGGAGCCGAATGTCCACCGGGAAGACATCCTCTCCCCGCGACCGACAGGCCGACAGCGAGGGTACCTCTTTCCTACGGAAGAATACCGCTTCCCGACAAAACCGCACAGAGACCGGCAGGGCCCGACCCATGACAAAACCGAAACGATTACCTTAAAAACACGATACGAATGAAACCTATCCGAATTCTCCTGCTTCTTGCCCTGCTGAGCGGTCCGTGCCTGACGGCTCGGGCCCAGAAAGTCGAACCGCTGACGCTCGAGGACAGCGCCTCGTGGAGCATGGTGCTGCTACCGGACCCGCAATCCTATGTCAAGTACGGCTACAACCAGCCGCTGCTGGAAGTGATGACGCGCTGGATCCGGTATAACGTCGAGCGGCTGAATATCCGTCTGGTGCTCTGCACGGGCGACATGGTCGAGGAGAATTTCCGGACCGTGTCGGGAGGCGACGGCTGGCCCGGCGACCAGCCGTCGACCGAACAGTGGGAGTCCGTCTCGCGCTCGTTCGGCATGCTCGACGACACGATTCCCTACATTCTGTGCACCGGCAACCACGATTACGGCTACAAAAGCTCCGAGAACCGGTACAGCCAGCTGAACTCCTATTTCCCGCCCAACCGCGACAGCCGGTACGCCGAGCTGCTGACCGGCATGTTCGAGAATGCGGCGGGCGTCAAGACGATCGAGAACGCATGGTACGAGTTCAAGGCGCCGACGGGCGAGAACTATCTGATCGTATCGCTCGAATTTCAGCCGCGCCGCGCGATCGTAGAGGCCGCCCGCAAACTGGTCGCGCGTCCCGAGTACCGCAACCACCGGGTCGTCTGGCTCACTCACGGCTACATGAACTCGGAAGTGCTCGGCAACAGCCTGATCTCGCAGAACGACTACCCCACCCTGACCGACGTCACGCTCGGAGACGCGCTGTGGCGGGAACTGATCGAGCCCTCGGCTAACTCGTCGATGGTATTGTGCGGCCATGTCGTGGACGACATGAGCCACCGGGGACACGTAGGCTTCCGCACGGACAAGAACCGCGCGGGACGCAGCGTACACCAGATGATGTTCAACGCACAGGCCGAAGGAGGAGGCTGGGAAGGAAACGGAGGCGACGGCTGGCTGCGCGTGCTCGAGTTTCATCCCGACGGGCGGACGGTCACCGTACATACGTTCTCTCCGCTGCTGGGCATCATTCCCTCGACGGTCGGCATATCGCTCCGCACAGCACCCTACGACCATTTCTCCTTCACGCTGGATTAAAAAGCCGCTACCGGGACCGGGATTCTCCCCGGAATTTCTCTCTGCGGCGCGGCCAGCGCATGCAATCCGCATCCGCTGCCGGTCGCCGTTCATAGTATTCCGACGGCAAAAGAGCGGGCCGGATTCTCTTTCGAGAAATTCGGTCCGCTCTTTTGCATATCTCGCCGTACGGCGCCATCGACCGGACCGTTTCCGTTCCAGGCAAAAGGCGTCGGTTTCCGCCGGGAAACGATCGAACGGAAAGAATCGTCCGGACAGCCGCCTACCGGACCGTCGCATCCTCGGCCCGAGGATAGCGGAAACCCGTCCGACACACGGCCGTAGCGGAGTGAAAACACCCGAGCGGCAACGCCCGGAGGAACAGTCCCGAGCGGACAGATAAAAACAACGAGGGCGGGGTATTCGGTCGAATGCCCCGCCCCGCCGTTCCGGCGGCAGACCGACGGCTATTTTTCGATCAGCTCGATGCTGCGACGGATAAAGTTCGTCAGGTTCTCGCCCTTGAGCATGCCGTTCGACAGCAAGGCCAGGTCGATCACCTGCTTGACGAGCTTGTTCTCCTTGCCGATTTCGGTCAGGCGGGCCGTCCGCTCGCCGCGCAGCTTATCCACCTTGGCCGAGGATTCCTCGCGCGACTTCTTCTCCTCGTCGGTCAGCTGGTCGGGCTTCTTGTCCTTGAGCTTCTCCTCTATGGCATTCTGCTCCGACAAGGCCGCGTCGAGCTTCTTGTTCATCGTCTTCAGACGGTCTCCGTAGCTCTTCTCGACCTCGCCGAGAATCTCGGCCACGAGCGGATGGTTGCCGTTGACCACTACATTGAAGTTATCGGGCATCTGCCCGTAGAACTGCATGCCGCCGCCACCCATCGCCGCCATGTCCTTCATCCGACGCATGAACTCGTTCTGGGTGATGACTACCGGCGGACGGCTCTCGTCCATCGGCTCGAAAGCGACGGTATAACGGACTTTCTCCTCGGGAGGAAGCTGAGACTCGAACACCGGACGAAGCAGGTCCTGCTGAGCCGTGCTGAGCGCCATTTTCAGATCGCTCTCCTTGTCGATCAGCCGCTCGACGACATCGGCGTCGACACGCACGAAACGCGTACCGGCATTCTTGTTCTCGAACCAGCTGATGAAATGACCGTCGAGCTGGCCGTCCATCGTCAGCACGTCGTACCCTTTGCCGCGAGCCGCCTCGACGAATGCGTTCTGCGTGACCGGATCGGTCGTATACAGGCAGACCACGTTGCCGTGACGGTCCGTCTGGTTTTCCTTGACCAGCGCATTGTACTCGGCGAGCGTGAAATACTTGCCGTCGGTATTCTTCACGAGCGTGAAGTCGGCAGCCTTCTCGGCGAACTTTTCGTCGGTGATGATGCCGTACTCGATGAAAATCTTCAGATCGTCCCACTTTTTCTCGAACTCGTCGCGGTGCTGCGTGAACAGCTCGCTCAGCCGGTCGGCTACCTTGCGGGTGATGTAGCCCGAAATCTTCTTGACGTTCGAGTCGCTCTGCAAATAGCTGCGCGACACGTTCAGCGGGATGTCGGGCGAGTCGATCACGCCGTGCAGCAGCGTCAGGAACTCGGGCACGATGCCTTCGACCGAATCGGTCACGAACACTTGGTTCGAATAGAGCTGGATCTTGTTCTTCTGTATCTCGAAGTTGTTCCGTATCTTCGGGAAATAGAGAATGCCTGTCAGATTGAACGGATAGTCGATGTTCAGGTGAATATAGAACAACGGGTCTTCGGCCATCGGATAGAGCGTGCGGTAGAACTCCATGTACTCCTCCAGCGTAATGTCCGTCGGCTTCTTGGTCCATAGCGGATCGGTGGCGTTGACGATGTAGTCCTCGCCGGTCTCGACGTACTTGCCGTCCTTCCACTCCTCCTTCTTGCCGAACGCGATCGGCACGGGCAGGAAGCTGCAATATTTTTTCAGTATCTCCCGGATGCGGCCCTTGCCGGCGAATTCCTTGCTCTCCTCGCTCAGGTGCAGGATCACGTCCGTACCTCGGCCGCGCTCCTCGGACGCCTCCTCCATCGCGTACTCGGGCGAGCCGTCGCACGTCCAGCGCATCGTCTTCGAGCCCTCCTTATAGGAGCGGGTGACGATCTCCACCTTGTCGGCCACCATGAAAGCCGAATAGAATCCGAGGCCGAAATGCCCGATGATCGCGTGGTTCTTATACTTCTCGAGAAACTCCTCCGCCCCCGAAAAAGCGATCTGGTTGATATACTTGTCGATCTCCTCGGCCGTCATGCCGATTCCCTCGTCCGACACGGTCAGCACGCGCTTGTCCGGATCGAGCTTCACGCGAATCGTCAGATCGCCCAGCTCGCCCTTGAACTCGCCCGTCGAGGAGAGCGTCTTGAGCTTCTGCGTCGCGTCCACCGAGTTGGAGATCAGCTCGCGCAGGAAAATCTCTTGGTCCGAATAGAGGAATTTCTTAATGACCGGAAAGATGTTTTCGGTCGTTACGCCAATTTTGCCGTTTTGCATGACTGTATGTGCTTTTACGAATTAATTTTCAACATGACTTTGCCAGAACAATTAATGTGCCACTGCACCGGAAGCTGACAAACTGACATACAAAGGCTTTCAGCCGACTGACACGGCCGGCGGCGGAAAGCGGCGCGCTCTCCCCGCCGCCGAAACCTCATCCGCAACGGAAGGAACGCTATCCCGCGTCCCGACAGGATGCAATTTCCGAGTTTTCAGCAAGATATTTTTTTATTTCGACTTTTTTCCATATTTTTAAAGTGCGTATGCTTCCTTTCGTATCGGAGAAGGGAAGCGATCTCCGGCCCCGGAACGAGAAAGCCGGCCCGTTCAGCACGAAACAACATCCTACTATAAAATTATAACCGTAAATCACCCAGCAATCATGAGTACTGCAAAAAAAGCTTCCGCCGTCTCCTCGAAAAAACAGGCGGTAGCCGACGACAATCTGAAAAAATTCTATCTCGAGCTGGCCCACCGGCTTTGCTCGCCTCCCGAGAATCCCGAAAGCGAGAACGCATGGCTGTGGAAGCTCCATACGACGAGCCAGAGAATGAGCAGGTTGTTCACGACGCTCAACGAACACGCGGCATTCGATCAGGTAACCACGATACACCGGGCCTGCGGCTATTTTCTGATGAAAAACGACGTGCCGCAGAAAGAACGCCGTCAGGTCATCGAGGTACTCGCCTCGTGGTCGGCTCTGTTCGTCGGGATGATGCAAGCGCGTCAGTACATCGTCCCGATGCAGGAGGAACTGATCCGCCGCATCCGCGAAATCCGGAGGCTGGCCTCGCCCGCCGGAGAAAACGCCTCTGCCGGAGAGTCTGTCGAGGCAGGGGCAGGGGCAGGAGCCGAAGCCGAAGCCGACCCCGCTTCCGATCCCGGCAAGAAACCGACCGGCAAGAAAGACTCCGGCAAGGAGTGATCCCTGCCGGAGCGTCGGCAGGCTTTCGCACGCCGGGACGGGACGAAAAACCGCTCAGGCAAGAGGGTCGTGCCGGCATGCGCTTCCACGCGGAAAAGGCGAGCTCGCCGGAGAATCCTCCGTAAGCATGCAAAGACCGGCTTCGAGTATCGAACTCGGCAAAAATGGCTATCTTCGCGGAAAACGGAGCGAACATGGAAATCGACCTGACGATCGAACAGACCGGCCCGCATGAAGCGATCCCTTACGAGTTGCTGTACGAGGCCGACCCCTCGCGCGAAGCCGTCGCCGACTACATCGCACGGGGTTCATGCTACATAGCCCGGATCGAAGGCCGTACCGTCGGAGTATCGGTTCTGCTGCGAACCCGTCCTTTCACCATGGAACTGGTCAATCTCTGCGTCGCGGAACCGTACCGGAGGCAAGGCATCGCCACCCGGCTGATCGCCCATGCCGCAGAAAGGGCGCGCGCGGCGGAGTGCCGTATACTCGAAGTGGGAACAGGCAACGCAGGGATCGGCCAACTGGCGCTTTACCAGCGTTGCGGCTTTTCGATCGAGTCGATCGAAAAGGACTATTTCGTCAGGTATTACCCGGAGCCGATCTACGAAAACGGAATCGAGTGCCGGGACATGGTTCGGCTCAGAATGGAACTATAACCGCCGACAGCCCGACTCGACCGGCCGGCGGCATGCGAACGGAGGAACCGGCATACGAGGCCGCTCGGGCCGGTATGCGGTAGAAACGGCATCCGATGGATAAAAGAGGAAGCCGCTTCCGACCATCGCAGCGTCGACCGGACCTCCGGGGTTCTGCCGCATAAACAAGGACGGAAAGGACCGGCCGTAGCTCCGCTTCCCATCCTGCTTTACGGTAGGTATTGCACGGAAAGTTTCCGCTAAAAATAGGGCTTCAACCGCTCCAAAAACGAGCCGGGAGCCCGGCAGGCCCGTTTCGTCGCGGCATTCATGAACGCCAGCGTCACCGAGCCCGTATTGATCCGTTCCCCGTTTTCGCGGAAAACCTCGTAATCGAAGCGCATCTTCACTTTCGGCATCTCGGCCAGCGTCACCCGGACCGTCAGCAGATCGTCGTCGAAAGCCGGCGACACGTAGCGGCTCTGCACATCGATCACGGGCAGCATGATTCCCTGCGCCTCCAGCTCGGGATAGGTCATACCCAACTCGCGGAGCATCTCGGTACGGGCCGTCTCGTAATAGCGCACATAGTTGGAATGATGGACGAAACCCATGCAGTCGGTTTCGTAATAGCGCACGCGGATCGGAATGTCTCGGGTAATCATCGTTTATAAGCAAAAAGGGAGCCGCTTGTCGACGACTCCCGGTTATCCATATCGGTTATCGTTTTTCATAACCAAAAAATCGACCGGCCGGACATAGACCGCTGCCGGATGGACAGCATCCATACCGGTCATAACCAGCCGCTTCTCCTTGCATCCGGAACGACTGCCCCGGGAACGCTGCGCGCTCCAGTCGAACAGAATCGGTCCGCAAATCCCTCGTCGCGGCCTGTCTCGATCCCGGGAAGCCGGTCTGCCAGGAAGTCGCGCCCGTCGACCGAAACGGCAACGGCCCGGTCCTCTGCCGCGCCGGCAACCGCAGGCAATCCGACGACCGGCCGCCATGCGTTTCCTCCAATCCCGGGTCGAGGACCTCGTTCCGGCTACTCGCCCCGGCTGTAGTTCGGCGCCTCGCGCGTGATGCTCACGTCGTGGGGATGGCTTTCGAGCATACCCGAATTGGTGATCCGGATGAACCGGGCCTTCTTCAGCGCCTCGATATCCTTCGCGCCGCAATAGCCCATACCGGCCCGCAGGCCGCCGACCATCTGGTAGACGACCTCGGCCAACGTACCCTTGTAAGGCACGCGGGCGGCGATTCCCTCGGGGACGAGCTTTTTGACATCGTCCTCCATATCCTGAAAATAGCGGTCCTTCGAGCCGTGCTGCATCGCCTCGAGCGAGCCCATGCCCCGATAGGACTTGAACTTGCGGCCGTTGTAGATGATCGTCTCGCCGGGCGACTCCTCGACGCCGGCCAGCAGCGACCCGGCCATCACCGCGTCGGCTCCGGCGGCGATCGCCTTGACGATATCGCCCGAATAGCGCAGTCCGCCGTCGGCGATCACGGGAACGCCCGAGCCGGCGACCGACTTGGCCACGTCGTAAATGGCCGAAAGCTGGGGCACGCCGACGCCGGCGATCACGCGCGTCGTGCAGATCGACCCCGGACCGATGCCAACTTTCACTCCGTCGGCCCCGGCAGCTACGAGCATCTTGGCAGCCTCGCCCGTAGCGATGTTGCCGACGACTACCTCCAGATCGGGATACTCCTTCTTCACGCGGCGCAGCATGTCGATCACGCCTTTGGAATGGCCGTGAGCCGTGTCGATCACGATCACGTCGGCCTGAGCCTCCGCAAGCGCGCCGACGCGCTCCATCGTATTATACGTCACGCCGACCCCGGCGGCCACCCGCAAGCGCCCTTTGTCGTCTTTGGCGGCATTCGGATTGGCCTGCACTTTCGTGATGTCCTTGTAAGTCAGCAGGCCGATCAGACGGCCCCCGGCGTCCACCACCGGCAACTTCTCGATCTTGTTCTGCAACAGGATATCGGAAGCGGTCTGAAGGTCGGGATTATGCGTCGTGATCAGATTCTCCTTGGTCATCACCTCCTCGATGCGGCGCGACATGTCGCGCTGGAAACGCAGGTCGCGGTTGGTCACGATACCGATCAGCACGCCTTCCGGCGTAACGACCGGAATGCCGCCGATGCGATTCTCCTTCATCAACTGCAACGCGTCGCCGACCGTATTGTCCTTGCCTATGGTGACCGGATCGTAGATCATGCCGTTCTCGGCGCGCTTCACCTTGCGGACTTGGGCCGCCTGCTCGGCGATCGTCATATTCTTGTGAATCACCCCGATACCCCCGGCACGAGCGATGGCGATCGCCATTTCGGCCTCGGTCACCGTATCCATGGCCGCCGAAGCGATCGGCGTGTTGATCTGAACGTTGCGGGAAAAGCGGGAGGCGATGCTAACTTCGCGCGGCAGCACTTCGGAGTAGGCGGGGATCAGAAGTACGTCATCGAAAGTCAGGCCTTCGGTCTGAATTTTATCTTCAAGGAACGACATGGTTTTGGGATATTAAAATTTGGGCAAAATTAACAAAATTCCGACGAATTACAACGCCCGTCCCGTCATTTTACCGAGATTTCAACATCCGTTCTCGAAAACCGGCCGATCCGCAACGCACCATGCCCGTTATCCGGCCCGGCTTGCGAACCGCCGCCCGAACGGAGCGGAGCGTCTTGTCGCCGCGTCACGCGGTCACAGGAACGTCACGACCGCGTTTCCCGGGACGAGGCATTCCTCGCCGCCGTGCAAGCGAAGAGCGCGGCCGGGTCCGATCGTAAGCCGGGCATCCGCTCCCTCATCGGAAAAATCCCGGCCCACCCGCACGGCGTATTCCCCCGCCGGAGGCAACAGCTTGCCGGATTCCACGCCGAGTACCGTCCCGTCGGCGGCAAGGCGGCCGCTCAGAAAATAGGGCGCGCCCAGACAGCGGGCCGCGTCGCGGAGGTTGCCTCCTGCCACCAGCCCCCGGATCACCGTCGAGCTGACCTTGTGCGCATCCACATCCTGCCGAGGCATCATCCGCACATCGAAGCCCGAGCGTCGGCCGAGTTCCGACAGCGAATCGAAATCGCCCCGTTTGTCGCGTCCCAGATGATGATTGTACCCTACCAGCAGCGTATCGACGTGCAAGCGCCCCACCAAATCGCGCTCCACGAACTCCTCCATCGAGAGACGGCTGAATTCGGGCGTGAAATCGACGACGACCGCATGGTCGATCCCCGTACCGGCGAGCAGCGCCAGCTTCTCGGGCAACGTATTGAGCAGCATGACGGGCGCGCTTCCCACTACCGAACGCGGATGCGGATCGAACGTCACCACGACGCTCTCCCCTCCCCGCTCGCGCGCGATGTCCGCGATCCGGCCCAGAATGGCCCGATGCCCCGCATGTACCCCGTCGTAGGAACCGATCGTAGCGGCGGGACGGCGAATCGGGGGCAGGCTGTCGAAATTGCGGTGAATCAGCATAGTCTCTGGCTATTCGGACGACGAATCGGAATTTTCCTCGGCCTCCTTGACGAAATAGGCCACTTTTTCGAGCAACGTCGTGATGTCGTAGTTCTCGACGAAAATCCCGCGAGGGAAGTTCAGCGGCATCGACGTGAAGTTCAGTACGCCCTTGATCCCTGCATTGATGATCGGTACGACGAGTTGCGAGGCGATCGACGTAGGCGACGACAGGATCACGATCTTGATGTCGTGCTTCTGCACCAGCTCTTCGAAATCGGCCATCGGATAGCACGGAATCCCGTCGATGCGATGTCCGGCTTTCTGAGGATCGACGTCGAACGACGCGACGATGCGCAGCTTCGAGCGACGTCCGTTGAAATATTTGGTCAGCGCCTGTCCCAGGTTTCCCATCCCGATTACGCCGACGTTCACGACGTTTTTCCCGTCGAGAATCGAACTGATGAACTCGATCAGCACCTCGACGTCGTATCCTTTTTTCGTGTCGCTCTGAAAACCGATCAGCATCAAATCGCGCCGCACCTGCACGGCCGTAATGCCGTGTATGCCGGCCAGCACATGCGAGAATATATGTTGGATGCCTTGGGCGTGGCACTCGAGCAGCGTACGGCGGTACTCGCTCAGGCGTTCGATCGTTTTTTCCGGTATCGCGTTCATGGCGCACTTCTGTGGTATGGGTCATGCAAAGATAGCCAATTCGCCGCGGACACGCAACCATCCTGCGGCAGGGCGGCCGGAACGATTGTCCGAAATCGCCGAAAACGGCTATCTTTGCGGCGAAAAAACAGGAAAAGCCATGATAAAGGGAGTTATCTTCGACATGGACGGCGTGCTCGTCGACAATCGGGACGCGCACATCGAAGCGTTCGAAATCATTTGCCGGAAGTACGGCGTTCCGTTCGACCGGGAGAAATTCATGCCGTCGTTCGGCATGACCAACGACCTGATCCTCGAACGGCTGATGCCCGAGGTGATCCGCCGGACCGACTGGCGGCAGATCGCCCGCGAGAAGGAAGAGACCTACCGCGAGATCTTCGAGAGGACGATCGCCCCGACCCGAGGGCTGGTGGATTTTCTCCGCGCCCTGAAGGCGGACGGCTTTCTGGTCGGTCTCGGCTCGTCGGGCAACACTCCGAACGTCAACTTCGTGCTCGAGCGCTGCGGTATCGCAAAGTATTTCGACGCGATCGCCAACGGCGACATGATCAGCCGGGGCAAGCCCGACCCGGAGGTGTACCTGCTCGCCGCCCGCAAGCTGGGTCTCGCTCCGGCCGAGTGCATCGTGGCCGAGGATGCCCCGGTCGGCATCGAGGCGGCCCGCAGGGCCGGCATGTCCGTGATCGGCGTCGCCACGACGTTCCGCCGCGAGGACCTGTCGGACTACGACCTGCTGATCGACGATTTCACCCAAATCGGCCCGCAGCAAATCCGCGCGCTGAAAGCGTAGTCCCTCGGTCGCCCGGGGAACGGTCTCGAGCCGTCGCCCTCACCTACAACAGCCGTTTTCAGCTCCGTTCACAGGGGCGGGAGTGTGGACGGCGTGCGTATTCCGTGGCCCCCGACTCATGCGGCCGGCGCGTCGCCGTCCTGTTTTTTCTGTCTGTGAGGCTGGAAACGGGCCGTGATGTAAGCCGTAAAAATCGGGAAAAGCATCATGCCCGCCGCAGCGAGCACGACGCAGAGTACCTCGCCCGTCGCGGTTTTGGGCACGATGTTCGACCCGACGGTCGTCACGTTCATGAACGCCCACCAAAGGGCCTTCCCATAGGATGTGACCATAGGATTGATCGTATGCTCGAGCGAGTAGAATACCAGGCTGGCGAAATAACTCAGCGCGAAAATCATCAGCACGTAAGAAATCAGCAGGCTGGTCACCCGGTTCCGGGCGATCCACCCGACCATGATGGCCAGTCCGTACCCGCCCCGCACCAGCGGCATCAGACGGATCAGATAATACGCCTCGGCCGAGAGGCTCAGATGAAACGCGTCGACGATATTCAAATAAGGTATCGACACGAGCAGAAAAATCAGGTTGCCGAAAAAAAACCTCCACTTGCGGCGGCTCAGGAAAAAACGGTAGAAGAAATCGACCAGAAACACGATGCAGACCCAAAACTGCACGCGCATGTAAAGCCGGTAATAGCTCTCGGCCGCACCGTGAAACACCTCGAGCGAAAGGCTGACGATCACGACGATGCTGCCTAAGAGCACCAGCACGTTCAGAATACTCTTTATGTCCCGTCGCAGCCCGTGCCGGCGCGGGTCGTCCGCCGGGACGGACGAAACGGAGGCCGGGGAAGAAGAGTGAGGAAGCGAAGCCGAATCGTTCATAAGCCGGATTTTGAGTGACGCGGTGAAGCGAGCAAAAAAAGTGCCCGTTTCGCATCGCACGCTTCGCTTTTCGCCCTGTCCGGCCCGATCCGGCAGCCCGAACCGACGGAGAAAGGAGACCCGCCCCGGCAGAGCCGGATTCCGTTCCGAGCCGTACTCCGGACAGCCCGCCGGAACAATTTTTTCCGGGAGGCAATTATATATCTCGATGTATCAAGCGCATTCGCAACCGGAATCTTCATATCCGCGGTTCGCGGCTTGCAACCTCAGGCCGCGTGTCCGATCGGCCCCCTACCGTAAATCCCCTACGCCGGAGAGAACTTCATGCGGAAAAACCGGAAGCATCGAAAATCGAGGACCGGGACGTAAAACATATGCACCGAGGCACGGAAATCGGCGCAAACGATCTCTATGAAACAAGGGGATAAAAAGAAAACATAAAAGTCCAAAACAAGGAAAGACGGAGCGACACTACCAGCATACCCTAAACCCTCCCCGCGAGCGAGCAACGATGCGTAATCCGACCGCCGGCGGACGTTTCCCGGCAGGGTGTCGTCGGGTTCCGGCAGATCGCGCTCCGACCGAGAGCATACCGTCTTCTATCGCGCCGGTATCGTCGGCAAGACGACGGGCTGTTCCGGCTCTTCGGAGAGAAATTACAGACAAAAACGCCGCGACAAGCGATCCGACAATAGAACGGCCGACCGTGTCACGCCATGCCAAACGATTTGACACCCTGAGCAAGACCGGATCGAATGCACAGATGCGGAGCGGAAAGACTCCGCCCGTTTCCGCCCCATGTCGCCGAGCGGTCAATCGCACCCGAACGCGTAGGCGAGCCGGACGAACAGATTGCGGCGGGCCGTGATATCGGAATTGAAGTTGACGACCGAGGGACGGCGATCGAAGATATTGTCCACGCCGAGGGTCAGCGTCATGCCCTCGGGCAGCGACGCATTGACCGCCGCGTTGCACACGGCGTATCCCTTATGACGGGCCGTATAGGTTCCGCTCCAATACTTCATGTTCTGCATCGACTGGAAGTCGAGATTCACGATCGGCATGAAGTCTTCGTAAGTCTTGGCCCCCACGTAGCGGACCGTCGCGTCGATGCCGATACGGCACTTGCGCACGTCGAAGCCGTAGTCGACCTGAAACACGGCCGTATGAGGACTCGGAAATATGTATTGGGTCGAGCTTTCGGGCGCATCGTCGCTCTGGTAGACATAGTTATAGTTGGCTCTCACGAAGAGGCCGGTCGTCACCCGCAGCGTGCCCATCAGCTCGAGACCGCTGAACTCGCTGCGCCGGATATTCTCGTACTGCAGGACGGTCGTCGTCCCTTCCATGTGCCCGCGCACGTCGATCTTGTTGCGGAAATAGCTGTTGTAGACCGTAGCCGACAGGTTCAGTCCGCTGCGGTTGTACTCGGCCGTCAGCGAAACGTAATGGTTGCTCTCGCTGCGCAGCCGGTCGTTGCCCCGGATGACGGAGGTCTGGCCCGGAATCGGAACGGTGAAATCCATGTACATCTCCTTGAGCGAGGGAGTCCTGTAACCTCTGGCGTAGTTGGCCCGAAGCGAGAAATCGCGATAAGCGTACTTGGCCGAGAGCTTCGGAGTTACGCTCCAGCCGAAATGATTGTTGTAATCGCCCCTCACGCCGACGACGAAACTGAGCGGCCGACTGCTCAGAATCTCGTCCTGTACGTAGAGCGAACCGGTATTCATGCTTTTGCGGTCGTCGTAACCGGACGGGTTCATGTCGAACCGAAGCTGCTCGTTGACCCACTCTACCCCCGTAGTCAGCCGGTTCGCGCTGCCCGCGTCGAGCGTCCACAGCAGCCGGGGCACGTTGTAGGTGTGACGCTGTTTGGGGACCGTGACGCCCGACAGACTGTCCAGATCGCGGAAATACTCGTCCCGGACGTAGGAGAGGTAAATCTTGTTGCGCTCGTCGGGCGAGTGTTCCATCAGCGCCTTGACGTTATACCCGCTGTAGGATTCGTAGGTCCACGGCTTGCTGTTATTCGCCAGCGGATTCTCGTCGAGAATGCTGCCGTTGAAATCGAACCGTTTCTTGCCGAAATAGCTTCCCGAAAGCTGGAACCGGAACTGGTCGGACAGCTCGTAGTCGAACCGCTGGCTGAGGTTCAGGTCGCGCCAGCCGCTGACGCTCAGTCCCCGGGAATCGGGTCCCACGCTGATCGTCGTATCGGCGACGGTCCGCCCGACGACGAATACGGGCATGCCGGTCGAAGGGTCCATCTCCGGACGCGAGCCGTTCATCTTCGGCCGCATGATATTCAGCTCCTTGTAATGGCGCACCTCGTCGCGCGTGCCGACCAGTCTGTAGGCGTCGCTCGTGCGATAGGCCACGGCGGTCAGCGAACGGAACTTGCCCAAATTGACCCCGAACGTCATGTCGGCATTCAGGTTCGGCAGATCGAGCTTGTTGCGATACTCGCGCGAGTCCCTCGCCGACGCGTTTCCCGCCAGCGAATCGCCGCCGTTGCGCTGGTAGGGCGTGCCGTATCGCAGCGAAGCCGTGACCTCGTATTTACGGCGGGGCTCTTTGGTTATGACATTGACGACCGCCCCCATCGCATTCGATCCGTACAGGACCGACGAGGCACCGCGCACCACCTCGATGCGCGACACGATCGAAAGCGGAATGCGCGAATAGTCGATATTGCCGTAGGTCTCTCCGGCGATCCGCTCGCCGTCGAGCAGGAAAAGCACGTAGCGCGAATCGAGCCCCTGAAACGACAGCGACGAGCCGTAGCCCGCCTGATGGAACTCCACGCCGGCCAGCTCCCGTTCGAGCGCCTGCTGAAGCGTAACGGCCCCGCTGCGCTCGATGTCGCGGGAAGTGATGACCCGGGTGATGACCGGCGTATTCTTCAGCGGCAAGGGCGTCCGCGTCGCCGTGACCACCACCTCGTTCATGTCGACGGTCAGGCTGTCGTCGGACAATGCGGGCATTTCGACGCCGCTGCCGCACACTCCCTGCGTAAGCCATACCGAACACACGGCCAAACAAAACACGAACTTTCTCATCATCTACGGGATCGTTAGTTTAAACGCAGGTCGAAATACCGGCCCGGACGCCTATGAAACGCCCGGACTGCAAAGCTACCTTTTTTATCGGTAAAAACAACTATAACGGACCGAAAAAACCTCCGCCGGGACAATCCGGGTCAATACGGGAAGCGCATCGCGGTCGGCGGCCGCGCTTTCGATACCGCTCTCCATATGCGCGCCCGATCCGGAAATACGACGGCATCGGGCCGCATTCCGTCCGATAAATTCCGCAAAAGCCGAACGAGCGCCGGGCCCGCGGAAACATTGATTCCGGACATGCGCACGGCATTCCGCGCAGCGGCATCTCGGTCGTTTCGGGAGAAAAACGACGCGACGAAACGTAAAAACCGAAACTGTTTTGTAACTTTGCGCCTTGCGTAACCTCATTTGTCCATGCGAAACGTCAGGGGTCTCTTTTTCCTGCTGCTGCTATCGGCGCTCGCGTCATGCCGCGAGAAAACCGCGGACGACTTTCCCGTCTGGGGACTGGACGTCTCGCGCCACCAGCAGAACGTCGACTGGGAGAAAGTCGTCGAGCACGAAAAGCCATGGTTCGTATTCATCAAGGCTACGGAAGGCACGCTGATCGTCGATCCGACCTACGACCGGCACCGCCGCGAGCTCGAAAGGGCGGACGTTACATGGGGCGCCTACCACTTTTTCGGGCACCGCACGCCGGGCCGCGAGCAGGCCCGCAACTTCATCCGCACGGCCTGCCTCGAAAAAGGCAACCTGCTCCCGGTGCTCGATATCGAGCAGCACCGCTTCATGACCGACCCGAAACGCTCCGTACGCGAGGCGAAGGCGTTCTGCGACGAAATCCGCCGGTACTACGGCGCCGACCCGATCATCTACTGCTCGACCCACTTCTACGAGACTTATCTGAAAAAAGAGTTCAGCCCCGACCGGTACACGCTGTGGATCGCCGACTACCGGGGCTGTCCGCGGATAAAATGGCGGATATGGCAGCATACCGACTCGCACTCGCTGCCGGGCATCCGGGGAAAGGTCGACCGGAACGTTTTTGCCGGAAGCGAGCAGGAATTTAAGAAGCTGATTTTATAAAGGCATATGAACATCGAAACGGATTTTCTGGTTATCGGCAGCGGCATCGCCGGACTGAGCTTTGCGCTGAAAGCGGCCGAATACGGCCGGGTCACGATCGTCACCAAGGGCGAGCTGGGCGAGTGCAACACCGACTATGCGCAGGGCGGCATCGCCTCGGTCATGTACGAACCCGACACGTTCGAGAAACACATCCGCGACACGATGGTCTGCGGGGCCGGCATCTGCGACCCGGCGGCCGTCGAGCAGGTCGTCACGCGCGCCCCTTCGGTCATCAAACAGCTGATCCAGTGGGGGACCAAGTTCGACAAGGACGCGTCGGGACGGTACGATCTGAACCGCGAGGGCGGGCACAGCGAGCACCGCATCCTGCACCACGACGACCTGACCGGTCACGAGATCGAGCGCGCCCTGATGAAACGCGTCAAACGCCACCACAACATCGACATCTACGAGCACCATTTCGCCGTCGACATCCTCACGCAGCACCACCTGGGCCGGCTCGTCAAAAAGAGCACGCCCGACATCACCTGCTTCGGAGCCTACGTGCTGAACCTCAAGAAACACGAAATATACACCGTGCTGGCCAAAGTGACCGTCATGGCGACCGGCGGCGTGGGCAATATCTACCACACGACGACCAACCCGTCCGTAGCCACGGGCGACGGCGTGGCGATGGTGCACCGGGCCAAGGGCGTGATCGAGAACATGGAGTTCATCCAGTTCCACCCCACCTCGCTCTACAATCCCGGCGAGCGCCCGTCGTTCCTGATCACCGAGGCGATGCGGGGCTTCGGAGGCCTGCTGAGACTGCAGAACGGCAAGGAGTTCATGCAGAAGTACCACCCGATGGGATCGCTCGCTCCGCGCGACGTGGTAGCCCGCAGCATCGACCACGAGCTCAAGATCTCGGGCGAGGAGTTCGTTTACCTCGACATCACGCACAAGGACCCCAAAGAGGTGATGAGCCATTTCCCGAATATTTACAAGAAGTGCCTGTCGATCGGCATCGACCTGACCAAAGACATGATCCCCGTCGTCCCGGCCGCGCACTACTGCTGCGGAGGTATCAAGGTAAACCTCAACGGCGAATCGTCGATCCGTCGCCTGTATGCGCTGGGCGAAGCCTCGTCGACCGGACTGCACGGAGGCAACCGGCTCGCGTCGAACTCGATGATGGAGGCGGCCGTCTACGCCGACGCGGCGGCCCGTCACGCCATTTCGGTCATCGACTCGATCGAGCTTCAGCGCGATATCCCGGCATGGGACTACGAAGGTACGGCCGTACCCGAGGAGATGGCCCTGATCACGCAGGACTACAAGGAAATGCAGCAGATCATGACCAATTACGTGGGCATCGTCCGCTCGGACGTCCGCCTCGAGCGGGCCAAGCGGCGGCTCGAGATCATCTTCAAGGAGACCGAGGAGCTATACCTGAAGTCCACGCTGAGCCAGCATCTGTGCGAGCTGCGCAACATGATCGCCGTAGGCTACCTGATCATCAAGCAGGCCGAGGCGCGCCACGAGAGCGTAGGCCTGCACTACTCGATCGACTATCCGGCCAAACCGGTCGAAATCTGACCATCTCAACCGACGATCCAATGAAAACCCGATTCGCTCTGATCGCCTCGCTCTGCCTGCTGGCAGGCTGCTCCGCACAAGGCCCCGACAACCGGACCGCCGACCTGCGAGGCAAGCGCGTACTCGTCTTCACCGGTCACGGCGAAGGCTACGTGCACGAAAATATCGCGGCCTCGGCCGCCATGATACTCGAGCTGGCCGCGCAGGAAGACTTCGCAGCCGACACGACATCGGACAAGCGCGTCTTCTGCGACGACTCGCTCGAACGCTACGATGCGATCGTTTACGCGAACGCCAGCTACGTCGGGCTCGACTCCGCGCAGCGGTCGGCCTTCGAGCGCTTCATCCGGCGCGGAGGAGGATTCGCCGGGTTGCACGCAGCGACCTGCACCGACGACGACTGGACCTGGTTCACGCGGATGATCGGCGGTCGCTTCGACTTTCATCCCCCGCTCCAGCGCCTGACGATGAAAGTCGTCGACCGGACCCACCCCTCCGCTTCGATGCTTCCCGATACGTTGACGACCGAGGACGAACTGTACTGTTTCAAGCGGCTCGATCCGCAGGCCCGCGTACTGGCCGTGTGGGAAACAGCCGGGGTAGACTGGGGCTCGGGGCCGAAGCCCGAAGTGATGTCGCCGAGCCTGCCGGCCGTCTGGTGCAGCGAGTTCGACGGCGGCCGGATCTGGTACACCGCCGCAGGACACCGCCCGTCCGACTATGCCGATACGCTCTACCGCGAGCAGGTGCTCGGCGGGCTCCGCTGGATCATGGCCGGCCAAGCGCGCGATACAGAAACGGCTGAGTGACGGTACGGCATTACGAAACCGCCGAGCCGGAACGAGGCGGCCGTCTGACAATCCCGTCGGAGAACGGCCGTCCGCCTGCGGGCCGACTGCGGCAGAATCTCTTCCGGGCGGTCGAGACCGACGACAAGGCCGGCGAAACAAAACGGGCTCCTTATTCCCGCCGAGCGACAGAGAACAAGAGGAATCGGGCGACACACGGTCGGATCGTCGTCCGGAGCGCAGCGGCAGAATCGCGGCGCGGCAAACGCCGTAAACCGGCAAACGACAAAGAAAAACGATGGAACTGAAACAGGAAATAGAGCGCAGGCGAACCTTCGCCATCATCAGCCACCCGGACGCGGGCAAGACGACGCTGACCGAAAAGCTGCTGCTCTTCGGCGGCGCGATCCATGTGGCGGGAGCCGTCAAGTCGAACAAGATCAAGCGGGGAGCCACGTCCGACTTCATGGAAATCGAGCGGCAGCGCGGCATCTCGGTCGCCACGTCGGTCATGGGCTTCGAGTACGGAGACGTCAAGATCAACATCCTCGACACCCCCGGCCACGAGGACTTCGCCGAGGACACCTACCGGACACTGACGGCCGTCGACAGCGTGATCATCGTGATCGACGGCGCTAAGGGCGTCGAGACGCAGACGCGCAAGCTGATGGAAGTATGCCGGATGCGCAACACGCCGGTCATGGTCTTCGTCAACAAGCTCGACCGCCCGTGCAAGGACCCGTTCGACCTGCTCGACGAGATCGAGCGCGAGCTGAAGATTCAGGTCCGGCCGCTGGCCTGGCCGATCAGCACGGGTCCGACGTTCAAGGGCGTGTACGACCTGTACGCCGACCGGCTTTCGCTGTTCTTCGCCGAAGACAGGCAGACGGCCGAAGGACAGACGCTCGACATAAAGCTCGACGACCCGGCGATCGACGAGTACATCAATCCGTTCACACAGCACCTGCGCGACGATCTGGAGCTCGTCGAAGGCGTTTATCCTCCGTTCGAACTCGACAGCTACCGCAAGGGCGAGGTCGCGCCGGTCTTTTTCGGCAGCGCATTGAACAATTTCGGAGTCCGCGAGCTGCTCGACTGCTTCGTCCATATCGCGCCGTCGCCCGGCAAGTCGCATACGCTCCAGCGCGACGTGTCGCCCTACGAGGAGAAACTGACCGGATTCGTGTTCAAGATCCATGCGAACATGGACCCGAACCACCGCGACCGGATCGCGTTTCTGAAAATCTGCTCGGGTCGCTTCGAGCGCAACAAGCCCTACTTGCACGTGCCTTCGGGCAAAACGATCAAGTTCGCGTCGCCCACGGCCTTCATGGCCGAGAAAAAATCGGTGATCGACGAGGCATACCCCGGCGACATCGTCGGGCTGCACGACACGGGTAACTTTAAGATCGGCGACACCTTCACCGAAGGCGAGACGCTGCGATTCACCGGCATTCCGAGCTTCTCGCCCGAGCTGTTCCGCTACATCGAGAACGCCGATCCGATGAAGTTCAAGCAACTGGCCAAGGGTATCGACCAGCTGATGGACGAAGGCGTCGCGCAGCTGTTCACGAGCCGGATGAACGGGCGCAAGATCATCGGCACGGTCGGAGCCTTGCAATTCGAGGTCATCGAGTACCGTTTGCAGCACGAATACGGCGCCAAGTGCCGCTACGAGCCGATCCAAATCCATAAGGCATGCTGGGTCGAGTCCGACGACGAGGAGCAGATGAACGACTTCCGCAAGCGCAAGTTCAACAGTATGGCGTTCGACAAGCACGGCCGCGAGGTCTTTCTAGCCGACACGTCCTACGCGTTATCGCTCGCGCAGGAAAAGTTTCCCGACATCCGGTTCCACTTTACCAGCGAATTCTGACCGAAGCCGCAGGAACCGTTTCCAAGATGCGGCAGGTATCCGGGGCGCTCGGACCGTTCCGAGCGCCCGGGAATACCGAGAAGCCGCTCGGCCGCGCCGACGGCAAAACAATCAGAGAACCCATATTTTCCAATGTACCGGGAGCGCTCGCTCCCGGTACATTCATATTCGCCAGCAGCCGCGGCTTGCAGCCATAGGCCGCGCATCCGGCCAGACCCTACCGCGAAGTTCCCTTCGGCGGAGGGAACTTCGTGCCGTAAAACCGGAAGCGTCGAAAACCCGACGGCCGGTACGGTAAACCGGGAATCCTTGATTTCAGAACCGTACGGACGGCGCCGGTTCCGTCCGCCCGACGGCATATGGTTTCCCCTTCGGACATGGCTCCGACGAAAGGATGGCCGAAAGATCGCGGGCGTTCGGTTTCTTGTCGCCGGGCACGGTATCGCGGCGATTTGCATTTTCCGATCAAAATGCTTAACTTCGTCGGAGAACCGCCGCACGATATGCGGACGGTCGAATACTAACCAAACTCTCTACCCATGACTTTCTCCACCCGAACGGGGCGCGCCGCCGCCCTCGCCGTAGCGGCTCTCGCCGTCTTGTCGGCCTGCCGGTCCGAGGAAAAGACCGGAGCCACGCCGAACAACTGCTCCAAAAAATGCTCGCTGACCGAGACGCGCCCTCTGGCCGGATTCAACGACGGCGCTGACGGATTCGTCTGCGGCGAGAACGCCGACTCGCTCCAACTGATCGCCTCGGCACCGACCTGGTCGGGACGCCTGCACGAAGGATCGCACTGTCTGCAGGTGAGCGGTCCCGACATGCCCGCCAACCGCTGGAGAACGGTCTTCCGGGAATATCCCGAAGGACTCGACCTGAGCGATACGCCTTTCGTGTCGTTCGCCGTCAATACCGAAGGCGGAGCTTACGGGGCCGACTACTACGTCCGGCTGACGGTCGGCCGCGGCGGACGGAAATTCGAAAGCATGGCCAAAGTGACGCCCAAGGAGTGGAACGTGACTATCTTCGATCTGAGCGAGTGCCCGTTCGCAGACCGGATCGACCGGGTCGAGTTCGCGCTCTGCAACGCCAGCGACTCGGTATGGGAAAACGCACTCTACCAGCTGGACGGATTCGAGGCCGGCAAACCGATCGACCTGTCGTTCGGGCTCAAAGGTTCGACCGAGCTGTTCACGGCTGAAGGGGGCGCCGTTTCTCAGGGCGACGGAACGCTGGAGTTCGCGTTCGACGAGGGAGGTTCGCTCAGTACGCCGTCGCTCGCCGGAAGCCGCAACGGCATCTGCAATCCGAAGCTCGAGGACCGCAACACGATGTTCTTCGTCATGGAGAACCGCAGTCCGGCCGACCGGCTCCGCATTCGCTTCGTCACGGCGAAAGACTCCGTCTATAACGACGAAAAATCGAAAATTTTCGATATCGACCCGAACTCGCCCAAAAAGGGATATTTCTTCAATTTTTCCGATCTGCCGCAGGCCGAAGGCGCGCTGACCGGTTTCCGCATCGAACCGCTCGGAGGTGCGGGCGAACTGTCGATCGACCGCATTACGTTCGAGCAGGAAACCGTCTTGGAACCTTTCGCAGGCAGCATCGACCGCTGTACGGCTACGCCCGAGCGGATCGAAATCCGGGGCACGATTTCGCCCGAATACGCATCGAAATACGCCCGCATCGCCGTCTATGAAGCGCCGATGTACAAAGGCGACCGGGGTATCGAAAAACTGAAAAAGCTCTACGAGGGTCCGCTCGACCGGCAGTTCGTCATCGACGACATTCCGACGAAACGGAACGAGAAAATGACGCACCTGAGCAGCCGGTTGCTGGCCGTCGCGCTGAACGGGCCGGACGATTACCTGAAAATCGCGCCCTACTTCTACATCGAGAACTGGCGCGATTTCACGGACAACCCCTATTCGTTCGAGCTGCCCGGACTGAGCGTCAGCGTGCTGGACTACGGCGCGAAAGGCGATGCGTTCACCGACGACACGCGGAGCATTCAGGCGGCCATCGACGACGTTTCGTCTCGAGGTGGCGGCCGGGTCGTGCTGCCCGGAGACAGCGGTTCCCTGTACGAACGGCGCTACGTTGCCACGCATCTGATGATGCGCAGCAACGTCGACCTGCACATCGAAAAGGGCGCGATCCTGTGGCAGTCGCAGGACGAAAGCGACTACTCCTACGCTCCGGCCTACGGCCACGACGTCGTGATACCGCGCGTTCCGTGGACGCACAGCCTGTACGTGAACCTGCCGCTGATCCAAGGCAAGGACATCGAGAACGTCAAGATCACCGGACAGGGCAAAATCCGCTCGCTCGACACGTACAGCGTCGATCCGAGGCTCGACCACTACGCCCGCGTCTGCACGGACCGTATCCACGTGATCCCGATCGGATTCTGGAAAGTGCGCAACATCGAGCTGAGCGACGTCGAGATCGTCCGCACCAACAACTACCACACGTCGTTCTACTATTGCGAGAACCTGTTCATAGGCAACGTGAAGATGCACGAGGTGAAATGCGTCAGCGGCGACGGCATCGGCCTGAGCATCGGCACGCACGACGTGAAGGTGGCCCGCATCTTCCTCGAGTCGAACGACGACGGCATCGTAATGACCAGCAGCTACGCCGATCCGCGCGGAGGCGTCTGGTGGTGGGGCGACAACGACTGGGACCGCTCGGTGCGCAACGTGGAGGTGTGCCACAGTTATATCAACTCGGGCGGCGGCAAGGCCATCGCGCTGATTCCTTGGGGCTCGACGAACCCCGACCAGCAGAAGCAGGAAACCGATAACGTGAACGTCTACGACAACGTGCTCATGGGAGGATACTCCGTCGGCACATGGTGCGACAATCCGTTCGACGGCAAGCCTTTCGACAACACGGAGGAGAACGACTACGCCCCGGTCAAGAACTTCCGTATCGTGAACAACGAGTACCTGAGCCCGTGCGACCTGCTGAGCATCAGGCCGACCAACTTTATCACCGACTGCGGGCTGCACAGCAGCGAGACGTTCCGTAACGGCGACTTCGCGCACGGCCACACCTACTGGACGATGGAGGGCGATGCCGGCGAACAGGACGGCTCGGGATACGCCCGAGGCGAGGGACGCCTCTACGAAGGACTATACCTGAAAAAGGGCCGGCACGTCTTCACGGCCGACGTCCGTTCGAAAGGCGAACTGTTCGTCGAGAACGCGACGAACGGGCAAACGGTCGAAAGCCTCACCTTCGACACGGACGAATGGACCCCCCGGCGGATCGTGATCGACGCCGTCGCCGACGACACGTACTATCTCGGCATAAAAGGCCCCGACGCCCGAATCCGCAACGCCGTGCTCGACCGTCCGGACCCGGTCGAATAGCGCATATGCGCAGAAAACCGCGCGGCTTCCGTCGATTCGGAAGCCGCGCTTTCTTCGGAACGGTTCCCAAGGACCGACTATTCCGGAACGAACGCACTCTTCCGGCGCATCATGCACGAGCCGGCAAAACGGATCGGGTCCGCAAATATCCGTCCTCTCAACCCGTCGTAAGTCCGCAAACCTGCGCGACCGATCCGGCAAAAATTCGTACCTTGGGGACCTCAACGCAGACCGACTATGTTCCGATACCTGATGCTATGGGCTCTCGCGGCCTTGTGGGCGCAAGCCGACTTACAAGGCCGTCCGCCCGTCCGTTCGCTGGAGGGAGTCGTCGCCGACTCGGCCGGCAGCGGCCCGCTCGTCGGAGCGTCCGTACTGCTGATGACCCCGGGCGATACGCTGCTGAGAATAACCGACAGCCGGGGAGCCTTCCGATTCGAAAGCGTGCGCGACTCGTCGGTCCGCCTCCGCATCGGCTACCTCGGCTATCGCGGCACGACCCGAAACGTAAGCACGACAGCCGGAACGAACCGGATAGATACTGTTTTTCTCGGAGAGATTCCGATCAGCCTGGGCGAGATCGTCGTGCAGGGACGGCGCCCGCTGATGAGCGAACGCGGAGACACGATCGTCTACCATGCGGAGAACGTCCGCGTGCTGCCCGGCGACGAGGCGCTTCAGATCGTCCGGGGCCTGCCCGGCATGGAGCTCAAGGAAGGAGAAGTCCGCTTCATGGGCAAAACGATCGAGCGGACCTACGTCGACGGCCGTCCGCTGTTCGGAGAGAACGCCCGCTCGGCCCTCGACTTTCTGGCGGCCAACGACGTGGTCGACATTCAGGTCTACGACGAACTGCCCGAGGAGGAGCGGCTCAAGGGCAACAAGAACGGCAAGAAACGCACGGTAATGAACCTCGTTACGCGCAGCAAGCCCGAGAAAAGCGTCAACGTCGAGGCGCTGGCCGGCTACGGAGCCGACATCGACCGGGGCCCCGACGGACACCGCAAGGGACGCTACGGAGCCGGCGCTTCGTACAACTATTTCTCGGAACGGCGCATTTACTCGGTCGAGGCGAACAGCAACAACAACAATCAGTCGTCCAACCGCATCCGAGACCGGTTCGCCTCATACGCGGGCGGCGGAGACGGAGACCGCCGCAGCACGACGCTCGGCGCCAGCCTGACGCACCGCTACGGCAAGCATCTGACCCTGTCGGGAAACTACCGCTTCGCCAACGAGCGGTCGGAAACGCAGCGGATCACGCAACAGATCTATTTCCCGTCGGAAGCCTACCTGTCGCGCAGCTACACCGACACGACCCGAGCCTCGCGCCTCGGCAGGCAACACTCGGCCAATCTCGATCTGCGCTATAACCCGAAGAACGACTACCTCGTCTTCGCGACCAGTGTCCAATACTCCGACGACCTCTCGCACAGCTATCGGGGAGCCCGCAACGAGCTCGACGGCGAAACGACCAACCGCGTCGGCGCGACGGAGCGCAACCGCGAGAAGAGTCGCAACCTGTCCGGCAGGCTGATCTGGGCCCACTCGTTCAAAAACAATCCGAAGCGAATGATCCACATAAACGCCCAAGGCTCCACGAGTCGCGACGACGCATCGGGCTGGCGGATCGACTCGCTCTCGACCGACAACGACCGGACCTTTTTGGAGACGAGTGCCGGCGGATGGAGCCGGTCGCTGGGAGGAAACTTCAGCTACACGGAGCCTTTGGGCGAAAAAAGCTCGGTAACGGCCGGCTACGGCATTTCGGTCGACAACAGCCACTCGAAGCGGATGGCCGTCGACCGCTTTACCGGACTGATCGACACGACCTCGACCTACGACTACACGCGCAACTACACGACTCAGACCGCCGAACTCGGATTCAACCGATACAGTCAGACTTGCTACCTGTTCGTGCGCATGGGCTACCAGTCGGCCCGGCAAAACCGGGACGAGGCCTTCCCCGAAACGCACGACGACCGACGCACGTTCCGTAGCCTGCAGCCGTCGCTGTCGTTCCACTATTCGATCAGACAGACCCGCAATCTGTACTTCAATTACAGCGGCTCGGCCCGGCAGCCCTCGGTCGAGCAGCTCCGTGCCGAGCTGGACACGCGCAACCGACTGAGCCTCACAGGCGGAACTCCCGGTCTCAGACAGAGCTACACCCACTCGGTCTCGCTCGGCTACTACCATACCGACACGAAGAGCTCGCGCTCGGTGGGATTCAACCTGTCGGCCGACCTGACCGTGCACGACATCGCCACCCGCCAGCGTTTTTTCGCCGAGGATACCCCGCTCGAGCAGTACGGAGGCTACGTCGCGCCGAAAGGCTCGACGCTGACGACGCCGGTCAACGTGAACGGCTCGGGATCGGTTCAGGCCAACGGGAACTTCTCGACTCCGCTCAAGCCGCTGAAGTCGGTTCTGAACTGCACGGCCGGCATCGGATACAGCCGCCGGCCCTCGTATATCGGAGAAGAGCTCGACTACACGAACTCGCTGTCGCCCCGGATAGGAGTGCATCTGACAGGCAACCAATCGACCGTCTGCCAGTTCTCGCTCAGCGCGAACCTTTCGTACAACCACTCCTCCAACTCGCTCCGCGACGACAACAGCACGATCACGCAGCAGACCGGAGCCCAAGTGCGCGTCAACTTCCTCAAGCACGCCTATTTCGAAACGAACTACGCCTATTACCTTTACCACAGCTTCTCGTATGCCGGCGGCGACGTCGACACGCATACGTGGAACCTCTCGCTCGGAGTCAAGCTGTTCAAGAACCGCTCGGGCGACATCAGCCTGACGGTATACGACATTCTGAACCGTAACGAGAGCTTCACCTCGAGCATGATGTCGGACTACGTGACCAACAACTGGTCGCGCATGTTCGGACGCTACTGGACGATCGGCATCGGATACAAGTTCAACAAGACGGGCAAGCTGAAAGCCAAGCCGTAGCGGACCGGAGCCGCCGACGGGCCGAAAATGCGCGTTTTCGGCCCGTCGGCGGCAAAAAACTCTAAGAATTTTCGTACATTTGCGCCGGTATTAAATTCTGAAAGAAACCGCCATGAGCATCGCAGAACTCAGTGAACAGGAACAGATCCGCCGCAACTCGCTCGCGCAGCTGCGCGAGTTGGGAATCGACCCCTATCCGGCCGCCCGGTACGAGGTGACCGCCACGGCCGCGCAGATCGCCGCGGAGTACTCGCCCGAAAAGCAGAACTTCTCCGACATATCGATCGCGGGGCGCATCCTCTCGCGCCGTATCATGGGCAGCGCGTCGTTTTTCGAGCTGCAGGACCATACGGGCAAGATACAGGTCTACATCAAGCGCGACGAAGTGTGCGGAGACGATCCCGAAGCGACGCTCTATAACAAGGTCTTCAAGAAGCTGCTCGACATAGGCGACATCGTCGGCGTGCGCGGATTCGCGTTCGTCACCAAAACCGGCGAGCTGTCGGTCCACTGCAAGGAGCTGAAACTGCTGAGCAAGTCGCTGCGGCCGCTGCCGATCGTCAAGGAGAAAGACGGCAAGGTGTACGACGCGTTCAGCGATCCCGAGCTGCGCTACCGCCAGCGCTACGTCGATCTGATCGTCAATCCGCAGGTGCGTCAGGTATTCCTGCAGCGCACGAAGATCATCGACACGATGCGCCGCTTTTTCAACGAACGGGGCTACGTCGAGGTCGAAACGCCGATCCTGCAGTCGATTCCCGGCGGAGCGTCGGCCCGCCCGTTCGTCACGCATCACAATGCGCTCGACATTCCGCTCTACCTGCGGATCGCCAACGAGCTATACCTCAAGAAGTTGATCGTCGGAGGGTTCGACGGCGTATACGAGTTCGGCAAGGACTTCCGCAACGAGGGCATGGACCGCACGCACAATCCCGAGTTCACGGTCATGGAGATATACGTCGCCTACAAGGATTACATCTGGATGATGGAGTTCGTCGAGCAGATGCTCGAACGGGTGGCACTGGCGCTGCACGGCACGACGAAAGTACGCATCGGCGAGCACACGGTCGATTTCGCCGGCCCGTTCCGCCGCGTGACGATGACCGACGCGATCCGCGAGAAGACCGGCTTCGACATCACGGGCAAAAGCGAACGGGAACTGCGCGAAGCCTGCGCCAAGCTGAACGTCGAGACCGACGAGACCATGGGCAAGGGCAAGCTGATCGACGCGATTTTCGGCGCCTATTGCGAGCAGGATCTGATCCAGCCGACGTTCGTCACGGACTACCCGATCGAGATGTCGCCGCTGTGCAAGCGCCACCGCAGCAATCCCGACCTGACCGAGCGGTTCGAGCTGTTCGTAACCGGCAAGGAGCTGTGCAACGCCTATTCCGAGCTGAACGACCCGATCGACCAGCTGGAGCGCTTTCAGGAACAGCTGCGCCTGAGCGAGAAAGGCGACGACGAGGCGATGTTCATCGACATGGACTTCGTCCGCGCGCTGGAGTACGGCATGCCGACCTGCTCGGGCATGGGCATCGGCATCGACCGGCTCACGATGTTCATGACGGGCCAGACGACGATTCAGGACGTGCTGTTCTTCCCGCAGATGCGTCCCGAAAAGGCCGCCCAGAAGGACGGTCCCGAGAAATACGCCGCCGCAGGCATTCCCGAGCAATGGGTCCCCGTGCTGCATAAAATGGGCTTTCTGACGGTCGAAGCGCTGAAGAAGCTCGCGCCGGGCAAGCTGCACAACGACCTGTGCGGTTACAACAAGAAGAACAAGCTCGGACTGCAGAATCCGACGCTCGACGAAGTGAAAGGCTGGACGGCCGGATAAGCGAGCGCTCGGCCGTCTCCGCACGGTCGCCGAGCTGTCCCGCGAGCAACATGCGGAAAGCGGAAAAGAAACACTTCGCAATACGTTACATAAAAACGACCCGATATGTCTTATCTCGTTTTGTGCCCCACTTGCGGGGGAAAGATGTCCGTGAACGCCCGGGTATGTCCCCATTGCGGCGACCGGGGATTTATCGTACCCGAGACGGCCATGCTGCCGAGTCCGTGCGATTACAGGGATTACGGGACCTACGCGCTCGGATGCGAGGGGAAGGGTTTTCTGTGTCGCAAGCAGATCTGGGGCGGTGTCGGAATCCATCCGGTCCGCTACTTGCAGGCCATGGGAGTCCGCGACCTGTCCTCATACGTCCGGGTAGCGGACGGGCTCTATGCCCAAACGAGCGACAACGCTCTGCGCGAGAGGATCGCCCGAGCAGTAGCCCGGAACGACGTATACGTCAAATCTCGGGTATTCAAAGGCGTTTGCGAACACGAACTCTACGAGGGGAAGGTGCGCTGTCCCCAGTGCAACGGGACGGGCAAGGTGGCGGTCGAGCAGGCGACGGGCAACTACATAGACATCCGCAAGCGAGCGTAAGCAGGCACGGACGGCAGAGAACAAAAAGACATTGCATTTAACCGATATATCATTATGAGAAAGAAAATTGTCGCAGGAAACTGGAAAATGAACACCACTCCGGCGGAGGGTGTCGAACTGTTTAAGGGAGTAGCCGCCAAGAAGGGCGAGGTTTGCTCGTGCGTGAACTTCATCGTGGCTCCTCCGTTCACCCACCTCTCGGAGATCGTCAAGGCCGCCCGAGGAACGGGCATCGCCGTGTCGGCCCAGAACTGCGCAGCCGAAGCCAAGGGCGCCTATACCGGAGAGGTATCGGCCAAGATGATCGCCTCGCTGGGCGTCGAATATGTGATCCTCGGCCACAGTGAGCGCCGCGAATACTACGGCGAGACGAGCCAGACGCTGAACAAGAAAATGGCTCAGGCTTACGAGAACAACCTCGCACCGATCTACTGCGTGGGCGAGAAGCTCGAGGACCGCGAGGCCGGCAAACACTTCGATGTCGTACGTGCCCAAATCGAAGAAGTGGTCTACAACCTGACGCCCGAGCAGTTCTCGAAACTGATCGTCGCATACGAACCGGTATGGGCCATCGGTACGGGCAAGACGGCTACGGCCGATCAGGCACAGGAGATGCACGCCTTCATCCGTCAGGTGCTCGCCGAGAAGTTCGGCAGCGCGGCCGACCAAACCGTCATTCTCTACGGCGGCAGCGCGAAGCCGGGCAACGCTCCCGAGCTTTTCTCGAAAGAGGACGTCGACGGCGGCCTGATCGGAGGCGCGGCGCTCGTGGCCGACGACTTCATCGCGATCGGCAAGGCATTCAAGTAAGCCGTTCGATTTACCGCATAAGGCCGGAACTCGATGGGCTCCGGCCTTTCTTTATTGTTTACACTCAACAGTACCCATTCTCGTATTTTCGACACTTCCGGATTCTCTGCCCGAAATTTCCTCTGCCGGAGAAGATTCGGCAGAAGCCAAATCGGACGCGCATTCTGCGGTCGCAAGCCGCGACTGGCGAATATAGAAATCCGGGGCAGGCATGCTTGGTACATCGACGCATTCGACCGCCTTTTTATACTCCGGAGGCGAAACCGATTCTCCTCGTATCCGAATCGCCTCCCCGCCGCGGAATCCGTCGGTACGGACTCCGGCCGGACACGGTCCCGCCCCCTGCAACGATCCGGGCCGGACACGGAATCCTCAACGGTCGCTCGGCAGCAGCCCGGCCACGGTTGCACGACGATGCCGGCAACCGGACCGTGCCCCTTCCTTGCAATGACAAGATCCGGCGCCCTTTACTCCGACAGACAACGGCGCATCCGCTCCCGCACGACACTCCTTTGCCCTACGGTCCGCAGACCGCATGAAAAGACATTCGCCGCACGGCTGCGGCCCGCTCCGTCCCGCCCGGCAATCAGGCGGACGCCTCCCGCCCTGACGAAGAAAGAATAAACACGAGGAACGTGCGAAACGGTACGCATCTTCCGATTTTTTGCGTACTTTTGCAGCCTCTTTACCGAACTATCACGGAAAATCGATTCAAACGCATCATGAAACTTTTGGAGTTCAGACCCAAACTGTTCGACTGTCTGAAAAACTATTCGAAACGCACGTTCGCTTCCGACCTGATGGCCGGCATCATCGTCGGCATCGTCGCGCTGCCGCTGGCTATCGCGTTCGGCATCGCCTCGGGCGTATCGCCCGAGAAGGGCATCGTCACGGCCATCCTCGCCGGACTGGTCGTCTCGCTGCTGGGAGGAAGCCGCGTACAGATCGGAGGGCCTACGGGCGCATTCATCGTCATCATATACGGCATCATCCAGCAATACGGCGAGGCGGGCCTGATCGTCGCCACGCTGATGGCCGGCGTGCTGCTCGTACTGATGGGCGTCTTCCGGCTCGGAGCCGTCATCAAGTTCATCCCCTACCCCGTCGTCGTCGGCTTCACGAGCGGCATCGCCGTGACGATCTTCACGACGCAGATTGCCGACGTGTTCGGTCTGGACTTCGGAGGCGAGAAGGTTCCGGGCGACTTTGTCGGCAAGTGGCTGCTCTATTTCCGCCACTTCGGCACGGTCGACTGGGGGAACGCCGCCGTCAGCGTGCTGAGCGTGCTGATTATCGCGTTGAGTCCGAAATTCTCGAAGAAAATACCGGGATCGCTGATCGCCATCGTCGTCGTGACCGTCGGCGTCTACTTTCTGAAGCGGTACGGCGGTATCGAAGGCATCGACACGATCGGCGACCGCTTCACGATCCGACCGAGCCTGCCGGGCGCCGCCGTGCCCGAACTGAACTGGGAAGCGATCAAGAACCTGTTTCCGGTAGCCGTGACGATCGCCGTGCTGGGCGCCATCGAGTCGTTGCTGTCGGCCACCGTAGCCGACGGCGTAACAGGCGACCGCCACGACTCGAATACCGAACTGATCGCGCAGGGAGCGGCCAATCTGGTGACGCCGCTGTTCGGCGGTATTCCCGCAACGGGAGCGATCGCCCGCACGATGACCAACATCAACAACGGGGGACGGACACCGGTAGCCGGAATCGTCCACGCGGTCGTGCTGCTGCTGATCCTGCTGTTCCTGATGCCGTTGGCGCAGTACATCCCGATGGCCTGTCTGGCCGGCGTACTGATCGTCGTGTCGTACAACATGAGCGGCTGGCGGACGTTCCGGGCGCTGCTCAGCAATCCGCGCGCGGACGTGACGGTACTTCTGCTCACTTTCTCGCTGACCGTGCTGTTCGACCTGACCGTCGCTATCGAAGTCGGTCTGCTGATCGCCTGCGTGCTGTTTATGAAGCGCGTAATGGAAACGACCGAAATCTCCGTAATCCGCGACGAGATCGACCCGGGCTCCGGCCTGGACGTCGCCGTACACGAGGAACACCTGACCGTCCCCCGGGGCGTCGAGGTATACGAGATCAACGGCCCGTACTTCTTCGGCATCGCAACGAAGTTCGAGGAGCTGATGGCCCAACTCGGCGACCGGCCCAAGGTGCGCGTGATCCGGATGCGGAAGGTTCCGTTCATCGACTCGACGGGTATCCACAACCTGACGAACCTGTGCGTGATGTCGCGCCGCGAGAAGATCGAGGTCGTACTGTCGGGCGTCAACGACACGGTACACGCCGCCTTGCAGCGCTCGGGCTTCTACGAACTGCTGGGCCCCGACAACATCTGCCCGAACATCAATGCGGCGCTGGAAAGAGCCCGACGGATTCTCGGGGAATAAAGGCTCCGGCATGGACACAGGCAGAAAAACGGACAGGTCGGGGCGACCTGTCCGTTTTTCCGAATAACTTTTTCCGCCGCTTTCCCGAATCCGACTCTCCGGAATTCCGTACGGCAGAACCGCTCTCGCAGGTCGGAACGACGCTCAAAAAGCTGATGCCCAAATACCGTATCAAGCGCTACGGCTGCAAAACGCTCGGAGAACTGTACGAGAGACTCGATCGGTACGAGCTCGTCAAGACGGAGAAAGGAGTGGCGGGGATGGTGAGAAGAAAATTTACGGAATGAGAATCCTCCAGATAATCTAATTTCGTCATTACGATCTCCGATACAGTCTCTTCCGGAGTGAGCATGTACAGCAACTTGTCGTCGTTGCCGGAGATCATTACGGAACAGTAATAGGTTAAAGAACCGTTCGCATCGCAGGCCAGTTTTTCGCCCGATGCGCTATAAATATAGCTAAACTTTGATTGCCTGCAACGACCTGTTTGATTTCGTAATTAGCATTCTTAAAAAGGGACTGTCTAACAAATCTTAGACAGTCCCTTTTTATAAAGAGAATTATGCTTGGGATCATTTTATTTTTTCAGGTCAAATGTGCATTTAATTGTTTTCTACCATTATAAAATATCACCCAGCGTTTCGATTTCAGTCGTGTCGGTTGGCTTTATTTCTGTATTTTCTCCATTTGCAACACATTCCTTGATCCCAACGTGTAAAATCCCTAAAATATGGGTCATGTACGCGTTGTGAATATTTATCCCAGTATTCTTGTGGCTGATAAAAATGATTATCTTTCCTGTTATAAACCAATAACGAATTATCCGGCAATAACAGCCACCATGCATTGAACCATTCAATAGCAAAAATCAATTTGTATTTGATTTTCCGAATTGCCCGGAATGCTATTTCATTTCCGGTCCGACCGGCCCACCGGATATGAGCCAAAGAATCGAATGCATTGGTGGCACGGATATAAATTCCTTCGAAGTTCCCTAAACACAAGGTATCCTTATACCACATAATTTCTTTATACACACAACCGGGGTGACGCTTTTTTTTGGAAAATAACAAAGAAGAAAACAAGGAATCCATTACCGTGAAATCCCTCTCCGGATATTGGTAAATATTGATGTGGAGCGTAGGGATACACAATACATCGATCGTATCCAAAATGGATTCACTATAACGCTTACTGTAATCATAATAAACCTTCCATGCCCGAACGATTTCCTTGCGGGCGAATTCCTGTAGAAAAGACCGCTCTTGCTGCAACTGGTCAAAACAAGGATACGAGACGGATTGGGCATGCGTCTCATGAAGAAGACACAAGAACAAAACGATCCACAAGTTTCTTTTCATGATAATAAATTATTTTAGAATACGCAATACAAAGGGATTATAATGCTTGACTATGATGTCTGATTTAAATACGATACTCCCTACATCCGGATCCATGACTTTGAATCTTTGTCGAGTTTTCCCACTGGGCAATGTTTTCTGTTGAAACTCTTGGATACCGACCGTATGTCCTCTTCCCTGTACAGTGTAAGAAACGGCAATGGGACGATCTTGCTTTAACGTAGCCTCAATTTCATCTACTGTTATGTCGTCGGTTTGTAAACCATTTTTATTTGCGAGTTGGTTATAATCGGCACCGTCTGCTTCTATTTGAAAATTAGCTGGTAATTCCTTTCCCGAATACTCAGCATTTGATTTTAATACAGCGTATGTACATCCTCCCATATCTCCATTTTCCATTGCTTTACCCGAATAGACGGGCAATTCGCCTTTAAGTGCGGCTACTGTTTCCCATGCTGCGTGAGCATGATTCAGTGCTGTAATCGTTAAACCTCTGGCCATTCCTTCCCAAAAGTTTCCACCGGAGACTGCGGAACCTATCCCTCCCGATATGCCGCCGAAAATATACATTCCTGCTATGGTATTTCCGACACCTTTCCATTCTTGGAAACCCGAAACACCCCAAGAACTGAGGGCGCCGGCAGTAAAGCCACTCAAAAAATTCCCTCCGTCTATAGCCGATAATCCACCTTGAGCTATACCATGTGCCAAACCTCGACCTGCTTCATTCCAAAAACCACCGGTAGGGCCAAATATTTCTCCTACTCCGGCAGTCACTATTCCAGACACAGCACTTAGGGCCATAGACTTTATGAATTTACCAAAGTTCCAATTACGAAAACCGCCGTCGCTGAAAGCAACATCCAGAGTATAGGAAACCGCACCGATAGCTGCTCCCATAGCGATAGCCGGTATGATTGCGAAGACCCGACCGTCTTTATCGACGTATACCGCCGGACTGTTACCGCAAAATAGATAAGGATTGGCTACCTGAGAGGCCGGATCGACATTGAACCAACGTCCGAGAACCGGGTTGTAATAACGGGCTCCGAAATCGTATAACCCGAGCAGCCCCGAAGTGCCGATATCATCGTCTTGCAATTCCTTGCCCGAGAATAAATACTTATTCTTATTCAGGTTGTTATATTCCCATGCAAGCCCGAACGGATAATAATCCGTCGTCTGTTGCTGCTGCAAGGATCCGTTTACTGCGCTGAGTAATACACGGGTACTGCCTGTATGGTCTGTTTTGAAATAATTGTAGGTGTATCCGTCGGAAGTCATGCTTACTGTGCCTTCGGGATGTTGCATATACAGCAACGTAGTATTGCTGGGATACACCATGACTCCACGGTAATATGTGAAAGAACCCCCTGCCTTCTTGGCGAGCTTCTCGCCCGTAGCACTGTAAATGTAGGAAACTTCTTCGTCTCCTGCAAATATCCGTCGGGGAAGGCTTAACTAACACAAGTGCCTACCTTTCAGATCAATACAAATTTCGCTCTCGCAGGTCGGAACGGCGCTCAAAAAGCTGATGCCCAAGTACCGTATCAAGCGCTACGGCTGCAAAACGCTCGGAGAACTGTACGAAAGACTCGACCGGTACGAGCTCGTCAAGACGGAGAAAGGGGGGGCGGAGATGGTGAGAAGGGAAAGAGAATTAGGGGAATTGTAATAATACAATATCTAATTATAGAAGACAGGCGGAATTCTTCTTGCTTGTCTTCTTATAACCTTATTAAGGTTTATAAACATACAACCAATTGGTTTTCACTAACTCATCCTCTGTTAATGTTATTTTTTTTACATATAATTGATTCCTGTAAATATCTCCCCAGTCATAATTACGCATTGTTTTTTCTGTAATAAAAAAAAGCGTCATTTTATTTTCTTTACATGAGAGTCGTTTTTGGGAGGAGGTGTTCCATAATCTTCCTTCCAATCCGCCCTTTAATGAGCCAATATCATAGGCGTTTATCCTATAAGAAGGCGAAGCAAATCGAGGTTCGACAGAATTACCATAAGCATCTTTCATGTCATCAGATGAAAAATGGAATAATTCTAATTTCGGATGCGAGGGCAAAGAATCCTTATCTCCACAGATGCAGTAAACATATATGGCCTCATCAGAATCGTTACGAACATACAATATATCGCTAATCCCCTCACATGAGGTGCAGCAATATAATAACAGACCAAAACAGCTAATCCATTTCATTGTTTTCATGTCTTAAATGTCGTCTCTTAACAAGAACATCGTTCTACTACTGATAGGTTACCGTAAAATTCGCTTCTCTCATTTCATCCATCGTTCGGAATGTTCGAGTACCCAAACAGATCTCCTTGTTATGCTCTATCAATTTATCCAAGGTATTCAATGAATCGACCATCCGAGCATCGATAAAATAGATTTTCAAACAGGCACCGCCCGGACTTTCCCTAATTCTCTGTTCGTAACAAATACCCTCCACAGGTTCTGATACGACGTCACTATCTATTGTTAAAGGAGGAACTAGGTATTGCTTTCTCGTGACCGTATCCGAAATATCTAGCAAAACATATCTGTCGGGATATGTTGGTACCGAGGTCCAATTGTAAATTAACTCATTGACAACATACAACGGTATCTCCGACGCATTTTTCACCGTAATCCGCTTGTGGCAATCAGGTCCTTCATCCTTTGTACATGTAAACGCTACCATTATCATAATGAACGGTACCGCAAAAAATACAGCATTCCCTTTTTCATCGTATTTCATTTTTTAACTCGTCTGTCCTCTTTATTCTGTTTGGAGTATTTTATATGATAGATCAAAGAATTCGGAATATTTCCAAAAGACTTTCGTTAACGGTCGGATTCTATCGACACAGAATCCGACTCTATTTTATACCTGATTCACAATGTTCTGTAAGATCTTATACCCAAAAGCCAACGGAGCCATCAATCGGATTGCCATATGATTGTGTCGTTTAACAAGAGTTCAGCATCTTTTCCAAATCCTTTCATGCCCCCCCAACAACCTCAACTTCAAAAATATTTACTGCAAGATCAAGGTCCCTACTTCAAAGAACACCGACTCGTTCTGTCGTTCTTCAATCTTTCTTTTCGGATGTTTCAGACGTCGGCCTTGTACAGGTCATTTCGAAATCATCTCCTTGTACGGTGATTGGTGGTTGTATTTCACCTTGAGTCGTACCATAGTCTTTATGGAGAAGTTCATACATGTCAACAGCCTCTTTATATAGATAACCATATGCTTCTTCTTCGGAAGAAAATAATTTCGGCACTGTGCGATTCCCTCTTTCGTCAATATAAAAAACTTCCCATACAGCATAATTTTTATAAAGGACTACACGATCTGGCCCAACCGATCCATCTAAAGAGTATAAGTCAAGATAACCTAATTGTTTAAGTTTTCGCTCTAATTCTTTTCTGGTCATAATCATCCGATCACCATTTATCCCATATTTTCGGAATGAAAAAATCTCATATTACTACGCGAGTTTCTCGCCCGTAGCACTGTAAATGTAGGAAACTTCCTCGTCTCCTGCAAATACCCGTTGGAGAAGGTAAAAACAACCCCAACGCCTGTTTTTCAAATCAATACAAATTTCGCTCTCGCAGTTCGGAACGGCGCTCAAGAAGCTGATGCCCAAGTACCGTATCAAGCGATACGGGTGCAAAACGCTCGGAGAATTGTACGAGAGGCTCGACCGGTACGAGCTCGTCAAGACGGAGAAAGGGGTGGCGGGGATGGTGAGAAGGAAAAAGAATTGGAAAGATTGTAAGGATGCAATATCTGAAAAAGACAGGCGGAAATTATTCCGCCTGTCTTTTTTAGATTACCATTCATACCTTTTTGTCCATTTTATCACTTTCCCATCCGGTCCAAATTTACAATGGTCCCATAAATAACGCCGATCTAGCGGCATTGCAATCACACTCTCAATTTCCTTTTTAAGTTCATCCTTATCCAAACTATCCAGATAGACTTGTGCGTCGAATACTTGCTCTGTTGTTCGATTCACCACGAGCCATCGGTTATCTTCGGTTTTTATCCAAACCAATGATTGAAGGAAGATATCATAACCAAAACAAAATTGCGGTTTCAGGCTCCAAATCAATTCTGCCGTTCGTTTTAATTCGGGCGTTATCGGTATTGGGTACGGACGGACAGGAACAGGTACACCGCAAACCATCACACGATCAAAATAACTACTGAAATAACGACCTTCTTTGAACAATAGAATATCATAAAAAGGGAATAACTCGTTTTGAAATTCCAGAGAAGCCAAAAATTGATCCAAACGGGTATAATCGCGCTCGACAGAGTCTTCTTTTTTGATGTCCATGCTCGGAATGAACAGAAAATCCGCATCGCGTACCAATTCTCTCGTTTGGGAAGGCGAGTATTTCCATAACGATTCCCATAAATTCCCAATCAGAATGGTCATGCTGTCGATATAGTGCTCCCTGCGATTTTGCATGTCGGTCATCAACTCGGAAAGAGTCATGACTCTTTGAGTGAATCCCGAACAGGGTATCAGCAGGAAAAGGCAGAAGACCAGTTTCTCGATTTTTCCATTCATCGCTTTCCGGTGTATTCGTTCGTCATGCGGACGGGAAGGCTTCGCTCGTGCGCGAAGTCTTCCCGTCGCATCGTTCCGTTCTATTTTCCGACGAGGAAGCGGTACGAACCCGATCCGGCCTCGAAAGTCACGAAGCCGTCCGACGCGCGGACGTCGGTCAGGGCCGGATTCTCGGCAAGGGGTTTGCCGTCGGCTTCGACTTGCGAAACGTCGGATGCCGGAACGCGGAGCGTGGCCGTCGTATTGGCCGGTATCTCGACCGACCACGACAGACCGCCGCCGGTCCGTTTCCAATGGCTGCCGATCATGCCGTACATCGACTCATAGGACGCATCGACCCACTCGAGCCCCTGCGGGAAGTCGGGCTTCATCAGAATGTGTTTGAAGCCCGGAGCCGCCGGGTCGGCCTGGATACCGGCCAGGTTTTCCCAGTCCCATGCGATCAGGTCGCCCAACTGCATCAGGTGATTGCCCGAGTTCATCGCCGGATCGGCCGTATCGCCGTTCCATAGCTCCCAGATCGTCGTCGCGCCGCGGTCGATCATATAACCCCAGCTCGGATAGGTACGGTTCGTCGCGAGCGTCAGCGCCAGATCGGGCCGTCCGTAGCGGCTCAGGCCCCGCATCATGAACTGCATGCCGATCATGCCCGTGCTGACGTGGCTGTCGAAATCGACCTCGGTCCGGCGGACCAGTTCGTCGAACACTTTCTGCTTCAGCGTGTCGGGCACCAGTCCCTGCACGAGCGAGAGCAGGCCGGCCGATACGGTATTGTTGGCGTACTGTCCCGTCTCGGGATTCAGGAACATTCTATTATAGGCATCCTTAACCCTCGCAGCCTGCTCCAGATAGGCCGGAATGTCCTCCTCATGGCCGGCTACCGCGGCAAAGCGCGCCATCATGTTCAGCAAACGATAGAAAAAGCTCGTCCCGACGAGCCGTCCGTCCGTCACGCGGGCAGGGTCCTGCGAGTGGATCAATTCGGGACTCTCGGGCGGCATGCACCAGTCGCCGTAAACGTCCTTGACAACGATGTCGTTCTCAACCAGACGCTCGTTGGCATAGTCGATCCACTTCTTCATCGCCGGATAGTGCTCGCGGACCGCCTTTTCGTCGCCGTACTGGTTGTACAGCATATCGACGACGCACAGGTAGGCCGCCGGATACGTAACGTTCTCGCTGTAGAACGGCCAGTAAGTCGGCGACAGGTCGGGAATCATTCCGTCGGGAAGCTGCGAGTCGCGAATGTCGCGAGCCCATTTCTCGTAAAGCAGCGCCTGACGGAACATGAAGCTCTCGCCGATGCACTCCATCGCGCGGTCGCCGAGCCAGCCCATGCGCTCGTCGCGCTGCGGACAGTCGGTCGGCATGCTGCGGTAGTTGCCTCTCAGGCCCCAGTAGGCGTTCCGGTACACCTGATTGATCGTCGAGTCGGACGTCTCGAAACGTCCCGTCGTGGGCATCGCGTCGTAGATGACTTCTCCTTTCAGCTTCTCCAAGTCGGGCTTCGCGGCGGCTCCGGCAATCTCGACGTAACGGAAACCGTGATAAGTGAAACGCGGCGTCCACGAGAAAGTTCCGTCCTCGGCGGGCGTGTACAGATCGGTCGCCTTCGCCCCGCGCAGGTTGTCGACATAGAGGTTCCCGTCGTCCTGCAGCGTCTCGGCGAAGCGCAGCCGCACGGGTCGGTCCTTCCTCCCCTCGAGCTCGACGGCGAGCCAGCCGACCATGTTCTGTCCCATGTCGACGATCCATGTCGAGTCGTTCAGCGCGGCGATCGAAACCGGCTCGACCGTATCCATAACCCGGATATTCGGATTCGCCTGAGCAGTCAGCCGGCCTTCGGGAGCCGCGACGCTTCGGGCATCGCGCCACGACGAGTCGTCGTAGCCGTTGCGGCTCCAGCCCGGCATTTCGAGACGGGCGTCGTACGTCTCGCCGTCGTACTCGTTGTTGGCGACGATCGGGCCGTCGGTCGTGAGCTTCCAGCTTTCGTCGCTCGCGACGACCGTCCGGTTACCCTCGCTGTCCGTAATTTCGAGCTGGGCCAGCAGCTTCGGATAGCCGTAGTTGCGGACTCCGGGAATCGTGACCTGCGTGAACGGAATCGTATAAGTGACCGTACGCATCGAGAAAAAGCGGCCGTTGCCCAGAATCACGCCGATCGTATTGACTCCTTCGTCGAGCAGGTCGGTCACGTCATACACATTGTAACAAACGGTTTTCGTATAGTCGGTAGCCGTCGGCGCCAGCACGTCCTCGCCTACGCGGCAACCGTTCAGATAGCATTCGTAGAGGCCGAGCCCGCTGATGTAGAGCCGCGCCTGCGCGATATCGCGCCCCGCATCGAACTCCTTGCGCAGATAGCGCGCGGCCAGGCGAGAAAATACGCCGAGCGTGTCGGTCCGGTTCAGGCAGCTGTCGTACCCGATCCACCGGGCCTGCCAGTCCGAGTCGTCGAGCAGCGCCATCGACCAGCGGGACGGCTCGCTCCACAACGTGTCGCCGTGATTGGTCGCCACGCGCACTTTCCAGTAATAGTCGCGTCGGGATTCGAGCTCGGGCCCTTCGTAGGGCACCAGCACGGAGCGGTCGGACGGAACGTCGCCCGAATCCCAGATCAGGTTCTCTCCGGTTTCCAGATCCCCGGGATCGGTCGAGACAAGGATCCGGTAGCCGGTCTGCACCGTAGCCGGCAGGGCGGATTCGATCCGCCACGACAGGCGGGGATGCTCGGCCGCGACGCCCAGCGGGCAGTCGAGCATCTCGACGGTCAGGCCGTTCACGGCAGAACGCTCGTGACATCCGACCAGCAGCGCAGCCGGCACGAGCAGCGAAAACAAAGTAGTTTTTTTCATCATGATAATAGGCTTTCGGTTTGGATTATCGATCGGTCCGTTGCCGTCCGGTCCGGACGACAGCAGAACAGAGGGCCGAGGTCCGCTATTTCAGCAACGAGCGCAGGAAACGCGACGTCTCGACCGCGTCGTTCAACCCGATCAGGCGTTCGATTTCGTCGTAGCGCTCGTCGACGATCGTCTCGTATTTCTTGATCCAGTGCAGACTTTCGGAAATAGCGCCGATCGCATCCTCGCGGTAGGGATACTGGTCCATCGACAGCCAGCCGTCGTAACCGGTCTTGCGAAGCCAGAACATCATTTCGATATAGGTGGTCATATGCACGCTGCTGACGATCATGTCGTCGTCCCAGCAGCCGTGATTGTCGTTGAAGTGCATATGGAACAGCCTGTCGCCCGCCCGCTTGGCCAGCACGATGGATTCGGCCACGTTCTCGCCGCCGACGAAGCCGTGCCCCGTGTCGATCGTCACGCCCACGTTCCGGCAGCCGGTTTCCTGAGCAGCCAGAATCGTATCGGCCATGCGCGCATGGTACGAGAAGTTGCGCGGTTCCTTGGGCTTGTACTCCAACGCGATCTTCAGCGACGGGAACTCGGAAGCCAGCGCCCGGATCGCCTCGGTCATCCACTCCCGCTCGCGGTCGTAATCGGCCGTCAGCAGATAGTCGTAGCCGTCCTGAGCCATCCACAGATTGACGATCCGGCAGTCGACCTGCAACGCCACTTCGCACATGCTTCTCAGATAGTCGAGCGCCTTGCGCCGCACGGCCGGATCAATGCTCGAGACGGAGCCTTTGCCGTAATCGCTGTCGCCGAACGTATCGGGGATGATCGACGCGCACTCCAGACCGTAGCCGTCGAGGCGCTTTTTCATCTCCTTCGCATTGTCGGGACGGATGTCCCACGTACCGACGAGCTCAACGCCGCCGATATAGGGCATGTTCTCGGCAGCCAGTTCGAGCATCCGCTCGGACGAAGGGTTCGTCTTGTAGCTTTTGCAGAAACGGTCGCAGGTGTTGCCCAGATTGCCCAGAATGATCGAATACTTGTTTTCCATAACGATTCGGTTTTAGGTTGGCAGATGGTTTCGGGTCGTTAACCCGATGACAAACAGTCGCTAACAAATATAATAAAATATCCTGTATATTCCGAGACCGGAAAAACCGTTTTCGCTCCGGAACGGACCGCCGCCGGAATATTTTTTGATAATATTCCGTAACTTGATTATCTTAGTCGCCAAACCAAACGCCATACATGGAAGTTTTCATCATCATCGGGCTGATTCTGCTCAACGGAATCCTGTCGATGTCGGAAATCGCGATGGTCTCGGCCCGCAAGCCGAGGCTCGAAGCCGACGCCAAGCGCGGAAGCCGGGCCGCCAAGACCGCGCTGAAACTCTCGGGCAATCCGGACGTTTTTCTCTCCACGATTCAGATCGGAATCACGCTGATCGGTATCCTGACGGGTATCTACTCGGGCGACATGCTGGCCCAGAGCTTCGGGAAAGTGCTCGCGCGAATTCCAGCGCTCGAGGCGCATTCGGTGGCGATCGCTCAGGTAATCATCGTAGTCACGGTCACTTATCTGACGCTGATTCTGGGCGAGCTGGTTCCCAAGCGAATCGGCATGAGCTCCTCGGAACGCGTAGCCAAGATCGTGGCGCGGCCGATGAGCCTGCTGTCGAAGATCGCGCTGCCGTTCGTCTGGCTGCTGTCGAAAAGCACGGCCGGCATGCTTCGCATACTGGGTATCAATACGGTCGACGGAAACAGGGTAACCGAGGAAGAGATCAAGGCGATCATTCAGGAAGGCGCCGCCGAAGGCGAGATCGAAGAGGTCGAGCAGGACATCGTCGAGCGCGTGTTCAACCTGAGCGATCGCAACGTCGGATCGATCATGACCCACCGCAGCGACATGGTATGGCTCGACACGAACGCCACCTGCGACCAGGTCGAGGACATCGTCAAGAACAACCTGTTCAACACCTACCCCGTAGCCGACGGCAACCTCGACTCGATCGTCGGAGTAGTCCACCTCAAGGACCTGTTCGGCCGGCTCGACGAACCCGGATTCACACTGTCGCAGGTGATGCGCCCCGCGCAGTACATACCCGAGAACCTGAGCGTGTACAACGCGCTCGACCTGATGCGCCGCACTGGCGGCCGGTACGGCCTGGTGACCGACGAGTTCGGCAGCATCGAAGGTATCGTCACGCTCAAGGACATCATCAAGGCACTGCTCGGCTCGATGCCCGAAGCGGGCGAGGAACAGGAAATCGTCACGCGCGAGGACGGCAGCCTGCTGATCGACGGCCAGCTCTCGTTCTACGATTTTCTGGCCCATTTCGACATGGAGGACCTCTACAACGACTACAACTACAACACGCTCAGCGGTCTGATTCTCGAAAAGCTGGAACATATCCCCCATACGGGAGAGAAACTGTCGTGGCGCAACTTCGACTTCGAGATCGTCGACATGGACGGAGCGCGGATCGACAAAGTGCTCGTCACGCTGAAACGGCTCGAGGAGGCCGACGTTTAAACGGCCCCCTCGACATTTCTCGAGCGGAGATCGCAACGATTGCCGCCCCGTACCGTAGAACCGTTCCCGCCGGTCATCGTCACGCGCGCTCGTACCCGCGCCCACGACCGAAAACGAGGAAGACAAGCCCCCGGAAACATGCGGTCTTCCGGGCCTGTCGTCTATCGGCTACTGGATCGCTGCGAACAATCCCATAATCAACGAGAAGAAGCACACATAAAGCACGATAACGATCGCGATCCAGATCAGCGACGCTTTGCAATAGTTGGCTTTCGTCGGATTCGTGCCTCCTCCGAACGCCCAGACGAACAGCATGATGATGTTCACCAGCGGCAGAGCCAGAATCAACAGCGTCAGCATCCATTCCCCGACCGACATGACCGGAGCGACGGGCTGCTGCCGAGAACCGCGGACGGCGGCGTCCGCGGCGGATCGATTGTCCAAAACTTCCATAACTCGATATTTTTTAAGGTTAGACGAGTCAAGATAACGACAATTTTCCGGCCAACCAAGCGCACGCGCATTTTCCGACGGGCCCGGCCCGATCCGCGACAAACCGCGCCCGCCGAAACGACCCTCGAATCACGGTCCGGCACACGCAACCGCATCTTATCGCCCTGCCCTGCCCGGAAGGCTCCATGCGCGCAGCGCATCGTCGAAAGGCGGCCGGGCGATGCCGCGCTCGGTCACTATGGCAGTAATCAGATCGCAAGGCGTCACGTCGAAAGCCGGATTGTATACTTTGACGTTACGGGGCGCCATGCGTTGCGCATAATGGGCCTCGGTCACTTCGGCCGGATCGCGCTGCTCGATCGGGATGGAGGCGCCGGTCGGACAGTCCGCATCGATCGTCGATGTCGGCCCGAGCACATAGAACGGGATGCCGTAATGGCGGGCCAGCACGGCGACGCCCGACGTGCCGATCTTGTTGGCCGCGTCGCCGTTCGCTGCGATACGGTCGCAGCCGACCAGCACGGCCTGCACCCGGCCCTCGCTCATCACGAGCGAAGCCATGTTGTCGCAGATCAGCGTCACGTCGATCCCGGCCCTCATCAGCTCGTAGGACGTCAGCCGGGCTCCTTGCAGCAGAGGACGCGTCTCATCGGCATAGACCCGAAAGCCGTAGCCCCGCTCCTGCCCCAGATAGAGGGGAGCCAGCGCGGTCCCGTACTCCGACGTCGCCAGATGTCCGGCGTTGCAATGCGTCAGAATCCCCGCTCCGGGCTCGAGCAGCGACAGGCCGTACTCGCCGATCTGCCGACAAGCGGCGGCATCCTCTCGCCGAATCGCCTCGGCCTCGTCGCGCAGGCGGTCCCATATTCCGGCCGCCGGTTCGTCGCGGTGCGCCAACAGGCAATTTCTCATGCGCTCCAGCGCGGCCGACAGGTTGACTGCCGTCGGCCGCGAAGAGGCAAGATAGGCGGCTGTCCGGTCGAATGTCTCGCAAAGGTCGTCGAAACAAGAACCGCCGGCCCGCCGACAACACACGTAAATACCGTAGGCGGCCGTCACGCCGATAGCCGGCGCGCCCCGCACCTTCAGCTCGCGGATGGCTTCCCTTATTTGCTCCGGGGTCCGCAGCTCCACATAAGTCTCCTCCCCGGGCAGCCGGGTCTGGTCCAGAATAACGACGGCTCCGCCCGGCTCGTCGAGCCGCACCGTCCGCAGATCGGGGAAAAATTCGTTCGTCATCGCATATACCGAAAATTTAAAGGCACGGTAGTCTCCGAAACCGGACCGCCGTGCCTTCTTCTTCAGAGGAGAGCGGAACACCGCCCGCCGCCCTCTTTACTCGACTAATTCATTCCGGACTTGGCGCGGACATATTCGTCGATCGCACGGGCCGCCCGGCGTCCGGCTCCCATGGCGAGAATCACCGTGGCCGCACCGGTCACCGCGTCTCCTCCGGCGAAGATACCCTCGCGGGAGGTCTGCCCGTGCTCCTCGTCGGCCACCAGACAGCCCCGGCGGTTGGTCTCCAGACCGCGCGTCGTCGAGGCGATCAGCGGATTGGGCGACGTGCCGAGCGCCATGATCACGACGTCGCACCCGATCTCGAACTCCGACCCCTCAACCGCGACGGGCGAGCGGCGTCCCGACGCATCGGGCTCGCCGAGCTCCATACGTACGCAGCGCAGGCCCCGGACCCAACCTTTCTCGTCGCCCAACACTTCGACCGGATTGGTCAGCATCCGGAACTCGATGCCTTCCTGTTTGGCGTGGTGCACCTCCTCGGCCCGGGCCGGGAGCTCGGCCTCGCTGCGGCGGTAGACGATATGCGCTTCGGCACCCAGACGGGCGGCCGTCCGCACGGCATCCATCGCCACATTGCCGCCGCCGACCACGACAACGCGACGACCGACATAAATCGGCGTATCGTAGGTGTCGTCGTAAGCCTTCATCAGATTGGCGCGGGTCAGGAACTCATTGGCCGACACCACGCCGTTCAGATTCTCGCCCGGAATGCCCATGAACCGGGGCAGTCCGGCTCCCGAGCCGATGAACACGGCCGAGTAGCCCTCTTCGTCGAGCAGCGAGTCGACCGTCACGGTATGGCCGACGATCACGTCGGTCTCGATCCGCACGCCGAGCCTCAGCACGTTCTCGATCTCCCGGGCGACGACCTTGTCCTTCGGAAGGCGGAACTCCGGAATACCGTACTGAAGCACGCCGCCGGCCTTATGCAGCGCCTCGAAAATCTTCACCTCGTAACCCATTTTGGCCAGATCGGCCGCGCAGGCCAGACCGGCCGGACCGCTGCCGACAACGGCTACCTTGCGCCCGTTGGACGGGGCCGGGGCGGTCGCCTCCGCGCCATGCTCGATGCTCCAGTCGCCCACGAAGCGCTCGAGCTTGCCGATCGCGACGCTCTCGCCCTTGACGCCGAGAATGCACGATCCTTCGCATTGGGTCTCCTGCGGGCAGACCCGTCCGCAGACCGACGGCAGCGAACTGTCCTGCGCGATGATCCGGGCTGCTTCGGCGAGGTTTCCGTCGCGCAACTGCGCGATGAACTGAGGAATCTGCAGCGACACGGGACAATGCTCGACGCAGCGCGGCTTCTTGCAGCCCAAACAACGGCTCGCCTCGAGCCGGGCCTCGTCGAGGTCGTACCCGTAGCAGACCTCCTCGAAATTGGTGACCCTTACCTTCGGGTCCTGTTCCCTGACGGGAACGCGGGGTATCTTGTTTGCCATCTTCTTTACTTTGTTTCGGGTAAGCGAAAGCCGGCCCGCAGCGACGGGTCCGGCGCGGGTTTTACGTCATCGATCGAGTCCGATGCGGCAGGCGTGGCCCTCGGCCCGCTCCTGCGCCATACGGGCCTTGCGGCTCTCGATCGTCTTGTACATGCCCTGACGGCGCATGGCCTCGTCGAAATCGACCTCGTGACCGTCGAACTCGGGGCCCTCGACGCACGTAAAGCGCGTGCGGCCGCCGACCGTCACGCGGCAGGCTCCGCACATGCCCGTTCCGTCGACCATCAGCGTATTGAGGCTGACGATCGTCCGGATGCCGTACTCCTTCGTCGTCCGGGCGACGAACTTCATCATGATCATCGGGCCGATCGCGATCACTTCGTCGTAACGCTTGCCCTGCCGGTCGATCAGGTCGCGCATCAGGTCGGTCACCATACCGTGAAATCCGGCGCTGCCGTCGTCCGTAGCGATGAATACCTCGCCCGCCACGGCGCGCGTCTTATCGGTAAGGATCAGCGTATCCTTGTTCTTCGCCCCGATGATGACGTCGGCCTTCACGCCGCGCTCCGACAGCCACTTGACCTGCGGATAGACCGGAGCGGTCCCGACGCCGCCGGCCACGAAAAGGATCCTGCGGCGGCGCAACGCCTCGGGCTCCTCGTGCACGAACTCGGAAGGGCAGCCCAGCGGACCGGCGAAATCGGCCAGCGAGTCGCCCTCGCTCATCGCGCACAGCTTCGAAGTGGAATAGCCGACCGTCTGCGTGACGATCGTCACCCACCCCTGCTCGGCATCGTAGTCGGAAATAGTCAGCGGAACGCGTTCTCCGTGCTCGTCCAGCCGGACGATGACGAACTGTCCCGGCCGGGCCGAGCGGGCCACGCGCGGAGCCTCGATGTTCATCAGGTAGATGTTGGGCGCCAGCAGTTCTTTCTTGACAATCTTGTACATGCTATCTGTTTGGTTTAGTCTTTTCCTGTTTTCCGGCTCCGTCGTCCCGGCGATCTCGCCCCGCCTTGTCCTAAGGCACGATCGTAGCCGCAAGCCGTATTTCGCGCAACGGACGGGACGGATCGTTCAGTATCAGCACGATATGATCCATCAACCGTCCGGCGGGCGCATTCTTGGTCGAGAGCATCGCGACGAACGACACCGTCTCGCCCGGAGCGATCGCTCGGTCCGGATCGAGCGTCGTCGACATCCGGTCCCCCAGCTTCATGTCGCGGATACGCAGCGGCTCTTTCCCTTGGTTGGTTATCGTGAACTCCCGTTTCGGCTCGCCGCCGGCCTTCATCGTCCCGAAACCGTGATACTGCGACGAAAAGACCGCTTTCGGAGCCCGCTCCTTCTCATCGGGCGTCATCCCCGAAAAATCCTCGCAGGCAACGCCCGAGGCGCTGAACAGCACATCGACCGGAATGTCGTTCACGATCAGCGAAAAGCTGTCCTTGAGCATGCCCCACACATCGTTGTCGCGCAGATCGTAGCTCAGCGTCATCACGCCCTTTTCGCCCGGAGCGAGCCGCTGTTTCGACAGAGCGATATCGAAATAAGGCTTCCGGTCGCGGTACACGGGCGAGAGCGTCAGCGGCTGCCGCGTCGGGTTGTAATACTCGATCGCCGTCGATTTGACGCCCCCCCGGGGCACATACCCCAGATTCACGTTCCGCCACGCAAGCATCAGGTCGCCCGCGCGTACCGGATACATCTCGCCGAAGCTTTTCTCGGCGGGCAAAACCTCGCCGGTAATCGTCAGCACGGTCTTGCCCGTCGCACCCCCGCTCTGCACGACGATATCGCGACGGAATGCCCCGGGCCGCCCCTCGGGGTCGTAGCTGATCACGAGCGTCCCTTTCTCCGAAGGCTTGACCGGCGCGCGGCTGTATTCGGGTTTCGTGCAACCGCACGACACGGTCACCTGCTCGATCACGGCCGGAGCGGACGACGCGTTGACGAACTCGAAGGCATGGGAGACCTTCCCCCCGTCTTCCTTGATCCGACCGAAATCCCACGACTGCTGCGCGAATTTCAGCGGAGAGTTCTGAGCGCTCGCTTCCGAACAAAGCATGCCGCACAGAATCATTCCGATCGTCCATATCCTTCCCATATACTCCGACCCATTTTCCGTTGCAAAATTATACATTCGCCGTCGATTCAGGCGTGCGAGACGTTTTTTTAACGAATCATATGCCGAACCCCCACTTTTTGAACATCGCCTTGTCCGTATCGATATCCGATCCGGAAGTCGTCAGCAGGTCGCCGACGATCGAGGCGCTGACGCCGCAGCGAAACAGCTCGGGCTCCAGATGCTTGATCCGGCTCCGGCCTCCGGCCAGCCGGACCGAGGCGTCCGGATTGACGATCTGCATCAGCGCGGCGGCACGCAGCACGTCGCGGTCCGACAGCGGCAATGCCTTTTCAAGCCTCGTGCCGGGAATCGGATTGAGCACGTTCATCGGCACGGACACGGCTCCCGTGTCGCGGATCGCCAACGCGAACTCGATGCGCTGCCGCTCGCTCTCGCCCATGCCGATGATACCCCCGCAGCAGATTTCCAGCCCCGCCTCGCGGGCCCATGCGATCGTCTGCAGTTTCTGCTGCTGCGTATGCGTCGTGCAAAGCTCTCCGAAATACGAAGGGGCCGTCTCCAAATTGCAATGATAGCGCCTGACGCCGCTCTGCCGCAGCCGGACGAGCTGCTCTTTCGACAACAGCCCGAGCGAAGCGCACAGCGAAATGTCCACCTCGGAGCCGATCCGGCGGTAAATGCCGCAGACGCGGTCGGTCTCTCCGTCGCTCAGGGCCCTACCGCTGGTCACCAGCGAGAAGCGCCTCACTCCTTTGGAAGCATTGTGAGCCGCCTCGCGCACGGCTTCCTGCTCGCCCACCAGCGGATAGACCTCGATATCGGTCTTGTGGAATTTCGACTGCGCGCACCACTTGCAGTCCTCGCTGCAACGGCCGCTGCGGGCGTTCATGATCGAGCACATGTCGATCCGGCGTCCGTCCCGGCGCATCCTGATCCGGCGCGCCAACTCGTACAGCCGTTCGTCCCCGAGCGTTTCCATCCACTCCGACACCTGCTCGTAGCCCGGCTTCAGGCCGTTCGCCATATCGCTTTCGATCCGGTCGATCCTATCCATGTCCGCGTATATTTGCATCCTATCGGCAAAGGTACTATTTTTGGACCGAATAACGTTCGCCGGGAAATATGAAAAGAGCCTATTTCGTCACAGGGATCGACACGGACGCAGGTAAGAGCATCGTCACAGGCGTGCTGGCCCGAGCCCTGAGTGCGCGCGGAGAACGCGTGATCACGCAGAAATTCATCCAGACGGGCTGCGACGGCCTGTCGGAGGATATCGAAACCCACCGCCGGATCATGGGTATCGGCCTGCTCCCGGAGGACGAGGACGGCACGACCTGCCCGATCGTGTTCACCTATCCGGCCTCGCCGCATCTGGCAGCGGCGATCGACGGACGCGACATCGACCTGACGCAGATCGGCCGGAGCACGGAAAAGCTGTTGCAAAAATACGACACGGTACTGATCGAAGGCGCCGGCGGGCTGTACGTTCCGCTGTCGGAAGCATACCAGACGATCGATTACGTCGCCGAGCACGGCCTGCCGGTCGTTCTGGTCACCTCGCCCCGGCTGGGCAGCATCAACCACACGCTGCTGAGCCTCGAAGCCTGCCGCAACCGGAACATCGAAGTGGCGGCGGTCGCGTACAACCTGTACCCGCCCGCTCCCGAACCGATCGTCCGCGACACCCGGACCTACCTGAAAGCCTATCTCGCCGACCGCTTCCCTGCCGCGCGATGGCTCGAGGTCAACGACCGCTACGAGCTGATCGGCCCCGACCGTCCCTGAGCGGGAAAGAAGCGTCTTAAACAGGACGGGCATTTTCATACGGGCCGCGAGTCGGATATTTTCTCGAACAGGCGACGAGCAGGGCTCGGCACATTGCATTTTCCGGGCGGCCGTCGCAAAAGCAATGAAACGCCGCGATCGCTGCAGAATCAGATCTTCCATCGACATAGAGCGTTTAGAGCTTTCGTCCTTTCATATTCCATTCAAGGTGCGGAGCGATTTCAATCGCGATGCGGGATGGACGATGATGCGGAACGGAATAGCTGCGGGGAATCCCCCTTTATCATACGATAATCGAGCGCAGGATAGCCAAGACTCTGGACCCGACGGACGCTGGCCAAATGGAAGGAGAAGGCCAAGATAAACTCGTTCCGACCGGTGAAGGCTCGTGCACACGGCGGACAAGAACACGACCGAGATGGCGCTTGTCATCGACGCGATGGATATTCTGCACGAGGGGAAAATAGATTGTTTTTATATTGCCGCCAGCGACGGAGACTGTAGGATGCCGGCCCGGCGCATACGCGTAGCCGGACTCACGGTGCCCGGCTACGGAAAGGGCAAGACGCCGGAAGTGCCGGTCGCCTCGTGCCGGGAATTCCGCTATGCCGGGCAGCGGCAAGGAGTCGAGCCGGAGCTGCCGCCGAACACGCCGGAGCATTTTATCCGCCGAGACATGCCTCTGTTCGAGAAGGCGTTCGAGACGGCCGCCGCGGGGAAGGACGAGGCGCCGCTCTCGCAGGTCGGAACGACGCTCAAGAAGCTGATGCCCAAGTACCGTATCAAACGCTACGGCCGCAAAACGCTCGGAGAGATGTACGAGCAGTTCGACCGGTACGAGCTCTCAAGACGGAGAAAAGGAGAGGCGGGGATGGTGAGAAGGAAATAACTGTAATTAATGGCCTTAAGTTACCATTTGCATCTGAATATAGAAAAGCAGGCCTCGTTTGGAGGCCTGCTTAAAAAAGAAGTCACTTTTCCGGATTCAGGGAGATACGAGGGCTACAGAAAATCGAAATATCATGTAGGTCTTGCAGCAATACAGGTCGATCTCTATCGCCCGGACTGAAATCATCGGATATTTTCACCCGTATTCGTCGTCCGATCAAACGCTCTTGCGTCCGGAAACCCGGCAAGGCAGGCAGTCGTCTGTCGAAGTATAAGATTTTGCCCTAACCCGGATGCGAATAATCCGAATCTTAATATCTTTGCGGCCGGATCGGTTTCGGGAACATTTCTCCGTCGTCCGGATGAAAAGGGCATCGGGGGAGCCCCGGAAAGTCCCGTCGCCGCGAAGTTCCGTTCAATGTCTCGAGATCAATCGGATTGCCGCCGGCCCCGAGACAGGGAAGGCTTCGAGAAAAGAGTCCGGCCGGAAAACCTGCCGATTCACCGAAAGGCCGTTCTCGCCCGAAGGCATAGGAGGGGAACGACATGCGACCGTTTTTTAGTTCGATAAAAAACGGGAAGTCCGCGAAAGAAGCAGACCGCGGAGAGGTTCGCCGCCGCACGACGCCGCTTTCCGAGGCATGGCCTTTCGCCGACGGCCGACCGTCACGGACCGACATACGTTTTTGTTCACTCTCAATGGAAACAACGACTATGGAGAAGACGCAACACTCGGAAAAACTTCTGTTACGGAAGCTCGATCTGCTGCTGCGCACGGGTAAATTGCTGATGGAAAGCGCAGCGGACACGAGCCGCATCATGCGCAATATGAAACGCACGGCCGCCTACCTGGGGCTACCGGACGAACATCTGCACATTTATATCAACTACAACATGCTCATGGTCAACCTGAGCGACAGCGAGCACTCGTTCTCCAAGTTCCAGCGCTGCGAGAAACACGGGATCAACATGACGGCCATTTCGGCCGTCAGCAAACTTTCATGGCGGGCGATCCGGGAAGACTATTCGCTGGAAAGATACGAGGAAGAGCTGGAAAACATCCGGAGCAGGAAACGCAATTACGCCTCTTGGCAAGTAGCGGTCGGTGCCGGGTTTGCCTGCGGCGGATTCTGCATCCAGTTCGGTTGCGACTGGCCGGCATTCCTCTATGCTTCCATTGCAGCCATTCTCGGATTCCGCCTGCGGGCCGTACTCAACGAACTGGGTTCCAATCATTATATGAACATCGCCGTCGCCGCATTCGTTTCCACTTTGCTGGCATGGGCTTCCGCCTTTATCTCGACGCTCGATCTGCCCGCCCCTCTTCATACGCTGTTCCACTCCGACACGCCGTGGCATCCGTTGATGGCCTGCGCCCTTTTCATCGTGCCGGGAGTCCCGCTGATCAACTTCGTCAGCGACATGCTCGACAGCTATGTACAGATAGGCATTACGAGAGCCGTCAATACGCTGCTGATCGTCGTCGCCATGGCGTTCGGCATCGCCTTGGCCATCCATGTCTGCGGAATCGACAACTTCGTGAAAGACCTAAGTATGACGCCCCATCACACCTATCTCGAGTTCGCTGTCGCCGCGGCCATATCGGCCGTCGGATTCTCCATGATCTTCAATATTCCGCGCCGCCTGCTTTGGGTCGTAGCCGTCGGAGGCATCATCGCCGTCTGTACCCGGAACTTCGTCAATCTCGGGCCCAGCAATCATAACATCGGTCTGGACTGGGGGCCGGTAATCGGGTCTCTGGTCGGGTCCGCCCTGATCAGCATAATCGTTACGAGGGCCGTTCACTGGTTCCATACTCCCCATCACTGCCTCTCGATTCCGAGCGTCATTCCGATGATTCCGGGCGTGCTGATGTATCGGGCGCTCTTCGCCTTCATCGACATGAGCGGCGTCGTAGGAGAAGTGACCATCGCGATGAACAATGCCATTCAGGCTTCTCTCATTATTCTCTGCATTGCCGTCGGGGTCGCCATTCCGAATATTTTCGCGCGCCGCTGGATCGCTCCGAAACGTCAGAAACAATTGAAGCGACTGATCGAGGAGCGCAGGCAGCGCGGCAAATTCGTCGATCTGACCTATATCGACTGACCTTATCCCGCATTCCCGTTGATCGGCGAGCTTCCGCCCCCATATCGTCCGCCGAACGAGCTCGCGACCGGGACCGGATCCCGCGCCGACCCGGATATGGTCCCCAGACCGTATTTTCGAATACCTCGGCTAAATCGCTTCGTTCCATGAGGCCACGACAAAAAACAAGTTGCGCTGACACGGCACTGTAATCGGATAAAAAACCATCACGTTCGTCTGATATCCTATCGGATTTGCGGTGCCATACAAATCCTGTTCGGAAACGGACTGGTGTGGGACATTATCGAAGATACCGACGAGCAGGCCGACGCCTTGTTGTTACTGAATTACAAGCGATAACGAAATATCCGAGACTGATAAGGGACCGCATCGGAACCACGATCCACGACCGGAAAGCAGGAGTATTACGGAACCGAACAGACTATTGCGAAGATGGCATCTTGTGACAACAACTCACATAAAACCAGCATATTCTGTATGCGACAAAGTGGTATACCGTAGCTCCGAAGCGGGCCCGACTTCGGGCCCTGACAAAGAAAAAGTCCTCGTAAGTTATTAGCTTCTAAGGACTTTCGCTCTCAAATTGAGGTCTGAAGCGGACAACAGTTCTTTACAATATTTTACTCTGTTCGCTAATGGATGATATATGGCGATTTGTATGCAAATTGCATGCGCACAAAAAAAGAGGTCGCGATTTATATCCCAACCTCTTGATTTTCTGGCTCCTCAACAAGGACTTGAACCTTGGACCCCCTGATTAACAGTCAGGTGCTCTAACCAACTGAGCTATTGAGGAATATTCTGCGGAATGCTTCGAGAACGACTCTGCCGCATCTCCGTTTTGCGAGTGCAAATATATATCAAAATATTCATTCTCCCAAAGGTTCTTGCAAAAAAATGGCGAAAACGCTCGGACGAGTCGTCCGAACCATGCACGGGAAGCAGACGTTTTTCGCCCGGCGAACGACGGGTCGCCCCCTGCCGAACGGATAAAAACAAGAAAGAAACAGGCGCTGCAACCTCTTGGTATCGTTAAGCCGGCACCAAATTTCGCTGACGTTCAAACGGAACTGTACGAACGTCTTCCTCGGAAAATTCGCCCGGCAAGTCCCGCTCCGATTCCGGAAACGTTATAACCGGCCACCGTATGCCGAAACGGGAGGAGAAACTGCAAAGATAAAGGGGTACAACACCCGCAACATAATTTTTATTGAAATGACGTTTCCGAATTACCCCGAACGGCCCGTCTCGCCGAAAACATTTTGACAACCATATACAATTTGCGCTATGTGAAAACAACTTCAAATTACCTATTGACGGCAACAAGGTCGCATGTAACGACTTACGTCATAACGAAACTCCGAAAAGAAAGACCTTATTGCCGGGCCGAGTAAGAGATAGGGCAAAAATTCTTTTAATAAAAACCTATCCTTCCTCGTCTTTTAAACAAATATTCGGCATCTACCGTTATCTCTTTCCGAATCAGACCTATAAGCAGACATAAGCTCTCGTAATTGTCGTGTATGCCTTATGCCTCAGCGTCGACAATTATTTTTTCATTCCGGCGAACATCTGTTCATGCAGAGAAAACTTCGCTTTGAGGTCGCGGTCTATCTTACTCTGTTCTGCCGAAACCGGAGGAACGTGATTCATGATAAACCGGGTCTTTCGGATCAGCCGGTTAACCATACCGACAAACTTATCGAACGCATGCCCGACCTGTTCGTCGGCAGGCAACATACTGTATCCCTTACCGAATATGTTGACCAAAAGTCCTTTCCGTTCCACCAGCAACTCATGTCGCAGTTCCGACACGAAGTCCATATAGTCCATATCCGCTTTCTTTACCGCCGCGATCAAATCGGCCGGTTTTTCATAATCCCCGAACTCCGCTCTGCTGAAATCTTCCAACCGAAACGCTGTCCATAGCCATTCGTGCTTTATGAGCTGCCCCGGTATAAATTCCGACACGATAGTCTCTTTGAGTCGCGTCCATTCGGCCGATCCGATCTCCATCCGTTCCATAAATCGTTGATTTTGCATCTCCGCAGATAGCAGGGGAATCGAACCCCCGCATGCTCCAAGCTATCTTTTAAAGCCACTCCATATGCCGGAGCCCTACCATGCCATGCCGGACCGAACCTCAGCACTCCAAACCAAGCCTCGCCCCGCCTGACTGTGCCTGACCATATCCAGCCGTACCGCACCCAGCCCGAACGTGTCAAACCTTGCCTCTCTTCGCCACGCCTAACCGGACCCAGCCCCGCCATACCATAAGTATGATAAGATCAAAAATTCCGACGCGAAGGAATCATCGGCCTGCGGACAAGTTTTCACCTATGGTAATACCGGCGGTCGCAAACAGATAACCACCGATTCATTGTTTTATTTCGATGGCTTTGAATCTACCGAATTTAGGCCTGTAATCGCAAATACCGACATACCGTCCTGCAAAATCCACGACATCTTTCAGTTCCCGCTCGTTCCAGCGGCTCTCTTCATACCATATATCCACATCGCAATGCCAGTCGCAGAATATCGGCCGACAACGCAAAATCTTGGCACGCTGAACTTTCACAGTCCTGAAATCCCTGTATGCGTCCATTCGGAAAAGTTCTTCCGGAGGCAACGATTCATGCTCGAAATGAAAGACCGGATCGTCCGGAACGCTTACGGCCGCCTGAAACGCTTTACCCAGTTTCTTATCCTTTGCCGCAGCCAACATGGCGGCTTCGATACATTCGGCTTTCATGTAATAGCCTTTTCTCTCGGTGTGGTACAGACTTGCCATCCACTCGATCCTGGCCATTTCCATCAGATCATCATCCGTTTTCTTCCTTTTAGACGAGATGGCTTTCATTCGTTTTGTGTAGTCGTTAAACGGATTGGCCATCTTGTCATCATGTTGCAATAACGGACTCACGCTTTCAAATCTGAATTTTAGTATTTTCATAACACTTAAACTTTAGAGTACAGCAACCAATAATCGCAAATTTAAAAGATTATTTCAAGGCGCTATGAACAAATAAATTATATTCTAATGCATCTTGAACGTATTTATCAAAATCAGATCATTTCAAATTGCAGCAGGGCACGGCCGGGAAACCGTTCGATGCGTCAGTTCCATACATGCCGGCCCGAGGCGCGAACGATACGTACGGAAGCTCTAAATCTGCAGGGAAAGGCCCGGACCGCCGTGCGCCGGCCGTAAATCGGGAGTTAATTCGTACTTTTACCAAAGCAAAACCGACGAATCATGCACAAGCTCCTCGTTCCGATTCTGCTAACGCTCGCGGCCGTATGCCGGCTGTACGGCGCGACGGAAAGCTATCCGGTCAGCGGCCGGGTGATCGACCGGCTGACACGGCAGCCCGTGCCGTTCGCCGCCGTCGTCATCTCCGGACAGCCGGGCAAGGGGGCGATGGCAGACTCGGCAGGCAAATTCACGATCGCTCAGGTGAAGCCCGGCATATACCGGCTGTCGGCGTCGATGCTGGGCTATCGGAGCGCGCTCACTTCGGAATACATCGTTTCGGCCGGCACGCCGTTCATCGAAATAGAGCTCGAAAAAGAAGCGCAGGGAATCGAAATGGTCACGGTCATGCCCTCTCCCGTCCGCCGCACGGCGGAAAGTCCGGTCAGCGTCCGAACGATCGGGTTGCGCGAAATCGAGAAAAGCCCGGGTTCGAACCGCGACATCGCCCGCATCGTACGCTCCTATCCCGGAGTCTCGTTTTCGCCCGTAGGCTACCGCAACGACCTGATCGTGCGCGGAGGCGGGCCGTCGGAGAACCGCTTCTTCATGGACGGAATCGAGATACCCAACATCAATCACTTCGCGACTCAGGGAGCCTCCGGAGGCCCGGTGAGCCTCGTCAACTCGGATCTGATCCGCGAAATCGACTTTTATACGGGAGCTTTTCCCGCCGACCGGGCCGGAGCGCTGAGCTCGGTGCTGGATTTCCGGCTCCGCGACGGCGATCCCGACCGCCAGCGGTTCAGGGCGACGCTCGGTGCCTCGGAAGTAGGCCTGAGCGGCAGCGGCCACATAGGAGAGAAAGCGACTTTTCTCTTTTCGGCCCGGCAATCCTACCTTCAGATGCTGTTCAAGCTGCTGGGCCTACCCTTCCTGCCGAACTACATCGACGCTCAGGCGAAAGTCAGAATCCGTTTCTCGCAACGCGACGAACTGACCGTGCTGGCGCTGGCAGGCATCGACAATATGCGGCTCAATACGGACGAAAAGGGAGAGGAGACCGAATACCTGCTAAGCTATCTGCCCCGGCTGCGGCAGGAAACCTTCACCGTCGGCGCGTCGTACCGGCATTATGCCGGGCGGCACGCGCAGACCGTCACGCTGAGCCACTCCTATCTCAATAACCGGAACACGAAATACCTCGGCAACGACGAGTCGTCGGAGGACAATCTGACCCTGCGCCTGCGGGCCGTCGAGCAGAAAACGTCGCTGCGGGCCGAGAACCGCTCGTACCTCGGACGCTGGACGCTGCGTGAGGGCGTCGAGCTGAGCTACTCGCATTACACGAACCGTACTTTCCGACGTTTCTTCGCCGAACAGGCCGGCACGCTGAACTACCGCACGCGGCTCGGACTGACCGGCTGGGGAGCGTTCGTCGCAGCCGACTATGCCTCGGCCGACGACCGGCTGACCGTATCGGCAGGAATCCGGGCCGACGGGAGCGACTTCTCGGCGGAAACCGCCCGGCCGTGGCATCAGCTTTCGCCGAGGGCATCGGTCCGCTACGCTCTGAGCGAGCGATGGACGGTCGCCGCCAGCGCCGGACTGTACTATCAACTGCCTCCCTTCACCGCGCTCGGATTCGAAAACGGGCAGGGGGAAAGGGTCAACCGCAGACTGAAATACATGCGCGTGGCCGAGACCTCGGCCGGTTTCGACTGGAGGCTGCGCGACCGGCTGACCGTATCGATCGAGGGATTTCACAAGTTCTACACCGGCGTCCCGCTCTCGCTCGCCGACAGCATTCCGCTGACCTGTCAGGGCAACGATTACGGCACGGTCGGCGACGAGCCGCTCGCCCCGACAGCCGAAGGGCGGGCCTACGGCATTGAGGCGATGGTCAGATGGCAGATTCCGGACAGGCTGCATGTCGTGGGCTCCGTCACGGTCTACCGCAGCGAGTACCGCAGCGGACGACGGGCCCGGTATATCGCCTCGGCCTGGGACAACCGCTTCGTGTTGAACCTAAGCGGAACTTACGAACTGCCCAAGGCATGGAGCATCGGCGCGAAACTGAGCGCGATAGGCGGAGCGCCCTACACGCCCTACGACACCGAAAAGTCGTCGCTCAAGGAGGCATGGGACGCCCGAGGACGCCCCTACTACGACTATTCGCGGTACAACGAGGGGCGTCTGCCGGCTTTCGCCCAGCTCGACCTGAGGATCGACAAGGCGTTCTACTTCCGCCGCTGCACGCTCGGAATCTACGTGGACCTGCAGAACGTCACGGGCAGCAAGTTGCGACAGCCCGACGTGCTGATGAGCACCGGCATCGTCGAGAACCCGTCGGCTCCGGCTTCCGAGCAGCGCTACCGGATGAAGTACATCAAACAGGAGAGCGGCACGCTGGTCCCGGCGCTCGGGGTCACGGTCGAGTTCTGAGCGCTTCCGCATCCGCAGGCGGGATATCCGTCCGGGAATGCCTCCGCTACCGGACGTCCGCTCTGCCATAGGACGGCCCGGGCGAGCGGCCCGTCGTCTCCCCTACGCTTTCGCACGGTATCGCAACGACAAGCATCGGACCGCTTCCGTTACGCCCGGGACATATGCGAGCGCATACCCGTCCTACCGGAAAAACCGAGCCTTTGCGCACGATTGTTGCACATGAGCGGCAAAAAGGAACCCGAAAATGAAAAAAACGCCGTACTACCTGATTCCCGTACTGGTCTGCTTCCTGCTGGGGTTCATCGCCGGCAGAATCCAGTCGGACGCCATCGAGAACTGGTACCCGCTGCTCGACAAGCCGGCCCTGACACCGCCGAACATCGCGTTCCCGATCGCATGGTCGGTCATTTATCTGTGCATCGGCATTTCGGCCGGACTGATCCTCAGCGGCGACTCGCCCCGGAAAAAACGACTGATCGCTCTGTTCTGCGTCCAACTTCTTTTCAACTTCGCATGGAGCGTCGCCTTTTTCTATTTCCGCAGCCCGTTGGCAGGACTCGTCGACATCCTGATCCTCGATGCGCTCGTTGCGGCCTACGTCGTCCAAAGCCGCCGGGCGAGCAAGGCGGCTTCGGTCCTGTTCGTCCCTTACGTTCTCTGGCTGCTTTTCGCCACTTATCTGAACGCATACATTCTGGTCTGCAACTGACGGGCTGCGAACGGCCGGCCGAACCCTCACCGGCTGCACGAGCGGCCGGCTGCGATTTCTACCGGGCGAAGACGGCCCCCGGGCAACCCTATAAATAGTCCTCTGTTTTCACCATGTTCCGTGCCGGCCTGAGAGAACCGACATCTCAGAGCGCTGTCGGTCCGAAATCCTCCATGCCGCTCCGGCCCCGCAGCGGAAGAATCCCTTCCGATCCGGCGGAATCGTCCGGATCGACGTTCCGAGCAGAATGTCCGTTTGCCGGATATTCTTTTTTGCCGGATAATCGCTAACTTTACGCGAGTCCGTTCCGGCCCCCGGCCGAGAGCCGTCAAAACATACCAAACTTACACGAATGATGAAAAAAACCATTCTTCTATTTTTTACGGGGCTGCTGCTGGTTTGTCAGGCTTCGGCCAAGAAACCGGGATTCGCCCTTTGGCAACTGAGCCCGCAAGGCCCGTCTCAAATGAACTCCTACGTATTCGTAACCGACAAAGGCCGTGTGGTGGTTCTCGACGGCGGGACGGCCGACGACGCGCCTTTCCTGAGAGGATTCATCGCGGCGCTCGGGAATCATGTGGACAAGTGGATCGTCAGCCATCCCCACGCGGACCATATGGGCGCGCTGACCGAGATACTGAAAGCGCCGCAGCAAATGACCATCGACACGGTCTACCAGTCGCCTATGACGGACGAGCAGCTCCGCACCGACATGAACCGCAAGAAACTGGCCGACGCCTATTTCCACGCGCTCGACAGCTCGGGCCTGCCGGTCGTAAACCTGACGGAGCCGGGACTGAAGATGAAAATCGACGGAATGAACATGCAAGTGATCGGCGTCGCCCATCCCGACATTCTGACCAACGCCTATAACAACGCGAGCATCGTGCTCCGGGTCTGGGACAAGACCAAATCGATGGTCTTTCTGGGAGACACGGGAGTCGAAAGCGGCGAACGCCTGCTCGAAAGTCCCTACAAGCCCCTGCTCGACTGCGACTATCTGCAAATGGCCCACCACGGCCAGCAAGGATGCGACGAGCGCTTCTACCGATCGATCCGTTTCCGCGCCTGCCTATGGCCTACCCCGCTGTGGGTCTGGAACAACGATGTCGGCGAGGGCTTCAACACCGCATGGATGAAAACCATCGACACCCGACGCTGGATGGACGAGATCGGTATCGAGGAGCACTATCCGAGCTGGCAGGGTATCGTCAAAATCGAATAATCCCGGTCTCGCAGGAGCCATTCCCCGGCTCCATGCGCAGCCAACTATGCGAAGGGCGGTCTTCCCCAAGAGGAAGACCGCCCTTTGAATCATCGCTACAAACGATTTAGTCGCTTGTCTTCAGAATATTGCCATCCTTGTCGTAATACAGATCGGTTCCGTTGGAGAGCTTCACCTGATACCCCTTATCGTTCTGCATCATCTGCACGATCTGGTATTTCGAGTAGTTGTTCGACACATGAGCCTTGATATTGGCGGGGACGACATTGGCAGGCACCGGTCCCACTTTCATGTTGATCTCCGTCCAGTCGCCGCTATTGTCGAAAACGACCTGATTGCCGTTGGCGAACGATACGGTGTACTTCTCGGACTTGTCGTCACGATTCAGCTCGACATCCTGCACGTTCTCCTTGGCAAAATAAGTCTGTACGAACTCCTGCGCACTCTTGGGCATCTTGCCGAAAACCACTTTCTCGGTCTGAGCGTTAAGCGCCAGCGCTCCGAAAGCGCATGCGAGAACAAGAATAATTTTTTTCATAACGAATGGTTTTAATTGGTTAATTTTACCGGGAAGCTCGGCAAATGCCGTTCCAGCGACGGGCCTCCCCACCCTCCCGGCACGGTAGAAAACCATAGCGGAGCGACAGACAAACGATCTTTGGACAGAACGTATTACCGGCGGAAGATCTCCCATACGCATGTCCGAACCGAAGACGGAAAAATCCTGTTCCGTCAGAAAAGAAGCCTTTCCGGAACAAGATTTTATCCAAAACTTTTCACCGCGAGCCGCGCATCGGGATTTCCGCCGCAATTCGGTCTTTCCACAACGGGCCTTACGCACGGGCGCCATGGTAGCCGCAAGACATATTAAAACAGACCCGATTTATATATAGTGCGCCAAACTTTATCGGCAAAGGCATGGCGATCATTCTCAATCACACTCTCTAAACCTCTTTCGGAAAGGATATTGCGCGATGCGGTCGGAATCGAATAACCGTCAGAAAAATCGCGGCCCTCCCCAAGATTTACTATTCATAGTCCCCATACATTCAGACATATAATTAGCAAAATAAAAAATAACAACCCTTTTACATTGATTTACTCCGAATAATTCGTATCTTTATGTATAATTTCACGCTCAGATTTCACAACGCCACGTACAAATATGAAGAAAAAGGGCATGTTTATGATTTTTTTAAACCCTGGCAATACGGTTTGACAGATATGAATTATCGATAACCTTTGCAGAATGAAAACGCGAAAGACAAGGCATTCCCCTCCTTGTCTCCCGCTAACAAGCGAGGAAACCCAATCAAAAAAACGATAAAATGAAACAACTAAGTCTGCTGGCACGCGCCCGAAAGATTCAGGAAACCGTAACCCAACATTATGAAAAAGAGTGCCGTGCCAAATGCCTGCGTGCCGTTTGGAAGCATCATGTAGAGGAAGAATTCGGGATCAACTATCACACATTCCTGCGCTACTTGCATACGGATACCTCGGAACTGGAAGAACGTCTGGAGCAGAAAAGGTCTCGACGCCCCTTATTCCAGGATGTACGACAAAAATGAACCCGCGTCGTACCGACGCACAGAGCAACATAGCGGCATACCGTACGACCGGAGTTACCGAACGCAACGAAAAACGAAAACCGCCGCAGAGCCTTTCTCGCTATCGGAGCGGTCGAGGAACTCGAGCGTCTCGGCATTCAGCCGGACGATCTGCATCACGCTGTGTTCGACGAAAAGCTGTCCGGAAACCGGATCGTAGAGGTAACCCTCCCGGGCTACCTCTACGCCCCATTCGTACTGAACGACAATCCGGTCAGGGCCGAAATCCCACACGATCTCGTTGCAGGCAAACGTGGCATCGGGTTGCCCGTCGGACTGCCACTCGTCCACAAGAGAGAACGCGTGAGTCAATTCCCACCGACCGACAATCGACTCGGCCGTCGGCGGCGCGCCGAACTTTCTTTGCGGGCTGACTGCGTCGCCGGAAAGCGGGGAAAGATTTCCCTCCCCCGAAGCGGGACCGACTTCCAATCGAACCGGACCCTGCCCGGTAAGCAGCCAGCCGAGATTGAACTGAGGCCAGTTGCGAAGTATTCTGACCGCCAAAGCCAGCGTAATCTTACGTTCGTTACTTTTGATCCGGTAGAGCGGATCGGGCCGCTTGAAACCCAAGCTCAAGGCCAAGGAAAGCACCGAGGTACGGCACTCCCGAACAATCCGCTCGATACGCTGCCAATCCGTATGAGGAAACGAGTGATACACGTCCAAGGAATTGAGAGATTAGCGTTACAACAAGGGAACAGATAAAAAAGGACGTAGGAACAATCTCCCGGACACACGGCCTTGCGAACCAACGAGTGAGAAACTGCCCTACGTCCAAGCCCTCCCTGACCTTTCGGCCAAGGGTATGACTCAGAACCGGCAAGCCTTGTACCACTCGTAAATCACCTCCCCTCGTCGGGAGAGGTCGCAAGATTTAGTATCTCGATACAAAGGATGCGAATCCTTTCATTGTACTATATACGACATTCGCCGCATTAATCTATTGCAAATATAACGCAAGTTTCGTTATATGGAACCGAATCCCGCATATATATGTCTTCGCGGAAGATGCAGGCAATTTCATTCGGACCGATTCAAGCCCTTTATTGCCGCAAAACTTGTCCGGACAGCCGCTTAAGCGCGTCCGAAACCGCGACGAGCCTCTTCTATAAAAATGCTCCGACGGCCGGCATCCGGTCCGGGAACTGTTTTTCGGACTATATCCGAAACCGTTTCCAATACGTATCGGCCCCGTTTCCGGCAAACAAAAACCTTTTTGAAACAGTCGTTCCGGAACGGTCCGAAGCAAAAAAAGGCGTGGAACCACTGCCACTCATCACAACCAGGTTCTAGCAAGACCTCGCAACAGATAAGCACAATAGCCCACGCCTGAGCATGAGTATACGGAGCATACCCTATGCCGGAAAGCGTGAGCTTCCGACCATCGGGCCTCATTGTGCTTTGCCTGTCGCTGAATTTGCTAGATTCGGTTGTGGCAAAACGGCAACTCGTCCATCCGACGAATCGTTTTACAAAGATAGCATCATTGGATTAAGTTTCTTAAAATTCGACAAAATTATTCCCTGCCCAAAGAAAGACGTGAGCTCTGCGACTTATACGAAAAACAGGCACTGGTAAAACCCCGAGACCGTACAAGCACATTGCCCACGCCTGATGCATGGAAACAATCGCACGACCGCTCCGGAGCCGTATGCTCCGAACGGTATGCGGTGCTTGCCGGTCTCAAAATTTACCAGATTTCGTTTTTCGGCACAAACACCCCGCCCGCCTTTCCCGACGGACAGCGAAAACAAAGATAGAAAAATAAAATTTAAAACGAAGATGCCCTGTCGACTATTCGACCGCTTCCGGACCGAAAGGCGCCGTGACCGTCCAGACAAGACGGCCGGAAAAGGGCAAGCGTTCCGGTAGGCAACCCTTGTCGCGGAATTATCGGACGGCCCGAGCCGAAACGGCGCTTTACGCCGAGGCCGGTACGTTTTCCGCCGCCAGGGTCCTTTACGAAAAACCGCTCGCAAACACCGTTTCGCCCTTTGATCGGCAGTTCAGCCGACGAAACGCGAAAAGCCGCAAACCCGGAAAATCCGAGGTCTGCGGCTTTACGCCATAAGAACAGTTCCGACCGCCTGTCGGCTATTCGGCCTGATACTTCAGCAACAGCGAGCTGCGCGGCTGATCCGAACGCAGATCGAAACCCGAGGCCAGCTCGGCCCCGCTCTTGACAATGCTTTCGCCGTTGTCCTTGTTCGTGATCCGGTAGTTGCGCGACGGATCGAGCCCCATCAGTTTCACCGTCACGCTGCCGCTGGGACAAGCCTCGCGACGGAAAGCGACGATATAGCCGCTCTGATCCGACGGGCGCAACAGCTGGTAGGCCATCCAGATATTGTCGGCCGTGATATCGCCGGCTCCGGTCAGCGGATAATAGTCCTCATAGAAATAAGGACGCACCTCCTCGAACTCGGCCATGCAGTTCTGGATATCGTAGAACGACATCGAAGCGTTGGAAATCTTCCAGTTGAACACGATCGACGTGCCGAGACTCGAGCGGAACGTGAACTTGTCGGTATTCTGCACGCCCGTTCCGTGCAGCGGCAGATAAAGCTCCAGCCCATAAGTATGGCACTGGTAGCCGACCGGTTCCCCGTAGTTGTAATCGGTACGCCACAGCGGAGCGGAGCGCGAAACGCTCTCCAGATCGATCCGCCGGCCGCCGCTCGCGCAATTGTCGATCAGCAGGTTCGGGAAGCGCTCGAGCAGATAGTCCCAAAACGCGTAGAGCCCTTCGATATGGCGGATTTCGCGGATACCCGCGCGGCCCGGCTCGTCGTTTTTGGCCCAGAACCAAGCAGGCTCCATGTTGAAGTCCTGACGGTAGTAGTCGATGCCGCTCTGTTCTATGAAGTCGCCGATGTAGTCGCACATCCATTCGCGGGCCTCGGGATTGCCCAAATCGAACAGATACTGATCGGCCCCCACGTCGACCATCCACTCGGGATGCTCGACGGCCCATTGCGAGCCCTTGACCACGCGCTCGGGCTCGAACCAGACCATGAACTTCGCTCCGACGCGATGGACCTCGTCGGCGACCGGCTTCAGTCCGTCGGGGAAGCGCTCCCGATCGACCTTCCAGTTGCCGACCGTATTGGCCCAGTTCTTCTGATTCTTGTAGTCGGCGGCCTGCTCGTACCAGCCGGCATCGAGCCAGAATACCTCCGGGACGATGTCGAACTGCTCGTAGCGGCGGATCAGCGCGATCGCATAGTCGGTCGTCAGGCAGGTATACTCGTTGCAGGGCGCCGGATCGCCGTAGTTGAAACTCGTGCTGACCGGATAGCGGGCCGGCTTGCCGTCGATCTTGCGCGTATGATGCGCCAGAATGAACCGACGGAAAGCGTTATGCCCGGCGAAGCGGTTCTCGCCCTGCCAGAAAAGCAGGCAGACGCTCGGGGTGCGGATCGCCTCCGAGGGATAGAGATAGGCGGACAGATTTTTCTGCCCGGCGCTCAGCGCGACGCCTCCCTTCGTGCCGGCCGCCACATCGGCGAACCATGTCCCGGACCAGCCGACGGCTACCATCGCGCCCCGGCCGTCGGGAGCCTCGATGTTGAAAAACGGGAAGGCGTTCTGCGACGAGCGTCCGCCCTCGGGAGCCATATAGAGCGAATCGCCGGGAGCCAGCACTTTCGTCCGCTGATGGAAATCGGCTTTCGACACATGGCTGCCATCGGCATAATGTACGGTGAAACCGCCCTCGCCGGGCGACGTCAAGTTCAGATCGACGACCTTGACCTGCTCGATCGTCGCCGAATTGGCATCCGACAGGTTCTTGAAGTTCAACACCCATTCGACCGCTCCGAAATCGGCGAACCCTTTCACGCGGCATTCGACCTTCAGGCCGCTGCGGCGGTCCTGATACGAGTACAGATACTCGCGCACGCCCGGTTCGGAGCTCTCGACCCGCTGAGCCATATACTTCCACTTACGCAGCAGTCCGGCCGAAGGCTTGCCGTCATAGACGAACGAGAAGGGCGGTACCTTCCCTTTCGCGAAACGGGACTCGATCCAGCGGCTCACGTCCGTCGGCGTATCGGAAAGCGTGCAGCTCGACTGGGCCGAGGCCGCGAGCGGAATCATAGTCAGCAGCACGAGCGACAGCGCCCAGCCGAGGAGGACCGCTCCGCTTTTTTTGATCTGATATATCATCGTTTTCTTCATTTTGTTTTCGACATGAAAGAGGTTATTCGGCGAGCTTGTATTGCAGCAGCATCGAGCCGCGCGGCTCGGGAAGCGTCAGCACGTAGCCGCTCGCGAGCTCGGCTCCCGGAACGGTCACGCTCTCGCCCGTATCGAAATTGTATACCGAGTAGTTGCGCGAAGCGTCGATTCCGGACAGTCTGACAGTCAGCGCCGGGTCGGGACAAGCCGCGCGGCGGAATGCCACGACGATTCCCGTGCCGTCCGAGGGACGGTCGTACTGATAGGCCAGCCAGATATCGTCGCGCGTAGTGCCCTCCAGCTCGGTGAGCGGATAATAGTCCTCGAGGAAGTAGTCGCGCACCCGGCGGTACTCGTCGATTCGAGCCTGCATGTCGAAGAACGAAACGTTAGGCTCGGTAATCTTCCAGTTGCAGATCAGTGCGCTGGACATGCTCGACCGGAACGAATAGGGATCGGTTTGCAGAATACCCGTACCGTGGAAAGGGAGGAAGAAGCTCAGTCCGAAGTTATGGCACTGATAGCCGTCCGGATCGTCGTAGTGGTAATAGTCGCTGCGCCACAACGGAGCGCTGCGCTTGATCGTCTCCAGATCGAGCCGTCGGCCGCCGCTCGCGCAGTTGTCGATCAACAGACCCGGGAAGCGCTCGAGCAGATAGTCCCAGAACGCGTAGAGTCCCTCGATATGACGGATCTCCTTCATACCGATGCGGTCGGGTTCGTCGTAACGGGCCCAATACTTATCGGGCTCCATATTGAAGTCCTGACGGTAGTAGTCGATACCGTTTTGCTCAATCATGTCGCCGATATACTCCTGCAACCATTCGCGAGCCTCGGTATTGCCCATGTCGAACAACAGCCAGTCACGGGACTCGGACTTATCCGTAGCGGGCAACTCCTTGTCGAGCATCCATTGGGGATAGTCCACAGCCCACTGCGTGCCCTTTACGACGCGCTCGGGCTCGAACCAGACCATGAACTTGGCCCCTGCCTTATGCACCGCATCGGCCACCGGCCTGAGCCCCTCCGGGAAGCGGGTCGAGTCGATCGTCCAGTTGCCGTTCGTGTTCGCCCACGACTTGCCGTTACGGTAGTCGGAAGCACCCGCCGTCCAACCCGCATCGAGCCAGAAGACATCGGGCACCAATTCGAACCGCTTGTAGCGGTTGACCATCGCGATGGCCCAGTCGGCCGTGAGGCACGAATACTCGGTACAAGGCGCGGGATCGCGGTAATTGAAGCTGAATGAGAGCGGATACGTGGCCGGTTTGCCATTGACCTTGCGCGCCTGATGAACCCGCACGAAACGGCGGAACGCGTTATTTCCTACCATGCGGTCGTCCCCCTGCCAGAAAAGCAGGCCTATGCTCGGCGTGCGGATCGACTCGTCGGGATGCAGATACAGGCGCATCGTCTTCATTCCGCTACGGAGCGCAAAACCCCGGTCGCCCACCTTGTCGATATCGGCGAACCAAGTACCGGTCCAGCCGATCGCCACGACGACGCCCTGACCTCCCGGCGTCTGAATGTTGAAGAAAGGCAGGAACTGTCCCTGCGACGAGCGACCGCCTTCGGGCATCATAGCGAACGTCTCGCCCGCTACGAGCGGAGTCGAGTGCGGCGCGAAGTCGTTCTTGGTTATGTGATTGCCTTCGGCATGGTGCACGATGACCTCGCCGCTGTGCGGATAGGTCATCCGGAAATCGGTTACGCGAACGTCCTCCAGAATCGGCGTGTCTTTCTTACCGGTCTGCGTGAAGTTCAGTACCCACTCGACGGCATGGAACGACGGATAGCCTTTCACGCGGCATTCCACTTTCAGGCCGGTCGAGCGGTCGGTGTAAGCGTAAAGATACTCGATACGATCGGGATCGTCGCTTTCGAGCTTCGTCGACGAATAGCTCCAGCGCGGCAACAGTGCCGAAGAGTGCTTTCCCCCGTAGACGAACGAGAAAGGAGGAATCTGTCCTTTGCCGAATCGGGTCTCGATCCAGCGGGCGACGTCGACGGGATCGTCGCTCATCCGGACCGTAACCTGAGCCCCTGCAAGGACGGGAGTCAATGCCAGCAGCACGAGGCTGAAAAAGGTTCTGAAAAACGGTTTCATCAATCGGTTCTATTTAAGTTATTGGTTGAATTTCAATACAGCGAAAGGGAACTGCGGAAAACCGACGAAGCCGCAGGAATCGTCTCCTGCGGTCTTCATGCGGTCATCCGCGCCATCCCCCCGGTCCGGATTCGATTCGCCGGACCCGGATTCGGGAAAACCCGAAAGAGACAGCGCCCCACCCGGAAAGTCTACCGCTCCCCCGTTCCGTCTTTGTATATCACCGCGGCCTCGAGCGCTTCGATCAGGATGTGGATCACCTTGATATGGATCTCCTGAATCCGGTCGGAATACGGCGCGGTCGGCGCGCAAATCGCCACGTCGGCCATTTCGGACAGTTTGTTGGTCCCCTCTCGGGTCAGCGCCAGCACTTTCATACCGGCCTCGCGCGCTTTTTCGACGGCCATCACGACATTGCCCGAGTTGCCGCTCGTACTGATCGCGAGCAGCACGTCGCCCGGACGTCCGAAAGCCTCGACCCAGCGCGCGAAAATCTGATCGAAACTGAAATCGTTGCCCACGCAGGTCATATAAGCCGCGTCGTTGATCGCCATGGCCGGCAGCGGCCGGCGGTCGCGGCGGAAACGGCCGGTCAGCTCCTCGGCGAAATGCGCCGCGTCGCACAGCGACCCGCCGTTGCCGCAGCTGAGAATCTTGTTTCCGTTTTCCAAAGCGGCCGCGAGCATATCGACCGCCTGACGCATCCGGCTCACCGTGTCCGGATTCGAAACGAACGCCTGCAGCACATCCTGCGCCTGCTTGAGGCTCTTGCTGATAATATCTTCCATTGCTCTATTCATCCATAAAGTTCGACTAAATCAGGTTGGCCGCTACGGACAGCGCAGCGTAGTCGCCGATCTGCTCGCCCAGCTTGGCGGGCCGCACCGAGCACACCCGGCGCGCGTGCGAAAGCGCCTCGCGCTCGATCTCCTGCAGCACGAAGGGCTCCATCAGCTCGCGGTTGCGGACATAGATGCTGCCGATGACGATCACCTCGGGGTTCAGCAGGTCGATGACCATCGCCAGTCCCCGTCCGAGGTAAGTCGCCGAAATCCGGTAGATTTCGAGCGCCAGCGGATCGCCCGAGGCAGCGGCCAGCGCGACCGTATGCGCGCTGATCGAGTCGAGCTGTCCCGGCGGGCACCAGGCGACGCTCTCGCCCATCTGCTGCTTCTCGCTCACCTTGAAACGGGCCAGCTGGGCGATGCCGCCGCCGCTGGCGAACCCTTCGAACGAACCGCACTTGCCGTATCCCACCGGACCGAACTCCGACAGGCGGATATGCCCCAGCTCGCCGGCGTTGTCGTTCGTCCCGGCGTAGAGCTTGCCGTCGAGAATCAGCCCGGCGCCGAGTCCGGTGCCGAACGTCAGAAACACCATGTTCTGAGTCCCGACGCCGGCGCCGAACTTCCACTCGGCCAGCGCGCACGCGTTCGCGTCGTTATGGATTCCCGTCCTGATCCCGAAACGTTCTTCGAGCATCCGGACGATCGGAATATCGTTCCACCCGGGCAGGTTAGGCGGCGACATGACCACGCCTCGCTTGCTGTCGAGCGGCCCGCCGCAACTGATCCCAATCGCGCCCGTGTTCGACGAGTCGAGGCCGTGCCGGCCCATCATCTGCTCAATCTCGGAACAGATGTTGGCGATCGTCTCGTCGACGCTCGTCGTGGGAAACTTCACCTTTTCGACCAGATGCAGCGTATCGCCCTCTTTCTGTCCGTAGATCACGGCGCATTTGGTTCCGCCTATGTCGACGCCCAAGATATTTTTCTTCATTTTCATGCTATTTGTCCTTGTTCGCGTAGAGTTTCGTCTTGTCGAGCCAGTTCCGGTACTCTTTCAGATCGTAGGGAGGCTCTCCGTACAAATAGTGGTTCCCGAAACGCTCGCCGTCGGCCTCGTAGCGGATCAGCAGCATACCCTGCCCTTCCAGCACGGGCAACCGGGCGATCGTCTCGCGGCCATTGGCGCCCACGCGGTAGCTTCCCTTGAACACCTCGCGCCCGGTCGCCACATCGGTCACCGTCACGGTTCCCTCGGCCGGATGGCGCGTATCGTTCACCGCCACGAGCGGATAGGCTCCGTCGACCGGATCGTTGACGAACACGCAGACGTTCTTCTGCACGTTCGACAGGAAATAGTACGCCAGCTTTTTCGAGCCGTAGTAGTCAACCACGGCGTCCGAAATGATCGGCCATCCGTCGCGCACGTTCCACCAGATGATGCCCGTCCGCTCGAACTTGCGGCCGCGCCACATCTCGACGAAGTATTTCATTGCCTCGGCCTGAACCGACTGCGAAGCGAAGACGAACTCGTCCAAATCGTCGGGAACCGAGCCGAACAGGATATTCACCTGATTCAGCATCAGATTGTTGCGATCCATCGTCGGACCCCAAGCCACGAAGCGGCGCGTCGACTTGGTGATCCACTCGTCGTTCCACTGACGGCCCTCGGTCCACGGATAGAGCCCCTCGGCGGTCATCATCTTCTCCAAACTACTGCGGTTCGGACAGCCGTGATAGCCGATCTCGCTGACGAAAGTGCAGGGAGCCGTCGTGTAGAACTTGTCCTTATAGTATCCGCGCGGGCCCCACAGGTGGTTTTCGGGCAGATACTGCTCGAGGCTGCCCTTTTCCCATACGGCCTCGCTGTAATAGGGCGAGCTGGGCAGATAGGGACGCGTGCCGTCGAACTCATAGAGCACCTCGGGAATCACGTGACGCGAAACCTGATCGCGGTTGGGATCGAGGTGGAACGGCTGGAGACGGCTCCAGAACAGATTGGCGTCGTCCTCGTTGTTGCCGGCCCACAGCGCGAGCGACGCGTGGTTGCGCAGCTTCAGCACGACCGAGGTGACTTCTTCGCGGAACTGGTCCAGAAAATCGTCGCGCTGCGGATAGAAAGCGCATCCCATCGCGAAGTCCTGCCATACCATGATGCCGTTCTCGTCGCACAGGTCGAAGAAGCGGGTGTCCTCGTAGACATTGCCGCCCCAGCAGCGGATCATGTTGCAGTTGGCGTCCGTCACGAGCTTGATCGCGCTCTCGTATTGCGCCGCATCGCGGCTGTGGAGCGCGTCGAGAGGCACCCAGTTCGTACCGCGCACGAAAATCTTCTCGCCGTTGACCACGAAACAGAACTTGCCGCGCTCGTCGGGCAGATGAATGTCGGAAATGTCGAGCTTCACGATCCGCAGGCCGATACGCTTGACGTCCGTGTCGAGCACTTTGCCGTCGGGACCGATCAGCTCGCTCTTGGCCTCGTAGAGAGCCGGCTCGCCATAGCCGCGCGGCCACCACAGGTCGGCCTTCTCGAGATTCGCCACGATGCGGCCCGCGTGCATGAATGCGATCTGCTCGCCCCGCCATGCCTCCTTGCCGTTGCGCGTCAGCGTGAAGCGGAGCTTCGCCTTGTCGTACAGATCGAAAGGCAGCTTGGTCTGGAAATCGACGAACAGGCTCACGTTGCGCGTAGCCGTATCGATATGCGTGGTCACCCACGTAACGTCCGTGAAGCGGGCGGGCTCGAGCACGCGCAGCTCGACGCCGCGCCACAGCCCGGCGCTCACCAGACGGGGCATGATGTCCCATCCGTACATGTGCGGCGCCTTGCGGATATAGACCGATTCCTCGGTCGCGAAATTACCCAGGCTGAACATCCCGAGCAAATGGTCCTGCGACGCGGGCACGACCGGGCGGATTATCACCTGCACCGTATTTTCGCCTCCCTGCTCGATCAGGTCCGTGACGTCGAAGCGGCGCTCGATCAGCATGTCGGCCGAGCTGCCGGCGTGCTTGCCGTTGACCCAGATGTCGGCCAGGCAGTCGATGCCGCCGAACCACAACTCGGCACGCTGTCCCTCCGAGAGCTTCGGAGCGGTGAAGCGGCGCGAGTAGCACCACTGATGCCCTTCCCACGCGCGCAGCTTATTGACATTGGCCCCGATCATCGGGTCGGCGATCAGGCCGGCGGCGAGCAAGTCGAGCTCGACATTGCCCGGAACCTGCGCGGGAATCGTCTTTACCTCGACCTCTTTCAATTCAGCCGGATCGGTAATGGCCTCGGCAGGCTGTTTCCAGTAGGAGAGTTTCCACGTTCCGTTCAGCGAGACCGGCCCGCTCCACGCCGGAGCGAACGCCAGCCCGAGCAGCAGGCTCAGGCACCATCGGATTATCGGATTTCTTTTCATCGTTTTTTCTTATTGCGTTTTATCGGTTGAATGCTATGAATGTCCGAAGCGAAGCCGCATCCGGCGCTAAAACTTGAAATCGTGCGTCCCGGCTCCGACCTCGACCGTCTTGCCGCCGGCTTCGACCGTCGCGGTCGAGTTGACCGGAACGGTCACCGTCAGCACGACGCGGTCGCCCTTGCGTTCCCAACGCGAGCGGATCGGACCGCTGACCGAGCGATACTCGGCCTCGGCCCAGTCGAGCCCGTCGAAGAAATGCGGACGGAACACGATGTGGCGGTAACCGGGCCGTTCGGGATCGAAGTTGATGCCCGCGATGTCGCTGACCATCCAGGCGCTGATGTCGCCCAGAAAAACATGGTTGACCGACGCGTCGCGGAACTCGGGCGACAGGGCCCAAGTCTCGGCCAGCGTCGTGAAGCCCTGCTCGATCCACCATCCCCAAGAGGGGCAGTCCTTCTGCGAGGCCATCTTGTAGGCTACGTCGCCGTGACCGTAGCGCGTCAGCATGCGCAAGGCGTACTTGCTGCCGAGCGTGCCGAAGTCGAGATGGAAATCGTTGTCTTCGATCGCCTTGGCCAGATTGTCGGCCACACGCTGCTCGTAGCCCTCGGGCACGATGCCGAGTCCCAGCGCGACGGCCAGCGCGGCCTGCGAGCCGTTGGCGTACGACGCGGCGGTCGAGTCGAAGTAGATTCGGTTGACCGCCTCGCGGATACGCTCGGCTTTCTCCCTGAACAGAGCGGCGTCGCGGCCGGTCAGTTCCGCGAAACGGCTCATCAGCGCATAGTCGAGGTAGTAGAAGCAGCTCGACGTATAGGCCGTAGGCGTCTGCGTCTTGTAGAACACCCAGTCGCCGATACCGTAAGTTACCAGCCCCGTCGAATCCTCGCGGGTCTTCAAATAGGTCAGGTACTTCTCGACCGTCGGATAGATCTTCTCGATCGTGCGCTTGTCGCCGTAATAGTTGTATATCGCGTTCGGGATAATCAGTATCGAGGCGTCCCAGACCGGACCGATCCAGTCGTCGTACCCCCAGCTCGAGGTCGGGATGATGCCGGCGATCCGACCGTCCTCGCGGATATTGTCGGCGACATCGTCGAACCACTTCTCATAGAACAGGATACCGTCGTAGTTGAGCAGCGCCAGATCGATCGCCAGCGCCGCGTCGGCCGTCCAGCCGTTCTTCTCGCGCTGCGGACAGTCGGTCGGAATGCTCATCAGGTTCGCCAGATAGGCGCGGCGCGTGGCCTTCCACACCTCGTTCAGCATGTCGTTCGAGCAGCGGAACTCGCCCACCGGTTCGACGGCCGTATGCATGCAAAGCGCCGTGAGGCTGTTCTCGTCGAGCTTCATCGGGCGGTCGGAGCGCACCTCGACCCACCGGAAGCCGTGATAGTTGAAGTCGGGCGTGAAGGTCTCCTCGCCGTCGCCCTTGAGCGTATAGTAGTCGGTCTGGAAGCCCAGTCCCGGCATCGGATCGTAATAGATGTCGATGTTGCGCATCTCGACGCGGCCGTTGTCCTTGAGCAGTTCGCCGTGCTGCATCTCGACCTTCATGCCCCGCTCGCCCGAAATTTTCAGCCGGCACAATCCCGACATATTCTCGCCGAAGTCGAACACATAGACCGTATCGCCGAACGAACGCACCCCGACGGGTTTGATCTCGCGCGTGGGACGGATGCCGGGCATCGTCTGCGCCGTCAGAACGGGCGAGGGAGCCGCTACCTCGAGGGCCGGCTTCCATGCCCGGTCGTCGAAGCCCGGACGGTCCCAGCCCGGAATCTCCAGACGGGCGTCGTAGGTGTCGCCGCTGTAAATGTTGTTCTGCAGATAGGGACCCGTAGCCGTCTTCCACGACCCGTCCGAAGCGATCACCTCGCTCGTGCCGTCTCCGTAGACGATATACAGCTCGCAGATCATCCGCGCGCGGTCGCGCCAGCGGGCGTCCTCGAAATCCCATGTCGCCACGGGCGCTATCTCGTTGTAGAAGCCGTTGCCGAGCACGGCGGCCACGACGTTCTCGCCCGGACGCAGCAGCTTCGTCACGTCGTAGGTCGCATACAGGTTGCGCTTGTCGTAATGCGTGTAGCCGGGTTCGAGCTTGTTCTCGGTCACAGGCTCGCCGTTGACCGTCATCTTGCCGTAGGCCGCGGCGCTCATATACAGCCGCGCCTCGCGGACGCCGTCCTTCACAGTAAACGACTTGCGCAGCATCGGCGAGGGAGCGAAGTTCTTATCGTGACGGTCGGTGATCCATTTCGCCGTCCAGCCACCGTCGGCCATCGCCGTCTCGAAGCTGTCGACCGGCGAGCAGACGATCCGTCCGGCCTCGTCCCATGCCGTCGCGCTCCAGTAGTAGCGCGTGCGGGGCTCCAGCGCCAGAGCGGCGTCGCACTCTACGAAGCCGTTCCCCGAAACGATCTCGGGCGAGGTCCATACGTCGCCCGGAGCCAGCGAGTCGGCGAGCGCCTCTTTGGTCGAAGCGATCCGCACGCGGCACTTGCCTTGCACGAAATCCTCGTCGCCCGCATAGGTCCATGTGAAACGGGGCGGCATGTCGAGGCCGATCCCCACGGGCGAGCGCATGTACTCGCACCGCATGTCTTCGATCTGCGCGGAGCCGCTGTCCGAGCAGCCGGTTCCCCACAATGCCGCCGCACCCAGCAAGACGGTCATCGATCGGAAAGTACCATAGTTCATAAGCTCATTTATTTAAGTGTTTTTATATAAAATTCCTTGCCTGTCGTCAGCCCCTGAAGCACAGCTCGCACTCCAGCTCGACCGTCTCGGCCGGGGGAACCTCGCCCGCCGACTTGCGGCGGCGCATATCCTCAAGCAGCATACGGACCGACTCGCGTCCGATCCGTCCGACCGGCATCCGGGCCACATGCATGCCGGGCGCGAGCACCGACATGAAAGGAACCTCGTGAATACAGGCCAGTCCGTAGCCGTCGTTGATGTCGACCCCCCGGTCATGGAAGTAGCGGAAAGCCTCCAGCGCCAGAATATGAGTCGTAAAGAAAAACCCGTCCACGCCCTCGTCCCGCGCGAAAATGCGGTCGAGCACGCCGGGCAAGTTCCGCTCGTATCCGGCGAACTCCACCTCCCCGTACAGACTCTCGTCGAAGGCGATACCCGAATCGGCCAAGGCGCGCCCGTAGCCGGCACGGCGAGCATCCATCGTCTCCAAGTGCGGATTGGTCGTAATTACGGCGATCCGGCGGAATCCGTCCTCGGTCAGGCGACGGACCAGCGCATAGCTGCTGCGCTCGTTATCGATCAGCACGCAATGCGTATCGAGCTTCGGGAAGCGGCGGTCGAACACGACGAAAGGAAACGACTCGTCGACCAGACGACGGATCTCCTCGCCGGAACGGACGGTCGGCGCTATGATCAGCCCGTCGACCTGCTTGGCGCGGAACAGGCGGATCATCCGGTTCTCCCGCTCGGGCTCCGACTCGGAACTGCAAATCATCAGCGAATAGCCGTGCTCTTCCACTTCCATCTCGACCTCGCGCGCCACCTGCGAGTAAAACGAATCGGAAATCGAAGGCAGGATCAGGCCGATCATGCCCGACTCGCCCGTATTCAGGCTGCGGGCCAGCAGGTTCGGGCGATAGTTGAGTCGCTGGGCGCAGCGCGAAACCCGCTGCTGCGTGGCGGCGCTGATCCCCTTTTCGTCCGCGCGGCCCGACAGCACCCACGAAACCGTCGTCTTCGACAGATTCAGCGTCTCGGCTATGTCCTTGAGCGAAGTCCCCATACGTTCGGCACAGCTTGACAAATGGAAGCGTTCCAGTCTTCCGGGAATACCGGAACGGACTGCTTAACCGGTTAAATTAATGATAAAAGTAATTTTTTTTTCGCAAAACAGCAAATTTCGGGTCCGAAATTCGCATTTTTCGCATCGGCCGAAACAAAGATACGCGCGACCGGCACCGGTTTCCGGTCCGACCAATCCCAAACGACAAAACCGTTCGCCCTCCTCGATCTTCGGACACTCTCGATCCTTGCGAGGATTTCGGCCCCCCGTCCGCCCATTCAAGAACCCGGATTTTTCCAAAACCGGTTCTTATCTCGGAAACATCGAGCATTCATGCGTGCAACAAATTTCGATTTCGATCCGGGAAACTTTCCCGCACAAGAGAGAAGTACGGCCCCATTCGTGCCGCAACGCATCTCTTTCCCGACGGGCGGACGGTTCGTTCCGGCAAAGCATCGTCTTCCGGGCAGAGAAGCGGGGAGCCGGGAGGGTTGGAAAAACCGGGTGCAATCGCTATCTTTATCCCGCCGGCGACACTTGCGGCGCGGCCCGGCCGGCCGCAGGTCCGTCCCCGGCCCAAAAGCATAACCATGATTTACAGAAGCAAAGCCCCGCTTCGAATCGGTCTGGCCGGAGGGGGAACGGACGTCAGTCCCTACTCGGACCTGTACGGAGGGGCCATTCTCAACGCGACGGTCTCGCTGTACGCCCATGCCACGATCGAGCCGACGGACGAGCCGCAGATCGTGTTGCGGGCTCTGGACCGCAACCAGACGCTGCGCTACGAGCTGCAATCCGAGCTGCCGATCGACGGGGTGCTCGACCTGCACAAGGGAATATACAACCATGTCGTGTCGCAGTTCGGCCCGATCGAAAGCGGCTTCTCGCTCAACACGTTCGTGGACGCGCCGGCCGGCTCGGGACTCGGCTCGTCGTCGACGCTCGTCGTCGCGATACTCGGAGCGTTCGCCCAGTGGCTGAGGCTGCCGCTCGGAAGTTACGACGTCGCGCAGCGGGCCTATCGGATCGAGCGCGACGAGCTGGGCATGGCCGGAGGCAAGCAGGACCAATACGCCGCCACTTTCGGAGGATTCAACTATATGGAGTTCTACGACGACCGCGTGATCGTCAATCCGCTGCGCATCAAGCGGGAGTACATCAACGAGCTGGAGAACAACCTGCTGCTGTACTATACCTCCAAAAGCCGCGTGTCGGCGGAAATCATCGAGCAGCAGCAGCAGAACGTCCTCAGCGACAACCGCTCCTCGGTCGAGGCCATGCATGTCATCAAGCAGCAGGCGGCGCAAATGAAGGAAGCGCTGCTGACCGGCCGCCTGAACCGGATCGGCGAACTGCTCCACGAAGGGTTCGTCTACAAGAAGCGACTCGCCTCGGCCATTTCGAACCCGCTGATCGACGAAATATACGACACGGCGCTCCGGGCCGGAGCGATCGGAGGGAAGATCCTCGGCGCGGGAGGAGGCGGATTCATGGCTTTCTACTGCCCCGACGTCAAGCGCTACGACGTCATGGACCGACTGAAATATTTCGGAGGCGTCTTTCACTCGTACGACTTCGTCGAGGAGGGCCTCTGCACATGGAGTCTATAAGCCGAACCGAAGCGCGCCTTTCCCGCAGCGACCGGACGCACGAACCATTTACGAACGCATGAACGACACACACGCAAACGCCCGCCCGGCAACCGTCGCAGATACGACCTGCATCGTTCTGGCCGGCGGCCTCGGAACACGCCTGCGGGATACGATAGGCCCCGTCCCCAAATGTATGGCCCCCGTATGCGGCCGGCCTTTCCTCGATTATCTGCTGCGCCGCCTGCACCGGAACGGATTCCGGAAAATCGTATTGTCGCTGGGCTACCTGCACGAGCAGGTCGAGACATGGGTCGAAAGGGAGAAACCTGATTTCGACTTCGATTTCTCGGTCGAGCGTCAGCCGCTGGGCACGGGAGGCGCTATCGCGCTGGCCATGACCCGCGTGCGAACCCCTCAGGCGCTGATCCTCAACGGCGATACTTTCTTCGACATGAACACCGACGCGTTTCTGGCGTCGCATGCGTCGGCCGGCACTCCGATGAGCATCGCGCTCAAGCCGATGCGCGACTTCGACCGCTACGGCAACGTCCGGCTCGATGCGGACGGACGCGTCGAAGCGTTCGAGGAAAAGCGGCATTGCGCCGAAGGGACGATCAGCGCGGGATGCTATCTGCTCCGCCGAGACAGCGGAGTGCTCGACGGCCTCCCCGAGCGGTTCTCGTTCGAGACGGACGTGCTCCAGCCGCTCGCCGGCCGGGGACTCGTCCACGGTTACACGGACAACGGCTATTTCATCGATATCGGAGTTCCCGAAGACTACGAGCGGGCCAACCGGGAATTGTGCAAGCTATTCTGACAATGGGAAGATTCGACGACGAAGCGTTCGACACGCTGTTTCTGGACCGGGACGGAGTCATCAACCGCCTCCGGCCGGACGATTACGTCAAAAACTGGGAGGAGTTCGAGTTCATGCCGGGCATGCTCGACCGTCTGGCCCGCTGGAGCGGACGGTTCCGGCGCATTCTGGTCGTCACGAACCAGCGGGGCGTCGGCAAGGGAATCATGAGCCTCGACGATCTGAACCGCATACACGACCGGATGATCGAAGAAATCGAGCGCCACGGCGGCAGAATAGACCATATCTATTTTTGCACGGCTCTCTCGCCCGACGATCCGAACCGCAAGCCGCAGACGGGCATGGCGCAGCAGGCCCGCATCGACTTTCCCGACATCGATTTCGCCCGCTCGCTGATGATCGGCGACAGCGAATCGGACCGGCAATTCGCCCGCAACGCCGGCATGGCCTTTCTGCCGGCCGAAGAGATAGACTGCCTCGGATAGCTACCGACGCACTCCGCTTTCCTTGCAGCGACCGGCGCGGACCGCCGGCGGACCGGAAACGACTTTCCCCCTCCGGAAACGGCCGAGGCCGAAAGCCGGAGCGAACGACCCGAAACATGGGGCCCCGATCCGGCAAGGGCTATGGAGGGACTAACCGGCACTCAACCCGGGGCGAGCCCCGGAAACGGAACGCCACCGCGAGCGCCGGACTCAGAAAGCCGCCTGAAGACCGATACCGAGCGCCTCCTTGAACTGGATGCGAGCGCCCTGGCGCCCGTCTTTCTGAAGTATCTTCGTATCGTCGTCGTAGATCAGGTTCAGATTCAGATTGGCCGCGAACCACTTATTGATCTTCATGTTGATCTGCGTATCCCAGCGCACGTCGACGTTCTGCGGCTTGTCGAGATAGTTCGAGTAGAAATCGACCCGCGAATAGAGCGTCATGTTCGGCAGGAACTCGTAATTGAATTCCAGCTTCAGATTGCCGCCGAACTCGGACAGCAGCCTTTTGCCGGGATCGACGCCATAGGCCCCCTCGGCCGACAGCCGCGAACTGGTGACGAACGTTCCGCGCCATGTGGCCGGAGTGAACGTCATCGTGAACCATTTCTTCGGCATCCACGTCACGCCCGCGCCGATCATCAGATAGCCCGGCGCCATGAAACGCGAGATGTAGTCGCGCGGGTCGGAGTTGTAGTCGTAGCCGTTGGCGAACTGCGTGTTGAAATCCAGCAAAGCGCTGGCATACCACGCCCGGGCGATCCGGTAGCCGTAAACCGACGAGAGATAAATCTTGTCGTTCGTCTTGCGCATCCCGTTCGAGGAGGTGTTGTTGAACCCGTAGGCCAACTCGAGCCGATTCTGCCACAGATGGCGCTCGCGCCTGTACACGAGATCGTAATTCAGCAATACGTCGAACGCGACGCTTCCGTCGCCTCCGGCGGCCCAGTTGCTCAGGCTCACCTGCGAAAGATTGAGGCCGGCGACGCCCTTGCCCGTCCATGTCGTGTCGGATATTTCCTGAGCCGCGGCGGATGTCGCGGCACACAGCGACACGATCCAGATAATCGTTCTTTTCATACGCGGAGAATCGGTTAGAAGACGGGCCGAAGCCCGCCGCCAGACTGTCAGCACAATTCATGCCGCGATTGCACAGCGAGGTATGCGACAGACATTTACCCCGGACCGGTACAGACTTTCGGCTCCTGCGAAAGAGCGCATCCCGCTCAACAGACGGGCGCAGGCTCCCGATCCGTCAACCCGGCGGAGAAAGGGCAGAAACAGCCGTAAGTCGTCTTGACCATTCCGCCGTCGACAACCGCTCATCGCGCCATCACGGTCGTCGACGGTATCCGAGCGTGTCTGCGGAACGGCTGCATAAGCCGGCCCGCAGACACGCTCGCCTATTATCCCGGCGACGAAGCACAGAGACCGCCTCGGGCGAGCCGCGCGGCGGATACCGATTCCGGTCTGGCCGGAACGGCACGGAACGACTTTCGTCCGACGCGCATCGGACCAAGCAGGACCCGACGGCTTCCGGCTGAAGCATGACGCAAAGTCCCTCGGCGAACTATCGCGGGACAAGCCGGGGAAACGGGCGCGCAGAAATCTTATTCCAGTACGAAAACCTCCGAAAATCAGAAAAAGCTAACGAACAGCATGACGTTCAGCCATGTCACGAGAGCGCCGATGGCGTAAAGCAACCACTTGGTCGAGCGCGAATTGCGGAATTTTCCCATCACCTTCTCCGAGGAAGTCAGGCGAACCTGCAGGAAAACGGTGAACGGGAGCTGAATGCTGAGCGCCATCTGAGAATAGATCAGTCCTTTGAACGGATCGGAAATCACGATGATGACGACGAAAGCCGCCATCAGCGAGAGCGCTACGCCGAAGCGCGAGTGCGGGTCCTTCCTGTCATAGGGCTCCCGAAACATTCCGGCGAAGATCGTTCCGGCGGCCATGCCCGAAGTGATCGTCGAGGCGATACCGGCCAAAAGCAACGCTACGGCGAAAACGACCGTCGCATGACTACCGAGCAGCGGACGCAGCAACGAGTCGGCCTGCTGCAATTCCGAAACCGGAGTCCGCGAGACGAAAAACGTCGCGGCCGCGAGCAGGATCATCGCGCTGTTGATCGCCCAGCCGACGAGCATCGAAAAGATCGTATCGACGTACTCGTAGCGCAACTGTCTGCGGATCGTACGCTCGTCGCTCAGATTCCATTTCCGGCTCTGAATCACCTCGGAATGCAGGAACAGATTGTGCGGCATCACGACGGCCCCGAGCACGCTCATGACGATTACCATAGAGCCTTCGGGGAACGACGGCGTCACCCATGCGACCGCCGCCGCAGGCCAGTCGATCGTCACGAGCGACAGCTCGTAGATGAACGACAGCCCGATAATCGAGACGAAGGCGATGATCCACTTTTCGATCAGTCGGTAGCTGTTCGTAAAAAGCATGATCAGCACGAAGGCGAGCACCAGCGCCGCCCCGATCCGGACCGGAACTCCGAACAGCATCTGCAACGCGATAGCTCCGCCCAGCAGCTCGGCCAGCGACGTCGAGACCGAAGCCAGCATGGCCGTCAGCAGAATCGGCTTCGAATAGCGGGGACGCAGATGGACCGAGGCCGCCTCGGCCAGGCAAAGTCCTGTCGCGATACCCAAGTGGGCTACGTTATGCTGCAATACGATCAGCATGACCGTCGACAGCGTGACCATCCACAGCAGCGCGTAACCGTACTCGGCCCCGGCGGCCAGATTCGACGCCCAGTTGCCGGGATCGATGAAACCGACGGTCACGAGCAATCCCGGCCCGATATATTTGAATATTTCCAGCCCGCCCGAGACGGGATGATGCCTGCGGCGGTCGAGAAACCGCCCGATCCAACGATTCATAAACGATTGTTAAAAGAACGGATTGCACGGATAGCGGCGAACGGCATGTCTCGCATTCGTCCGACGAGCGTATCCCGACAGCGGTCCGGAACTCGCCGGCCGACTTTCCGGCGGAGTTTTCACGGAGCGCCCTCAGGCAAAACCTTCGCCCATTCGCCCCGAAGGAGCAGCCTACTCCATCAATTCCAGCATCGTGTTCGGCAACGACTGGATAAACTCGAACAACGATCGCTCGTCGCTCTGCTTGCGGATGCGGACCACCAGCGTGACCCGATAGAGCGTATGTCCGTCGCGCTCCTCTTCCCGGGTCGTGTAGCTGATTACGCGATGCCCCCGCCGGAGTACCTCTCCGGAAATCTTCTTCAGCTCCTCGCGCGAGGCGGTGGAAAACGCGAACAGCGCGTTGCGAATCCCGACGCTTTTGAAAAGCAGCGTCAGGATCTCCAGCCCGAAAAGCGTCAGCACGGTTGCGCAAACGCTTACCCAGTACATACCCCCGCCTACGGCCAGCCCGATGCCGGCCGTAGCCCAAAGGCCGGCCGCCGTCGTCAGTCCCCGGACGACCTGCTTCTGGAAAATGATGGTTCCCGCCCCCAGAAAGCCTATGCCACTGACGACCTGAGCCGCTACGCGGCTCGGATCGAGCTTCACGTCGGCTCCCGCAAGCACGCCGGAGAATCCGTATTGAGAAACGATCATAAACAGCGCGCTGCCCAGCGCGACCAGAAAATGCGTGCGGAAACCGGCCTCTTTGGCCCGGTACTCGCGGTCGAGTCCGATGACGGCGCCCAAAACGCCGGCCAGCAACAGCCGCCATGCGAAATCCCAAAACATGCCTCCGATCATATGATATCCGCTTATCGTGCAAATGTAAAAAATCGGGCCGGAATATCCAATCGCTCCGCCCTCTGAAACGGTCCTCTGGCGAGGGTACGATCCCTAAACGGAAGAAGTCCGGCCCCGGACGGCCGAAGCGTCAGGATTTCGCGACGAAAAGCGACGGCAAGCTCCGACTCACGCAAAAAGAAACCGGAGCCGGCCGTGAGCGAGCGGGTATCGGGGCCGAACGGATTTCCGCCCGCGGATCGCCCATTCAGGCATTGTCACCGATGTCGGACACAAGGCATCCGACGCGGCGGCCGGATAGCGGCCGAATACGACCCGTTCGGATACTCCGCGCCCGTCGTCGAACACAGGGATAAGACAAGAAGCCGAATGCGTCGCGAACGCTGTCCCGCCCGAAAATTCACTCGAAGCGTCATTGCCCGAGGCAGACGGCAGCGACCTTCGCACGGACATCCGGCCGGCCGTCGCCCGAAGGTCGCCCTCGGTCCGCCCGCACGGAATCCGCTCGCGTCAGAACGATTTTCAAATAACCGCCCCCCATCCGGCCGAGCGATAAGATATATCAACAAGAGTCTCCTGCCGAGAACCGAAGCGCCGAACGGAACCTCGTCCGGCAGCGAACCGCCCGACAGACAGGTCCGACGGCATCGGCGAAACAAATGCGGCAGCCAAGCCGAACCTCGCAGCAAAAACCGGCGCACCGCGCAAGAAAGGTCCGTCCGGCGAGGAAGTCTCCGGCAGCCGGCAACGGACAACAGGAATCCTATCGTGGCGGACAGATACCCGATCGGCCCGGCACCGCCTTTCCACGCATCTTCATCGAAGTTTTCGCTTTCCATGGCAGACCGGTCGCCTCGTACGTCCCGGGGACAAACGAAAAAGCCGACGCGTTTTGCGTCGGCTCACCGTACTGCATACAGGAATCGAACCAGTATTTGTAGACTGAGAATCTACCGTCCTAACCGTTAGACGAATGCAGCATGAATTCGGTGCAAAGGTAGACATTATTTCGAATAATCCAAAAAATCGCTCCATTTTTTTCATCCGACCGGAACGATTTTCAAAAATTCCGCAATCGGGCGCAACTCGTCGTTCCTCATAAACACGGTCCGGAAAGCGTTTCACTTCACGATCCGCCCGAAAGCGGCCGGAACGGGCGACGAAAAATCGAGCTCGTGCCCCGTCACCGGATGCACGAAACAGAGCCTGCTCGCATGCAGCGCCACCCGACCCGCCGGATCGCCGTGCGCTCCGTACTTGTGGTCGCCCGCCACCGGATGCCCTATGTATTCCATGTGCGCTCGTATCTGGTTTTTCTTGCCCGTCTCGAGCTCCAGCTCCACCAGCGAAAAGCCGTCCCGGAAACGGAGCACCCGATAGCGCGTAACGGCCCGCTCCCCGGCCGAGCGGTCCTTGGTCACAAACACCTTATATCCCTTGCTTTCGGCCAAATAAGTCGATACGGTTCCGCTCTTCTTGTCGAACGCGCCCTCCACGACGGCCACGTAAGTGCGGCGACGGACCGTTTCGCTCCATGTCCTCTGCATGAGCGACTGGACCCGCTCGCTTTTGGCGAACACCAACAGGCCCGACGTGGCGCGGTCCAGCCGGTGGACGACGAATATCCGGTTGGCCGGGTCGCTCCGCTTGACGTGCTCGCTCAGGATATAGTAGGCCGTACGGGTCCGTTCGCGCTGCGTACCGACCGACAGCAAGCCGCTCCGCTTGTCGGCCACGATCAGCCACTCGTCCTCGTAAACGATCCGCAGCATCGGATGCCGCAGCAGCTCGACCCGCCGCCCCGGGAAAACGGCCACCTCGTCCCCCGGCGAAAGCGCATGATCGAACCGGGCAACGATCCGGCCGTTCACCTCCACCTGATTGTGAGACAGATACGATTTGACGGTCGTCCGGTTGCAGGAACGGCAAGCCTCAAGCAGAAACGGCAGCAACGGGCTCTCTCTGCTGACGCGAAAACTTTTAGGGGACATGGCATATCGGTTTAAGGTCCGCCTCGGCATGCGGCTCGTAAAGGTAGCGTTTCGCGGCGAAATAAAAAACCCGTCGCCGGGCCGGATTCCGGCCGCGCTTTCGGCCGCACCGGTTTCCGACGCCAGAAACAGGCTTTCCCGCATCGTGCCGCCATGAGCGGGTCTGCCGATCGACCCCGAACGCAACCCGACCGAGGCCGCAGAACCAACGGGCGGTCTTCTCCGCCCGCGACAGAAAACGGTCCGATGGACCGGAGAAAGGCGGACAGGGTGCCCCTGTCCGCCGTGCCGCTTTGCGGAGACCGATCCGTCTTCCGCCGAAGAAGACGCAACAAAAATCGGAACGATCCGGTCATAAATCGGAACATGGAACGGATTCCTTTTCGTTTTTTTGTTAAAAACAAATTCATCGACCATGAAACCGATCTCGCTGACGGGGTTCGCACTCTGTCTGACGCTATCGCTCGCCGCGCAGGACAGACAAGAGTTCCGAAACCCCTCCGCCCACTACCGGCCCAAGCCGCTCTGGTTCTGGAACGATACGCGCATCACGCGCGAGGGCATCGACGAACAGATGGCCGGCTTCGTACGCCGGTGCGGCTACGGAGGTTTCTCGATCTTGCCTTTCGGGCCCCGGCTCGCCCCCGAATACCTGAGCGGCGACTATTTCGAACTGTACCGGCATACCGCCCGAAAAGCCGCCGAACTGGGCGTCACGCTGTCGTTGTATGACGAATACGGATTTCCGAGCGGCAGCGGCGGGTGGGTCAACGCCGACGGCGTTCCGCGCTTTGCGAACCGATACCCCGATCTGACGCTCAAGCGGCTCGACAAGATCGAGGAGGAGCTGGACGGCGGCGCGGTCTACGACCGTCCTCTCAGCGACGCGGGCACGCTGATGGCCGTCGTCGCGATGGAGACCTCCGACAAACGTCGGATCGACCTGTCGGACCGGATCGCCGACGGACGGATCGTCTGGCAAGTCCCGGACGGACGCTGGAAAGTGATGCAGTTCGTCTGCGTCGAAGACCCGGACCGAAACATGGACTATCTGAGCGCGGATGCGGCGCGGGCCTACATCGAAATGACGCACGAAGCCTACTACGGACGGATGCCCGAGGAGTTCGGGACGACGATCACCGGCACGTTCTTCGACGAGCCGACGCTATATCGTGCCGAAGGACGCTGCTGGACTCCTTCGTTCAACGACGACTTCGCCCGCGCGTACGGCAGCAGCCCGACGCTGCTCTACCCCGCCCTGTGGTACGATATCGGTCCCGAAACGGCTTCGGCCCGGAACGCGATGTTCTCGCTGCGGGCCGAGCAGTACGCGGCGGCCTATCCCAAGCTCGTCAGCGAGTGGAGCCGGTCGCACGGAACGCTGGCCACCGGACATCAGGACAACGAGGAGCGCGAGAATCCGGTCGGCACGTCGGCCGACCTGATGAAGTGTTTCAAATACCAAGACATTCCCGGCATCGACAAGATCGGCGGCGACCGGCCGGCCGAGCGGTTCTACAAGGTAGTCAGCTCGGCGGCCGTCAACTGGGACCGCTCGCTCGCGATGTCGGAAACCTACGGAGCCATGGGCAACATCCCTTGGGACACGATCTACCGCATCGCGCAGGACCAGTACGCCAAGGGAATCAACATGCTGATCCCGCACGCCGTCTGGTACGACGACCGGAACGTGACGTTCCTGCCCGAGCTGTCGCACCGTAACCCGCTGTACCGCGACGGGCTGTACGAGTTCAACACGTTTCTCGGCCGGCTGAACGTCCTGCTGCAAAACGACGCGCGGCTGGCGACGGACATCGCCGTACTCTATCCGATCGAGACGATGCAGGCCGGCCACCGGTTCGACGGCCCGCTGACCGCCTACGAAGGCGGAGTCCGCGTGCCGGACATGGATTACGTGCAAGTAGGTTGCCGGCTGACCGACCGGCTCGGGCGCGACTTCATCTATCTGCACCCCGAAGTGCTCGCGAGCGAGCGGACGAGCGTCGCGAAGCGGCGCCTTCTGCTGGAAGGCGAGCATCAGCCCCAGTCGCTGCGCACGCTGGTCGTGCCGTCGTCGGAGGTAGTCAGCGCCGAAGGACTCGCAAAGATCGAGGCGTTTTTCGACGCCGGCGGGCAAGTAATCTTCACGACGCGGCTCCCAGCCCGCTCGTCCGAACCGGGGCGCGATGCCGAAGTGGCGGAGAGAATCGGCCGGATGCTGCCCGAGGCGTCGCGGCAACTGGACGGCTCGATCGTCCGCCGCAATCGGCAGGGAGGCACGGTCCGCTTCATTCCTTCGCCGTCGGTCGAAGCGCTGGCCGAGGCGCTGGAAATACCCGGCGAGGCCCCGGACATCGGCTTCGCCGCCGGAGCCGTCCCGCTTCGCTGCATGCACAAGGTGCTCGACGGAAGGGACATTTACTACCTGGCCAACCTGTCGGACTCGGTCTTCGACTCGACCGTCGCGCTACGCGGGAAAAAACGGCTCGAGATATGGGACCCGCATACGGGCGAGATCGCCTCGGCCGATTCCGAGCCCGGCCGCACGAGCCGGGACCGCACGACGGAAGTCCGACTGCGTATCGAACCGAACCGCTCGCTGTTTCTGGTAGAGAAAATCCGATCGAATCAACATACCTCAACGAAAAACTAACTGCATTCCTACCCAACCACCAACCCAAACTTACACTCTGTCGTCCCCTTCGGGGACCGGCCCGGCAAATCTCTCATGCCGGGCCGTTTTTATCGGCGAACGGATCGGACGCACGTGCCGAAAGCTGCCTGAGACACAACCGCATTTCGCAACTTTAAAATACCGTCGGACCGATCCTCCATCATTCCATCGGTCGAAAATATCCGACCGTCAGGTCCGTTATCGCCCCCAAACGCTATTTTTGAACGAGACCTAAAACGGAACGGCTATGAAACGTATCGTATTCGGACTCCTTTTTTCGGTCGCAGCGTCGGTCGCGGCCGGACAATGCCGGCTGAAGCCGGCCGAAGACATTGCGCAGTCAGTCCTCGCCGAATGACCACAAGGTCTATTACGACAACGTGTTCGCGCTGCTTTTCGGCGGCTTCTCCGAAAAGCCCGAAGCAAGGTACGCTTCGCTGCCGTCTTTCACCGAAGAATACGCTTTTTCGTTGGAGAAGGACAAAAAGGGATACCGCATCGTCTCGACCACTCTCACGGCTAACTATCGGTATGCAACGCGGCGGAAGAGCGTAAAGACCCGCCTCAGCAAAAAACACATTTCGAAAAGCATGGCCGTCTCCCTGCGCGAACTGTTCCGGCTTTTGATCCGACAGATCGAAGAACCCTCCCCTGACGAAGCGCGCCGGGGATTGGACGGAACGACCTACTTTTTCGCAAGCACGGACAACGAGGGGAAAACGGCCGTCGGCGAAACATGGTCGCCCGAACCCGCCTCGGCGCTCGGCAGACTCGTCGGCATCTGCAACGATCCGCATGCTGTCGGCAACCGGTCGACCGGCGGACGACACGACCGGACAGAGGAGGAATTGCTCGGACGAATCCGCACGCTCACGAGCGACCTTTCCGGCAACGAGTGACTCGTTTCGGGCACGTTCCCGCATATCGTGCGAGCAGGCCGTTGTCGCAACACTGCAGAGGTTCCGCTTCTGGCGAAGCGACGGCAAGAAGCCGAATTCATCGGCGCAATCGGATGAGGCCCCCGAAAAGCAAGCCGCCCGCGCGCCCGAACCAAATGTCCGAGATCGCATCCGCCCCCGCGCCGGGCAGCTACGACCGGACATGCAAAACTTCACCGATGCGCGCGACAAGCCGCTCAATCAGGATTCCATCCGGACTGCAACCGTTCTCCGGCCACCGGCCGCAATATCCGAATCAAAGAGTTGAAGTAAACCCTGTCTTGTTCCGATTATCAGATTCCTGCCGGACGCCAAGAGCGCCCGGCAGGATTTTTTCGAAACTTCCGGCGAAATCGGGACTCCGGACCGGGCCCGGACCGAACGCCCCTCCGCTCTCTCCGGTCCCGAGCCTGCTCGCGAGGCTCCGACAAGCGCGTACCGGTCGCGGAAACATGGGTAAAGCCCAACGGGGAAGCACGTCCCCAAAGGACTTCGCCGTACCGGCCGTATGATTATCAACACATTCGGCTTTCCGAAGCGAAATCTCCTACGGCGCGGAAAACGCGAGGCAGGATCGACTCGGAATGCGCGACAGGTAGTCACGGGCATGATCGGCGGATGTAAGAATTCCGCCCGGCTTATGCTTTATTGTACCGGCCTTCGCGTTCCCGACATGTCCGGTTTCCCCGTATGGAGTCCCCTACGACGCAAGGAACTCCATGCAGCCTAATCGGATACGCAACCTGCGGTCGCAAATCGCGGCTAACAGATATCGGAAATCCAAAGACGAGCATACGGCCACGGAAGCATATAATTACCTAACTCCGGACGCGAATACTCGGCATACTAAAGTATCCTACTACCTCCACGCTCCTTTGCCGAAGGTATCGAAAAAATCCTGCCGGGCGCTCGTGGTGTCCGGCAGGAATCTGACAATCGGAAAAAGACAGGGTTTACTTCAACTCTTTGATTCGGATATTGCGGAAACGCACTTCCGAACCGTGACCGAGAAATCCGATATGGCCTTTCTTGTTCTGAAGGCCCGGATGATCGCGGTGGTCGAGCGTGCCGTTCTTGCTCGCCTCGGCGATATTGCCCTCGGTGATGACCGTACCGTTGAGCGTCACGCGGATGTCGTCGCCCTTGATCCATATCTCCTCGGTATTCCATTCGCCGACCGGCTTCAGGAAACCGCGCTTGGCCGCGATCACGCCGTAAACCGACCCGTGATACTGGTACTTCTCGAGCTGGCTGTAAATCGGAGCTTCGTTATCGAGAACCTGAATTTCCATACCCACGTAGGCTGCGTCGCCCTCGAGCGGGGTACGGATACCGATTCCGTTGTTGGCCCCCTCGGTCAGCTGGAACTCGAACCGCAGCACGAAGTCGCCGAACTCCTCCTTCGTATAGAGGTTTCCGCCGCCGCCGTTGCCCGGATAGAGCGCGATCGCTCCGTTCTCGGACACGTAGTCGCGCGTGTTTCCGATCCAGCCGTGCATGTTCGTACCGTCGTACAGCAATCGGAAGCCCTCTTTCTGCTCCTCGGCCGACAGCTTCGTCGGTTCGATCTGCGGAAGTTCGTTGATATACAGGTTGCGGAAGTAAACTTTCGTCCCGTGAGCCTGCAACTCGATCTGTTCGATCGGGAAAATCGGCTGGCTACGGTCCCAGAAATTCTCAAGCATCACGTTATCGACGACTTTCTGCCCGTTCAGAACGACGGTCACGCGGTCGCCGACCATCTTGATGTAGAACGTATTCCAGTCGCCCAGCTTGTTGTCGGCCACGCTCGTCGGCTTGCTCGGGTTCTCCGTGTTGTTGTAAAGACCGCCCGAGCCGACCTCGGCGCCTACGTTGCGGCGCGAAGTGTCCCATATCTGCACCTGAGGCGTGCCGCGCAGATAAATGCCTGCGTCGCCCTCCTGCCCCTCGGCGTCGAGCTTCCAGTCGACGTACATCTCGAAATCGCGGTAGAGCTTCTCCGTACAGATATTGTCGAAGCCTTGCCCGACGTACACGAGCATGCCGTTATCGACCTTCCAGTCGCGGCGCATCGCCTCGTCGGCCACAACCTGTTTTTTCGCCAGCTCGGCGGGCTTCATCTTCGCACGCGCGATCGGGTCTTCGACCAGACCTTTCCAGCCGCTGAGATCCTTGCCGTTGAACATCGACACATACCCGCCGTTCTTAGGCAGCGAGGCCAGGTGCTTGTTCACCGCCTCCCGATGATAGCCGCTGTCGGCGCTCTGATCGGCATCGCAGGCCTTTTTCAGCAGATTCTCCACCACCGGGCCGTAATACTCGGTATGAGCGAGCGCCGTATTCTGAACGGCCATTGCGGCGGCCTGACGGACCGCTCCGTCCGGATCGTCGAGATACCTGCCAGCCAGAATCAGGCCTTGGAACGTTTTGTTCTGCTCCACCTTACCCAGAACGATCGCCCTCAGTCGGGCCGCCATTTCGGGCCCGATCGCCGGATTCGAGGCCAAAACGTCCAACGCGCCGGAGAGCATCAGCACCTTATTCTCCGCCGTAACGCCGGACTGTGCCGCCAACTCGATGTAACGGCCGAGCGCATCGACGGCATAGCGTGCCTCCGATCCGGAAGCGATCCCCAGCAGCCGATCGGCGGCAGCCATTCCCTGCACGTTCAGCAGCGCGCGGAACGCATCGTCTTTTTGGGAAGGCGTTCCGTCCGAGAAGCCCTCGGAAATGATATCGACGGCCTCGGGAACGCCTGCTTCGGCCAGCACGCTGTAATACAAAGACTTTTTGGCCTCGTTCGCTTTCATGCGCGACGCGATGGCTGCGGCTTTGTCCGAAACCGGCATATTCTTCATGGCCACGGCTATGGCATGCTGTACGGCAGCGGCATTGGCGTCCGACGCCGAGCTCATGCTCTCGAGCAGCGAGTACAGCGCAGGCAAGTCCTTATCCGTCACCACGCCTGCCAGCGCGTCGGAGGCTGCCTTCGCCACAGTCGGATTCAGGTCCCCGGCAGCCTTGAGCACGACATCCGCCCGGGAAGTCGCCCCGCGACGGCCCAGCAGCTCGAGCGCAGCGACCCGTCCCTGTACGCTGCCGTTCTCGGCAACCGGAGCGACAACGGCATCTATATTGCCTTTATAGGAGGCAAGACAAGCTTCCGCCACAGCAATCCGGGCGGCATCCTCACCACCCAGCACGGCAGCCAGCGCAGCCGGAACCTCCATGCCTCCGATCCTCGTAGCGGCCCACATCGCGGCCGCGCTCAACTCGGCATCCGCATCATTGAAACGATCCAGTACCGCAGGAAGCGCCTGAGCGGCTTTTCGGCATCCGAAATAAGCGATCAGATCGGTCTGAGCGGCCGCATCTTTCGACTTGGTCAGAACCGGGATCAACGCCTCGTACAATGCTGCATCGGCATACGGGCGGGTCGCATCGAGCACGGCATTGCGATAGGCTCTGTTCGTATCCTTCATTGCCTTGACGACAAATGCGGTCGTCGTCTTTCCGGGCTGCGAAGCCAGAATGCGCGCAGCCGCGATCCGGCTCTGCTCGGCACCGGCCGCCGTCGCCTTTTTGAGCAGTCGGTTAGCTTCCGCGCCGGCTTCCTTCGTCCGGCCGTCGGCATACAGTTTCGCTATCAGCTGCGAATAGGCCTCCGTCGCATTGGTCGGCTCACCCGTATACTGCGCCTTCTCGGCCGCTGCACGCAAGGCAGGCAGCGAAGCGGACGTACCTATCTTCGACAAAGCGTAATACGCCTCTTTATCGAGCGTGTCGTCGCTGCCGAGCCAGGAAAGCAAGACTTGTTCGATTTCAGGCGAAGCCACCGCAGCGTCGCCAACGGCATGCGCCAAGGCCACGCGATCGCCTTCGCCGGTCTTCACGGCCCCGGCAATCGCCTGTTTCGCTTTCGGCGTGCCGATCGAAGCGAGCGCCACGAGCGCAGGCGAGCCCAAACGCTTATCGGACACCCGCGCGGTCAGTGCGTCGACGCTCTCGTCGCCACCTGCCTGCTGAAGCAGGCGGATATAGAAAGCGGCTATTTCCGGATCGGCGCTCCCGTCGAGCCCGCGAACGATTCCCTCGGCGAATACCTTCCGGTCGGCTTCATGTCCCGAACTGACGAACGCAGCCCAGCCCGAGAGCGCATAAGCGACCGGTACATTATTCGTTCCGTCGAACATCGACACGAGCATGTCGACGCCCTGCGAACCCGTCGAAAGCAGATCGCCCATCAGTCGGTTATACTCGGCCGGGTCGGGAGCGGGCATCAGTCCGAGCGCGTCGGACACTTTGGTTTTCCATGTGCGGTTCGGCGCCGCCTGACCCATCGCCTGAACGGCCATCGCCACACAGGCCAGTATCAAAACTATCTTTCTCATTTTCTTTTCATCGGTTTAAGGTTGGGTTAAATGGTCCAAGGCGCGCGCATCGGCTGGTCGATCAGCCGGTTGGCCGCATCGTCGTCGATAAACTGCAGCTTCTCGGGATCGAACCGCAACGACCGTCCCAACCGGAGAGCCACGGCGCCCATGTTGACGATCGTCGCCGAGCGGAATCCGTTCTGCTCGTTGAGCGCAAACTTCCGGCGCGTACGCACACAGTCCAGAAAATCGGTCTGCTGGGGCATCGGATCGGGATATTCGGCCAGCTTGGCTTCCCAATCGGGTATGTCGCACCGGAAATTGCGGTAAAGCTTCCCGTTCGGTCCTTCGATATAAGCGTCGTTCGGATCGCCGTTGTCCTCGCCCCAGAGAACGATCTTGCAGCCGTCGTCGTAGGTATACTCGATCTTGCGCCAAGTGCCCACGGCATCGGGATGCTGCTGGGGAGCGTCGATCTCGACCGAGACGGGGCTCGTATCGTCCTTGCCCAGCAGATACTGAACCGGGTCGATGTAATGTTGCCCCATGTCTCCCAGTCCGCCCGCATCGTAATCCCAGTATCCGCGGAACGTCCCGTGAACTCGATGCGGATTGTAGGGTTTGTAGGGAGCCGGACCGAGCCACATGTCGTAGTCGAGCTCGGCGGGGACCTTCATCTCTTCGAGCTGGGGCTGCCCCACCCAGAAGAACTTCCAGTCGAAACCGGTATGCTTGCTGATAGTCACCTTCAGCGGCCAACCGAGCATGCCGCTGTCGACGAGCTTCTTGATCTTGTCGACAGTCGTGTTCATGCCGTAAAACGTATCGGTGAAGCGGAACCAAGTATTCAAACGAAAAATATTGCCGTTACGCTCCACGGCCTCCTTAACCCGCTTGCCCTCGCCGATGGTGCGCGTCATCGGTTTTTCGCACCAGATATCCTTACCAGCCGCGGCGGCCTCCACCGACATGATGCCGTGCCAGTGCGGCGGCGTAGCGATATGTACGATATCGACGTTCGGATCGGCGATCAGCTGACGATAGTCGGAATAGGTCGCCACTTTCTCGCCGGCCAACTGCCGTCCGGCCTCCAAATGATTCTTGTCGACGTCGCAGATCGCGACCAGACGCGTACCCGCGTATCCGTAATGGCCTCGGCCCATGCCGCCTACGCCGATGATACCTTTGGTCAGCTGGTCGCTCGGAGCCGTGTAACCGACGCCGCCCAGAACATGACGCGGGACGACGGTCAGCGCGGCCATGCCGGCGAACGTTTTCAGGAATTCCCTTCTCTTCATAACAGGTTAACTTTTATTTATATATCAATAAGTTTGGATAGTATATTTCTTCAGATAAACGCTTTTCGCAGGGAAATCGTGTGGCACCCCGTAAAAAATCAGTCCTTCAGATAATACTCGACCGTCGTAACGACCCGTATCGTCTTGATGCTCGGCGTATTGTCATCGCGGTCGGAAATCGAGAACAGACCTTGGCTGGCCGACTTGATCTTGCCCAGCTCGCTATTGGAGTCGTGCGCGAACTTGTCGGCGGCCGCACGGGCATTCCGAGTAGCCTCCTCGATCATCGCCGGCTTCAGCGCATTCAGCGCGTCGGAAGTATAGATAAAGCGAGGGGTATAACGGTAATCGCCGCTTGCGATCGCCACGCCTTGCTTGAGCAGGTCGCTCTGCCGCGACATCAGCTTCAGCACCTGCTCGACGTTGGTCGTCGTTACCGTCACGACACCGGTCACATTATAGCGATAACGCACGCCTTCGGGGACATAGCGCTCGGCCTGCATGTCGACGATTTCGGCGGGAGCCACCGAAATCTCGGATTCGGCGATCCCGTTGGATTTCAAGAAACCGACGATCTTCGCGTTCGCGCTTTCCATCGCATTGTACAGCGCGAGCATGTCGTTTCCCACCTCCTTATAAGACAGAGGCCAAATAACTCGGTCGGCCTTTACTTCCCTTTCGGCAAGGCCCTTGACAGTTACAACGCGCTCACTGTCCTTGAAATGGCGGATACCTCCGCTCAACAACCAACCGGCTACGATCACCCCTACGGCCAGCATGGCCGAACCGGCCAAACGAATCCTCGAATCTTCCATGACTTAGGATTTTACCACACTTCACCCGGCAAAAGACGGTCCGAAACGCTTTCGATTCGGCTTCAAAAATACGTAAAAAAGCCGCAGAACAAAACAAAAAACCGATAAATATTTACAGCTTATCCAAGCTGTAAACAACAAGGAGAGCCGCATCGAAACGAATGCGGCTCTCCCTGCTTTGTCAAAGGGTCCTTATCTGCCGCCGCCCAATGCCTGATAGAGATAGACGACAGCCTGCATCTGCTCGAATCGGTCCTGTACGCCCGAAAGTTGAGCGCTCAGCAGCGATTGCTGTGCGGTGATGACTTCCAGATAGGTCGAGGTCCCCAAATAGAGCAACTGCTCCGTATAGCTGACCGAACGCTCGAGCGAAGCGATCTGTTCCTTGCGGAAGGCTTCCTTCTCGGCGGCGCTGCTATACTGGAACAACGCATCGCTCACCTCGTTGCCGGCGCTCAGCAGGCTTTTCTGAAAAGCCAGACGGGCTTCTTCCTGCCGGGCTTTGGCAGTCTTCAGGTTCGCACGGTTCTGTCCCCGTGTAAACAACGGAGCCACCAGGCTACCCGTCGCGTTGAAAATCGCCTGAGCCGGATTGACAATCATGGAGCCCAAATTATTGGTCCATCCGCCGTTAGCGCCTATAGACAGTTGCGGATAGAACGCCGAACGGGCTACGTTCGTATTGGCCGTCGCAGCGACCAAGGCCATCTCGGCAGCTTGCACGTCGGGACGGTTCGACAAAAGCTGAACGGGAACGCCCGCCGAGAAATCGTCCGGAAGCTGCTGCTCGTCCCACGCGCCCCGGTCGATATGCTGCCCGGGCTGTCCCAGCAGCAACGAGAGAGCGTTTTCCGTCTCGCGAATCGAACGCAACAGATCGGTCTTCGACGCGCACACGGCATAGTAATTGGCCTCGCTTTGGACAACGGCCGCCTCATTGACATTGCCGGCCAGCTTCATCGCTTTCATCATCCGGACGGTCAGACTCCAGTTCTCTATCGTCTGCTCGGTGATTTCCAACTGACGGTCGAGCATCAGCAACGTATAATAGCCGGTAGCTATGCCCGAGATCACCTGCGTGCGAACGGCTCTCAGCGTCGCCTCGCTCTGAAGCCATGCGGCCTTGGCTCCCCGCTTCGAATTGAGCAGTTTGCCGAACAGATCGACTTCCCAGCTGGCCGACAGCGGAAGCGTATAGGTCTTCTGCAGCGACCCATGCTGAACCCACGACAGCTCGCCGCTCGGCGCCAGCGTAAACGAAGGAACGTAGGCCAGACGAGCCGCAGTCAGCTGCGCCTGATATTCCTGCACGACCAGCGCTGCCGACAACAAGTCGATATTGCTGGACAACCCCTGTTCGATCAGCGACTGCAGCTTCGGATCGGTGAACACTTCCTGCCACGGCCTGTTCCCGAAGTTGACCGTATCGCCCGAAAGCGTGTCGGTGACAGAAACCGTGTCGCGGTACAGTCCGGCCGTCTCCATCTGAGGCCGGCTGTAGGGACGGTAAATATTGCAGCCGCCCAGCATCACCGCCGCACCCGCCACGGCCAGCAACGCGCTATATTTTCGTTTCATCATCATTGCTCTTTAGTTAAATGCTTTACTTAATCAAATCTTGCATCTCGGCATCCAGCTCGCTCGAGTCGGGATCCTTCCACTGGATCGGCTTGAATTTCTCCTGCAGCGCTTGGAATGCGACAAACAGCGCGGGCACGACGAACAGCTGCAGAATCATACCGATAAGCATGCCGCCGACCGAGCCGGCTCCCAGCGAACGGTTACCGTTGGCACCTACGCCCGAAGCGAACATCAGCGGCAACAGGCCGATGATCATCGCGAACGAGGTCATCAGAATCGGTCGCAGACGGGCGGCGGCACCGGAAACGGCCGCCGAAGCGATCGACATGCCGCTCTCACGGCGGGCCAGCGCGAACTGCACGATCAGGATCGCATTCTTGGCCAACAGACCGATCAGCATGATCAGCGCAATCTGCAAGTAGATATTATTCTCAACGCCCATAATCTGCGCGAAGATGAACGTCCCCAGCAAACCGAACGGAATCGAGAGAATCACGGCCAGCGGAAGGATATAACTCTCGTACTGGGCGCTCAGCAACAGGTAGACGAATACCAAGCAGAGCAAGAAGATCATGGCCGTGGTACTGGTACCCGTACTCTGCTCCTCGCGGCTCAGGCTCGAGAACTCGAATCCGTAACCGGTCGGGAGCATCTGGCTCGCCACCTCCTCGATCGCCTTGATCGCTTCGCCCGAGCTGACGCCCGGCTTCGGCATGCCGCTGACCTTCATCGAGGTATACATATTGAAACGGTTGATATTGTCCGGACCGTATATCTTTCTCAGCGACATGAACTGCGTGATCGGAGCCATCTCGGTCCCGTTACGGACCATGATGCCGTTGAGCGATTCGGGACTTATGCGGGCCTCCGGATCGGCTTGGATCATCACGCGATACAGCTTACCGAAACGGTTGAAGTTCGATGCGTACAGACCGCCGAAGTATCCTTGGAGCGTCGTCAGAATATCGCTCGGACTCAGGCCCGCCTGCTTGCATTTCGCAGCATCGATGTCAACCATATACTGCGGGAAGTTCGGATTGAAAGTGGTCATGGCGTACATGATCTCGGGACGCTGATTCAGCACGCCGAGGAACTGCTGCGCCACTTCGAAGAAACGGTCCAAATCGCCTCCAGTCTTATCCTGCAGATTGAACTCGAAACCGTTGGACGCACCGTAACCGGTAATCATAGGCGGCGCGAACAGCATGACCTGCCCGTCCTTGACCAGCTGCCGGGTCTGCATCGTCAACGCTCCGACGACATCGTCGGACGACATACCCTCGCCCTGTCGCTCGCTCCAATCCTTCAGCTTGATGATGGACGTACCGTAGCTGTTGCCCTGTCCGCCCATAAAGCTGTAGCCGGTAATCGACGTACGCGACTTGACGGCCGGATTCGCGGCAACCAGGCTGTCGATCTGCTGCATCACGGCCTCGGTTCGCTCCTTGGACGTTCCGGGGGTCAGATTGACGGCAGCGAAGACGGTACCCGTATCCTCGTTGGGCACCATACCCGTCGGAGTGATCTTCATCAGCAGGAAAAGCGCCACGATGCTGCCTGCAACGATCAGGAACGACAATACCCGCTTGTGGATGAAGAACAGCACGCTCTTCTTGTATTTTTTCAGCGTTACGTCATAAGCGGCATTGAACGATGCGTGGAAACGATCGATCAGGCTCATCTTCTTTTCGCCTTCCTCGCGATGAGGTTTCAGGAACACGGCGCAAAGGGCAGGACTCAACGTCAGGGCGTTCACGGCCGAGAAGCCGATAGCGATCGCCATCGTCAGACCGAACTGGCGGTAGAACGTACCCGAGGTTCCGGTCATGAAGCTCACCGGAATGAACACGGCCATCATCACGAGCGTGATCGATACGATCGCTCCGCTCAGCTCGCTCATCGCGTCGATCGACGCCTTGCGGGCGGAAGTGTACCCTTGATCGAGTTTGGCGTGGACTCCCTCCACGACGACGATCGCGTCATCGACGACGATTGCGATCGCAAGCACCATAGCCGACAGCGTCAGCAAGTTAACGCTGAACCCGATCAGGTACAGCACGAAGAACGTACCGACAAGCGCGACAGGAATGGCGATCGCCGGAATCAGCGTCGAACGGAAATCCTGCAGGAAAATGTAAACGACCAAGAACACGAGAATGAACGCCTCGATCAGCGTCTTGATCACCTCGTGGATCGAAGCGAACAGGAAGTCGTTCGTGTCGAGCAGAATGACATAATCCATACCCGGGGGCAGCGTCGGCTTGATCCGCTCCAGGTAGCTTTTGATATCGTTGATGATCTGCGTCGCGTTCGAACCGGCCGTCTGAAAGATCATCGACGTCACGCCCTCGTGACCGTTCACGTGGTTGCTGAAACCGTACGTCAAACGTCCCAGCTCGATATTGGCGATATCCTTGAGTCGCAGTACCTCGCCGTCGGAGGTGGCGCGCACGACGATGTCGCCGAACTCCTCCTCGGTCTGCAGACGCCCCTTGTAGCGCATGATATACTGGAACGACTGGTCGCCCTCCTCGCCGAACTGTCCGGGAGCGGCCTCGATATTCTGTTCGGCCAGCGCGGCAGCTACGTCCGTAGGCATCAGGCCGTACTGAGCCATCACATCGGGCTTCAGCCAAATACGCATCGAGTAGTCGGCACCCATCACCATCGCGTCGCCCACGCCGGGGATACGCTTGATCTCGGGAATGATATTGATGTTGGCATAGTTCTCGAGGAACTTGATATCATAACGGTCGTCGGGGCTGAAGAACGCGAAACCGAGCAACATACTCGTCTGCCGCTTCTCGGCCGTCACGCCGACCTGAGTCACTTCCGAAGGCAACAGCCCCAGCGCCTTCGAGACACGGTTCTGCACATTGACGGCTGCCATGTCGGGATCGGTTCCCTGCTTGAAATACACCTCGATCGAGGCATCGCCGGTATTGGTCGCCGTCGAAGTCATGTACATCATGTTCTCGACACCGTTGATCTGCTCCTCGAGCGGAGCGATCACGCTGTTGAGCACGGCCTGCGCATTGGCTCCCTGATAACTCGTGTTCACCCAGACGGTCGGCGGCGCGATATCGGGGTATTGCGTAACGGGTAGCGAAACCAAGCCGAGCAAACCCAGGATGACGATGACGACCGAGATGACCGTCGAAAGCACCGGGCGATTGATAAATCTATCTAGCTTCATATCTCTTACACCTTATTCTGTCCATGTATGAATTATTGTCTGGCCTGCTGCTGAGCGGCTCCGGCCGCACCCGAAAGGGCATTCAGCCGCGCGGCCGCCTCGGCGGGCGTAATGGCCTTGATCTTGGCGCCGTCCTTCAGCGTCGCCACGCCCTCTACGACGATCCGGTCGCCGGCACGAAGCCCCGATGTCACGACATAGTTCTTACCGTCGTCGAGGTTGAACACTTCGACGGGCGTATTCTTGACCGTCGAATCGGGTTGAAGCACGTAAACGAACTTTTTGTCCTGAATTTCGGAAGTGGCTTTCTGCGGCACCATCAGGGCCGAATCGAGCTGGCTCGGAATCAATACATTGCCCGTTCCGCCGCTGCGAAGCACATAATCGGTATTGGGGAACAATGCCCGGAGCGTGAACGAGCCGGTCTTCGTATCGATCACGCCGGTCAGCGTCTCGATCCGCCCTTTCTGGGGATAGACGCTTCCGTCGGCCAGCATCAGCTCGACCTCGGGCATGTTGCCGACCATCTTGCCGAGCGAGGCTCCGTCGCGGCGCGTCATCTCCAGCAACTGCTTCTCGTTCATCGTGAAGTAAACGTACATTTTCGAGATATCCGACACGACGGTCAGCGGCTCGGCCGAAGACGAGCTGACCAAGCTACCCACACGGAACGGAATCGACCCGACGACACCGTCGGAAGGACTCGTTACGGTCGTATAGGCCAAATCCTGTTCGGCCGACACCAGCTGGGCTTTCGCCTGCGCGAGCTGGGCCTCGGCAGTCTTCAGCGTGTTCTGAGCCATTTCCAGATCGTACTCGCTGATGATATTCTGTGCCTGCAGATCGGTCTTGTTCTTTACCGTCAGGCGATTCGTAGCTACGTTGGCCTCGGCTACCTTCACGGCTGCCTCCGCCGCATTCCGGGCCGCCTCGTACTGCACCTTGTCGATCAGGAACAAAGGCTGACCTTTTTTCACTACGGCCCCTTCGTCCACGCACAGCTTCGTGATGAAGCCGCTGACACGCGGACGGATCTCTACGTCCTGCAACCCGCGGATCGTGGCCGGAATAGTCGTTTTCAGATCGACCGAGACAGGCTCCAGCGTCTCTACCGCAAACTCGGGAACGCCTCCTGCCATGTTCTGGCCTGCATTCGAATTACCGCACGAAACGGCGGCAACGCCCGACAACAAAAATGTCAGCCCCTTACACAGAGTCCCTACGACTCTCATTCTGTTCCTGTTGTTCATATTCTCTTATCCGTTAAATTATACTCCTTTTCAAACATCACGTCGTTTCCCGGCACGAAAACCGCTCGCCGGCAAGCTGCAAAAATACAAATAATTCAGGCAATTTGTCCTCGTGGCGCTTTCATCCACGCCGATCCCCATACGCTTGCATTAACGTAAACTCATGAAAAAAATTGTATCGAAATCAAAATGAATACATTAAAATAACCTGTCATAGGTTTCTCATGACAAATTACGGAGCAAAAGTAACAAGAAAACTGATAAAACAAAAATAGTTTTCCGGTTTCGCCGCAAAATTCGCAGAAGACTTCCCGGAACCGGCCGTCGACCGTCCTGCATCGCCGGACGGCATCGCAAAAACGCCCATGGACAAAAGCGACATCCTGTATTGCAAAGACTTAAGATTCAAACCGACGACATAAAAAAATCATACGGACAAAAAATATCCTTGCGTCCGCACCTGCTTTGGCGAATCATACGCCCGAAAACCGCACTGCCCATGCACGATCTTACCCTATCGATCAGAAAAATCCGTCCCCATTTTCCGCCATAAAGGACATGATAACCGTACAATGCATATATTTGCATTCTATTCCGGATACGGGCGGGGAAAAGTCCGGCCGCCGAACAAAAAATAACCGAAACGCAGCAAAAGACCATGATCAAGAAGATGACAATGCTGGCGCTGACCGTCTGCACGCTCTGCGCGACGGAGGCACAGGCCCAGATCAAGCTGGGCGGCAAAACGCTGAACGCGCAGAAACTCGTCCAAGCGGGCGCCGACATGATAAAAGCCGTCGCGCTTTCCGATGCCGACATAGCGGCCCTCAGCCGCGAGGCGGTCGAATGGATGGATAACAACAATCCCGTGTCGCCCGACACTTCGGCCTACAGCCAACGGCTCAAGAGGCTGACCGAGAATGTCAAAGTCGACGGATTGGAACTGAACTTCAAAGTTTACGAAGTGGCCGACGTCAACGCGTTCGCCTGCGGGGACGGAAGCGTGCGCGTATTCAGTTCGCTGATGGATCTGATGGACGACCGGCAGCTGATGGGCGTGATCGGGCACGAGATAGGGCACGTCGTGCATGCCGACACGAAGGATGCGATGAAGAACGCATACATGGCCTCGGCCGCACGCAACGCGGCCGGCTCGGCCGGAGGTACGCTGGCCAAACTGACCGACTCGCAACTGGGCGACCTCGTGCAGGCTTTCTCGAACGCGCAATTCTCCCAGAAACAGGAGTCGGCCGCAGACGACTTCGGATTCGATTTCTGCGTCCAGAACGGTCTGGACCCTTATTCGATGGCCTCGGCCCTCGAAAAACTGGCCGAACTGTCGCAAGGCTCCCAGTCGTCGGGACTGCAAAGAATGTTCTCGTCGCATCCCGACAGCCAGAAACGCGCCGAGCGGATGCGAGCGCGGGCCGAGGAGCTGATCCGGCAACAGCAACAATAGGCACGTCTACGCCGTCGTAAGACATGCCGGAGAAAGGCGCCGTATAGCAACGGCGCTTTTTTCATGCGGGCTTTCCGACGAACGAAATTCTTTTCAAGGACCGCGCGGCGAATCGCAGGCCGGGGCGGACGCCCGAAGACACGAAATCCGGTTTCGAGCGGCTCGGTCCGCGATCCGGCAGGACAAAGCCGGCAAGACCGGAGCCCTCTCCGCGAGAAGTCATGGGAAATGCCAGCCGCCGGCTTCATTCCGCCTCCGTGAAATCGTTCCGACGGAAGCCCCGGGCACGGTTCGCACAATAACAGAACGGACAGCCGACCGGCAAATCGGAGCATTCCTTTGCCATACAGCGCACATCTTCACCTAACCGACAGGAAAATCGACCGGTCTAAGGAGCCGTCAGAGCGGCGAACCAGTAGGCGTAGGACTTCACCGCACCGTCTTCGAGCGTCACCGTGTAGCTCCGGCGGACAGGCTCGCCCAAACGGAACGGAATCGGATAGCGGAACATTCCGCCCGCATGGCAGAACGTATGATATTCGCCGTTCTCGCCGCACGGATCGACACCGTCGGGCAAATCGTCTCGAAACGTTCCGTCGATCGTCCGCCCGATCCAATCGGCACCGAGGCAGGAAGCATCGGTCGTTACAACGACCGTTTCGAGTCCCGAGGCGAGAAAAGCGGCCATAATCCGTTCCGGCCCCTGTCCCCACAGCGGCTCGACCACCGTCACGCCATACGGCTCCAACTGACGCTCCCGGTACGCGCGCACGTCCTGCAAAAAAATATCTCCGAAGATAAAATGTTCGGCTCCCCGGGCGACGAAATCGCCGACGGCCTCAGCCATCGCCCGCTCGTAGTCCTCGATCCCCTTCCCTGTCGGGACAATACGGATCGGCAGCCCGATGCTGTCGGCCTGCATCCGGAGCAGCTCGGCCGGAATGCCGTGCATCGACGAGCGGTCATTCGATGCATCGACCGTCGTAAGCAGCGAGACGACCTCGTAACGGTCCTCCCGCAGCACCGTCTGCAACGCCAGCGCGGAATCCTTTCCTCCACTCCAGTTGAAAACCGCCCGTCGCCTCTGCTCTACCATGACAGTGAATCGATCGAATGATTGGTGAAAAATCCGCTGATCAGCGTGAAATATTCCGGTAACCTCCCGTCGACGCTCCAGCGCAACTCGATGCCGAGCAATTCCGAAGCCGTCCGCCCCAGATCGAAGCCAAGCGCCTCGAGCGACGGGCGTATTTTCCCGGGCCGCACGCAAGGCAGGTCCGACGGTCTGGTACAGGTTCCCTCAGGACAATCGAAGCATGTACCGGCAAAAAAGGCACGGCTGTCCGGCCATGCCTCTTCCAAGGCAAGCAATCGCGCGTCCAACTCGCAACGGGCTTCATTCAACAAAGCGCGTCCCTGTTTCTCGCTTTGCCCTGCATCGGCGCAAAGCGCGCGTAACCGCTTGCCCGGTTCGATTCGCGCAGCGATCAGATGAGCCGTCCCGAAACCCGATAAATACTCCTCCGCATCGAACGAGAAAGGCGGGCACGCCCAACAACGTCCGTACCGGCCGCACCGGCGGCACAAGTCGGCGAACCGCTCCGCGTCGCGATAACGGCGGATATACTCTTCGACAGGAAGTGAAGCGAAAGCGTAAGTCCGCACTGCAAGCGGTTTTCCGGTCGGGTTGTTCGGTTTCATCGGGCATCGGTGACGGCCGTACCGTCAAAGGACAAATTTGGCAAAAAAGAATCGTTCCGGCAAACGATTCCATATTGTCTAAGAACGGTATGACCGTTCCTGTACGGAAAACCGATCCGGCCGAAATAACGCAATAAAACGAACAAGCCGCCTGCAACGTCCGAAAAAAGCCTCCGAGCACAGACTTTCCATCCGATACAAAGCCTCCATAAAAGCACCTCGTAATTACACAAATCAATACAATTCGATGAATCGCGCTCACAGAAGCGATCGATATGTTTCCGGCAGGCTTGAAACAGCCCCATAGAAAGAACGGCAACCGGATGAGCCGTCACTCGGAAACTCGGAGAAAAGAAACTCCCCGGAAATCCGACGAACCGAAACGGGGACATTATAAAGCATACAATCGGGTCCATAATAATATAGGACATATGTTGCAAGCGGCAGGGAGACACGCGCCCGATGGCTCCGTATATGGCAAACCGGGACTCTCCCGGCGCGGCGCGCGAAACTTGGAGAAATTTTTGCAGAACGAGCGTCGGAACCAATAACCGCCCGTCCTATGAACCGACCCGACCTCCCGGCCGATACGCTGCAAAAGAACAATCTTTTTTTCCGGCAGTTGCTTTTTCTGGGTATCCTGATTACGATCGGACTGGTCATTCTCAAGCAATTGGGCTTCTTCGTCGGAGCCTTTCTGGGCGCTTCGACGCTCTACGTCGTACTGCGCCCGCTGCTTTTCCGGCTGACCGAGCGACACAGCTGGAGATCATGGCTCGCGGCGGCCCTGCTTGTGCTATGCACGACGGTCCTGCTGCTGGGACTCGGCTTTCTGATCTACGAAGTGATTGCGGCCGAGATTCCCAACGTCGACACGTCGAAAATCGTCGGCTTTTTCGAAAAGCAGGTGATCCGGCTGAACGAACTGATCGGTTTCGAAGCCATCCCCAAGGATCTGCTCGAGAACTCGGGAACTTTCCTGACGAAAATGGTATCGTCGCTGATCAACACGACCTACAGCTTCGCGGCAAACGTATTCATGATGCTCGTCATCCTCTACTTCATGCTGCTCAAGGGTCGCAAAATGGAGAGGCACATCAACTCCTACGTGCCCTTCAAGGGCAAGAGCCTCTGTCTGCTCAAGCAGGAAGTCAAGACGATCATCTTCAGCAACGCGCTCGGCATCCCGATCGTCATGCTGTCGCAGGCGCTCGCGGCCTGCCTGATCTACTGGCTGCTGGGCATGAACAACATCGTTTTCTGGGCATTCGTCACCGCCGTATGCGGACTGATCCCGATGATCGGCACGGTCATCGTCAGCGTGCCGCTCGGCGCATACATGATCTATAGCGGCGAGCTGTGGCAGGGCATCCTGATGATCGCGCTCGGCGTGCTGGTCATCGCCAACGTAGACAACCTCTGCCGGATGATCCTGATGAACAAAGTGGCGGATACGCACCCGCTGATCGTCATTTTCGGCGTGATACTCGGTATCCCGCTATTCGGGTTCTGGGGCATTATCTTCGGCCCTCTGCTGATCTCGGGCTTTCTGCTGCTGATGAAAATCTATTATAAGGAATACAACTTGCTGCCGCAGGAAGCGCAGGCTCGAGAGAACGCCGCCGAGACCCGGTGCGGTCGGGAGTAATCATTCGCCCAATCCGATCTCTGCGAACGCCCCAAGTCCGCACCGAAAACCTGTGCGGAATCGCTCCCCCGCTGCGGACGATCCGCTCCCGCGTTCCAAGCCTGCCCAGCCCGTCTTTCGCCGCAAATGCTTGCCATGGGATCTGTCGTTTACGGAATGTTCCCGATTCACGTTATAACCTGCCGTTGAAATGGACCGAGTCCGGTGAACGGCTCAAAAATTTTATGCGAGAACAAGAAAAAGCGCATTTGATAAAAATGGCGCGACAGAAACGTGAGCGACATGTCACAAGGACGTCCCGCTCACCCCGTGAACAATGAAGTGAATGGGTCTCATGAAGACGAGCAAAGGAAATAACGGTCTATTGGCCGGGCATGTTGCGGTGTGGATATGTGTGTCCGTTGTCGTCCCGAGATCGTAAAGATTCGGGGAACGGTTCCCTTGTCCATACGATGAAACCATGTATTACACAACCGATCCGGGCTCTTTTCGCTCGGCCCACTACCTGTACGAATCCTTGCCCAAAACGGTATTCTTAATACCGGGCAGCAATGATTTCCACCAATAGTTGAATTGCGAGCGGTACGGGTCGCGTTCCGTGCTGCCGTCCGCCGTACGCGTGCCTCGACCGTCCGGATTGCTCGGCCGGATCAGCATCTTGTCAACGACAAACGTCATCAGGCGCCGCTCCTTGAGCCGACCGTCCGGCTGCCGCTTGACCATCTCCACGTCGAGCCCGTCGTATAGCATCGTCATTTGAACTTCCGACCGCGCATCGTTTCCCGTCACGCGGAATTCGATCCGCTCGAGCCGTCCGGAATCGATCTGAATACCGGCAAGCGGCGTCACGACGCGATTCAACAACGGCAGGCTCATCGGCCCGAGGGAGCCGTCGATTTCAAAACGGCGGTTCAACGAGTCGGACGGAAACCGGAAACTCGCTTTCAGCAGACCTGCCCCGTACAACTCTCCCCGGGCCTCCAACCGGAAAAAGTCGTCCGCTCCGCCCCGATTGGTCAGACCGTAAAACTCGCCGCTCAGGCTGTCGAATTGCACGATTCCGGGCTCTGTTCCGTTTTCCGACAGCTCGTCGTAACGGGCCCGCACGTTGCCCAGAGTGATACGGCGCACGTCGACAGCGAACGGCAACCGCTGCAACGAGCGGTAAAACAGTTGTTTCACACGTTGCGGCCGGGGCACCTGACGATTCTTGTAACTTTCGACTTCCGCCTGCGGAATGCTCAAACTGTCGATACGAAGTCCTCCGCCGTCCGTCCATGCGGCCCAATCGATACCGGTGCATCCGATGCTCCGAACCGAAACGCGGGTCCAGTCGATATGTCCGGGTGCCCGCTGGGCGAACATATCCTTGGGATACTGCGGTTCCAGACGAACGGCCGCAACGTAAAGCGAGCCGTCGCCCGCGCCGAATCGAAGCGTATCGACTTCGAGCAGTACCGCCCCTTCGTCGATCCGGTAGTCGAGCCTGTCGACTGCCAGCTCCATGTCGCTACAAAACCATGGTCTCGACAGCGAATCGGCCGACATGTCGAAGCAAAGGTCATCCGAGCCGAGGCTCAGCCCCTCGATGCGATGGCAGACCCTCCGGCCGTTCCGGGAGTCGCACACCTCGACCTGGGCGTTCCGGATATCGAAACGTCCGATCTCGGCCAAGATCCCCGTCGAATCGAGCCGGTCGCGCCATGACCTGCGCGAACCGGCGGACGTGTCGGCCTCTGCATCGGGACTCCGGCTCAGCACGATACGCGGCGAAATGATTTCCAAGTCATCGGCCGAGATCCGCATCGACGCACCCTTCCTATCCCAGCGGATTCCGCCGAGGGACAATTGCGCGACCCGCACATTGAGCCCAGCGAGCGGCGAGCCTTTTAGCCGTAACCGCGCGCTGTCGGAATGAAGCGTAAAATTTTCGACGCGCAAGGCACGATTGAACAGGCCGACTTTGACACCGCCCACCTCGGCCCAATAGGCTCCATCGCTCGCTTCGGAAACTTTCGAAACGATCGTTCGGCGAATCTTGCTGCCGAGCCAGACCTCGACGCCCACCTTGACCACCAGCAACCCCAGTGCGCAACAGGCGACAATCCATGCTATTTTTCCCCACCTCGTATCGGTCTTTCGCTTTTCCATCATTTCCCGAATGAATTGATCTCGCGCCCCAAGCGACGCTTCTGCTCAGCGATGCAAATTTGCGTCCATCATGGGCAGTCGGACAAAAATATTCCTCCAAACGTTCTCACGCATGACCAAGCGCAGGTCGCCTGGATATCGTACTTTCCCCAGCCCGACAGATTACGATGGGAAACACCATGCAGGCAAACCGTATCCGGGACGAACCGCCGCTCGACGTTTCGAAACCGGAAACACAGAAGACTAAAGAGCCGATAGCAAAACACATAACCGGTTTTCCTCATTTTTACGGAACAAATACACTATACGAACATATGATTTATCCGTCAAATACTCCAATTCGCCTCTGAGAATTCAAAGGACATATCATCCGATTGAACGACGAAAGAGGCTATCGCCTTACGGACAATACAACACGAGGATTTTCTCGCCACTATTAAGGCAATCAGATCAATATTGACAGGTCATTTTGCATTATTTATTGCATTTTTGTCCGAGATTTTCTCCATGCATGCGTCTTAGGGTCCGTCCTGTCAGGACTCCGGGAAGATACAGGCAGGATCGACGGACATTCAGGAGTACGCCTCATACACCCGACAGGGCGACAGACCGGGCAGACACTCGGATACTGCGCTCCGAAGCGAACGAGCGGCCGAAAAAAACGAAGGGGTCCCATAAACAGCCCCTCTGGAACAGCTCCCGAAAGATTCCGATTCCGAAACAACCGGCGGAGCGTCCGGAACATTCCGCCGAGGGCGATCGCAATGCAGGATTCACGCATGTTCGGGCGTATGCCGTTGCAAGCATTTCCCTCGGGACAACCGGACCTGCAGCCATTCCGGAACAAAACCCGGAACGGCCCGAGCGCGGCGGGGATTATGTCCCGACGCCGTAACGAAACGGAGAAGGGGAAGCGGCCGGACCGGTCGCGGAAACGAACCGCCCTCGAAGAATACCACGAATACGAACAAAAAAAGGAGCCCTGCATCGCTGCAAGGCTCCTTAAGGAGGCGGCTACCTACTCTCCCACATGTGACTGCAGTACCATCGGCGTAAGCGGGCTTAACTTCTCTGTTCGGAATGGGAAGAGGTGGGACCCCACTGCTATAACCACCTAAAACTCTACCGCATCTGCGGCCTGTGTCGTAAAGTTCCTCGACTCAAACATCCCTCATAGGAACATTTGACGATTCAGGATGAGAAAAGGGCCCTCTTCAGAAAGTGCTCAGGCTATTAGTACCGCTCGGCTTTGACATCGCTGCCTTTACACCTGCGGCCTATCAACGTAGTAGTCTCCTACGGCCTTCAAGGGAAATCTTATCTTGGGGAAGGCTTCGTGCTTAGATGCTTTCAGCACTTATCCTGACCGAACATGGCTACTGAGCAATGCACCTGGCGGCACAACTCATACACCAGAGGTTCGTCCAACCCGGTCCTCTCGTACTAAGGTCAGGACCCCTCAAATTTCCTACGCCCGCAACAGATAGAGACCGAACTGTCTCACGACGTTCTGAACCCAGCTCGCGTGCCACTTTA